>Ga0207864_1000053_pt1 | contig 190121 bp, 150 predicted proteins | sample HigsolmetaAR202D_FD_184834 | JGI IMG/M metagenome (GOLD analysis project Ga0207864, IMG submission 184834) | Ionic liquid and high solid enriched microbial communities from the Joint BioEnergy Institute, USA - AR20-2-D (SPAdes) (version 2) ...
GCCCGCACTGCGGGCGAGGGGGTGAATGCACCCCGTTCTGTGCTCTCAAGGATACTTCCGCGATGGTATGCGAACGATCGTCTTTTGCTGCCGACACGACTTTTGGGTAATGCATAGCTCCTGCCAAGCAGGAGAAGGATTGGGGATGAGGGCAGGAGCTACCAGCTGATAGCCGAAGGCGGACGCGCTAGAAGCCGAATGGGTGCTAGACGCCTCTCCGCCAGAATGTAAAAGCTCGCCAAGCGGATTATGCTCTCTGGGCTAATGTCTCGCGTGTCTTGTATGGTGAATTTGAAAACCTGCTCTAGGAGCGGAAGAGCACTACCATAAAGATGATGTAGAGAGCGAGCGCTACCAGGCCGATGCTGTTAGCGAGCAGGACGCCGCCGGGCAACAGTTTGCTGCGCATCAGGAACATGACGGTGAGACAGAGCCATACTAGGGGGTGGAACCAGCGCAGGACGATCAGTTGGAGGCCGCTCGTATCGGGCATGATTTTGCTGTTGGGGATCACAAAGGCGTAGAGCAGAGCGACGATCAGGGCTAGGATGGCCCAGACGAGCCAGGGGAGGCCGAGAAACTTTTCCTCAAACATAGCGTGTTCGCTCCTGGAGAGATCAAGAAGGCTAGTTCTGGCTTTTAGAGCGGGAGTATACCATAGTTCCTGTTCGAAAAATGTGAGCGTGCTATACTGAGGAATGAGTACAAATGTTTCAGATTTGGAGCGACTATGGACGTTGAGATAAAAGAAGCGCGCTCGATTTTGACGCCCCAGCGCAGCGGTTTTCTAGCTTCTGGACCGTATCCTTTCACCCATACGCTTGCGGCCTACACCGGCTGCGGTTTTGGGGCGACCACCTGCGGCTTGTACTGTTATGCCCAGTTTATGCCGAACTGGGGCTTCCACTTTAACGATAAAACCTGGGGCAGCTTTGTACAGGCCAAACAGAACGCACCCGAACTGCTCGCCAAAACCTTGAGCCAGATGTCGAGCGAGCGCCGACGCAGTCTGCGCATCTTTATGTCGTCGAGCACCGATCCCTATCAGCCGCTCGAAACAAAGTTCGGCCTGACGCGCGCATGTCTGGAGGTCTTTCGCGCTTTCGACGACCTCGATCTGCTGGTGATCCAAACCCGTTCGCCCACGGTGATGCGCGATTTTGACCTGATCGCAGAAATACCGTATGCTTGGCTTTCGATGACGATCGAGACCGATGACCAAGAGCTGTTGCGGAGCATGCGGGGCGGCCCGGCTTTAGCCAAGCGTTTCGAGGCGGTGCGCGAGGCCAATGCGCGCGGCATCGCCGCTCAGATCGCGGTGAGCCCGTGTTTGCCGTTTAGCGACGCCTTTGCGACCAAGCTGCTGCGTTCTGGCGCGAAGCGAATCGTTGTCGATACCTGTGTCGATGGAGATGGTTCGGGAGGCCAACGCACGGCCCGTAGCCTTTATCCCAGCTTTAATCCGGCTTGGCGCGACCGAGAGGCCCCTCGGCAGCTCTTTGAAGAACTACGCGCTTTGGGTGCGGATGTGGGCTGGAGCACCCAAGGCTTTTGTGGCATTCCACCTCGGACCCTGTAGCTTTCGTGAGTGCGCATGAAACGATGGATCCTCTCTGTTGCTGTGTTCGTTGCTTTTTTGGCTCTCTACACCTACACGGCCGCGCCGAGTGTGCTTTCGGGCGATTCGGCCGAGTTTCAGATGGCCGCCGTGCTGTTGGGCGTGCCGCACCCAACCACCTATCCTCTCTACATTTTGTTGGCTAAGCTCAACACCTTGATGTTGCCCTTCGGCGATCTGGCTTGGCGCGTTACCATGCTCTCGGCGATCGCGGCGGCGGTGGCGCTGGGGCTTTTTTATGCTTTGCTTCAGCGGCTGAGCGGCTCGCGGCTGGCGGCTCTGCTGGCGACGCTCTTTTTGGGCTGCTCCCCGGGCCTTTGGAACGCGGCCACGGTCGCCGAAGTCTACGCCCTGTTGGTCTTGCTGCTGGTGAGCTTGGCCTGTCTGCTCTACCTTGATCAGCGCCGCTCCAAAGCCCGCCCGAGTCGCTACCTCTATCTCGCCAGCTTTGTAACTGCCTTGGGCTTCAGCTATCACGGCCTGTTTGTGATCTGTGGCGTGCCGCTGTTCGTCGCCTATCTGCTGTGGCGCAGCCCGGTCTGGCGCACGGCGAAGCTAACTGACCTGTTACCGCCTTGGTCGTTTGAAGAGTGGTCGCGGCTTGTGATGAGCTTCGCTTTAGGCTTCCTGCCGCTGCTCTACCCGATTGTGCAGTACCTGCGTTATGGCCCCTTCAACGGCTGGGATTACGGCTTGCCGACCCACTATTTTTGGGGATCGCCTCAAAGTTGGGGCGAGCTGTTTGATTTGCTGGGCGGCGGCGTGGTTCGGCGCGGCATCTTTCGCATACCGAGCGCGGGCGAGGCGGGCGAGACCCTGCGTATGCTGAGCGAACGCATCTGGTTTGAGTTTGGGCCGCTCGGTGTCTGGATCGGTTTGGGCGGCGCGCTGGTGCTCTTTCAACGTCAGAGGTGGCTCTTCGCAGGATCGCTGTGGGTCTTTGCGATTACGGCGCTCTACCTCTTTTTATTGGGCCCTGCGGTTGGCGATGCGCCTGTCTTCACCCTGCCGATGCTGTTGCCTTGGGCCTTGTGGATCGCGATCGGTGTGTCAGCGATTATCAAAGGCTTGCGTTTCCCGCGTCGTTTCAAGGTTCGTTATGCTCGTCCCGCAGTAGTGCTGCTGCTGTTTGTCTTTACGCTGTTCTGGTGTCAATCGCGCTATCCCTATTCCAACAAAAATTGGCTGTGGCTCTTTCGCGACTTTGGCGAAACGACCCTAGCTCAGGTCGAGCCGAATGCGGTGATTATGACCCACTGGGAACAGGGCATGCTTTTGCAGTACCTTCATCTGGTCGAAAAGCAACGCCCCGATGTCTGGATCGATGTCAACGAGCCAGGCGATGACCCGTGGATGGAACGCGCTCAGCGGCGCTATGCCGATCGACCGGTCTACTTTGTGGGCCGCACAACCACACTCGAGGCCGAGGGCTACCAAGCCGAGATCATCTTCGCGGCTGACTATGCCGATCTCTTTCGGGCTGTTCCATAAGTGATCGGAGCGCCTACTTCAAACCTGATAAAGCTGAACGCACGTTGTTAAAGCTCAACGGGAGCATTTCAGCCTCATCCAAAGCGCGAAACCGATAGATCCGTCCCTTGCCAAGCCTGCTATCTCGCTTTCTGATCGATGATTTGTTTGGCAAAGAGAAGCAAATAGCGTGTACAATAGTGGCGTTTGTGCCTGATTGATAACATCGAGGTTGATATGCCGATTCATGTTCAAGACCAAGGGTGGATTCTTGAAACCCGTTCGACGGGCTATGCGATTGGCCTAAACGAGATTGGCGTTGTAACCCATCGCTATTGGGGCGCGCGCCTGCCGTTTGTCGCCGATTATCCTGCGCCCGCTCCTGTTCAAGAGTGGGCAAGCTTTAATGGCTATCTCCATCGTACCAACGCGGAATATCCGCCCTACGGTGGTACTTCCTATACTGATCCGACCTTGAAGGTTAGCTTCGCTGACGGTGTGCGCGACGTCGTTGTGCGCTTCGAGCGCGCCGAAGTCGACGGCGAGACTCTCTCGCTCTACCTGAAAGATGCGCACTACCCCTTCCAAGTTGTGCTGCACTACCGCGTCCACGCCGACTACGACCTGATCGAGCGTTGGGTCACGGTCAGCAACACCGGCAGCGATCCTATCAATATCGAGCGCATCTTCTCGGCTCAGTGGCACCTGCCGACCAGCACCGAGCTCTACCGCTTCACCCACTTGAACGGGCGCTGGATCGACGAGACCCACATTCGTCGCGAGCCGCTGGTGCAGGGCATCAAGACGATCGAGAGCCGCCGCATCGTCACCAGCCAGCACCACAACCCCTGGTTCGCGATCGATCGTGGCTCCGCCACCGAAGAGCAGGGCGAGGTTTGGTTCGGTGTCTTGGCTTGGAGCGGCAACTGGAAGCTGAACGCCGAGGTGACCGACTTCCTCTCGACGCGCGTCAATATCGGCATCAACGACTGGGACTTCACTTGGCGCCTCAATGCAGGCGAGAGCTTTAGCACGCCCAGCAGCTTTGCTGGCTACACCAAAGAGGGCTTTACGGGCGCGAGCCAGCGTCTGCACGACTACATTCGCGACAACGTGCTGCCGCACGGCAAGAAGCTTCACAAGGTGCTCTACAATTCTTGGGAGGCGACCACTTTCAATGTCGACGAAGAGTCGCAGATCAAGTTGGCCGAGCTGGCCGCCGAAATGGGCGTCGAGCTGTTTGTGATGGATGACGGTTGGTTCGCGGGCCGCAACAAAGACAACGCCGGCTTGGGCGACTGGTGGCCCGATCCCAAGAAGTTCCCCAACGGCCTTGGCCCGCTTGTCAAGCGCGTCAACGAGCTGGGTATGGATTTCGGCCTCTGGGTCGAGCCGGAGATGGTCAACCCCAACAGCGAGCTCTATCGCGCCCACCCCGATTGGGTTATTCACTTCCCGACTCGCGAGCGCTCGCTGCTGCGCGATCAGCTGATCCTCAACCTTGGGCGCAGCGATGTACAGAACTATATCATCGAGAAGATCGATACGCTCCTGAGCGATTACAACATCAAGTTCATCAAGTGGGATATGAACCGCAACGTCAGCGAGCCGGGCTGGCCCGACGCACCCGGCGACCAGCGTGAGCTGTGGGTGCGCTACGTGCAGGGCGTCTATCACGTCTGGGGTACGCTGGCCAAACGCCACCCCGATGTGATCTGGCAGAGCTGTTCGGGCGGTGGCGGTCGCGCCGATATGGGCATTCTGCGCCTGGCCGACCAGATCTGGATCAGCGATAATACCGATCCAGCCGCTCGTCTTCGTATCCAAGAGGGCTTCTCGCAGGTCTACCCGGCCAACACTATGGAGGCTTGGGTCACCGATATGGGCGCCTCGTACTTCCCGCTGAAGTTCCGCTTCCACGTGAGCATGTGCGGCTCGCTGGGTGTGGGCGGCCACTTGATCCACTGGGGCCCCGAGCTGCGCGCCGAGGCTGCGCAGTACATCGCGCTCTACAAAGAGATCCGCGAGATCGTTCAGTTCGGCGATCAGTACCGTCTGCGCTCGCCCCACGAGTTCCCCTACTCGGCGGTTCAGTACGTCAGCAAGGATAAATCTGAGGCGGTGCTCTTCACCTTCCGCACTCACATCCCCTTCCCGGCTCAGATCGCGCCGATCACGCTGCGCGGCCTCGACCCCGATGCGCTCTACGAGGTCGAAGGCTACGGCACTCGCTCGGGCGCCGCTTGGATGCAGGCCGGTCTGCGGGTCAAGCTCGAACAGGACTTCAGCAGCGAGGTGATCCGCATCCGCCGCGTGGGCTAGCTCACTTCGCCCATTTGCAGCTAAACACAGCAGAGACCTGTTAGGCTTTCCAGCTTAACAGGTCTTTGTTTGTCGGGCCTTTGCTTCATATGGCGGTGACGTCTCAACCTACCATTCGGCTTCTGGCACGTCCGCCTCCGGCTATCAAACAGCTTGTTCACTACATTCGGCTTCTATTTATGCGCCGCGTCCCTTTGCTCACTGCACCTTATATCAAATCCGGTGAATCACTTACTTTTTGGCCTTCGGCAGAGCGGAACTTGTTTCTTTTTGTTGTGTGAGATTTCGCGCTGCCGCGCGAAATCTCACACAACCCTTTTCCCGGCTTTTCGTTTTTCTGAGCGAAGAGCATGCAGGTCTTTAAACGGATTTGGTATCAGTCTGGGAGATCACGAATGAGGGGGAATGCATACTCCCTTCTCCCGCATTGCGGGAGAAGGGTTGGGGATGAGGGCAGGTTAGCCCATCTGATAGCCGTAGGCGGACGCGCTAGGGCTCGAATGGAAGCTTGTGACCTTGCCGCTAAAGCGCGAAGCTCATGAGGCGGGTTGACATAAGGAAACGAGCGTTGGAAAAGTATTGTGTGGATAGCTTAGCAGCTTTGCTATGACACAATTAAAAACAGCGTATTGATGCATGGTAATGGCCAATACGCTGAGATATGCTATTTTCGCAGCCCTTCGATATAGATCTGGCGAATATTATTGGTGATCTCCGGGAGCGTTAGGCCTCTCACTTCGATCTGATAGGCCAGCAGAGGCGGTGATACCGATGCTAATAAGCTATCGGCGACTAAAATCGGATTGCAGTCTCTGAGCTTCTCCTCGGTCTTAGCCTGATCCAAAAGCCCGACGATTTGTTGGTGCAGCCAGGTGTAGAAAGGACCTTGGAAGATCTCGCGGCGTCGCAGCCCGCTTGATGCCTCTTGCATGGCGGCTAGTAAGGGGATATGGGTGGCGGTCATTCTGATCAGCTCGCGAGACAGAAAGTCCAACTGTTCAAAGGCGCTGCGTGTGCCTTGTGTGGCTTCGAATTGAGCTGTAATAAGCTGCTGGAAGCGCTCGATATCGTCCCAGAGCAGGGCTAAACAGAGTTCGCCTTTGTGGGCAAAACGTCGATAGAGCGTTCCGACCCCGACCCGAGCAGCATGAGCGATCTCGTTCATGCTGGTCTCTTCGACACCTTTGCTGGCAAAGAGCTGACGAGCCGCTGCCAAAACGCGTTCGCGGTTCTCGATCGCATCGCGGCGTTCGCGGCGTATACGAACTGGCTTGTCTTGATTCGCTGCCGTCCGCGTTTGACGGCTGTAGCGCTGAACCTTCTTAACGCTGTTCATGACAATCCTATCGGTTATAACATATAAGCTTAGAATTCTTGAGGGTATATTCGCCCGCCAGAGCTCGCACATGTCCTCTTGCTAATAAACCCGCTTGATTGCTTTGTGTGTGTTCGTTCCTTTTCAACACCAGACTTGCGGTAGAGCCGAACTTCTCGTGCCAGGTCGCTTAATTGTTTGTTGATGCTAATTCGTTATGCTATTGTATAAGAAGAACGTATGGTATAACAGTCCGGTATTATAAAAACGGAGTATTCTCCATTATTGTACCATAGGAAGCAAGCGGGAGGAACTAGGGGAGATACTTTTTTTTGGGAAATCGGTACTAATACTATAAAGAGACCTACGATGGTATCCTGTTTAGCTCAAGGAGGCCTCTGATGACGTTTAGTCAAGGTCGCGCACTCTTGATCGGGGTTGATCTCTATAAACATAGACAGGGACACAACGTTCCTCAGACTGCAAATGATATTGGTGCGCTTGCTGAGGTCTTACAAGATCCCCAGTATTGTGGATATCCGACGGAGCAGATTCAGGTTTTGACGGGCGAGCAGGCTACTCGCGAGCAGATCTTGGCAGGCTTCCAAAAGCTCGCAGGTGAGGCCAAAGAGACCGATACAGTGATTATTTTTTACGCTGGCCATGGGTTTTTCTCGCTCGATAGTAAGTACTGTCTTTCCTGTTACGATTCCACCTTTGAGGCAGGCCATATTAAACCGGACCAAGCTCTCCCTGAGGCTGAGCTTGTTGAGGCGCTTCGTTATATTAAGTCGCAGCGGCTTTTATTGCTCGTGAATGCTTGCCATTCGGGTAAAGTGTCACCATCCTTAGGCGCCGAGACAGCCTCCGATGACCTCCAAAGTCAGTCGCTGCCTATGGGCTTGGCTAATGCCTTGCTTTCGGCAGGCGCAGGACGGGCGATTATTACAGCCTGTCGCGGCGGCCAAAAGGCCTATTACGATGAGGACGCAAAGTTAACCTACTTTGGCGAAGATCTTATCAACGGCTTTAAGGGCGAAGGGCCATCAAGCAATAACGGCTATATCGGCCTGTTCGACCTCTACGCCTATTTGTACCATAGTGTGACTGGACGTAACCAAAAACAAGAGCCGGAGCTGACCATTCTAAAAGGTGTTGGCCCCTTCCCGTTGGCGCTCTATAGAGGTGCGAAACAGCCCGGCGCTTTTGAGCCTGAGAGCGAAGCGATTCTCGATCAGACGGCGGTACGGCGTGTGAACCCGGCCTATAGCCAGAGTTTGGTCAAGCGTTACCACAATGTAAGCGTGTCTGGCAATGCTAGGGTTAGCAATATGGTCGTAGGCGATTCGTTCGGCCCGATCAACTATACCGATAGAAGCACAAACACCAACGTCTCCGGCATCGGCAATGCTGTCGGCCCGGGAGCGCGTAGCAATGTGGTACATACAGCTGGTGGAAGCTACGTCGGGGGCAATCAGAATAACTTCGGATCGATCGACAGTAGCATTGTGAATGTTGACTCGACTGTGAGCAATTCCAGCCAAACCGTCAATAGCCAAAAGGGAGCGCCGGGCCTTGAACAACAACTGCGCTCGCTTCAGCAAGAGCTATTGAACGCCGTTACCACTTATCAGCCCGCTATTCGAGAGAAGGTTAAGAGCTATAGCGATGACTTGATTGAGGCGATTACCGTTTCACCTATCGATTCGGAAGCACTTAATGCTTGTCGCAGACTGCTGTTGCGTTCTCTTCAAGGCGGCCCTACCTACGTTACTCAACCCCTCAACCGTCTGCTTGAAGCGATTCCAGCAAACTAGTTCTTTAGTGGTCTAACTTTGAGCGAGAAGCGATTTTGCCGTTGTGCTGAAAAATCGCTTCTCGCTTTTTAGTGCTTGGCTTTATACAGGGCATGTGATACCAAAACCATTTAAAGACCTGCAGGCTCTTCGCTCAGAAAAACGAAAAGCCGGGAAAAGGAGAGTCACGTTCCGCTCTGTCGAAGGCCAAAGAGAACCTAATCAACCGGATTTGGTATGATAGCAAACCCGATTACTTTATTGCTTTTTAGCCTGCAGCAGAGTTGGATGTGACTATTTCTTTGCTTTGTGTTTGTTTCTCCCCGTTGCAAGCAAGCAAATCTTCAAACGGGTTTGCTATAAGCTATCACAGTGGAATATGGGCATAAGCAAGTATCGCTTATGCCCACTTGCTAGTTATCGAAGGAGTTAGCGTGCGATCAAGGGCAAGTAGACCGTATGTCCCTCTTCGGCTTCGGGTTGCAGCGCAATGCTTGCACCTACCAAATTGTCGAGCGTGGCTGTAACGACTGCGATATACGAGCCTTTGGCCGCCGCCTCTACGCTGTTGGCGTAGACACCATCGCCAGCTTCGCCGTCGCCATGTTTACCATCGTCGAACAGCTCGACGCTACCCTGTTGGCCTTCATCTGTAAATAGCTTGGCGAGCACCGTGGCACCGCTAAGGGCGGCTATATTCTCGTCGTCCGAAATGCTGAGCGACAGGATCCAGCCATCGCCATCAGGGCTTGGGCTGAACTCGGCGCGTGTCTCGAGCCGAAGTTCCGACCAAATGATGGCGTAGCTGACTTTGCGATCTTGCTCGCCTTTGTTTTCGAACTGTAGCTTCCACATGCCGCTCTTCGGTTCGTTCACTCTCAGGCTTAAGTAGCCTTGGCCTTCGTTCGCATCGTTAGCAACCAGCGAATCGACGGTATCGCCCGCCGGATTGATCAGACCTGCTTCGATATTCTCAAAGGGCGCGAACAATACGTTGAGGCCAAGAACGTCCGTCGAGGTGATCTCGAAGGGAATCTCGACACTACTCGAAGCAGCAACTTCAGTTTGGTCGATCAAGCCAAGTTCAGAGCTTAGGTCTTTGCTTGGAACTGAAGGCTGCCCTAGCTCTTGTATACGGATAAGCCTCGTCTCTTTTGCCTCGGTGCCCCATGGGAACAAGTACCACAGCAGCACCAGAACTCCCAAAAAGCAGACCGCAGGTTTATGGGGCGATCTCATCAGCATGATCCTCCATTACGTCTTCCAAACAACACTACTCCAAAAATCTGCCATAGGAGCGAATAAAGGGCTTGTGTAGACGCGATTTTCCCCTTTGGCAGACGCCCCCTATTGGATCATACAGACGCAGCCTGTTGGTATTAGTTTTTGCCCCAAAAAACGGTACATATTTAATGTAACGTGGTACAATGGCTAAGATTTGATGTAACGTCTTAGCAAACATAGATTGAGTGAACGAGACATTACCTTTTTACGAATGGCTTAAAAAACGTCGTAAAGCGCTAGATTTTACACTGCATGGATTGGCTCAAGAGCTTGCCTGCTCGCCCAATACGTTGCGCAAATACGAATCGGGCGAACGACGTCCTTCTAAGCAATTGGCCGAGCGTTTAGCCCATCTGCTCAAGATCGAAGCTGAAGATCTGCCACACTTCATCAACTATGCCCGCATTGGCAGCATCGACACCCCGATCGCCTCGATCGTCCCGCCGCCTTTAAAGCCCGTTTATCAGCTCAGTAAGCCCTTTCCGATCGCGCGCCCGCTGAGCCGCCTGATCGGCCGAGCCGAGCTGCTGCACGACGTGCGCGATCTGCTGACCCAGCAGCAGAAACGCCTCGTTACGCTCTGTGGCCCGGGCGGTGTCGGCAAAACTCGTCTTGCCCAGGAGCTGCTCTACCAGCTTCAAGATGACTTCGCCGACGGCGCGCTCTTTGTCGGCTTGAGCGAACTGCGCGAGCCGATCGCGGCCTTGACCCACATTGCCCAACAGCTCGGTTTAGCGGCCGAGAAGAGTGAATCGGTCGAGCTAGAGCTGCGCCAAGCGCTGGCCGAACGCCATATTCTGCTGGTGCTCGACAACCTTGAGCAGATCGAAGGATTTGCAACGCGCCTGCTGCCCCTCTTGAGCGAATGCCCTCGCGTTTGGGCCATTGCCACCAGCCGTGCTCCCCTCTTGTTGCAGAGCGAACAGGTGGTGCAGGTGCCCCCCCTGGCCCTGCCCGACGAGAGCGCGCCGCTCCAGCTTGAGCAATTGAGCCAGGTTGCAACCATCGCGCTTTTTGTGGAGCGCGCCCGTTTGGTCAATCCTCGTTTCGCCCTTACAGAGCGCAATGCCTCCGCGATCGCGGCCATCTGCCGCCGCCTCGACGGTCTGCCCTTAGCGATCGAACTGGCCGCCAGCCGTCTGAGGGTGCTCGCCCCTGCGCGGCTGCTGCAAGAGCTGGAACGCTGTCTCTCGCTGTTGGCCAGTAGCGCCGTCGATCTGCCCGAGCGCCATCGCACCATGCGCAGCACCATCGCCTGGAGCTGCGATCTGCTAGCTGCTGAGGAGCACGACCTCTTCGTCGCTTTGGCGGTGTTTGCGGGCGGCGCTACGCTCGATATGATCCAAAGCGTCTGCGTCGATGCCGACCAGTTCGATGGCGTTACCCTGCTCGATCGCCTTCAGGTCTTGAGCGAGCAGAATCTGATTCAGGTCAGCGATGACGACGAAGAGTTGCGCTTCAGCATGTTGAGCGTGATTCAGGAGTACGCCAGCGAACGCTTGGCGGCTAGCGGGCGCGAACAGCAGCTGCGCCTTCGCCACGCCCAGTGGTGCCTCGAATTCGCTAGCCAAGCGGTCGCCATGATCGAGCACCCCGATCAGCAGCTCTGGATCCATCGCTTAAAAGCGGAACATGTCAACTTTCAGAGCGCTTTGAGCTGGCTGCTCGCCTCCGACGAGCGCCTGTTGGAGATGGGCGCGCGCCTGGTCTGGCAGCTCCAGCGCTTTTGGTATAGCTGCGGTTATCTGGCCGAAGGTCTGCATTGGATGCAGCTCTACCTGGGCGCGGCCGACAAGCTGCCCGAGACTCTGCAGGCCGATTTGCTCTACAGCGCGGCCGTTTTGGCCAACGAGTATCGCCAAACAGCCCAAGCCGAAGCCTGGGCCGAACAGAGCCTAGTGCTCGCCCGTAAACAGGCCCGCCCGGCCGCCATCGCCGCCGCCCTGCCGCTGCTCAGCTCGATCCGCCAGCAGCGCGGCGATCTTTCGCAGGCCGAGGAACTAGCCTCCGAGAGCGTCGAGATCTTTCGCACCTTGGGCGATCAACACGGCTTGAGCGACGCCCTAGATCGCCTCGCTCAGTGCGCCTACTTCCGAGGCGACTTGGCCAGCGCCATCAGCCTGCAAGAGGAGGTGCTCGCCCTGCGGCGCGGCTTAGCGAACCGCTGGCTGCTAGCTTCGGCCCTCAACAATCTGGGCGTTGCGATCCACGAACAGGGCGATTCCGCGCGAGCCCTGCCTTTTTTGCGCGAGGCCGTTACGTTGGTGCAGGCGCTCGGCAACCGCTTGATGCAGGCCCGCATGCTGGTCAATCTGGGCGGCGCTCAGTTCAATCTGGGCGATAGACGCGCTGCGGCGGCTTCCTTCGGTCAGAGCTTGCAGATCATTTGGCAACACAACGACCTCTTTACGCTCGCTTGGCTCTTGCGCGAGGTCGCCATTCTGATCGCCGAGAGCGATCCGCTGCAAGCTGTGCAGTTTTTTAGCAAGGCCGAGAGCTTGCATGCTCAGCATCAGTGGCAGTTGCCGCACTACGATCAAGTGCGCTTTGCGGCCGCGCTCGAGCGTGTGCGCTCCGAGCTTGCCGCCGATAGCTTCGACTTCGCTTGGCGCAGCGCCGAACAACAAGCGCTCTCCGAACTGGTGTTCCACGCTATCGCAGCCTGCCAAAAACTATATAAACAGCGCAAGAAAGCGTAGCTGGAAGAATAGAATTTCCATTGCGTGCCGATGCGGAACCCGCTATACTGCTAGTGTGTTTCCCATTACAGCGCTTTCTGCCCCGTTTTGCCTTCGATCCCACAGCTTGCATCCCTTCTCGTCTTGAGCAAACACACCCTCTGCTTGTGTGGTCCGCTGTCAGAGAAAGGAGTTTCTCGATGCTGAGTAGGTTCCGTTGGCTACGAACGCTGGCCTTGCTGGGCTTGGTTTGCTTGTTGAGCACGCAGACGGTTGCTGCCTCGCATATCGGGCACGATGCGATCATCTACAGCTTCCCGGCGGGCGATGAGGTCTACCCCGAAGGCATCGCCTTCCACGCGGGCAACGGCGATTTCTTCGCAGGCAGCACGGTCGCGGGCGCGGTCTATCGCGGCAATACCCGTGGCACATCGCGCAATCTCACGCTCTTTCTGCCGCCCGGCAGCGATGGCCGCACCGATGTGCGCGGCCTAGAGGTCGATTCTCAAGGACGACTCTGGTTGGCTGGCGGCGCGACCGGCACAATGTGGATGTACGATGCGGTGACGGGGCGCTTTCTGAGCCAGTTTAGCAACGGCATCGAGGGCAGCTTCGTGAACGATGTCGCCATCGCACCCGATGGAGCGGCCTACTTCACCGATTCGCGCGTGCCTTACATCTACAAGATCGCACCCGATTCCGAGGGCATCTTCCGCTTTGAGTTCTGGCGCGATCTGAGCGATTCGCCGATTCAGTTTACGGAAGGCTTCAATTTGAATGGCATTGTGGTCACGCCCGACAACAAATACCTGATCGTGGTGCAGTCCAACACGGGCAAGCTCTTCCGTGTTGCCATCGATAGCCCGCAGATCGACGAGATCACCATCGCCAACGGCGACCGTGTGACGGCGGGCGACGGCCTGCTGCTCGATGGCTCGACCCTGCACGTTGTGCGCAACAGTTTGAACCTGATTGTGCAGCTGCGCCTCTCGAACGACTATCTCAACGCCCAGCAGATCGGCAGCTTCACCCACGAGTCCTTCGGATTTACCACCACCATCGCCAACGCCGACGGACGCCTGCTCGTGATCAATTCGCAGTTTAACCGCCGCAATAATCCCGACATGCCGCCGATTATGCCTTTTACGGTTTCCAGCGTTTTAGCGCCCTAGTTCCCGAAGGGATTCGAGAACCGCTCTCTCACAGCTTCGAGAGGGCGGTTTTTGATGCTACACTCTCGCCTTCCAATGATGAACAGCTCTTCGCACCGCTACTCAAGTTGACATAATCTTGTTGTTGCGGTTGCTCGCTACTCTGGCGGAGAGGCGTCTAGCTCCCATTCGGCTTCTAGCGCGTCCGCCTTCGGCTATCAACGTCCTTCCCAAACATTCGTCTTCTCTCTGCGCCGAAAGCGCCCCCAATCTGCGAGGCCGCAATCTGCTCGTATCGACAAAAAACAGTGTAGGTTTCGCTCTTTTCGATCGAATCGAAAGGTTAAACCTACACTGTGCCGCTGATCGCCGCGAGCTGTTAACGTTTAATCACGGGCAGATAGAGCTTAGCTGGGGACGAGGTTGGAACGGTCTGTGTGACTTGAGGAGTTGGGGATGCTTGGTTTGGTTGGATATTCCAAAAGCCGCCGCTGAGCGTATAGCCACCTCCGCTCAAGCCGAAGTGTGCGTCGCTTTGGCCGATACTGCCATGCAAGCTGTAGCCTGCTGCGCTGCTCTGGCCGCCACCGCCATCGATTGTGCTCCAGCTGAGGTTGTAGCCAGACCCGATCTGGGCGATTGCATCGCTGCTCAAGGCTGCAATGATCACTAGAGCGATCAGACCAGCCAACAACCAAGCTGCATATAACTTGAAAGCTGCTTGCATGGCTACCTGCCTGTTACGATAAAGGTAAAGTCGTTGTTGACCAGTTGGAAGTTGCCGTTATAGATGAACACACGAAATATGTTGCCCGCAGCCATTTGGTCGATGACAATAAAACGCATGGCTGCTGCTCCGGTGACCGGGCTATCGACCTCGGGCGTTGCAATCGGAATCAAATGAGGGCCGCTAAGTAAACTTGTTTTGAGCGTGATTTCATAGACACCCGTCTCAGTTCGAGTTACTGAGTTGACATTGAAACCGTAATCAAGACCTCCATTAAGATTGACCCGCCCCCAAGCTACAATCGCGTTATCACGAAAGTAGGTGCCAACCGGTACAGCAGCGCTTTGGGTGGCATTGCTCGCGATATAGACACCATTTGCGGCCCGAATCGCCACTTGATTGTTGGCTGTTGAGCTAAAATCGGCATCGGTGCTGTCGGCCCATACAAACGAACCTTGATGGGTCGCTTTCGCGCGTCGACCGGCGGCGAAACTATAGTCGCCAGCCAGATTGCCAAAACCGCCCGGCACTGTTGAATAGAGGCCTTGTGCTTGGTTGGCTTGTCCACCGCCCACAGTTGCGCCTTGCCCATCAGACAGCGTGCTATTGTTATTGCCAGCTTGATTGTTGAGACCTCCAGCGATTGTGCCATAGTTGTCGTAGATCGTATTGCCCATAAGCTCTGCGCCGCCACCGCCGATGCTCGCGCCTACCACGCCAGCTGTGACCGCATTCAATTCGTAGCCGCCAATTAGATTTGGGCTGGTGCTATTCTGTTCGCTGCGCAGCCCGGGCAGTGCCAGAGCATATGGCGCAGGGCTGACGATCTGGCGCGGGCTAAGCGTGCTGAACGAGGCATCGCTACCGCACTTCAGGGCGATCTGCAGCCAACGAGCTTGACCGTTGAAGGCGTTGGGCCCGAACTGCTGAGTATCGTTGAGCTGCACTGTGAAGTTGCCATCGCTGACCGCAACGCCTGTTAGGCTTTGGGTTGTGCCGATTTGGCTGCCGCCGCTAGGGGAATCCCACAAACTAAATTGCAGATCGCAGCTGCCGTTTACCAGACCGTTGGCGTTTTTGAGCTGTCCTTGATAGGTAAAACCTGTTCCAAGGACCGCTTGTGTTTCGATCGGATCCGACTGTGCCGATGCTGTGTTCAGCACCAAGACGCTTAAAATCAGAAGCAACAACAGATTGGTGACGCCGCGACCAGAATGCAATCCAAGAATGCTTCCCATACAACCCTCCTTACAACGAAGACCAAGTGTTGTGCGATCGATAAGGGCTAACCGTCGAGAGATGCTAGCCGAGAGTGGCTATGGCTTAGGCAGATAAAACGATCGGCTAACTGTTACATTGTTCTTGCTGCGGGCGGCTTCGCAGCACAGCCAACTAGCACACTCGTTTGCAGGGCGGGATGTTGATAGCCGTAGGCGGACGCGGTCGGAGACTTCTTGGGGAAGAGACCAAGCCGCTAGCGCTTTGCTGTCTTTGAATGCATCAAGCGGTTTCGTTTTGAGCTGCTTAGACTGTCAACAACCTAGGTGATTATTATTACAAATTGGCGCTGAAAAATCTATGGCGATGAGTGAAGATTTTAGGAGGGGTACGGGCTGAGGGGTTTTGAATAAGCTCGGAGTTGCACCAAAACGGCCCGTCGCTATAGATAAGCTGTCGAATACTCGAACAGCTTATCCATTCGACGAGCCAAGCATCTCTAAAAAGCATGAGCGCACGACTAGGCCATAACCTCCCTCCTTCGTTGGCTCACAACCGGAATGCGGATCTGTGGGCCTTTGTATTCTTGTTTGAGATCGGCTTGTTTCAGCAGCACAATCGAACAATGCAGCTCATAGATGCCCGGGCCGGGCTGTCGAAACTCTTGTCGTCGTCTGTATACGCGCTGGTTTTCGGCCAGCCGCCCTTGTAGCGAGGCGATTTCAATGCGGGTGCCGTGTTCGATATCAACTAGAACGAGCTCGATCTGATAGCGCTGACGCTTCGCTTGGAGGCTTTGATAGCCTTCGCCCTGCAATTCAAAGCTGATCTCGGCTACTAAGTGGCCTTCCGGCGCGCCCGGCAGGGCCACGGTCTTGCTCACTTGCACATCGATGATCCTAATCTGGGGCCGCGCCTGCGGAGGCTCGGGGCTGGGCGCTGGCTCGATCGGCAACTGAGTCCGCTCTTGTATCCAAGCGAGCCACTGTTGTGCTTGAATGCCTTCAAACACAGCCTCTTCGCCCGATTCGTCGTGATAGATGCGGGTCTGCCATTCTGACTCGCCTGACTGGGTTTGTTTGCGATCAAAAAAGAGCGAGAAGCCGGCATACTGTCGATATACATGAACTGTTTCTGCTGCCCGATAACTCGCTTGTGCTCTGGAGACAGACAGCTCTGCTAGCACCATCGCTTGGCCGATCCAGTCTTTATTGATGATGCGGCGCGTCGAGATGCGCACATGGGCTTGCTCTTGTAAGGCTTGTTTGAGCTGTTCGGGAGTGTAGCGCGCAAGATCGCTGTAGCGTTTGATGCCAATCCGATAGAGTGCTTCGGCGGTTTGCGGACCGATATCTCCGATCGCTTGCAGATCGTCACGCGAAGTATCAGAGTTAGCAGATGGCTCTGGCGTTTGCATATATCACTCTCCTTGAGCATAACCTGCTCGACCTTGAGCCTATTCGGGTTTGTAATCGCCAAGTAGCACCTGCACCGGAACCGAATCGACTTCTGAGGGAAAGCTTGTTCGTTGGCTTGGATCGCTTTGCATCCACGCGAGACTAACAAAGATACGCACACCCAGTACGGTTTTTCCTTCGGCATTCTTGACCCGACCGATGTCGATCAAGCGCACCTCAGGATCTTCTAGAAAAGCTGACAGCTTCTCTTGAGCGGCTAATGCTTGTTGCCAAGCGTCTTGTTCACGCTCCATCGCTTTTCCTTTCGGTTTGAATCAGGCGAGCTATGCTTGTTGAGCGTGTCGCTTTTGCTGATCTCCTGCAGTGATCGTACCATCTTGACGTATCGCTTTGTTTTTAGGTGATGATCGAAACATCGAGCGCTTGAAGAACTTGAGGCATGGCGATAGCTAAGCCATATTCAGGATCGTCGGAACCAGCGAAATGTAAACCGACCACTTTGCGAGACGCAGCTTCAAGCCACCAAGACCCTGAATCTCCCGGTGCGCTGACTGCTTCATTGCTTGCGGCCTGCGCGATATGAACCACATTGCGGATGGTACGTGGGAAACCTCCATAGTGAAGTGGCAGAAGGCCTCCGATACCATCGATAACGCCGTGTGTGATGCCGGTTGTGCGGCCCGATTTGCTGACCAGCATGCCTAACTGTGGCTCTGTTTCACCTACGACGTTGCCGATCCCAAACTGTTCTATAGTGAAGCGTTCGTTGGGCATAAGCGTGGCGACCGCTGCATCGATCCCCACCTGCATAGCGTGGCGTGTCAGTTTCGCTATTGTGCGGTAGCCTCTGCCCTCTCCTATGCCCGGTTGATAGATGCGCAAGCCAGATGGCACATAAAACGAACCAGCCAAGACGTGCCACGCACTTAACAGCATGGGCGTGCCAGTAGCTCGGTCGCTCACGATCCCGCCGAGCGTACCGTAGCCGCTACTCCAAGCGTGAGAGATGCTGATGCCGCCATAGAGTGGTGTAATGCTGCCTGTTGGTATAAGCCTTGGTGCTAAAGCGGGCAAGCTTTGCAAGGCGTAATCGCTTTCGATCACATCGATCGGAAAGCCGACTCGGTCTTCGTCGATCACCCGCTCTGGGTAGCTGCGTGCGAAGGCTTCAAAGGCGAGGCCGCGCGGTTTATACTTCACATGAACTCGAACTGCCAGCTCGTTGGTAACCGCGCCGCCTTCGCTCTCTTTCACCCGCCAACCGATGTCAATTAAGTTGGTGCGGCTATCGTGCAGATATAAGGCGGCAGCTTTTTTGCGAGCTTCGTCCGCTTTCCGAAATAGGGCGCGAAAAGCTCTATCCACAATAGGCTCCTCATCTATGTCAGAACTATCTGAAAACCTACAGATCTAGAGGGGCGCTTCTCTGTACATGCAAGGTGCTAGCTTGCATGTACAGAGAGATTGTGTGTTACACGCCCAGCTTTAAGCTTGTTTTATTTGGGGTAAACCAAATAACGCATGGGTACGTCGTGCTCAAGATTGGGCGAGGTGCCAGGGATGCTCAACCAGCTGGGTTGAGTGTCGATGTCGAGGTGCCAGGTTCCGAAGACGGCGAAGGGCTGGTTCGCGTTGGTGATGTCGGCTGTACAGTTGACCTCCATAAGCCGTGGGTTTGGACCAGGGTTGTTGGTTGGCAGCACGACTGGGAAGAAGGTGATGACCGGAGCAACAGCTGGGAAGGTGCCGGTGAAGGTGATGTCGGGCCCGTTGCTTACGTCGCTGAGGTTGATCTGCTCGAAACGCACGCGGAAGCCGCGGCCGCCCAGAATGTTGGTCGCTGGAATGGGGTTAAAGATATCGACAGCTGGGTTGACGAACAGCACGCCGAACAACATGGCGAATTCATCGCTGCCAATGATCTTGCTGGGACGATAAGGAGGCAGAGACGAGAACTGAATCGGCCCGATCATCATCATGTCCCAATAGACATAATTCATATGAACCGGTTCGCCAGCTTCAGGGGCAACCCTATGAAGGGTGTCTTGTCGTGCTGCTGAACGATACAGATACTCTTCGGTGCGCTCAACCAAATAACCCTTGTAGTTTTCGAGCCAAGCATCGACACGATCCTGAATATGCTCAGGGATCTTGTTCGATGCACCTTCAACATGCAGACCCAACTCTTCTGCCGTAGCGGTTGTAATTCCTAAATCAACTTTGGTATGTGCTGCTACACCGTTTTCTACCCGCCCTAGACCAGCACCGACTTCTTTCGTAAGTGTCATAGTAACCTCCTTGTAACTGTCACTGCTTGTCCCCGTTCGGACACTAGTGCTTATACCAGCTTGCGCTCAATCGAAATACCTATATTTGCTTAATTTTCGCTCTATTCTCGGATTGATTTAAATGAAAATGCTCAATACATTCTCAGTGTGCGAAAATTGAGAATATATTGAGTGTTTGGTGAATAAATTGTTTAAACAGACATTTAATTTGTTTGAGTTGAGATTATATGCTTTATTCGGTTTTGATTTGCTTGATCTTATTTTTTTTGCTTGAGTTAATAGCTTTTAGACTTTTCTCTCTATCTTTGTTTTCAGGCTGCATCTGCTCGATGACTTCGTAATGTTGGCGGCTTGGTCTCTTTCTGAAAAAAGTCTTTGACCGCGTCCGCCTACGGCTACAAACATCTTGCCCACCAAAATGAACTTCTATCTGTGTGACGAGAGCGAATTTGCTTAAAGACCGACACGTTCGTAAGACCGACAAAAAACCGGGAAAGTGTTACGTTGCAACAAAAAAGCCGAGTTCCCCTCTACCGAAGGCCAAAAAAGGAGGTGACGACCAGATTCGCTATAGGATCATCTCAAAACCTAACTTTTTAAACAGATCCAAAAAACAGTAGATTGTTGGCTCGCCGGCCAATAATCTACTGTTGAGCAAGAGTATTTCGCTGATAAGATCGGCGGACTAATGAGCAACCTTGGTTCAAGCTCCCAAATGCTTGTCAAGCTCTTGAGAATATGCTGTTGCTGGATATCCTTGAACGAAAACAAACATAGTCACGTTCTACTCTGCCGAAGCCTAAAATAGAAAGTGATCAACCCGATTTGTTATGAAAGCGCAGGCCGCTCGCGCGTTCAAGTGCTTTGCACAATTGTTTGGTACAAAGCGACGGTCTGACTCGATGGTTTAAGATCATATGCTTCGCGTAGCTGTTCCTTACAGATCTGGAATTGTTTGATAGCGCGGTGACGTAGCCCGAGTGCAACATAGGCCTGCATAATTTGGCAATGCGCACATTCATAGGCTGGATCATGTTGCAAGAGCTTTTGCGCTAGAGCGATCACCTCGGCATGGCGCGCGCTCGCGATGGCCTGCTCGATCTGCCACTCCAACATATTGATAAAGAGCGTTTGCAGCCGTTCACGATGCACATGTGTCCACTCTTCATAGAGATCGTCTTGCAGAAAACAGCCCTGATACAGCTCCTCTGCCCGATAATAGGCCGAGCTGGCTTGCTCGATCTGCTTCGCTGCTGCAAAGCGTTGACCGGCTTGAACCAACTCAAGAAACTCGTGCACATCGATCCAGATATCGAGTTCAGGGTTAAGCCGATAGCAGTTATGCTCGAACAAAATATGCTGAAAATCGCTCTGGGCAAGCTTGAGACTTTGGCGTAACGAATAGATCGCTTGATGGAGATTGCGCCGAGCTGCATCGGGCGAGGCGTCGCTCCAAAACACATCCATCAATATATCTTTCGAGACTGCTTGATTATGGTGCGCTACCAAATATTTCAAGATCGCTTGGCCGCGTAGACCAGCCCACTGTGTGATCTCTTGATCGTTTTGATAAACGCAAAACACGCCTAAACAGTGGATTCGTAGCGCCGGTCGATCTGCTTTTGTTAGTGGAACCTCTGCTTTATGATCAGCCTGCTCTAAAATGCACTCTTTGGCTTCGTTATGTTCGACTTGGCTAGTGTTCTCCGCCTTCAGATGAATCGTATCGGCCTGATAGATGGTTTGATCGCTCGTTGTTTCGCCAACTGTTCGCTCAAACAGGACAGGCTCGTGCTGATCTACGACAGATTCTTCCTGCCAGCTTTGCTCTTGCTCATGTTCGACTGACTCTTCTTGCCAGCTTTGCTCTTGCTCATGTTCGACTGACTCTTCTTGCCAGCTTTGTTCTTGCTTGTGTTCAATGGCATGTGGCCTTGCTGCTGGCCGCATATAAGGCGTTGTAATGCCTTGAGCGTTCGCTGCTGGCCGTGTGTAAGGCGGTACAATATGGGCTTCGATCGGTGCCTGAGCCAAGCGAAAGAACTGTGTAATACGTTGCCACCAATTTTGGTTCTCCTGAGCCACCCGTTTGGCTGTAGTATGTGGGAAGACAGGCAATTTCGCCATTAAGGGCGTATAACTCCAGCCATAAGTGCTAAGCAATAGATCAAGATTCTCAGGGAACGAAGATAAACGCTGTCGAAGCTGTTCTGCGATCAGTTGTTCATTCTGTTGGGTTTCGGCCAGGGCTTGTTCAAAAAAAAGCCGCTTCTGATGTAATTGATACTGTTGTTGAGTTAATTCCTCGATCGGTACAACCAAGTTCAACATCACTTGATTATTGAGCGATGCTGCGATCGTAATAGCTTGTTGAAAATAAGCGATTGCGCCATCTAGGTTGTTCCAAGCGGCTAGAATACAGCCAAGCTGCCAAGCGGCCCATCCTGCATACCATTGCAGACCTGCCTGTTGTGCGAGATCGTTCGCATGGTAGGCGCAGCTGTAGGCGTGTTGTTGCTCTCCCTGCCACGATGCCAAAGCGCTTTCGGCTAGTAGGCTTTGGCATATGCCCGTAGTATCAAGTTTCGCTTGAAAGCGCTGCGTCGCCAGTGCAAACTGTTTTTGGGCGGCGGCAAATTGATTCTCAACAACGTTAATCTCGCCGTTCGTATAGATCAGCCACGGCCAATCTTGCAATGTGTTCTGTGGGATCTGGCTTATCCAAGTGCGCAGGTTCATCCAAGCGCCACGATCCATCAACGTGTCGATCGATTTGCTCAACAGTTGAGCTGCGCTATCAAACGCACCGAGCTTGAGTGCAAGAGAAATGGCCTGTTCTAGCGCATCTTGTTGAACCAAACTATCGATAGCTCGTGAAAGCATGCGCGGGCTAAGCTTGATCTTGTGTGTGAGCGCATGTTGAAGCGGTTCAGACCAAAGCGCGTCGATATAACTCCACTCTTGTTGGAGGCCCACCTGCCATGGCCCCTGCAATGCTACCTCCATATCGAAAACCGCCTGAACGAGGGAAGGATGTTTATAGCGCACTTGCAACTGCAAGGCGAGCGCATACTGATCGATCAGAGGGCTGTCGTGCAGTAGCTCACACGTAAGGCTCATCAGCAGATCGGAAGCATTGCGCGCCTTTTGGATGATACGCTGTAAGCTCGAGCTGCCCAACTGCGTCAAGCTTGTTAATATGCTCTCGATCAGACCAGCGCGCCCTTGGGTGATGTGGAAGAGATGTTTGATAAGCTGTTCTTTTAAGTCGATATTGTAGCGCTCCACCATTTCGGAGAAGCTGCTTGTTTTGAGCGCCAAGTCGCGGCAGTGATAGATATGGGTATTGGGTGGCAGCTCGTGGCTGTTGAGCATGCTCTGCGAAATGATGATGCAGCTGTTTGTAGGTGGGAGGAGCGGTAGAAAATGAGAGCTCAAGAGGCGCTGAGTTGGGCCACCATCGAAGATAATTTGAGCCTCTTGCAAAACGAATATACAGCCGGGCACAAGTTCGTTAAACTCGCGAGCTAAGTGTGCATACAACTGTGGCCAGCCCATAACTGCTCCAGGTTGGTAGCGCATACGCTCTAAGGTGGCGAGCCCAACCTGTGGGTTGAGTTGTTGGGCGGCGGCGATCAATGAGCTCAGCAAGCTGGCAGGATCACGATCCTCGTAATCGAGGCGCAACCAGATAACAGGTCGTTGCTTTTGATTCAGCAGCGTTGCCAAGCGAATCGCTACTTGATGACCAAGCGCGTCACCGAAAAAGCTTATGCCAGGTTCAGTGATCTGCTCTAAGAGCGGATATAGATGATGTGCATGACTAGGTAACGGTAAAAGTAACTTTGCTATAAAGGGCATAGGCACTTTCCCATTCGTAATAACCTTGTGGCGTGTTTTCCATTATGCTAATAATTGGAAATGCACGCGCCTTGGTAGTACGAGGTCATGACATACTGGTATAGTGAATTAAAAATTAGGAAGCGTGCATCGCCTAAGTGCGTAGGCATGCTCGATCATCCGGGTATGAGAAGATATGTTTGGGTAGTTATGGGCGGTAATGTGGAGAAAGATTGTACCTAGAATTACGGGTGATAGCGAGAATATGCTAGAGATGTAGCCAACGCTTCTAGAAACAAGTAAGAGATTTTATTTCGTATATCTATTTTTAGATTCGGAGCGTATTCTGATATAGGTAGATTTCGTAGACGCCCGGTTCTTTCAAAAGTTATATAGTATCTTTGTATAGTACTACATGTCAATCAGGAATAAAACCGCATTTTCAAGTTGGGAAATAGTTCACCTATATTAAACGAGAATAACCAGCTAATTTAGTTCTCAAAAAGAAGAGGGAAAGTCTAGAATAAAGCGATATGTCTCTGAAATAGACAGAAAAGACGATCTCGAAATATTTCAAGCTTTAGGAGTAGATGTTTTACTATCTGCTGAAAATAGGCTGTATACAGGCTCTTTTGTTGCCTCAGTCTCTAGTTTCCATCCCCTGAAGATCTGGCACAATGAACGTTGGCTATGCCTTCCTTCTAACAAGCTTGACAGCTCTTTTTAGTTAGTATAGACTCACTAACAACCTTATTCCTTACTCTCAGAGAGACGATTTTATATATCTTCAGATATGCCAACAAAATTGGCGTCTCTCTTTTAGTTAGTGACTACTCACTAAATTCTATATAGCTTTGAAATAGTATGAGTTCCAATCAACACACTGAACCGTTTATTCGCGTGCAGCAGTTGTATAAAAACTACCAAGTTGGAACGAGCATTATTCCGGCTTTGCAAGGCGTATCGTTCACTATACAACGCGGTGAATTTGTGGCTGTGGTTGGGCCATCGGGCAGCGGCAAATCGACCTTGCTCAATCTGATTGCAGCGGTCGATAGCTTAACTAGCGGTGAAGTCGTGATTGATGGGCGTTCGATCCACCGCTTAAACGAAACCGAGCGCGCCCGTTGGCGTGGTGTATCGCTTGGTATCGTCTTTCAGTTTTTTCAAATGATGCCCACTATGACGCTCTTGGCCAATGTCATGCTGCCTATGGAGCTGGCTGGGCGCTATTCTCCTTCCCAGCGGCGCAAGCGTGCTACCGAATTGCTCGAGCGCGTCGGTTTGGGCGATCATATTCACAAGCTGCCGTCGCGTGTGAGCGGAGGCCAACAGCAGCGTGCCGCCATCGCACGCGCGCTCGCCAACGATCCACCCTTGATTTTGGGCGACGAGCCAACCGGCAACCTCGATAGTGGTTCGGCAGAGGTGATCTTTTCGCTTTTTAGTGAGCTGGCTGCCGCTGGCACCACCGTATTAATGGTGACCCAAGATGAAGAGCTGGCGGCCCGGATGCCGCGCCGCATCACGCTTGCAGAAGGTCGTATCGTGAGAGATAGCGCGGAGGCAGCTCATGCGTGATGTCTTTGGCACTGTCTTGCGTTATAAGCTCTGGTTCGACTTGTGGGGCGCGCGCCAGCGTACGCTCCAGGCAGTGCTCACTATCGCGATAGGAGCGTTTGCGGTCGGTACGATTTTAGGCGCGAAACAGGGTGTGACGATCGACACCAAAGCGGCTTGGTCTACGGTCGAGGCCCCTTCGATCTTGCTGCGTGTCAATCCGCCCGCCGATGACCAACTGCTTGAGGCTCTGCGCAACCGCCCCGAGCTGCTCAAAGTCGATGCGCAAATGGAGCAGGCCATTGTGTGGCGCCCTAGCCCCGACGAACCTTGGCAGCCAGCCACTCTGATCGCACGCGACGATTACGAACAGCAAGAGCTGAATCTGCTCTTGTTGGAAGAAGGCGAATGGCCGTTCGGGCGTAGCGTGGCGGTTGAGCGTCGTTTCGGTGTCGAGGTGGGCGATCGTTTAGAGCTGCAGATCAACGATCGGCGTATCGAAGTACCTGTTGGGGGAACGATCTACAATCGCGTAGCTATGGCGGCCAGTTTAGGCGGCGATCTGGTCGTCTATACCACACGCGAGCGCTTCAGCAAAATGACGGGGCAAACGGGTTTTTCGACGATATTTGCCGCTGTCGATAACTATTCGTTTGAGACCGCCACTCAAATCTATAGCAAACTCTACAACGATCTTTCGGAACAGGGCTTTAGCCTGCTTCCGGCTGCCTTCGATCGCTCGCCCGTCGTTGACCCACAGCGGGCGTGGTTTGAAGAGCTGATTACAGGCATCGGTTTAGTGATGCAGGTTGTGAGCGCGATCGCTATGGGCCTGAGTCTGTTGCTGATCTATACCACCGTAACCGCGATCATCACCCAGCAGACCGCGCAGATCGGCGAGCTGAAGGCGATCGGCGCCAGCAGCCGACAAATCGTCTATGTCTATCTCTGTCTTGTGGCGGCCTATGGTCTGATGGCGGCTCTTATTTCTGCGCCTCTTTCAGTTATTGGGGCCAATCTGCTGCGGATCGTCTTGATAACACGCCTTGGCCTTGATGCCGGGCCACCCCATATCAGTTGGGGCTCCTTAGCGATACAGTTGGCGCTCTGTATCTTCGCGCCGATCTTGATCGCGCTATTCCCCATTTTGCGCGGCGCACGTATCACCGTACGCGAGGCGATCAGCTTCTATGGTCTGAGCAGCACGGGCAACCGGATCGATATTGTACTTGCGCGCCTCGTCTGGCTCTCGCGTGTGGTTTCGATGGCCATCAGTAATGCCTTTCGCAACCCTTCGCGCTTGGTGCTGACCCAACTTGCGCTGGGCGGGGCGGGCGTTACGCTTGTAGCGGTACTGAGCACCCAAGCGACCCTATACTATACCAGCGGCGACTTGATGCACAGTATCTATCCTTTTGAAGTTCAGCTCGATACAAAACGCCCTGTCAGCCTGGCCCAGCTGAGCAAAGCTGCCGATCTGCCCGGAGTTGAGCGCATCGAGGTTTGGCAGACCTTGAGCGTTGTTTTAGAGACCGCCGACGGCCATAGCCGCGCCCTGCAGTTGAATGGAGTGCCACTCCCATCACAGGCATATCGTCCACAGTTGTACGCTGGACGCTGGCTCCAAGCTGATGACACCTACGCTCTGACTCTCGTTGAAAGCTTGGCCACTCAACTCAATATCGAGGTCGGCGATAAGGTCAAGATCGCTATTCCTTCGCGTGATGGCCGAACTGTCTGGGCCAGCGAACGCGAGTGGGAGGTGGTAGGCATCGTGCTCGAACCATACTTGCGCAATCTCAGTCGTTTTGGCTTTGCGCCGCGCGATACGTTGATCGAGGAAGCTCAGTTCGGCCAGCGCTTCACTCGTGTTCAGATCCAGATTCCCGCTGCGACTGGCCAGAATGCCGCTCAGATCGCCAGTGCCTTGCGCGACTTCTACGATCGACAAGGTGTCGAGATGTATACCACGATGAACGACACCGTTGCCGAGCGCAGCGAAATGGAAGCCAGCAACCTCGATGTAATCGCAATGCTGCTGCTCGCGATCGCTGTGATCATGGCGGCGGTTGGCGGGGTTGCCCTCAGCGGTGTTTTGCAGATCAGTGTGCTTGAACGCCGTCGCGAGATCGGTGTTTTGCGAGCGATCGGCGCAACACCGCGGGTGGTGCGCAGTCTGTTCGTGATCGAAGGCTTGATCTTGGGCTGGCTCAGTTGGCTGGTGGCCCTCGCGCTGAGCTATCCGGTCGGTCTGCTGCTCAGTCGAATGCTAGCTAGCACCATCGGCATCAGTATCGTCTATCAATATTCGTGGGGCGGCCTGCTCTTTTGGTTTGTACTCGCCAGCGTGATCGGAGTTTGCGCCAGCTTGGCCCCCGCTCAACGCGCCATCAACGCTAATGTTCAGGAGAGCCTCGCCTATGAGTGAGATCGTGATCGATGTACAGAATGTCGTCAAGCGCTTCCCGGTCGGCGATCGCGAGATCACCGTGCTCAAGGGCATCACCTTTCAAGTGCGGGCGGGCGAGTTTGTTGCGATCGTCGGCCAATCGGGCAGCGGCAAGTCGACCTTGTTGAACATGTTGACTGGTGTAGATCGCCCGAGCAGCGGGATGGTGCGCGTTGGCCAGCAGCTATTGCCCAATTTGAGCGAAAACGAGCTCGCGCTCTGGCGTCGCCACGAAGTCGGCATCATCTTTCAGTTCTTCAACTTAGTGCCCGGCCTCACTCTCGCTCAGAATGTGCGTTTGCCCATGGAGTTAGCGGGTAAGTACACCCCTGCAGAGCGTTCGCAGCGAGTTATGCAGCTCTTGGAACAGGTTGATTTAGCCGATCGCGCCGATTGGCTGCCCTCGCGGGTGAGCGGCGGCGACCAACAACGAGCGGCTATCGCGCGTGCTGACGCTAACCAGCCTCCGATTATTTTTGGCGACGAGCCGACCGGACGCCAAGATCCCCGCTCGGCAGAGGCCTGCTTTGCACTCTTCCAGCGATGGGTCGCAGCGGGCAAAACAGTCTTGCTTGTGACCCATAGCCGTGAGCTTGCTGCCCGTACAGGCCGTACCATCGAGATCGCCGATGGCCGAATTGTTCGTGATGAGGTGCGTTCCCATGCGTAAAACGAGTTATCTCAGTTGCATAATACCCCTATTTGGATTGTTGTTGTCTGGCTGTGCTGTTTCCGCTGCCATTCCAAACTCAAGCCCTGCCACCAGCCCAACCGCGTTTACTGCCGCCAGCCAAACGCGAGCGATTGTGGCCGATGGAACGGTTTTGCCTGCCAAGGTCAGTGAATTGCGCTTTGAGATCGCCGGAACGGTGGCTGAGATCTTGGTCGAAGAGGGCCAAACGGTGCGACGGGGCGATGTTTTGGCGCGCCTCGATTCGCGTGACCTTGAACTGGCGCTTGAACAGGCGCGCGCTGTCTTACGCGAAGCGCAAGCCGCCTACGCGCAGCTTGAAGCGGGCGCAACGCCCGAGCAGATCGCGGCCGCTCGCGCGCGACGCGACCAAGCCAATGCGCAATTCGCTCAAGTTCAGGCTGCCGTCACCTCTAGCGATCTTGCGGCGGCGGAAGCACAGGTGCGCCAAGCCAAAGAGCGCTTGGCCAAGCTGCTGGAAGGCGCTGACCCCGAGCAGATCTCGATCGCTCAGGCCAAAGTTGACCAAGCCCAGGCCAATCTGCTAACTCAACGCGATCTGCTTTCGGCTGCAAAGACCAATGCCTATTTAGCCATGCAACAAGCCGTGGAGCAATTGACGATCGCTCAGTCGAACTATGCTACTGCCCAAGCCAACTGGAACAAGGTTCAAGATACGGGCGAGGATCCCATCAACCCGACCTTGCGCGATGCTCAAGGCAATAGTTCGAAAAATAAGCTTAACGACACCCAACGTCAGCAGTATTACGATGCCTACGTTCAAGCTCAGGCCGCTATGCAAGCTGCCGAGTACGCTTTGCAACAAGCTCAGACCCAATACGAGACTGCGCGCCAGAATGAAGTGACGGGAATCGCCTTGGCTGAAGCTCAACTGAACGAGGCGCAAGCCAATCTGGAGTATCTATTGGCCGACGCCAACCCCGATCAGATTGCCGCGGCCGAGGCTCAGGTTGCCCAGGCCCAAGCCGAGCTCGATAAGCTGCGCGGTAGCGAGCGCGCCGCCCAGATCGCTGCTGCCGAGGCTAATCTGCGTCTTGCCCAAGCCAACCTCGAAGAGGTTACCGCCGAGACGCGCGCTGTAGACCTCGATCTAGCTTTAGCTCGCATTCAGTCGGCCGAGGTTCAGGTGCGTCAGGCCGAACACCAGCTCAACAAAGCCAGCTTGCTTGCACCTTTTGATGGTACAATTGGCGAATTGAATCTTGATCTGGGCGAGCAGGTGAGTAGTTTGAGCGGGCCGGCTGTATTGATCGCCGATACCAGCGAGTGGAAGATCGAGACCGATAACCTCACCGAGCGCGATGTCGTGCGTTTTACGGTCGGTTCGCAGGCCAAGATCAGCTTTGAAGCCATTCCAGACCTTGAGCTAGACGGCAAAGTTCAAGCGATTAAACCCTTGGGCACCGATAAGTATGGCGATATCACCTATACTGTAACCATCACTCCAAACCAGTGGGACGAGCGCCTACGTTGGCTTATGAGCGCGACCGTGACGATCGTGCCATAGTGTGAAGTGCGCCTAAACCAAACACGGCGGTTTAGGCGCGGTTTCATCTTTGAATCGATAGAGTGTATGTTTAGAGATATGAATGTGAAAAAGAATGGTGATGGACGACTATCTGCTGAGGAGCGGCGCGAAGCTATTCTTGATGCAGCCGTAGTTGAGTTTGCAGCTTTAGGCTATTATGGCGCTTCGACCGAACGGATCGCTGCCAATGCAGGCATCTCGCAGCCCTATATCTTTCGCTTATTTGGTACGAAAAAAGAACTCTTTTTGGCGAGCGTCGAGCGTGTAATCAACATAATCAAGCTGACGCTTCAGGAGGCAGTCAAGGCCGACCCGGGCAATTCCTTAGCTGCCGTATACGACGCTTTCACTCGTTTGATGCATCAGCGCGATGAGTTGGTGCTCTTGCTCCAGGCCTTTGCTTCAGCCAAAGACCCCGATATGATGCAGTTGGGCCGCGTGCGCCTCGCTGAGGTCTACGACTTTGTAGCCGAGCTGACCGGCGCAGACGAGCGCGAGCTTCAGCAGTTTTTCGCCTACGGTATGCTCTTTATCGTAGCCGCCACCCTCGATATTCAGTCCATCGCGCCCGAGCAGCCTTGGGCCGCCAACCTGATTCGCCCTCTACCTTAAAAGGCTTCGAATGGCATAGACCTATGTCTTCGATGCAATAATCGACCTCCAAGGCAAAACGCTTGGAGGTTGATCGTTTTATCGCCTGTTTAGTATGGCTATATGACCTAACTGGATAGATTATTCACATCTCTACTCTGCATCGCCCCCTACTGTGTCTTCTTAGTGCTTTACTACTCATACTTGCCAAGTACGCTTCCTTGTTTGCTAGGTTTGTCAATTGTCCTTTTGGACAATCTTTCGATATGTCCAAAAGTTTGCCCAAAATCGCCAGAAGAGACGATGTGTTTGCCGCATTAGAACGCTATTCTAGAGCCATCGATCATATGCAAGGAGGAATATATGGCAAGCTCAATCAATGTCGGACGTTTCACAGCTCAAATCGAAGGTGATTTTGTAGTCTTTCTACTCGGTATGCGCATCAATCGGCCTTTACAGATCCATAAATGGTTGCCCGTTGCGCTAGCTTTCCCTAAAATGCTCAAAGAGCTTGAGCAACAGCCCGAATTAGGCTATTTGGGCGGCTTTTCGGCCCGCTCCGTGATAGTGCAATACTGGCGTTCGTTCGAACATCTGGAAGCCTATGCCCGCAATAAAACCGGTCACCACTTACCAGCCTGGAAAGCTTTCAATCAAAAGGTTGGATATAATACAGATGTTGTCGGTATTTGGCACGAGACCTATCTCATCAAGCAAGGTCAATACGAGAGCGTTTATGGCAACATGCCCCCGATCGGTTTGGGCGCGGTCGGCAAACTGATTCCGGCCACCCATGCTTATCAGCAAGCGCGTATGCGCCTAGAGTAAAACAGCCGTAGCTCGCAGCAGGAACAACATGAAGCCGCCAGCTATACCCGCTGAATTTAGTAGAATAACCCAGATCTCTGGTTGGGCCGCAGCGCTCATCTCCTGTACGGTTCCTTTTAGTTTTGCCATGCCGCCAGCCCAGATGCTAGCCTATCTGCTCTGTGCGCTGCTGTATCTGCTGCTGGTCGGCATGGTTATGTATGATCTCGACTCCTGCTATACGCGCGTGACTCATACATGGTGGATCCCCGTTCGTTTTGTGCTGCTTGGCCTGTTGTGCACAGCGCTATTGCTCTTGTGCGATAACCTTATGCTGCAGCCCATGGCCTTTAGCGTGCCGTTTGTTCAAGCGGTTCTATCGCAGAATCAGCGTTTGGTGGCGTGGGTGGGTGCTCTCTATGCTATTTTGATGCTAGTGGGCCTGTGGCTAGCTGGCGCAGCCGCGCAAATCGTGCCGATCGGTGCTGTTTATGCTATGCTCTTTCTGTTCCTCTACGCCTTTGTACAGTTGGGCAATAGCCAAGCCCAGGCGCGTCAGCGGGCCGATGCGCTTGCCGCCGATTTAGCGTTGCAACGCGATGCGGCAGCGGCCTTAGCCGCCGAGAACGCTCGTTTATATCAGCAAGCCAGCATAAGCGCCGCTCTTTCGGAGCGTAACCGCATCGCTCGCGAGCTGCACGACACCATCGCCCAAGGTTTGACCGCCACCTGTATGCAGCTTGAAGCCGCCCAACGCAGTTTCGATCGCGATTTGCAGCGTACCCGCCAGCGCCTCGACCGTGCGGCCGAGTTAGCTCATCAGACTCTGCGCGATGTGCGCCAGAGCGTCTGGATGCTAGCATCGCCCACTATCGAAGCTCAGACTTTGTGTGAGCTATTGAGCACGCTTAGCGACGATGCGCGCCAGCAACACGCCCTAGCGATTGCGTATCAGCATGATGGCCCCGATCTTGAGCTGAGTAGCGAGCAGCAATTCCAGCTTTCACGTATCGTGCAAGAAGCCTTGCAGAACGTGCGCAAACATGCCAACGCCCAGCAGGTCTGGATCCGTAGCGGGTTAGAACATGAGATGGTCTGGGTGCAGATTCGTGATGACGGTCAAGGTTTCGATCCCAGCCAGGTGCGAAGCAGCGCCGAAGGCGGCTTTGGGCTGCTGAGCATGCGTGAGCGCAGCCATATTTTGGGCGGTCAATTAACCATTCAGAGCGATTCAAGCGGCAGTTTGATAGAGATTCGTTTTCCCCAGCAACAGGAGGCAGCCCTATGGGCATCCGAGTCTTGATCGTTGAAGATCAGCGGATCGTGCGCGAAGGTATTGTGGCTCTGCTCGAAGATGAAGAGCAGATTGAAATTGTGGGCGAGGCCGCCAACGGACGCGAGGCGATCGCGATGTATGCCAGTTTGCGCCCCGATGTGGTCTTGATGGACCTTCAAATGCCCGAGATCGATGGCCCCGAGGCGACTCGTCAGATCCGCGCGGCAGATCCGCAGGCGCGCGTGCTCGTGCTAACCACCTACGCTACCGATGAGTTTATCTTTACCGCTTTAAAAGCGGGTGCGAGTGGTTATCTGTTGAAGGATACTTCCGCCGATCAGCTTGTGGCTGCCATTAAAGCCGTGCAGCGCGGCGAGACTCAGCTATCGCCTCAGATCGCATCCCGTCTGGTGCACGGTATCTCGCAGGGCCGCCCCGAGCCCTTGAGCAGCCGCGAGATCGAGGTGCTGCGTTTAGTGGCCGATGGTCTCAACAACATTATGATCGCCGAAGCTTTATCGATCACACCGCGCACGGTGAAGGCCCACGTGCAAAATATCTTGGCCAAACTGGGCGCAAACAACCGCGCCGAGGCGGTTCGCTTGGCCTTGCAGCAAGGCATCATTCAGTAGCTTATATGCTACTTTAACCTACACACTTTTTCTGTGCGTGCCCAACAGCCCGCTCTTGCGAACCACTTTTCCAACTCTGCTTGTTTTCTTCACTATTTTGGCGGAGAGGCTCCTAGCCCTCATTCGGTCCTCACCGCGTCCGCCTTCGGCTATCAACATCCCTTCCAACAAAGAGGTCTGATCTCCCAACGAAGCGGATCGCCCATGTACGAAGCGCGCGGGCCCTGACAGATCCTGTCGAAGCCAACTTGCAGCTGAGAACTTCCTTTCCATTCTCATTTGTCTCTTTGGAAAGCTCATGTTAGGATAGGCCAATACACTGATTTGCTATCTCTAGAGCGGCTGATACGTGCGGGCTTTAGCTGCATGCCTGCCCGTTTCGAACTGCTGTTTAGCCCTGATAGGCAGATGTAAATATGAGCGTTGTACAAACCATAGAGCTGCGCAAGCAGTACGGAACCGAGTCGAACCTTGTTCAGGCTCTCGCGGGAGTAAGCTTTTCGCTGGAACGCGGCGAATTCGTTGCGCTTGTAGGTTCCTCTGGCAGCGGCAAATCGACCTTGCTGCATATCCTTGGGGGCGTCGATCGGCCAACGTCTGGCACGGCAATCGTCGACGGCGAAGATGTCTCGGCGCTCGATGCGACGAAGGCAGCGATCTACCGTCGGCGCAAAGTCGGCCTGATCTATCAATTCTACAACTTGATCCCCACCCTAACCGTGAAGCAGAATATCCTCTTGCCCCTGCGTTTAGACAACAAGCAGCCCGATCCCGCCCTCTTTGATCTGCTGCTGAGCAGTTTGGGTCTTGAGCAGAAGCTTGATGCGCTGCCGCAACAGCTCTCGGGCGGCCAGCAACAGCGGGTAGCCATCGCGCGCAGCCTGATCTATCGCCCGGCTCTGCTCTTGGCCGACGAGCCGACCGGTAATCTCGATCAGCGCCACTCTGCAGAGATCATCGCTCTGCTTCGGGAGTTTAACCAGCGCTTAGAGCAGACCATTTTGCTGGTCACTCACGATGACCGGATCGCAGCTCAGACCGATCGGGTTGTTCAGATCGAAGACGGACGGATCATCAGCGATAGCAAACGGTCGAGTTAAGTATGTGGAATGCCTATACCCTCAGTTCGATCAAGCATAATCGAGCCGCTGGCCTATCGTTGACCTTAGCTTCCGCAATCGCGGCGCTCTTTCTCTCCTTGCTCGCCCATCTCTTCTTTAATTTCTGGTACTACGATACCGAGCTTATCCGCTTTGAAGAGGGTGACTGGCACGCGCGCCTAGAGTTCACGGGCGATCTCCCCGATCTAGAGTGGATCAGCGCTCTGCCGAGCGTCGCCGAGCTAAGGGTTGACGATTTGCCCGCTTATCGCACTGGCAAGCGGGTCGATATCACCTTTCGGGACATGCGCGAGACCTACCAGCTAGCTCCGCAGCTCGCCGAACAGCTCGGGCTAGATGATTCGGCGCTTAGCTATCATACCAAGCTCTTGTCGCAGTACCTTATCTATGATCCGCAGCATGCTCAGCCGCCCTTGCTCCTGCCTTTCTCGCTTGCGGTGCTTGCGATCGCCTCTTTTGGGCTGGTATTGATCATTCGTAGCGCCTTTATGATCTCGCTCGGCGCGCGTATGCGTCAGTTCGGCATGCTTGCCAGCATTGGCGCAAGCCCACGTCAGATCAGAATCGGGCTATTGCAGGAAGCCTTTGGACTTTGTACCCTGCCGATCGTGCTAGGCAATCTGGCCGGTATCGCGCTCTGTTTCATCTTCTCCTTGTTGGCCAATCAGTTCGGCAAAGACTTTCAGCGCATGCCCGTCAGCTTTCAGCTCAATGGCTGGGTCTGTTTGGCCAGCCTATTGCTGACCTGTCTGACCGTCTATCTCTCGGCGCGCGGCCCCGCCAAACGTATCAGCCGTATGGCGCCCTTAGAGGCTATACGCAATATCGCTGAGCCGCAGCTCAAGCGCAAAAAGCGTGTTGGTTTGTTGGCGCTGCTGTTCGGTATCGAAGGCCAGCTGGCTGGCATTTCGCTCAAGGCGCGGCGCAAGGCCCTCTGGATCGCTAACCTCTCGCTGAGTCTCTCGTTGTTGGCCTTTACGCTCTTTGTTTGCTTCGCTACGCTCTCCTCCATCAGCGTTCAACACACCTACTTCGAGCGCTATAAGGATGCTTGGGATCTGATGGTGACCTTTAAAGAGCGAGATCTGATGGATGTTGCTGTCAGCGAACGGCCTCAGATCGCTCAGTTAGAGGGCGTCGCTAGCGTTGTGGCCTATCAGAAGGCCCGTGCCTATGCGCGCATTGGCTTCGATCAGCAGAGCGAGGAGCTGCAACAGCTCGGCGGCCTCGCAGCTCTAAGTGAGCAGGCTGTTCGCCTCGCAGACAATAGCTATCTGGTCGAGGTTCCGCTGATCGTTCTGGATGACGCAGCCTTTGCCGACTACCGCCGGACGCTTGGTATCGATGATCAGGCCCAAGGTGCTATCCTGCTCAACCGAATCTGGAATAGCAAGCAGAGCAATTTCCGTAACAAGCTCTATATCGACTTCCTCAAGCCGGGCCAACAGCGTCTGCAATTGAGCAATAAGCAGGGGGAAGTGCTTAGTGTTGAGCTGCCGATCATTGGCTACGCTATGCAAGGACCAGTCTTGCGCGAGGAATACGCTAACTACACGCTGGTTCACTTCCTGCCGCTATCGCTTTGGCAAACGATCGCACCACAGATCGAACATGTCGAGCCGCATAGCCAGTTGCGCATCTTGCTGCACAATGAGGATCAGATCGACGCGCTGCATGTTCAGCTCGAGCAGCTCTTGGGCCAAAGCCCGCAGATCGAGCTAGAGAACCGCCCGCAAGCTGAGCGAAACAATCGCACGATCTTCCAAGGCTATATCACAATTGTTGGGGCCTTGTGCGCTCTATTCGCCTTGATCGGCATCTCCAACGTTTTCACAAACGCACTCGCTCTCATCTATCAGCGCAGGCGCGAGTTCGCGCGCTATCTTTCGCTCGGCATGACGCCAGCGAGCATCCGCAAGATTCTTGCGATCGAGGCGCTTGTGATCGCGGGCCGCCCCTTGTTGATTACCTTGCCGCTCACAGCCCTCTTTGTGCTCTTCGCGCTCAATGTGACCTACCTCGACCCGCGCGAGTTCCTAAGCCAGTTGCCGATTTTGCCGCTCGGACTGTTTATGCTGGCGATCCTCGGCTCTGTGGCTTTGGCCTATCACCTTGGTTGGCGGCAGCTTAACCACATGAACCTTAGCGAGGCTCTAAAGGACGATAGCTTGCTGTAATGGTAAGCATATCTAGGCCAAGCTCTTATTGTACAGAGCTTGTCAGATTTGATAACGGGCTTAGTTGGAACGCGGTTGTGACTATTATTAGGCGGTTCCGAGCCGATTTGCTATTGTTGGGCAAACAGCGTAGTATGTTTTCTGCCAAAAGTATGTGGAAGTGAATCATAACGAGCCAGTTGGCCATGGAGGCCGGGCGCGCAGATCGTTCTATGTGCTGGTGGCAGAGTGATAAGTGCCTACAATGGAGACAACAACCAATGCTACGAGTGGCTGTTTTAAGTTTCTGGCATGTGCACGGTAAGGATTACGCTAGGGAAGCAGAGGAACACCCGGAGGTGGAGCTGGTTGCGATCTGGGATGAGCAGCCCGAACGAGGCCGCGCCGAGGCTGAACGACGCGGCGTTCGTTTTTATGAATCGCTCGATGAGCTATTGGCTCAGCCCGATATCGATGGGGTGATTGTGACAACCCCAACCAGCATGCACCGTGATGTTATGTTAGCAGCTGCCCGTGCTGGCAAGCATATCTTCACCGAAAAGGTGATCGCCGCGACGCTGCGTGAGGTCAATGAGATCCTCGATGCGGTCGAGCAGGCCGGCGTTACCTTTATGGTCTCGATGTGGCGCTCAGATATCGCTGTCACCAAGGCTGTTAAGCAGGTGATCGAGCAAGGGGTATTGGGCGATATCACCAAGCTACGTATTCACGATGGGCATCAATTCGCTCTGCCAGCCGAAGGTTTCCCGCGCGGCAGACTGCCCGAGCATTTCTACGATCCAGAGCTAGCTCAAGGCGGCGCGCTGACCGATCTTTGCCACCCGGTCTATCTGACCGCCCACTTTATGGGCCTGCCCGAGCGAGTCAGCGCAACCTTTGGCTATGTGACGGGGCGACAAGTCGAAGATAACGCCGTTGTGATGATGAACTATCCCAAGGGCGCACTTGCGGTCGTCGAGACGGGCTTTGTGACGCACTCTGCGCCCTTCACCATCGAAGTGCATGGAACCCAAGGTAGTCTGATTTATAGCGAGCCGGGCATTAGCGAGCGGGCGGCGGCCATGCGAGCGGCTCCGGGCGCAGAGCCACCTCAAAACGAGGTGACCGCGCTCTATGGCAAGCTGCGTTTGCGCAGCGCTTTGGTCGAGGAATGCAAGGGCGGTTGGCTGGTGCAAGAGATCACTGTTCCGCCAGCGCCCAAAGCTTTTAGCCAATGGGTCGCACACATTCAGCAGAGCACAAAAGCGCCCGAGAATATCGATTTGGGCCGCAAGCTGACGGCCTTGATCGAGGCGGCTAACCGTTCGGCTGCGAGCGGTCAAGCTGTTAAGATCGCGGAGCTTGAAGGGGCCGATCGTCTCTAGCTCAATTGCACTCAGCACTTCGCTAGCTTTAGGCTGAGTGCTGCTGGTTGAAGCTTGGAACTGATCTGGGAGCTAGCGCATACTGCTTGTTGAGAAGCGCAAGCGTATGCGACTAGCTCTCAGTGCGTTTAAGATAGCCGGTTTGAAGAGCGATCTACTGATATTGATGAGGCTAGAGAATCGTTTTGGGTTGTGTTATGCTTGTTCTAGCCAAGATTTGCTGATTCAGAGAGGTCATTAGCGATGATCGGTCTCGACTCTAGCTTGAAAGAGCGTTATGAGGGAACTTACTTCGGTGTGTTGGTGGTGCGTAACTTCCAGCCGAGCTTGGCGGGGAGAGAGGGATTCGCCCGCTTCGCTGCTAATGAACTGGCTCAACTGCGCGAGCGCTTTGCTGGCTTCGATCGCAAGCGCTTAAGCACAGAAGATCCGGTGATCGCGGCCTATGTGCGCTACTACAAGAAGTTCAAGAAGAGCTACCACGTCTTGCATCAGATCGAAAGTGTGCTGGCAGGCAAAGACTTGCCCGACGGGCTGCCGCTCATCCAGGCGCTCTTTCTCAGCGAGCTGCGAAGCTCGTTATTGATCGCTGCTCACGACCTTGCCTACTCAGCGCTGCCCTTTGAGATCTTCGCTGCCGAGGGCGGCGAGAGCTATGTGGGCGCGGGCGGGCGTGATATCAGCCTGAAAAAGGGCGATATCGCTATGCGCGATCAGGCAGGGCCCATCCTCTCGATTATCTATGGCCAAGACGAGCGCACCCGCATTCGCGAACAGACCAGCGATGCGCTCTACTTGATCGATGGTGTGCCCGGCATCGAGCGAGAGCGTTATCAAGCTGGGCTTGAGTATCTGCGCACAATCCTTCAGATCTTCCAACCCGATCTAGAGATCAGTTGTATGGAGCTGCTGCAGGTCTAAATAGCGCCTTGAGATCTGTGCTTGGCCTGCTGCTTTCAAGGCTTGGTTGCGCGGCGTGCCTGCAAGTGACGGACAAGCCCGCGCGTTGAGCCGAGACGCGCGGGCGGCAACTGGATTATCGCTCTGCTTGGGCGCTTGCTGCTAGAGCTTTGTACACGTTTGAGTTTGCACAGGGCTCTTTAATTGTTTGCACGGCGCTTGGAGAGTTGTGCAATACGAACAGGGGTTCTTGCACGGTGCTTGGGGAGCTGTGCAATATGAACAGGGGTTCTTGCACGGTGCTTGGGGAGCTGTGCAATATGAACAGGGGTTCTTGCACGGTGCTTGGGGAAGTGTGCACGGTGCTTGGGGAGTTGTGCAATACGAACAGGGGTTCTTGCACGGCGCTTGGGGAGCTGTGCAATACGAACAGGGGTTCTTGCACGACGCTTGATCCATCTCGCGTAGAGCGTGTGGTGATGCGCTTCAGCTTTTAGCGCTAGTCTCTTCTGGGTAGGATAAGGAGAGTGGGCGCTGCCGAGCACGCTCTTGGCCTGTGTATTGGCATCGTGAGGCTGAGCGTACCCTTCGACAGGCTCAGGGTACGCTTTTTGTATATGTGGGCTTCTTGCTTTGGTCTGCCTGCTAAGCGGCTTGGGATGTTGACGATGTATCTTCCAAAGCTCTTAGCGATGTTTGCCATCGCAATGCAGGCTTTGATCTGCTTGGTGCTTGCACTAGGCAGGTCGCAGCGAAGGCGAAGAGAGAAGGGACCTCTGGTTTTGGAGCGGGTATTTTATAGCCGAAGGCGGACGCGCTAGAAGTCTTTTTGAGGATAAGGACCTTTCCGCCCTATAGATACCTCTCAATCATACAGAAATCGCGCGATCAAGCCTTAAAAAGACTCTGTGACTCTGTGCCTCGTGTGGTGAATAGTGTTTTCGTACCCTTCGACAGGCTCAGGGTACGAATGTGCCGATGCCTCCGTGCTGTGAATAGTGTTTTGGCTACCTAGCGAGATAGCCGCGCTCGAATTCTTCCAACGAGTCGTAGTATATGACCTTTAGCCCGCTCGCATCGTAGAGTTTGCGATACTCTTGCATCGCTGCGTTGAAGGCGCGCTCGCTGGCGGCCAGATCTTGGCTATCGAAGCCTGTCATCAGGTCGATTGCGGGGATGGCATAGCTGTTGTGCATATAGTTGTAGAAGTTTTGGCAGCTAGCCATGGTCATCAGCGCGAGGTATGGGTCGTTTGTCTCGCTTGCAAGGCGCAGCTTATTCTTCCAATTCGAGAAGATCTCTTCGTAGCTGCCGCGCAGATTGTCGGTTGTGATCTGGGGTCTGCTGTGCAGGCCCTCTTCGATCTGTTGATAGAAGGCTTTGACGCTTTTGAGCAGCTGGAAGGCGCACTGCTTGAGCGCGTCGAGCGTGATAGCCTGCACAAGGGCGTGGTGCTGCGCCATAAAATCGTCGGGCAGGCGCTGCATGCTGCTGAGCTCTTGAGGAATGCGGCGTACGCTGCGCGAGATATAGCGCTTGTTTAGCATATAGATCACGAACTCAAGCGAATAAAGCATCTCGGCGGCGGCGTAGCGCGCTTCGCCTAGCTCGTCGCTCAGGCAGAGATCGGCATAGCGCAGCATGGCCGTATCGAGGTGCGCGCGGATCGCAGAGAGATCGGCTTGGTTTAGCGGGCTGTCGAGCTTGGCTTTGAGCTTGTCGCGCAGCGCAAGGTAGCGTTGCAAGGTTGCATCATCGTGGCTATAGACGATCTCAAGATCGAGCAGCTTAGTAACGTAGGGATCCTTGTATTCGGCCTGCTGTTCGAGCTGCTGCCAGGTGGTGCAGTAGATGTCGTGGGCTACCTCGCCCAGTATGAAACAGTGCGAAAGCTTGTAGCCTTGCTGATCGTTGATCAGTACGCAGAGATCGAGATCGGAGTGTGGGTGAACGTCGCCGCTGTAGAACGAGCCGCAGATGCCGATCAGGGCGAGCGAGTCGGGGCATTCGCGCTGGGCCTTGGCGATAATAGCGTCGATGATGCGCTGGTTGCGTGCGCGCAGTTGTGCAAGCAGTTCTGGGTCCATAGTTCTTACTGTCGTCTGCAGAGTTTGCGATCAGCTCTCATCATACATGCCCTTGCGAAAAGCTACAAGCGCGGATGGTTTGGAGGTTTGGGCTTTTAAGAGTGATGCTATAATGGCGAGCGTTTTCCCAAATCGGTTTCTCAATAGTGTTTTACATCGTAGTAGGATTTCATGAACGCAAACCATACCCGTTGGGCGTGTTATACCGGGTATATAACACAGGCGATTATCAATAATCTCGCCCCACTGCTTTTCATCATCTTCCAAACCCAGTTCGCTATCCCTTATGAACTGCTCGGCCGCTTGATTCTGCTGAACTTTACGACCCAGCTGATCACCGATATTGTGGCGGTGAAGGTGGTCGACCGTACTGGCTATCGCCCGCCTATGATTCTGGCTCACGTGGTGTCGGTCTTGGGTTTGATCTCGTTGGGGCTGTTGCCCTCGCTGCTGCCGAGCCCCTACCTTGGCCTGAGCATTGCCGTCATGCTCTGTGCGATCGGCGGCGGCCTGCTCGAGGTGCTGGTCAGCCCGATCGTCGATGCCTTGCCGATGCCCGAGAAGGGCAAGGCCGCCGCGATGAGCCTGCTCCACTCCTTCTATTGTTGGGGTCAGGTCGGTGTGGTGCTCGGTACGACCCTGATTCTGGCCGTCTTTGGGCGCGATTGGTGGCAGCTTCTGCCGATTCTATGGGCGATTGTGCCGTTGTTGAATAGCATCGCCTTTACGCGGGTGCCCTTGCCCGCTACTGTGTCGGAGGAGCAGCGTACCAAGCTGAGCACGCTCTTTGTGAACCCCGCCTTCTTGGCTGCGTTGCTGTTAATGCTGTGCGCTGGCGCATCGGAGCTGACCATGTCGCAGTGGTCGTCGCTGTTCGCCGAGACATCGCTCGGTTTGCCCAAAGTTTGGGGCGATATCGCTGGTGCATGTCTGTTTGGGGTCTTTATGGGGATCGGACGCATTGTGTATGGCTTTTGGGGCGAGCGCATTCCGCTGGTTCCGGCCTTGATCGGCTGTGGGCTGCTGGCGATCTGCTCCTATCTGCTGACGGTTTTCGCCTCGCTGCCGATGTTTAGCCTGTTGGGCTGCATGCTTTGCGGTTTGGCGGTCAGTCTCTTCTGGCCGGGCACCTTTAGCCTCGCTGCGCGGCGCTTTCCATTGGGCGGCGCAGCCATGTTCGGCGTCTTGGCGGTGATGGGCGACGCTGGGGCAGCCTTTGGGCCTTGGTTGGCCGGTGCGGTCGCCGACGCTTCCTTGAGCGGGGCGGGTTTCTTCGGCGGCATCGGCTCGTGGCTGGCCTCCTTGGGCATCGATGGGCTGCGCGCTGGCCTGTTTGTGGCGCTGATCTTCCCGATCGCGATTGTGATCACCGCTTGGCTGTATAACTTAGGGCCAAAGCCGCAGGGAGAAGCGGCTCACTAGACCTGCTTTAGGCTTCTCCAATCAAGAGCGATACTGGAACTAGGCTGTCCAGTATCGCTTTTTGTGTTACGGCTTCCTTCAAGCTCGTTTCATGATGGGGCCAACTCGCGGTCCAGATCAAAGATCCATTGCTTGCCAGCGAGAGCTCGCTGGACTTGACCACTTGCTTATGTTGAAACAGGAGCGCTGGTTGTTGGAAGAGTTTCTCTTGATATGACGATGCCCGTGAGTTGGAGTGCGGCGATCCTTGATGGCTTGGTTCGTTTGCGTGTTGGCTGAATTACTGTATGATAGATTTGATTTCCTATCCGATACAGTCTATCAGTGTGTGCTTTTTGCAAGGAGATGCCGCTCGAACGATCGAGTTTGGTAGCTCACTTGCATGCTGCAGATTGATGGAGCCGAGCAGAAGGATTGTTGCATGTCGAGCCCTCAGTATCTTAGTCGCAAACTCACCGCCAATTATGCTCTGATCCAAAGTATTTCCAATATGGGCTACTGCTGCGTTGTCTATTTCGCAGCGGTTTTTTTGCTTTCGCGCGGCTTTAGTAATGCAGAAGTCGGCGTGACCCTAGCGATCGGCAGCGCTGTGACGCTGCTCGCTCAGCCCTTTATCGCCGCCTTCGCTGATCGAACGCAACGACTAAGCTTGAGCCAGATTATCGCTGGCTTTTTGTTGTTGTGCCTCTTGCTTGGTCTGTTGTTGCTGCTAACACCGACCCTGCTTGTCATAACAGCGATCCTCTACATCTTGTTGACCTGCGCTTATAGCTGCCAAGTGCCGCTGATCACTTCCATGGCCATGGAGCATGTCAACGCTGGCACGCCGCTCAACTTTAGCCTTGCGCGCGGGGTCGGCTCCTTTGCGTTTGCAGCGCTGGCTTTGCTTGTGGGCATCCTAAGCGACCAGTACGGCGGATGGATCGTCGTGGCGATCGGTATGGCGGTCAGCCTTGTGGGCATGGTGCTGGTGTTGCGCTTTCCGAGCGCTCAGCGTGGCGAGCTGACGCAGGTGCGCCCCGAGGCTGAAGCAGTGAGTTTTGGTCTGTTTATGCGCCAAAATAAGCTCTTTATGGCGCTGGTGGGCAGTGTTGCCCTGCTCTACTTCTCGCACATTCTGATCAGCACCTACGCGATCCAGATCATCAACCGCGTGGGCGGCACAAGCAGCGATTTAGGGATCGCATCGGCGATCAGCGGCTTTCTCGAGCTGCCAGCCATGGCGCTCTTCCCCCTGATTATGAAGCGCATCAAGCGGGTCGGCACGATCTTTGTCTGGTCGAGCTTCTTCTTGGTGCTGAAGACCTTGGTCACAATGTTAGCTCCCAACGTTGCTTGGATCTATGTCGCGCAGTGTTTGCAGTTTTTCGCTTTCGCGATGTTTATTCCTGCCTCGGTCTACTATGTGAACGAGGTGATTTACGGCGCCAATAAGGTCAAGGGCCAGACCAGTATGGTGCTTGGAATGGGCATCAGCGGTATGCTTGGTAACTTTTTGGGCGGCATAATGCTTGACACCAGCGGCGGGGTTGGCTTTATGCTAAGCGTGGGTCTAGCGGTCTCGACGATCGGGCTTGTGCTGGTTGTGCTCTTTGTCAAGCAGATCGATGCGCGTAACTCGCTGGCCCACGTTGAAGCGACCGCCTAGGTTCATTTCAATAGTTGGCGTTAAGGCCCCTTTGATATGACATCGGAGCTTGGTGTGTCTATATGACTGTTAGTATTGTAACATTCATCAAACAGATCATAATCCCTCACTCACCCTCATCACGCTCGCTCGGCGCATCGGTTACACTAGCGTGGTTGGCCAGACTGGTATGGCTGTTCGATTGATGCGAGCGATAGACAAAGCTCGTCAAGAGGTCAATACAATGTTTTCGATCGAGAGTTTGGTGTGGTCGTTTCCGCTGGTGTTTATGCTGCACGATCTAGAAGAGATCATTATGGTGCGGCCTTGGCTAGACCGCGAAGCTGAGCGTCTGCGCCAGCGCTTTCCGGGCTTCGCCGATCGCTTCCTACACCAATTCCGTAACCTGACGACTTCGGGTTTTGCGCTGGCGGTCACTGAAGAGTTTGTGCTGTTTGTGCTGCTGTGTCTGGCCTGTCTGTATTGGCAAGCCTATACGCTTTGGGCGGCGGTATTGGTCGCCTTTTTTATCCATTTTCTGATGCATATCGGGCAATTTCTGCTCTATCGGCGCTATATTCCCGGGTTGATCACGACTCTTTTGGGGAGTATCTACTCGCTCTGGGCTTTAGCGCTCTGTTATGATTTGGGTTGGCTGGAATGGCCGAAGATTGCTATCTTGAGTGCGCTAAGCCTTTTGGCTATGCTGCTCAACCTGTTTTTCGCTCACTTTTTGGCTGGTCGCTTCGATGCTTGGCTGAGGAGCCGTTAGCTGCTTAGAGATCGCTCGTTCTCTTCATTGGGTCGATTAGATCGCTTGGCTGCTTTGAATTTTGGGCCTTCGCTAGAAAGGAATTCCCATGATTCGTGTTAGTCGAGTGTACCATGACTACAGTGGCAAAGGGCAGTATGCCGTCGCCGATATTTCGTTCACGGTCGAGCCTGGGAAGATTTTTGGATTTCTGGGGCCGTCCGGTGCTGGAAAGTCGACGGTGCAAAACTTGATGACGGGTTTGCTCCCTTTGCAACAAGGGGAGATATATTACGAGGATACTCCGGTTCAGGCCTTACCGAGCCAGTTCTTTAATCAGGTTGGCGTCTCGTTTGAGCAACCGAACGTCTTCCCGACCCTTACGGGCTACGAGAATCTGCGTTATTACGCGGCTCTCTTTGCGCTGCCCACAATTGAGCCAATGCGGTTGCTAGAACGGGTGGGCCTGCGTGATGCGGCTCACAAAAAGGCGGCCGAGTATTCGAAGGGTATGCGCCAACGCTTGACCTTGGCGCGCGCACTGATCAATCGACCGCGCTACCTGTTTTTAGATGAGCCGACCAGTGGACTCGACCCAGCCACAGCCGCCGAGATCCGGGAGCTTATTCGGGAACAGGCCCAAAATGGGGCGGCGATCTTTCTCACCACCCATCATATGGAGCTGGCCGACTCGCTCTGCGATACGGTAGCTTTTCTGTTTGAAGGGCGTATTGCAGCAATGGATACGCCCGAAAACCTAAAGCGCCTCTATGGCAAACGCCAAGTGCATGTGGTCTATGCCGAGCAGGGCGAGGAGCGAACACGAACCTTTGCGCTGGAAGAGCGCCATGCATTGGCGGCATTCCTCGAACAAGTTGAGCCGATCAAGATCCACTCTCAGGAAGCTAGCCTCGAAGCGATCTTTTTGCGCGTCACGGGGAAGGGGCTCACGCTATGAACGCTCTATTGGCTCTGATGCTTCAGGATTGCAAGCGGCTGCTATCAAATGCCCTGTTTTGGGTGATCAGCGTTACGCTGCTTGCTATCGTTCTGTTGGTGAACTTCGCGCTGCCCAAGAGCCTCCTCCCCGAAACAGCGCGGATCGTGACTTTCCAAACGACTCCAAAGATCCCCGCCGAGCCGCTGCAAAACGAAGCCGAACTCTATCGCTTGGTGGCAGAAGAGCGAGCGATCGGGCTGATCGGAGCGCCCGATGGCAGCATAAGGGTGGTGCATTCGGGGATCTCGGAGAAGATTGTGCGGGCCTTGATACTGCAGGCCTACGCGCAAGAGGCGGATCTGGATATGGCTGTTGTAACGTTGGTAGCCGATAAGGGCGAAATACCCTTCAATCTGCGCGTGCTGCCTATGTTTATCTGCTTCGAGGCATTAGTGATCGGCTTTATTCTGGGAGGTGCTCTGCTGTTGGCCGAGAAAGAGTGCGGCGTGATCCGAGCGCTGCGCATCTCGCCCATGGGCGTCGACCGCTATATGCTGGCAAAAACCCTGCTCTTTAGCCTGATTGGCATCGTCTATGCGGGCTTGATGGTCGTTTTTTGCATTGGGCTTCAAGTGGCCTGGCTGCCTTTCGTCTTGCTGAGTTTTCTTGGGGCCGCGCTGTTTGCATTGCTCGGGCTCGTGTTTGCAGCGCCGTTTCGCGATATGAACAGCTGGTTTTTCTCTATGGCTGTGTTGCTATCGTTGAATATGTTGCCTGCCGCTGCCTATGCCGCGCCCTCGTTTTTTCCTCGCTGGCTGCGATTTATCCCCTCTTACACGCTGATTAGCGCTTACGAAAAGATCCTGTTCGATATCGGGGAATCGATCGTGCCCGCCGTGCTGAATGTAAGCGTTTGGTGCGTTTGCATCTATCTTATCGGTCGTGTTTGGCTCAACAAGATCCTGTTTAGAAGACAGAAAGTCTTTGTATGAAGGCATTGCTTGTAAGCATGCAGCGTGAATTCACTCTGTTGTTGCGAAATGGCATTTCTGTTTATATGTTGTTGGCCCCGGCGATCTTGGCGCTGATCTTTATGGCTGTGTTTGGCACATTGCAAAACGTTGCGCTTCCCTTGGTGGTCGATCATTCTGTGCCAGCTGAGCTTGTAGGGCAGCTTTCGAGCGTCGCGCAGCTCGAACAGGTCGCAGATCTGGCCAGTCTGCAGAGACGAGTCGCGGCGCCCGATGCGGTTGCAGGGCTCAGCTTCAGCGATCAGCAGCTGCTCTTGATCGTTGAAGGCAACGAGCCCGCCGATTTCATTGACGAGATGCAAGCCTTTGTGCGGGCAGCGGCTGCCGCAGAGGATACGATCCCGACCTATAGCAGCGAGCGGATTAGCGCAAGGCCGCCCTTGGTCTACGAGCTTTCGCTTGTCTGTATTTTCCTGCTGGCTCTTTTTATCGGTGGAGCTTGTTTAGGCTTGAACGGGGTGAACGAGCGCGAGCACGGGCTGCTTCTGGCCTTTGCGGTCAGCCCAATGAAGCTTGCGACCTATGTAGTGGCCAAGCTGATCGCTGCGGTGCTGCTTGGAGCGCTCAGCTCTGCGGTCTGCGCGTTGATTATCGGTCGAGCTGAACAGGCTTTGCTGTTCGCAGTCGTGGCGGCCTGCAGCATCTTCGTCACGGGAATGATTGTCTTCCTGCTTATGGGCTTTGCCAACAACGATGTAGCGGCCATAGGAGTGCTCAAAATCATTATGCCGCTCTTTTCGGTCGTAGGCCTATCGGCGGCCTTTGTGCCAGAAGCATGGCATAGGCTCTATTACGTTCTGCCGCTCTATTGGCAGTATCGCGCGATCGCAGCACTGATTAACAGCAGTCCGGTCGGCTTCTTTTTGACGATGTTGTTTCTAACCAGTCTGCCTTGGTTTTTGCTGGTTGTCTGGCGCTTTATTAAGCAGACCGAGTTTCGCAGGCGTTTGACAAACTCCATTTGATCGCTTTCGATCCTGGTTCCCAATCTGCTTGTTCACTTCAGGCGCTTTATTAGCTTGGCGGAGAGATCCTAACCTTCCATTCGGCTTCTAGCGCGTCCGCCTCCGGCTATCAAATGGGCTAAGGAGCCTCCCCATCCCTCTGCTCTCGCGCAAGCGGAAGCAGAGTAGGCGCTTTCTTTTTCCTAAAACGCTCTCATTGCACAACCGCATGATTACTTGCTCTCTTTTTCGCATTTGGCAGAGCAGAACGAGACTTGGCTAGTACAGTAGGCAGATCGCGATGAAGGCTGCGAAACGCTTTACGGCCTGGATGGGAGAACAGGATGTTGATAGCCGAAGGCGGACGCGGTGAGGACCGCATGAGGGCTAGAAGCCTCTCCGCCAGATGAATGAACAGAGCGAGCGGCGAAAAGCTTTTTCAGGCAAGCAAAAGAGCGCTAGGTTCTCTGACCAGCGCTCTTTGGTTTGACATAATGGTTTGAGGCGATGTTAGCCCTTCATGCCGGTGGTGACGATGCCTTGGACAAAGTATTTCTGGGCGAAGAAGAAGAGCAGGAGCGGCGGAAGGGCCACGATCAGCGAGGCCGCCATCAAGATCGCGTCGCGCGGCTCGTCGCCCGTGATCGGGGTGGCGAGGAAGTAGCGCAGACCGATCGAGACGGTGAACTTCTCGGTCGAGTTCAGATAGATCAGCGGGCCGATGAACTCGTTCCAGTGCTCGATGAAGGCGAAGATCGCGACGGTCGCCAGCGCCACCTTTGAGAGCGGCAAAATCACTTGCCAGAAGACTTGGAAGGAGTTTGCGCCGTCGATTTTGGCCGCTTCATCGAGATCGCGCGGGATCGAGAGGAAGAATTGGCGCAGCAAGAAGATCGAGAAGGCGCTCGCTCCAAAGAAGGAGGGCACGATTAGCGGCAGGAAGGTGTTGAGCCAGCCCAAGCTGCGGAAGAGCAAGAACGACGGCACGATGGTTACGTGCCAAGGCAGCATCATGGTGGCCAGTACAACCACAAAGAGGGCGTTGCGACCCGGGAAGCGGAAGCGTGCAAAGCCGAAGGCTACAACCGCCGATGAGAGCACTTGGCCGAATACCGCCGCAGCCGTTACGATCGCGGTGTTCAGCAGGAAGGTGCCGAAGGGTGCGAGCCGAAAGACTTCGCTATAGTTGGTCCAGCGCGGGCTGGAAGGAATAAAGGTCGGCGGAAAGGTGTAGAGTTCGGTCTGCTGCTTGAGCGATGTGCCGATGGTCCAGAAGAAGGGCAATGCGAAGAAGATCGCGGCGATGATCGCGATCAGATAGGCGAGCAGCTTCCAGATCAGATCAGGTCGCACGATGCTCTGGCTGACCTGTCTCGATGCAGTTTTTTGTGCGGCATTGGTTGTCATTGGCCACCTTCCGAGTATTCATAATGGACCCAACGCTTTGATAACCACATCTGGAAGAGGGTCAGCGACATCATAATCACAAACAGGATCCAAGCGAGGGCCGAAGCATAGCCCATTTGGAAGTAGCTAAAGGCGTTGTGATAGAGATGCAGCATGTAGAACCAGGATCCATAGTTCGGACCACCTTCGGTGGCGATATAGGCCAGCGAAAAGACGCTGAAGCTGCCGATAATGCTAATGATGGCATTAAACAGAATGGTGGGCGAAATTAAAGGAATCGTGATATGAAAAAACTGAGCGATTTGTCCAGCTCCATCGATCTCTGCTGCTTCATACATTTCTTGAGGTACGCCTTGCAGACCGGCTAAGAAGATGATCATACGCCCGCCGCCGATGCTGGCCCAGAGCGAGACCAGAATAATGCCGGGGATCACCCAGGTGCGGCTTGTGAACCAACCCGGCCCTTGAATGCCGAACCACGAGAGTACAAAATTGACCAAGCCGTACTCTGGTTGCAACAACCAAGCCCAGATCACGGCGAGCGCGACGGTTGGTGTGAGCGAGGGTAGGTAGAAGAGCGCTCGGAAGAAGGACTTGCCGCGAATATTGTTGAGTAGAATAGCCGCTAGGAGCGATAAACTTACACCTAAGGCGACCAACACAACGGCGTAGGCTAAGGTGCGGCCTAGCGAGGGCCAGAATAGTTTGTCGCGTGTAAAGGCTTCGACATAGTTTTCGAGGCCGATCCAGGTTGGGTTCGCACCGATCTTATAGCTTGTGAAACTGAGGTAGAGCGAAACAAGCATCGGCCCGAGCGTGAAGACGGTAAAACCGATGATCCATGGGCTGATCCATAGATAGCCTTCGAGCGCTTCGCGACGTCGCAACGGCGATATGCCGCTCGCCCGTGAGCGTGCCATAGCTTTCATAGGTACTCCTTTGTGACCGTGTGACGCCTTGATCGACGGCCATGGTGTGGGCGGGACGAAGCTGGCTTTATACAGTTCGTCCCGCCGCCAGAGATTCCAATACTAGGCTTTGGGCTTGTCTAAAATGGCCTGAAGCTGGGAGTTGATATCTTCGATAAAGGCCTTGTCGGGCTTGGCTTCGCCAGACCAAAGCGGCTGGGTCAACTGAGTAAGCGCGCTTTCGGCTTCGGTTTGTCGCCAGTTAGCTGGGATGCGGCTGGGTTGGGCGTTGTCCATCAGCTCCTTAAAGACCACGCGATAGGGCTTCTGAAGCAGTTCTGCATCGCCGTAGACGTCGGGGCGTCCGCCGATGGTACCGCCGATGATACCAAGCTGCTTGCCACTCTCGTAGTTGCAGAGGTATTTGATCCACTCAAAGGCCTGCTCGGGGTTCTTGGTGTTGGCGGTCAGTGCGAAACAGTCGGCTTCGAAGTCGGAGCCGCCGACGCCGCTCGGACCCTTGGCATTGCCAACCACCATCCACTTGAACTTGTCGCCGATGGTCGATTCGAGGTTGGCCACGGAGGTACCACCTTGGTACATCGCGATCACGCCGCTAGCCCACATCTGGTTGGCTGCATCGCTACCCGTACCGGTGATCTGGTCGGGGCGCGGTGCTACCTTGTGGGTATGGAACATATCGTAGAGCCACTCGATCGCTTGACGGCCAGCGTCGGAGGTCAGTTGGATCTTGGTGCGATCGTCTGAGAGCAGCTCGCCGCCAAAAGCGCGCATCAAGGTTACAAAGCCCTTCCAACTAGTGTTGGGGAAGTAACCGAACTGGGTGACACGATCGCCTTCGGTGCGGGTCAGCTCCTTGGCAAGGCGCAACTGATCGTCCATGGTCCAATCGGAGGTCGGGACGGGCAGGCCAGCCTCTTCGAAGGCGGTTTGGTTGTAGTAGACCACTGCCATACCAGGGTGGGCTTTGAAGGGCAGTCCTAAGAGCTTGCCGTCGACTGTTACGGCGTCGAGACAGCCCTTGTACCACTGGCTTAGGTCGATGTTTTGACCTTTGACTAGGTCATCGAGCGGCTGAATGATGTTTTGACCGTAGTGATACTGAATGAGGGCACCACCGAGCGCGCTCCACATTACGTCGCCGAGCTGTCCACCAGCGTGCAGGGTCGAGATTTTAGCAGGATATTCGCCGCCAGGGAAGGATTCTTTGATCAGATTGATGTTGGGATTCGCCTCCATAAACTTCGGCATCATCATATCGTAGAGCGCATCTTCTTGCGCGCCGATACGAGCATGGAAGCGGACGTCAACTTTGCCGCCGCTGCTGCCTCCGCCACCCGAATTGCCACAAGCCGCCAACCAAGCGCCGCCCGCTATACTTGCTGAGGCCAGCGCTGCCGAACGCAGAAAACCACGTCGCGACAATTTGTAGTTTGCCATGATCTGCTCCTCCTTGGGGCATCTGTTTGTTCGCCAATGAACAATCTGAATGACCGGACTTCGTTATCGGGTCTATATGAAACCCACTATCGTGGTGTGATCTCGACTCTTGAGCGTTTACCAGTTGGTAACCGAGCCATCATGGCGGTGGAGATGAGGTGCTTCCCAGAACTTAAAGCTCTGCTTTTTGATCTCCTCTTCGTTGACTTCGACACCGAGACCAGGTGCATCTGGTACTGGAATCGCGGTGCCTTCCAGCTTAAGCTGTGTTGGGAAGATTTCTTCATGGTAGCCCGTACTGTTTTCGCCGGGGGTAACCCGCATTTCAAGCCACGAGAAGTTGGCTGAAGCGGCGGCGACATGTACGGTAGCAGCTGTGCAGATCGGCCCAAGCGGGTTGTGGGGCATCAGATCGATGTAGTGGGCTTCGGCCCAGCCAGCTACCTTCATAGATTCAGTAATGCCTCCGACATTACAGACATCGATGCGGGCAAAGTTGGTAATGTCGCGCTCGATATAAGGCAGGAACTGCCATTTACTCGCGAACTCTTCGCCGATCGCAAAGGGAACGCTGGTGAGTTTGCGCAGTGCTTCGTAGGCTTCGGGCGTCTCGTCGCGGATCGGCTCTTCGAGGAAGTCAAGCGTGCCGACTGGCATGCGCTGACAGAACGAGGCCGTTTCGGCCACATTGAGACGGTGGTGGTAGTCGATGCCCAAGACTGGGCCGAGGCCGACCGCTTCGCGCAGCTTGGTGAGCCATTCGGCGGTAACGGCGATCGACTGGCGCGGCTCGAACAAGAAGGGATCGTTGTCGGTATCGTTGGCGCTGCGAACTGCGCGGCGATCGATGCGCGACACCGATTTCGTGCTGGCTGGCCCCACGCGAATACATTCCCAACCGAGTTCGACCAACATCTGAACCTTCTCGATCAGCTCTTCGACTGTGCTGCCGCCGGTGGTTGCGAAACAGGGTACCACATCGCGCTGTTTGCCGCCGAGCAGCTGATAGACGGGCACATTGAGCGCCTTGCCGAGGATATCGTAGAGGGCGATATCAATGGCGGAGAGTGCTGCCAAGAGCACACGCCCACCCTCGAAATATTGGCTGCGATAGACTTCTTGCCAGATGCGGCCGATCTGACGGGGATCTTTGCCGATCAGAAATTCGCGGTAATGATTGATCGCGCCAACGACGGCCAGTTCGCGCCCAGAGAGGCCTGATTCGCCCCAGCCGTAGATGCCTTCGTTAGTTTCGACTTTGACCAAGAGTTGATTCCGATGTCCGACCCAGGTGGGATACGCCTTGATATCTGTAATTTTGAGGTTCATGCATCACTCCGTTGTGATTTGATGGAGTTCCAGCCTATGTATCGGAAGCCGCGGAGTCTGTTGTCGGAATGAACGCTTTAAGTGCACGTTCGAGCGAGTTTTGCGTGTGCCTTTCGATGCTTTTGCAGGCGTTGGCGACATCACCCGCATTGATATGCTCGATCAGATCACGATGGAGATCGACAACTTCTTCCCAAGCAAAGATCTGGCTATGTTTAGCCGCGAACATAAACAACTGTCCGGCCATCGACTGCAGCAATTTGTTGAGATGTGAATTGCCCGCCTGTTGCCAGATCGCCAAGTGCAAGTTGACATCTGCGCGCGGGAAGGCCGAATCGTCGTGAGAGCGATAAGCCTCTTCCATAGCAGCCAATGCTTGGTTGAGCTGTGCTTGATGCTCGGGGTTCGTATTACGTGCCGCCAATTCGACTGCTAATAGTTCGAGACGTAGACGAACCTCATACAATTCGACGATATCTTTAGCCGTTAGCTCGATGACGTAGCGTCGATTACCATTTGTGCTGGTAACTAAGCCCTCTTTTTCAAGTTCTTGCAGGGCTTCACGAACTGGCAAACGGCTACAATGAAGCATCTCTGCAAGTTCACGTTCAACGAGAGGCGTTCCTGGCGGAATCTGCCCGAAGATGATTCGTGAACGTAATAACTCTACTATCTGGACTTTTAATAAAGTGCGCTTAATCGGCACATCATCGATTGAGCCTAGGATCTGAGAGTTGTGGGCAGCCATCGCCTATTCGTTTCTATGCTTAGTTTGGGTGATGGGCCTATTATGGCATACGGTATACCAAATTGTCAATACTTATTTTCGTGTTTTGGTATACCAATTTAGGCTAACCGTCGACCATTGCTCCAAAGATGGCGGTTCTATAAGATTGTTGGATAGATCGCCTCGCCATCTCAAACCAATGTTATGGATAACATCGGCATGCAAGCAGCCTACACCCGACACACGCCAGAATCGATTTGGCTTTATGATGCAGAAAAGACTCGCTCGTTTGCTAGCGCTTGTGCGCCAATGAACTGTTGATCGACCGAACCTCGAGCAAAACGCTTTGTTTGAAAGGCGATATAAGCCTGTTTTGGCGATCGATGCTTACGGTATACTATGCCCATCTCAGCGTTCTTGATGAGGAGGACCAAAGCAATGGCTAGCTTCAATGGCTTAGGGATGGGCCTAGGCAATCTGGCGCGTCTGTCGTCGGCACAGACACGTTCTATCAGTGCAGAAAACTTTGATGGCAGTAAGGGTGGTGGTGGCCGCGCGACCGAGGGCACTGGCGCAAACGCTGCCCGCGAATTGGGTGTCGGCTGGAAGGTGTCCCCCTCAATCAATATTAATCCGCTTTCGACCGTTACCTTAGCCGAGATCGAAGGCCCTGGCGCGATCCAGCATATCTGGTTGACGGTTCACCCGACCAAATGGCGCTCGCTTGTCTTCCGTATCTATTGGGATGATGAGGAGACTCCCTCGGTTGAAACGCCGCTGGGCGACTTCTTCTGCAATGGCTGGTGCGAACGCTGCAATATCTCCTCGTTGCCGGTTGCAGTGAACCCGGCCGGTGGTTTTAACTCTTACTGGGAGATGCCCTTCCGCAAGTCGGCTCGCATCACGGTCGAGAATCTGAGCGATGATCCGGCCAACGGCTTCTACTACCAGATCGACTACACCTTGACCGAAGTTCCCGAGGATATGGCCTACTTCCACGCCCAGTGGCGACGCAGCAACCCGCTGCCCTACAAGAGCGTGCACACTTTGCTCGACGGCGTGAAGGGCCAGGGCCACTACGTCGGCACCTACATCGCTTGGGGCGTCAACAACAACGGCTGGTGGGGCGAAGGCGAGATCAAGTTCTATATGGACGGCGACGATGAGTACCCGACCATTTGTGGCACCGGCACCGAAGACTACTTCGGCGGCGCTTGGAACTTCGAGCATCCTAAAGGTGAGTACGGTGTCTATTCGACGCCCTTCTTGGGCCTGCCCCAAGTGATCAAGCCCGACGGCCTCTATCGCAGCCAGCAGCGCTTCGGCATGTATCGCTGGCACATTATGGATCCGATCCGCTTCCAGAGCGATCTGCGCGTCACGATCCAAGCGCTCGGTTGGCGCGTGCCTATGGAAGGCAAGAGCCGTTATCTGCCGCTACAAGACGATATTTCGTCGGTCAGCTTCTGGTATCAGCAGGAGCCGCACGCTCCCTTCCCCGAACTGCCCGATCGTAATTATCTTGAAGTGATCTAGATTTCGAGATAGTGCCTGTTTAAGCGAGTGTAGAACGTCGAGTTTACACTCGCTTTTAGCTATGTTTGAGAGCTGAATGCGCGCTGATGCGCTATACTAGCTAACGAGGAGTGCCCTGCGATGAAGGACTTCAACGGTTTGGGAATGGGTTTAGGTACGCTTTCGTTGCTTTCGCACGCCAAAACGCGCTCGATCAGCGCCGAAAACTTCGATGGTAGCAAGGGTGGCGGCGCACGGGCGACCACTGGTGTGGGCGCTGATTCGGCCCGCGAGCTGGGCGTCGGTTGGAAGGTCTCGCCCTGTATCACGCTCGAGCCGCGCTCGACGGTCAGCTTGGCCGAGATCGAAGGGCCGGGCGCGATCCAGCATATCTGGATCACGGTGCACCCCAAAACTTGGCGTTCGCTGGTGCTGCGCATGTACTGGGATGGCGAGGATAGCCCTTCGGTTGAGACGCCGCTGGGCGACTTCTTCTGCAACGGCTGGTGCGAGCGCTGCAACGTCAACTCGCTGCCGATCGCGGTCAATCCTGCGGGCGGCTTCAACTCCTATTGGGAGATGCCCTTCCGCAAGTCGGCCCGCATCACGATCGAGAATCTGAGCGACGACGCTGTAGAAGGCTTCTTCTACCAGATCACCTACACCTTAACCGAGGTGCCCGAGAACGCGGCTTACTTCCATGCCCAATGGCGGCGCACGAATCCACTGGGCGAGGTGCCCGAGCACACCCTGCTCGACGGCGTGAAGGGCCAGGGTCACTACGTCGGCACCTATATCGCTTGGGGCTCGAACAACAACGGTTGGTGGGGCGAAGGCGAGATCAAGTTCTATATGGACGGCGACGACGAGTATCCGACCATCTGTGGCACCGGCACCGAGGACTACTTCGGCGGCGCGTGGTGTTTTGAGCATCCACAAGGTCAATACGGTACCTATTCGACGCCCTTCTTGGGCCTGCCCCAAGTGATCAAGCCCGACGGCCTCTACCGCAGCCAGCAGCGCTTTGGCATGTATCGCTGGCATGTTATGGATCCGATTCGCTTTGAAGAGGATCTGCGTGTTACCATTCAGGCTTTGGGATGGCGCTCGCCTCAAGGCGGCAAGCCGCGCTATCTGCCGCTGCGCGACGATATCGCCTCGGTCAGCTTCTGGTATCAGCAGGAGCCGCACGCGCCCTTCCCCGAATTGCCCGACCGCAACTATCTTGAAGTGATCTAGCTGCTGGTTTACGGGTCAGAGAGCGGGTGATTCTGCTTTGTATCGCTCGCTCTCCTGTTCCTTGTATGCCGAGCAGCAAGGAGCAGAGCATGACAAATATCGCCGATCTACGCAAAGAGTATACTCGGGGCGGTTTGCAAGAGAGCGACCTCAACCCCGATCCTTTTCAGCAATTTGAGCGCTGGTTTCAAGAGCTGCGCTCGGTCACACAGCTTGAGCCGAACGCCATGACCGTGGCGAGCGCCACCCCCGATGGTCGGCCCTCGGCCCGTATGGTTCTGCTGAAGAGCTACGACCAGCGCGGCTTCGTCTTCTTCACCAACTATACCAGTCGCAAAGGCAGCGAGCTCGACAGCAACCCGCGGGCCGCTCTGCTGTTCTATTGGCCCGAGCTCGAGCGCCAAGTACGCATCGAGGGCACGGTCGAGCGTGTTTCGGCCGAGGAATCGGACGCCTACTTCAACAGCCGCCCCTTCGGCAGCCGCGTGGGTGCATGGGCCTCGCCGCAGAGCAAGGTGATCAGCGGGCGCGCTGAGCTAGAGCAGCGCGTCGCAGAGATCACAGCGGCCCACCCCGACCAGCAGATCGAGCGCCCCGAGTTTTGGGGCGGCTACCGAGTTGTGCCCGAGAGCTTCGAGTTTTGGCAGGGCCGCCCAAGTCGCTTGCACGATCGCCTTAGCTATCGCCGCCAAGGCGACCTTTGGCTAATCGAACGTCTCGCCCCCTAGCCACAGCTTCGTCCGTCTTCTTTTCTGGCGGCGGGGCTGCTAGCTCCCATTCGGTCCTTGGCGCGTCCGCCTTCGGCTATCAGAGCGGCAAGCCAGCCCTCATCCCCGACCCTTCTCCCGCATTGCGGGAGAAGGGCGTATGCTCTCCCGCTCATTCGTGATAGTCTAAGACTGGCGTCCTGACCATTAACCTTCCAGCAGCTTCGCAGCTTGAAGGTTTCATACCAAATTCGGTTGCTTCATTCTATTTGGCCTTCGGCAGAGTGGAACTTGTCTCTTTTTGTTGTGTGACATTTCGCACTATCGCGCGAAATGTCACACAATTCTTTCCCCGGTTTGGTTTTCTTACATTCCACGTGGGCAAGTCTTTAAACGAATTTGGTATCAGACGGTTTTGGGCAGCGAAATGCAACGTTTGAACCTGCTAGGCGCTTGCGCCTGGCAGGTTGCAGCGAAGTCAGCGAAGTCAAGGAAGGCAGCGGCACGCTTGATGGACTGAATGGGTGAGCGGCGATTTTGTAGCCGAAGGCGGACGCGCTAGAAGCCGTATGGAAGGTTAGGACCTCTCCGCCAGATGAAAAAAAGGCCATCCCAACGCACTGGGATGGCCTTTGTGATCTATGGCTTAGGAGCGGATCAGGGCCAGAACCTCGTCGCGCTTGGCCTCCATCTCCTCTTTCGAGGCGATCGACTCGAGGTTGAGGCGGATGAGCGGTTCGGTATTGGAGCCGCGCACATTGAAGTGCCAGGTATCGTAGCTGACCGAGACACCATCCATGCGCTCGACCTTGCCGTCGCTGTAGCGCTCGGCGATCTCATCGAGCTTGGCTTTGACATCGCTCACGGTCGAATTGATCTCGCCCGAGATGAAGTAGGTCTCTTCGAGCGGCTTGAGCAGATCGGCCATCGACTTGCCGCTGGTGGCCAGCATTTCGAGGATGATCAGAGCCGGAATAATGCCTGAGTCGGCGTAGTTGAAGTCGCGGAAGTAGTAGTGTCCGGTGACTTCGCCGGCGTAGAGCGCATCTTCGTTGGCCATGCGGCGCTTGATGAAGGCGTGGCCGACGCGCTCCATCAGCGGGGTGCCGCCCGCCGCCTTGATGCGATCGGGCACGGCCCACGAGGCGCGCACATCGTAGATGATGTTTGAGCCGGGCACTTTGCTGAGCATATATTCGCCCATCAGCGCGGTCAAGAAGTCGCCCGAGATAAACTCGCCGCGATCGTCGATGGCGAAGAAGCGATCGCCGTCGCCATCGAAGGCGAAGCCGACATGGGCCTTCTCGCTGACAACGCGGGCCTGTAGCTCGGCGCGGTTCTCGGGCTGAAGCGGGTCGAGACCGTGGTTGGGCAGGCTGCCATCGGGATCGAGGTACATGCCGACCAGCTCGACCGGCAGCTTGGCGAAGACGCGCTGCAAGATCGGGCCGACCATACCGTTACCTGTGTCGGCGACTACTTTGATATTCTTGCCTTCCAGAGCTTTAACATCGATCAGATTGAGCACTTTCTCGATGAACTGCTCGCTCAGATCGAGCTCGCGCATCGTGCCTTTGCGAGTCGGGGTGGGGAAGTTCTCGCTCTCAACCAGTTTACGCAGGTCTTGAATGCCTTCGGCACCGCTCAGGAGGTAGGGCATTTTGCGAACCATCTTGAAGCCGTTGTACTCCTTTGGGTTGTGCGAAGCCGTGACCATCATACCGGGCTTATCGAGTTGGGTTGCTGCAAAGTAGAATTGGTCGGTGCTGACCATGCCGATGTTGATGATATCGGCACCTTGGTCCATGATGCCGCGTGTAACCGCTTCGAACATTTGGGGACCGCTCAAGCGCATATCGCGCCCAACGATCACTGTATCGGTTTGCAAAAAGGTTACAAACGCTCTGCCGATCAAGTAGGCGGCATCTTCATTGAGATCCGTAGGATAGATTCCACGAATATCGTAGGCTTTGAATATGCCCGGATTGACCTGCATGTGTATGCTCCTCTAGTTCAGTCATTGTACAACGATGCGTAAAGCGGATCGTAACACTTTACGATCTACGCATACTGTAGCATATCCCTAGGCGGGTATGCTACTACAATCTGTTCATGTTTAGGCTGGAAAACCTGACGGTATACTAAAATTGTGGCTGGATTCTTGCAATCGTATTCTGGAGTGCCTCGTACGAACTCAATGAGAAAGTAAACCGTTTGTGGATAAGCTTCAAGAGTTTGAGTATCTCTACCAACGGCTTAAGATGTTACTCAGTAAGATTGTTGATCTTTTGCCTCAGCTTATTTTAGTGTTGCTGATCGCAGCCCTCACCTGCATATTCGCTTTCTATATCAGCCGTTTTGTGCAGCGCTTGTCCGAACGGGCCGGCGCGACCCCTAGCCTTGTGAGCTTGTTTCGTCGAGCCATCAGCGGCGTTGTGCTGTTTGCAGGCGCACTTCTGATCCTCAATCTACTCGGTTTAAGCCATGTCGTTTTGAGTTTTATCGCCAGCTTGGGTGTGGCTGGCCTGATTTTGGGGTTTGCCCTGCAAGACCTGACCCGCCAACTCGCGGCGGGCACTTTGTTGCTCTCGCTGCGTCCCTTCGAGATCGGCGACGAGATCAAGGTCAAAGACTTTCAGGGCCATGTGGTTAACGTGAAGCTGATGGGCACAATTTTGCGCACCTCTAGTGGACTTGAAGTGCGCATACCGAATGCCGATGTCTATACTAGCCCGATCACCAACTATAGTCGTTACGGCATGCAGCGCGTTGAGCTGCCGTTTAGCGTGCCGATTACGAGCGATACTGCCGCGCTCGAGCGCAGCATTCAAGCTATGCTCACCAAACAGAAGGCGATCTTGAACGACCCTCAGCCTCACGTCTTGTTTCTGTCGATCAGCGATACAAAGCTGAATCTCAGTGTGCGCTTCTGGCTTGATTATCAGGTTTCCAAGATAGAGGAAGTTCAGAGTGCAGTCGTTGCACAATTGGCGGAGCTACTTCGATCCCAAGAGGCATAACTGTAGTTAGGCTCGGCGGTGAGACGCGCTACGGCGCGTCTCTAGCGCCACTGCGCCTAACAATTGTTTTGGGCTTTAACTTGTTTCGTTGCCCTCGCTGCGATTTTCTGATGGCAGGAGGTTATCTTCACGGGCGAGGTAGTAGGTCATACTTTGGAACTCGCGCACGGGGTCGATATAGCGTACCCAAACATCTTGAGGGACTTGAACCACGATCGGTGCATAGTTCAAGATGGCGCGAATGCCCGCAGCTACCAACATATCGGTGACACCCTGAGCGCGGTTGGCAGGCACTGCCAGAATCGCCATTTTGACATCGTGTTTGGCAATAAATTGAGGTGCATCATCGATATGTTGAACAGTAAGTGTATTGATTTGGGTGCCTACCTTGGCCGGGTCGCTATCAAAGAGACCAACAACATTTAGTCCATTTTCGCGGAACCCATCGTAATTAGCGATTGCTTGGCCAAGTTGACCGACGCCCATAACAACGACTGACCATTCTTGAGTTAGGCCCAAAATGCGTTCAATATGCCCTAAAAGTTTTTCTACATCATAACCGATCCCTTGTTTGCCAAATTCGCCAAAATAAGAGAGATCTTTGCGAATCTGGGCCGCTGTGTAGTTAATCCGTTCGCCAAGTTCTTGAGACGATACAGAAGTAACTCCTTCATCTAAAAGATGACGAAGACTGCGTGCATACAAAGGTAGACGTTTGATAACTACGTCTGGTGGGATTTCAACACGTTCCACAACGCCTCCGCTCGTTTTGGGTGGCTCAATTTGTTTAAAGTGTAGCACTCTAAACAGAACTATGTCAAGGTACGTTACTTGTATCAAAATCCTACCGAACGCTTATTTGCTTCGGTTTGGATGCCTGACTGAAGTAAACGCAATTCATCATCGATGGCTGGCCGCGCACCAGTGCGGGCTACAACCCAACCAGCGATGCTATTGGCTTTTTCTGCTGCGTAAATGGCGTCTTTGCTTGCAAGATAACAGGTTAAAAAGGCAGCGTTGAAAGAATCTCCTGCTCCAGTTGTATCGACTGCCTGAATTTGAGCAGTAGCACAATGCTGACTCAACTGTTGTGACTTGACGTAACACCCCTCATTATCAAGTTTGAGAACAACTAAAGCGTCTGGGAAGAGCCGTCGCAGTTCGTTTGCGATCGCCTCCGGTTCCTCTTGATCTGTTAGTGCTTGACCTTCTTCACGGTTGGGGAAGAGAATATCGATGTGAATATCTTTGAAGAGGTCGATAAACGCTTCGCGTCCAAATTCGTGAATCATCTGGAAGGAAGCGGGGTCTAACGAGACGCTTGCACCATGCTTTTGGGCGATGCGGGCCGCTTCGAGAGCTGCTGATCGTGGTGGATCGGTAAAGAGCGACCAAGCCGTAAGGTGAACATGCCTAGCGGCTGCGAGCGCATCTAGCGGCAGATCTTCAGGGCGCAACACAAAGTCTGCCCCTTGGTTGGTAACCATGCTGCGCTGCCCTTGTTCGTCGACCAACACCAACACTACGCCAGTGTCACGCTCTTTGGTGCGTGTCAACCAGGTTTTTACGCCCTCGCCTTCGAGGTCGCGTGCGATGGCATCGCCGAAGAAATCGGCACCCAATGAACCAACAAAGCCAGCATCGCCGCCCACGCGCGAGATCCACGCGGCGGTATTAGCTGCCGAACCTCCTGGGCTGAGCAGCACCTGGCCGGTGGTGTCGCCACCTGGCAACAGTTTGGTATCGGGTTTAACAACAACGTCCCACACAAGGTCGCCGACAGCAAGAATCAGCGTTGATTGATGTTGGTTTGGCATAGGTGGTGCAACTTTAGTATAGCTATAGAGATACGATTCCAAGATGAAAGAGTATAGCGATGCTTATGCGTCGGCAGCGCGAACATTCGCCCCTGAAGGGTGCGAAACTTGTTGATGATACGGCCAAAACAACAGACCAACGCTCAACAAGCTTGTCAAAATAACAGCCAACCAACCAGCGTACTGGGCGCTGACATAGGCCGTCATGGGTGGGTGATAGCCGAGTCCATAATCGATAAAGATCGAAAGCACGAACCAAGCGATCACCATCAGTCGTTTGCCCAGCGAGATCGAGCCGATGTAGGGCAACAGCAGAATGCCTTCGCAGATCAAGCCGATATGCGAAAGGAAGAGTACGATCTGCATAAATTCAACCGGAGCACCACCCATCCAGTGACGCGTCCAGAAGAAGAGCGTCCAGAAGCCATATTTAATACAGGCAAAAGCGGTTAAGGTCGTAAAGGTAGGCCAGCGTTTGCCCAACCAGAGCCCAATTGCGGCTATACACCAGAAGAGCGCCGCCTCGGGGCAGTCGGGAATAAATGGTACGGCCCAGAGCGGGCTGGTTTCCAGCATGGGCCAATACCAAAAGCAGATACCCCAGACCACGCCGATGACGTTGATAATAAAAGCGCTCCAGAATAAGAATGCTTGACGCAGGATCAAGTCCATTGTCCAGCGCAGAAGTTTCATAAGCATAGGAATGAACCTCTTGTTGAGATTGCGATCTACCCAGTTGGGCGATCGCTTTCAAGCCGCTTTAGGCTGGATCAGAGCTTTGATTGGGTCGCAGCAGCCGAATCGGGACGCCTCCAACAAAGCTTCCCGCTGGTACATCACGGTTTACCAAGCTCATAGCCGAAACTGTGGCACCATCGCCGATCACAACGCCCGGCAAAATGGTGCAGTTGGCCCCGATCGTTACATCGCGCCCGATCTGAACTGGGCCGCGCCGCCACTCGTTGCGAGTGAATTCGTGGCAGAGCAGCACGCTGTTATAACCGATTACACTATTTTCACCGATGCTGAGCAGTTCGGGAAAGAAGATATCGATCATTACCATCAGGCCGACCGACGTATGCGGCCCGACCTGTATGCCCAGCATGCGATAGAGTATATTTTTGAGCCAAAGCATCGGGGTGTAACGGGCAAGCTGGATCACAAGCGCATTTTTGGCGACTCGTAGATAGCCACCCGTTAGCTTGGGAAAATACCAGAGTGCATTGTGTGGCCCAGGCGAAGGATAGATCTCTAAACGTTGCTTTCGCACAGCGCTGCTGCCCAAACCATCGCTTGCCAAAGGGCCGGGCTGAGCTGCTTGCGATGCCGCATGTGCGCGCTTGTGCAAGTTGTGTCGAATCATTGTTTCCTATGCTACCTAATGCGCTATCCATCGCCAATAGATATCACATATTATATCAGACTTATAGCTCGAATATATGATGGTCACTCTATTTGCGAGTATAGCTAGACTCTTGTTTCGGCTTGAAATGCCAGTACACCTTCACGAATAGAGCGCTTAACGCACAGCTAAATGGTATGCTCGCTTCTAAACCAAAAGGGCCGCCGTTCAGCCAATGGGAGGCCGCTTGGTTGAGCTGAAACAAGCCGCTTTGCTGATAGTCGAGACCGCTGATGGGCAGACCGACCAGCAATGCTTGGGCTAGATTCCAGCTACTATGCAGCCCAATAACCCGATAGAGTGAAGCGTCGTGCAGCAGATAGAGGCTTGCAACGACCCCAAAGAGCCCAAGGTTAAGAAAGCCAAGGCCCGTCAGATAAGGATTATTCGCGTGCAAAAAGCCAAAAACCAGACCAGCAAGTAGGCATCCGGGCCAGATCCCCAGCGGCCTAGTAAGGTTGGGGAGCAACCAGCCGCGCAACACAAGCTCTTCAGAGAGGCTGACCAGCAGAAGTAGAACAACCGCCCGCCACAAGCCTTGCTGAACTGTAAGATCCGGTTTAAAGCTGAGCGCTCCGCACGCCCAGGCGAGTCCGACGCTGACTAGGCAGATCGCGAGCCCTTGAGCGAATCCAATCAGCAGATGGAGCGCTGCTTTAGGATCGTACCAACCCAAAGAGCACCACGAGCGCCCTTCATAGAGCTTGGCCCATATCAGAATCAGCGCTGTAAAGAGCAGGCTTGCCAGCTCGAGACTGCTTGTCGTAAGTGCGACCGCCGTTTGGCAGACCAACAGCAGGCAAAGCGCCCCAAGCGGATGGGTATATCGTTCCAAGTTGCTTGGCTGGCGCATAGACGGAACCGCCTTTTGGCTTTACACTTATGATCCGCTTTTCTCTATTATACGCCGTATTAGCGTGATATTGTAACATATGTCACAAGCAATTCAAGCAGCTTTTGGCTTTGAAATCTCCCTTCTTGAAAAGCAGGTGGAAGCATCGAGGAAACATGAACTGATATTGCTTGCAGGAAAGGTGTAAATCCTTCTTAACAAAGCGCTTGAAAATATGCTATACTGGTTATATAAAGCTTGTGGTATTACCTTCGATCACAAGAAAGAGCTGTACTCTTCTGAGTGCCTGCTTGGTTTTATAGTTTTTCTCTTGAGGAAATCATGCCTGCTTCAGAACCTGACGAACCTTATCACCGTACCAACGGTCGTGAGCTTCTTCACGACCAGACATATACGGCTGCCCGTTATTTCTCTCAATCCTACCCCTCAAATTCCACCAACTTCTTAGAAGCTTCTCTTCTCAATGGCTCATCTCTTGTAAGCTGGTTTATAGCCCTCTACTGCCCCTATCGATCTAGGTTGAGCACGATCATCGCTCAAAAAGCCCCGCACGTTTTCGCCCGTTTCTGCGAATTGGGCTATGTAGCTATGTCCCGTTTATTGGCCTATCGGTGTAGTGTCGCTGTAGTTGCTGCCTAAGCGTTTATGACAGCTTGGCGGTTGATGGTCGCTTTGTTTGAAAAGCAGATCTCCCGTTTTGAGAGCTGTAATAAACCTCGTTATAAAGCTTACTTTAAGGAGACATCATTGAGTTCGATAGTTGTGGAGATCGTCCTGATCTTTGTGCTTATCTTAGCAAATGGCTTTTTTGCAGCGTCAGAGATAGCGATTGTATCATCACGCAAAGGGCGACTGCAGCAGATGGCAGAACATGGCGATAAGGGTGCTCAAAGCGCGCTCGCCTTGGTAGAAAACCCTAGTCGCTTCCTTTCGGCTGTTCAGGTCGGTATCACCTTAGTTGGCACCTTGGCTGCGGCCTTTGGTGGTGCTCGTATCGGCAATGTATTGGCGGAGGTATTCGTCAAGATCCCCTTTATTGCGCCTTACGCAACCCCTCTGGCGCTCGGTATTGTTGTTTTGACGATCTCGTATCTCTCGCTGATTGTGGGCGAGCTGGTGCCTAAACGATTGGCCTTGCAGGGCGCAGAGGGCGTAGCCCGCTTTGTAGCTCCCACGATGACCTGGATTTCGCGCTTAGCCGCGCCGGTGATCAGCTTCTTGACCCTTTCGACCAATCTGGTTTTGCAACTGTTGGGGCGAAACAAGCCCGCCGACGAAAGCGTGACCGAAGACGATGTCTTGGCGATGGTGCGCGCCGGAGCCGAAGAGGGCAGCCTCGAAAGTGCCGAAGAGACCATGATCGGCAGAGTCTTTCGCTTCACCGACCGCACCGTGCTCGATGTAATGACGCCGCGCACCGAAGTGGTGGCGCTCAGTGTCGACACCCCGCTGGCCGAGGCTATCCACGTTGTGGCCGATTCGGGCTACTCGCGTATTCCGGTCTATGAAGAGAGCCTCGATAATGTGGTCGGCATCTTGCACGCCCGTGACCTGCTGCGTTCGACGGTCGCTCCCGAGACCATGTACGAGATCGATCGCGGCTCGCCCGAGGCTACCAGTAGCGAACAGGGCACCGTGAGCGGTAACACCGCGACCGAGCTGAGCTTGCCGAAGGTCTCGTTGCGCGACTTGGTACGCCCGCCCGTGATGCTGCTCGAATCGCAGCGCGCCGTGCCTGCCTTCCAACAGTTAAAGCAGCGTCAAGTGCATATGGCGATTGTGATCGACGAATATGGCCAAGTCTCTGGCCTTGTGACGCTTGAAGACTTCCTCGAAGAGCTGGTCGGCGAGATCGACGACGAGTACGACGAGGCCAGCCAGCAGATCGTGAAGCGCGAAGACGGCAGTTATCTGGTCGATGGCCTGCTCTCCTTCGACGATGCCCAACGTGTGCTTGAACTGCCCGAGCTTTCCGAGCAGCTTGAAGAGATTGGCTTCAATACCGTGGCTGGTTTTGTGCTGGCTCTGCTCGACCGCCTGCCAGTGGTCGGCGATAAGATCGAGTGGGAAGGCTACACGATCGAAGTGGTCGATATGGACGGTATGCGCATCGACAAGGTGCTGATTCAACCGCCTCAGAACCAAGATGAAACCCTCGCCGATAGCGTGCTCGACGCTTCCTAAACCTAGCTAGAGCTAGCAAAAAGGGCTTCGCAACAGATTGCGAGGCCCTTTTTAATTGTGGTAAAGCGAAAGAGCGCAGATAGTTTATGGACGTGCTGGCATGCCTTCAACACTGATATCAGCGCAAAAAACGGGCGATAGATTGCCATTGCTATCGCGGAATTGGACGCTAAGATAGAAACCAACCCAGCCGCTCGCGGCTCGCGTTGTAAAGCTGCGTTGAGCCTCAAACGGCTCCCAAGCTATTTCGGCCAGATCGCTTTCTTTGGCACAACCTGACTTAGTCGAGACACGCATCTCGTTCACTTGGCCTTGCTCGCTGCTAGCGCTGAAGTCCGCGCGGATCGTTACTTCGCTGCCAGCTTCGCCGCCGACACAACAACGACCATCCTCTAAAACGACGCTTCCTTGGACAATATCAGAACCGGTGAGGGTAGGGGTGATCGAAGCTTCGAGTGTTTCAGTAGTGCTGGACTGGAGAGTGACCGAAGGGGCAGCCGTTTTGCTAGTGGGCTGTAAGGTGATCGATGGCGTAACTATTTCAACAATGGTGGGCTGTACAATCACGGGCAGATGCGTGATAGCGCTTGGGCTTGGATCAAGCACGCTCGCCTGACCCGCCGCTTGGCTTGTGGTACAAGCGCTCAACAGTAGGACTGTAGAGAGTATGACAAGAAAACTCCAAATGCGTCCCATAACAATTGCATCTTTCACGCTTTTGCTTGCGCCAACCTTATGAAAGAGGAAAGCATAACAATAAGCTCGCTTCAAGAACCTTTTCTATTAAAGACGCGCCGTTTTTAGAAATGTTCCAATATTCATTCCTATCGTTTGAGGCCGCATCCGCTTGAAGCATGTTGTACGCTGGCGGAAAGCTCCTAGCCCTCCATTCGGCTTCTAGCGCGTCCGCCTACGGCTATCAACGCTTTGCTCGCTACAATAAGGCTTGTATCTGCCCGCTCCGAGAGACCATCCTAAAAGCGAATCCGTAGCATGAAATCGGGCCTGAGATGCATAGTAGGCCGAATAAACTCTGATAGAATGCCTCTTTGCGATCGGCGACCCAACGATACAGCTTAGATTTCACTGTTTTGCAAGGAGGCAACGATGCCAGACTACGATTCAACGCTTTTTATGGGCACGGCCAGCTACTATCGGCGTGGACGCCCGCCCTATTCGGCGGAACTGCCGCAGCTAGTGTGCGAACAACTTGGCCTAGATGGACGAGGTCATTTGGTCGATGTCGGTTGTGGGCCGGGTATTCTCAGCACCTTGTTGGCGCCCTATTTCGAACGGGTGACGGCCATCGATCCCGATGCGGAGATGCTGGCCGAGGGTGAGCGTTATGCGCGCTCGCTGGGCTTGAATGAGATCGAGTGGCTGCAGGCGCGGGCCGAGGATCTGGCCGATTTGGGCTTGAGCGGGGTGCGTTTGGTGACCTTTGGTCAGTCCTTGCACTGGACCGATCGCGAGCGTGTGCTAGAGATGGTTTACGATCTGCTAGCACCGGGCGGTGCGGTCGCCTTGATTACCCATAACATCGATCATCGCGAGCCTCCAGCGGGGCCAGGCCATCCGCGCATTCCGCATACTGAGATCCGCGCGTTGATCGCCAAGTATCTAGGCCCTCGACGGCGGGCGGGCCAAGGTCAGGCTTCATTTAGCGACGAGCGCTTTCAGCAAAATATGGCGCGCACTCGCTTCGGCGAGCCGCTGGTGTTGTATGCTGCCGGTCGCGAGGATCTGGTGCGCACCCCCGAGGAGGTGCTGGCGAACTATCTTTCGACCTCGTTTGCAGCGCCCCATTTGTTTGGCGAGCGTTTCGACGCGTTTGTGGCCGATTTCTATGCCTTGCTGGCCGAGCATACTGACACGGGCAAGTTTTGGGATTGGCCGGGCGATACCGAGCTGATTTTGGGGCGCAAAGCGTAGTACTGGGTCAGTGTATGAGTGATCATGCGAAATTCGGTTGAACAGGTTGTGTTTTGGCCTTCGGCAGCTTTGAGATCTGCTTGCTTGACGTTTCAGAGGGCGCTTGGGGCAGGTAGACAAGCAGCCGAATGTTTGGAAAGGATGTTGATAGCCGAAGGCGGACGCGCCAGAAGCCGAATGGAAGGTTGGAACTTCTCCGCCAATGTAATTAAAGTGAACAAGCGGATTTGATAGCAGAATGAGGGGCGACCTTGGTAACTGAGTGCCAAGGTCGCTGTTGTGTTTAAGCTAGTTCTGCACTATCGGCAGATAGACGAATGCGTTGGGTGAGTAGGAGAGGCCGGCGCCCTGAATGTTGAAGCTAAAGCTCGGTTGCTTGGCGTCGTTGCTTTGGATCTGAATAAGGGCCTTGCGCACACCTAGAACGCTTGGGGTGAACTCGATAGCATTTGAAAATGGTCTAATTGGTGTTTGCTATATTTTTGCTTGAGCCTATGTACTTGGAGGGGAAAAATAGAGAGGCACAAGAGAACGCTTCTTGTGCCTCTCTCAGCTTTAGGCTTTGTGTTCCCAGGCGACTTTGCCGTCGACGATGGTCAGTTCGGAGCTGATGGTGTGCAGCTCTTCGGGCGGGCAGTTGTAGGGGTCTTTGTTGAGTACAGCAAGATCGGCCAGCATGCCGACGCTGAGGCGACCTTTTTCGTGCTGTTCGCCGCTGGCGATCGCCGGCCCGACCGTGTAGGCCAAGAGCGCCTCTTCGACGCTGAGGCGCTGCTCGGGATACCAGCCGCCAGTCGGGCTGTTGGCGCGCGATTGGCGGGTGACGGCGGCGTGAATACCCCACCACGGGTTCATCGACTCGACGGGGGCATCGGAGCCGAAGGCCAGTACCGCGCCCGATTCGAGCAGCGAGCGCCAAGCGTAGGCGTTGGCGCAGCGTGCGCCCCAGAACTGATCGGCCACCAGCATATCGCCTGTAGCGTGGATCGGCTGCATAGAGGCGATCACGCCCAGCTGCTTAAAGCGCGGGATATCGTTGGGATCGAGGATCTGAGCGTGTTCGATGCGGCTGGGCAAAGCGGGCAGCGGCAGACCCTTGGCGGCGTTCGCAGCCTGAGCGGCTTCGACCGCGTTGAGTACCTTTTGGTTGGCACCGTCGCCGATGGCGTGTACCACGATGCTGATGCCACCAGCGATCGCACGCGCGATCGTGTCGTTGAGGAATTCGACGGTATAGGTCGGCAGACCGTAGTTATCAGTGCCTTCGAAAGGTGCCAACATATCGGCGGTTTGCGAGCCAAGCGTGCCGTCGGCAAACAGCTTAAGGCCGCCGATGCGCAGCCAGGCATCGCCCAAGCCGCTGCGCAGACCTAAGCCGAGGGCGTGGTCGAGATCGATGCCAGCGATGTGGGCATGGTTGCGCACGCTGAGCAGACCGCGCTCGCGCAGAATCTGCAGGTCAGAGAGCGTGTTGCGCCCATCGCTCGCTTCGCCGCCCGGAGGAACGTGAATGCTGGTTAGGCCGTAGGAGAGCGCTTCGTTGAAAGCGTACTGAAGCGCGTTGAGCCGTTCCTCGGTGCTGACGGGCGGAATAACGCGGCGAATCAGTTCTTGAGCGGTTTCGAGCAGAATACCGGTCGCTTTGCCGTTGCTATCGCGCTGGATCTGGCCGCCCTCGGGATCGGGAGTATTGTCGTCGATGCCCGCCAGCTTGAGGGCTAGGCTGTTGACCCACGAGGCGTGGCCATCTTTGCGCGAAAGGGCGATCGGCTTGTCGGGCACGATGGCGTCGAGCTGAGCTGCGGTCGGCCAGACGCCGCCCCACAAGCTGTGATCCCAGCCCCAGCCGCGCAACCAAGCGCCCTCGGGCAGCTGCGCGCTGCGCTCTTTGATAGCCGCTAGGGCACGATCGATGCTGTCGACATCGGTCAGGCTGATGCGCTGGGCGTTGATGCCTTGCGAAGTGATGTGAACGTGGGCATCGCAGAGGCCGGGCACAACCGTGCGTCCGCGCAGGTCGATGGCTTCGTGCTGCGAGCCGACCACGGCGGCGACCTCGGCTGCGCTGCCGATGGCTGCGACGCGTCCATCGCGAATGGCGAGTGCTTCGACTACGGGTTGGCGTGGGTCGAGCGTGCGAATGACGCCGTTGTAGAGCAGGAGGATTGACATAATTGCGTGACCTTTGAATATGAGAGACCGAGAGGCGAAGAGAACTATCGCCCCTCGGTCGCATGTTCCAAGACGATCGATCAGAGACGTGAGGCTTACTGATCGATGGCGAAGTCCTCGAGGCCAGCCGGGAAGGCAGCAGGGCGCTCACAGTTGCTCTCAAGGGTGATGTGGCGACCTTCGCGCGAAGCATCGTGGAAGGCGTGCATCAGATCGAGCACGTGGTAAGCCATCTTACCATTGGCGCGGTGCGGGCGATTGCTGGTGATGGCCTGAGCCATGTCAGCTACGCCGAGGCCGCGGCTGTTGCCAGCGTTGGCGTGGCTCAGCTCGACTTCGCTCCATTCGCGCTTGCCAGCCGGAGCGATCATCACAGGGCCGCCAAAGGTGTTGGGGTCGGGAACCAACAGCGTGCCTTCGGTGCCGTAGATTTCGATGCGGGGCAGCGACGAGTGCCAGACATCGAAGCTGGTGATCAGGGTTGCGATCGGGCCGCTGGCGAATTCCATCACGCCAACGACGTGGGTCGGGGTGTTAACCTTGATCACTTCGCCGTACTTGGGCTGGCTGGTGATGGTGCGCTCGGGGAAGGTGATGCGGGTGCTACCGGTGACGCGCTGAACTGGGCCGAGCATGCTTACCAAGGTGGTCAGGTAGTAGGGACCCATATCGAACATGGGGCCAGCGCCCGGCTGATAGAAGAAATTGGGATCGGGGTGCCAGCTCTCGGGGCCGTGGCCGAGCATAAATGCGGTGGCGGCGACCGGCTCGCCGATTGCGCCTTCGTCGATCAACTTGCGGCAGGTCTGCAGGCCAGCACCCAAGAAGGTGTCGGGCGCACAGCCCACGCGCAGGCCCTTCTCGCTCGCCAGAGCCAACATCTTCTGCGCAGTTTCGCGATCGACAGCGAGCGGCTTTTCGTTGTAGACATGCTTCCCTGCATTGAGGGCGGCCAGTGCGACTTCACCGTGAGCCGCTGGAATGGTCAGGTTGATGACGATTTCGATCTCGGGATCGGCCAAGAGCTGCTCGACAGTGTAGGCTTTTGAAATTCCATACTTCTCGGCCTTGGCTTGGGCGCGCTCTTGCAGGATATCGGCTACTGCAACGATATCGAACGTCGTAAATTTCTGACCGTTCTGAAGGTAAATATCACTGATATTGCCGCATCCGATGACACCGACTTTGGCTGCCATTGTTTCCACCTTCTGATTGTTCACTTTGCCTATACGGAGGAATACACTTCCAATATCCAAATCGTGTGTTGTGTTTGGAACACAACCTACACAAGCCCTGCTTTGGGCCTTGGAGCTCAGCCATACTCGGGGATGCTTGTTGTGAGACGAGATGGCCCAAGCCGTCGCTTAGCGGGAACCAAGCTTATGACGCACGACTCCAGCGGCTTCTGTTCCAACAGTGGGCTTCAGCTGGCTCTCACCAAAAAACGCCTTAGCGTCGGGCGAGATAGCTTCAAGTGCGGATCTGAGGATCAGAACCGATTGTTTTTGTGTAGGTTCTACGAATTGTCATTGGCGGAGCCATGGTACGTCTCAGCAGATTATTTGTCAAAAAACTGAGAATCGCGAAACGTAGCGCAGTTTTTCTCCATCAGCATGCACTAAATGCTTGCTCAGGCATGTCAAAATGTTGTTGTGAACGCTTAAATGACTAGCTCTGAAGGTCTTTTTTTGCTTGTAGCTTGCTCAAAATCGACTTTACTCTAAACGCGCTTGCTGGTATGATTGCCCTAGAGTTTCCACAATCGGAGCTATGGAAACCGGGGAACGGCTTTCGCAGTTTGCCCTATAACAGAACCTAATAGGAGCACATGAAAACTACACTGTATCTCATCCGCCACGGCGAAACCGAGTGGAACGTCTCAGGACGTTGGCAAGGCCATACCGATATACCACTCAACGATGTAGGAAAACGCCAAGCTGAACTGGTTGCAAACCGTTTGCGGGCTGAAGAAGTGCGCTTCGACGCGATCTATAGCAGCGATCTAAGCCGTGCCTTCCAAACGGCTTGGGCCATAGGTGCCGCGGTGGGCGTCGCGGTCCAATTGTTTCCCCCTCTGCGCGAGATCGATCTAGGTGTATGGTCGGGACTCACGCGCGAGGAGATTCAAGCTCGTTACCCGATCGAACTCTCGTTGCTGGAGCAGGGCCAAGATATCGCCCGTGGTGGCGGCGAAACCAACGCTGCTTTGACCAAACGCGTGAGCGAATCGGTCAGAGCGCTCGCAGAGCAGCATCCGGGCGAAACGCTCTGTTTGGTTGGTCACGGAGGTTCGCTACGCGCTCTTATGCGTCAGAGCACAAAAGGTGCGGCACTTGATGCGCTCAACGCTCACCATCTCAACAATGCTTCGATCAGTGTGATGGTGTATGAAAACAATACCTGGGAACTGCTTTCCTATAACGATACCGCCCATCTTGGCGAGACTGTGCTAGAGCAAGTAGCAAGTTCCGATTCGACCGAGGATGCTGAGGGCTTCGCATAGTTTTGATCGCTGGGTGCACCCCAATCGGTGTGCACCCTTACATATCTCAGGATGGGCATGGACGATCGTTACATTGTAGACACGCCTGAAAATATTTCGGTCAGTTACGGTGTTGCAGGCATTGGCTCCCGCTTTTTGGCTGGAATCATTGACACTCTGTTGATCGGTCTGATCTATTTTGTCCTTTTATTCGCCGTTGCCTACGCGAATAGCGTCATGGACGAATGGTCAAGCGTCTTTGTAGCGATAGTGGTCATTGTAATGTTTTTGATCACCTGGGGCTACTACATTCTGTTTGAGCTGTTGTGGAACGGTCAAAGCCCCGGCAAGCGCCTGATTGGCCTGCGGGTGGTGCACACCGGCGGTCGTCCGATTAGCTTTATCGGCTCGGCCATACGCAATCTGGTGCGGGTGGTCGATTTTCTGCCCAGTATGTATGCCTTGGGCGTTGTAACGATGTTTATCGATGCGCGCTCGCGCCGCTTGGGCGATCTGGCGGCTGGCACCTTGGTGATCAAAGAGGAGCGCGTCGTCACGCTTGAGAGCCTAACATCTAACCAGAACAATGCCAAATACCTGTTGCCATTGAAGCCGGGCGAGCCGATTCCGCCGCTCGAACTGCAACATGTTGATCAGCTCAAGATGGAGGAGTTCGAGCTGATTCACGACTTTCTGACCTGTCGTTCACACCTTTCGAGCAGCAGCCGTGCCCGTTTGGCCAGCCAATTGGCCCAGTTAGTCAGTGAACGCCTGCAACTGCCCCAAACGAACATCCCCGAAGCAATGCTAGAGTATGTAGCGACCCAATATCGCATCTATCAGACCATCAAATTCACACAACACTCCTCATATAAAGTCGAAACACCTTTAAGCTCCGATCCAAACATCTCCTGATCGAGCGAGATTTGTGGCAAACTGCAAGCTCCCTGCCAACCGCAAGGAGCTTTTTTCATCTTTACAACAGCATATGTTGGCGACGAAGTCTCTCCCCTCCATTCGGCTTCTAGCGCGTCCGCCTTCGGCTATCAGATCGGCGAACCTGCCCTCATCCCCGACCCTTCTCCCGCAATGCGGGAGAAGGGAGCGAGTGCCCTCTCTCTCCCCCGACCCCTCTCCCGCGAGGCTGTACATTAGCCACAAATCGACATACGGTCAGCGTTATCTGCCCTCACCCCCAGCCCCCTCTCCCGCACTGCGGGCGAGGGGGTGAATGTTGATCTCCCCGTTCTGTGCTCTCAAGGATACTCCCGCGATGGTATGCGAACGAACGCCTTTTGCTGCCGACACGACTTTTGGGTAATGCATAGCCCGCCAGGCAGGAGAGGGGCGCATACGCACTCTGTAGTCACCTGGCCGTACTCTGCCTTTGCCGTACCCTGAGCCTGTCGAAGGGTACGGCTGTCCGACTCCTCACAATAGCAGTAGCCTGTTCTTCGGCAAGTGCGGTACGGCGAGCAGAAGGCCGAGCGCGTAGCGCAGCGCTGGCAAACAGCCGCATGGGAGCTAGAAGACGTTGATAGCCGGAGGCGGACGCGCTAGAAGCCGAATGGGTGGTTGAGGCCTCTCCGCCTGAGTCGTATGCGATCGCGTTGCAGAAGTGCCTCGCTCGACGGACGCAAGCGGCCGACGCGCCGAGCGAACTGCCTGAACGATGCTTGATTGACAAACTGAGCAAGCTGGGGTATCTTTCAAGTATATTCCATATGCTAAACAACTGTTCATAATATGAACACTTCAGCCTATAGCGGTACACAAGCGATCAGGCGAGCCATGGCGGTTTTAAAAGCCTTTGGGCCTGATATCGAGCCTCGCACGCCGGCCGAGTTGAGCGAACGCACCGGCCTCAACCGCAGCACAGTCTATCGGCTGTTGAGCGCCCTAGAAGACGAAGGCTTGGTGCAGAGCGCTGGCAACGGGCGTTATCGGCTCGGCTCTGAGCTGGCCATTTTGGGCTCGCTGGCTCTGCGCCAGATGGATCTGCGCGCGATCGCCCAGCCCTACCTGCGCGAGCTGGCGGCGGCCAGCGGCGAAACCGTCGACTTGGAGGTGCTGCACGGCGCTCAGACCTTGATCATCGACGAAGTGAGCGACGATCATCTTCTGAGCACGGCTAGCAATATCGGCACGCTCTATCCGGCCAACTGCGCCTCGACCGGCAAAATGCTGCTGGCTTATTTGCCCAGCGAACAGCTTGAGGCCATCTTGGCGGGCGAACTTGTCGCTTGTGGTCCGGCTAGCATCACCGATCCGACCCAGTTGCGCGCCGAGCTAGCTATAGTAAGGCAGCGCGGCTATGCGACCTCATACGACGAGCTAGAAGTACATTTGCACGCCTTTGGAGCGGCGATTTTTGATCATGCTGGAACGGCGGTGGCTGCCGTGAGCGTCTCGGGTCCTGCGGCGCGCCTGCCACGCGAGCGCGAGGCCGAGATCGCAGCGCTGGTGCAGGCCACCTGTCGGTCGATCTCGCTTCAGCTCGGCTATCGAGGATAGCCACGGGCTGAGCACAGGCGCAATAGATGCTATCAAAGGGGGATCTATGGCCATCTATGAACGAGCATCGGTGTCGGCGGGCGCCTTCTCGATGGAAGGCAAGTTTTACAATTCGGAAGAGATCTTTCAGTTGGAACTCGAGCGGATCTTCTTTAACCAGTGGCTCTGTATCGGGCGTTCGGAGCAGATTGCCAATCCAGGAGACTATTTTCTCTACAATCTAGGCGACGAGAGCCTGATCATTGTGCGCGATCAGAACGGTGTCGCGCATGCCCTCGCTAATGTTTGCACCCATCGCGGGGCGCGTATCTGCCAAGCAGAGAAGGGTCACTTCAGCTCGACCATTCAATGCCCCTATCACGCTTGGACCTTCGATCTCGATGGCTCGCTGCGAGCGGCGCGCCTGATGCAAGATGTGCCCTCCTTCGACAAAGCCAACTACCCCTTGCACCGCTTGCACCTCGTAGAGTGGGACGGCTTTTTGATGTTGCATATGGGCGAAAACCCCGAGCCGTTCGAGCAAGCCTATGCCCCGCTGATCGGCAAGTGGGACAAGTGGCGTTTGGGCGAGCTGAAGATCGGCGCTCGAATCGATTACGACATTCAGGCCAACTGGAAGTTGCTGGTCGAAAACTATTCGGAATGTTACCACTGCCCCTTGATCCACCCGGCTTTGACGGCTCTTAGCCCACCCGATAGCGGCAAAAACGACCTGATGGAAGGCCCGTTTTTGGGTGGCCCCATGGATCTCAGTAGCGATGTGCATAGCATGACCATCGACGGCGGCACCGCTCGCCCCATGATCAGCACATTGCCTCCCGAAGAGTACAATCACGTCTATTACTACTCGATCTTCCCCAACACCTTGATCAGCTTGCATCCCGACTACGTGATGGTGCACACCATGCGCCCCGTCAGCGCGCGCCGCACTTTGGTGCGCTGCGAGTGGCTGTTTGAGCCAGAGACCATGGCGCGCCCCGATTTCGATACCAGCGATGCGGTTGAATTCTGGGACATGACCAACCGCGAAGACTGGCACGCCTGCGAGATCTCGCAGCAGGGCGTCAATTCGCGCTTCTATCGCCCAGGCCCCTATGCTCAGTCTGAGGGCTTGTTGTGGCAATTTGGACAGTATTACCGACAGATTTTGCAGATTGAGCAATAAATGGAGTTTGTGCAATGACAACAACCTATGATGCCATCGTGATCGGCGGTGGCCATAATGGCCTAGTCGCGGCCTGCTATTTGGCGAAGGGCGGCAAAAAGGTGCTCGTGCTGGAGCGCTATCACACCGTAGGCGGCGCGGCTATTACCGAAGAGATCCACCCGGGCTTCCGCGTCTCGGTCGCCTCTTATTCGATGAGCCTCTTCCGGCCCGAGATCATCGAAGAGCTGCAGTTGGCTAAGTACGGCTTTGAAGTCTATCCCAAAACGCCATCCTACTTTATGCCCTTCCCCGACGGACGCCACCTGCTTCTGTATGCGGGCGACCGCGAGCGTTCCAAGGCGGCTATCGCAGCCTTCTCAGCTAAGGACGCCGAGCATTACGATGCGTGGGAGGATTTCTGGGATCGCTGCTGCGATGTGATCGAGCCGACTCTGATGCAGCCCCCGATCTCCTTGGCCGAGCTGGCTCAGCGCTTCGACGATGCCGGCTACAGCGACGACTTCCGCCGTCTGATGTTCCTCTCGATGCGCGATCTGCTCAATGAATACTTCGAATCGGAGCATGTCAAGGCGACCATGGTGCCCCAAGCCATGATCAGCACTATGGCAGGCCCCGCTACGCCCGGCTCGCCCTTTATCTACTTGGTGCACGCTATCGGTCGCGCTATCCAAGGGCGACGCGGTATTTGGGGCTATGTCAAGGGCGGTATGGGCACCGTGACCCGCAGTTTGGCGGGGGCGGCTCGCGATCTGGGCGTCGAGATTCGCACTGAGGCTTCGGTCGGCGAGGTGCTGGTCGAAGGTGGCGAGGCGCGCGGTGTGGTCTTGGAGAACGGCGAGACCATTCGAGCGCGCGTGGTGCTTTCGAATGCCGATCCCAAACGCACTTTTCTCAAACTGACGCCCGCTAGCGCCCTGCCCGCTGACTTCCGCCAGCGCATCGAGCGCAACTACCGCATCGGCGGAACGGTCTTTAAGCTCAATCTAGCTTTGGCCGAGCTGCCGCGCTACTCAGCGGCCCCGCCCGATGTGCCGCCCGAGGTCTATTGCCGCGCCACCACCGATATCGCGCCTTCGCTCGACTACCTCGAGCGCGCCTGGGACGACTTTAAGGCCGGCCAGCCCAGCAAAGAGCCCTTTATCGAGATCTTCTCGCAGTCGCCGACCGACCCCAGCTTGGTGCCCGAGGGCAAGCATGTGCTCTCCTGCTTCTGCCAATACTTCCCCTACGAGGTCAAGGGCCGCTCGTGGGACGATGGCCTGCGCGAAGAGATGGCCGATCGCATCATCGACAAGTTGGCCGAGTACGCGCCCAATATCAAAAACGCCATCATTGCGCGCCAGATGTTGTCGCCTGTCGATCTCGAGCGCCGCTTCGGCCTGACCGGAGGCAATATCTTCCACGGCGAAATGACGCCCGACCAGAGCTTCAATCTGCGTCCGCTGGCCGGTTTCGCCGACTATCGCACACCGCTGCCGGGTCTCTACCTCTGCGGCTCGGGCGCCTTCCCGGGCGGCGGCGTCACCGGCATTCCGGGCCACAATGCCGCCAAGGCCGTGCTCAGCGACTTGGCCGAGTAGCCTATTCAGTTTGACATAACAAAAGCCGATCTAGGAGTGGAACAATGCTATTCCTAGATCGGCTTTTTTATACCAAATTCGTTTACTTTTTTCTGTATTATGGCGGTAAAGTCTCTAGCTTCCATTCAATCCTTGGCGCGTCCGCCTACGGCTACCAACATCCCGCCCATCCAGACGGCGCATAGCCGCTTGTGCCCCGACTTCGCGTGCTTATACCAAATCTGGTGGTTACGTTCTATTTGGCCTTCGGCAGAGTGGAACGTAACTCTTTCCTCGGTTTTGTTTTCTGCCTTACAAGAGCGCAAGTCTTTAAACGGATTTGCTATTAGGCGGCGCCAGTGAGATCGCGTTTAAGGAACCAGTAGTAGGCGGTCGCTCCAAACGAGAGGCAGTAGACTGCGATCACAATCACGGCTTGTAGCTGCGAGGGCAGAATCGCCAAGTCGAGGAAGCGGCTGAGCGCGATCGAGGGATCGAGACCGAAGCTGTAGGCGTTGCGAACCACCAGACTGTTGATATTTTGCTGCACCAGTAAGCTGTAGACAAAGGCCAGCAGGCCGTCGGTATTGGGCAGGAAGGAGAGGCCACCCAAGACTAGATCGGTGGTTAAGAAGATCATTCCGCCCGCTGTGCCAGCCAGTACCGAGCGCCCGAAGATGCTACAAGCCGCCGTGAAGAGTACATAAGGCAGCAGCACATAGAGCGAGCGCAGAATCGCGATCGGTAGGTTGATCAGATCGCCCGCGTTGACGCTGCCGACCGAGCCGAGCAATCCACCGAAGACGAAGGCCAACACCAGGCCGAGCGCTTGCGCCAGCAGGATCGCAATCAAGAGCAGCAGCATAATCGCGATCAGCTTGGCGGTCAGGTACATAGCGCGGTTGGGCTGGCGTGCCAGTTGGGCGCGCAGGGTGCCCCAGTTGTATTCGCTGCCGATCGCCCCCGCCGTGATGATGATCGCACAGATTCCGCCGATGCCATTGACTTGACCGAGAATCGCGCCGAACATGCCCGGAAAGCTGAGTTGCAGGCGGTATTGCTCGATCTGAACCGGGTTAAACAGCGCGACTTGGAAACCAAAGCTGCCCAAAGCAAGGCCAACTACGACAAAATAGAGCGAGAGGATCAAGGCTGTCATCAGCAGGAAGATCAGCAACAGCGTTTTCGTCATAGGACGATGGACTAATTTGATCCATTCGGCTTTTAGGAGCTTGATCAGCATAGGGCGCGTTTCTTTTTTCAGGATGTGGTTTGGGTGAGTTCCAAGAAGAGCTCTTCGAGCGACGATTCGCGGGCGCGAATGCCCGAAACGGCGATGCCCTGTTGGGCCAAGAACATATTCAGTTCGGCGGCGCGCTCGCTGGGGGCCTCGACTTCAAGCTGTTTGCCAACAACCCGCACATCTGCCACCCACGCGAGTTGGCGTAAGAGCTGGGCTGCGCGCTCATGCTCGCTGGCCAGATCGAGCAGCAAGCCTTGGTCACGTTTGAGCAGATCAGCAACGGCGCCTTCGCGCACGATTTTGCCGCTTTTGAGGATGGCGACTCGGCTACAGATATGTTCAACTTCGTGAAGCAGATGGCTTGAGATAAAGACCGTGCGGCCATCGGCGGCCAAAGAGCGGATCAGTTCGCGCAGTTCGACCGTTCCCGCCGGATCGAGCCCATTGGTCGGCTCGTCTAGAATGATGAGCTTCGGGTCGTGCAGCAGAGCGGCGGCGATCCCAAGGCGCTGTTTCATCCCTTGGGAATAGGTGCGGAACTTATCTTTGGCGCGGGTGCTGAGATCGACCATGCTGAGCGCACGCTCGATGGCAGAATTGGGCAGGCCAGCCGCGCTCGCAAAGACGCGCAGATTATCCCAGCCGCTCAGATAGGGGTAGAAGGCCGGGGCTTCGACCATGGCACCGACGCCTTGCAGCGCCTCGGAAGCGTTCTTTTGAATATCGTAGCCGAGCACAAAAGCTTGGCCGCTGGTGGGTTTGACCAGCGCCAGTAGCATGGCGATGGTGGTGGTTTTGCCAGCGCCGTTCGGCCCGAGGAAGCCGTAGATCTCGCCAGCTGCGACCTGAAGATCGAGGCTGTCGACAGCGATCCGTTGGCCAAAGCGCTTGCTGAGTTTGTGGGTTTCGATTACGTTTGGCATAGCTTCCCTGTCTCAAGCGCAAGCAGATTGCGCTTCAGAATGACCTCGTTACGGCCCAGCCGCCGCGACCAAAAAGTCGCCTACACACCAGCCTTCAACCAGCCCTTCGACCGCTTGGCCACGCACCTTCCACCAAGTGAAACCGTCGACTTCGAGCGGCCCTTCTAACACTTCAACTGTCGTGCCGGAAGTAAAAACGGCGATGATCGGGCTATTGGGCCCGATGCCGGGCTGATTGCGCACATTCAGGTCGCCCTGTTGGGTCAGGACCAGAGCATTGCCGCCAGCAACCAGATTGCCGAACTGATTGGCGTCGTTCAACAGCTCTTCGTTTTCAGGAACCGGCGTGAGATTGTTTAAGATCGGCGGAGAATAACCGGTCAGTGGTGTCTCGAAGGGATCGGGCGTAGGGTTAAGCGCATCGATCGAGTTGTTCTGAAGCTGCGGATCGACCACGGCGGTTTGGGGCAGCGTTGAGAAGTCGCCTGTTTGACTGCCGCTCTCTTCGCGGCTGAAATCGGCCGAGCGCAGCGGCTGCGGCCCTTGATCGCCCACCACAACCTGATAGATCACAAAGCTGAGCGCGATCACGCACAGGCCGATCGCAAAGGGAATCAGAAATTGGCGGTTTTGCTGAATAAAGTCGCTTACTTGCTCTTGCCAGGTCAGCTCTTCATCCTCAAACTCGTCGTCGTAATCGTTGTTATAGCGGCTGCGTGTGGTATGGCTGGCGGTCGGGTAGTCGCTACGCAGGCGGTTGGTCGTGGGACTCTCGCTGCGCAAACGGCCAGTCGGAGTTTCGCTACGTGCGCTGCGGCTGGCGGTTGGATAGTCGCTACGCAGGCGGTTGGTCGTGGGGCTCTCGCTGCGCAAGCGGCCGGTTGGACTCTCGCTGCGCAAACGGCCAGTTGGGCTCTCGCTGCGATCGAGGCGGCGCGAGGGAGTACGTCGTTCAACCGAGACGCCGTAGGCGCGCAGAATCTGCCAGACGATCTGCTGATAGGCTGCTACATCGCTGCGGTCGAGATCAACTTCTTCGCCGTGGGCGATCTGATTACGTAGTTGACGATATTGAGCGATGAGATTGATTTGCTTTTCGCTGAGAGGCTGATCGGGGTCAGAATGAAGCAGCTCGATCAGAGCGGGCCAAGATTGGGGCGAGTGGCCTTGCTCGATCGCATAGGCCCAGAGACCATCTTCGAGTGCGCCTTGAAACCCAAGCAGCGCAAGAGCATCCTCTCCCATCTGGAGACGATCGGCGCCGTTGGCATACTTCTCGCGGCTAGATACACGCAGTACATTCGCTTGATATGAGCTTGAAGTTGTTTCGTCGGCCTCGGACATACTCTTTTCCTGCTGTCTATGCTCAATGGATCCGGCTTTGCCTACGATTGTAAACGGGAAATGAGCTCTATGAAAGAGGAAATTTGGGCGCTGCACAGAGACAACGCCCAAACAGATTGTGTATGGAAAGGCTTAGGAGCCGAGTTCCTTCTCGAGCACACTGCGGGCGACTTGCGGGTTGGCTTGACCCTTGGTGCGCTTCATCATTTGGCCGACCAAGAACTGAATAGCCGACGTTTTGCCGCCGCGATACTCGCTGACAGCCTTGGGATTAGCCTCGATCACCTCGCGGGCCATAGCAGCCAAGGTGTCGTCGTCGCTGATCTGGGTCAGGCCGCGCTTCTTAACGATCTCCTCGGGCGATTCGCCGCTGCGGTAGCTCTCTTCAAAGACCTGCTTGCCGACGGCGCGGTTGATGCTGCCGCTGCCAACCAGCTTGATCACCGAGATAATGTGGGCCGGAGTGAAGCGCTTGGTGGCTTCGCTCAGCTCTTCACCACTCTCTTTCAAGAGGCGGAAGAGCTCGCCTAAGATCCAGTTTGCGACCTCTTTACCGCTGTTGGCGCCAGCCGCTTGCACGACCTCTTCGAAGAAATCGGCCACTTCGCGCTCGTCGGTGAGTTGGAGCGCATCTTGGGTGCTCAGGCCGTACTGGCTGATGAAACGCTCGGCGCGCGCATCGGGCAGCTCGGGCAACTCGTGGCGGCGGGCCTCGATCCAGGCTTCGTCGATCAAAAGCGGCGGAATATCGGGATCGGGGAAGTAGCGATAGTCGTCGGCGTCCTCTTTGGTGCGCTGCTCGACGGTGATGCCCTTGAGCTCGTTCCAGCCGCGTGTCGTCTGCTGAATCGTGCCGCCAGCTTCCAAGACCTCGATCTGGCGCTGGATCTCATAGGTCAGAGCGCGCTCTACAAAGCGGAAGGAGTTGATATTCTTGATCTCAACTTTAGCGCCGTACTCCTTCTGACCGACCGGGCGCACACTAACGTTGGCATCGCAGCGCAGAGCGCCATCTTCCATGTTGCCGCTATTGACGCCGATCCAGAGCAGAATCTGGCGCAGTTTCTGGAAGTAGAGTTTGGCCTCTTCGGGCGAAGAGATATCTGGCTCGCTGACGATCTCCATCAGCGGCGTGCCGCTGCGGTTGTAGTCGATCAAAGAAGAGCCGTCGGCGGCGTGCGTCAGCTTGCCGGTATCCTCCTCAAGGTGAATACGGGTGATACCGATCTTCTTCGTTTCGCCCTTTTCAGTTCTGATGGTTAGCCAGCCACCCTTGCAGAGCGGATCCTCGTATTGCGAACGTTGATAGGCGGAGGGTAGGTCAGGGTAAGTATAGTTTTTGCGGCTCACCAAGCTGTCGGTATCGATTTCGGCGTTGAGCGCCAGACCGGTTAAGGCCACCTTCTCGATCGCTCGCTGGTTGATGACCGGCAAGGAGCCGGGCAGACCCAAACAGGTAGGGCAGACGTGCGTATTGGGAGCGGCACCTGCGTAGTTGGCGCTACAGCCGCAGAACATTTTCGATTCAGTCAGAATCTGTGCGTGAACTTCTAGACCGATTGTTACAAGATATTGTGTCACAGACCATGCCTCCGTGGAGTGTCTCTTCGGGTTGTGCGGTTCCGAATCAGAAAGATCGTGAACCCTTTCTCTAGGGCATATTATAGCATTTATTGCGTAGTGACGCGATTCATCGCCTGTCGAGGCTGCATTGACGATCGAGCAACGCTATTTGGCCGATGTGTCGATGATGCTAGGGGCCGTTTGCTGCTGGCTTTGGAATCGGCGTTTAACGCCGATCGGGTAGCCGATCATCTTGGCGAGGTCGCCCACAAGGCGAATGCAGGGCACCAGCGCCAATGCATACAGGCGGCGGCCCAACGAATAGCCACTGAGCTGTGGCCAGAGCCGTTTGTACGGTTTGCGGGTATAGCCGAGCACGCCCGCTCCCATTGCGGCTAGCGTGCCCCAGCGCACCAAGGCGTGTTTCGAGCGCAGCAGCGCGAGAGCGATTCCCCCACAGGCGTAGGTCGCGTAGCGGATCGCATGGCGTTTGGGCCAGAGATTGGCGCGTCCATCGCCGATCGCGTAGTTGTAGTATTGGCGGAAAAAGCTGATGAACGAGGAGCGTGGGCGGAAGTGTACGATCGCCTCTGGTTCGAAGGCGATGCGCAGCCCAGCCCGTTTTACAGCGAGATCGAAGAGAATATCTTCGCAGTGGTTAGCCCACTCGGGGTAGCCACCGACCTGTTCCCAGACCTCTTTGCGGAAAGCGACCGATTGCCCAAAAGGCAAAAAGCTTTCGGGTTTGACCTCGTCTGGATTGCGGTAGTTGGTCGCAGCCAGCGCCGTTTCAAACAGCGAGCGTGGCACAGCGCGATGAAAGCCACCCACCATATCGGCTTGCCCGCTCAGCAAAGGTGCCACGATCAGGCGCAACCACGAGCGGTCGAGGGTCAGACCCGCATCGGTGCAGGCCACAATCGGGTAACGCGCGTGGGCGATGGCGTTGTTGCGTCCCGACGGAATGTTGAAGCCGCCCGAAACCAGCCGAATCCGCGCGTCGCGTTCGGCATAGCGCTTGACAATCGCCGCAGTAGCGTCGCTGCTCCCGCAATCATTGATCACGATCTCATCGGGCGGAAGCTCTTGCGCCAACATCGATTCGAGCAGCGCTGCTATGTTATCCGCCTCGTTTTTTACGGTACAAACAAGCGAAATTTTCATACGGTCATTATAGCGTGTCTTGAGGCTTTGTTCGTTACCTTTTTGGAACGAAATGAGGAACGTGTGAGCCACCCGTAGGCAGCTCACACCTCATAGCGAATCCGCTTGATTGTCTCAGATAATGCATCGTTGGCGGTTCGGGCTTCACCTTCCATTCGGCCCTCACCGCGTCCGCCTACGGCTACAAACAGCTTGTCCGCTCCAAGACGTCCCTCGCTGTCGGCGCCCCGAAGCTACTGCCCGAAAACATCACCAAACGGTTTTGCTACCTTTTTAAGCGCTTGCGAGAATCGCGTCGATTGCGGCGAGTTCTTCGTCGCTGAAGCTGAGATTGGCCAATGCGCCGACCGCGTCTTCGATCTGGCTCTCGCGGCTCGCGCCGATCAGGGCCGAGGTAACGGCCTCGTGGCGCAGCACCCAAGCCAGCGCCATCTGGGCCAAACTCTGGCCGCGCTCTTGAGCCAGATCGTTCAGCTTACGAACCTTGTTGAGCAGTTCGGGCGTTATATCCTCTGGCTTGAGGAAGACGCTCGCACCAGCAGCGCGCGAATCGGGCGCGATGCCGTTGAGGTAGCGGTTGGTCAGCACACCCTTAGCGAGCGGCGAGAAGGGGATACAACCGATGCCCTCTTCGGCCACTACATCGAGCAGGCCCTGCTCGATGGTGCGGTTTAGCATCGAATAGCTCGGCTGGTGGATCAGACAAGGCGTGCCAAGCTCGCGCAGAATCTTGGCAGCGCGGCGGGTATCTTCGGGGTTGTAGTTCGAGATACCGACGTAGAGGGCCTTTCCTTGGCGCACAATCAGATCGAGCGCGCTCATGGTCTCTTCGAGCGGCGTGTTGGGATCGGGGCGGTGGTGATAGAAGATATCAACGTAGTCCAAGCCCATGCGCTTGAGGCTCTGGTCGAGGCTCGATACCAGATACTTCTTCGAGCCCCACTCGCCGTAGGGACCGGGCCACATATAGTAGCCAGCCTTGGTCGAGATCACCAATTCGTCGCGGTAAGGCTTGAGATCAAGCTGCATTGCCTTACCGAAGTTCTCTTCGGCCGATCCGGGAGGCGGACCGTAGTTGTTTGCTAGGTCGAAGTGGGTGATACCCAGATCGAAGGCGCGCCGCAACATAGCGCGGCCCTTTTCGAAGGTATCGATCCCACCGAAGTTATGCCAAAGTCCGAGCGAGATAGCGGGAAGCAACAAGCCGCTGCGGCCTGTGCGGCGGTAGACCATATCGCTGTAACGCTGCTCGGCAGCGATGTAAGGTGCCACGTAGAACTCCTTTGTTTATTGCTTTAAGAAACGCTCAATGGTCTACACTATACCACGCATTTAGCAGGCCTCGTCCAGTCTAGGTGAGGTTCTCCTCGATCAGATATTCGACGATCACCACATCGCGCCAGACCCCATCGAGTTTGGCATGCTTGACATAAACGCCAACATCGCGAAAACCGATGCTCGCCAGCATATTCAGACTGGCCTTGTTTTCGGTAAATACGCGCGAGACCAGCTTCCAAAAGCCGGCTTGCTTGGCCGCTTCGATCAGCGCCAGCATAGCGTGGCGACCCGCGCCTTGGCGGCGGCCTTTGCGGGCTACATAGACCGAAAACTCGGCGATGCCTGCATAGCATTCGCGACTACGATAGGTTGAGGTCGAAGCGAAGGCGATGATCTCGCCAGCACGTTCGGTCACAACGATCGGGTGTTTGCCGTCGAACCAAGCGCGAATATCGTCTGGGCTGCGCAGACGGGTCTCGAAAGTGGCGACTCGATCTTCAATTCCTTCGTTGTAGATTTGGGCGATAGCAGCGGCATCGTCAGGGGTAGCGATGCGCGAAAGCAACTCAGACATAACGGGACTCCCAGGAACTAAAAAGCGCTCAACCTAGGAATTGTTCCTAGGTTGAGCAAGGTCGCAATTGCATTTATGAGGTGAGTACTTCCGAAACATCGCTTTCGGCTCGATCGGCCACCGATCCGATTGAGAAGTACTTCGCTTCCGGATGGTGAACCACGATCGCCGCCGTACTCTGTTCCGGAATCAGCTGATACGCATCGGTCAGACTCACGCCGATCTCGTCGGTCGGCAAGATCTTAAAGAGCTTGGTGTGCTCTTCCAGATCTGGACAGGCCGGATAACCCCACGAGTAGCGTTTGCCACGTGTTTCGCCGATACCGAGCTGCTGCTGAACGAGGCGATTGGTGTATTCGGCTAGACCTTCGGCTAAGCTGACGCTCAGACCGTGCAGGTAGTAGCCCTTGGTGTAGTCGCCCTGCTTCTGCAGCTCTTCGGTCAGGTCGTCGATGCGCGTGCCCATGGTCACGACTTGGAAGGCCGCTACATCGTATTCGCCGCTTTCGACCGAGCGGAAGTAGTCGGAGAGGCAGAGCCGCTCGCGCTCGGGCTGGCGCGGGAAGACGAAACGGGTCAATTCGCGGCTGCGGTCGACCGGATCGTAGACGATCAGGTCGTGGCCATCGGACTGAACCGGGAAGTAGCCGTAGACCACCTTGGGATCGAGCCAGTTTTCGCGCTCAGCCTCGCGCATCAGATCCTTGACCAACTGGTCGAACTCCAGCTTGATCTTCTCCCACTCCTCGCCCTTCTTGTTCTTAGCGCCCCACTGCAAGCGATAAAGCGCGTTGCGGTCGGTCGCATCGAGCACATCTTGAATGCGAATGCGAGTCAGGGTCTTGGTGCCCCAGAAGGGCGGAGTCGGCACGGGCACATCGCTGCGCACATTCGAGCGTACCTTTTCGCCGGTGATGCTGGCCTTGCCGATCGCATCGAGCGCCACGCGGCCCAACTGTGGCTTGGCCAAAGCTTTGGCCGCCTCTTGTTTGGTCTGCTCGATAAAATCGTTGCGTTTGGTCGTATCGCTCAGCTTATCCATCACTTCCAGACCCTCGAAGGCATCTTTGCAGTAGAAGACGCCCGATGTGTAGGGTGTGGTCTCGTCGATGAACATAATGCGCTGGCCGTACTGCTTGTTGATGGCGGCGCCGCCGACCAAGACCGGGATCTGCAAGCCTTGGCGGTTCAGCTCTTGCACACAGAGCGGCATCTGCTTGGAGGTGCTGACCAGCAGCGCCGAGAGGCCGATCGCATCGGCTTGATATTCGATCGCCTTTTCGATGATTGTGCTGACCGGAACTTGCTTGCCGAGGTCGTAGACCGTGTAGCCGTTGTTGGAGAGAATGGTGTTGACCAAGCTCTTGCCGATGTCGTGCACGTCACCGTAGACGGTCGCCAACACGACCTTGCCCTTGCTGGTGCCCTCCAAACGGTCGAGGTACTGTTCGAGGTGGGCTACGGCTTTCTTCATCACTTCGGCGCTCTGCAGCACGAAGGGCAGAATCAGCTCGCCAGCCCCGAACTTATCGCCGACCTCTTTCATAGCGGGCAACAGCACATCGTTGAGGATCTCGACCGCCGACGGCCCTTTGAAGGGCGAGTTAGCGATCACAAAATCGGGCGCTGTAGTGCTGTTGGGCTGGCCGTTGCGCGCTTCAGCCTCAGCGATGCGGCGAATAATTTCGTTATCGATATCCTGCTCGACGCCATCCTTCTTACGATGCACAATCTTCCAGTGGATGCGCTCGGCGTGCGACATACCAGCGGTTGGATCGACCTTTTCGTTCTTCTCTTCGCTGGCGGTGGTCTGATCGAAGTGCTGGATAAAGCGTGCTAACGCATCTTCACGTCGATTGAAGATCAGATCTTCACACAGCTCGCGCTCGTTGGCGGGTATCTCAGCGTAGGGTGTGACATGGGCCGGATTGATGATCGCCATATCGAGGCCCGCTTGCACGGCGTGATAGAGGAAGACACTGTTGAGCGCGGCGCGAGCGTGAGGTGCTACACCGAACGAGAGGTTGCTGACGCCCAAGCTGGTCAGCGCGCCCGGCAGGTGCTGTTTAACCAGACGTACGCCTTCGATCGTCCACCAAGCTTCGTCGCGCAGCTCCTCTTGGCCGGTCGTGATCGGGAAGACGTTGACGTCGAAGATCAGGGCATCGGGCGAGAGACCGTACTCTTGGGTCGCGATCTCGTAGATTCGGCGGCAGATCCGCAGCTTATCTTCGGGCTTGTGAGCCATACCCTCTTCGTCGATGGCGATCGCAATCACTGCAGCGCCGTAACGCACCGCCAAGGGCAGCGTCTGGTCGATCTTCTTGCCGCGCCCGCCTTCAAGGCTGGTACTGTTGAGGATAGCGCGCCCCGGATAGACCTTGAGGGCCGCTTCGAGCACTTCGCTTTCGGTGCTGTCGAAGACCAGCGGTGCATCGACGCTCATAGCGAGCTTGCGCACCAGCGCTACCATCTGCTCGGCCTCGTCAGCACGCTCGGTGGTCGCCACACACACATCGAGCGTGTGGGCGCCGCTCTCGATCTGGTCGCGTGCAATCTCCAAGATCGCGTCGTAATCTTCTTTCAGCAAGAGGCGCTTGACTTTGCGGCTGCCCAAGCTGTTGACGCGCTCGCCGATCATCAGCGGGCGAGGATCTTGGTGCAATGAGACCGCGCCCATACCCGACGAAACGTGGGGCGTGGTATCGACTTCGCGCTTCTTGGGCGGCTGGTTGTAGCCGATGCGTTGGCGCAAGGCCGCGATGTGAGCCGGGCGGGTACCACAGCAGCCACCAACTACGCTCACGCCGTACTCCTTCACATACTGCTCGAGAATCTCGGCGAAGGGCTCGGGCTCCATGGGGAAGTAGGCGTTGCCGTTTTCGTCGCGTAGCGGCAGACCCGCATTCGGGATACACGAGATCGGCAGAGTGCAACTGCTGGTGAAGGTGCGAATCGCGTCGCGCATGTGTTCGGGGCCAGTCGAACAGTTCATACCGATCACATCGACGCCCAGATCTTGCAGGGTCGCGATCGCAGCGCCGACTTCGGTACCGAACAACATGCGGCCCGAGAGCTCGATCACGATCTGGGCCTGAACAGCTACATCGGGGCGATTGGTGGCCTCTTTGGCGCGGCGAATACCGTCAAGAGCCGCCTTCAGCTCCAGAATATCGATGTTGGTTTCGGTCAAGAGCACATCGACGCCGCCTTCGATCAAGGCTTGGGCCTGTTCGAAGAAGTAGTCGGAAAGCTGATCGAAGGTCACATCCGAGAGGGCGGGATCGTCCGAGGAAGGGATCTTACCGGTTGGTCCGATCGAGCCGGCCACAAAACGCGGGCGGCCGTCTTGAGCGGCGTAGCGGTCGGCTACCTTGCGAGCCAAGGAGGCGGCGGCGCGGTTGATCTCGGCGGTGCGATCGCCCAAGCCCCACTCTTCGAGGCGGATGCGGGTCGATTGGAAGGTACAGGTCTCGATTACATCGCAGCCTGCATCCAAGAACATGGTGTGGATCTTTTCGATCACATCGGGGCGGGTGATAACTAGATAGTCGCGGTTGCCGAAGGTCGCTTCGCCGCCGTAGTCTTCTGCGGTAAGGTTGAATGGGTCGATATTGGTGCCCATGGCACCGTCGAAAATCAATACACGCTCATTGAGGGCGGCCAAATAACGTGAATTCACGCTCCGTTGGATACGAGTCATGGGCACCTCTTATTTTGAATTCTGGTGAAAAGCGATGGAGATGTCTGTTCCGCCATGAACTGTGGCGAGTTTCGTGGTGCAGAGGAACAAGGATCCCAATCTTGGCAATAAAAAACCTCACGCTTATGGCATGAGGAGTACATCTATGTAACCTCATCTGCCAGCTTACGCTGTCGGATTTACCACCAGCCAACGATTTCGTTGTGAAAGCCCTCCATAGAACTGCACAGCTTGTAACGCAGTTCTCGCCTTCAAACGGATCGTTGTGGTTGGCGGGGTTTCATTGGGCCGGTCCCTCCACCCCTCTGGATGAGCAATATTTGGTTTAAAAGAGTATAACACGCTCAATAAGGCCTGTCAATTTGTTTCCTTGATTTTCAAAAACTGGGCGCTTGAGCTTGATACGAAATCTGAGCGCAAGCCTTTAAACGGATTTGGGAGAGCTCCTTCGCTACACACAGCTATCAGCCTCATTTGGTGGGCGGGATGCTGGTAGCCGTAGGCGGACGCGCCAAGGACCGAATGGAAGGGAAAGACCTCGCCGCTGCAATCTGAAGAAAGCAAATGGATTTGTTATGAGTTTGCAGAGAACTCTCACTTGTGTCCCTTCCGCCTCGGTCAGGTGGCTTGATTCTCTGCTTAAAAGATGCTACCATAGCTGGTCTGGAATGCGTTCCAATGCCTTGGAACAGGGGACTAGCTCTGATTGAGAGGGGTTTGCGTGCATCTAAAACGCCTAGAGATTCAGGGCTTTAAGACGTTTGCTTCACGAACGGTGATCGATTTCCGCCATGGCGTGACGGCGATCGTAGGTCCAAACGGCAGTGGCAAGTCGAATATCTCCGATGCGGTTCGTTGGGTGATGGGCGAGCAGAGCTTCGCCACCTTGCGCTGTAAACGCACCGAAGAGCTGCTGTTTAGCGGTGGCCCGCGCCGCGCTCCCGCTGGTTTGGCCGAAGTATCGCTCACCTTCGACAATAGCGATCGTCTTTTGCCGCTTGATTTTGATGAAGTAACCTTTACTCGGCGTGCGACCCGCGCTGGCGATAACGAATATTTCATTAACCGCGCCAAAGTCCGTCTGCGCGATATCCTCGAAGCGAGCGAGCCTTTGGGCGGCTCGTACACCATTATTAACCAAGGTCTGGTTGATACAGCCCTGACCTTGCGCCCTGAAGAGCGTCGGCGTTTGTTTGAAGATGCCGCCGAGATCGGCAGTTTCGAGGCTCGCAAGCAGGAGACCGAGCGCCGTCTGCGCGAGACCGACGCCAATATGCAGCGTGTGGTCGATGTGCTGAGCGAGCTAGAGCCGCGCGTTCGTTCGCTCAAACGCCAAGCGGGTCAGGCCCGCCAGTACCGCGAGCTAGGCACAGAGTTGCAGGGCCTGCTGCGCCTGCACTACGCCGCTCTGTGGCGAGCTGCTCAAGAATCCCTGCGCCAAGCCTTGCAGCAGGTGGGCCAGAGCGAGCAGCGTTTGCAGGCCGCCCGCGAGGCCCAGACCGCTAGTTCGGCGGCCCTGCGCGAAGTACGCAGCAGCTTGCGCGAGTTGCGCGAGCGTTTGGGCGGCCTGCACCAAACGAGCAGTGAGTTGCACCAACAAGCCGAGATCGCTCAACGCGAACTGGCGGTTAGCAACGAGCGCCATGCCGCTTTAGCGCGCCGCGCCGAAGAGAGCGAACGATCGCTCCAAGAGCTGACGACTCGTGCCGAAGAGGCTAGCCGCGAATACGAGCAAGCCCAAGAGCGCTTGCGCGAGGCCGAAGCCTTGTTGCAGCAGCGCCGCGAGTTGGTGGAAGAGCGCGAAGGTGCTTTAGCGCGCCAAGAAGCTGCTCGTCGCGAGCTAGCTCAAACTCTCAAACAAGCCCAAGATGCGGCCTTCAAGGCGGCCACGACCTTGGCGCAACTGCATACCCGCATCGAGCAGTTGCAGCAGCAGCGCAGCCAGTTGGAAGCTGAGCGTGAGACACTGCAACTGGGCTTGCAGCAGTCTGAAACGGTTTTGCAGAATGCCAAGGCCCAGGCCGAGCAGGCTCAGCAGAACTACGAGACGGCCCGCCAGCAGCTCGAAAGCTTACAGCATGAGGAGGAGACTCTGCGCAGCGGACTCGAGCAGTTGCGGCGCGATCGGGCGGCCGCCGACGAGGCTGTGGCAGCGGCGCGGCGCAGTTTGGCCGACGTCGAAGCGCGGCGTGATTCGCTCGAACGCTTAGCTCGCTCCTATGCTGGTGTCTTCGCTGGCGTAAAAGCGGCCATGCAGTGGGCCGAGCGCAACAACCGCCCGGGCTTTGTCTTGGTCTCGTCGATCATTCGTACCCCGCCCGAGCTGGAGACCGCGATCGAAGTCGCGCTCGGCTCGCGCCTACAACATATCGTGGTTGAGCGTTGGGAAGACGCCGAAGCCGCGATCGCCGAGCTCAAGCGCAGCAATGCGGGTCGTGCGACCTTTATGCCGCTCGACAGCCTGCGCGTGAGCGAGCGACCCAGCAGCTATCAGTCGCGCAATGCCGATGTGTTGGGCGTGGCGGTCGAGCTGGTCGAGTTCGACGAACACTACCGCGTGGTAGTGCAGCAGCTCTTGGGCCGCACGCTGGTTGTGCGCGATCTGCCGACCGCCCGCTTGGAGCTGCGCCAGCTCGGCAGCGGTTGGGTGATCGTGACCTTGGGCGGCGAACAGGTCAACACGGGCGGCTCGGTGACGGGCGGCGCCCAGACCCGCGAGAGCGGCGCTCTGCGGCGCGAACGCGAGCTGCGCGAACTGCCCCAGCAGGTGGCGGCCGCCCAGCAGCGCGTGAAGGAGCTGGAGCAGGCTCAAAAACAAGTTGTCGAGCAGCTGAGCCAGGCCGAGCAGCGTCTGCGCCAGTTCGAGGCCCAGCGTCGCGAGGCGCAGCGCAACGCCGAGAGCCTGCGCAACGCCCTCAATAGCGCCCAGCGGGCCGTCGAGCGCGCCGAACAAGATCTCAACTGGCAGCGCAGCCGTGTCGCCAATGCGAACAATAATCTGCAAGCGCTCGAAGCGCAGGCGACTAGTTTGGCCGAATCGCTGGCGGCTGCCGAGACGGCTCAGGCCCAAGCCGAGGCCCATCTGGCCGAGGTGCGCGCCCGCCAAGAGGCCGAAGCTGGTGCTGATACGCTGGCTCAGAGCGAGTTGAACACCTTGCGCGCCGAGCTGGCCGCCGCTCAGGCCGAGGTCAACGCCGGGCGCACGATCTGCAACGGTTTGCGCCAAACCCTCGAGCGGGTGGTGCGCCAGCGCGACGAGAGCGCGACACGTTTGGCCGAAGCTCAGCGCGAGCGCGACCAGATCGCACCCTTGCGCGCCCGTTTAGAGCAGAACCACGCCGAGCTGTTGGCCCAGATCGACTTGTTGCGCCAAGATATCGGGCCTGCCGAAGAGGTCTTGCAAGAGCGCGAGCAGCGTCAGGCCGAGCTGGAAGCTCAAGAGGCCGAACTGACCGCCGCTCTCTTAGCTCAAGAGGCCGAGTATAACCGCGCGGTTTTGGAGCAGCAGCGCGCTCTCGACCGAATCGAGACCCTTAAAGAGCGCGCCAAGAGCGATCAGATCGATATCGAGGCGCTCGAAGCCGAGTTGCAGAACGCCGAGCAATCCGAGCAGAGCGATCCGCCCAGCGCCGAGGCGATTCAGCAGATGCGCGAACGGATCGCGCGTTTGGGCAATGTAAACCCGCTTGCGCTGGAGGAGTACGAAGAGGCCAGCGAGCGCCAAGCCTTCCTGACCGCTCAGCTCGACGACCTGCGCCGCGCCCAGCACTCGCTGCGCGAGCTGATCGCCGAGCTCGATGAGGCTATGGCCGAACGCTTCCTCACAACTTTTGAGGCTGTGGCGGTCGAGTTCGAGCGCAGCTTCACCCAACTGTTCGGGGGCGGCACGGCTCAGTTGCGGCTGGTGCGCGAAGGCGACGACTCTCAGGAGGCCAACAACGGCCACTCGGCCAACGGCGCCTTCGACTTCGACAAGCGCCCTGTGACGGGCGTCGAGATCATCGCCCGCCCTCCGGGCAAGCGTTCGCAGAACATTTCGCTCTTGAGCGGCGGCGAGCGCACCCTGACGGCGGCCGCTCTGCTGCTGGCGATCTTGCGCGTTAACCCGAGCCCGTTCTGTATCCTCGACGAGATGGATGCGGCCCTCGACGAGTCGAATGTGGGGCGCTTCCGCGAGGCCCTGCTCGAGATGAGCGAGCGGACGCAGTTTATCGTGATCACCCACAATCGTGGCACGATCGAGGCCGCCTCGACCTTGTACGGTATCTCGATGGGCGACGATAGCGCTTCGCGGGTGATCTCGCTCAAACTAGAGGAATTAGTTGAGCAGGATTGATTTGTTCACCACGCACTGATCGTTTTACTCACCACACGAGGCACGGAGGCACTGAGCCATCAAAACCCTACCCTGCTCTTCGGCAAGTGTGGAGAGCCTAGCGTAGACCTGTCAGCAGTGCGCTGCGCCCAGCTGACAGGTCTAGGACGCTTCTCGTGCCCTGAGCCTGTCGAAGGGTGGCTAGTGCTTTGAAACCTGTCAGTTGCGAAGCTGCTGAAAGGTTGGAGGTTAGGACTTCAATTTGCCAATCCTGCCCTTAAGCACACAAACCGTTCCAATCCAAAACGTTCTAACCAGTAACCTGTCTGGTGCTTGCACCGTAAAGGTTTATACCTGAGCTGCAGGCTCTTTGGGCTTGTCGTGGAAGCTTCGTCGGGAGATAGCAGCCTCTGTGGTGGGGAAGGATGTTGATAGCCGTAGGCGGACGCGCTAGAAGCCGAATGGAGGCAAAGGACCTCTCCGCCTGATGAAAGAAAGCGATAGGCCGATACGTACCCTGAGCTTGTCGAAGGGTACGTATCGGCCTACTGTGTATGAGCGAGGTTGTTTGTTGCTACCAGATGCTGGCGACGGTCGGCAGGCGAATGCCAGCCAAGAACGAGTCGACCATATCGATATGCTCACTATTGAGCGGCTGTTTGAGCGCTTTGGGCACTAGGGCCAAAATGTCTTCGCGCTCTTCGCTGTTGGCCGCGACGATATCGCCGATCGTCACAAGGGTCTCGGCTTGGCGCAGAAACTCTTCGCGGGTCATGGGCTCGTTATCGTGCGATCCGATGTAATAGTCGGCGTCGTAGCTCTTGAGCTTCTCTAAGAGCGGGTAGAGCAGCCCGCGCGTGAGCCGATAAGGCCCGTGGTAGATATCGTCGTAGAGCGCGTCGCCCACAAAGACCACACGCTCTTCTGGCACAAAAACCACGCTCGAGTCGTGGGCGTGATCGCCGCCGATATGCTCGATCACGCAGTTGATATCTCCTAATGAGAGCGTGATGCTGCCCGTGAAGCTGATATCGGGGATGCGCAACGGCAGATTGCTGCGCTCTGGCAGCTCGCGCTTGATCATATCGCGGCAGAAAGCCGTTTCGCTGCCTCGCGCAACCCGAGCGTCGAGGGCGCGGTCGCTCCAGTCGAGCTGAGCTAGAATGCGCACGATCCGTTGGGTTTCGATCGATGCGAAGGTTGGGATCTGAAAGACCGACGATCCAAAGACATGATCCCAATGCCAATGGGTCAACAACGCAAAGGAGGGATGCGGGATCTGGTGCTCGTCGAGTGCGCTAAGCAAACTCTTGGCGTGGGCTGGCGAGTTGCCACTATCGACGACCAAGCAGTGCTGGCTGCCGTGAATCACGCCAAGTATAGGCCGGTCAACGCTCTGATCGGGCGAGAGCCAAGCAATATGTGGTGTGAGATGATGAAGAGTATGCCTGCCCATACAGATTCCCTCCGTTAGGCCATAGTTTCCCAGCGAGCGAGCGTAACTTGGTGTTGAAGCGCTTGATTGGCAAGAAAACGCTGCACCTCTGCCAGGGTGATCGCCGATTGACGCAGGCGCGCTTCGCGTGTGACGGCGGCGATATGTGGCAAAACAATACAATTGCTAAGCTTGAAGAAGGGCGAATCGATCGGAAGCGGCTCGTTGGGATCGGTGACATCGAGCAGGGCGCTGATGCGACCGCTCTGCAGTTCGGCCAGCAGCGCGTCGTGGTCGATCAAGCGGCCTCGCGCCGTGTTGACAAAGAGTGCGCCGTCGCGCATAGCGGCGAACTGCTCTTTGCCCAGCATGCCGATGGTTTGTTCGGTGACGGGCGCGTGCAGCGAGACGATATCGCTTTCGCGCAGGAGGGTTTCGAGCGAGACCAGTTCGGCACCAAACTGAGTGGCGCTTTCGGGCGTGCAGAAAGGATCGTATAGCAATATCTTGACGCCGAAGGGTGCCAGCAAGGGCATAACTCGTCTGCCGATCGCGCTGGCTGCGATGATTCCAACCGTGCTGCCGCGCAGTTCGTGGGCTGCTTGCGGCGCTAAACGACGATCGCCTTGCTTGAAACGTTCGTACATCTGGAAGGCTTGGCGGCGCGCCATGATGATTGCCCCGACGGTGAATTCGGCTACCGCTTCTGCCAGCGAATCGTTGGCGTGGGTCACGATCAGGCCGCGTGCGAGCGCCACTTTGGGCAGCAGATATTTGACCGTGCCTGCGCTATGAACAACCAGACGCAACGGCGAGCTTTCGGGCGTCCAGTTTTGCAGCATGCTCAAATGCGGTGTGCCCCAGCCAGTGATCAACACTTGAGCGCGGCTGATCGCCTCTTCGATCGCCTCAAGTGTGGGGTTGCCGCTTCCCTGCCAGCGTTCGAGCTGTGCCACTTGTTCGAGCTGCTGAAGGTAGCTCTCTAACTCCAGCTCTTCGATAATCTCGCGGGAGAGGGCAACATAGACTATGGGAAGATGCTCTGTGTTTGGCAAGACGCAACCTGCTTTCTACTTGTCGAGTGCAATCACTGCATTGCGAAGTATAACAAAGAATTCTAGAAATAATACATGCTTTTGCAAGCCTCAAAACAGTCAATCCTCCATATGTTTAATCGCTTCAGCGCTCTGGCGGATACCTCCCCTCCTTGCATGCAGTCCTTAGCGCGTCCGCCTACGGCTACCAGCATCCCGCCCTACCATTCGGCTTGTTGGCTGTGTGGAAAGACCCTCCCAAATACGATAACGCTACAGCTCGCCATACATGAAAACGAAAAGTCGGGGAAAGAATAGTCAAGTTCCACTCTGCCGAAGGCCAAAAATACGCGAGGCCCTTCGTCAGAAGGGCCTCGCCTAGAGCGGCTATGAAGCGCTGGGCTAACAGGTCACATCTTTGCCTTCGCTGCCAAAGACTGCCAAACGCTCGCTCGGTTCGATGGTTGCCACGCTGGCGGGTTTGTAGTGGAATTGCAGTGCGCGGCGGCGCAGCGGCGAGCTGCTGGGCGGCGTGCCGTGGTGGATCAGACCGTGGAAGAGTAGCGCACCACCCGGCTTGAGCGGCACGGTCAGGGCGCGATGGGCGGCCACATCGGTATCGCAGATCTGCCAGTCGCGGCGCTTAAAGTGAACAACCGGGCCTGCTGTGTGCGATCCCGAGATCACAAACATACAGCCGTTTTCGGGCAGTGCTTCGTCGAGTGCGATCCAGATGCCGACCACCGTCGTTTCGGGCGGAAGGTTAAAGTAGGCGTTGTCTTGGTGCCAAGGCTTCTCACGACCGATGAGCGGTGGTTTGAGCAGGGCTTGATCTTGGAAGAGTTCCGGCTCGTCTTGCATAATCCGTCTGATCACATCGAGTACTTTGGGGTGCCGGGTTAGTGCTGCTAGACGCGGCTCGCTATCAGCCATCTTCCAGAGCTTGCGAACAGCATCGATGCGCTTTTCGGGCGTAAGGGTGTGCAAAATCTGGCGTGCGCCTTTTTCGTATTGAATGCCGCGATAGTTGGGATATTTGCCCTCGATAAGATCGTGTAGGCCGCGCAGGCCCGATTCAACCTCTTCTTGGGTGAAGGCTTCATGCACGACTAAAAAACCATCACGGTGGAAACGAGCGATCTGCTCGTCGTCGATATCCTCGAAATGTCGTACACCAGTAGCAGCTTCTTTGACTTGATACAGATCAGGAGGACAATCGCCGCCCTCTTCGGTATCGAAGCTCGCCAGTTCAAGTGCGTCTGCAGTCATGATCTTCTCCTCTGTCACGACGGGGCCGTGCCTGTTATTTCACCAGAAAGGGCCGCCGATCACAATGACAGCAGATGACGTTTTTTTGCACTGACTCGTCTATATCGCTTAGGGTCTGCGATTGCGAATCTGCAGCGGCGAGAGACCGTAATGCTGCTTGCATTGGCGGCTGAACAGATAGACATCTTCATAACCGAGGGCTTGAGCGATCAGACCGATCGGCATATTCGTCTCTTCTAGCAAAGTGCGAGCGCGCGCTAAACGGGCCTGAAGCGCGAAACTGCGATAATTCATACCAGTCTCTTGCGAAAAGAGGCGGCTGAAGTAGCTAGGCGCCAAGCCGACCGACTCGGCGGCCTCTTCGAGCGTAAGGCGTCGTTCGGGCTGACTGCGCAATTGGCTCACAATCTGTTCGATGCGCGGATCGTGTTGGGGCACGTGCCAGCCCTGATTCGCGGCGGCTTGGCGGTAGATCGTTACAAGGCATTGATGCAGCAGATGACGGGCTTCGGTCTGAGCCAAGGGCTGGTTGCCTTCGATCAAGCGAATCACTTGGTAGAGCTGCGGCTCGATCATCAGCAGATCGTGAAAGTGGATGTGGCGTTGCGGCAACCAGCCGTGTTGAGCATCGGCGGGCGCTTTCAGATCGAAGTGCAAAAAGAGCACCCGCAAACGCTGGTTACTATCTTGAGTGGCCCAGCCGCTGTCGCCCGGCCGCAAAAAGAAGAGGTCGCCAGCTTGAACGCTGTAGTGTTGATCGGCGATCGCAAGCTCGCCACGCCCGTCGAGCGCTAGCCACAGGTCGAAATCGCGCAGGCGCGGCTGCCAACTCCAGCCCGGCTCGCACTGCACCCGCCCACAGGCGCGCGAAAGCGCACTGATGCGAAGCTGATCGAGGACATGTGCTAGGTAGTCCCAGCCTTGGGCCTGTTGATAATCGATTTCGACCTTGAAATCCATGCCGACCTCTGCAATGAGTCTGCACTAGTGTGTCTATATGACCAATTATGTTAAAAAATTTACATAATTCAATCTGCTAGACACAGGTGAGGTAGCGTTCGCACATCAGATCAAGTACGCTGTTGTAGGGCATATTCCAAAGCGATTCGTTAAAGATCTCAACTTCGATAAAGCCGTTGTAGCCGGCCGCCTCGACAGCCGCTCGCAGACTACGGATATCGATCACGCCGTCGCCCATCATGCCGCGTCCATTCAGCATATGGGGCGTGGGCACCAGCCAGTCGCAGACATGGAAGCTGAAGATATGGCCCTTGGCGCGCTCGATCTGCTCGAAGACCTTGGCATCCCACCAGACGTGGTAGACATCGATCACGACCCCTACGTTGGGCGAATTGAAGTGCTCGACCAGATCGAGCGCCTCGCCTAGCGAAGTGATCACCGAGCGATCTCCGGCGTACATGGGGTGGAGCGGTTCGATCCCGATCTTGACGCCCAGCTCTTGAGCCAGCGGCAGAATGGCCTCGATCCCTTCGGCTACCATGCGGCGCGCCGCCCAGATATCGCGGTCGGGCGCGGGGCCACACACCATTACTAAGGTATCGGCTTGTAGCGCGGCGGCCTCTTCGACCGCTCGTTTGTTGTCTTCGATGCGGGCCAGACGCTCTTCGCGGGTGGCCGCCGGAAACATACCGCCCCGACAGAGTCCTGAGACATGCAATCCGGCATCGCGCACGATTTTAGCCCCCAGCTGATTGCCAACTTCGGCCAGTTTGTGACGCCAAATGCTGATAGCTGGAATGCCTGCGCGGGCACAACCGTCGACAGCTTCTTTCAAGCTCCAGTATTGGGTGGTGGCTTGGTTCAAACTGAGGCGCGAAAGGTCGGTCAGTGTTTGCATAGGCCTGCTCCTACTTAATTCCAGCTAGGCTGAGGATAGGGCGGAAACGGGCGGCGGCCTGTTCGGGATCGCTTAGGACGCCCGCTTGGTCGGCCAGACGGAAGAGCTCGCTCAGGTGGATGATCGAGCGGGCGCTCTCTTGGCCGCCCACCATGCGGAAGTGCTCTTGATGCCCGTTCAAATAGGCCAAAAAGACCACGCCGGTTTTGTAGTAGAAGGTTGGGCGCTGGAAGATATGGCGCGAGAGCGGCACGGTCGGTTCGAGCAGGCGGTTGTAGCTTTCGATATCGCCCTTATCGAGCGCTTGGAAGGCCGCCGAGGCCACCGGAGCGATCGGGTCGAAGATGCCCAGCAGAGCGTGGCTATAGCCTTGCTCGTCGCCACGAATCAGCTCGGCAAAATTGAAGTCGTCGCCCGTGTACATCTTGACGTGGGCGGGCAGACGGCGGCGCATGGTGATCTCGTGGGCGGCGTCGAGCAGCGAGATCTTGATGCCGTCGATCTTGTCGGCGTGCTCGTGGATCAAGCTCAAACAGGTCTCCATCGCGCTCGGGATCTCGTTCGAGCCCCAGTAGCCTTTCAGCGCCGGGTCGAACATATCGCCTAGCCAGTGCAGAATCACGGGCTGCGAGACTTGGCGCAGAATATTGCCGTAAACCTTCAGATAGTCTTCGGGTCCGCGTGCCACAGCTGCTAGAGCGCGGCTAGCCATTAAAATGATGCGCCCGCCTTCGCCTTCAACAAAGCCGACCTGTTCGGCGTAGGCCTCTTCGACATCGGCCAACGTCAGGCCCGGGCGCGGAGCGAGATGATCGGTGCCAGCGCCGCATGCAACGTAGCCTCCGTGCTGGCGCGCCTCTGCGATCGAGCGGCGAATCAGTTCTTTGGCGTTCTCCCAGTCGAGGCCCATGCCGCGCTGGGCGGTGTCCATAGCTTCGGCCACGGCGAAGCCGAGCGACCAAAGGTGGCGGCGATAGGCTAGGGTTGCTTCCCAGTCGAGGGCGGGCGCGTCGACCGGAGTGACATCGGCCAAACTATCGGCAACTATGTGGGCGGCCGCGAACACAGTGCGGCTCGTGAAGGGGCCCGCAGGCTTGGGATAGCTGCGAGCGGGGCCGAGCCTGTAGTCGGAGAGACTACGGTCGGCGTTGGGGAGACGGATAGTGCTTGCCATGGATTGCTCCTCGTGCTAAACAGACGCGAGCTTCCCAAGCGCTTGAGAAGCTCGCAGATCAGAGAGATTTAGAGCGTCAGTTCGGGCACATCGATCCAGCGGCGCTCGGCCCAAGACTTTAAGCCCAGTTCGGCCAGCTGCACGCCCTTGGCGCCTTCGAGCAGATCCCAACGGAAGGGGGCATCTTCGGCCACGTGGCGTAGGAAGTGTTCCCACTGCACTTTGAAGCCATTGTCGAAGACATCGTTATCGGGCACTTCGTGCCAAGTCTCCCAGAAGTTGATCGGGCTGGGGATGTCGGGATTCCAGACTGGTTTGGGCGTCATCGAGCGGTGTTGCACTTTGCAGTTGCGCAGTCCGGCCACGGCGCTGCCTTCGGTGCCGTCGACTTGCAGGCTGAAGAGCTCGTCGCGATAGACGCGCACCGCCCATGAAGAGTTGATATGAGCGATAATGCCGTTCTCGATCTCGAAGGTCGCGTAGGCTGCATCGTCGGCGGTCGCTTTGTAGGGGCGGCCCTGTTCGTCGACGCGCTGCGGAATATGGGTCGCGCCCAAGCAGGAGACAGCTCGCACCGGGCCGAATAGGTTGTCGAGCACATAGCGCCAGTGGCAGAGCATGTCGACGATAATGCCGCCATCGTCCTCTTTGCGATAGTTCCACGAAGGACGCTGGGCCGGCTGCCAATCGCCTTCAAAGACCCAGTAGCCGAATTCGCCTCGCACTGAGAGGATGCGCCCGAAGAAACCGCCGTCGATCAGACGCTTTAGCTTCAGCAGGCCCGGCAAAAAGAGCTTGTCTTGCACAACACCATGCTTGACACCGGCCTGTTGAGCGCGGCGCGCCAAGTCGAGCGCGGTCTCGAGGTCTGCTGCAGTCGGCTTTTCGCAATAGATGTGTTTGCCAGCTTCGATCGCGGCCCGTACATTGTCGGCGCGCAGCGAGGTAGTGAGGGCGTCGAAGTAAATGATGTCATCGGGGTTGGCGAGGGCTTGGTCGAGCTTGGTTGTCCAGCGTTCGATATTGTGGGCTTTGGCGAGTTCGATAAGTTTCGCCTCATTGCGACCGACCAGAATCGGGTTGGGGATAAGACGATCGCCGTTCGATAAGACGACACCACCTTGGTTACGAATGGCGAGGATCGAGCGGATCAGGTGCTGGTTTTTGCCCATGCGCCCTGTAACGCCATTCATAATAATGCCAATCGTTTGTTCTGCCATCATCACTCCTTTGTGTCTCTTATACCAAATCCGGCTGAACACATTGCGTTTTTGGCCTTCGGCAGAGCGGAACTTGACAATGTTTCCTTCCCCATTTGTCGTTTTTACCTATTGCCAAAGAGGCAAGTCTTTAAGCGGATTTGGTATTACTACTCCGTGAAAGCGCTTTCCGTATCGCTCATTATACCAGAAATATGAAAGCTTTCAATCGGAAATTTGATCTTCCTTATTTTTCGATTCGCATGCTCTTGACAAAAAGAGAACGCCGACCTATGCTATGGAAAAGTCTTACCTCAAGCTAGGAGATCGGATTGTATGGCAGTAACGCTTGCCGAAGTAGCGCGAAAAGCAGGAGTTTCTTTAGCAACCGCTTCCCGTGCCTTGAACGGAAGCAAGCGCGCTGTAACGCCTGAACTGCGCGAACGTGTTCTGGCTGCCGCCGAAGAGCTGAGCTATGTGCCCAATGCGCATGCTCAAGCCCTCGCTCGATCGACCACTGCCTTGGTTGGTGTGATCGTACACGACGTCAGCGACCCCTACTTTTCTGAGATAACACGTGGTATTCAAAGCGTTGCGAGCGAGAGCGGTCATCTCGTCTCTATCTGCAGCAGCTTCCGAGATCCTGTTCGCGAAATGGCCTATGTTCGCCTTCTGACCGCCCACCGTGTCGAAGCGCTGATCTTGGCGGGCAGCGGTCTCGATGATCGTTCTTACAGCCAATCGATGGCGACTCAGATCGAGTCCTTCACTGCCTTCGGCGGACGGGTCGCTTTCATTGGTCGACATAATATTCCTGGTGATGCGGTGATCCCCGATAATGTGGGTGGCGCTCGTCTCTTGGGCCACCTACTTGCCGAACTGGGCCATCGTCGCATCGGAGTCGTTGGTGGGCCGCCGCTTGTAACCTCGAGCCGTGATCGCTTAGAAGGTTTTCGGCTCGGTTTGGCTGACTATGGTCTAGAGCTGCCATCTGAGTGGGTGCGGAGCGGCGACTTTTCGCGCGATGGTGGCGCGCGCGCTACCAGCGAGTTATTAGAGCTTCTTCCAGACCTGACGGCTATCTGTGCCCTGAGCGATGTTATGGCGGTGGGTGTTTTAACGGCGCTGAAAGAGCGAGGGATCTCTGTTCCCGATCAGGTCTCTGTGGTCGGTTTCGATGATGTTCCACTCGCCTCAGATGTGACACCAACCCTTACCACGGTGCACGTTCCTATGTTCGAATTAGGAAAGCGTGCCCTTTCGCTTGCCTTGCATGGCGAAGGGGATGAGTTGCGGGTGGAGCATCTTCCAACCCAGATTGTGATTCGCCAAAGTACAAGTCGCTGTAACGTATAACAAGAGGCTCTCTGGTTTTTTCAACCCCGAGAGCCTCTTCTCTATCCATTAAGCGTGATCGGTTGTTGTTGATCGACCGAAGCATAGATGGCATCGACGATCTGTTGAACTTGGAGCGCTTGCTGGAAGCTGGTGCGTGGAGCGCGCCCTTGCCGAATCGCTTGGGCGAAGTCTTCAAGCACAAGTTTATGTTCAAGACCTGGTTGTTCATCGCCTTCCCAGATCAGGCGAGTGGCTACTCCCTCACTTGTCGCTTCATCGAAGAGAATACGTTTTCCAATTCCTGGGGTCATTTGCATGCGCAGAGTGCCGCGATCGCCCATCACCTGCCACACTTCGTCGTTGGCGATCGCCGCAAACTCCGAGCGTTCGTAGCTGAGCACACAGCCATCAGCACAGCTGATCAAGGCGGTGATATGGGTTTCGGCATCGGAGCCGGGTGCGGCATATTCTTGAAAGACCTCGGCCACCTGCCAGCTTTGGGCTAAGACATGGCGTGGTTGCAGCGACCAGCCAGTGATACCAAGCAGATAGTCGAGATCGTAGGAGCCCCAGTTTACCAAAATGCCTCCGCCGTTGAGGGCGCGATTGAGTCGCCAGACGGGCGGTGGGCTTTTGGGGGGTGCGCCTGCACCTTTCAGGGCGCGGCAGCGGATAACCCGCAGTTGTCCTAAGGCTCCGCTGGCGATAAAGTCGGTCGCAATTTGGGCCGAAGGCAAGCAGCGCATACGGGCCGAGCAGCAGCCAGAGATTGTATCTCCTTGGGCGGCGATGAGCTTTTCAACCTCGGCACGATTCATGCCAATAGGCTTTTCAACCAGCGTATGTTTGCCAGCGGATAGCGCTTTCAGCGCAACCTCAAGACGGCCTCCGGTCGGCAGGGCCACCACAACCGCTTCTACTTCCGGGTCGGCGACAAGCTGTTCGACACTGGTATAGGCTTTGGGAATGTGATGGAGGGAAGCGACTTCTTGTGCGGCACTCTCACGAATATCAACAACAGCGACAGGCCGAATAAAAGCCGATTCCGCTGCGACTTTTGCATGGATGCGCCCGATCACTCCGCAGCCAACGATTCCTAGGCGTACTGGTTCTAGGGTATTCATTTCGTTGAACTTTCTATCCGAAGGGAAAAGATGCAAATAGTTGGGAAAGCGCTTGCATTTCTGAGTGTAGCATGTTATAGTGCTCGTGTCAAAATCAATCGTTTCCAATAATTAGTTTCGGACATTTTAATTGGTGCATAGCCTTCAGGGAACGTTTCGATCGCGCATTCTGTTTGCTCCCCTGACAGAACTGTCCTGATAGGAAATCCGTTTGAATCGTCGGCTTGGAGAGGTCTTTCGGCACACACAAATAGACGTCCCGTTTGTTGGGCGAGATGTTGGTAGCCGTAGGCGGACGCGCCAAGGATCTGCTTTTTGGGGCAAACCTCGCCGCAGCAAGCTGAAGAGAGCAAGCGGATTTGGTATGGCGTGTATAGATGAGTTGAGCGTCCATGGGTCTTGGTAGCATTGCTTAACGCTTGCTACTCAAAGATACAATACAGATATCCAAAGGAGGATAGAATGGCTCAGATCTTGGGACGACGCAAATTCCTCAAATCGCTCAGCCTCGGAACAGGTGCGGCTCTTTTAGCTGCTTGTGGGGCTTCAACACCGACGGCTGAGCAGCCCGCACCGACGACAGCTCCTGCTAGCAACGACGCGGCTCCGACAACGGCACCCGCTGCTGCTGAACCGACAGCGGCTCCAGCAGCAGAGGCTCCAGCAACAGAAGCTCCATCAACCAGTAGCGGCCTTCCGCTTGTGAGCGAGCCGGTAACCTTGAGCTACTGGGTCGAAACAAACACGAACATTTTGGTCACCTCTCCGACCTTTAACGACATCAGCCTCTACAAAGAACTTGAAAAGCGTACTGGCGTCCATATCGACTTCCAGCACCCGCCGACGGGCCCCAACCAAGGCCGCGAACAGTTCAACCTGATGGTGGCTTCGGGCCAGTATCCCGATGTCATCGAGACCAACTGGCTGACCGGTTACTATCAGGGTGGCCCCGCTAAGGCGTTGCGCGACGGCGTGATCATTCCGCTCAACGACAAGCTCGATGAGTATGCTCCCAACCTCAGCCGCTTGCTCAAGGAGAACCCTGAGTGGCGTAAGCAGATTGTGACCGATGAGGGCGACATTTACTGCTTCCCCTTTATTCGTGGTGACCCCTCATTGCAGGTCTTTGGTGGCGCGGTTATTCGCGAGGACTGGCTGAAGAAACTCGGCTTAGAAGTGCCCACTACCTTGGATGAGTGGCACGATGTGTTGGTCGCCTTCAAGGAGAACGATCCTAACGGCAACGGTAATAAAGATGAGTGGGCCTTCTCGCCTTGGTACGGTAGCTTCCGAGGCGGCTTCGACACCACCTCGGCCTTTGTTGGCGCTTGGGGTCTTACCACGCGTTTCACCCAGGTCGATGGTAAGGTGATCTATGGTCCAGCTCAGCCCGAGTTTAAAGAGTTCGTCGCTCTGATGCGTTCATGGTACGAAGAGGGCTTGATCGATCCCGATTCGGTTGCTATGGATCAAGCTGGTTACGACGCTCGCATGACGGGTGAGTTGTTGGGTTCGGGCATGATGCTGCTTGGTGGTGGTATCGGTAAGTTTATGGGCCTGATGGCTGAAAAGAACCCCGAGTTCAGCTTGATCGGTGCGCCTTACCCGACCATTAACAAGGGCGATAAGAAGCTGATCGGTCAGCGCGAAAACCTCTTCCCCGGTGTGGGCGCGGCGATCACCAGTTCGAACAAGAATGTCGAGCTGACCATGCGCTGGCTCGACTACGCCTACTCGGAAGAGGGCCACATGCTGTTTAACTTCGGTACTGAGGGCCTGTCTTACACTATGATCGACGGCTACCCGACCTTTACCGATTTGGTGATGTTCAACCCCGATAAGCTGCCGGTCGCTCAAGCTATGGCCGCCCACGTGCGTAGTAACAGCAGCGGTCCCTTCGTGCAAGACAAGCGCTATGCCGAGCAATACTTCCAGCTCCAGCAGCAGAAGGATGCCTACAAGATCTGGCAAGAGCCAAGCAACGAGCGCCTGATGCCGCCGGTTACTCCAACCCAAGAAGAGAGCCGACGCTTCAACACGATTATGAACGATATCAATACCCGCTTCGACGAGGTCTTTGCTAAGGTGATCACCGGCGCCGAGCCACTCTCTGCTTGGGACACCTTCCAGCAAACTGAGTTGCCACAGTTGGGTATTAACGAAGCGGTTGAGATCCAGCAAGCAGCGCTTGACCGCTACAACAAGCGCTAAGCGCTGAGCAGGCTCGAAGCGAACAGAAGGAGTGCAAAGACGTTTGTCGATCATTCCAAACAGCAAATCAGTCCATCGACAAACGTCTTTTGCCACTACGCTAGCAGGTTCAAATCACTGGGAGAAGTTTATGAAAACAGCGCAGGCGCTAACTTCGACGAAGAAAGCAACACGTTCCAATTCTTTTTGGGCGCGTGTAGTAAAAGATTTTCGGCGCAATAAGTATATTTACCTTATGTTGACGCCGGTTATTCTTTATTATTTGGTTTTTCACTATATCCCCATGTATGGCGCCCAAATCGCCTTTAAAGACTTCTTCCCTGCTCGGGGCATCTGGGGTAGCCCTTGGATCGGTTTCGAGCACTTCGAAACCTTTTTTGAAGGCATCTACTTCTGGCGCTTGATCCGCAATACCTTGGCGATCAATGGACTTGACCTTATTTTAGGCTTTCCAGCGCCGATCATCCTCGCCCTTCTGCTCAATGAGCTAACCAGTGAGCGCTTTAAACGAGTCGTCCAGACCGTTACCTATATGCCCCACTTTATCTCCTTAGTGGTGGTTGTGGGTATGGTACTGGACTTTTTAGCGCGCGATGGTTTGATCAACCAGTTGCTTGCCTTGGTGGGCATCGCTCCCACGGCCTTTATGCAAGAACCCAAATACTACTGGATGATCTATGTGCTTTCGGGCATCTGGCAGAGCATCGGTTGGGGCTCGATCATCTATTTAGCAGCGATTACAACTATCGATCCTACCCTTTATGAAGCGGCCAAAGTCGATGGTGCCAGTCGATTACGGCAGATCTGGCATGTCACCATTCCGGGAATTATGCCGACGATTATGCTGCTCTTTATCTTGCGGGTCGGTCAAATGATGAGTGTGGGCTACGAAAAGACCATTCTGATGTACAACCCGCTCAATATGGAGACCGCCGACGTGATCGCAAGCTATGTCTATCGCAAAGGTATTTTGGAAGCCGACTTTGGTTTCAGCTCGGCGGTCGGTTTATTCAATTCTGTGATCAATTTCGCTTTCTTGATCGCTGCCAACCGAATGAGCCGTCATTTGAACCAGAATAGCTTGTGGTAAGGAGCCGCCAATGGGAATTGTAACTGCTAGAAGAAGAGCTGCTATTCGGAAATCGCCCGGCGAGCGCACCTTCGATATCGTCAACTACAGCTTGATGATCCTGCTCTTAATTGTGACGCTCTACCCGATTCTGCACGTTTTATTTGCTTCGTTTAGTAGCCCGTCGCTGCTCTCTGCTCATCGCGGTGTGCTGCTCGGCCCATTGGGCTTTTCGACCGATGCCTATAAGACCGTGTTCGCCAACCCCTCGATCGGCCTTGGATATCGCAACACTCTGTTTTATATGAGCTTCGGCACCGCCCTCAACATGGTGATGACGATTCTAGGAGCCTATGCCCTTTCGCGCCGCAATGTGATGTGGAAAGGGCCGATCATGTTTTTGATCGTCTTTACCATGTTCTTTAACGGCGGTTTGATCCCAACCTACTTGTTGGTCGCCAAGAACTTGAACTGGATCGATACACCCTGGGCCTTGACCGTCCCAGTTGCGATCAACACCTGGAACCTGCTGATCCTCAAGACCTCGTTTGAGGCGGTGCCCGAGGCGCTCGAAGAGGCGGCACGCATCGACGGAGCCAACGATTTCACCATCCTCTGGCGCGTGGTTATTCCGCTCTCGCTGCCAGCCTTAGCGGTTATTCTGCTTTTCTATGCCGTCGGCCACTGGAACTCCTTCTTCTCGGCCTTGGTCTATCTGCGCAACCGCGAGCTTTACCCGCTGCAACTGATTTTGCGCGAGATCTTGATCGCCAACAGTATGGACAGTATGACCAGCGGTGTATCGAGCGGCGATATCGAGCCGATCGGCGTGACGATCAAGTACGCTACGATCGTGGTAGCCACTGTTCCGATCTTGATCCTCTATCCCTTCTTACAGCGCTTCTTTGTGAAAGGTGTGCTGGTCGGTAGTGTGAAAGAGTAGACGATGTTTGTGCTTGCGGCCGATAACCCACTCCGTTCGCGGGCCGATGTGCAGGCTTTGGTTCGCGAGCTCGTTGCGCCCTTGGCGGCCTACAGCTCACCGAGCGGCGCGCGGGTGCGCGTCGGCACAAGTGGCGCTCACTTCAGCCAGACCTGTGCCGAGCTAGAGGGTTTTGCGCGTCCGTTGTGGGGTTTGGCAGCTTTAGCGGCGGGCGGGGGGGCCTTCGATGCTTGGGAGCGTTTTCGGGCTGGTCTCTGCGTTGGCTGCGACCCCAAGCACCCCGACTATTGGGGCCACGCCGATGCGCGCGACCAACGTTTGGTCGAAATGGCTCCGATCGCCTCCGGCCTCATCATGGCCCGTGAACAGCTCTGGGAGCCGCTTGCTGAGCACGATCGCCGCAATATCTTGAATTGGCTGAGCCAGATCAATCAGCGCGAGCTGCCAGAAAACAACTGGCTCTTCTTTCAAGTGATCGTCAGCTGTGCCTTAGAGCGCTTGGGTGGCGACTTCGACCAAGCTGCCCTCGAGCGCGCCTTCCAAAAGCTCGATTCCTTTGCGCTGGGCGATGGCTGGTATAGCGACGGCCACAACAAGCAGCGCGACTACTACGTGCCCTTTGCGATCCATTACGGTGCCTTGATCTACGCCAAGCTGCGCGGCGAACGTGACCCCGAGCGAGCGCAGCGCTATCGGCAAGCTGCCACTCGTTTCGCTCAAGACTTCATGCACTGGTTTGCGCCCAACGGCGCTGGGCTGCCCTTTGGGCGCAGCTTAACCTATCGCTTTTCGCAGGGGGCGTTTTGGGCTGCGCTGGTCTTCGCCGACCTAGAAGCGCTGCCTTGGGGCCAGATCAAAGGTTTGTGGATGCGACATCTGCGCTGGTGGGCTAAGCAGCCGATTCTGCAAGGCGATGGCACGCTTTCGATCGGTTACGGCTATGCCAACCTCAACATGGCCGAGACCTACAACTCACCCAGTTCGCCCTATTGGGGCATGAAGATCTTTTTGCCGCTGGCGCTGCCCGCCGAACACCCCTTCTGGCAGGCCGAAGAGGAGGAGCTTGTTTTTCCCGAAGCCGTCAGCCATCAGCCCCATGCGGGCATGCTGCTCTGTCACGACCGCGAGAGCCAACACACCTTCGCCCTGAGCTGTTTGCAAGAGGCAGCTTGGGCCCGCCATGGGGCCGCAAAGTATGCCAAGTTCGCCTATTCGACCCATTTCGGTTTCAGTGTGCCGAGTAGCGAGGGTAGCATCGCCCAGATCGCGCCCGACAGTATGCTGGCCCTGAGCGACGACGGTCAGCGCTACCGCGTGCGCGAGGGCAACCTCGAAAGCCGCAGCCAAGCTGAACTGCTCTATTCACGCTGGACGCCTTGGCCCGACGTCACGATCGAAACCTGGCTGCTGCCTCAGCTTCCTTGGCATATCCGCGTCCATCACATCACAAGCGAACGCGCGCTCTGGAGCGCCGAGGGCGGCTTCTGTCTGCCCTGCGGAGACGAGCGCCAGCACCCGCATCAGATTGAGGTGGGCGAGAGCTACGCCTTGGTCGAGACCGTGGGCGGCTGGAGTGGCCTGCGCGACCTTTTGGGCCAGCGCACAGGCCTGATTGTGCGGCCCGACCCCAATACCAATCTGCTCTTTCCCCGTTCTGTCCTGCCAGTGTTACAGGGCTACCACGAGCCTGGCTCCTACTGGCTGGCTTGCGCTGTGCTTGCACAACCAGCGCCCTACCAACAGCGCGACCGCTGGCTGCAAGCCCCCACTCGCGCTCATATCCCCATTCGTATCCCCTTGCCCCGCTGAGATCGAATTGATCGTTTTAGAGCTTTGGCGGCTCGTTTTCTAGCTTCCATGCGGTCTTAACCGCGTCCGCCTACGGCTACAAACAGTTTGCCCGCACAAGGCGGCATTCGCTGCCTATACCTAGCCGCTCCCCAAAACGTAATATCGCATCTGCTCACAGACCTACATTCTCGCAACGTGGCGCAACGAAGAACGAGAAAAATAGTCAAGTTCCGCTCTGCCGAAGGCCAAAAAGAAGTCGTCTAGGGGGCGCTTTCGCACACACCGATACCAGCCTCGTTTGGTGGGCGGGATGTTGGTAGCCGTAGGCGGACGCGCCAAGGACCGAATGGAAGGGAAAGACCTCGCCGCTGCATTTTGAAAAAAGCAAACGAATACAGACTGGACTTGAATCAAATCGAGCTCCATGCTAGGATTAAATTATGATCCAGAACAAGTGTCGATCTATCTCAATCTTACTTTGTGTTTGTTGGTTTTGTTCGATCCTTGCCTCTTTGCCAGTAAGCTCGGCAGCCTCGCTGAGCAGCGCAGCTCAACCTTCTCGCATCCGCTTTCTAGGCTTGAATACCTACTTCACAGGTCTTGAGCGCATTTCACGAGACGGCGATGATGGAGTCGCAAGCTTGATCGCTTCCAGTCGGGCTATGGGCGCGTCGTGGGCGCGCGAAGAGATGAGCTGGGGCAATATCGAGCGTTCAAGAAAAGGCGGCTGGGACTGGAACCCCTTCGATAAACAGCTACGCAGTATGGCTGAGCAAGGCTATGGGATCGTCGGAATGTTATTGACGACTCCCCGTTGGGCGCGCGTGAACGACTGCTCGGCGCGTATACAGCGTTATGCCGCGCAGGGCGTGCATGTGGCCGACTATTGGTGTCCGCCCGCCGATCTCAACGACTTCGCCGACTATGTGCGCAAGGTGGTCGAGCGCTACGACGGCGATGGTATCGACGATGCCCCCGGCTCGCCGCGCATCGCGGCTTGGCAGATCTGGAACGAGCCGAACGCTTGGGAGACTTGGCCCGGAACGCCCGCTGAATATGGCGCGCTCTTGGTGGCGGGTTATCAAGCCGTGAAGCAGGCCGATCCGACGGCTTTGGTGGTGACAGGCGGCCTCTATGTCTTCGACGGCGGCTGGAACGATGGGCGCGGCCACCGCGATGGACTAGCTTTTTTCCAAGATGCCATCAACGCCGTGCCTCAAGCGTGGAATAGTTTCGATGCCCTCGCTATTCACCCCTATATGCCTGATGTTGCTCCCGACCAAGCCAACATTGTAGCGCGCGTCTCGTTGTGGGGCCGTATCAACACCGCTCGTCAGTGGCTCGATGCGCGGGGCGGCCGCGATCGTCCGCTGTGGATCAGCGAGATCGGTTGGTCAACCTGTGTCGCCAGCCAGTCAGACTGTTACGCCTCGGCCGAACAAGCCGCGCAGGATTCCTACGACTATGAGCGTTGGCCTTTAGCGCAGCGGCCGCATGCCAGCGAGCTCGACCCGGAGGGCGGGCAGATCGCAGCTTTTATCGGCAAAAACGAAGATCAGCAGGCTAACTATCTGGTGCGCTCGGCGGTGATCGCGAAGGCGCTTGGGGTTCAGCACTTCAGCTATTTCCAATACGAGGATAAATTCGACGGTTCGGCGGCCAATTTCTGGGAGGAAGCTAGCATCGTGCGCACCAAAAGCGAGGGCTACAGCCCTAAGCTGGCCTATTATGCCTATCGCACTTTGAGCGCTCAGATCGGCGATGCGGCCTTGATCGGCGCGGGTAACCTGCACACCTACATCTACAATCCGGCGGCCCAGCGTAATCCGAGCGCCCGCTACCACTTTCGCTTTGTGACCGCCGACAATGTGCAGATCGATGTGCTCTGGCTGGCTCAGGGCTCGCAGCGCGTGCAAGTGCCGATCTACGAGAATCGCACGGCGACTCTGGTCAACCGCGATGGCGCAGAGAGCCCACTGCCCGTTCAAGGCGCGAGCGTGAGCGTGACGATCAGCGAGCAACCGATCTACATTCGCCAGCTCTTGCCGCCCGCCTTAGATGTCGCACCCAATGAGATATTCATGCTCGCAGAGCGCGATTCATCTGTGCAGATGCCGCGTATTCAGATCAGCAATCGCGGTTCTGGTCCGCTGGTCTGGCAGACTAGCAGCAACCAAGCATGGGCCCAACCTGTGGTCAGCAGCGGCCAAGCGTATGTTTCAAATCTTGCTATTCGGGTCGATCCGCGCGGATTGCCTTTGGGGGAACATCAAGCCCAGATCCAAGTCGTTCAGGGAGATCAGACTAAGACAGTGCTGATTAGGCTACGAGTAGTGGAACGGGTTTGGCAGACCTTTATGCCGGTTGTGGCATCTAAGGGTTGATAGCGCTTGCTTTAGCTGGGCAGAGTGCATATCTAATCAGCTTTGTCATTTTAAAGCGCTATTTAGTGTGGAAAAGCATTCTAGAGCCTTGTTTAACCCAGCTAAGCGTGTTCTTCGTTCGACTTAGACCGATCGAAGGGCACGCTTTAGCGTTATTTGTAACGTATTGTGGCTAATTTGTGGGGATTATTACTTGTTTTACACGAGGCCGTGCTAAAGCTTCTACATTAGTGATTACTTTACACTAAATCGTGTCTGATCAAGGATAACCACATCATTATAGTGTAATTTGACATGGGTGTCTAGTTACTATATAATTTTAACCGCACAGTCAATTCATGGCATAACAATCGAAATTTATTGTAAAACAAAAATAGATCAGCGCTCCTCTTTAAGGATTGATATTGGGCGTTCACGGGGTTTGTTGAGTTTTTATTGTAATAATCTCTACAATAAACCGTGAAAATTGTCTCCGCACGGAGGACGCCCTGTTTTGCAATTTTCGAAGATACTTTTACCTTCTTACGAATTCAACGAATTCTTCGTATATATATATCCACAGCGTTGTGTAAAGAACGCAGAGAAGAGTTGTTCGTTGCTTGTATGCGTATTTGTCTTTGTCGACAAGTGGCTTATTAGCTTGTGTTTACCTAAAATAGCTGTCCTCGGGAAAACTTCTTCTTGTTGAAGTGCGTATATTCGATCGCCGTTCAACGGCTAGATGTATCAGCTTATGATCCCAGATGCAACTATGACACAGACCACAGCACGAACGTCGGGGCCAAGCGTCCTCATGCGCTTGCGTGCGATCGCCACCAGCTTCTTGGCGCGTCGCATTCTCAAAGCCCTTGCCACGATCTTCATTGTGGTCTCCCTCACCTTCGGCCTTGTCCGCCTTATGCCCGGCAACCCGATTGAAACTTACACCTTTGAGCTGATGAGCCAGTACAACATGTCCTATCAAGAGGCGCGCGACCAAGCCGCTGCTCTGATGGATGTGAACCTTGATGCCCCCTTGTATCAACAGTATTTCGAATACTTGGGCAAGCTCCTTAAGGGCGACTTAGGCAACTCGTACCGTTCGAAGGGTACATCGGTTGTTAGCTACATTAAACAATTCTTGCCGTGGACGGTCTTTAGTGTTGGAACCTCGCTGTTGATCAGCTTCACCTTGGGTGTAACTCTTGGTATGCTGATGGCTTACCGCCGCGAGAGCTGGCTCGATCACATCCTCTCAACGATTGCATCGCTTGCTAGTGCGATACCCAACTATTTGATCGCGATTATGTTGATCGTGGTCTTCGGTGTACAGCTCAAGTGGTTCAACGTTACCAAGATGCGCGGCTCCTTGTCGCCCGGTATGACCCCTGGTTTCACTTGGGAATTTTTCGCAGATGCCTTCTACCACGCCGCTCTGCCGATCACCGTCTATGTATTGACAACGGTCGGTACCTGGATGCTTTCGATGAAGAGCAGCACGGTGCAGACACTCGAAGAGGACTACGTGACGGTAGCGCGCGCCCGAGGCTTGAGCGATGGTCGCATTATGACCTCCTATGTAGGCCGCAACGCTTCACTGCCGCTCTTTACCCAATTAGCCATCAGCATCGGCTTTGTGGTTGGTGGTTCGATCCTGATCGAGCAGATGTTTGTTTACCAAGGTATTGGTCAGCAGCTGTTCAAAGCGATCAACGCTCGTGACTATGCCGTTATGCAAGGCATCTTCTTGGTGATTACAATCTCGGTCGTAGTGGCGAATCTTATCGCCGACCTCTTGTATGGCGTGCTTGACCCGCGTATCCGATCTGGCAAGGAATAGATATGAAGACTCTTCGTTTATTGATGCATAATAAGGTCGGCTTTGCGGGTTTCTTGGGTGTGCTCTTCTTCTTGTTCTTGGCCTTTGTAGCACCCTTGTTTATTCCGCTCGATACGGAAACCCGTGTCGATCAGATTTATCAGTTGCCATCAGCCGAACATATTCTTGGAACCGACTTCCAAGGACGTGATATCTTCTCGTTGATTGTACACGGCGGTCGCGATGTAATGGTGGTGGCCTTTTTAACTGGTCTGATCTCGACCACAATCGCGGTGATCCTCGGTTCGCTGAGCGCGCTGCTGGGCGGCTGGGTCGACTCTCTGATTATGGCGGTCACCGATGTTTGGCTGGCAATCCCTCAACTTCCCCTTTTGGCGGTGGTTGCGACCATGATCAAGCTTGATAGCGTCGTCTTGACTGCGGTGGTATTGGCCGCTCTGGCTTGGCCTTCGCTAACGCGCGCGATCCGCTCTCAGGTCTTGTCATTGCGCCAACGTGAGTACGTTCAAGCGGCTCAACTGTTGGATCTGGGCAACCGTCACATTATCTCCTCGGAGCTGCTGCCCAATATGATGAGCTATATCGCCATCAATTTGGTGTTCGCCATGACCGGCGCCGTCTATTCGCAAGTGCTCTTGGTCTTCCTCGGTCTGGTCACCTTGTCGAACAACTGGGGCGTGATCATCAACTTGGCTTGGACACGCGGCGCTATCTTCTCGAGCATGGCCTTTATGAATATCTTGGCTCCGGTTTTGGCGCTGGCCCTTTTCCAGCTCTCGTTGGTTTCGTTTACTCGTTCGCTTGAAGAGATCTTTAACCCACGTCTGCGCACCTCGGTGTAAACGATTGGCAGCCGCAGAGAGACTGTATTCGTGACTATCAACGATGGGCTGTTAGTTATGACAAAAACGGTACTGGAAGTCGATAATCTGAGTGTTGAGTTCCCCGCTCGCCGTGGTTTGGTCAAAGCAGTTCGTAATGTGAGTTTTCAGCTCTACGAGGGCGAAGCTTTAGCCTTGATCGGTGAGAGCGGTTCGGGAAAAACCACGCTCGGTTTGTCGCTAGTGCGTCTCTTGCCCAAAACGGCACGCATTCGCGAAGGGCGCATTCTCTATAGAAAAGATGGTGAAGAGCAGGATGTCTTACTGCTCAGTCGTGAGGGATTACGAGCTTTCCGCTGGCGCGAGTGCGCGATGGTCTTCCAAGGTGCTCAAAACGCCTTTAATCCCGTACTGCGCATCGAAGATCAATTCATTGATACGGCTCGTGCTCACGGTATTCGCGATAAAGACAAGGTACGAGCTGAGGCTCGCGAACTGCTCCGCCGCGTCCATCTCGATCCCGATCGAGTCTTGAAGTCGTTCCCGCATGAGCTCTCTGGCGGTATGCGTCAGCGTGTTCTGATCGCGCTCGGCCTCTTGCTCAAACCCCAGATCGTCATCTTAGACGAGCCGACCACGGCGCTCGATATTCTGACCCAGCGTTCGGTGATCGAAGTGCTGCGCTCGGTTCGCGATGAATTCAAGTTCTCGCTGATCTTTATCTCGCACGACCTGTCGCTGGCAGCCGAGCTTGCCGATCGAGTTGCGACCGTCTATGCTGGTAAGATCGTCGAGATCGGCAATGTGTTCGACATCTTTGAAAAGCCACGCCATCCTTACACCCAAGGCTTAACGCAAACGGTACCGACCGTGACGGGTGAATTGCGCGAGCTTATTTCTATTCCAGGTTCGCCACCCGACTTGATCGAACCACCCAAGGGCTGTGCTTTCAACCCGCGCTGTCCTTATGCGAGCGAGCGCTGTCGCCAAGAGCAACCGCCCTTAGAAGAAGTGGGCGATGGTCAGTTTGCGGCGTGTTGGAATTGGCGTGAGATTACTGAACGGAAACCACTCTAGGTGTTCAATCCCATGCTCTTGGGCTGATCAGCTTGGAGAGCCGTGCTGTAGTAGGAATGTGGATGTATGAGTACTCCGATTATTGAACTCGCTGGAGTGAGTCGTACGTTTGAACAGCGACGCAAAATTGTAAAAGCTGTTGACAATGTCTCGTTTTCAGTGAACGAAGGCGATGTAATTTGTCTGGTCGGCGAGAGCGGCTGTGGCAAAACGACGACTGGTAAAATGGTCTCCGGTCTGCTCCGACCGAGCTCCGGCGAAGTGCGCTATCGCGGCAAAGATATTTGGAAGATGAATAAGGAAGAGTTCCGCGAGTATCGTCTGGCGGTCCAGCTTATTCATCAAGATCCGTATGCGTCGCTCAATCCGGCCCATACGATCTACCGCATTTTGAGCGCACCCTTGATCCATCATAAATTGGTTCAGGACGAGAACCATGCCCGTGAGCGAGTGCGTGAACTCATGCGCACGGTCGAGATCTCGCCGCCCGATGACTTTTTCGATAAATACCCCCACCAGCTGAGTGGTGGTCAGCGCCAGCGTATTTCGGTGGCCCGCGCTTTGACGGTTAATCCAAGCGTAATCGTGGCCGACGAAGCTGTCTCGATGGTCGACGTATCGATCCGTATCAGCTTGCTCGCTATGCTCACCAAGCTGATGCGCGACCTGGGTGTGACCTTTATCTTTATTACCCACGACCTTGCCGTCGCGAAGTATTTCGCTTGGGAAGGCCGTATTGCAGTGATGTATTTGGGGCGCATGGTGGAGCTGTCGCGTACACCTGAGTTGATCAATAACCCGCAGCATCCTTACACCAATGCGCTGCTTTCAGCTATTCCGGAAGCGGATCCGCGCCTAACCCGTACTAAGGAGCGTATTCAGTTGCGCAGCCCCGACGTACCGAGCTTGTTGAATCTGCCTCCGGGTTGTACCTTCCACACACGCTGCCCGCTCTACGAAGAGGGCTTGTGTGATGTGCATGTTCCTCAGCTCCAAGAGCTTGAACCCGGTGTTGATGTGGCCTGCCATGTGGCGGCTCGTCGCCACGGCATATCGCTGGTAGGCGAAACATCAAACCGCTGAGGCAAGTATGGACGCAGGACTACGTGCGGCTTTGTCCATGGCGGTTTTTATCGTGATGGTGTCTGCGGGCCTTATTTGGGTGCAGACACCAGGCACCGCCGAATTCGTGATCAGCGTATTTAGCTTGATCATCGGGCTAATCTTTTTGGGTTTAGTTGTATTAGTCATTCGCCGCGTTTCCAAGTAGTGCTGGCTTCCGAAAGAGTTTTGCTCTTTCGTTCCAGATAAAGTGCCTTTCAGATTCTCTAGGAGGGACTAACATGTCTCAGTTCAAACGCATGTCGCGCCGCGACCTTCTGCAACTGCTGGCGTTCGGTAGCGCAGGTGCGGTACTTGCCGCTTGTGGCGGTGCTCCAGCTGCGGCCCCAACTCAGGCTCCGTCGACCGGCGGTGAGGCTCCGGCACCTGCTGCTGATGCTGCTCCTACGACAGCACCTGCTGCTGATGCTGCTCCTACCGAGGCTCCTGCTGCTGATGCTCCGACTAGTGGCGGTGCTGCTCCAACCGGCGAATTCCATGGCGCCTTCCCGTATCAGGTTCCGCCCACCGGCCACTGGAACTCCTTCGTTCCCGATGGTATTCCGAACGGTATCTCGATCTACTGGGACTTGCTCGAAGAGCCTATGGCTCGCTACCACTGGGGTAAGGACGAGTGGGTTTACCTCTTGGCCGAAAGCTCGGAGGTTCAGCCACCCAACAAGTTTGTGGTGAAGCTGCGCGACGCCGTTTGGAGTGACGGTAACCCCGTAACCTCCAAAGACGTTGTGACCACCTTCAACGTGGGTCGCCTCTTCAACTGGACCATCTTCCAGTATGTGGGCCAAGTCAACGCTGTCGACGACAAGACCGTCGAGTTTGTCATGGACAAGCCCTCGACCTTGGTAGAGCGCTTGGCTTTGGTAGAGCGCATCCGCTCGGCTGCGACCTACGGCCAATACGGCGATCGTGTCGCACAGTTGCTGGCTGATGGCAAAGACAAGGACTCGGACGAGTGGAAGGCGCTGCTGCAGGAAGTGACTGAGTTCCGCCCGGCTACTCACATCACCTCCGGCCCCTACCAGATCGATCCGAACACCATCACCGACGCTTCCTTGTCGATGCACTGGGTATCGACCGCTTGGAACGCCGATAAGGTTCAGTTCGGTACGATCGTGCTCTACAACGGTGAGACTCCCGCAGTCACCCCGTTGGTACTCTCGGGCGACGTCGACTACGCAACCCACGGCTTCCCGCCCGCAACCGAGCAGGAGTACATGGCGCAGGGCATTCGCATCATCCGCGCTCCGACGTACTCCGGTCCGGCTCTCTACTTCAACCACGACAACCCCATCCTCTCCAAGAAGGAAGTACGCCAAGCTCTGGCCTACTCCATCAAGCGCGACGAGGCTGGTGTTGTATCGTTGGGCCAGTCGGGTGTAGCTCACAAGTACATGATCGGTATCAGCGACAACCTCGTACCGAAGTGGATCGACGATGCTACCTTGGCTAAGCTCAACACCTACGACTACGACCTCGCTAAGGCCGAAGAGCTCTTGACCAGCATCGGCTACAGCAAGGGCAGCGATGGCTACTGGACCGACGAGAGCGGCACGCCGCTGGCCTTCGAGCTGACCGTACCGGCTGAGTACGCAGACTGGTCGGCAACCGCCGAGAACGTCGCTCAGCAGCTCAACAACGCTGGCTTCAAGATCACCGTTCGCGGTATCCAGTTCCAGCAGCACGCCAAGGACATTCCGGCTGGTAACTTCACCTTGGCTATCAACGGCTGGGGCGCTGCCAACCCGCACCCGAGCTTCTCGTGGACGACTCCGCTCTTCACCTACAACTATGTGGAGTCCACCACCGGTAAGGGTATGAACTTCCCGCTCGAGCAGGAGTACAATGGCGAGAAGATCGACCTGCAAGAGCTGATTGTCAGCTCGGCCGAGGGCTTGGATCCCGAAGAGCAGAAGAGCAAGATCTCGGTTGTTGCTCAGGTCTTCAACGAGCTGCTGCCGATCGTTCCGATCTTCGAGCGCTACGGTAACAACCCCGCTCTCGAGACCCGCGTGACCGGCTACCTGCCCGAGGGCGACCCGATCTACAAGAACGCGGTCTACGGCGACAACTTCGTTGTCATGATGATCCAAGACGGCACTCTCAAGCCGCTGTAAGTCTCATCAACTAGTCGACATAACGGGGAGGGCGGCAGATCTGCCACCCTCCCCGCTTTTTATTTCCGCTCTAATACCGATTATCCTCGCTGATATCGAGTATTTCCGCTTTACTCTAGCGGTGTCGTCTCTTCCCCAAACAAGGCTTTAACCGCGTCCGCCTACGGCTACCAACATCCTATCCAACAAAATAGGGCTGTATCTCCGCGTGCCCAAAATCCACAGAATACAATAATGCACACCTATTTCGAGTTTGTATTTGAATATATGACCTTATTAGTGAAATTATTCATACAAACTACAACTGTAGCAAGACCTGCACTCTCCGTGCTGCGGAAGCACAAAAAGGGGAGAAAGGGTTCAGAGAGATTTCGCGCGACAGCACAAAAGTAGTCAGGTTTCGCCCTACCGAAGCTCAATGTTTCGTTTTGGCTTTGGAAAAAAGGAAGATATTTATGGAAATAGATCCAAATGCTGATCGGGTGCACTCAAGCGTAAAAGACAGACTAAAATGCCTGCAGAACCAGTTAGAAAACTGATATCAAGTTTGTCTCCATCATCCCCACGCCATAGAAGTCGTGGCTGTTTAGTGGCGAAAGTCTCTAGTAGACAAGCAAGTTTATACGCTTCTGATGACCATAATGCATCCTTAAAAAAGCAAGCGCTATCCAAGAGGTAGTTGATATTCCCTGCAAGACCATAAGCCAGTGAAGGTCCGGTCCAGTAAGTGCTATAGGCGCTTCTTCGCGCAGCTCCCTCTGCCATATCGCGTGCGTTCGGAACAAATTCATAGCGAGCGGCAGAGAGAAAAAAGCGTCCAATACCAGAGGCACCATGGCTCCAGTAGCTTGCGTCTATGGAACTACCTTCAACAGCCGGCCAACCTAAACCATACCGCTTGCTACCAGCAGGTTTTGCTAAACGAGTTAACCAACGTGTCACGGCACATACAGCTTGAGCTAGTCGTTCATCTTGTGTCACTGCAAAAAGATCTAATAATGCATCGCCTATTCCCGTAGCACCATAGGCGTACCCAACAAAAGCCTTGCCACTGTTGATCCCATAACCAGAAGGCAGAATCCACTGCAATTCCCCAGAACGCTGCTCGTGTGCGGATTGCAACAAGTACGCGCCACATTCTACTGCTGCTTCAAGCTGAGCAAGATCGTTGCTGGCCTGCCACAACTTGAGGTGCAAACGAAGTCTTCCTGCGCTGCCAGCAAAGAGGTCTGGCGAATGATGAGGCAAGTTTGCAATCTGCTTTGCTTCTTGTAAGGCTAAGTCAATTAGTGTAGGTTCGTTCAATGCTTGTCCTGCACGTAAGAGGGCCAGACTAACGCCCGCACGCCCCGTATACAGCCCAGCATGTCGCTCACCCCCATGAGGCAGTGGAACTCGCATCATCGCTTTCACGGCATCTTTGAGAGCAACACTGAACGAAGCCTGTGGAAACCTCTGCACCAGACTAGCCAAGCTTATGACTATACCTGCAAGACCACTACCTAACGAGGAGTTCTGAAGAGTCGTTGCAAACAGCATGTTTTGAGAAGCTGTTACGCTTTCTTTGATAGTGATTGCCAAACTATCCCCAAGTTCATAAGCTAACTCGCTGTAGTGTTGGTGGGGCCGATCTGAATACTGGGATGTTTTTGTTGAAGCTCTGGAACGTTTCAACTGTATGCTTGTCAATGCATCGACGAGCTGGCTTGCGAGTGCCCAACGCTTAGAGCTATCAGGATCTAGGCAAGTGCGAATAACGTGGGCAAGCTGATCGGGAATATCTGGGCGTACTGTCTCTAATGGGCGAGCAAGGAGGTTGTGTGGTTGGGGTGCTATTGCAGGTTCTGCACCAGTCACCAAGAAGTAGAGCAATGCTCCGAAACTGTAGATATCATCGGATGGCGTTGGTGGAAGCGCGTTTTGTCGCTGAGGCGACATATAACCGCGCGTGCCAAATGGTGTGTACTTTGAGGTATGTTGCTCGACAACCATTTCCAAGTCGATCAAACATAGTCTCTGACCCTTACTAAGTATCAGATTGGCAGCCTTCAGATCACATAGAATAAAGCCCTGAGCATGAATGGAAGCGAGCATTTCAGCGAGTGCGCGCGCCCAACTAATAATCTTCTTAATGGGAAGATAAGTTCCCCTGTTGACCTGTCGTCTTACATACTCTCCAAGCATCTCACCTTGGATATATTCCATTCCGGTTGATTAGGTTCTCTTTGGCCTTCGGCAGAGCGGAACTCGACTCTTTTTGGTGTGTGAGATTTCGCGCGGCAGCGCGAAATCTCACACAACTAAGCTACAATCGAATTTGCTGCTGAAACGCTACTAATAATAAAGAGAATATTCGTTAACTTGTACCGAAGAGCGTTCAGCATGTCTACATCCGATGAAACTAGCCGCCTTCAGGGTCAGCTTGTCCGTTTGCGCGAGCAGCTCGCCGCTCTGCGCGCATCCAATGCCTCGGCGCAGCAGATCAACGAAATATGCCAAGTCATCGCTGATTGCAAAGCCGCCTTGCGTAGCAGCGGTTTCGCCGTTGATGACAGCAACGACGATGCCGCGCCGATAGAGAATCGCTATCATAGCTTGACAGTTAGCGACAATGCTCAGGTTGATGTTGCTATAGCAGGCGATCTCTATGGAAATATCATCTACCGGCTTTTGCCTGCACGAGTGCCACGCTACCCAAGCGAAGAGGAGATCGCACAAGCTAACGAACTGCTGGCCTATATGCCTATCCCTCCAGCAGATCCTCCCGCGCAGCCAAGGCCGTTTTTGCTCTCTGGTATCTTTCCTCTGCGCCATAACTCGCTCTTTGTAGGCCGCGATGCCATGCTGCAAGAGCTGGCTCAGCGTCTGAAACCTGTGGGTGCTAAGGCGGCTATTTCAACCGGTATCGGCGGCGTGGGTAAGACCACGCTCGCAGCCGAGTTCGCTCATCGCTACGGGGCCTTCTTTGCGGGTGGAGTCTTTTGGATCTCGTGTGCTGATCCGGGTACGATCGAGACCCAGGTGGCTAATTACGGCGGCCCGGGCGGCTTAGAGGTCTGGCACCCCGATGAGAAGCTTTCGCTCAAAGAGCGTGTTGCGCGGGTGAAGCGCCAGTGGGAGAGCGAGCTGCCGCGCTTGCTGATTTTTGATAACTGCGACGATTGGGCCGATGCAAAAGGCGATTTGAGCGCCGAACAGATTTTGCAAGAGTGGCTGCCCCCTAGTGGTGGCTGTCGTGTGCTGGTGACCAGTCGACGGCAGGAATGGGATGCCCGATTGGGAGTGGTCGATATCTTTTTGGATGTGCTAGCGCGTCCCGCGAGTATCACTCTATTACAAAGTCTGGCCAATCACTTGACGCATGAAGAAGCCGATCAGGTCGCTGAAGCGATGGGCGATCTGCCATTAGCACTCTATCTTGCTGGTGGTTATCTGCGACGCTATCGCCACGAAACAAGTGTCGATCAGTTTCTTGAGGAGCTGTTGCAGATCGATCCAATTCAGCATCCCTCGTTGCAAGGGCAAGGAAGCGCGTATCCTCCTACACGACGCTATCTGGAGCGAGAGCGTACAGAGGAAGAGGCTCAAGCGGAATTGAATGTCGCTCGTGTCTTTGCGCTTAGCTTTAGCCATCTGCAAGCCTCTGACCCTACTGATGCAGCTGCTATTGCCTTGTTGGCACGAGCCGCTTGCTTGGCGCCGGGAGCGCCTTTTGCTCGTCCATTATTGCTTGATACTCTGGAGATAGATGAAGCAGACGGCCAATTTACCGCAATTGAAGGACTTGAGCGCTTAGTTGCTCTTGGTATGCTGGAAAAGCAAGGCGACGAAGATCTTCGCATCCACCGCTTAATCAGTGGTTTTGCATCGCAAAGCATTAATGATACAGATGCTCAAGGACAAGTTGAGCAGGTAGTAGTTATCAATACCCATCATGTTGTTAATCAAGGCATTCCTGCATCGCTGATGCCGCTCTTACCCCATCTTCAGCACTGCTATCAACGCCAGAACAGCGCCGAAGATCTGCGCACTGCAGAGCTTGCTATGGCTTTGGGTCGAGCTGAGCAGGAGCAAATTAGCTACACTAAGGCAGAGCCGCTCTTGCGGCAGGCCTTGGCGATACGGCAGAGACAGCTAGGGGAAGAACACCCCGATACGGCTAGCAGTCTGAATAATCTAGCGGCGCTGTATCGAGAACAGGGACGATACGAAGAGGCGGCGTCGCTCTTACAGCAGGCTTTAACAATAAGGCAGAGGCTGTTGGGAGAGGAGCATAACGATACAGCTACCAGTCTCAATAACCTTGCGGAACTCTATCAAGGACAGGGTCGCTATAGCGAGGCTGAGACGCTCTTCCAACAGGCTTTAGCTATATGGCGCAAACAGTTGGGAGAAGAGCATCTCACTGTGGCGACTAGTTTGAACAATCTAGCGGAGCTATGTCGACTTCAGGGGCGATATGAAGAGGCGGAGCCGCTTTTAAAGCAAGCCTTGGATATTCGACGAGAGCAGCTGGGAGAGCAGCATCCATCGACCGCCACTAGTTTGAATAATCTCGCGGAACTCTATCGGCTACAAGGACGCTATGGAGAAGCGGAGCCGCTCTATCAACAAGCTTTGACGATATGGCGTAAGCAGTTAGGAGAGGAATACCCCGATACGGCTCTCAGTCTCAATAACCTAGCTGCTTTGTATGAGAAACAAGGGCGGTATGGAGAGGCAGAACCGCTCTATCGGCAGGCCTTGGCAATAACGCAGAAGCTATTGGGAGAGGATCATCTTTCCGTAGGAATTAGCCTGAATAATTTAGCAGAATTCTATCGGCTACAAGGGAGGTATGGGGAAGCAGAGCCGCTCTATCAACAAGCTTTGGTGATATGGCGCGAGCAGTTGGGAGAGGAACATCCCTCTACGGCTACCAGCCTCAATAATTTTGCTTTGCTGTATAAAGCCCAAGGACGCTATGAGGAGGCAGAGACACTCTATTTCCAGGCTTTAACTATTCGACAAAAACGGCTTGGAGAAGATCACCCTGATACAGCGACTAGTCTCAATAATCTCGCAGGTGTGTATTATGCACAGGAACGCTATGGAGAGGCGGAGCCACTTTATTTCCAGGCTTTAACTATTCGACAAAAACGGCTTGGAGAGGAGCATCCATCTACGGCAGCAAGTCTGAATAATCTCGCGGAGCTGTATCGCCGACAAGAGCGCTATGAAGAGGCGGAGGCGCTTTACCAGCAGGCCCTAGCGATATGGCGTAAGCAGTTAGGAGGGGAACACCCTTATGTGGCGAACTGCTTAAATAATCTCGCAGGTCTCTATCTTCAGCAATGTAGGTACCAAGAGGCAGAAGAGTTTTTCAAACTTGCAATCTCGACCTATGAACGACTTGTAGGCGAGAACCATCCCAATACACACAATAGTCGTGCAGGTCTTGAACTCTGCCAACAGCTAAGCTTAGAACTTAGCGAAGCAGAGCAAGCAGTCGCGGAAGCGCTTGGTAATCCAGCGATCGATCGGGAGAAGTTAGTACAGCAACTTGAAGAGCTGGCACAGAGTGCTGAATCAGGAGAGGAAGCAGGATCGCCTTGGCGGTTGCTTGCAGGCCGACTGCGCGAGCTAGCGACCAAGCTTCAAGCTGGATCTGGGGCCTAATACAGAACTTAGGTTTTTAGGTGGTTTTTGGGCGCAGGAGGGAAAAGGACCTGATTTGTTGGGCGGGATGTTGATAGCCGGAGGCGGACGCGCCAAGGACCGAATGGAAGCTAGAGACTTCGCCGCCAAAGTGTGAAACTGATCGGCCAGAGCGATACCTTGCTGTCTTGCAAAGGTATCGCTTCTTTTTTGGCTGGTTAGGTTGTGCTCTTTTCGTAGCCTTCGACAGGCTCAGGGTACGAGAATTTGGTTTGACTATATGACTTTAAATAGTAAATTGTTCAAACAAGGAAGAAGAAATAAAAAAAGAACTGACGAATAAGTTGTCGTCAGTTCTTTGAAGTGGTGGGCGATACTGGACTCGAACCAGTGACCTCATCCGTGTGAAGGATGCGCTCTAGCCAACTGAGCTAATCGCCCGTGGTGTCCCAACGCGGGGAATTATAGCATACATTTGCGATTTGTCAAATCGCTTTGCGCTAGGACACCTTATTGTTTCGCTCATAGCTATGCCAAAAACGCAAGCCGGGTCTGGCGCGGGCATTATGGGCTTAGAAGAGCTTTTGGAAACGATTTTCTTTGCCTTGCAGCAGTCGCTGGATGTTTTGGCGATGCAGGAAGATGATCAAAGCCGCCGCCAGCCAAGTAAAGATGGCATAGGCCAAAAGCAGTTGACCGCTCGCCAAAAGCACGATCGCGGCGATACAGGCTGCCAAGGCGGCCACGATCGAGGCGACCGAAGCGATGCGGCTGAGCGCAAAGGTCAGCACCCAGGCTATTACACCGATGCCGACCCCGATCGGGAAGATGGCTAATAAGACGCCGCCGCTGGTTGCGACCGCTTTGCCGCCCTTAAACTTCATAAAGATCGAGAAGGTATGGCCCAAAATGGCGGCTAGGCCGATCAAAACCACGGGCATCCCGCTCCAGCCGAGGCCGTAGATGGCGTAGAGCGGCAGAGCCGCGCCCTTTGAGATATCGCAGGTGATCGCCAACAAGAAGGCTGGGAAGCCGCAGGAGCGCCAGACATTGGCTCCACCGATATTGCCGCTGCCAACGGTGCGCAGATCGACGCCCCAAAGACGCGCCACCAGATAGCTAAATGGCACTGATCCGAGCAGATAGCTTGCAAGAATAAGACCGATTAAGAGTGGAATTGACATAAGATCCTCGCCTAAAAAACTATTTGAACCCTTCAAACGGCAGGGTTCGACCTTCTTGTTCTAACCAAGCAAGCAGCGCCTCGGGTTTGTGCCGAAAACGTTCGCGGGTCTGTTTGCCCGTGGCCAAAGCGTTGATCAGCTGCCACAGACCTTGGTTGGTCGGCGCTGGCAGACCTTCCTCTTTGGCGGCTGTCGCCACCGCACCATACAGATAGGCCGCTTCAGAGCGGCTGCGTCCCCGTTGGAGATCTCCTAAGAGCGACGGAACCTTTCCGCCTCGTCCGCCTGTGATCGCTTTCTTCAAGACTGGTTGTAAAATGATATTCGGTAAAAAGCGCACTGCATAGGCCAAGAGCGCCGCCGGATAGCGCGGCAGATTGATTGGCTTAATGCCGCGTTTGCGCATCACCGCAAGGGCCTCTTGGATAAGACGTCGCTCAACTTGAAAAAGTCGCGGGTCGGCGTAGACAAGTTCGGGCGCCATATCGAGTGCGGCGGCTGTGCCATTGCCGAGCATATTGAGCAGCGCCTTCGACCATTTCAAGGAACGGTAATCGGCATAGCTTTGGGTTGGCAGACCAGCGCTGCTAAACAGTTCGGCCCATTGGGCGGGCCTTGTTAGGCCAGGGCCCTGCTCGCCGAGCGTGGCGATCCCAATTCCACCGGCTTTAGTTATGGTAATATGAAGGCCCTTCGTATCGCTACTATCAACGGTGACAGAGCTGGTGATAATACCCGATAAGAGGGTTTGAGAATCGAAGTGAGCCGCTAGAGCCTCTTCATTTCCGATTCCATTTTGAAGGGTCAAGATCTGCTTGGCTGCCAGTGCCTGCAAGCTCGGCAGTGTAGTTGCGGTATCATAGCCCTTTACACATACGATCGCAAGCGTAGGGGACTGATATTCGGCAGGAAGCGCCTCGGGGCTTTCTGCTGCAACTATTCGAGGGATATGGGTTGTTTGATCGCCTTCGTGGAGGGTTAGTCCACCTGTAGTTAAGGCAGCTACACCCGAAGCTCGCGCAATCAGAGCGACTGCTTTGCCTGCGTGGGCCAGCCGTCCTGCAACATACAGGCCAATAGCGCCTCCACCAATCACAACAATCGACACAATAGGCCTCTCTATGCTGAAAGGAAAACCCTGTCTTTAGATCATACTTATAAGCTCAAAACAAATTCTTGCGAAGTATAGCATACTCTTTTTATCTATTTGTTTGTACAGTGGCACAAGATCGGTACTTTTGGAGGAATGAGAAAATATCAAATAAAAGTTAAATTTCGTTCAAATATATGTGATTGGTTTTGGATAAAGTAATGCTATCATACAGCAGCAATTGTTCAGCAAGAGAGGAGGCGATGTGCCCGCTATAGCATATGATTCGATACCATATATTCTCTTCTTTGATCCGACTTATCCAACCGTCATTGCGCAGTCTGTTGCGCTTGATCTTTTGGGTGTCCCAGCTCGTAGCGTCGATGCTACCCAGCTTGCAGATTCTCTGCACGATGCCCAGACGCTTGTGCTGGCACATGGTTCCTATTTTCCTAAAGCGGCCTGGAATGTGATCTACAGCTTTTTAGAACGCGGCGGCAATCTGATTGTGCTGGGCGGCATGCCCTTCACTCGCCCTGTGCGAGCCGATGGCACAATCGAGCCCGAGCAGATCTCGTATACCCAACAGCTCTACCTCGGCCCGGTTTTTTCGGTGGTGCCGCCGGTTGGTCGCCTTTCGCTCAAACCAGCACCTTCGGCCACCTTGTTGGAAGATTGTCCGTTAGCGCCTTCGAGCGATGCTGATCTCTTTTGGGCCTACTATCCGAAACTAACACAAGCATCCGATCACCCCGACGAAATGGGTTCGGCCGGCCCGATCGATACGATTCAGACGCCGCTGATCTATGCCACAGTCGAGACCGTTAACGGCATCGAGCCGGTCGCCAGCGTTGCGACACTGATCGAGCAGCGCCAAGGCCGCTTCGCCGGAGGCCGCTGGCTGCTGGTCACTTGGCAGCCTGCCACCGAATCGGGCTGGTACGCTCTGAGCGAGGCCCTGCGCCGCTGTATCGCTCTGACCGTAGCGCCGCCCCATACGCTCGATATCCGGCCCGCTCTGGCCTGCTATCAGCCCGGCGAGCGCCCCTGTCTGATTCTCAGCGGAAGCGCCGCCAGCGATGTGCAGTACAGCCTGACGGTCAGCGATCCCGATGGTGTAGTGGTGCTTCAGCAAGACGAATGCTTCGCCGCCACCTCAGGCGACGAGCTGCGCATTCAGTTGCCGCCCGCCGAGCGCCCGGGCCTCTACCGCGCCACTATCATCATCAACAATGGCCAACCGATGCTAGAAGCGACGGGCTTTTGGGTCTGGGACGCCGATTTGGTCGCTTCGACGGCGGGCAAGGGCCTCCAAGCCAAACGCGATCACTTCTATGTGGGCGATAAATTGTTCCACATCGCTGGAACGACCTATATGGATAGCACGGTGCAACGCCGCTTCTTGGCCCTGCCCAACCCTTTGCGCTGGGATCAAGAATTCGCCACAATGCGCGCCGCTGGCATCAACACCATTCGCACCGGCATCTGGACGACTTGGCGCCAGTTTATGCCGCTGGTCGGTTTTGCCAACGAGGCCATGCTGCGTGCTCTCGACGCCTTTGTGCTGACCGCCTGCGCCCACGACATTCAGTTGATTTTCACCTTCTTCTCGTTCTCGCCTCCGCTCTTTGAAGGTGAAAATCCCTGGTACGATCCGCGCTCCTTGCGCGGCCAAGAGGCCTTTATCACGAGCATTACGCGCCGTTACAAAGATGTCGAGCTGCTCTCGTGGGACCTGATCAACGAGCCGAGCTTCGGTGATCCACGCAAGATCTTTAGCCAGCGCGCCCAGCCCAACTACGACCGTTTCGAGGTAGCGGCCTTCCGCAAGTGGCTGCAACAGCGCTACACGCTCGAAGAGCTGCAGCTGCGTTGGCGCTTTACCCCCAACGAGATGCCGACTTGGGAGAGCGTTCAGCCGCCCAGCGAGGTGGACTTTGTCGCTCATGTCAACTATACCGAGTCGCGCCATATGCTGCGAGCCGCCGACTTCACGCTCTTCTCGCAAGATGCGGTGCGCGACTGGGCGGCCCATATGCGCGAGGTGATCCGCGCCTCTGGCAGCAAAACCCTAGTCGGTATGGGCCAAGACGAGAGCGGTTCGCGCCCCGCGCCCCAGTTCTACGCTTCGGGCGTCGACTACACCACCACCCACCCTTGGTGGAACAACGACGCGCTGCTCTGGGATATGTTGATCGATAAGTCGCCCTTTGTGCCCAATCTGATCCAAGAGACGGGCGTGATGTTGGCGCGCGATGTCGATGGACGCCCTTGGCGTAGCGAAGAGGAGGCCGCTACTCTGCTTGAGCGCAAGCTCTATATGTCGTTGGCGGCTCGCGGCGCCGGTATGATCCAGTGGCTCTGGCATACCAACGGCTTGATGACCAGCGACAACGAAAATAGCATCGGTCTGCTGCGCACCGATGGCAGCGTCAAACCGGAGTATCGGGCCATGCGCGAGTGGCTGCGTTTTATCGCCGCTGCCAATCCGCTCTTGCTCGAAGACGAGAAGCTGCCGCGCGTCTGGGTTCTTGTGCCCTATAGCCAGTGGTTCGCACGCCCCGACCTCGGCATCGAGGCCAGCCGCCGCGCTGTGCGCACCCTAGGCTACGAGTGTGGCCTGATCCCCCAGCTGGTCGGCGAACAGCAGATTGTCGATCTGCTGAACAAGGTCGAGCGCCCGGATCTGATTGTGCTGCCGGGCATTCAACTGCTGCAGGCTGACGTTTGGCATGCCCTGAAGCAGGCCGCCGAGGCAGGCACCACTTTGTTGGTCAGCGGTATTCTGGGCCGCGATCAGCATAGTTTGGTCTACGAGACGGGTATCGCCGATGTCAATACCAATCCGCGCCCGGTGCGCCGCTTCGAAGCCCTGATGAGCGACGAAGGCGCCACCTTGCAATTCACCTTCGGCGGCGACAAGATCGGCTACGTCAAGCAGGCTCACGACGAGTTGCGTCAGATCCCCTTGGGTGCTGGCAAGCTGATCTGGAGCGGTCTGCCGATCGAGCTATCCGATAGCCCGATCGCCATCGCCCAAGTCTATCGTCAAGCCCTCGGCCTGCCCCCCAAACAGGGCGACGAAAACCCGCTCTTGGTGGTCGAACGGCCCTTACGCGAGGGCACTCTGCTGCTCTTCATCTCCGAAGCAGCTACGGCTCAGTCCTACACCTACCACGACCAGAGCTTTATCATCGCGCCCAACCACGCTGGTGCAGCGCTTTTACTGCCGGGACGAGTGGCGACCTACGGCGGCGTCAAACGCGGTTAAAAAAACATCGAGAGGGGTCGCGCTTGCGGCCCCTCTTTTTAGCCAGTAGTGATCAATCCTATGTTTTCAGCCCTTCAACCCCTGCTCTATATCCAAATCTCGCCCGACACCATCACTATTCGCGATGTTCGCAAAAATCTGACGATCGAAGAGCCAGCCGAGCTCGCTGTATCGATTGTTCAATCAGTCATTCAATCGGTTATTGGGGTCGGCCGCGATGCCCAAGCAGCGGCAGCCAATCACCCCTCTAGTGTTGTCCTGCGCCCTTTTGCCCATCCGCGCACGCTCATCTCCGACTATCTTCCTGCTGAGGCGCTTCTCAAACACCTTGTTGTGCGCACGCTTGATTCGGTTCGTTCACGCCTGCCTTTTAAAGTCGTGCTCCACTTGATGGGCGATCCCGAAGGCGGCTTTGCCAAAGTGGAAATTATGGCTTTTCGCACTCTTTTGCTTGCGGCTGGTTGTCGCGCCTTTGCGATCTGGCAAGGCAGCCCGCTGAGCGACCAAACATTGCTCAGCGGCACATTTCCCAACGATGGCCAAATCTTGGATAAAGTCGGCATAAAGTAATGCCGCATCCAGTCGCTTGTTTTAGCTTTCAGGCGGCGATACCCTTAACATCCATTCGGCTTCTAGCGCGTCCGCCTACGGCTATCAACGGCCTACCCAAAAATGGAGCGGCTATCGGATCTTGTACACACTCGCTCTGGCTTCTGTTTCACCAGCTAGAAAATCGTCTATGTTTCAACTATTTCGCTCAATCGTCTATCTTCAGATCTCGCCCGATAGCGTTGTTATGCGCCACATTCAAAAAGACCTCACTCTGCACGAGCCAGCCGAAATCTTGCTCTCCAGCGACCAAAAGCTGATAGCCTTTGGCCAAGAAGCTCATGCGCAGGCGCTCAGCCGCCCAGACGCGACGCTCATCAAGCCATTTGCGCATCCCCGCTTGCTGATCGCAGACTTTGAGCCAGCCAAAATACTGTTGCAGGCTTGCAAAGAGCGTCTTTTGGGTAAATCCTTCTCCTTAGCCCGTTGTGTTGTGCATCCGCTTGGCGAGCCGGAAGGCGGCTATACCGAGCTAGAAAAACGCGCCTGCAGAGAGCTTGCTGTTCAAATCGGCTTTCGCCAAGCCTATGTTTGGTGTGGCCCAGCCTTAAGCGATCAGCAAATCCTTAGCGCCAAATTCCTGTCCGAAGGCGAGATGCAGTGGACGTAGTCTAACCCTGCCCGAAAAATTCTCTTTTATCGATCTTATCATGGCGCTATAATGGATTGTAGCGCCATAGACCTAAATACGAAATCCGCTTAGGCACTTGATGTTTTGAGCTTCGGCAGATTTGATAGCACATTCCGCACGCTTGGCTTTCAGGCGGCGCTTGGGCGCAGGCAGACGAGCAGCCGAATGTAGTGAGCAAGCTGTTGATAGCCGAAGGCGGACGCGCTAGAAGCCGAATGAAAGGTTGAGACCTCTCCGCCAAGAAATGAACAAGCGGATGTGATATAAGCTATCTCCCTAGCCGCCAACCAGTTTGGTTTTATAACCCAGCTTGCCTAGGGCTTGGGCGACCTTTTCGCGATGGTCGCCCTGAATCTCGAGCTGGTCGCCTTTGCGGGTGCCGCCCGAGCCGCATTGCTGTTTCAACTGCTTCAGCAGGCTATCGAGCGTGGCGGGATCGTGCTTGAGGCCGCTGATCACCGTGACGGTTTTGCCGCCCCGCCCTTTGCGGTCGCGCATAATCCGCGCGGTCTGCTGGCTGGCCGATGGATAGCTTAGAGCGGATGTGTTGGCTTGTCTCTCTGTTTCCGGCTCTGGATCAGGATCGCTTGTATAGACCAAGCGGCTATAGCGTTTATCTGTCATTGTTATTGCCTTTATTGTTGCTAAACCCTATCGGCATTGTACCATTTGCGTCTCGCCGCCATACGATCTATGCTACACTAAACCAAGAGGTTTCGAGATTCTATGCAGAAAGAGCGCCCAATGGAGCAGCGCAGTCAAACGATCCAAGTCTATCGTTTCGCTGATCAGGCCCAAGCCGTCGTCAGCGACGATCAGGTCGCCGTGGAGGAGCCGCTTGAGATCCGGCTCGACTATGGATCAGAGAAACGTATTCGCAAGAGTATCTCGATCACCATGCGCACCCCCGGCCACGACTTCGAACTGGCCGCCGGCTTTCTCTTCAGCGAGCAGATCATTCAAGACCCCGATCAGATCGAGCGTATTCGCTATTGTGGCCTGCCGATCGACGAAGAAGGCCGCCAGAACGTGGTGCGTGTGGTTTTGCGCCCGGGCGCCGAGGTCGATCTGCAGCGCCTTGAGCGCCACTTCTACACCACATCGAGCTGTGGCGTCTGCGGCAAAGCCTCGATCGCCGCTCTACAGCTCAATCGCTGCCCGCGCCTGCCCAGCGACGGCCCCATCGTCAGCGCCCAACTGCTCTATCAGCTCCCCGAGCGCCTACGCGCCGCCCAAGAGATCTTCGACTCGACCGGCGGCCTGCACGCTGCCGCCCTGTTCCGCATCGATGGCAGCCTCGAAGCGCTGCGCGAAGACGTCGGGCGCCACAACGCCGTCGACAAGCTGATCGGCATGCGCCTGATCGAGCGCAACCTCGACTTCAGCGATCGAATCCTCTTTCTCAGCGGGCGCATCAGCTTTGAACTGACCCAAAAGGCTTTGATCGCGGGCATTCCAATTGTCGCGGCGGTCGGCGCGCCCTCGAGTTTGGCCATTCAGCTCGCCGAGGAGTTTGGCATCAGTCTGGCCGGCTTTGTACGTGGTCGACGCTTGAACGTGTATAGCAGCCCTTGGCGCATTACCAATTGAACGATGCTACAGTGTCACGGGCTTGGAGATATGCAGCTTTAGGAGATCTGGTCTATGTCGATTGAAACCCAACACTCTCATCAAGAGCCGAGCGAGGATGTTCGTAAACAGGTTGAGTACGAATCATCGAAGGCTTTTACTGGCTTGAAGCGCGAGGACCCCAAACAAGTGGCGGCTGGGCTTCCAGCCGTGGTCTCATCGATGAAGTATGTCTGGGAGGAGATGGGCCTCTCGCGCGGGGCGATCAGCTTGATGATGCTCAATCAAAAGGACGGGATCGACTGTACCAGTTGTGCCTGGCCTGATCCTGACGGCAAGCGCCATGTCGCCGAGTTCTGCGAAAACGGCGCGCGCGCCATCGCCGATGAGGCGACACTCAAGAAGGTCACGCCCGAATTTTTCGAGCGCTATAGCGTTCAAGAGCTATCCAAACAGTCCGACCACTGGCTCAACGACCAAGGCCGCATCACGCACCCCATGGTGCTGGCGCGCGGCGCGACCCACTACCGCCCGATCAGCTGGGAAGACGCCTTTAAGCTGATCGCGATCGAGCTGCGCAAGCTGCGCTCGCCCAACGAGGCGGTCTTCTACACATCGGGGCGCACTAGCAACGAAGCCGCCTTCCTCTATCAGCTCTTTGTGCGCATGTTCGGCACCAACAACCTGCCCGACTGCTCGAACCTGTGTCACGAGTCCTCGGGTGTGGCGCTCAGCGAAACGATCGGCATCGGCAAGGGCACGGTCAAGCTCGAAGACTTTGCGCGTACCGACGTGATCTTTATTCTGGGCCAAAACCCGGGCACCAACCACCCCCGCATGCTGACCGCGCTCGAGGAGGCCAAGCGCAACGGCAGCAAGATCATCTCGGTCAACCCCCTGCCCGAGACCGGCCTAATGCGCTTCAGCCACCCTCAAGAGGCCAAAGGTTTGCTTGGTTTCAGCACCCCGCTGACCGACCTCTTCCTACAGATCCGCATCAACGGCGATATGGCGCTGCTCAAGGGCATTATGAAGTGTTGGCAGCAGCGCGAGCGCGAGCAGCCCGGCAGCGTGTTCGACAAGGCCTTTATCGAGCAGTACACCAGCGGCGTCGACGAGCTGCTCAACCTGCTCGATGCCACCGATTGGGCGGATATCGAGCGTGAGAGCGGTCTACAGCGCAGCCAGATCGAAGAGGCCGCCGAGATCTTGGGCAAAGCCGATCGGGTGATCACTTGCTGGTGTATGGGCTTGACCCAGCATAAAAACGCTGTCGCCACGATACAAGATATCGTCAACATGCACCTTTTGCGCGGCCAGATCGGCAAACCCGGCGCGGGGGTCTGCCCGGTGCGTGGCCATAGCAATGTGCAGGGCGACCGCACCGTCGGCATTTGGGAGCGCCCCAAGCCCGAATTTCTCGACAGATTGCAGAAGGTCTTCGGCTTCGAGCCGCCGCGCCAGCATGGTTACGATGTGGTCGAGGCCATTCAAGCCATGCATGCTGGCAAGGTCGGGGTCTTCTTCGCTATGGGCGGCAACTTCCTCTCGGCCACGCCCGATACCAAGTTCACCGCCGAAGCGCTCCAACGCACATCACTGACCGTGCATGTTTCGACTAAGCTCAATCGTTCGCACTTGATCAGCGGCGAACAGGCTTTGATCCTGCCCTGCTTGGGACGCAGCGAGATCGACCGCCAAGCGAGCGGCGAGCAGTTTGTCAGCACCGAAAACTCCATGGGTGTGGTTCAGCGCTCGCGTGGCAAGCTTGAGCCGATCTCGCCCCATTTGCGTAGCGAGGTCGCGATTGTGGCGGGTTTAGCCCATACCTATTTCGGTTCGCGCAGCACGGTCGATTGGCTGGCTTTGGCGAGCGACTACGACCGCATTCGCAATCTGATCGAGCAGGTTGTGCCCGGTTTCGACGACTACAACCAGCGTGTGCGCAAGCCGGGCGGCTTTTATCTGCCCAACGGCCCGCGCGACGAGCGCCGCTTCAATACCAAAACCAAGCGCGCCATGTTTTCGGCAAACGCCCTGCCCCACACCATTTTGCCCGAGAACGAGCTGATTATGATGACGATTCGCAGCCACGATCAGTTCAATACCACCATCTACGCCCTCGATGATCGCTATCGCGGCATCTACAACGAGCGCCGCGTGGTGCTGATGAATAGCGCCGATATTGAGCGCCTTGGCTTCAGCGATGGCGAAGTTGTCGATCTGCTCAATCATACCGACGGGATCGAACGAGTCGCTGAGCGCTTCATTATCGTCAGCTACGATATTCCGGCTGGCTGTGTGGCGACCTACTTCCCCGAAGCCAATGTGCTGGTGCCGATCGATAGCTACGCTGATCGCAGCAAAACCCCAACCTCAAAGTTTGTGCCCGTTACCCTGCGCAAAAATGGCGTAGCTGTTACGAACTAAAGCCAAGCGGGCGTATTTCACTTGTTCTTGTGAAATACGCCCGCTTTTTATATTCCGATAGTGGTTATATGACTGTTATAGAATTTTAATTCATATATTTGGTCAGCGACCCTTCAAAACCAGTCAGCACCGACCTTACCGAGACGGCTAGAGCATTAACCTGTACGGTGACAAGCACCGTACAGGTTTTGGAGAGATCCCTCCCTTATCCACGAGCATCTAGCTGCTATTTGATATTATTCGGTTAGCTTAATGCTTAGCTTGTCGTAGCCGCCAGCGATTACAAGTGGTTGATAGTTTAAGGTTAGTCCTCTTGCCTTTTTAGGCACTTCAAAAGCGATGATTCCATTCACAAACTCATCTTTGGCTATATCTCCCGAACTCAAGCCACGCGATCCAGTGTAAATCGTCGTATTGTATTCAAATCCATCGCTATCTTTGAGTGAAAAGTAGAGAGGGTTATAGGGTGCAGAGGAACGACCATAATTATCGATTCGAACACCAACCAATAAAAAGGTGGAGCCATTACTTGCTCGCATATATCCAACTTTATCTTGAAAGTCCATGCTCCAAACCTGTAAGTAGATCGTGTCGTCATGGTCGTGGGGAATAAATGTCTCTTCATCTGATACGATCGGTAAGCTATCGATATCGCTCTCAGGAGCAATCTCTAACAATGAAGCGCTAAGCCAACCCTCTAACCCTTGATTAGAATTGATTACAAACCAATCCTTCGCTTCATTACGCCCTTTGATAGTTACACCAGAATCTTCAAAAAGACGACCGATCACTGGCTCGTCATCGCCTGCTTTGGGCTGGGCACGCAGATTAGCTGTTCGCAATACTCTTGCAAGGACCTTAGGAACAGGTGTGGGACTAGGTTCTGGGCTAGCTGTTGGCGAGTTACTATTCTGTGATGATAGAGCCGCTTGTCCGTTGCTTGAAGTACTTGAAGTGTTCTTAGCACTATCTGACGAGTTTGTGTTGGCACGAATAATGAACGCAAGCATCAGAAAACCGCATAAATACAGGATAAAACGCTTCTTGTTTCGCTTTTCAGGTTTTTGCTGGGCCTGAACAGATGTAGCTGGCGGTACTTGATTAGATAATACCTGGGTCGGCATGGTATTAGCTTGGCCCGGATACGGATTCTGTGCTTGGTTTGGTTGAGAAAGTACTGTACCGCACTGCTTGCAAAAACGTTCATTATCGACATAGCGGCTTCCGCAGGTTGGGCAAAACACTTCCATGAGTTTCAATCCTCCAGTTTAGACTAGTCACTCGGAGATCTTCTACAAATCTTCCTCCTTCCTTATTAGTTCCAATTCATTTCAAAAAAGAAACTCTGCTAGTCTATTTGTTATAAGCAGATTTTATATTGACCATATGACTTTAATAGTTGTAAAAGTCATATAAACAATCCCATTTTAAGGCTGATTGAGAAACCGTAGTGAATGCTATAGGATTTTAATCACAATCGTTTGTTGTAAATGTTTTTTAGCCAAAAATCTGCGTTTAAACCTCTAGTATGGTACGCTGTAGTTGGTACCGTCTTGTAGTGGAGGACTATCTATGCAACGCCGCCCATGGTTGACGGCCTTTACTCTGCTTTTGCTCATGCTCGTGCTTGCGGCCAGCCTACCAGTGGCGCCAGTCCAAGCCCAATCCAGTGTTGTGCGCATCCATCCTAATGGAAAGCATTTTATTGATCCTTCAGGACGACGTTTTTTCGCTTTAGGCTACAACTATGAAGGCCCTTTTGACCGTGCTTGGCGTATGTGGGAGCAGTTCGATCTCAGCTTGATCAACCGCGATCTTGATCGAGCGCGAGCTGGCGGTGCTAACACCGTGCGCCTATTTGTGCAAAACCCGCTGCCGGGCGAGATTATGGCGGGCGATTTCAGTAAGCTCGATGCGGTGATCAACAGCGCTGCTCAGCGCGGGCTCTATGTGCTCTTGACCTTCAACGATAGCGGCGACCGCGACCTTGCGCGCGTGATCGAGGTCAATCGTCGCATCGCCGAACGCTATCGAGGCAACCCAACGATTTTGGCCTATGATCTGCGCAACGAGCCGCAGTTCTTCACCTTGGCGACCACCAACTACCCAAGCGGCGTCGGCGTGCCGCTCCAAGGCACCGAGCTGATCGCCATCTACGGCGAGCGAGTCCCCCGCGAGGCCATTCCGGGTTGGCGCACCAGCACCAGCGATGGGCGCAGTCTCCAGAGCAGCTGGAGCGACGAGCAAGCCTACGCCTATGCCAACAACGTGGCCTACTTCCGCGAGTTTGTGGCCGCCTCCGAGCAGTGGACTGTGGCGGCGCCCGGGCGTAACATCATGGACTTCCCCGACTCGCCTGAAGCGCAAGCCTGGGCGCCCTTCTGGGCCGCTGTGAACGGCACCCTCGCGACGTGGATCGGCCTGCAGCGCGACGCCATTCGCAGCGCCGACGCCGAGCATCTGATTACGGTCGGCTGGAGCAACCTACTCTTTTCGCGCCTGCCCGCCAACGGAGCGCTGCTCGACTTCCACTCGCTGCACCGCTTCCCCAATCCCACTGTAAGCAGCGTCAACCAGATCCTGCAGTTCGGCGATGTGCTGCGGCGGCTCTTCCCCAATCAGCCGCTACTGCTCGAAGAGATCGGCTATTCGACCGCCGACGCCCATGCCGATGTGACCGGCATGCTCGAGATGGCGGTGACCTTGGGCGCCTACAGCCGAGGCTACGCGGGCTTTTTGAAGTGGATGCTGACCGATCTTCCGCCCGTGGGTAATCCGCGCGAAGACAACTACGGCGCCCTGCGCATCGACGGTAGCGCCAAACCGATCTGGCACACCTTTGGGGCCTTCGCGACCTATCTGGCCAACACGGCGGCTGAGCCGGGCGGCGAGCTAGCGCTCGGCGGCGGCCCGAGCTACACCTTTGTGGGCAACGACATCGTCTATAGCGCTGGGGTGACGGGAAATGTGGCTGGCTTGGCCTATCAGCTCGAATATCAGGGTCAGGTGCTTTTGCGCAAGCGGGGCGAGATCTACTTTTTGAGCACGCAGAACGGCCAGATTACACTTGACATAAAAACATTGATGCCGACTTGGAACGGCGGCGAGTATCGCATCGAGCAGCGCGAGGGCGACGGTTGGGCAACCGTCTTCGCTGGCAATCAAGCTCAGGCGACCGTTGGGATCGGCTCGCTGCGGCCCTATCGCGTGCTGATTCCGCGCTATAGCGATCCGGTCGGCCCCAAAGATGGCTGCCTTTTCTTCCCAGAGACGGGCCACAATCTGTGCGGCGCCTTCTTGAGCTACTGGCAGCAGCACGGCGGCCTAGCGATTTTCGGCTATCCCTTGACCGAGGAGTTCAGCGAGGTCAGCAAACAAGACGGCAAGAGCTACACGGTGCAATACTTCGAGCGCAACCGCTTCGAGTATCACCCCGAGAACGCGGGCACGCCCTACGAGGTGCTGCTCGGCCTCTTGGGCAGCGATCTGACGGCTCATCGTCGTGCGGAAGGACCCATGCAACCGGTGCCCAACCCCAATGATGGGCGCGCTTACGCCCCCGAGACGGGCCACACCTTGGGCGGCGCCTTCTTGCGCTATTGGCAAAACAACGGCGGCCTGGCGGTCTTCGGCTACCCGATCAGCGAGGAGTTTCAGGAGTACAACCCCGCCGATGGCAAGGTCTACACCGTTCAATACTTCGAGCGCAACCGCTTCGAGTACCACCCCGAGTATGCGGGCACGCCCTACGAAGTGCTGCTCGGTCTCTTGGGCAACCAAACCATCGACGGCTACGGCTGGCGCTAGCATCTAAACAGGGCGCCCCAACTTTCCTTGGGCTTATTCCGTACACGGAGTAGGCCCATTTTCACAGCCATCTGAACTTTACATAACACTATCGATAGCATCTTTTTGGCGAATGCGCTTCTAGCCCCCATTCGGCTTCTAGCGCGTCCGCCTACGGCTATCAAAGCGGCTGGCCCACCCTCATCCCCGGCCCTTCTCCCGCCAGAAGCGGGAGAAGGGAGCTTGAACGCGCTGCCCAGCATCACCGTACAAGGCAACTTTCAGCCCAAAAAGTAGACGATCAGCGGGATCAGCACCGCCGAGAGCGAGCCGTTTAGCGCCATCGCCAGGCCGCTGAATGCGCCCGCCTCTTGGCTGATCTGCAGCATACGCGCCGTTCCGATGCCATGCAGGCTGAGGCCGACCGCGAAGCCGCGCACGCGCAGATCGTGGACGCGGAAAAAGTCGAGCAGGGGCGCTGCGATCAATGTGCCGACCATGCCGGTCAGCAACACAAACACGGCGGCCAGCGCTGGCAGGCCGTTGATCTGCTCGGCGATGCCCATAGCGATCGGTGTGGTCACCGACTTGGGCAAGAGCGAGAGCTGCATAGCTTGGCTGAGCTTAGTGAGGTGCCCGAGGGCGTAGACGCTCGAGATCGCGATCAGCGAGCCGATCGGCAGGCAGACCAGCAGCGGCACAAGCATCTGTTTGAGCTTGGTGACGTTGCGATACATCGGAATCGCCAGCGCGACGGTGGCCGGGCCGAGCAAAAATTGCAGCATGCCCGCTTGGGCGATATAGGTTTCGTAGGGAGTATCTGTTATCAGCAGCACAGCCACCAGAATCATAGTTGTGGCCAAGAAGGGGTTCAAGACCGGCCAGTCGGGCAGGCGTTTTATAACCCAAGCGCTCGCTTGGTAGGTGAGCAGAGTCAGGGTGAGCCAGAAGAGCGGCGTTTCGCGTAAGTATCCCCAGAGATCGATCAGGTTATTCATGAGCTTCCTCGCGGCGTTTGTGGTTGAGCAGAACGGGCAGCCGCTGCAGGAATTGCAGGGTGAGAGCGGTGCCGACAATGGTTATGGCGGTGCTCAAAATCAAGACGATTGCGATTCCAAGCCAGTGTTCGCGCAACTGATCGATATAAAGGATCAAGCCAACACCTGCTGGCACAAACAAAAGGGTGAGGTTATCGAGCAGGCCGCTGGAAGCTCGCTCAAGCCCTTCAGAGAGCTGGCCGCGCAGACTTAACCAAGCAAAGAGCAAGAGCATCCCGATAACAGGGCCGGGTATAGGTAGTCCAAACAGGTGAGAGATCGTTTCTCCCAAGAGTTGGAAACAGAAGATCAAGGTAAGTGCACCAATCATTTCCATCCTCTAAGGCATACAAAAAACGGTTCCCAGCGGTGCAGAATTGCTGCCAAGCTGCTTCATCGAATGACGAGAGCGCTTGTACTGCAAGCTCTACTGCGCTGTGGAACCGTAACGCTCGTAGTGAATTTGTTCACTATCTTTTAGTATACCAGCGAATGCGATTGTGTGCAGGCCTCTAATGTAACCAATCTACTAACAGGTTGCTGACCGTTTCGCTATGAGTCTGTAACAGGCGGTGTTCGGCACCGTTGATCATCTGCAAGCGACAATTGGGCATATTGGTTGCCAGCATGCTGGCATGGTGCGGGCGAATAAAATTATCTTGATCGCCGTGAATGATTAAGGTGGGGGTCTCGATCTTGGCTTGAAGTGGGCGGCTATCGAATTTAAGCAGCAGGCGAGCCGCCGCTGCATTGCCGACCTCGGGTGTAGCGCTGGCTGCATTGAGGCCGCCGGTTAAGCGCTCGGCCAGCTTGGTGCCCAAAAGGCGCTGGAGGCTGGGCAAAAGGGCCATGGCGACGCTCTGGCGCAGCGAACGGCTCGGATAGGCCGGGGTGGCGACCAGCGCCATGCGATGAATACGCTGAGGTGCATAAGCCGCCAACTGCTGGGCAACTAAACCGCCGTGCCCAAAACCGAGCACATGACAGCGCCGAATGCCGAGCACATCGAAGAGCGCGGGCAGATCGGCGGCCATTTCAAGCACGCTTTTGGGGTTGCCAAGCAAGCAGCTGCGGCCGAAACCGCGCAGATCAGGTACGATCAGATGAAAATGAGCGGCCAGTGCCGGAATAATCGGTGCAAAAACCGAGCCAGCCGATCCGATGCCGTGGATGAGCAGCAGTGGGGTGCCCCAGCCGTAGGTGGCGCAGGACAGCGCACTTGAACGGCGCAACGCGGGGCTGCGCACAGCAAAAGTGGTCATAGACATCCTCCAAAGTCGTGTCGATTACCGACTCTGGTAGGTGTTTGGTCTATTCGGAATGGGGGGAAGAAAAAACCCACACCTAGCGGCGTGGGGGACGAAGCACAACGACCCGGCGCTACATGCGAAGCAGCGTATCGGTCGCTAAGCTGGGGCCTCCACGACGCATGAACCTCACACGTCTACCAGAGCCGCAGGGTTGTTCTGAATGGCTTGCGTCCATACTTCCTCAGGAATGGCTTTTTCGGGCAAGTTGCATATGAGCGACCTTGGTCTGTATGCAACCTTGAAGCGCCCAAACGATCCGATCGATTGGGGAAACGTGTTTCCGTGCGCTTCGTGCCATCAAAAAAGCGAGACTTAACGTTGAAATTTGCTTTCAACAAGGGGAGTATACAACTTTCAGCCCCATTGGTCAAGTAAAAATAGGATGACAACTTTGTTTGTCTATATGACCTTAACCATATAAAAAGTCACAAAACCCACTCACCACACTGCTTTGAACAGCGAAACGCAGCGAGCCAAGCTGCTTGGTGCAAGCACCGGAAAGCTTGCTTCGAAAGCAGTGTGAGCATAGATCTGGGTGTACCCTTCCATGCTCTGACGGAGAAGTATCTCCCTGCCATGCGGTCTCAACCGCGTCTGCCTACGGCTATCAAATGCTTTTCCTCCCAGACGGATCGTACCCTTCGACAGGCTCAGGGTACGATTACTCGCTCTACCTTCGACAAGCCACACTGCCAAAATTCTCTAAAACCTTCTAGCCACGAAGCTGCTGGAAGGTTGTATCAGTTAATTACTTTCTCTTTGGCCTTCGGCAGAGTGGAACTTGACCATTTTTGCGTTACAAGAACGCAACTCTGTAAGCGAATTTGATGTTAGTGGGCAGAAAGCAAGTATGTTGTGGTATTGAGAGATGTGCTTGCGTGCGCGGCAATCGCTGGCAGGTCAGTCACTGCGATTCATTGGGTGGCGAAGAGTGCGTTGTAAGCGCTGCGTGAGCGCTGTACACGCTTTGGCGAAGGCCGATGGTCCGAATGGGAGGGAGCCATGCTGGTAGCCGTAGGCGGACGCGCTAAGAAGCCGAATGGGAGCTAAGGAGCTCGCCGCCTTAGCAAGAAGATCGAGCAGTATGCGCTATGGGGCTGTGGCCGCTTCCTTGCCGTAAGCCAACCTTTTCGCTATACTAGCCCAACGGTTTCACCCTCCAGTGATATTATCGGTTATTATTCCTTGAGCGTGATTCTCCCTATACAGTTAGAGAAGAGTTATGGCGAAACAAATTCAAGCTTGGCGCGAACTGTCAGGCCACTACCGACATATTTACCTTGCGCCGCATATGGACGATGCCGCGCTTTCGTGCGGTGGCGCGATCATACAGCACGTGCAGGCTGACGAACCAGTTTTGGTTGTAACCGCCTGTGCGGGCAGCCCCGATCCGGCCGGCCCCTTTAACGCCTTGGCGGAAGAGATGCACACCGAGTACGGCGTGACGGGCGGCGAAGCGGTCGCTCTGCGCCTCAAAGAAGACGAGGCTGCGATGCAAATGCTCGGGGCCGACTACCTCTGGCTCGACTACCTCGACTGCATCTATCGCGTGCCCGACAAGTACTACTCCGACCCCACAATCTTCGGCCCCGTGGCCGACGGCGACCCGCTGGCGGCCGAGCTGTCCGCTCTGCTGGTTATCTTGGGCCAGCGCTGCCCCGATGCGACCATCTATGTGCCGCTGGGGATCGGCCACCACGTCGATCATCAGGCTTCGTTCTTGGCGGGCTTGGCGGCGCATAACTACGATCTGCCGATCGTCTTCTATGAAGACTACCCCTATGTGCGCACGATGGGCGCTCTGGAAGCGCGTTTTGCCGAGATCAAGGTTAATCTAGAGCCTCAAGATATCGCGATCGACGAGACCTTCGAGCGCAAACTGGATGCGGTCGACTGTTACACCACCCAAGTGGTGCGCATCTTCGGCAGCTCGCAGGACATGCGCGATGGCACGCGCGAATTCGCGGCCAAGCGCGCCCCGAGCGGACACAAGTACGGAGAACGCCTATGGCGGCGCGTGTAAGCTCAGCTTTCGCGCTTGTTGAGCCCGATCAGAGCGAGTGGGATGCCTTCGTCGATAGGCATCCCCAAGGCAATCTGCTGCAGAACAGCGCTTGGGGCGAGTTGAAAGGCCAGTTCGGCTGGCAGGTGAAGCGGGTCGCTGTGCGCGATCAGAACGAACTGCGGGCTGGAGCACAGCTGCTGATTCGGCGCAAGTTCGGCCTCAGCATGGGCTACGTCCCGCGCGGCCCACTCTTCTCGGGCGATAGTGAGATCGATACACTGCTGCTTCAGGCCCTCCACCGCAGCCTGCGCGGGGCGCGCTGCGTCTTTCTGCGCATCGAGCCCAATCTGCACGAAGGCGAGCAGGGTGATGAGCTGCACACCTTTCTGCAGCAGCAGAACTGGCGCATCGCCGACACGATCCAGCCGCGCAGCACGATTGAACTTGACATAAGTAAGGAAGCTGATCAACTATTCGCCGCCTTCAGCAAGGGCCATCGGGCCGATATCCGGCGCTCCGAGCGTCTGGGTGTGCAGGTACGGGTGGGCGAGAGCGAGGCCGATTTAGACGCCTTTTACGCCGCGATGCAGGCGACCACCGACCGCAAAAGCGATTACGCCATTCACAGCCGCGACTACTACGCCCAAGCTTGGCGGATCTTCAAGGCCAGCGGGCGCGCTCAACTGCTGATCGCCGATTTCGAGGGCCAGGCGGTGGGAAGCTGTATGGTCTTTGCAGGCAAGCAATCGGGCTACTATCTGTACGGCGGCTCCAACCAGATCGGCCTCAAGAAGGGCGCCAACCACCTTTTGCAGTGGCACGCCCTGCAGTGGGCACAAGCCCAAGGCTGTTGCAGCTACGATTTTTGGGGCATTCCCGATGCCTTCGGCCGGGCGGCCTTCGTGACAGACGAAGCGCGGCGCGCCGAGCTAGAGGCCCAAGCCCAGCAAGACCCGCTTTTCGGCGTCTATCGCTTCAAAAAAGGCTTCGGAGGCCAAGTTGTGCGTTTTCTGCCTGCCTACGACTTCGTGTATCTTGCGCCCTTGTACGAGCTTTGGAAACGGCGGGCAGCTTGATCTTTGAACGATTGTGATGGTATGGAACAAAAAAGTATTTATCCCTTGAGCCAACTGCTCAAACACTTGCCTACCGCTCGGCTGCTCGGTTCGGACAGCCAACCGATCAGCGGGGTGGCCTACGACTCGCGCAAAGTGCAGCCCGGCGATCTGTTCGTAGCGATTCGCGGCACGCACACCGACGGCCATCGCTACATCGCCAACGCCCTCGAGCGCGGTGCCAGCGCCGTGGCAGTCGATGAGCGCTACTGGGATGCAAGCAGCACCGCTACGCTGAAGGTACCGATCGTAATCTTGCCCAATAGCTTGGTAGCGCTTTCGCCGCTGGCCGCCGCCTTCTACAACTACCCAGGGCGCGAGCTCAAGGTGGTCGGCATTACGGGCACCAAGGGCAAAACCACAACGACCTCGCTGACGAGCCGTGTGCTCGATTCGCGCTATAACACGGGCATGATCGGCACGCTCGATTTCAAGATCGGCGCACGCCAGTGGGCCAACAAGACCCGTCAGAGCACGCCCGAAGCGCTCGAGATCCAGCAGATGCTGCGCGAGATGGTGCAGGCCAAGTGCGACTACGCCGTGATCGAAGCGACCTCGCACGCGCTCTCGGCCAACTGGAACCGCTTGGGCGACTGCGACTTCGACGTCGCGGTCTTCACCAACGTGACCCACGAACACCTCGATTACCACGGCTCGGTCGAGCAGTACCGCCGCGATAAAGCGCGCCTGTTCGAAGCTTTGGGGCAGAGCAGCAACCGCGAACCGTGGGCGATCGTGAACGCCGACGATCCCTACCATCAGCTCTTCTTCGATGCCGCGCCCAGCCACGCCCGCCGTTTCAGTTTTGCGCTCAAAGCGCAGGCCGATCTGCGCGCCGAAGCGATCGAGGCCACACCCAGCGGTACACGCGCCGTCTTGCACTCGCCTTGGGGCAGCGCGCCGATCGCTCTGCGTCTGCCGGGCATCTTCAATCTGGTCAACAGCCTAGCTGCCATCAGCGTCGGCCTCAGCCAAGGCATCGAGCTCGAAACCTGTATCGCCGCTCTGGAAGCGGTTGAGGGCGTGCGCGGCCGTATGCAGCCTGTCGATCTGGGCCAGCCCTTCGCCGTGATCGTTGACTACGCCCACAACCCCGACTCCTTCGAGCAGGTGATGAGCATGCTGCGCCCGCTGACCAAGGGCCGTATCATCGCTCTGTTTGGCAGCGCTGGCGAGCGTGACCGCGCTAAACGCCCGATGCAGGGCGCTATCGCAGCTCGCTACTGCGACTACCTGGTGCTGAGCGACGAAGATCCGCGCGCCGAAGATCGCTACGCCATTTTGGAAGAGATCGCCGCCGGAGCCGAGCAAGAGGGTAAACGTCAGGGCAGCGGCTATGTCTGCATCGCCGACCGACGCGAGGCCGTGCAACACGCGCTGGCCTACGCCCAGCCGGACGACTTGGTGCTGCTCTTGGGCAAAGGCCACGAGAGCACGATCCAGTACGACGGTTACGACATGGAGTGGAATGAGGCGGAGGAAGCCGAGAAGGCGCTGCGCGCGCTCGGCTACGGCAAGTAGCAGCGCTGAGGGATGGGGAGGAGCTTGCGCCCTCCCCACTTGATCTGCTTAGTGTTGAGGTCCGTTATAGGTCTCGCCCGCTTCGATGCGCAGGTTGATGCGATTCTGGGCCGAAGGCAGCGGACAGGTGGCGTAGTCGGTAAAAGCGCAGGGCGGGCTGACGGCGCGGTTAAAGTCTAAGATCACCTTGCCGTCTGCGTCGGGCGCGCTGGTGTAGAGGAAGCGCGAGGCGCCGTAGGTTTCGTGGCCCGCCGTCGCATCGCGGAAGACGATGAACAGGCCGTTTTTGCTGGCCGACGAGACCTCGAGCGCGATGCTCTGGCCGTGCAGCTCGAAGTGTACCTCGCCCGGGCATTGCTCCTCACTGACATCGCCGAGCACATTGACGATCTGGCGCACTTTGGGCGTCGGATAGCTGATGTAGCGTCCTTCGATCACGTAGCTTTCGTCGACGGGAAACCAGGTGCGCCCTTTGAAATTGCGCCGAGCATGGCTCTGTTTGTCGCGCAGACGCACGCCGATCCGCTCGCCGCGCTGCATCACAAAGAAGCTGACCTCGCCGATGCTGAACAGATCGGGCGAATCCATCGTTTGCAGGTTGATCTCGGTCGCTTCGTTTACGGCCCGACCGTTGAGCAGCAGTGGGCTGCCTTCGACCGGCAGGTAGCTGACGCGTTTGCCCTCACGCCGCAGATAACCCAGGAGCGCCGGTGCATCACCGGGCACGATCACGCTGCACTCTTCGGAGGCACCGATGCTATTGTCGCCCTCTTCCAGCCAGAACAGGCCGGCAACCGTGAGCCAGCCATCGTCGGCGCGCAGCTTGGCCTCGGCCTCCGCCCGCCACGCCTCGATCTCGGCCTGATACGTGCTAGTAACTATTGACATAACGAACCCTTTGGTAAAAGTGGATAAAGTGGATAAATTGGACTCGCATACTATACTACTCTCCAACGCGCTTCCCGTCAAAATTGTCGACGCTGAATAGAAAAAGGAGAAGTTGTGGAAGCCGAAAACATTATTCATAATACAGACGAGCGGCGTTTTGAGCTTCAGATCGGCAGCGATCGCGCTGTAGCCGAATATGAACTGTCGGCGAATCGCATGCTGCTGACCCACACCTACGTACCGCCTCACCTGCGCGGCCAAGGCATCGCGGGCAAGGTCGTCAAAGCCGCGCTCGACTATGCCCGCCAAGCCGGTCTCCAAGTTGTGCCAATCTGCCCCTATGTTCACACCTACATTCTGCGCCATCGCGAATACCAAGACCTTGTGACGCAACTGTAAGTCTGAGAGCAGCAGAAGGAGCCTTCCCTGTTGTGGAAGGCTCCTCCCTTTTTCAGCCTGTGCGTTTTCAGGCGGAGAGGCTTCTAGCCCCCATGCGATCCTTAGCGCGTCCGCCTCCGGCTATCAGAGTCCCGCCCAACAAACGAGGGCTGTAGCGGCGCTCGCACCTTGTACAGAGCCCGCTCGTTCTACACTTCCTCAAAACAAATCTGCTAAAAGACGCGTTCTCTTTCAGCGTAGGTAAACGAAAACCGGGGGAAAGAGTTGTGAGAGATTTCGCGCTATAGCGCGAAATCTCTCACAACAAAAAGAGACATGTTCCACTCTGCCGAAGGCCAGATAAAAAGCAATGCGGATTTGTGTGTCTATATGACTTTATTCAAGTTTAAAGTCACAAAATCACCAGGCCATTCGCCACCAACAGCACACAGCCCAGCACAAACACAAAGCTGGCGAAGCTCGTTCGCAGCTGTTTGGGCGAGATACGTTGGCTGATCTGGCTGCCCATCAATAGCCCAAAGATGCCGCTCGCTACAAACACGCCGATCAAGGGCCAAGGCTGCTGCCCGTCGCTGAGGTGGCCGAGCAGGCCGGCCAAGCTGTTGATCGCGATCACGACCAGCGAGGAGCCGACCGCGTCCTGCATGCGCATACCGAGCAGCAGCACCAGAGCCGGAACGATCAAGAAGCCGCCGCCGACCCCCAGAAAGCCCGTCAAGAAGCCGACGCCTGCGCCGCCCAGCGCGACCTTCCACCAAACGACACGCTGCTGATCTGTGTTCACTTTCGGGCCGCCTCGTAGCATGCTCGCCGCGATTACAAGCATCAGAAGCGCGAAGCAGATCATCAGCAGTGTGTCGGGCAGGCGTTGCGAGAGGTGGGCACCCAGATAGGCGGCCGGTATGCCGAGCGCGCCGAAGAGCAGCGCTTGCTTCCATTTGACGTGGCCGCTGCGGGCATGCATCCAGGTGCCGATCAGCGCGTTGCTGCCGACGATAATCAGCGATGTGGCGAGAGCGGAGTGCGGGCTTTGGCCCAGAACGTAGACCAACACCGGCACGGTCAAGATCGAACCGCCCCCGCCCAGCATCCCTAGCGCCAAGCCGATCAAGACGCCGAACAGGGGCGCTAACACAAGGTTGAGGCCGCTTAGCATTCCGAGTGCTCCAGCGGCAACTGCAGTCGGCTCCACTCCAGCAGGCCGCCCCGCATATTGACGGCATCGAACCCCGCTGCGATCAGCTGGGCCGTCGCCGTGGCCGAGCGCTTGCCCGAACGGCAGCTCACGTAGATCGGACGGTCTTTCGGAAGCTTAGCCAACGCTTGCCCAAGCGATCCCAAAGGGATGAGCTTGCTGTTGGGAATGTGACCCTCGCGGTACTCGTTCGGCTCGCGCACATCGAGCACAAAGGTGTCGCTCTGCTCGCGCTGCCGTTTGAAGAGCTCGAAGGCTTCGATCTCGGGAATGCTGTTGTTCTGTGATGTATCGGACATTCTTTCCTCTTAATGCGTCTCCACAGGGAGTCCGGCCGCCTGCCAAGCCTTGATGCCTCCCTGAAGCAGACTGATCTGGCTGTGCCCAGCCGCCGAAAGCAGACTGCTCGCGATCGCGGCGCGCCCGCCTCCGGCGCAATAGACCAGCAACTCTTGTTGCGGCAGCTCGTTCAGGCGCTTGGGCAGCTCGCCCAAGGGGATGTGCAGGCTTTCGGCGATGTGGCCTTGCTGATACTCGTCGAGGTTGCGCACATCGAGCGGGATGTAGCCGTTGAGCTGCTTGTTTTCCTGCGGATTATAGCTTGAGATCCGCTCCAGCGCTTCGGGCCACTGCTCGATGACCGTGCTATCCCAGAGCTGAACCACCCGATCGCTGCCGATCAATCGTAGCAAGTAAATGGCCTCTTGTTGTTGCTGCGGCTCGCCGATCAAGCCGATGGCTTTATCGGCGCTGGTGAACCAGCCCGCCCAGCTCAGGAAGCTCTCGTTCAGGGGCAGGTTGATACTACCTGCGATATGGCCTTGCAGGAACTGCTCGGCTGGGCGCAGGTCGATTACTTGAAGCTGATCGGCCAAAGCCTCGGCGAGGCTCTGCACGCTGCCACGCTCGGCTTGGGCTAGGCTGGCTAAGGGCGCTGGGCCGAGCTTGTTTTCGCGCTTCATGGTCGCGAAGTAGGGCGGCGGAGCGGGCTGGCCGTGCAAGACCTCCTTAACGAAGCGCTCTTCGTCTGCGATGGAGAAGCCCCAGTTTGTGCGCAGCTCGTAGCCGAGCGTCGACTGTGGGATAGCGCCAAGTGCGCGCCCGCAGACGCTGCCTGCGCCGTGGCCCGGCCAGATCTGCACGAACTCTGGCAGGGAGCGCAAGCGCTGCAGCGCATGGAAGAGTTTGTGCGCGCCCTCCACGCTCGAGCCGACGACGCCCGCGGCTTTCTCCAAAAGATCGGGGCGACCCACATCGCCCACAAACAGCAGATCGCCCGTACAGACGCCGATCGGCAGATCGCTGTTGGCGCCGTCGCTCACCACAAAGACCATATGCTCTGGGGTGTGGCCCGGAGTGTGCAGCGCTTCGACCCTGATATTACCGACCTTGAAGCGGTCGCCGTCGTGTAAGAGGATGGCCTTGCTCTCGGCCGCGTAGGCGTACTTCCAATCGGGAGTGCCCTCGTCAGAGAGATAGAGCTGCGCACCAGTGCGGGCGGCCAGCTCGCGCGCCCCCGAGATAAAGTCGGCGTGGATGTGAGTCTCGGTTATGGCCGTGATCCGTAGCCCTTCGCGCTCCGCCAGTTCGATATAGCGCTCGATCTCGCGGGTGGGATCGACGACCAGCGCTTCGCCCGTGGCTGGGCAGGCGATGAAGTAGCTGGCTTGCGCCAGTTGGTCGTTATAGATTTGACGGAAGAACATCGTTCACTCCTTGTATCTTCAAACAGTCTCTATTCGGCGGCCAAGCGCTTCTTCAGCGTTCCGATATCGCAGGTCGCATCCTGGTTGTAGGGCAGCTTGCAGAGAAGAAATGCCAACCCGCAGAAGTTGGTCAGCGCCGAGAAGGTCAGCCCTGCGCCGACGAAGGCCGCGATCAGCAGCATCGGCTTCCAGAACAGGCTAGCGATAACACTCAGCAACACCAGACTTCCTGCCAAGCCGCGCACTTGGCGTTCCAAGCTCCAGCGCTGTTTGCCGCGCACCACCGGTTTGCCCATGCTGCTCCAGCGCGCGACGCCGCCCTCGAGGATGTGCAGGTTTGTAAACGAGGCGCCGCGCAGAATGCGCTCGGCTTGCTGGGCGCGCGCACCGCTTTGGCAGACGATGATCAGCGGAACATTCAAATAGTCGCGCAGTTCCTCGCAGTGCTTGGGCAGCAGGTCGAGCGGCAGGTTGAAACTGCCCTCGATATGCACGCTCTCAAACTCGGCGGGCGTGCGCACATCTATCAGCTTGAAGCTTGCTCCCTCCTTGATCAAGTTCTCAACTGTTTCGACATTCAAAAAGCTTGGATGCGACATGTACAATCCTTTCAGCACAATGGTGAGAAACTTGTTTCACTCCTTCGTTCACCACTTCGATGAAGATCGGAGCGTTTTGGTTACAAGCGAGAGCGGGGCGCTGGAAGACGACGAGGAGCGTTGCGCTGCAACGCTCCTCGCAAGCCCTTGTTTGTTGGGCGAGATGTTTAGTAGCCGGAGGCGGACGCGGTGAGGACCACATGGGAGCTAGAAGCCTCTCCGCCAAAAGCATAGGCAGGCGAATGGGTCGCGCTAGCTTTTGCAGATCTGCTTCTGCTTGATAAAGCGGCGCAGACGCTCTTCGACTGCGTGGGGCAGGGCGGGGTTGTGCTCGTCGAGCCGATGGTAGAGCTCGAGGGTTTGGCGCAGACTCTCGAAGAAGCTGCGGCAGCTCTCGCATTCGCATAGATGGGCCTCGAGCTGGGCGCGCGCCTCGGGCGACAACTCGTCGTCGAGCAGGGCATTGAGCAGCTCGTACAACTGTATCTGTTCTGCTTGGCTGTGCATAGTCATTCTCCTCGAAGATAGTTGGCTAACAGGTCGCGTAGGCGCAGACGGGCGCGATGCAGGCGCACCTTGACCGCGCTGAGGCCGATCCCTAGACTGGCGGCGGTCTCCTCTGTACTGAAGCCTTCCAGCTCGCGTAAGACGAAGACGAGCCGCAGACTCTCGGGCAGCTGCTGCAGGGCAGCCTCGAGTTGCTGACGCAGCTCTTCGTCGAGCACAGCCAACGACGGGTTCTCGGGCCACTCTTGAGGCTGATAGGTCAGGTCGTCGGGGCTGAGGCTATCGGCCAAATCGTCGAGCGAGTGGCGCTGAGCTTTCTGCTTGCGCAGGCGCATCAAAGCCTCGTTTGTGGTGATGCGATACAGCCAAGTCGCTAAACTGCTGCGCCCCTCGAATTCGGCGACCTTTTCGCAGGCGCGGATAAAGCTCATCTGCAAAACGCCTTCGGCCTCGTCGGGGTCGCCGACCAGGCGCAGGGCCTGGGCATACATCTGAGGCGCGAAGTGCTTAAACATACAGGTGCAAGCGTCGCTTTCTCCCCTTCGCAAGCCCTCGAGCAGGGCTTTTTCGTCTTCGTAGATGCTGAGATCGATCTGAAGCGGCACGATAATCTACTCCTCTGCCAATTGGCATACATTGACCTATCTGTAGAGAGATGCGAATCGAAGGCTTTCGGTTACATATTGTGACTATATGACCTTTTCCAATAAAATATTCACAAAAACAGAATCAGTCCAAAGACTGGCTTGACACGTCTAGCGAGCGTGTGTTAGTCTACGGAGGAGTATTCGCTGAGGTTTAGAGGAGTGGTTTATGTTCTGGGATAGCTTCAACAACACATGGCGGAGCCATATCTCGGCCACTCTGCGCGCAAAACATAGGATCACTGTGTCTTGCGCGCCCTTGCAAAACTAAACCTCACTTTTTGATAGCTGTTTGCAAACGTCGCGAGCCAGTGCGGTTTCGCGACGTTTTTTATTTGCCTAGCCGCCTGGCCGCTCTTTGCAGACTGAGGAGAGCAGAGAAAGAACGATGATTATCGCAGACATCAACAACATGGCACGCGTCCACGGCGGACGAACGATCTTTCGCAATCTCTCTTGGTCGATCCAAGAGCGCGAGAAGATCGGTTTGGTTGGCCCGAACGGCATTGGAAAATCGACGATTCTGCGCACTCTCGCTGGCATCGAAGCGCCCGACGAAGGCACGGTGACCCTGCGGCGCGGCCTGCGAGTGGCCTATCTGCCCCAAGAGTACGAGGGCGATCCCGAGCGCTCGGTCTTCGATGAGCTGCTCGCGGCACGCGACGATCTCGTTGCGCTCGAGGCGGCCATCGCCGAGGCCGAGGCCCAACTGGGCGATCCAGCGGTGATCGTCGATATGGATCGTATGGCGAAGGTGCTGCAGCGCCACGAGCAGCTGCTGAACCAATGGCAAGAGCAGGGCGGCGGCCAGACCCACTCGCGCGCCGAGGCGCTTTTGCGCGAACTCGAGCTCGACGAGCGCCAATGGCAGCGCCCTATGAAGCTGCTGAGCGGCGGCCAGCGGAAACTGGTTGGTTTGGCGCGCTGTCTGCTGAGCGACCCCGATCTGCTGCTGCTCGACGAGCCAGACAACCATCTCGATATGGAGAAGAAGAGCCTGCTCGAGCGCATCATCAATCAATTCGACGGTGCGGTGGTGATCATCTCGCACGACCGCTATCTGCTCGACGAGACGGTGCGCATCATCGCCGAGATCGAGCCTTCCGATAAGAGTATGGCGCGTATGAAGCGCTGGGAGGGCAACTACTCGTCGTATGTGACCCAAAAAGAGCTGGCGCTGATTCGTCAACAGCAGACTTACAGCTCGCAGCAGAAAGAGATCGAGCGTTTAGAGGCGGCCATCGCACGCTTTCGGGTCTGGCTGAATATCTCGCTGGACAGGCGGCACAAAACGCGCCTCCTCAACAAACAGCGCCAGATCGATCGCATGGAGAAGATCGAGCGGCCAGTCTTGGAGCGTCGCAAAATGGCGCTCGAGTTCCGCCCACGGCTGCGGGGCGGTGCCAAAGCGATCGAGCTGCGGGGCATCGATAAATACTTCGGCGATCATATCATCTTTATGGGCGCCAGCGCCACGATTATGAACGGCGAGCGGGTCGGGATCGTCGGCCCGAACGGGGCGGGTAAATCGGTGCTGCTGCGAATGATTATGGGTGAGATCGAAGCCGACGCGGGCGAGATTTGGATCGGCCCGAGCATTCAGACCGCGTACTACGCTCAGCAGCACGAAACGCTCGATATGAACCAGACCCCGATCGAGGCGCTGCGAGCGCTCAAGCCGATGTACGAGGGCGAGGCGGTCGCCAAGCTGGGCAAGTTCCTCATTCCCTACGCGGCCTGCAACCAGCCGATCGCCAAACTTAGCGGCGGCGAAAAGAGCCGCGTTCAGCTCGCGCGCCTGATGCTGACGGGTGCCAACTGTCTGATTCTTGACGAGCCGACCAATAATCTCGATATCCCATCGGCGGAGGTGCTAGAGCAGTCGCTCGATAGCTTCGCGGGCACGGTGATCGTGGTCTCGCACGACCGCTACTTCCTCGACCGCGTGGTCGACCGCATCTTCGAGATCCGCGATGGCGGCCTAAAGATCTATGAAGGTGGCTATAGCTACTACGAAGAGCACAAGGAGAGCTAAGGGCTGGAACGGCGGGCCTGCAGCGTTTTGCTGATGCGCTCGAGGGCCTCGCGCAAAGTGCTTAGCTCGCGCTCGATCAGCCAAGCGCCATAGTCGTCAAGCCGCTCTAGCTCGCCGTGAATGCTGAGCATACTGGTTCGGGCGCGCGCGATCTGCTCGCAAGTGGGTGTGACCCAAGCGGGCAGATCGGCCGCTTGACGACGCTCGGGCAGCGACCCCGCATTCTGCGGGTTATCCACAATGCTGCTCTCAAACTGCTGCTCGGCTAGCTCGCTCTGTTCCTCATCGCGCCCGACCACAAAGTTGCGCAGGGTTCCTTCGCGCTGCAGGGTGTTTAGGGCGCGCTGCACATCACAAATACGTGGGCTGCACTCGCTTTCGAGCATGGTGTCGAGCACGCTGGGCGGGGTAGAGGGTCGCGCCACTAGCGCGGCGACGCTCTGGTTGAAGTGGCCGCTGATCACAGCCTCGCGAAAACGGCTGTCGCGCTGGGCTGCCAGATGGATGTTGAGCAGGCGCTCGGCCACATCGGGGCTGGTGCCGGTGACTTCGAGGAAGAGATACCAACGCCCTTCGTCGGCGATACTGCGCGCTTGGCTGAGCCAGGTCGCAGCGTCGAGCAGGGCCTCTCCGCGTCGGCGGCGAGCCATAAGGTAGTTGCGGGCGATCTCGATCAACTCGTGACCGAGTTTGTTGGCTTCGGCTGGAAGAACCACCTCTTCGAGGCGCAAACCGGGCTGACTCGGCGACAGGTCGCCGACACGCTTCAGGCTTGGTTTGACCATCGGCCATCTCCTCACACAACCCAAACCGATCTTGCGATGCTACTGGGTGGATGTCTTAACTATACCACGCCTGTCCAGTTCTTAACCAGCATACACAATCACGAGCAGGCTGCCAAAAGCGCTTGAAGAGCGCGTCTACATGCCGTATGATGAAACAATTGGCAGATCTCATTTTCTGGGCTGTGTAGCAATTTTCCGAACATTTCGGTACATATAAAGTAGGCGGTATTGCTGCCTGTTTTTTCCGCTCTCTATCTGTTTAAAAGGCGATCAATTATGGATCTTACAGGCCATACGATTGGGTCATACAAACTGCTTGAAAAGCTTCAGAACGACAAACCGGGCATGAGCGAAGTCTATCGGGCTTACGATAACCTACATAACAGGCAGGTCGCGGTTAAAGTTCTCTCGGGCGCACTGGCGCGCAATCCCGCCTTTATTCAGCGCTTTCAACAAGAGGCGCGCGTCTTGTCTCGTCTCCAACATCCTTCGATTGTGTCGTTGTACGATAGCGGAACCAGCGAGAGCTACGACTATCTGGTGATGGAATATATGGCGGGCGGCTCCTTGGCTGGCTTGATCCAGCGCGAAGGCCCGCTACCGCTCGAGCGAGTGCTACGCATCACCGAGGCAATCGCTTCGGCGCTCGACTACGCTCACGCCCCGCCCTTTCAACTGGTTCACCGCGATGTGAAGCCCGCCAATATCTTGCTCGACGCGCATGGCAATCCCAAGCTGAGCGACTTCGGCTTGGTGAAGGTGGCGGAGGCTCATCTCACCATCGTTGGGCAGCGCTTCGGTACACCCGCCTATATGCCGCCCGAACAGGCCTTCCCTTCGGGCGAGATCGGCAGCCCAACCAACGTCGGTCCATGGACCGATATCTATTCCTTGGGTGTGGTTGTCTTCCAAATGCTGACCAAGCAGTTACCCTTCCGTGGCACTGTCGACGAACTGCTTAACGCTCAGCAGAACCAAGTTCCGCCCTCATTATTGGCCTTTCGCCCCGAGCTTTCGCCCATGCTCGATGAAGCCGTTCAGAAAGCGCTACGCAAACGCTCGACAGAGCGCTATCACAGCGCAGGAGCCTTTGCAGCCGCGCTACGTCAGGCTGCCTATCACACGCCAATGGCCCAAGCGGGCGGCTATCGCCCCCCTGTGATCGCGCAGATCCCGCCGACGAGCCAAGCCGCCTATGCGCCTCAGCCAACACCAAGCAGCCAGCCTTCGTTTTCGCAAGCTCAGCTCTACGCTTCCTTGAACCCGCCTGTAAGCGAGCCTCAACGCAGCCGCATGCTCTCGATCGTGATCTGGATGCTGATCGCCATGGTTGTGATCGCGATCATCTGCTTGTTGGTGCTGCTGGTGTTGTTATAAGCCACTGTCCTTTTGTTGGCGTGCCTTTTGCTAGCTTTCAAGCAAGCACTTGTTTGCACAACTCTGGCGGAGGGTTTGCTTGCTCCCATTCGATCCTTGGCGCGTCCGCCTTCGGCTACAAAAGTCCCCCATCTCCCATGCAGGCTGCTTGCGAGCGCTGCCAGCGTTGCAAGCAGCGCTGCGCTATGCTGCTCTCCTGCTTGGCAGGAGCTATGCATTACCCAAAGCCGCGTCGGCAGCAAAAGGCGATATGTCGCATACCATCGCGGGAGTATCCTTGAGAGCACGGAACGGGGAGCATTCACCCCCTCGCCCGCAGTGCGGGAGAGGGGGCCGGGGGGGTGAGGGCAGCTAGCCGCTCTGATAGCCGAAGGCGGACGCGCTTGAGACCGCATGGAAGGGAGAGAGCAAGCCGCCCAAAGCATGAAAAACGGCTTCACATGCGCTCGCTGGAACATATCGAAGGCCGTTTTAGAGCATGCTATCGCCAAAAGCTCCTCATTAGGCTAGACAGAAAACACAGAGTAGCATACAATTGAAAAGACTCAGACGATTAGATAAGGAGATGTATCCTATGGCAAAGGTGAGTGCTGGTGTGCTCTTTACGCCAATCCCAGAGCGTATCGAACGGCTCCATGATTTGGCCTATAACCTCTGGTGGACGTGGCATAACGAGGCCCAAGAACTATACCGTCAAATCGACCCGGCCTTGTGGGAATTGGTATACCACAACCCTGTAGATTTCTTACGGGAGGTTCGTCAGCACACACTTGAGGCGGCTGCAGCGAATCCTGCATATCTCCAACAGTATGATGCAGTAATCAGTGCCTTCGATGCCTATATGGGCGAAACCTCGACTTGGTTCACCAAACACTACCCCGATATGCAGAACGAAACGATCGCTTACTTTAGCGCCGAGTTCGGTCTGCACGAATCATTGCCGATCTATTCGGGCGGTTTGGGTATCCTTTCGGGCGATCACACCAAAGAAGCCAGCGATATGGGCTTACCCTTTGTGGGCGTGGGCTTTATCTATCCGCAAGGCTACTTCCGTCAGCGTCTCGACCATAGCGGCTGGCAGTTTGCCGAATACAACAAGCTCAACTTCTCTAATGTTTCGGCCACTCCGGCGCTCACGCCCGATGGCAAAGAAGTAGTGGTTGAGGTCGAATTGCCCGGACGCACAATCTACGCCAAAGTCTATCGCTTCCAAAACGGTCGCAACCCACTCTTCTTGATGGATACGGATATTCACCCCAATAGTCCGCGCGACCGCGAACTCTCGGCGCGTCTCTACGGCGGCGACCAAGAGATGCGTATCTCGCAAGAGATCGTTCTGGGCATCGGCGGTGTGCGCGCCCTGCGCAAGCTCGGTATCAACCCGACCGTTTGGCATATGAACGAAGGCCACTCTGCATTCCTCGTATTAGAGTTGCTGCGCGAAAAGATTCAGGCTGGTGTGCCCTATGAAGAGGCCGTGCGCGAGATTCAGGCGCGCTCGATCTTCACAACCCACACGCCTGTTCCGGCTGGCAACGACGCCTTCCCCTTCCATTTGATGGAACAGTTCTTTGCGCAGTATTGGCCACAACTTGGCCTCTCGCAGGAAGATTTTCTTAACTTGGCGCGCCAGGATCAGCATTGGGGTCCCACCTTTGCGATGACTGTGCTAGCCATTCGCTTTGCCAGCCGCCGCAATGGCGTGAGCAAGCTGCATGGCCATGTAGCTCGTGGTATGTGGAACTGGCTCTTCCCCGGCACCCCCCAAGACGAGGTGCCAATCACGTCGATCACCAACGGCGTGCATACTGGTACATGGCTCGCACCCGAACTTCGAAAACTGTACGACGAATATCTGCCCGCTAACTGGACCGATACAGTCGACGACAAGAAAACTTGGGAGCCGATCCGAAACATTCCCGATAAAAAGCTCTGGGAAGTTAAGCGCAAACTGAAGAGCGATCTGGTGCACTTTGTGCGCTCGCGCACCCAAGCGCGCCTGCAACGCATGGGCCAACACGCCCTCGTTTCATCGCTGCTCGACGAAAATGCGCTTACGATCGGTTTCGCGCGCCGCTTCGCGACCTACAAGCGCGCGACGCTGCTCTTCCGCGATCTAGAACGGCTCAAGGCGATTTTGAATATGCCGGGCCGCCCTGTACAGGTGATCTTTAGTGGTAAGGCTCACCCGGCCGACGATCCGGGCAAGCACTTTATTCAAGATGTCTATCAGCTCTCGATGCAACCCGGCCTTGCTGGTAAAATCATCTTCATCGAAGAGTACGATATCTGCGTCGGTCAGAAGCTGGTGCAAGGCGTCGACGTATGGCTCAACAACCCGCGTCGCCCGCACGAAGCCAGCGGCACTAGCGGCCAGAAGGCCAGCCTAAATGGCGCGCCCAACCTGAGTATTCTCGACGGTTGGTGGCCAGAAGCCTACAATGGCAAGAATGGCTGGAAGATCGGCGAAGAGCGCGAGTATCAGAACTACGACGAGCAAGACTGGTTCGACGCTCAGGATCTCTACAACGTGCTCGAGACTCAGGTCATTCCGACCTATTACGATCAAGACGAAGAGGGCATCTCTGCGCGCTGGATCGAGATCTGCAAAGAGGCGATCGTTACCTGCGCGCCGCAGTTTAGCATGCGCCGTATGGTGGCCGAATACACCAACGAGCTCTATATCCCGGCAGCCCGCGAGGCCAAAGGGCTCTAAACTCGTATCCTAAGCCTGTCGAAGAGTACGGGAAACATTGCTAACGATAATGTGTAAAGAGAAGAAGGTCGCTCTTAGGCGGCCTTCTTCATTGTGAATTAAACTATGCTATACCTTGTTGCTACCCCCATCGGAAATCTGGGCGATATTACGCTGCGCGCCTTGGAAGTGCTGCGCGAGGTCGATATCGTCGCCAGCGAAGATACCCGCAAAACCGGCATTCTGCTCAAGCACTTCGATATCAAAAAGCCCCAAGTCACCTTCCACGAGCATAACGAGCGCCAAGCAGTTGCGCGCGTTATTGGCCTGCTCGAGAGCGGCAAAAAGGTCGCGCTGGTCACCGATGCAGGCACGCCCGGTATCGCCGATCCGGGCTATGTGCTGGTGCGGGCCGCCGTCGAGCGCAATATCCCGGTCAGTATGGCGCCCGGCCCGACCGGACTGATTATGGCGCTGGTGCTCTCGGGCCTGCCGGTGCATAGCTTTACCTTTCGTGGCTTCCCGCCCCGCAAAAGCGGCCAACGGCGGCGCTTCTTCGAGATCGATCAGAACGCGCCCCATACTTTGGTCTTTTATGAAAGCCCCTACCGCCTGATCGAAACGCTGGAAGATGCCTTGGCTGTCTATGGCGATCGCGAGGCAGCGGTGGCCAATGACCTGACCAAGCTCTATGAGCGAGTCGATCGTGGCAAGCTCTCTGAGCTGATCGCAGCGCTCGGCGAGAGCAACAATGTGCGCGGCGAATATATCATTGTGATCGCTGGCGCAGAAGAGCAGCGCAGCAAAAAGCGGGTCTATATTCGCAAAGACCGCGACCTCGACCCAGAAGATGAGGAAGAGGACTTTGAAGACGAGGATGAAGCGCTCGAAGATGATGAATAGGCCGATATGGCCAACTCAAAAGCGAGAAGTATCACATTTCCGTGTGATACTTCTCGCTTTTTAACCTTATTGCTGACTTGAAAAGCAAATATGGAAATAATATGCTGGTATAATCACTTAAAATAGATCTTGCTCTTTCCTTGCCCTCAACTAGCCCTAGGTGTAGCTTATGTCCGATCCTTCCCAGAATCCCCAGCATCACATAACAAACCAGACGGTTCAAGGTTATGCCTATGTTGGTGCTATGGCCGGTAGAGATATCATTGGTAATGTCACTATTAACAATGGCCCTGACCGTACTCAAGTCCTTAATGCCTGTTTGGATAAAAACTATAGCTTCTTTCAAAGCCGACTAGATCGATTTGTAGGTCGAGAACAGGAGTTAGCAGAGATTCGTCAAAGGATTGCGGAATTACTGCCAACTGGTGGCTATATCACCATTATGGGCCAAGCAGGGCAGGGCAAGAGTTGTGTGATCGCCAAACTGGTACACGATCATCTTCTACAAGTCGCGGCTGCACAAGGGAAAGAGCTTTCTTCAAATCCAAGCTTCGATCAATTAACCAGTAAAGTTGGGCATGAGCAAGTTATTTTCCATGCTATTCCGCTCGACCCGGGAGCAGACTATCAGGTTAGACTTTTGCACAATCTGATCGCTCGGCTTTGCCTCAAGTATGGTCTACCAGAAATCTATGCCAGCAATGCTCCACGTCAAGCTCTAGCCGGTTATTTTCAAAATGCTTTACAGGATATTGCCCGACAGGGAAAACAGGAGCTGATCTATATCGATGGTCTTGATCAGATTCTGCCAGATAGTGATGGTAAACGCGATCTTAGCTTTTTGCCAACCAATCCTCCATCAGGTATCGTCTTTGTGCTTGGCACACGTCCTGACGATATCCTTCAGCCATTGGAGCTACGCAAACCGCGCGAACCTTACCTACTGCCAGCGCTTAGTCGAGACGATTTCGAGCTGCTTCTGCAGCGTTATCAAGTAAATCTGGCAACAGTCAATATCGAGCGTTTTTATGATGCAATGGATCATAATGCGCTCTATTTAGACTTGGTCGCTCAAGAGTTACATGCTCACGAAGGAGAATTAACTACTGAAGTAATTCAAATAATAATCAAAAGTATTGAAGAGAATCCGGATAATATCTTTGGGCTCACTATTCGGCGTTTTAAAAACGTATATAACCAATACTGGAAGAGCGCAATCAAGCCTTTATTTGGCTATTTATTAGCTGCTCGCTCCCCCTTGAGCGAACCAGCTCTACGAGAATTAATTGGCATTGATAGTGAAGAACTAAGAGAGGCTTTGCGTGTAATAGGAGGCTTATTAACCACAACCAATGACTATCGTTATACCCTCTATCACTTAAAGCTACGCGATTATTTAAAGAGGGTTTCGCCCAATATAGAGGATGATCTTCTTTTTACCAGCGATGAACTGCTTCGCTTTCATAAGCGGCTGGCTAATTGGGCCTGGCAGGGCAAAGGTGGACTAGAAGCTATCTGGCAGGACCATAAAGATGGATTGAAACAGGAGCGCCGCCTCTATGCTCGTGAGCATTTGATTACCCAGCTTGCCGATGCCCAAGACTATGAGCGGCTTTGGGAACTCCTTGATGTTGGTGACTATGGTCGTGCCAAGCTGCGTTTTGACCCTAGCACTCGTAGCTATGCCCTTGATCTTGACTATGCTCGCCAAGCGATTATTGATATCGATGGAACCCTAGATGAACAACTTCAACTGCTACCTCGCTTTTGGAGGTATAGCCTATTACGAACCCGCCTTGCTAGTAGGGCCGATGCCTACCCCGATGAGCTCTATCAAGCTATGGTTCGTCATGGGCGAGTGCAAGAAGTTATTGGTCTGCTGGAGCTACTTAGTGATCAAAAGCGTAAAATTCGTCTTTTTGTAGAATTAAGCACCCTTATAGCTGATCGTACTGATATAGTTCAGCAGATGCGCAACCGGGCCTTACAACTTTGGCATGATCTTACTTCGGAAGAGCGTGAAAGCTCTATCGATGCTTGGTTTGATCTAGATAACGAGCTAAAAGATGGAGCAATCAAGCTTATACCTTTGTTAATTGAGCCATATCTGGCTCAAGATTCTGCTCGAGATCGGCTTAATCCTTATCTCTATATCCGTTATTACCAACTTATAGCTGATTACTACTATTTGATTGATACAAATACAATAAAAGAACAAGCGGCTCTTCAAATTGTCTTTGGCCTCGATTTAGCAACCCTAGAGGCAGAAACTCGTGACCAGATCTATAGATTGCAGATACAGCTTACCTTAACTCGTTTTAGGAGGCCAGAGTGTCTAGTCCAAGCCCAAGCGCTTGCCTCCCAGTTTAGCCATCCTTTGCAGCGAAGCAGGGCAGAGCTTGCGATTGTCGAGGCTTTGGCAAAGATAGGGCAGATCGAGCAGGCCCAAGCGCTTGTCTCCCAGATTAGCGAACCATTTGAGCGAAGCAGGGCAGAGGGAGCGATTGTGGAGGCTTTGGCAAAGATAGGGCAGATCGAGCAGGCCCAAGCGCTTGTCTCCCAGATTAGCGAACCATTTGAGCGAAGCAGGGCAGAGCTTGCGATTGTCGAGGCTTTGGCAAAGATAGGGCAGATTGCGCAGGCCCAAGCGCTTGCCTCCCAGTTTAGCGATCCTTTGCAGCGAAGCAGGGCAGAGCTTGCGATTGTCGAGGCTTTGGCAAAGATAGGGCAGATTGCGCAGGCCCAAGCGCTTGCCTCCCAGTTTAGCCATCCTTTGCAGCGAAGCAGGGCAGAGCTTGCGATTGTCGAGGCTTTGGCAAAGATAGGGCAGATTGCGCAGGCCCAAGCGCTTGCCTCCCAGTTTAGCGATCCTTTGCAGCGAAGCTGGGCAGAGCGAGCGATTATGGAGGCTTTGGCACAGGCAGGGCAGATTGCGCAGGTCCAAGCGCTTGCCTCCCAGTTTAGCGATCCTTTGCAGCGAAGCAGGGCAGAGCTTGCGATTGTCGAGGCTTTGGCAAAGATAGGGCAGATTGCGCAGGCCCAAGCGCTTGCCTCCCAGTTTAGCCATCCTTTGCAGCGAAGCTGGGCAGAGATTGCGATTGTCGAGGCTTTGGCAAAGATAGGGCAGATTGCGCAGGCCCAAGCGCTTGCCTCCCAGATTAGCAAGCCAGATACGCGAAGCATGGCAGAGCGAGCGATTGTCGAGGCTTTGGCAAAGATAGGGCAGATTGCGCAGGCCCAAGCGCTTGCCTCCCAGATGAGCGATCCAGATACGCGAAGCAGGGCAGAGATTGCGATTGTCGAGGCTCTGCTTGCGGCAGGGCAGATTGCGCAGGCCCAAGCGCTTGCCTCCCAGATGAGCGATCCAGATACGCGAAGCAGGGCAGAGATTGCGATTGTCGAGGCTCTGCTTGCGGCAGGGCAGATTGCGCAGGCCCAAGCGCTTGCCTCCCAGATGAGCGATCCAGATACGCGAAGCAGGGCAGAGCGAGCGATTGTCGAGGCTTTGGCAAAGATAGGGCAGATTGCGCAGGCCCAAGCGCTTGCCTCCCAGTTTAGCAAGCCAGATACGCGAAGCAGGGCAGAGATTGCGATTGTCGAGGCTCTGCTTGCGGCAGGGCAGATTGCGCAGGCCCAAGCGCTTGCCTCCCAGATTAGCAAGCCAGATACGCGAAGCAGGGCAGAGATTGCGATTGTCGAGGCTCTGCTTGCGGCAGGGCAGATTGCGCAGGCCCAAGCGCTTGCCTCCCAGATTAGCGTTCCAGATACGCGAAGCAGGGCAGAGCGAGCGATTATTGAGGCCATAATCAAAGCTAATAACTACTTAGAGGTTATTAGCTATATTGAAACTCTTTGGCTTCAAATACAAACATATAAAGAACTATGCAACAAGGTCTCACTTGTCGATAAGCTATTGTTTAGCTTCCCAGAATTGGGCAGGCAATTCGCTGAAGGTTTTGATTGGGTTGAATCAGCTTTGGCGTAGCTCTTAAATCTATCGGCAAATACACAAGGCACTGAGATGGTGTATCTCAGTGCCTTGTATGCTGCATAGGCCAATTAGCCTTTAGAAACCTACATTGGGGGTAATGCTGATCGCTACCTGCTGGTCATCGCTAAAGTCTAGACTAATGGTGTAGATAAAGGGCGTTTCATAGAAGGCAATCTGGGCGACATAGCTCTGCTCGCCCAGCCATGCACCGCTGCTGGCCACCTTGCGCTCGATGGCTTGGCGGGGCGCAACCGAGGGCCGATTGCCCTTCAGGTTGGGAATGGTGGTGCTGCCAAAACGCCACTGGCCATAGCCGATCTCGATGGTGTGGGCCTGCTCGTCGCCTTGGTAGCGCAGGCGCAGAGTCGCGCCGTTTTCGCCAAAGTCAAGCTGAGCGCTCTCGACGTCTTCATTGTTGGCGGCGACCGTCAGCGTTTTGCCCGCGATCTGAGCGGCCAAAGCGCTGCTGGCTTGACCCGCTTGGGTCGGCAAACTGAGCGATCTAAGCTTGGCGCTGAGGGCGGCGTTGGCCTCTGGATCGGCTGCGAGCGCATCGTTATGCATCGCCGGCAGCAGATGCTCCCAAGCCAAATTGAGCACGGCCTGCATATCTGATGTACCCGAGGTGATCGCCAGCACTGCATCTTGATCGGGCATCACCACACAGAACTGACCGAAGGCACCGTCGCCGCGGTAGGCGTTATGGCGGCAGCGCCAGAACTGGAAGCCATAGCCCTGCTGCCAGTCGGGGTTGGTCGTCAGATCATTGCCAGCGTTCTCGATCTGCTTCGAGGTCGCCAGCTCAACCCATTCCTCGCTGATCAGGCGTTGGCCGCGCCATACGCCCTTTTGCAGATAGAGCTGCCCGAAGCAGGCGATATCCTCGGTGGTAATGCTCAGGCCCCAGCCGCCAGCGTTGATGCCCTGCGGCGAGCTATCCCAAGTCGCCTTGCTGATGCCGAGCGGCTCAAGCAGACGCGGCTTAAGATACTCCAGCAAGGTCTGGCCCGTTACCTTCTGGACGATCGCCGAACACATATAGGTCGCGCCGCTGTTGTAGACAAAGTGACCGCCGGGCGCGTACTCGACCGGGCGGGCCAAGAAGCCGCTGACCCAATCGCCATCTTTGCCCTCCCACAAATAGCCAGTGGTATCCTCGGCGTGACCCGTGCCCATAATCAGCAGATCACGTATGGTCATCGCGCGCAGATTATCGCTGACCTCGGCTGGCAACTGATCGGGGAAGAAGGAGATAACCTTATCGCTGAGCGAGATCCGCCCTTCGCTGACTGCGAGGCCGACCGCGCTCGATGCGAAGCTTTTGCTAAGCGAAAAGAGCAAGTGGATATCCTCGGGGCCGTAGGGCTGCCACCATCCTTCGGCGACAACCTCTCCGTGACGCACCAGCATCACGCTGTGCAAACCGAGTTTCTGTGCTTCAACCGCCTCGATAAAGGCGCTGATTCCCGCTGATGCAATGCCCTGAGCTTCAGGGGTGGAACGGGGCAGGCGTTGGGTCATGTGGTACCTCTTTGTCACTTCATACCCAGAACGAAACTAAGGAAGCGCGTACAACCATTCGTCTGTGCCGAACTTGGTAGCGATCAGCTCTTCGGCGGCGGCCAGCTCCTCCTCGCTCAGCTGCGAGTCTTGCAGGCCGAACAGCTCGCGGAAGGTCGCGACCATATGGTCGATCACCTCAACGCGCGGCAGGCCGGTCTGCCTGCGCACGGGGTCGACCCGTTTAGCCGCACTGGTAGTGCCTTTATCGCTTAACTTTTCGCGTCCGATCCGAAGAACTTCCAACATTTTAGCACTATTAATGTCATACGACATCGTCACATGGTGCAAAACCGACTGAGCTTGGCGCTTTTGGGCCGCCCCGCCGATCTTGCCGCCCTCCGAGGTGATATCGTTGATCGGCTGGTACCAGGCCTTCACGCCCAAGCGCTCCAAAGCGATCAGCACCCACTGGTCGAGAAAGGCATAGGACTCGATCGCGCTCATGCCAGCCACTAGCTCGATCGGGGCATAGAGCGAATAGGTGATCGTATTGCCCGGCTCGATGAACATCGCGCCGCCGCCCGAGATGCGGCGCACCACCTGGACATTGTGGCGCTTGGCCCCCTCGGGGTCGACCTCGTTGCGTACCGACTGGAAGCGACCGAGCACTACTGCGTTCGCGCCCCACTCCCAGATGCGCAGGGTGGGCTTGCGCTTGCCTTGGCTGACCTCGTTCATTAGCAGTTCGTCCAAGGCCATATGCATCAGCGGAGAGCGCGGGGTATCGCGGTCGCGCAGAAGCTGCCAATCATAGGATCGCCACTTGGCCAAAATCTCTTCGTTCACGCCGCACCTCCTGTGATCGCACGGCGTACTGCGACAGCCACGCCTTCCGCTGTAATACCGAGCGTCTCAGCGTTTGCTAGGGCCTCAGCGGCTCGCTCAGTGATCGTCTGCTCCGAGCTATCGGCGGGCAAACCTTCGAGGCTCTGGCTCAGGGCGAACAGCGCCTCATCTGGCTCAAGAAAGAAATCGCCGCTGACCTGCACATTCGCCAAGCGCTGATCGATCACATCGAGATCGACCACCACCAGCTTGCCGCCAGGGATTTTATATTCACCATGCATGGTTTTACCTTGACATAATGATTCGAATACAATCGCTTACAGCTTGTATTCTACTACAGAGTCTTGGCGGTTTGGCTATGTTATAATGGATATTAGTTTGGAACTGGATAAACAAAAAGAGTAAATCATGGCAATTCGACGTATTTTACATATTAACGACCCCGAGGATCGCAAAATCCTCAAAGCCAAAGCCCGCGAGATGAAGCTGCCCGTCAAAGGTCTCGATCAGCTGATTCAAGATATGTTTGAGACCATGCGCGCAGCCAACGGTGTGGGCTTGGCAGCCCCTCAGATCGGCCTCTCTCAACGTATCGTTGTGATCGAGACCCCCGAGATCACCGAGACCGATGAAAACGGCAACGAGGTGGTGGTCGAAGAATCTGAAAGCTATGTCTTGATCAACCCTGTGATCGTCAAGAGTAGCAAAGAGCTGATCAGTTGGAACGAGGGCTGTTTGAGCTTGCCCGGCTGGTATGGCGATGTGATCCGCCCCGAGTGGGTCACGGTCGAATACACCGACCCGAACGGCAAGCGTATGCGCCTGCGCAAGGCCGACGGCTGGCTGGGTCGCATCGTTCAGCACGAGATCGACCATCTCGACGGCATCATGTTCACCGAGCGTATGGAAGACATCACTCAGCTACGCGAAGTGAAGCCCGACCAAGAGGTCGAGAACGAAACTGTTTAAGAAATAAAGGCCTGATGAGTGATCTTTTCTCATCAGGCCTTTTGATTCCGCTTAATTCATCGGCGGAAACATCCTCACCCCAAAAAAGGTCCCTAGCGCGTCCGCCTACGGCTATCAGATGGGCTAGCAGCCCTCACCCCCCCGGCCCCCTCTCCCGCACTGCGGGCGAGGGGGTGAATGCTCCCCGTTCCGTGCTCTCAAGGATACTCCCGCGATGTTTAAACCTAGCAGGCGCTCGCACCTGCTAGGTTGCAGCGATTCCAGTGGTTACAGCGATTGCAGCGAGACGCTTTTCGATAGCCCTTGGGTTGTGGGTAAGCGCGTTTATAGCCGTAGGCGGACGCGGTTAAGACCTTCTTGAGTTAGAGCTGTAGCCGCCTATTGCTGAATATCGTACCCTTCGACAGGCTCAGAGTATGAAAGCTCCTTAGGCACAGGCTACTGCTTGGATCTGACTTTCCAAAGAGCTACCATTGCTGGAATGCTAGATCAAGCACACAAGAATCACAAGCACAATCTCTAAAAAACTCAGTGACTCAGTGCCTCTGTGGTGAATAAAAAAGAGACCCAATAGGTTAGGAAAAACCCTCCTATTAGGTCTCTCTTGTTGGCTTCGACAGGCTCAGAGTATGAAAGCTCCTTAGGCACAGGCTACTGCTTGGATCTGACTTTCCAAAGAGCTACCATTGCTGGAATGCTAGATCAAGCACACAAGAATCACAAGCACAATCTCTAAAAAACTCAGTGACTCAGTGCCTCTGTGGTGAATAAAAAAGAGACCCAATAGGTTAGGAAAAACCTCCTATTAGGCCTCTCTTGTTGGCTTCGACAGGCTCGGCCAACCTTAGTTTTAGGGCAGGCTGCGTAGCTCTAGTTCCGAGAAGCGCGCTGTCACCGTTGTATCGCCAGCGGCGGCCACCACACCATACTGTTGGGTTTGGGGCATGCCCGGAATAGCCGCCTCGGTGGTGATCATACCGTTAATGATCAGGGTGAGCTGATTGGCCTGCACTCGCACCACCATGCGGTTCTTTGCGCCCGCCGATGTGTCGATATGCTCGCTGCTGCCTTGATCGATCACCAGAATGCGGCCGCCGGTGCGCTGCTCGACCCGATAGGTGCCGGAGCGCGGCTGAATCAGACAGACCACATAGTTCGAGCGGTCAAGGAAGCGTACCAACAGCCCTGCGCTGCCCGTATCGGCTTCGATCGTTACGCCGATGCTATAGTCGCTGCCGCCCGTTAGGGTGCGATAGCTCCAGATATTGCCGATTCCGGGCGAGGCTGTGACTTGGTAGGTACCTGAGCTAACATAGCCTACGCTCCAGCCTTGACCCTCTTGGTTGGTCCAGCCTTGGCGCGCAAAGTCGTCGGCGATCAGCACTTGGCCGCTTTCGACAACTGGAGTTGAGGTGCGTGTGCTGGGCGCTGTTGGCGAGGAAGTCGGCGAGGCAGTGGGCGAGCTGGTGGGAGCTTGGGTATTGGTCGCTTGGCGAGTTGCAGTCGCTGCGCGCGTAGCGGTCGCTGCACTAATCGCCTCGGGCGTGGCAGTAGCAGCGGGCTGCTGCGGTTCGTCGTTCGTTTGATCAACAGCCGCCGCAGAGATCGACGTGCTCTCAACGACGGCGGGTTCGTTTCCCCCCTGCCCTCCAGTCAGTCGGCTCGCTTGGCCGCGCAGACCAACGGCGACGCCGACGATCGCTGCTACGGCGGCGCTTCCCAAAGCCCCACCGATGATCATTCGGCGCATACGCTGGTTGTTCTTTGGCTCAGCGGCAGAAGAAGCTGGCGCAGCGGCTGCGCTGGGCTGAACCTGGGCCTCGAGCATGGCGATCAAGGCTGCGCTGTCGCGATAGAAGGGGTTGAGTTGCTGAAGCTGGCGCAAGAGTGCGAGCGCTTGCACATTTCGCCCCGCTTCGATATGAGCACGGGCCTGATTATAAAGCTCGGCTTGGTGGTCGCGCGGAGGCGACGGAGTCTGCGGCTTGGGCGGCGGTGTGGCCGCCGTTCCTTGCGAGCCAAGGCTTTTGCGGTTATAGGCCGAACGTGCCGCAAAGTCGCTTAAGGTCGCATAGGCCTCGTTAATACGCAGCGTGCGCTGGCGAGCGTACTCCTGCTCTTCCGGCGAAGCCGACATAAAGCGGTCTGGATGGTAACGGATAATCTGTTGGCGGTACGCGCGTTTGATTTCTTCAGAGCTGGCGTTGCGTTCCACGCCAAGCAACGCATAGTAATCGAGGCGCTCAAAATCGAAATCCTGCACCCGATAGCCTCCAAAAACTGTTTGAATAGTTCCTAATATTTAAACCGCGACCATTATACCAGTTTTTGAGCAATCGGCTATGAGCTAGGTTTGGATTGTTGTTGAGAGAGCTGCTGCAATTGGCTTAAATTGTCGCGAACAATCACAGTGGTTGGATGCTCTGGTCCTAATATCTGCTCTCTGATCTCCAAGGCCCGTAGATAGAGCGGTTCTGCCTCTCCATAGCGTCCTTGGGAAGAGTAGAGAAGTGCCAGATCATTGAGGCTGCTGGCGGTATCCGGGTGGCGCGCTCCCAACTCTTGCTCTCTGATCTCCAAGGCTCGCAGATAGAGCGGTTCTGCCTCCCCATACCGTCCTTGGGAGTAGTAGAGATTGGCCAGATCATTGAGGCTTAGGGCGGTCAATGGGTGGCGCGCTCCCAACTCTTGCTCTCTGATCTCCAAGGCCCGCAGATAGAGCGGTTCTGCCTCCCCATACCGTCCTTGGAAGTAGTAGAGAAGTGCCAGATCATTGAGGCTTAGGGCGGTATCAGGGTGGCGCGCTCCCAACTCCTGCTCTCTGATCTCCAAGGCCCGTAGATAGAGCGGTTCTGCCTCCCCATACCGTCCTTGGGATCTATAGAGAAGTGCCAGATTATTGAGGCTGCCGGCGGTCAATGGGTGGCGCGCTCCCAACTCCTGCTCTGAAATCTCCAAGGCCCGTAGATAGAGCGGTTCTGCCTCCCCATACCGTCCTTGGGACTCGTAGAGATTGGCCAGATTATTGAGGCTGCTGGCGGTATCAGGGTGGCGCGCTCCCAACTCCTGCTCTGAAATCTCCAAGGCCCGTAGATAGAGCGGTTCTGCTTCCCCATACCGTCCTTGGGACTCGTAGAGATTGGCCAGATTATTGAGGCTGCTGGCGGTATCAGGGTGGCGCGCTCCCAACTCCTGCTCTGAAATCTCCAAGGCCCGTAGATAGAGCGGTTCTGCCTCCCCATACCGTCCTTGGGACGCGTAGAGAATGGCCAGATTATTGAGGCTGCCGGCGGTCAATGGGTGGCGCGCTCCCAACTCCTGCTCTGAAATCTCCAAGGCCCGTATATAGAGTGGTTCTGCCTCCCCATACCGTCCTTGGGAGTAGTACAAAATGGCCAAAGAATTGAGGCTGCCGGCGGTCAATGGGTGGCGCGCTCCCAACTCCTGCTCTGAAATCTCCAAGGCCCGTATATAGAGTGGTTCTGCTGCTTTATAGTTAATCTGCCCTTGTTCAGCTCGGCCTAATGCCAAAGCTAGCTCGGCTAGATCTAAATCTTGCTCATTCTTATGGAGTTGATAGAGGTAACGTAAATGAGGAAGTATTGATAGTAGTTTAGAAGGGATGCCTTGATTTACTAGTGTATGGGTTTCATCTGCTAGCACTGTTTCTACTTCTGCTTGAGCTTCAGAGCTGTGCATTGCTTGTTTGACATAAGTAGAAATTAAACGATGAATACGAACTCCAGCTTGTTCTATCTGTTCTAGAAAGCCAAGCTCTAATAAACGATTAAGTGCATCTGCTCTTAGCAGGGCTTGATCCTCATCCTCTTGATCATACTCACCGACAGTTCGCTTTAATAACTCTGTTTGAATCGTTTCATTAGGGGCGAAATAGCTTGCTCGTGCCAGTAGAGCCAGCGCCATACTATCAATTGGATCTGCACTATCCAAACGTTGAAAGCTGGTATCAAAAGTTGCTTGTAGGCTGCGTTCGACCTTATTTAGTGAAGGATGTTCTAGTCGTTTAGTACGTAGATTTTCAAGATAGCTAGCGACTTTACCAAAAGCTTCATTGCGATAACGTTCTAAATAGCGCCCTGCTAAGCCCAGAGCTAGAGGTAGATCGCCTAGCTCTTCAGCGATCTCATTGGCTTCAGTTTGACTTAAATCAGGCCGGAAGCTTTGCAACAGCTGAATACTCTCGGCTCTTTCCAAAAGTCCTAAAGCTAAAGGTGGATGAATCGGTAGATCGCTGGCCCATTGACTATTACGGCTAGTAATCAAGACACGACAAGCTCCAACCTTAGGTACATATTTCTCTAAAAGCTGTTCGGTTTCCTGTGTATTAAAACCATCCCAGTTATCAAAGATCAAAAGGCGAGGGATAGGTTTTCGCAACTCCAGATAAACTCTTCTTATTTGTTCTTGTTGATTTAGCTTTTCGCGTTCTTGAAACAGTTGTAAGGTATATCCACAGTCAACGATTTCACTATCAATGTTTTGACGATTAGCAAATGAAATCCAAAAAACTCCTCCTAAGAAGTATTTACCATAACGATAGGCGAACTCGCTAGCCAAGGTGCTTTTGCCGATTCCTCCCATTCCAGTGGTTACCACGCTTAAACCGCCCTGTTTAAGCTGCTCAGCCAGTTTGAGTAGGTCACGCTCACGACCTACAAAGTGGCTCTGCGGTAAAGATGGAATACGTGACCAAGCGGGGATATTCTCTATATCGCGCTCTAAAAGCTGATCGGTTGGCATTTCTGCCAAGTAGTGTTTGGCAGCCTCAGAGTCGATTTCGATCCTTTGTTCGGTTGTTAAATAGACATATTTATCGCCCTGAACATTATCGCCAAAGTGTTGGCTACCCGATTCATAGCGCGTCCCGCCGGATTGTAGATTGATAGGAGCATGTACATCGCCTGCCACCGCCATCTCGGTGGGAGCATCGATCTTCATTGTATGCTCGCGTTGTATGTTCGACGAACTATCAATATCAGCCAAGATAGCTTTGTAATCGGCGATCTCGCGCTTAAGTGCTAGCAACGCTTGGGGTGAGACATTCTCTTGTTGACATAATTGCTTGTAGCGTTCTTCAGCTTCAGCGAGCTGCCTGCGCAGTTGGTCAATACTCTCGAGACTGTCCATACTTATTCTCTGCTCTCACAGTCCGCGATAACCTTCTATCTGTATTAGTACCGAAACAGACAAAAAGTGCTTATAGAGCATTGACTTCAACAGGCTCGGTCAACGCCAGCTCTCCCTCACAAAGGCTCAAATTGGACTATGTTTTAATGCAACATAAGGTATGTAATGATGCATTAAGAAATTCTTGCGGTCTGGGAGGAGATAGAAGGAATGGCAAGAAACGCGCGTATTGCATCGACAGCGTTGCCGCATCGATCTTCTTTGTGTTTGCAACGCTGCGACATTGTGTCTCAGAGCGGATCGTCGCTTGATTGCAACGCTGCGCTGTGCTCGACCAATATTTCGAACGGGTTTATATTTATGTTAAGTTTAGGAGTTATGTGTCGGAATAGCAGCCTCAGAAGCACAGAATACGTTGTATAGCATCGCGCTAGCTAGGAGGTCGAGGAAGCCAATTACACGAATGGAGAGCTGCTCATCTGGTAGCCGTAGGCGGACGCGGTTGGAGTCTATTTCTGGGAAGAAGGGTAGACGCCGAAAAGGCAAAAAGAGACAAGTATTATGTCAACTTTCTAGGAAAAACCTCTGATTTCTCCTGAATTTTTAGCTTTTTTACCAAAAGACGAGCACATTTGTGGATCAATTGGTACATATAGTGTGAAGAGAACTGTTCATTGATAATGTAGGAGAAACATCATGCAGCTCTCTTCAAAACGTTGGTTGATTTGGCCACTTGTACTCTTTTTGGCAGCGATGGTAATGGCTTGTGGCGGTTCTTCCGCTAGCAGAGCGACAAACAGTGGAAGCAGCTCTAGCAGTAGCCAGCGACCAGAGCAGAAGACGGAACAAGAACAGACAGAGCAGGAAGCAGAAGCAAGCAGCGAGCCGGAGCTCGCCGAGCCAGGTCTAAGCCGCAGCAATCCCTTGCCGTTGGGCAGCACGGTCGAACTAGAAGACTGGAAGGTAAGCGTCACAGGCTATAAGCAGGGCGAAGAGGCGGCCGCCGCAATTTTGGCAGCCAATCAATTTAATGAAGCCCCCGCCGAGGGTACAAGTTATGTCTTGGTCGATCTAGAGGTGGAATACACTGGTGACTCTGAAGAAGCGCAGTCGCCTATTATAGGTCTTGACTTGCGCTTAACCGGCAGCAAAAACATTCTCTACGGCTCAGCCATGCTGGTGCCCGAGCAGAGCCTCGAAGGTCAGCTCTTTAAAGGAGGCAAAGCGGTAGGTCAGAAAGCCTATCGCATCGCAGCCGACGAGGATAATCTGATGCTGCGCGTTCAACAGAGCCTAAGTCTCAACGCAGTGCCCTACTTTGTGGCTCTCAACGAGGGCGCATCGCTCAGTCCAGATGCCAGCCTTAAAGACGTTATGTCAACCGATAGTGGCAAGAGCAAAGAGGCGCCCGCCAAATTGGGCGAGACCATAGTAGGCAGAAACTGGGAAGTGAGCATACTCGAAGCCTTGCGAGGAGAAGAAGCTCTCGCGCGCGTAATGGAGGCCAACCCGTTCAACGAGGAACCAGAGGCTGGCAAAGAGTATGTCCTTGTACGCCTGCGCGCGCGCTCGCTGGCGAGCAGCAATCCTGATGAACTGGCCTTGGTGAACGGCACGCTGTTGAAAATAACGGGCGAAAAGGGTGTAATCTATGAACAACCCTTCGCAGTGGCCCCAGATCCGCAGTTCGATGGCACACTCTTCCCCGGCGGTTCGATCGAAGGATGGGAGGTTTTGGAAGTTGCAGAGGGAGAGACAGGCTTGGTGCTGATCTTTGAGCCGCTCTTTAGCCTGAGCAAAGCCGATCGTTTCTTTATTGCGCTGCAGTAGTCCCTAGAGGAGCTATCTATGAGTGCAAGCCGTATACCGCTAAAGAAACGCATCAGCCCAGAAGAGCGCATTCGCCTGATTGAAAACTGGTTCCCATTGGTTCAATCAACCAACGAACTACTCGGCTGGAACCTCGACGGAAGCAAGCTTGAAGAGCTTATTCTCGAAAGCGCGCCCCACTTGCGGTGTTGTTGCTCACCGATCGAGGCCTATACGGTCCTTATATCGTACTACGTTCAACTTACACAAAAGAGTGATAGTTAGCCCATGGAGAGCGAGATGACACGACGACCAGGCGGCGCAAAACGAAGTTCTTGGCATACCTACCGACGGCGAATGACGATTGTGCGCCTCCTTCTGCGCCATGCACGCAGCCGCGACGACCTCATCAAGGCTGTGCGCATGGAGCTAGGCGAAGAAGCCTATCCCGAGGCTCAAGAAGCCGCCTTTAAGCACGATCTCGATAAGCTCAAAGAGGAGTATAACTGTCAGATCGTCTTCAAGCGCAAAGAGGGTGTGTACGAACTGCAAGACCTTGGCGAGCTCGCCCTGCTCGACCTCTCTGACACAGTGCTCGACGCTTTGAAGATCATCGAGCAGCTTGGTAAACTGCTGCCCGGCTCGATCAACCTCAGCATCTTCGCCGATCAGATCATTCGGCTGCTGCCACCCTCGCGCCGCGACGCACTGCTCGACCGCTCATCGGTCCTGATCAAAACGCAGGGACAGTCGCATAGCCCGCCCGAGCCAAGCGTGATCGATAAGATACGGCGGGCGATTCGCCAGCGCCAAGAGCTTGAGTTCGATTATACCGGACTAAACAGCGACGAGCCGGCTCATTACCGCGTTCAGCCCTATGGCATTCTGATTCGTCCGGAAGGGCACATCTACCTAGATGCCAACCGCGTCTCAGTGACACCCAGCCATGCGCTGCCCAAAACGCGCAATCTGTCGCCCGTCCAAGAGTTTCGGCTCGATCGCATCGTAGCGGACAGTATCAGGATGCTTCCCAACAAGCTACCAGCCGAACGGGTCGGGCTGCAAAAGTATCGCATCAAATACAAGCTTAGCAAAGAGGTCGCCCGACGGCGCGATGTGGCCAGCTACTTCCCCGAGACGGTCTTCGACTACCACTCCGATGGCAGCGCCACCGTTACCGCGACCGTCACCAACCTATGGCAGACCCGCCAAGTATTGTTGCGCTACGGCCATGTCTGCACTGTCTTAGAGCCGCCCGAACTGGTCGAGATGTTTCGCGAAACCGCCAGAGGCCTACACGATATTTATCTCGCTGGAGAGCAAACAGAGCGCTCGCTCGGTGAGTGATACAACATCCACAAGGGAAGAGACAAACCAATCTCTTCCCTTGCTATTTCACTACAGCGGTTAGGTCTCATCCTTCCATTCGATCCTTACCGCGTCCGCCTACGGCTATCAACATCCCGCCCATCAAAAGAGGGTGGTATCCCTCCTAGCCTAGCGTCCTCCCCACAACTTATACCAAATCCGTTAGATCACTTACTTTTTAGTCTTCGGCAGAGCGGAACCCGACTCTTTTCTTTCCCCATTGCAAAGAAGGTACGTTTTTGAGCGGATTTGGTATCAAGCGGGATAGCGCTCAGGAAAGGGGTTATCGGGGAAGAGGATAGCGCGATACTGCTGCTGTTCCGCCGAATAAAGGTGCAAAAAGGCGCTTCCCACTCCGGCGGCTCCGATCATATAGCCCGTCTCGGCGTTCACCTCCCAAGGCTTGACTCGTGTCCACGCTTGATACCAGCGCAGGCCCTTGCCATCGAGATTCGTGGCGCGGCTCAAGGTCTGCTCGGCCACACGGCGTGCATAAGTCAGATACTCTGGTTTCTCAAGCGCCACTCCCAAACTCGTAAAGAAGTCGGCGATCCCCGCCGTGCCACAACACTGGCAGACCACATTCCACAGACCGGGCGTCTGCTTCTCGGGCACGCCGCTCGTCGTGATTCCGCGCGCAAAACGCTCGAGCCATTCGCGGTACTCCTGCTCGCCTGTCAAGCGATAAAGTTCATAAAAGATCCGCGCTGTGCCAACTGGCCCGCCACAATAACCAAGATAGAAGAGGTCAGTCATATCGGGTTCGCGATGAAACAGCAGCGCCGCATCGTTACGCACAGTTGCCAAAGCTTGAATGTGGGCTGCGCCCTGCTTGGCGGCTTCCAAAAAAGCGCTTTCGCCTGTCTCGGCATACAGGCGCGCCATCACCAGTGCCACACCCGAAGTACCGAACTCAAAGTTGGGCATGTAGGTATTGGGCGCCCCGATACGTTCCATTGGGTAGGCGATCCAGCGCCATCCGCCACGTGGATCAGGCTCGGCTTGGCTAAGGATCAGTCGGCCTGCTCGGGCCGCCACCTCACGGAAGCGCGGCTCATCGAATTCCTTGGCCGCCCACAAGAGATAGAGCACAGTCGCTCCGTCGCCTAGGGCCGCCGAAGAAGCGCCGATCCAACGCAAACCATCGCCCTCGGGCTGCGCAGCTTCAACAATGTATTCGCTGATCTCAAGGGCAACATCGCGATAGCGCTGATCGCCGCTCGCCCGCCACACATGGGCTAACACAAAGGCCGTGCCCGCTAGACCGTGGTTGAAGTCGTAGCGCACATCCAAAAAGAACTCGTAATCGAGCACCTCGCGCCAGGTTGCGATGATATGATCAGCGCCTAAACGTGCCGCCTCTAGGTAGTTTTGCTCGCCTGTGGCTTGGGCTAGCTCTAGAAAAAAGAGCACCACTCCTGCATTGCCGCTATAGATCGTAGGCGGAGCCGTCACCGTAGCAGTTCGCTCAGGTTGATCAGGATCAGGCTGCCAAACCAAGCCATATGGCGTGCGCTGTTCGCTTGAACGGATCCAACGGGCCGCCTCAACCGCCGCATCGAGCAAACGTGTGTCACTCGTTGTTTGGATCGACACCTCAACCTCCCACTATCTTACGCTATTCAATTAAGAAACTTAGGAACAGATCTAGCATAGGACAGGAAGGGCCGAGAGTCAAATAGATTTGAAAGATTCCAGTAAATTTTTACAAATCTAATTAGGATTGACATCAATACTGATCTTGAGTACAATACAAACAACCCAGAGATATACCCTAGGGGTGTATTGTATCAATCGAAAAGATCGAGGAGAAGATCTTCCGTATGCCACACCTTTTTGAGAGCTTTACCTTACGCGATGTAACCCTTCGCAATCGCATTGGTGTTTCGCCGATGTGCCAATATAGTGCCGAGAATGGTTTTGTCAACGACTGGCACATGGTTCACCTTGGTTCCTACGCTAACGGTGGGGCTGGCCTTGTTATCTACGAAGCGACCGCCGTCGAACCACGCGGCCGGATCTCGCCCAACGACCTTGGGATCTGGTCTGACGAGCATATCGAAGGTTTCGCCCGCATCAATCGCTTTATCGAGCAGCAGGGCGCCGTGCCCGGCATTCAGATTGCGCACGCCGGGCGTAAAGCAGGTACCGCGCGCCCTTGGGACGGTGGACATCCCCTGAGCGACGAGCAGGGAGGCTGGGAGCCGGTCGGCCCCAGCGCGATCGCCTTTGCTGAGGGCTACCGTACACCCCACGAGCTAAGCGTGGGCGAGATTCAAGAGATCGTGACTGCTTTCAAGGAGGGTGCCCGACGCAGCTATGAAGCAGGTTTCCGTTGGATCGAGATCCACGGCGCTCACGGCTACCTGCTGCACAACTTCCTCTCGCCGCTCTCTAACAAGCGCAACGATGCCTATGGTGGCAGCTTCGAAAATCGCATTCGGCTGTACGTTGAGGTAGCGCGCGCCATTCGCGAGGTTTGGCCCGAGCGTCTGCCGCTCACCGGACGCTTCTCAGCCAGCGATTGGACTGAAGGCGGCTGGGATCTAGAGCAGTCGATCGAGCTGGCGCGTCGCCTCAAGCAAGAGGGCGTCGACCTGATCGACTGTTCGAGCGGTGGCAACGTAGCGCGCGCTGAGATCCCGATCGGCCCGGGCTATCAAGTACCCTTCGCCGAAGCCATTCGCCGCGAGGCCGACATCCCCACCGCCGCCGTAGGCTTGATCACCGAGCCGACCCACGCCGACGAGATTATTCGCAACGGTCGAGCTGATCTGGTGCTGCTGGCCCGTGAACTGTTGCGCAACCCCTTCTGGCCACAACACGCCGCCAAGCAGCTTAAGCAGCCTATCCCAGCTCCCAAGCAGTACTTGCGCGGTTGGTAAACCAACGTTTATACCAAACGCAGGCACATCAAAAAAGCGTCTCAGCATTCAACTGAGACGCTTTTTTGTTTTGTTAGCTATTTAGTTTAGGGTGCGCTTGGCTGCTCGGGCTCAACCGGCGGAGTGGTCGGCGGTGTTGTCGGCGCCGGATTATTCGACGGCGGCACCACAATCGGCGAATCACCGGTTGTCTGGTTCAAAAGCAGTGTCAAGTTGGTATTGGGGTCGATAAACCAGATATTACCGCTCTGCAGCATCTGAACTTGCAGCTCACGCTTGCGCAGTTCAAACAGCTCAGGGTTCTCACGCCAGTAGCGGCCTTCGATCGCGCGCACTTGGGCATCGCGGTTAGCAGCTTCCAGTGCTGCTGCGGTCAGACCCTTCTCGGTCGTCAGCCTCACACGCGCTTCCTGTTCGGCTTGGAAGAGGTTGTTAGCCTGCTGAGCTTCGATCTGCTGGCGGCGTTTCTCTTCGGTCTCGATCTGGACCTCAAGGTTAGCCTTTTCGGCCAAAAGCTTGGCGTAAGCCTCACCCACTTCGATATCCAGCACCTTCACAGCTTCCAACTTGATATGGAGCTGATCGATCGGGCTAGGCTGACCATCGACACCCGTGCGCAAAAGCTGAGTAATGCTTTGAGTAAAGGCGCCGCGATCAGAGAGCACTTGGTCGAGTGTAAAGCGCGTGCTCGCGCTCTTAAGGGCATCGTTAATAAAGCCATCAAGGAAGCTGTGCAATTGTGTATCGTCGACACCGATCGTTGCATACTGCAACTTAAGCGATTCAGGATCGCTCTTGCGGCTGTAGTCGACTTGAACGCTTACATCATAGAGCTGCTTATCGCTGCTGGCGACGTTTTGGGTGATCTGACGCGACTGACGCTTGACATCAACGATCTTTACCTCGGTAAAAAACGCAAACGGTCGGAAGAACAGACCGGGGCCTTGAATTCCTTCAATTGCACCCTGGGTGACGACAATACCTCGCTCACCTTCATCGACCTGCACGATTTTGGTTGTAGAGGCGGCAGCGACAACAAGCACCAATATAAGAATAAGGATCAACGATGTTCGTCCGAGGGTTGCTGGATTAAATCCTCGTCCGGGCATACGCTGTGACATGGGCATCTACCTTTCTATCCTTTAAGCCATTGTGGCTCACACTAAATTATTGACAATCTAACTTAAATATATTAAGAATCGGGGTGATACCTTATCGAGAAATGAAATCCACCATAGAGTGAGGAGATTATTATGCGATTCTCGCTTGCTGTTCCTTTAGAGAGAGATACAAAACGCCAGATTCGTTCATATGAGCAGATCGAACAACTCGCCCTTGCACTAGAAATATACGGATGGAGCACGATTTGGTTGCACACCTACCCCGAAGAGTACCTGAATCAAGCGCAGAGTCTGCTACGTGCCTTGCAGCTTTTGTGCAATGTGACCGACCGCATCGATCTAGGAGCGATCGTGCGTCTACCAAGCTCCGAGCAAGAAGACAGCTTTTTCGAAGATCTCAAACGCATAGACGATCTATCGAGTGGCCGCATACGTATAGCGATCATAGCAAAGGAAGCTGAGAGCTTGTCCTTCGCTCGGCGCGCTAGCAGCGTGCTTGAACTCGATGGAAGCGCTTGGCAAGCGAGACGCATCCAAATCGTAAGCGATAAGCCGATCAGCCAGCGCACAGCCCACACTGCGCCCTTTGGAAAGCTGTTTAAACAAAACGATGGGCAGGAGGCCCACCGAACAATCCTAACATATTCTAGCAACTCTCAAGACAAATGGTTAAGCCATTTTATCCCTCTCAAGGCCGATTCTTCTCTCTCCTCTCAACTTGCGCGGCAGCTCTGCACTATTGCTGATCCCAGCTCCTTCGATGAAAGCATCTGCGAGCTGCACCCCTTCCCCAGCCAGAACGATTCCTTATTGGACTTAATCCGAGAGCTGAATCAGAGCATCCTCCCTCAGTTAGCCCAGCGCCCACTGGTCAAATCATCATTTCAAGATTTTGTAAAGTTTGAAAACATTTTATTTTCTTAGGTCATATAGTCAAAAAAAACACAGCTTATTAGTATCTATGGTGAGATGGCCTAAAGCTCATCTCACCATACCTAACGCTCGTTAATCTGCTAGGCGCTCGCGCACCGCTTGGATGATCGTTTCGTTTTCGGGGAAACCGCCTTCGCGGTACATCGAATGGACAAGGTCGCCGTTGATCACCACATCGAAGGAACCATCTTCCCAAGGGATCAGCTCGACCGAGGAGAGATCGTAGGTGAAAGTATTCAAGAGGGCTGCGGTAAGTGACAGCGCTTGAGGTTCGTAACCACACGAGGCGCAATACGTGATGCTAACTTTGACGGGACGGCTCATGCACTGCGCTCCTTACTTGCTAAGCTGGCTTCGATAATCGCGCGAATCTCGCTCACCACTGCTTGGTTGGCGAAGGCTTGGTTTTCGGTTCGGAAGGTCGCCCTGGCTTGGGAAAGAACGTTCCGCGCTTCTTCAGGCAACTGAGCGGGCGATGTATCGGGGCTGAAGTCTTTAAGCGCCGGCTCGCGCTGAAACAGCTCGTTGCGAAAATCGTTGAGTTTCTGAGTCCAACTAGTGGGGCGCTCGATCCAATGGCCTAGCTCACGGAAGTTGTGATCAAAAAAGACAAAGACCGGAATAGAGCGGAACTTTCCCTCTTTGAGATATTGATCGATCAGATCGAGATTTTGGTCGCGCAGAAAGACCCGAATATCGATCGTTCCACTCGCTTCTGCCAAACGCCCCAAAATCGGTAGATTGGCGATCACATCGCCACACCAATCCTCAGCGATCACTAAGGTGTAGAGCGGCGGCGTCAGGCTCGCAAAGAAGGCAACGTCATCTGGGCTCAACACCACTGCCTGCTCGTTAGCCGCGAAACGATCGGCGTTGCGGGTCATCTGAGCTTTGTAAGCGTCGTAACTCATCCCCTGGCGATAGCGTTCTTGAGTGACAGTCATAGTCTTGTCCCCTTGTGGATACGGGCTTGAAGCAGCAGATCGCTTCAAGCTGCTCTCATCTTCCGAACAACATTGTCAAATGGGAAGCTACAAATATCATCATACCATACTTATGCAGGGTATAGACGAAGCTTCGCAGCTTAAATTCTTAACTATATGACGTGAAATTCATACCAAAATACTACAAGATACTTAATCAAGATTATCAAAATTGTGCTATAATGCTCGCAGGTTGATCGGAAAACTCTGTACGAAAGATAGCACTATGTCTGCACTCTTCTATCAAACAACTCCTTCGCGTGTGCTGGTTGTAGCCGCACACCCTGACGATATCGAATTCTATGCAGGCGGCACGCTGGCCACGTGGATTCAAACAGGCAGCGAAGTCCACTATCTGCTCGTTACCGATGGCGCTGGCGGCAGTCGCGATCCTGAATGCTCGCCCCAAGCTCTGGCCGAACGTCGCCGCTTGGAACAACGCCGCGCCGCCGATCTGCTTGGCGTTTCGTCGGTACATTTCCTTGGCTATCCCGATGCAGGCTTTGATGCCTCGTTGGAGCTGCGCATCGCCATCGCGCGGGTGATCCGCCAAGTGCGCCCTGACACGGTCGTCACCTTCGACCCGCAGCGTCACTACCACGCTATGGGCATCAACCACCCCGACCATATTGCAGTGGGCGCCAGCACCTTGGGGGCCGTTATGCCGCTTGCCAATACTCGCTTGGCCGCCCCAATCTTGCTGCAAGAGGGCTTAGAGCCGCACGACGTCAACCAAGTTTTTCTGTTTGAAACAGCTACACCCAGCTTCTGGATGCCGCTCTCTGAGAAGGCGCTTGAGCGTAAGCTCGCGGCCTTACAAGCGCATCAAAGCCAGATCGAAGAAGGTTGGGATGCTGTCAGCGAGGTGCTGTGGCACGGTGATCAGTTGGCCTATAGCGCTCGCTCGCAAGGGCTGAACTGCCAACAGGCCGAGGCCTTCAGTTACATTCGCCTAACAGCGCCCAGCCAGCCCATAGCGCGTCGCGCAGTCGCTCAACAACAAGAGCTGTTAGTTCACGCTTAGGTATCCGAAAGATCCCGTTCTATTGTGGGGGTGGCTTCGCTACACAGATAAACGTCTGTTGCGGCGGGCAGGATGTTGGTAGCCGTAGGCGGACGCGGTTAAAGCCTTGCTTGGGTAAGAGACTAGGCCGCCAGCAGGCTATACAAATCAAGCTGATGCGGTATGAATAGCAAAAAAGGAGACTTCCTCATTGATTTGAGGAAGTCTCCTTTGTATGTAATTATGTAAAGTATGGTTTAGCTGTTCCAAACTTTGGCTAACAGCTCGAGCGAGTGTACACGCGCCTCCAAGCCGTACGTCATATTCGAAATCATCAGCTCGTTGGCTTGGGTCTGGCGTTGCAGATCCTCCAGTCGAGCTAAGACCTGCTCGGGCGTGCCGTAGATGCGATTGCTCGGCAGGCTCTTGGCCGCTTCGAGATCAGGGTGATTCATGGCCTCTTCCGGCGAGATCAGCTCGACTAGGCGGCCTGTGCGGATAGCGTAGCTCATCAACATACCGGGCGCGGCCTGGTAGAAGGCCTCCTCTTCAGTGTCTGCTACCAACACCGAAGCGGTAACGATCGCATATGGCTCGTCGAGCACATGCGAAGGCTTGAAGCCGCTGCGATAGAGATCGAGCGCGGTCAGCGTGCCGCCCGTATCGAAGTGGTGGGCGAAGGCGAAGGGCAAGCCCAGCTCCGCCGAGAATTGAGCGCTGTAGTCGCTCGAACCGAGCAAGATGATGCTCGGCCACGATGTCGCTTTGGGCGTAGGAATAATGCGTGGAATACGATCGCTATTGACGCGTGGATCGCCCAGCAAGCCCATCAGCTCGATCAATTGGCTAGGGAAGTCTTCTGCACCCAGCATGTTGGGCGAGCGGCGCAGAGCAGCAGCCACCGCTGGTGTGGTGCCGGGCGCGCGTCCTATGCCCAAATCGATGCGATGGGGGTGCAGCGCTTCGAGCATAGCGAACTGTTCTGCAACCGCCAACGAGGCGTGATTGGGCAGCATCACACCGCCCGAACCGACCCGGATACGCGAGGTAACGCTCGCGATATGGGCCATCAAGACTGGCGGACTGGTGCTAGCAACCGTCGACATATTGTGATGTTCTGCCACCCAGAAGCGTGTATAACCAAGCCGCTCGGCCTGACGAGCGAGTTCAGTTGTTTCAAGAAGTGCTTCAGTCGAGCTTGCCCCTTTGCGTACGAGCGAAAGGTCAAGCACTGAAAGCGGGACTCTTTGACTCATGAGGTTCCTTTTATCGGCCAATACTACTGGCCGTCTACAATTCCATACCGATTTGGCCCTATTATAGCCAAGTTATCAGCCTATCGGATGCGAAAAAAGCCACACACATAAAAAAAGCCTCCCTTGAAAACCAAGGGAGGCGGAGTCGAAACAGTGACAGATTTAGACAAAAAGCCCCAGCAGGCCGATCGCCCAGAGAACGAGCATTCCCAGCGGAATGAGGTTGAGCGGGTTATCCCAGCTCCAGTGGATCTCGGTGTCGAGCGGCATATGTGGCATCCGGTTGCGTTCTACGCCAAAGATAGTATTGGTATCCATGGTTGCCTCAACCTTCTATAGTGTATGCCATTTGAAATGGCAGAAGTACAATCGTTTATCTACATCTTCAGTATATCATGGCACTATAATCATGTACAGTGAATAGAATTGATTGATATGCATTAAAAAAAGTGATAGGATTATGGAACTTCGTCAACTCGCTACTTTCCAGAGTATCGCCCAAACCGGCAGCTTCACCCGAGCCGCCGAGCGCCTCGGTTACGTTCAATCGAACGTCACAGCGCATATTCAGGCGCTTGAAGAAGAGCTTGGCGTCGTGCTCTTTGACCGATTGGGACGCCAGATCCAGTTGACCGAATCGGGCCGACGTCTGCTCAAATATGCCGACCAGATGCTAGCGCTAGCCGCCGAAGCGCGCGACGCAGTCAGCGACAAAGTCTCGGGCGAGGTGCTGATCAGCGCCCCCGAGACGCTCTGCGCCCACCGCCTACCCACCCTGCTGCGCCGTATCCGCAACGAGCTGCCCCAAGTGCAGGTTGTCTTCCGACCCTTGCCCAGCAACGAGCTACGCCAGCACGTCAGCAACGGCACCATCGACGTCGCGCTGACCCTTGAGCAGCCGCGCCCCAGCCTAGGTTTGAATGTGGAGGTGATGGCAGTAGAAGAGGTGGTCGTGGTTGCGCCGCCCGATCACGCCCTCACGCGTGCCAGCGTGGTCAGCCCGCACGATATAGACGGCGAGCTTATGCTACAGACCGAGGCGGGCTGCCCCTATCGCGTCGTGTTCGAGCAAGCTCTGCAAGAGGCGGGAGCCAATCCGCGCGAAACGATCGAGTTCAGCAGCGTCGAAGCGATCAAGCAGTGTGTGATGGCGGGCATGGGCCTGGCTGTGCTGCCCAAAGTCACCATTACGCGCGAGCTGCGCAGCCGCGAACTAGCCATTCTGCCGTGGCAGGGGCCATCGCTCGATATGAGCAGCCAGTTGGTCTGGCACGCCAAACGGCGCACTGGAGCGACCTTGCAGGCATTTCTCGACCTAGCGCGCAAAACGCTCAAACGGTCCTAGCAGTCTGAGGCGGCGACGTCTCGCGCGCCCATGCATTCCTCACCGCGTCCGCCTGCGGCTACAAAACATCCCGCCCAACAAAGAGGCGGCTATCTTCAGCGCGGCTCAAGGTGGCTAGCACTGAGTTCTTTTCAGCGCGACCCGAGACAGCTAGCATTGATAGCAATTTGGCTCAAAGACGTACATTATTCACCCCCTCGCCCGCAGTGCGGGAGAGGGGGGCGGGGGGTGAGGGCCGATAACGCTGAGCGTATGTCGATTTGTGGCTAATGTACAGGTGCGGGAGAAGGGCTGGGGATGAGGGCGGGAGCTTCCATCTGATAGCCGAAGGCGGACGCGCTAGAAGTCGAATGTTCGCTAGACGCCTCTCCGCCCGAAGAAAAATGGCAGATCGTTGGCTTCGACAGGCTCAGCCAACGATCATGAGCAATTCGCTAGCGGCGCTCCTCTTGCACAAGGCGGATGGCGGCTTTCATATAGCCGAGGGCGTAGGCGATACCAGCGTGCCAAGGGGCGTCGCATTCCATCAGTGGGGTGTGATCGGGGATCAAAACGCCGTTGAAGCCATTATCGCGTAAAATGCGCAGAACGCGGATCATATCGGTGTCGCCCTCGTCGATGAAGGTCTCGTAGTAGTAGGGCACCTTGCCGCGCACATTGCGGAAGTGGACGTAGGCGATCCGTCCGGTGGCGCTGTAGCGCTCGACCATATCGTAGATGTCGGCGTTGGGGATCTCGGAAAGGGTGCCGATGCAGAACTCCATGGTATTGGCCGGACTATTACTTATGTCAAGTAGTCGGCTGTAGCCGTCGCTGGTGTGCACCAAACGTCCGATCCCGCGCAGGGTCGGCATGGGCGGATCGTCGGGGTGCAGAGCGAGGCGCACGCCAGCCTCTTCGGCGACCGGCAGCATCTCTTCCAAAAAGGCCTCCAAACGCCGCCACATCTCGTCGGAGGAGACAGGAGCGATCGTGCCTTTGGGGTTTTCGGCGTCGTAAACTTCGGGGTCGATCACCATATTCCAGACCATGCCGTTGGGGATCGGAGGCTGTTCGGGGTTCTCGAAGCCGACCGAGCGGGCGCCACCGCGCGCGAAGGGGCCTTCGACCCGCCCCCAAACGCCCGCAATGCTGAAGTTATAGCCCATAATCGGGATGCCGACCTCGCCCATGGTGCGAATGATCGCCTTGAGGTGTTCGAGCTGTTCGGCGCGGCGCGGGCCGTCGAGCAGAATGTCGTACCAATGCTGGGGCGCAAAGTTTTCCAGCGCTTCCAGCTCCAAGCCTTCGTCATTGATCATGGCCTTCAGGTCACGCAAGCCCCGATAGGTCCAGATCGGATCGCCCGGGTTATCGATTCCAAAACCTTGCGACCCCTTGTCGGCGGTCGAGCCCTTTTGCTCGAACTGTCCCGGCATATGGGCTACAATGTGGGTCGCTCCAGCTTGCCGTGCGAAACGCACATATTCCGGTTTGAACATCGAACGGTAGAGTCCCATCCCAAGCTTCATCGCAGGCTCCTCTTTCCATCATTGGCTTCGTGCAAGCTGATTGTACACGAACTAACTCGATCATAGTGCAAAGGAGAGTTCCATGACCTATCGCAAAATTGTCTTGGCGAAACGTCCGAGCGGCTGGGTACAAGAAGACGATTTTCGGCTTGAAGAGGAGCCGATCCCTACACCGTCAGCCGGCGAAGTGCTGGTTCGAGCCCACTATCTCTCACTCGATCCCTACATGCGCGGCCGTATGAACGCCACCAAAAGCTACGCTGCCTCGGTCGAGATCGGCGAAGTGATGGTCGGCGAGGTTGTCGGCGAAGTGGTCGCTTCCCAGCACCCCGACTACGCCGTGGGCGAGTTCGTGGCTGGGCGGCTCGGCTGGCGCGAGTATGGGCTGAGCAAAGGCGACGATCTGCGTAAGGTCGATGCCAGTCGTCTGCCGATCTCGACGGCGCTGGGTGTGGTCGGCATGCCGGGTGTGACGGCTTGGGTCGGCCTGTTCGAGATCGGCGAGGCTAAGCCGGGCGAGACGGTTGTCGTCTCGGCGGCGGCGGGCGCGGTCGGCAGCGTGGTCGGCCAGCTGGCCAAAAAGCATGGCTGTCGTGCGATCGGTATCGCGGGCGGGCCAGAGAAGTGTGCCTTCGTTGTCAACGAGCTCGGCTTCGATGCCTGCCTCGACTACAAGGCGGGCGACCTCGCCGGACAACTGAGCGCCGCTGCTCCTAACGGCGTCGATGTCTACTTTGAAAACGTCGGAGGCGAGATCCTAGAGACGGTCGTCTCGCAGCTCAACACCTTCGGGCGCATCGCGCTCTGCGGGCAGATTTCACAATACAACGCTAAAGAGCCCTACGGCTTCCGCAGCTTGGGCCAGTTGCTCAGCAAGCGTATCAAGCTGCAGGGCTTTATCGTCGGCGACCATCTGCCGCTCTGGCCCAAGGCCCTAGCCGAGCTGAGCGAGGGCGTGCTGAGCGGACAGATCCGCTACCACGAAACGATCGCCGAAGGCCTAGAGAACGCGCCCAAGGCCTTTATCGGCATGCTGAAGGGCGCGAACCTTGGCAAGCAGCTTGTCAAACTAATTTAGGAGATCGCATGCAGCTCCAACTGATCCGCAACGCATTGATTAAACTCAACTACGCCGGCAAGTGCATCTTGATCGACCCCGACCTAGCACAACAGCACGCTCGGCCGTCGTTCACCGACAAGTCGCCCAACCCGACCGTTGGTTTGCCCTTGCCGATCGAAGAGATCGTCGCTGGCCTCGATCTGATCATCGTCTCGCACCTGCACCGAGACCACTTCGACGCCGTCGATCCGCTGCCCAAAGATCTGCCTCTGATCTGCCAGCCGGGCGATCAAGAGCGCATCGCCGAGCAAGGCTTCAAACAGATCGAAGTGCTTGAGAGTGAGCGCGATTGGCAGAGCATTCGGATCACGCGCACGGGCGGCAGCCACGGTCTGGGCGAGGTCGGCACCTTGATGGGCAAGGTCTCGGGCTTCATCTTGCGCGCGCCCAACGAGCCGACCGTCTATTGGGTCGGCGATAGCGTGCTCTACGACGAGGTCGAGCGCATTCTCGACAGTGTCCAGCCCGATGTCGTGATCACCCACTCGTGTGGGGCGCGCTGGCCCGATAGCGCAGGCCAACGCCAGTTGATCGTGATGGATGCCGAGCAGACCATCGCTGTGGCTCAGCGCCTGCCCAAAGCGACCATCGTCGCCACCCACATGGAGGCGGTCGATCATGCCACCATCAGCCGCGCCGAGCTGCGGGTCGCCGCCGATGCAGCCGGAATCGCAGCGGAACGTCTGCTCATACCCAACGATGGCGACAGCCTTCAGCTAGCATAAGGAAGTTTTTATGACGATCGATCTCGCGCGCGCTCGACGCGAAACCCCTGGTACAAACACGGTTATTCACTTCAACAACGCGGGCGCCGCGCTGATGCCCCAGCCTGTGCTCGACGCGGTGATGGGCTACCTTCAAGAAGAGGCGCTTTACGGCGGCTACGAGACCGCCAACAAACATAGCGAGCGGCTCGAACGGGGCGTCTATCAAAGCGTGGCCCGCCTGCTCAACGCTCACCCCGACGAGATCGCCTTTATCGAAAACGCGACCCGCGCTTGGGATATGGCCTTCTACGCCTTCGACTTCAAGCCTGGCGACCGTATTCTGACCGCCAAAGCCGAGTACGGCAGCAACTACATCGCCTATCTGCAGGTGGCTAAGCGCACGGGGGCCGTGATCGAGGTGATCCCCAACGACGAACACGGCCAGCTCGATCTCAAAGCGCTGGAAAACATGCTCGACGAGCGGGTCAAACTGGTGGCGATCACCCACATTCCCACCAACGGCGGCTTGGTCAATCCGGCGGCGGGCGTGGGCGCCTTGACTCGCGCGGCGGGCGTTCCCTTCCTGCTCGATGCCTGCCAGAGCGTCGGCCAAATGCCGATCGATGTCGAGGCGATCGGCTGCGATATGCTTTCGGGCACTAGTCGCAAATTCCTGCGCGGGCCGCGCGGTATGGGCTTTTTATATGTGCGCCGCGCTTGGATCGAGCGGCTCGAGCCGCCCATGCTCGACAACCACGCCGCCACTTGGGTCAGCCGCGATCAGATCGAGATCCGTGGCGACGCCCGTCGCTTCGAGAACTGGGAGTGCAACTTTGCCGGCAAGTGGGGCATGGGCGCGGCGGTCGACTACGCCCTTGAGTGGGGCATGGACGCGATCTGGGAGCGCATTCAGCAGCTCGCCAGCCTGCTGCGCAGCCGCCTGCGCGAGATCCCTGGGCTTAGGCTGCGCGATATCGGCGCCCAGCAGTGCGGCATCGTAACCTTCACCATCGACGGCATCGAACCGCCAGAGATCAAACAGCGCTTAGCCGCCGAGCGCATCAACGTCAGCCATTCGACGGTCGCTTCGACCCGCCTCGATATGGAGGAGCGCCAGCTCAGCAGCGTGGTTCGCGCCTCAGTTCACTACTACAACAGTGAAGAAGAGATCGAGCAACTCGCCCAAGCCCTAGAGCGCATGGTTTGCTCATAAACTTCACCAGAATAGAAGATCGTACCCTTCGACAAGCTCAGGGTACGATCTTTTACTCAATGTAGTTAGCGGAGAGGTCTTTAACCTCCCATTCGACTGCTAGCGCGTCCGCCTCCGGCTATCAACAGCTTGCTCACTACATTCGGGCGCTTC
>Ga0207864_1000055_pt1 | contig 187980 bp, 143 predicted proteins | sample HigsolmetaAR202D_FD_184834 | JGI IMG/M metagenome (GOLD analysis project Ga0207864, IMG submission 184834) | Ionic liquid and high solid enriched microbial communities from the Joint BioEnergy Institute, USA - AR20-2-D (SPAdes) (version 2) ...
GCCGACGAACTCCGTTCTTCCCCGGCTACCGCCCGCAGTTCTACATTCGTACCACTGACGTGACCGGTACGATCTCGCTGCCCGAGGGCGTCGAGATGGTAATGCCTGGTGACAACGTTCAGATGGGTGTTGAGCTAATCGTTCCCGTTGCGATTGAAGAAGGTCTGCGCTTCGCAATCCGCGAGGGTGGTCGTACCGTCGGTGCCGGCGTTGTGACCAAGATCGAAAGCTAGCACGTACTATTGATTTTGAAGGGGTAGTGAGCTCTCGCGGCTTGCTACCCCTCACACTGCTAGTTAAGGAACGTGTAATGGCTGTGGCAAAAGAGCAAAACAAACCGACGGGACAGAGTGAAAACGCCCTAGTACGTACATTCCGCGAAACGCGTGCCGAATTGCGAAAAGTTGTTTGGCCGACACGCGAAGAAGCGTTTAGATTAACTGTAGTCGTTATTATTGTTTCGGTTATCATTGGTCTTATTCTATTTGTAAGCGACTCGATTTTCCTTGCGCTTTATTCACTGCTGGTCAGCTTGGTTTCCGGCTCGTAGGGAACGAATTAGTACATAGATTATAATTGAGTACAAGCAGTATCCTACTGGTCGGCAGAGGGCAACTGTGGCAGAGAAAGACACATCAACCAATACTGGGGCCTTGCAAGACGACGGACGTCGTTGGTATGTGATCCACACTTATTCGGGTTACGAGAACAAGGTCAAGCAGAATCTGGAGCATCGCATCGACTCTATGGAGATGCATGACCAGATTTTCCGCGTGATCGTACCGACCGAAGAAGAGATCGAGATCAAGAACGGCCAACGCCGCACCGTACATAAAAAAGTTTTCCCTGGCTATGTATTGGTGCAAATGAATATGACAGAGAGCTCGTGGTACGTTGTGCGCAACACGCCCGGCGTAACGAGTTTTGTTGGGCACGGAAACCGACCTACTCCACTTGAGGATGCTGAAGTTAAGCACATTCTCAAGCAGATGGAGGAGGAGGCACCAAAAGTGCGCGTCAGCTACCAGATCGGTCAGGCTGTCAAAATCACCGATGGCCCCTTCACCGATTTCGAAGGTATTGTTGACGGAATTGACCAAGAGCGTGGTCGCGTTCGGGTATTGGTCTCATTTTTTGGACGCGAAGCACCCGTGGAACTTGACTTCTTGCAAGTGACGCGATTGGTTGAGTAGACACGATTGAGGGCAATTTGCAGCCTTCGGCTCTCAGCGCCAATCTAGACTTAGGATTCTCTTGAAGAAGAGAGATCTAAGGCTAGGTTTATGGCACTGGGAGCTTCATGTTGTTTTGTTCGTGGAAGGAATCTAAACGTGGCAAAGAAACTTGTCGCCGTAGTGAAGCTTCAGCTTCCAGCTGGTAAAGCAACCCCGGCTCCTCCGGTAGGTCCTGCGCTCGGCCAGTACGGTATCAACATCGGTCTGTTCGTAAAGGAATACAACGAAAAGACAGCTTCTCAGGCTGGTAGCATTGTTCCTGTTGAGGTAACGATCTATAGCGACCGCTCGTTTGTAGCTAAGACGCTGACTCCGCCCGCTGCAGACCTGTTGCGCAAGGCTGCCAACGCTGAAAAGGGTTCGGGTACACCCAACCGCAACTTCGTTGGCCAGATCACCCGCAAGCAGCTGCGCGAACTGGCAGAGGTCAAGAAGGCCGACCTCAACGCTATCGATATCGAAGGTGCTGAGAAGATTCTGGCTGGTACCGCTCGCAGCATGGGCATTAAGATCGTCGATTAATTCTCGCGCTTCGGCGCTTTAGCAATTCGTGGGAGAGCAAACGTCTCGTTTGTACCACGGAGGAGCCACCATGGCAAAGAAACACGGAAAGAAATATCTTGAGGCTCTCAAAAAGATTGAGCCTAACCACCTCTATTCTCCTGAAGCCGCTGCACGTTTGGTGAAGGAGACTTCATACGCGAAGTTCGACGCCTCCGTTGAGGTTCACCTCCGGCTTGGCATTGATCCGCGTCACGCAGACCAGAATATTCGTACGACTGTAGCTCTGCCTCACGGCACTGGTAAGTCGGTTCGTGTTCTGGTGTTTGCTCAGGGCGATGCTGCACGCGCAGCTCAGGAAGCTGGCGCTGACTACGTTGGCAGCGACGATATCATCACCCGCATCGACAAAGAAAACTTCTTCGATTTTGATGTTGCGATCGCAACCCCCGATATGATGGGTAAGGTTGGTCGCGTAGGCCGCAAGCTTGGTCCGCGTGGCTTGATGCCGAACCCCAAGAGTGGTACGATTGTTCCCGGCGAAGAGCTGGCTCGCACCATTCGCGAAGTTAAGGGCGGTCGTGTAGAGTTCCGCAACGATAAGACCGGTCTGTTGCATGTTGCCGTTGGCAAGACCAGCTTTACGGAACAGCAGATCTATGATAATATTGCAGCATTGATGGAAGCCGTTAAGGCCGCTAAGCCGGCTGGCCAGAAGGGCGTGTACATCAAGAGCGTAACTGTTACCAGCACAATGGGCCCCGGCATCCCGGTGGATGTCAACGAAGCCCAGTCTATGCAGGTTAGTGCTGAAGCCTAGTTTCACTACCGAGACAGGACGGGGAGTAACGACGAAGCTCCTAACATCTGAATAAGATCGCTTGTCTACCAAAGACAGCCGGTGCTACGACGTAGCTTAAAGGCCAAAAGGCCACCCGCCGAGGTAGTGAACGAGAACTTCTGAGCATCACAGCTTGCTGCTGTTGTTCAATTCTTGGGTCACTATACCGTGCGGCATAGTGACCCAATTTTTATGTCGATTCCCGTTAGGGAGGGGGTGAAGAAGAGTGCCAACACAACGAAAAATTGATACCCTAGCCGAACTGACCGACAAGCTTAGCCGCCAGCAGTTGACGGTTGTGACCGACTATCGCGGTCTGACCGTGGCAGAGATCACTGAACTGCGTAGCAAGCTGCGCGAGGTAGGTGCTGAACTGATCGTTGCTAAGAACACTTTGGTGCGTCTCGCTGCTCGCGAAACGGGTAATGAGGCTATCGAGCCGCTGCTCGAAGGCCCGACCGCGCTCGCGATCTCGTATGATGATGTCGCGAAATCCGCCAAGGTTCTGAACGATTACATCAACGCTTCTCGTAAGAAGATTTCGGTTCGCGGTGGTTTGCTTGGTAAGGACGCTCTGGCCGCTGATGGCTTAGAGGCCGTTTCCAACCTGCCTTCACGCGACCAGGTCGTTGCCACTATCATGGGCAGCGTTCAGGCTCCGGCCAGCCGCATTTTGGGTGCCGTCAGCGGTGTTGCGCGCAATATCGCTTACATTCTGCGCGTCTACAGCGAGCAGGGCCCCGCAGGCGAAGCCGCCAACTAGTTTTAATGTACCGATAGCTTTCACAACGAAGAAAGCATCTCTAAGATTATTCATTTAAGGAGTATTACTATCATGGCTTCTGAGAAAGTTACGAGCATTCTTGAGGCGATCAAGGAACTGACCTTGGTTGAGGCAGCTGAGCTGTCGAAGGCACTGGAAGAGGCTTTTGGTGTTACCGCTGCTGCTCCGGTAGCTGTTGCTGCTGCTGGCGCTGCTCCGGCCGCTGCTGCTGGCGCTGCTCCGGCCGCTGCTGCTGAAGAGAAGAGCGAGTTCGACCTCGTGTTGAAGGAAGTCGGCGCTAACAAGATCCAGGTTATTAAGGTTGTGCGCGAGCTGACCAACCTGGGCTTGAAGGAAGCTAAGGACCTGGTTGAGGGCGCTCCCAAGACCATCAAGGAAGGCGTCAGCAAGGAAGATGCTGAGGCTGCTAAGGCTAAGCTGGCCGAGGTCGGCGCTGTTATCGAAATCAAGTAAGTTTCGTTACTCAGCAAAAGAGAAGAGACCAGAGCAAATGCTCTGGTCTCTTCGCTTTTTGGGCTTTGGCAAAGCGTAACTTGACTATTTCAGTTGTACTCTTTCCCCTGTTTTTCGTTTCCCCTTGTGAAAATGCATGCCTTTACGTGAATTCATACCAAATCCGGTTGATTAGGTTCTCTTTGGCCTTCGGCAGAGCGGAACGCGACTCTTTTTGGTGTGTGCGATTTCGCGCGGCAGCGTGAAAACTCCACAACCCTTTCCCCGGCTTTTCGTTTTTCTGAGTTAAGAGCATGCACGTCTTTAAGTCTTTAAACGGATTTGGTATCAGCTTGAGGATTGGTTTGGGCATTGAAAGGCAGCGTTTGAACCTGCAAGGTGCTTGCACCTGGCAGGTCGCAGCGAAGTCAGCGAAGGCAGCGAAACGGGTAAGCTGGATGGATGGGCGGCAACTTGGTAGCCGTAGGCGGACGCGGTGAGAAACGAATGGAGGCTACAAGACTTGTTCGCCAACGCTATGCTTTGGTCGATCGATTGGGTAACAAAGCTGGACGACTAGGATTCGCCAACGGCAGAGATCAACATTTGCTCTAAAGGTGGATCGGGACTGAAACGCACGACCAGATAGAGGCCGCGGCCCGATTCGAGCGGCACGTTGAGATCGAGCGGAGCTGAAGCGCCGACTTCGATGCGAGTTGTGCCGGTCGCCGACGAAGCGTAGATATTGCCAGCGCTGTCACGAAATTGAAAGGCGTTGATCGGCACGTCGAGCGGCGTCTGGCTGATATTGGTCACTTCCCCAACTACCCGCACTCCCCCAGTGGTAGGAACAAGCTCTTTGATCGTTACTTTGAGGCGGGCGCTCTGAGCCACAGGCGTTAAGACAGGCGCGCTCTGGCCTTGGCTTAGGTTCTCTTGGACGCCTTTGATCAGCTCTTGAATGCCAACCGGAATATCGCCCCAGTTGGTTTGGGCGGCACGAGCTGTCTCAGCGGCACCAGGTATCGTTGGTTGGGGAGCGAAACGTTGCTGAAGGGCTTGATTTGGGCCGAAGAGGTTTCCAGATCGGCTTATCAAGATGAGAACAAGCGCAACAAGCACACCCCAAAACCAAAAAGGTATGTTACTGCGAGAATTGTCATACATAGTTCTATTGTACAACCTAGGACATTGCTTGACAAACTCCTTTGATTGCGCTAAACTTTTGCAGATTTTATCTCCATAATTATAAATTATCAATTGTTTCGACGCAGTGTCGCAAGAACGCGAAACGTTCAGGTCGTTGTCGTATCTGCTAACTCATGCTTTCGCATTTCTGCCTCAACATTAGAACAGAGGAGGTGGTTGGCGGCAACGTTCTAAGGTGAAGTTATCAATCGCTAATTTCTCAGGTAGTCCAATTAGGTTTAGGTAAGTACAGATTCTCCCGAGTGTGAAAGGAAACCTTACCCATGAAACGACTGCTGAGTCTTGTAACCGTAGCCTTCTTAGCAAGCATGCTTGCAGCTTGTGGTGGAAGCACTCCGGCCGCTGCACCAACAGAAGCACCGGCTGCAGCCGCTCCAACCGAAGCACCTGCCGCTGCACCCACAGAGGCTCCTGCTGCAGAACCAACTGAAGCACCGGCCGCTGACGCTGAGCCAACCGAAGCACCTGCCGCTGCTAGTGGCGATGCGGAGAAGATCATTATTGTTTCGTCGTTACCCCGCACCGGCTCTTCAAAGGGCCAAACCGACACTATCGTAAACGCAATCAAACAGCGCCTTGAAGAAGCTAACTACTCGGCTTGTAGCGGCAAGTTCACGATCGAGTACCAAGATCTTGACGACGCAACCGCTGCTGCTGGTCAGTGGGACCCCGGCCAAGAGGCATCGAACGCTAACCGCGCCGCCGCCGACCCCGATGTGATGGCCTACATCGGTACATTCAACTCGGGCGCAGCTGCGATCAGTATTCCGATCTTGAACGAAGCTGGTTTGGTGATGGTTAGCCCAGCTAATACCGCTCCTGGTCTGACCAAGCCCGGCAAGGGTGATGTTGGCGAGCCAGAGAAGTATTACCCGACCGGCAAGCGCAACTACTCTCGTGTGGTGCCTGCCGACGACCTGCAGGGTTATGCTGGTGCGAAGTGGGCACAGCAGTTGGGCGCTCAGAAGGTGTATGTGCTTGATGACACCCAGCTCTATGGCAAAGGCTTGGCCGATGTGTTCGAAGCCACCGCTCGCGAGATCGGTCTTGAGGTTGTAGGCCGCGACGGTATCGACGGCAAAGCCGCTGACTATCGCGCTTTGGCAGCTAAGATCCTCGACGCCGACCCCGATCTGGTTTACTACGGTGGTATCACCCAGAACAACGCTGGTCAGCTCTGGAAGGACATTCGCGGCGAAGGCTTTGAGGGCATGATGATGGGCCCCGACGGCATCTCTGAGACCGCCTTTATCGAGGCTGCAGGCGATGCTGCTGAAGGCACCTACACCACCTTCGGTGGTACGCCTCCGGATCAGTTGACCGGCAAGGCTGGCGAGTGGTATCAGGCTTACAAGGCCAAGTACAACAGCGAGCCCGAGCCCTATGCGATCTATGGCTACGAGTCGGCAAACGTGATTATGGCCGCTATCGAGAAGGTTTGTGTCAAGGATCGCGCTGCCATCCTCGACGCTGTAATGTCGACCCAGAACTTCGATGGCGTGTTGGGCACTTGGAGCTTCGATGCCAACGGCGACACCTCGCTGACCACCATGAGTGGTTCGCAGGTTAAGAACGGCGTATTCACCTTCGTCCAGGTGATCGAATAATTAGGTTTTGAGCTCGTAGTGTTTGACAAGGGCGTTCGTTGAACGCCCTTGTCTCGTATTGATAGCTCCGCCGAGCTTACTTACTTCATTCAAACCCATCAGCAATCTCAATAAACATTCCAATTCAAGTTCAGGCTCCTTGGATTGAAGGGCAATGAGGGCGTCCATCAGTCGCGCACTATAGAGGCTTTAGGCGACGAGATAGGCTTCAGCCAAAGACAAAGGGAAAAGCTATGGCAACACAGACCGTTGATACTTCTACAACAGGCAGAAATATCCCTTGGGGTTTGATTGGACGTATCAGTCTTGTAGTCTTCTTTGTGCTCTTTCTTGCCGTACCGCTCTGGAACACGATTCTAGAGATGATCGCAAACCCGCAGTTGCTGTTACGACAACTCATTATCGGGCTTACAAACGGCGCCTACATCTCGTTGATCGCACTGGGCTACACGCTGGTATACGGTATCGTCGAGCTGATCAACTTCGCACACGGCGATGTTTACATGATCGGCGCTTTTATGTCGCTTACGCTGATCGGCCTCTTCGGTCTGCAAGCAGCGACGCCCCCGGAAGTTCGCTACCCGCTCATGCTCTTGATCTTGGTCATTACGATGGCCTTCACCGCAACGTTGAATGTTGGCATCGAGCGCTTCGCCTATCGCCGTCTGCGCACCGTCTCGCGGCTCGCTCCGCTGATCAGTGCGATCGGTGTCTCGTTTATTTTGCAAAACGTGGGCCTGCTCTGGGGTTATCTGCGCTTCCCCGCTCTGAATGGAGTTATGGGAAGCAATGCCGTTGCGCCTAAGAGCTTCCCGAACCTGCTGCCGACCCAAAATCTCTTAGAGCCACTGCAAGCGGTATTCGGCGAAGGCTTCCGAGTACGTTTCACCGGCAAAGACCTGATTATGATCGGCACCGCGGTTGTGCTCTTGGGAGCGCTCTACTTCTTTGTTCAGCGTACCAAACTGGGTAAAGCGATGCGCGCCACCGCACAAGATCGCGACGCTGCTGCGCTGATGGGCATCAATGTCAACCGCACCATCTCCTTGGCCTTCCTCTTGGGCGGAGCATTAGCAGGTGCAGCAGGTATGCTGGTTGGTCTCTACAACGGTACTGCAGTGTTTAATATGGGCTTTAAAGCGGGTCTCTTCTCGTTTACGGCTGCGGTGTTAGGCGGTATCGGCAATATCACTGGCGCAATGTTGGGCGGTCTGTTGATCGGCCTGATTGCGGCGCTGTCTGACCAGTATATCAATGCGAAGTGGACGAATGCGGTTATTTTCGGCATTCTGGTTCTCATTCTCGTATTCAGACCGACTGGCTTGCTCGGCGAGAATGTTCAACAGAAAGCGTGACGATCATGAATCCACGAATTCGTGCTGGCTTAGCAGGCGGCATCTTTGGAGCCTTAATAACCCTTATCAGCGTTGACCAAGTCGTCTATCTGGCGGGCATGCTGGCAGGAACGACGGCTGGAATGATGGTCGCTTATATGGAGCCACAAAAGAAGTGGCTCGATGGTCTGCGCCAAGGTATTCAAGCTGGTCTATTGGGCGGTCTGTTTATCGTCATCGCAAAACTACTGCGTGCGATATTGATCAACCCGCTGATCGGCGATTCGACCGATTTGGGCGGCCAATTTATGCTTGGACTAAACGGATTGGTCATCGCAACCATTATCTCGGCGATCTTTGCGGTGATCGCCACTTTACCACGGCCGCAAGATCTAATCGGACGCTATGCCATGGTCGCCATCTTGACGCTGATCTATCCTTGGATCGACCAATACTTCCAATACCGCTTTATGGGTGAAGTTATTCCGGTATTGGTATTTGTCTTGATGGCGCTCGGCCTCAATATCGTGGTAGGCTACGCCGGTCTGCTCGACCTCGGCTACGCGGCCTTCTTCGCGATCGGCGCTTATGCGACGGCGATGGTAGCCTCGCCCCACTTCGGAATCAGCCTGAGCTTCTGGTTAGTGATCTGGATCGCGGCGGCGGTCGCTGCGATCTTCGGCGTAATTCTTGGCGCGCCAACCCTGCCCTTGCGCGGCGACTATCTGGCGATCGTAACGCTGGGTTTCGGTGAAATCGTGCCGATCGCGGCCACCAACCTCGATACCTTCTCGCTCAGTATCCTCGGCTTCAAGGTCATTGACAACATCAACCTGACGGGTGGTCCAAAAGGCATCAACCCGATCAACCGTCCTTATCTGCCGGGCATCGGGGCCTTCCAGTCTTCCCAGCCGATTCCTTGGTACTACTTGATTCTGATCATTATGATCTTCTCGATCTTCTTTATTTTGCGTCTGCGCAATTCTCGCTTGGGACGCGCATGGACGGCGATGCGAGAAGATGAATTGGCTGCCGAAGCGATGGGCATCAATATCGTCAAAACCAAGCTGTTGGCCTTCTCGATGGGCGCAACCTTCAGCGGTTTTGCTGGTGCCTTCTACGGCTCTTATATCAGCGCGATCTTCCCCGAGAGCTTCCGCTTTGAAGTCTCGGTTATGTTGCTCTGTATGGTGATTCTGGGCGGTATGGGCAATATCCCGGGCGTGATTCTGGGCGGCTTGCTGATACAGTTCGCCGACCGTCTCTTCCTGCCCCAACTCTCGAATATGATGCAGTCGATCATCAGCAGCCCACAAGTCCAGCTGCCGTCAAGCCTCTCGTTCTTACACGAACTGAGCTTCGCCTCCGACTTCCGCCTGCTGCTGTTTGGCATCACACTGGTGGTTATGATGCTGCTTAGACCGGAAGGTCTCATACCGAGCGAACGACAACGTATGGAGCTGCACGCCGACGAAGAGCCAGTTGTCGAACAACAACAGACCGAAGTCTATACGGCCCGCAATCAAGAGACAGTCTAAAAACGGGAGGTCGTTGTGTCTGAAAACCTATTGCTCAAAGCGACCGGAATCGTCAAGCAGTTTGGCGGCTTAACGGCTGTCAACAATGTTGACTTTAACATTCCGCGCGGCAGTATCACCAGTTTGATCGGCCCGAACGGTGCTGGCAAAACCACCTTCTTCAATATGATCACGGGCCTGTATGTTCCAACTTCGGGCACGATCGTTTTCGACGGCGAAGAGATTCAAGGGCTCAAGCCTGATGCGGTAACCACGCGCGGGATCGGGCGTACCTTCCAAAATATCCGCCTGTTCGCGCATATGACAGCGCTAGAAAATGTACTGGTCGGCCAACACTGCCGCTTACATGCCAGTCTTTTGGGGATCCTGGCGCTGACGAAAAAAGTGCGCGAAGAAGAAGCAGCCGCTCATAAACGGGCTCAGGAGTTGCTCGAATATGTCGGTCTCGGGCGCAGCCGAGCCAACGAGCTGAGCAAAAACCTGCCCTACGGCGATCAGCGCCGCCTTGAGATCGCACGCGCGCTCGCCACCAACCCCAAGCTGCTGCTGCTCGACGAGCCGACGGCGGGCATGAACCCCCAAGAGACCGATGACCTGACCCGGCTGATGCGTAAAGTTCGCGATGAACTGGGCATTACCGTCCTCTTGATCGAACACGATATGAAAGTGGTCATGGGCATTTCAGAACATATCACTGTGCTCGACCATGGTGCAAAGATCGCCGAAGGAAGTCCAGAAGAGATCCGCAACAATGAGCAAGTGATTGAAGCCTACTTGGGTCGTGGCGCTGCCGCCCACGGAAAAGGTGGACGACAGACAGCAGCTACGGGTCTAAGGACATAGTGTCAAGGTAAGCGATCGTTATGAGCACAACAACTCCACTGCTTGAACTACGTAATGTGCATTCCTATTACGGCAATATTCAAGCGCTCAAAGGCATATCGTTGACCGTTAACGAAGGCGAGATCGTTACGTTGATCGGCTCAAACGGTGCTGGCAAAAGCACGACGCTGCGCACCATTTCGGGCATTATTCACCCACGCAGCGGCGAAATACTGCTCGACAATAAACGCATCGACCATATCCCGCCTCACGATGTCGTCAAGCTTGGTGTTTTGCAGTCGCCAGAAGGGCGACGGATCTTCCCACGCTTAAGTGTGCGCGACAACCTTGAAATGGGCGCCTTCACTCGCAACGACACGGCTGGGATCGCTGAAGATATGGAGCGGGTTTTCGATCTCTTCCCACGTCTACGAGAGCGCGCAAACCAGAAGGGTGGTACACTTTCTGGTGGAGAGCAGCAGATGTTAGCGATCGGACGAGCCTTGATGGGGCGACCGCGCGTGCTGCTGCTCGACGAGCCTTCGATGGGTTTGGCGCCCGTATTGGTCGAGCAGATCTTCAATATCATCAAAGAGATCAACAGCCAAGGCACAACCGTGCTGTTAGTCGAGCAAAACGCGCTTATGGCGCTAGAGATCGCCCATCGAGGCTATGTGCTTCAAACCGGTCAGATCGTGCTGGCCGATACAGCGAAAGCCTTGAGCGAAAACGAAATGGTTCAGAAGGCCTATCTGGGCGTTGAATAAGCTGTGGATGAGCTGTTTGCGAGCACGGCCTGGCCCTTGCTGATGGGAGAAAGGCAAGCATGACACAAGCGACGACGATTCGGTCGCTCTCGATCGAGCGTTTAGATATTCCGCTGTTGCGACCGTTCGGCATGCTACGCGAACCTCAAGAGATCGTGCGAAACCTTTTAGTCTGCATCGAGCTAGCAGACGGCAGCTGTGGATACGGAGAGGCGGCGCCTTATCCTGATATCACAGGCGAAACGCAAGAGGCAACTTGGGCCGCACTTGAAGGAGTACGTTCAATCGTCGAGGGCGGCGATGTACGCGAATGGCGCAAGATCAGTCAGCGCTTACGCGAGCCACTCGATCAAGCGCGTTCTGCGCTCTGTGCGCTCGAAATGGCCGTGCTCGATGCGCTCACCCGCACTCTCAAGTTACCAATGTGGGCCTTCTTCGGAGGAGTATCCACAAGCCTCGAAACCGATATGACCGTCACAACCGGCACGGTGAGCGAGGCAGCAGCCCAAGCCCAAGCGATCATTTCACGAGGTATCTCGACCATCAAGGTCAAAGTTGGCACGGGCAAGCTCGGGCTCGATCTCGAACGGATCGAAGCGGTTCACGCGGCGGCCCCTTCGGCGCCACTGATCTTAGATGGCGATGGCAAGCTAAACGCCGACGAAGCACTTCAGCTGGTGTCAACGCTGCATATCGGCATGATTTCGCCGATTCTGTTCGAGCAACCGGTCGGCGCCCACGAACTACACGCTATGAGCCAAGTCGCCAAGTGGGGCGGCGTGCCCGTAGCAGCCGATGAAAGCGTGCAGTGCGCCAGCGATGTCTACACAATCGCCTCGTTACGAGCGGCCCAAGTCGTAAGCATTAAGCTGATGCGAAGCGGCATCGTCGAAGCACTCGATATCGCGGCGGCGGCTCGCACCACGAACTTGCAACTCATGATGAGTTCACTGCGCGAGTCGATTCTGGGCACAAGCGTGGCGGCTTGTTTTGCTGCTGGCATAGGCGGCTTTAGTTATGTCGACCTCGACACCCCTATGTTCTTGGCCCAAAACCCCTTCCAAGGCGGCGCAGTGCGGCGCGGCTCGACCATCGACCTAAGCGGCATCAGCGCAGGCCATGGCGTCACCCCGCGCACAAGCCCCAACTAAACGCAACGAAGAGCGGAATCTGCTTCCGCTCTTCAGCCTATCAATCACTCAGCAAATCTGCTTGTTTCTTTCAGCGCTCTGGCGGAGAGGTCTCTACCCTCCATCCGTTCCCTAGCGCGTCCGCCTTCGGCTATCAAGGTCCCAGCCATCCATTCAGCGCATCACCTCGCAGCTTGCGCTGCGACCAACAGGCTGCGCGCAGCCTGTTGGTCCATACGACCTGCTTTCTGGCAACACGCAAAACGGGAAAGCCAAGTTCCGCTCTGCCGAAGGCCAAAAAGCAAGCGATCAACTAGACGCGCTGGCTCAGACTGCCTAGCGTTTAGGCTTTTCGCATACTGAGCGCGATGCGACCGCGAGCGCTATCGACGCTCAACACGCGCACTTCGACAATATCGCCGACCTGCACCAAATCGAGCGGATGCTTAACACGACGCTCGCTCAGCTCGGAGACGTGCACCAAGCCATCTTGCTTGACCCCGATATCGACGAAAGCCCCGAAGTCGACCACGTTGCGCACCGTACCCTTGAGCCACATACCGGGCTGAAGATCTTCCAAACTGAGCACATCTTCACGCAACAAAGGCGGCGGCAGATCTTCACGCGGGTCACGCCCGGGCTTGGCCATCGCATCGAGGATATCGCGTAGGGTCGGCTCGCCTAGCTCAAGCTCGCGGGCCAGCTCTTCGAAACTGGTGGCTCCGCCCTGAATGGTCGCCTGCACCTCGTTGGCTACTTCGGGCAGCTTAGCCTTGCGATCGGCGCTGAACTGCTCGATCAGCTTGCGGGCGGCGGGGTAGCTCTCGGGGTGAATAGCGGTCGCGTCGAGCGGATCGTCGGCGTCGGGAATGCGCAAGAAGCCCGCAGCCTGCTCAAAAGCCTTGGGGCCGAGACCCTTGACCTTGAGCAGCTCTTTGCGCGACCGGAAGGGACCATTGGCATCGCGATAGGCCACGATCGCCTTGGCGACTCGACTGTTCAAACCCGCCACATAGGTCAGCAGCTCGGCGCTGGCGGTGTTGAGGTCGACGCCCACATAGTTGACCGCGCTCTCAACCACGGCCTCGAGGGTCGAGCCCAAGCGCTTCTGATCGACATCGTGCTGATACAGACCCACGCCCAGCGCCTTGGGGTCGATCTTAACCAGCTCGGCCAGCGGATCTTGCAGGCGGCGCGCAATCGAAATATTGCCGCGTTGAGTCGCATCGAGATCAGGGAACTCCTCTCGGGCGGCGGTGCTAGCCGAATAGACCGACGCACCAGCCTCGCTCACAATCGTATAGCGCAGATTGGCGTACCTGCGCTCTGTGCTGACTTCGCGAATAACCTCGGCCACCAGCGCCTCGGTTTCGCGGCTGGCGGTGCCGTTGCCAATTGCGATGATCTGCACGCCCCACTGGCGAATGTGGCGCAGCAGCTCGCTCTTGGCTCGTTCGGGCTCATGCAGATAGATCACCCCGCCCTGCAGGTATTTGCCGGTCGCATCGACGATCGCGACCTTGCAGCCGGTGCGATAGCCCGGGTCGATGCCCATCACGATGCGCCCGCGCAGAGGCGGCTGCAACAAGAGGCCGCGCAAATTGGCCGAAAAGATCATCAGGGCATGCTCTTCGGCCCGTTCGGTCAGCTCTTGGCGCAGATCACGCTCGATGGCAGGGGCCAACAAGCGCTTATAACCATCGGCGACCGCAGAGCGCAGCTCTTCGCCCAGCCAGCCAGCAGCTTTGGCATAACGGCGCTGCAGAGTCGCAATGAAAGCATCGTGGTTAGCGTTGAGGTCGACCTTCAGGGCACCCTCGCGCTCGCCGCGATTGATGGCCAAAATACGGTGGGGAGGCAGGCTGCTGAGCGGCTCGTTGTACTCGTAGTACATAGCGTATTTGCCCTCAGGATCAGCATCTTCTTTGGCTTTGCCAGTGCCAATAATGCCCGTCCGGCGGGTTGCTTCGCGCACGGCTTGGCGAATCTGAGCGGTTTCAGCGATGGTTTCAGCCACAATATCACGCGCTCCGGCCAGCACATCGTCAACCGAAGCAAGACCTTTTTCGGGATCGATAAAAGGTGTAGCCAGCTCCTCTGGGCTGCGCCCATCGTCCTCTTGGGCCAGCAAAAAGTCGGCCAGCTCTTGCAGGCCTTGCTCGCGTGCGATCTGGGCACGCGTCCGTCGTTTGGGGCGAAAGGGCAGATAAATATCCTCGATCGCTTGTAAGGTCTGAGCAGCGGCCAGCGCTTCGGCTAGTTCAGGTGTAAGGTGTCCGCCCGCTTCCAAAGCAGCCAAGACCTCACTGCGGCGCGCCTCGAGATTGCGCAGGTAGCTGAGACGATCAGCGAGCGTGCGTAGCTGCTCTTCGTCAAGGCCGCCGGTGACCTCTTTGCGATAGCGCGTAATAAAGGGGATGGTATTACCGTCGTCGAGCAGCGCGACCGTGCGTTCGACCTGAGCGAGAGGATAGGAAAGTTCCGCAGCCAAACGGGATAGAATCTGTTGCATAGACTTGGTCTCTATATTCTTTCCTTGATCACAGCCTGTGGGTTGAGATGCTTCAAGTATCGCGAAGGATAAAAGAGGAAAAAAACCAAAGGAGAGATCGAACTGAGTAGATAGCGAGAATACAACTCCTCAATCCATTATAACAGGATCCCCAACGATCTGAGAGCGAATCGGTCTCTTTTGTTGTGTGAGTGTACAAAACGTTAAACGAATGTAGTATGAGCGAGGTGCGTATCGCTCCCTTCTCCCGCAATGCGGGAGCTATGCATTACCCCAAAGTCGTGTCGGCAGCCAAAGGCGATCGTTCGCATACCACCGCGGAATTATCCTTGAGTGCACAGAACTCAGAGAGCTTGTATGCGATTTCGCTACGCGAAATCGCATACAAGCTCATCATTCAGCCCCTCGCCCGCTTTGCGGGAGAGGGGGCCGGGGGGTGAGGGCAGATAACGCTGACCGTATGTCGATTTGTGGCTAATGTACAGATGCGGGAGAAGGGCTGGGGATGAGGGCCAGCTAGCCCATCTGATAGCCGTAGGCGGACGCGCTAAGGACCGAATGGAAGCTAGAGAATTCGCCGCCAGAACTAGAGAGATCACGAGATTGAACGGCGCTGCTTTGCTACAGTTCAAGCATACGCGATCAGGCGGAGGAAGGTTAGTTGTGGCACTAGTCTTGCATTAATGAGGAGTGTGAATGGTGGGAAGCTATATGGCTAGCAGAGTTTCGGACCAGCTATGCTAGCGATTGTGTGTTCCAGGTTCACAGGCGCAATTTAGGCATCAGCAGGCACGAAACGGTTTTACGGTTGTAGTTTCGTTCAAGACAGAGTAGAAACTGTTGGTCTTAGGGTACGGGCAGATCGACGCCTGGCTGGTGCACAAAGAGAAGAAAAATGAATTATGTATTGTAAGAAACAGGCACTTGCAGGTGCCTGTTTCTCTTTGTAGCATAAGCTAGCCCGCCGCGGCAGAGTTGGTATGACCCAATTCGAGCAGCTTGGCATGTTGATCGGGAAAAAGACGCTGAAAGAGTTGGGTTTCGAGCATGGTGTGAGCCGAAACCGAACCATACTGTTGATCAATAGCGCTACGAAAGTCTTCATTATGTTGCTGGCCCAAGCCGCTATAGACCGGATTCAAAGAGAAACTGATCGATATATCATCGTTCAAGCTGATCAAGACATCGTTCTGGCAGGAAAGACAAGAATAGTGCGACTTTAGTTGAAGGGCAGTCAGCGGCAGAGCTAGCAGCGCGCTGCAGGTGGCGCAACGTACTTCCCAATGCAAGAGCATCATACGGGCTGCTACAGCGGCGAGCAAAATATTCAAAGCCGTAGTCAGTTCGATCTGCAGACGCTCTGCGAACAGGTTGGGGTTCATGCGATAGAGCTCACAACTAGGAGAATTAGCAAGATAAAGCTCAAAAGCATCTTGTAAAACCACACTGATACCATATCGTTGAAGGGTCGAAGTATGTGCTATTCGATGATGGTGTTTATTCTTCATAGCCGTATCTTTTGCTAAGCCAATAAGTTGTGGTAGTTAGAACGAGCTTTTTTCAAAAATTGTTGACTCGAAAAAGAGATTTCTCACAAATAAAAAACGAGGGCCGGTAGGACTACCAGCCCTCGAATCGCTGCTTCAGCTTAAAATGCCGTTGATGATGCGGCTTTAGAGCTCTACAATCGTGAGAGGAACGGGGATAAAGACCAAAACAAAGATGACCAGACCTGCTATAGCGATCATGCGCTGTTTGGGGTTGAGTGGCGATAGCTCATTTAGAAGAGGGGCGCGGGTTTGACCGATGAAGAAGGTCAGCACCGCCCAGACCCACCAGCCCTCCCAGAGGAAGCCCATCGCGGCCAGAATAAAAGGAATGACCATGCTGACATAGCCAGCGATCTTGCGACCGACCAAGGCGTAGAGAATGTGGCCACCGTCAAGCTGTCCAGCCGGAATCAGATTCAGGCTGGTCACCAAAAGGCCCGCCCAACCAGCCCAAGCCACCGGGTGAATCCAGACATCGACACCATCGCCGGGCAAAAAACGCCCAAAAACCGCAAACTTCATCAAGGAGTAGATGATCGAGTTGCCTTCGAGCATAAAGGCATCGATATCGCTGGGCGGAAACGGAGCAAGCGACGAGAGAGAGAGCCCGATCCAGAGCACAGGGATGGCTACAACTAAACCAGCCAGCGGGCCAGCGATCGCGATCGTAAGCATTTGGGCACGGTTTTTGGGCGGCTCTTTCATCTGAATCACCGCGCCCATAGTGCCGATCGGCCCCAAAGGAAAGGGGATAAAGAAGGGAAAGCTGGCTTTGACGCCCAAGCGGCGCGAAGCGAAGTAGTGGCCCAGCTCATGTGCCCCTAAGATGCCCAAGAGCGAAGCTGCATAAGCGATACCAGTGAGCAGATTCTCTTCGGCGATCAGGTAGCCAACAAAAATAGTCGATAACAGAGTCAGGCCAAACAGCAGCAGCGCCAGCCAGAGGCGCGACTCGGCCGGTTTGATCAAGCCGGGCATCGCGATCAGGCAAGCCCCTAGCTCATCTTCTTCTAAAAAAGCGGTGTAGTTCAGCGACTTGAAAAGCGGAGCAACCTGTTCGTAGGCTTGGTCGGGATCGGTCAGCAAACGGCCGCGTAGGCGCAATACTGGGACAGGAGGCCGCTTCTGCACATCGAAAGTTTCGACATGCATCACCCGTTCGGCATATTCGCGTAGATCGGCTATATCGTTGAGTGGTAAAGAAAGCTCTTGTTGGGTCATAGGCTTGGTACGTGAACGCTAAAGCAAGATCCTTGATAGCGTTTCACGTTTTACAATCTTGTCGGCAACACAGTTGCATTTTGGGCTACAAGCAACAACATTCGTGGGGATAAACGTACAATCTGGGAGGAGAGCAATTTCTAAACGAGTTCTTCGCCACGAAATCCCGGTGGATCACACTCAAAACAAAAGTGGCTTTGGTGCGCGGCATTGCGGGTTCACAAACGGACTTCAACAACCTGCACACCCATTCGCCAAATCCGGTCTACAGTTACGAATAATCTAGATAAAAAAGATCTCGAAGCGCATCAGCGTGAGATCTTCGAGATCCTCGCCCACTAAAGCGTGGAGTTATGTAATCTTAGGCCTCGGAAGAGGTCTCGCTCACATAGTAGGACCAGTCGTGTGCGCCGCGCGAAAGCAGCTTCCAACGCCGTTGGACTCTACCCGCTTGGCGGAGTCGTTCGAGAGCTTGGGCGACCTCCGCGCGCGGCGCGCCCACATTTTTTGCCACATGCTCTACGATACCGCCAGACTGCTTTACAGAGGCGTATACTTTTTCGTCAAACTCCTCAGTCATCTCTCTACCATCACTCTTATAACATTCGCCAGAATCAAATATCGGCGCTCTAGGATTACAAATTTCACAGGGGCACGACGCACGCCATTGTGCGTTCAATGCCCTAGTGTCATAGTACCAGATAATATCAAAAATGGGGAGACCAATTTAGAGCAAATATCGCCCCGGATTGATCAGATCGTTAGGATTCCACTGCGCTTTTAAGTTGCGCATCAAGCCGATCGTCTCGGGCTGCTTGCCCCAGATATCGAGCTGAGGGCGCAGAGTGGGCGCAGCATCCTCTACCACCAAATAGGCGTTGGCCGGTAAAGCTACACGCGCCTTCGTTAGGGCCGCAACAACTTCATCGGGCTGATCGGGTGTCTGCCAGCGGGCGTAAGCCAGGCCAACCCCACCATAGAGGGTGATCGCCGTAGGCCAACCGCGCTCCGCCGCTGGAGCTTCGAGGATCTGAGCCAATTGGGCCAACTGTTTGGGCTGGGCACCAGCGCGTAATAGCAGTTCGCTTTGGCCGCCAGCCGCGATCTGGGCAAGGGCTTGCCAGAGCTGGCTATCGGCTTGATCGTCGAAGACTGTCGCTTTGCGGCTGTTCAGTTTCGCGCAGCGCTCTAGAGCGGTGGAGACCTGACGCTCGACCGCAGCTTCGATACCTGCGTAACGCGCGATCACGAGATAGTCGATCGGGCTAGCGAGCAGACCCTGTAGCTCGCCGAAGGCTTGAGCTTGCACGTAGTTCAGCGCCAAGATGCTGACTGGACCGATTGGGTTGGCGCGCAACTGCTCGATCGCTTGCAAGGCTTCGCTGGCGTTGCCCGTTGCCAACGCCACGCTGCGATGGGCTTGCAAAGGCGAGGCTACTTTGAAGGTCACTTCGCTGATAATGCCGAGCGTGCCCAGCGCGCCCAAATGCAGCTTGTGCGAATCGTAGCCCGCTACATTCTTCACCACTTTGCTGCCGCTCTTCACGATACGCCCATCACCCAGCACCACCCGCATGCCCAAAGTCCAATCGCGGGGCGGGCCATAGCCGAGTCGCAAGGGGCCTGCCGCAAGCGTAGCCAATAGGCCGCCGATGGTGGCATCGCCACTCACAGGCGGGTCCCAAGGCAAGGTTTGGCCGTGCTGAGCGAGAGCTGCCTGTAGCGTCGCTAAGCTGATACCAGCCTCGACCGTCACCACCAAGTCGGCAGGGTTATGCTCGATGATCCGATTGAGGCCCTTCAGATCGAGCGCGATATCGTAGCGCGCAGGAGCCGCGCCAATATGTTGGCGCGTGCCACTGCCCCACGGCACAATCACAGCCCGCTCGCTATTGGCCTGGCGTACCTGCTCGGCCAAGGCATCGATCGAAGATGGTTGAAGAACGGTGGAAGGCTTTAGGTTATAGAGAGAATAATCAGTCATATCAATAGATAACATTCCAGCTTTCAGAGCAGAGCATCACTCTGAGGCTTCTATTCTAATCTCACTAAAGGGCAGCGCCTTTTCACCATTCGTCAAAGGCAACCACAAACCAGATTGTTGCTGGCGCAGACCCACCCGCAACTGATAGCTGCCAGCGGGTAACTGATCGCTGGGAATGACTTGAAAGGCGATATCGTTAACGTATTGAGTATACCATTCTTCCGGTGGGTCGCCGCCACAGTAGGGCATAGCTTCGCCAACCGTTTGCCCGTTCTGATCAACGATCTCGACCACAACTTGATAACCCGGCTCGATCGCGGCGGCGGCCTGCCAATAGAACGAGATCACAGCGGCTTGACCCGGCTTCAGGCTATGCTTGTCGAGGTCGTAGCCGCGCAGTTGAATGCCCTCTTGCCACTGGCCCTCAAGCTGATATTGAGGCACGATCTCGTTGGTCAGCAAGCGCGAGGTGGGAAAGTTGGTGATCGGCTGATTCTCGAAGGCTGTCACAAAATCGTCGAGATCAAAACGGAGCGGCTGCTCTTGAAGCGGCTCACGACTATAGATATCGATCATGCGTACACCTTCGACCATTACCATGCCATAGAGATGGTAGTCGCGCAGCACCGTATCGATCGGGATCTTGACCGGATTACGGGGCAGTCGATCGACAAAGTAGTAGGCAGGTCGATCATAACAGCGGAAGGTATCGCGGGTATACCAGCCAACAAGCTGCTTCATGCCGTTACTTTCGAAATCGCCCTGCAACTGGCCGGTCTCATACAGCGAGCCGATCACCTTCCAACCAGAACGATTGGGGAAGGCGAAGCTACCACCAGCCGGGCGTTTATCACCATAGAAGGCGGTATAGACCGCAGGACGCAGGCTGGGATAAAGCGAGACATACTGCGGCAAGGGTCGCACAAACAGCAGATTGATGTAAGGCATAGCCAGCAGAATCACCAGCATATGGGCGGTGATCACTGGCACGCGCAGCCAAAGAATGCGCCGCATCCAGATAAGAGCGCTCACCAAGGAGTAACCGATCAGCATGGCAGCGGGCACATGGATGTTGTAGAAGTGCGTATCGGGCTTGGCAATGATAAAGGCTTCGCCAACAAAAGGTGGTATAAACCAGAGCAGCAAAAAGCGCAGCATAAGCGGCGAGTGCTTCGATAGAAGCAGGCCCAGCAAGGGTAGGCCCAAAAAGAGCCCAGCCGCACTACCTCCGCCTGGCAAAAGCAGCAGGTTAGGATCGAAGAGCAAACAGGCGGCGCCGACACCCGCCATGCCTGCCAGTAGGTAGCCAAGCGCTTGCGGGCGCACAAAACGCACACACGCGATCACCAAAGCAAACAGCAGAACGCTTGCGTACCAATAGAGCTGATAGCTGGTGTTGTAAAAGCTGAAGCTACCGGCATAGGTCAGCAGGTTGTTAAAAGGCGGACCGCCCGTCGATTCGACGAAGGCGGGCTGCTCAGAGAGTCGCCGTCCAAGGTAAGAGGTGGTGCGCTCAAAGCGCTCGCTAAAGAAGAACGGCCCATAAAAGCTCAGCAAGACGGCGAAGCCCAACACAACCGGAGGCCAGAGATACTGCAGCCAGACCCGCAGCGGCCAACGCTGTCGCCAACAGCCCGCCAGAGCAATGCCTGCCACGATCGGCAGAATAAAAATACCGTCATAATGGGCAAACATGCTCATTGCGGCGAAGAGGGCAGCCGCCAGCAGATAGCGGATCGAAGGCGAAGCGGAATAGAAGCGCCAAGCGCTGCCGATGGCCGTGATGCCCATTAATATCACAAGGCTTTGATACTGCACGATGCGACTAAAGGCGATCAGGTAGCCGTCGAGCGCCAGCACCCCAGATACCAACAGCGCGATTAAGAGGCCGAGCCGCCCTGGGAAGAAGATGGAACAGAGCACGAAGCTGCCAAATACGATCGTGATCCCTGCAACGGCGAAGGGCAGGCGCGAAAGTAGCTCGTTGGTTTGACCCAACACCAGCATGGGGCCAGCGGGCAGCAGTATCTCGGTCGGGCCCTTACGGTGAAGCCAGACCACCTGTTCATGGCCATGGAGCATACCAGCCGCCAAATAGATCGGTCTGATCTCGTCGGCCTGGAATTCGGGAATGCCGAGATTGAGCAAGCGCGGATAGCCTGCCATCACCAAGATAAAGATCAGCGGCAGTTGGGCGAGTAGCTGTTGGGAAGTCGGCAATCTCAAACGCAGAGGATGAGCGTTCCAGAACTGCCACGAGAGGGCACAGGCCAACACAAGGCAGAGGCCGTTCACTATCAGAATCGGGGCCGCAGTTAACGGACCTGGCAAGGCTTGCAGAGCAAACAAGAGCATTTGCTGGAACACCAAGCCGCCCGACACGCTCAAAACGAGTCGAATGAGCGGATGGCTCTCGGTGCGAAACCAGCGCAAAGCCAGCATAACCCCCGGCAAGGTCAGCAGCACCAAGACCGCTATACCTCGTACATCGAGTGGAAGCGGTGAGAAGATCAGAGCGTGTAGCAATCCGATCAAAGGCACTATCAGCCAAGCAGGATGCAGTGTTACGACTGTTGAAGGGCTAATCGAAGCGCGAGCGAGACTAGCGCCCAACAAAAACACGAGGCTCAACAGCAGCAGTTGCCAGAAGGGAGGCGTCGGAAAAGCCAAATAAAAGGTATAGGGATCGAAGCTGGCCCACCATAAGATCACGCCGCCGAACAGCGTAAGCGTAATGCAGATCCAAAGCGGCACACTAGGCCTACGGCGCGTCAGGCTGCGATAAATGATCGCCAAACCATACAAAACCAGCCCAGCGATCCACACGAAACAGATTGCGACCTTGAGCGGAGCCTGCCAACTAAGCCAACCATCGTTCAAAGGCGCAACCTGAACCCATTCGAGCGCAGCAGCACCTAACACGCGATAAGGGTCTTGATAGGCTGGGCTGCTCAGATCGAGCGGGATCGCGCCATCGTGGGCGGGAGGCGGCAGAAGGATATGATAGGTGCGCCAGCCACCTTCGACGGCAAAGCGCCCGAGCGTGCGGCCGTTAGTGCTGAGCGTCAATTCGTTCTCTGGACTTTGGCGCGCCCCATCGCCCAACATGCGCAGTTTTAAGCGCTGGCCGGTCGCCCCAAACAGGGTGATTTGGCTATTGGGGCTGCTCCAGCGAAAACGAACATCTCCATCGCGCTCAACTCCCCAAAAGCCAACCACAAACTGTTCAGCTCGCTCACTTCCCAGATCGAGCCGCCAAGCTGGAGCGTTACGCAAAGCAAACGCCAACAGAACCGCCGTAGCGATCAAAATGATAACGAGATACAAGGGCGCTATTCGTTTTGGGGAAAGCAGAGTGCGTGAGGCAGTTGGCGTCGTATCCATCATGGTTTCAGGTATCTGGCGAAGCATGCGAGCGAAAGAGGATACGGAGCAACAAGTGCAAACATACTACGAGCCGTTTCTCGTTTGGCGTTGGCGCACCACTTCGTACATCAAGAGCGCCGCAGAGGTAGCCGCATTGAGCGAATTGACCGCCCCAACCATGGGGATGCGCACGGAGACATCGGCCTGTTCAAGCCAAAACGGCGAGAGCCCTTCGTTTTCGGTTCCGACCAAAATCGCGATCGGCCCGCCGAGATCGGCCTCGTAGTGGCTTTGGGTCGCTTGGGGCGTGGTCGCCACGATGCGAATCCCGTGGCGGCGCAACCACTGATAGGTCGCCTCGTTGCTGGCTTCAGCAACTGGCACCTGAAAGACCGCACCTTTACTGGCTTGAATAATGTTTGGGTTGCCCCAATCAGTGCGGGGCGCGCACGAAACCAAAGCATCGACGCCAGCTGCATCGGCGGTGCGCAGCATTGCACCGAGATTGCCCGGCTTCTCAATCGCTTCGGCCACTACCACAAAGGGCTGACGCGGCAGCTTAATCGCTTCCAACCGCATGCCCGGCAGCGGAAAGGTCGCCAGCCAGCCATCAGGCCCTTCGCGGTAGGCCATCTTTTCAAACACTGGCCTGCTCACCTCGATCAACTGCGCGCCAACAGCCTCGATCTGATCGATCAAGGCCCGCTCGCTCGGGTCACGAAAGAGCTCTGGGCAGTAGAAGAGCGTCACGGGCCGCGCCCCAGAGGCAACAGCCAAACTAAGCGCGTCGCGCCCTTCCACCCGAGTCAGGCCTGCGGCGAGCCGATCACGTCGATCGCGCAGAGCGATCACCGCTTTAATACGAGGATTTTGCAGACTTGTTATCAACATACGAACTTATATCTCGATCTTTTTATTAACAATCAGCCATTGAAGCGCCTCATAGACCGCTTGCAGCGAGCTATAGCGCGGCTGGAAATTAAGCAAACGTTGAGCCTTGGCAATACTACAGTTCGGGCTATGGGCGATATGATCCCACGTCGCCTGCGCCTCCTGTTCAGATACGGTATTGCGCCACTCTTCCCAAGGCAGAAAGCGTAGTTTCGCCTCTTGGCCAAACCAACCCGCTACCGCCTCAGCGTAACCGCGTAGCGTTATAGCATTGGGCGAAACTACATGGAAGCTCTCGCCCAGCGCGCTGCTGCGATTTGCCATAATCTTCTGACAGATCTGGGCGATATCGTCGGCGTGAATATGGTGCACCGTCTCGAGGCCAAAATTGGGCAGCGCCAGCTCTTCGCCGCGCGCCAAACGCACAAAGACCTCTGGGTTAAAGTGCCCGGCCGGATTAAGCGGAACCCAGCCCGGCCCAACGATATGGCCCGGGTGGAAGATCGAAGCGGGAAAGCCTTCCCGACGGGCTTTATCGAGCAGATAGGCTTCGATAGCCGCCTTCTGAATGCCATACTCGCCGAAAGGCCGGCGAGGCTGCTCTTCGGTAGTCGGCACCACCACGCTCGGCCCATGCACCCAGATCGTACCACAATGCAGAAAGTGCTGAACATGGCCTTGCAGCGCCTCAACCAGATGCTTCGCGCTCTCGAGCGTAAAACAGATCATATCGATCACAACATCTGGCTTGAGATCGCGAATACGCTGACCGAAGGTTCCGGCCGCCTCTTCAGCCGTTCGATCGATGGTCACTTTCGTGACTTTGCTCCACGCGCCGTGGGGCTGGTAGGGTTCGCGCTGACTGCGGCTCACGGCGACCACATCGTGGCCCTCTTCGACAAGGCGCGGTATCAGATAGGTTCCAACATGGCCCGTAGCACCAATCACAACAACTCGCATCTCTTCACCTGTTTGCAATCGTCGAGCACACTTCGCTCGCACTAAGGCCCTTCCCTTGTAAACCCTCGCTGGCCGCCTGTTTTAGATCCAAGCACCAGCCGCCAGCGCCTTAGCCGCGCCCTTGGCGTGTTTGATATCGCCACACGAGGCACCGGTCGGCACCAACTTACAGGAGTTCAAGAGACGGCGCGGATCGAACGAAGCCCGCAACTCTTGGAAGGCCGCCAAATCGTCCTCATTGAACATCCAACTGATGTAGTCGCGCTTTTCGATGCCGATGCCATGCTCGCCGCTAATGCTGCCGCCTGCATCGACACAGGCCCGCAAGATCTCTTCGCTGGCCGCGATCGCACGCTCGCGCACACCAGGCTCGCGCACATCGAAGAGCAAGAGCGGGTGCAGATTGCCGTCGCCTGCGTGGAAGACATTGACAATGATCAAATTGTAGCGGGCCGCGACCTCTTCGGTGAACATTAGCACCTCGGTCAGCTTCGAGCGCGGCACAACCCCATCTTGAATATGGTAGTGCGGCGCGATGCGGCCACAAGCCGCCAACACGCCCTTGCGTCCCGCCCAGAGACGCGCCCGTTGGGCCGGATCGGTCGCGGCCCGCACCTCGCGAGCGCCCAACTTGGTGCAGATCTCGGTGATCAAGGCGGTCTGGGCGTCGAGCTCTTCCTGCAAGCCGTCGATATCGATCAGCAGAATAGCGCGTGCATCTTCGGGATAACCTGCCTTAGCATAGGCTTCAACGGCCGGAATGGCGCGGCCCTCAAACATCTCAAGCGCCGCTGGCACAATGCCCGCCGCGATAATCGCCGCAACACTATCGCTCGATGCTTCGAGGCTATCGTAGATCACCAAGAAGGTGCGCACATCTTCGGGGTTGGGTGTTAGACGCACCAGCAGCTCGGTCGCGATGCCCAGCGTGCCTTCGCTGCCCACAAACGCGCCCATCAGGTCGTAGCCGGGCGCATCGGGAGCATCGCCGCCCAGTTCGACCACGCTACCATCGGGCAGCACCACTTTGGCCGCCAAAATATGGTTGTTGGTCACGCCATACTTCAGACAGTGCGGACCGCCAGCGTTTTCGGCCGCGTTGCCGCCCACCGTCGAAGAGGTTTGGCTGGAAGGATCGGGCGCGAAGTGCAAGCCATAGGGAGCCGTAAATTTGCTCAACTCGGCGTTGATCACGCCAACCTGAACCCATGCGGTGCGATTCTCTTGGTCGATATGCAGCACTCGATTAAAACGTGCCATCGAAATCACCACACCGCCCGTATCGGCCACGCTTCCGCCGCTCAAGCCCGTCCCTGCACCACGCGCTACAACCGGCACACCCGCTTCGATCGCGATGCGCATACAGGCTGCAACCTCTTCGGTCGTACCCGGCACCACAACAACATCGGCCAAGGCTTGGTCGAGTGCCGAGGCGTCGTATTCATACAACATCAATTCTTCGGGGCGATGCAAGACATAACGCGGCCCGAGCACGCCGGAAAGATCGGCGATCAGTTTATCTCGATCGTGCATACCAACACTCTCTCATTCGCACTGCAACAACAACCTCTAGCGACCGCGCACACGCCGTTTAAGGTCAACCGAGGGACGGCGCAACTGAATAATATCAATCAAGCCACGCGGATAGTCCTTGGCCATAGCCGTTGGGCCGCCTTTAACTCGCCACAAGATCGATGTGATCAAAATCAAAACCAATAACACAAAAGGGCTAGAGGGATTGATGATCGACTGGAAACCATAAATGGCGATCAAACTTGCAAAAAAGATAACAGCGAAGCAGCCCTGAGCTACTTGAATCAAATAGACAAAGTCGTTGGTCTGACGATAAGCGTTAACGCACGCGATCGCCCACCAAAGCTGAAAGAGTAAAAGTGCTGTAAGAATGCACAGAATTACAACAAGCATGGCGCATTCCTCTATGATCTATCGGTAAATAAACCAGACATGTGCAATCATAGCACATGTCTGGTTTAACTTGAGCTTAGTTATTGCTGTGGATCATGCGGTGAATAACACGCACCGCCTCATCGCCCTCTTCTGCCGAAACCACCAACGAAATATTGTTTTCGGCGCTACCCTGAGCGATCGCAATGATATTGATGCCCACCTCGCCTAGCGCACCGCAGACCCGTCCGGCGATGCCGGGCGTGCCGCGCATACCCGAACCGACCACCGCCACGATCACAATCGACTCGAGCAGATCGATATGTTCGAGGTCTTCTTGCGAGAAGTCTTCGGCCAGCTCTTGGCGCAAAGCTCGCACCACCGCGCCCGAGTCGGAACGCGGCACCGAGAAACAGACATTTTGTTCCGACGAGGCTTGAGTGATCAGCAGGGTGTTGGCTCCAGCGCGTGCCACTGCTCCGAAAATACGGGCCGCCACACCCGAAAGGCCCAACATGCCTGCCCCGCCAACCGTAATCAAGCTGACATTGCTGATGGCTGTCACCGCTTTAATCGTACCGGGAACCGTTTCGTTGCTCACCCAGGTGCCCGGAAAGCTCGGGTTGAAGGTATTGCGAATGCGCAGAGGAATATTCCGCTTCACAGCAGGCAAGACCGTGCGAGGATGCAACACGTTCGCGCCATAGTAGGAGAGTTCGGCCATTTCGTTATACGAGAGCCGCTCTAAGGTGATGGCCTCTGGCACAATCTTGGGATTGGCCGACATCACTCCATCGACCTCTTTCCAGAACCAGATCTCGTCGGCATCGAGTGCCGCGCCCAAAATGCTGCAGGAATAGTCGCTGCCGCCACGGCCCAAAGTGGTGGGAATGCCGCTCTGAGTCGCACCAATAAAACCAGTGACCACAGCGACAGTTCCCCGCTCTAAAAGCGGCAAAAGGCGCGCACGCGAGCGTTCGCGCGTCTCGCTCTCAATGGGGCTTGCGTCGCCATAGCGCTCGTCGGTCACAATCAATTCGGTTGCGTCGATCGCTTCCGAATCGAGTCCGGCGCTTCGTAAAGCCGCCGCTATCAATCGCGCATTACAACGTTCACCCTGGCCACTGATCAAATCAAGCGCGCGCGGCGTCACTTCGCCCAACACAGCGATCGCTTGGCCAAGGTTATTGATGTAGTTGAAGAGGCCTTCGAGTTCGGGCTGAAGACGAGCACACTCGTCGGGCGTCGCAAGCTCTGCAGCCGCATCCATATGCAACTTCACCAGTTGCGGAGTGATATCGGCAAAGGCCGCGCCGTGTCCGGCAGCAGCAGCACGGGCAGCACCGATCAAGGTGTCGGTAGTGCGTAAGGTGGGCGCATTCATCGCCGACACAACCACCACCACCTCGTGCTGCTGGGCCTCATGCCGCACAATCTCGACGACACGTCGAATAGCATCGACGCTGCCAACCGAGGTGCCGCCGAATTTCATCACGACACGCATAACTCCCCCTACAATGCTTGAGTTCAAAAATACGGAATATACAAAAAGTGCCGAGGATCTTGAGCCTTCCTCGGCACTCCGTCTGTATGATACCACAGGTTCCAGTTAGGTTTGAAAAAACAAACGCGGCATCGTAATAAGCAAAAACACCTTTTCAGAGCTGCTAACAGTCCAATCAAGCATCGCTCTGGCTTATGTATTTTGCCATACCCTCTAGCGGCTCGTTTTCTCCCTTCCATGCAGCCCTTGGCGCGTCCGCCTACGGCTACCAACGCGGCCGACCTTCCATACAACGGCTAGCTATCGGCGCTGCATCGCATTCAGCGCACTAAACATAGGCTCCAGCGGCCCTCGCTGACAAGCAGCGCCTCGAACAATGCATCTTTCTTCACCACACAGGCGCAGTGGCTATCTATTCAAACCCTGAGCCTGTCAAAGGGTACGAGTAGTCGTTGGCTGTGGTTTGGCAATGGCACCGACCAAGCCTATCGAAGCCAACGTCTGCTTGCAATGGTTCTGAGAGTTGGCTTCGACAGGCTCAGCCAACGTCGTGTGCTCGGCTATCAGGAACGGGCTGTCATAGCACATCGGATCCACCATCAAGTCGGGCAGTGCTGTGCTCCCTTCTCCCGCACTTGCGGGAGAAGGGTCGGGGATGAGGGCAGCTAGCCGATCTGATAGCCGTAGGCGGACGCGGTCGAAGCCTCTTTTGAGCTTAGGAAGCTCACCGCCAGCGAGACGAACCACGCAACAACAAAAAAAGAGATCTCACGCTAAAACGCGAGATCTCTTGAAAAGTTTTCGCTCTGAATCAGCTCTTGGCTCAAGCAGGCGGCAGATGCAAGAGAGCACCCAGGGCTGTGCTATGGCCGGCATGGCCTGGCACGATTAGATCCATGCCGTAATAACCGCCCACCGTTTTGAGCACCTTGCACACGCTCGCCATATCGGTGAGGTGGCCGATCACCACCACATGCTCGATCTGCTGAGCGCGGGCGGCATTGATGGCGGTCACGGCGATCACTTGGCTGACCAGCGTCACCAACGAGGCCGCAAGGTCTTCGCGGCTTACATCGATCGCCTCGCGCCCCAAGCGCCCAAAGTTGACCGCTGTAGCGTCGGCTGGCAGCGAACCGATCGGCCCGCTGATCACATCGGCCAGCGCTAAGTCGGCCCCGTTGGGATCTCCCTTGCAGGCTAGGGCATCGATCTCGCGCGGATCGACCGTCTGCAAAAGCAAACGACCGAGGCCAAGCAGGGTGCCGCCGCCCACGCCGCTGCCCGTGATATGGTTGTAGCTCGTGTCGCGAGCGGCCACCGCCGCCGTGCCCGATCCAGCGCTCACTACCACCAAGGGCGTGCCAAAAGCAATGCCAGCCTCTTGGGCTAGGGCTTGGCCGCCTCGCCCGATGGCGGTCAGCTCACCTATCGGAACGATCTCAGTCGATCCGATGTATCTCGGCAATACGTTATGTTGACCGCCTGTCACCGCGATCCGCTTGAAGTCGCTTGTGCGCAGGCCGACGTGTGCAAAGAGCTGGTCAAGCAGTTCGGGCGTGGGCTTGCCTCGCGAAGCCTGAGCCCAATGGCGAATATCGCCATCTTGCTCGACTACCAGATCGGTGTTGCTAATGCCAAAGTCAATCGCCGCTCGCATGCCGCTCCTCGTTTGGCTCGCTAAGCTGGGCGGGTCCAAAACCAAAGGGCAGAAGCTCCTGCGGCGTGGTCTGTTTCAAATCACCATGCAGATTGGTTAACAAGACCGTCGCATTAGGCGCTAGTTCAAAGATCACTTGGCGGCAAACACCACACGGGCTAGCCACGTCGTGCGTTTCGGTCACAACCGCAATAGCCGTGATCTCGCGCTCGCCAGCTGCATAGGCGCTGGTAAGCGCCACACGCTCGGCACAGATCGTGGGCGAATAGGCCGCATTTTCAATATTACAGCCGGGGAAGATCTTACCAGAAGCGGTCAAAACCGCTGCCCCGACGCGAAAATTCGAATAAGGCGCGTATGCTTGAAGGCGCGCTTGGATCGCTGCTTCGACCAAAGTCGCGTATTCAGGTCGCTCCGACATGTTCATATTCTCCTTCTTGTGTGCCAACATCAATCTGTTGTGGCCCTTGATAGACGATGCGCACCAATTCGGGGCGAACGCCCTGCACCGCCACAACTTCAATTGTCGCGCCCTCTACCTCAACAATATCGCCTACAACTGGTACACGCCCTAGTCGTTCATACACAAAGCCTCCGATGCGATCGGCGTCCTCGGCCTCCAGCGTAAGTCCGGTGATCTCGTTGATCTCGCTGATCGGCACACGGTCATAGGCCAAGATCTCGTGATCGTTGATCTGGCGAATACTGCGCTCTTCGGTATCGTACTCGTCTTGAATATCGCCGACGATCTCTTCTAAGAGGTCTTCGATCGTTACAAGACCAGCTGTACCGCCGTATTCATCCACAATCACAGCGATGTGCACCTTACGCCGTTGCAGGTCGCGCAACAACGTGCCGACCTTCAAGGTCTCGGGCACAAAATAGGCCGGGCGCACAAGCTGCTCGATCGAGACATCGGTCTTGCCCTTGTGCATAGCCTCCATCAGATCGCGAGCGTACAAAACGCCCACAATTGTATCGATGGTGTCGCGATAGACCGGAATACGCGAATGGCCCTCTTCCAAGACCATACCAAGCGCTTCTTCGAAGCTGCTCTTGACATCGAGCGAGGTGATATCGACGCGAGGCACCATTACCTCACGCACAAGGGTGTCGCCCACCGAAAAGACACCTTCGATCATCTCGCGCTCTTCGTGCTCAATCAGGCCCTCTTCTTCGCCTACATTCACGAGCATACGCAGCTCTTCCTCGGTGACAAGAGGCGAGTTCAGATTGGTTTTACCACTGAGCAAGCGCATCAGTGGCATAACTGCGGCATTGTAGAGCACCAAAAAAGGCCAAAGCAGAGTGGAGATCAACGAGAGGGGGCGGGCCAACATCAGGGCCATCGCTTCGGGGTTGCGTAATACGATCGCTTTCGGGATCGATTCACTAAAAATCAGGATCGCTATCAGCAAAAGGGCGAGCGACCCTATCTGAACCCACAAACCAAATCGATCACTGAGATACAAAGTACAAGCAGTAGCTCCAATTGTGGATGTCGCTCGTAAAAATAAAACTGTCGCTCGAAATCGATAGGGGTCGTCTATGAGGCCTTCAACCACGCGAGCACGAGCCGTTCCGCCCATGAGTAGGGTGCTCAAGCGATGTCGGCTAATATTCATAAACGCGGCTTCCACCGCTGAGGTGAATCCAAGCACTAACAGACAGGCGATCACTCCAGCGGTGATAATACTAGGTTCAGGGTCCAAATCTCAGTTCTCCTATGTAGACAGAGCATGGATCAAAGGGCATCAACGGCGATGGCCAATTGAGAAAACGATCGAGCAATAGACCATCCTATTGCAAACATGCTCTGTTGGCGTAGAAGTGGTTCACTTCTACGCCGAATGATTACGAAAAGAGCGCACTCACAGAGAGATCTTTGTGAATACGCATAATGGCCTCGGCAAAGAGCGAGGCAACGCTCAAGACATGCACACGGGCATTGCTGGCACCCGGAGGGGGTGGAATGGTATCAGTTACAACGGTTTGCACCAATACCGACTTATCGACGATGTTGATCGCATCGGCAGCGAAAATGCCGTGGGTGGCACAGGCATACACCGCAGAGGCACCGCGTTCTTTGAGCGCGCGGGCCGCTTCGGCCAAGGTTCCTCCCGTCGAGATCATATCGTCGACGATGATCGCAGTTTTGCCCTCGACCTCACCAACCATCTCGACCACTTCCGAAACATCGGGTTCGGGCCGCTGCTTTGCGATGATGGCAAGGCCTGCTCCGATGCGTTCACGGAAGACATTGGCGCGTCCTACACCGCCAGCATCGGGCGAAACCACAACCGGGTTGGGCAAGTTAAGCGAACGGAAATAGTCGCTCAAGATGGGGCCAGCTTTGAGGTGGTCTACCGGAATATCGAAGAAGCCTTCGATAGCGGGAGCGTGCAGGTCAACGGTCAGCACACGATCGGCACCAGCCGTGCGGATCAAGTTAGCAACGAGTTTGGCAGAGATCGGCTCGCGACCTGAAGTCTTCTTCTCTTGCTTGGCATAGCCGTAATACGGTATCACAGCTGTGACGCGTCGGGCTGAAGCGCGGCGCAGAGCGTCGATCATCAGCAGAAGTTCCATTAGATGCTGATTGACCGGCGAACAAGTCGACTGGATCACGAACACATCGGCGCCACGCACGTTCTCTTCCAGTTTGATGCGCGTTTCACCGTTTTTGAAGGTTCCGATCGTCGCACGACCAAGACTCATGTTCAGCGATTCGGCGATCTCTTCGGCGAGCGCTGGGTTAGAATTTCCAGCGAAAATTTGTAATCGGCCGTCCATATCTCCCCATATGTACAACGAATGCCCTTACTCAGCTTAATGCTCTTCTGAGTAGCAGACAGCTCGCACGTTTGATAGCTCGTTCATCACGAGGCGGTTACTCACTAGTCTTACTTTAAAGTATACCCGAATCAGTCGCGACTGTGAGCATGTTTATAGCTAAACGGGGCGATTTCCGATCCAGCAGGAAGCTCTTGATCCTCTAGTACAGCAAAACGCACCTTGCTAGCGGCCCCCAGCTTGGTATTAATAAGTTGAACATGTGGACCAACAACGCAGCCGCTAGCCACATAGCTGTTGCCTTGCAACACACAGCCCGGCAGAATCGTGGCATCTGGCTCGACCGTCACACCGATGTCGATATAGGTCGCCGCAGGGTCTACAATGGTTACGCCTGATTCCATCAACTGGTTCAGAATACGTTCGCGCAACACCGCCTCGGCCTGAGCCAACTGCAAACGCGAATTGACGCCCCAAGCTTCACGCTCATCGCTGGTAGAGACAGCAACAGCCGCGCCCGGACCGAAGTCGTTGACCGCCAGAGCAACCATGTCGGTGAGGTAGTATTCGCCTTTGCTTGCGCTAGGGGTCAAAGCATCGATCCGTTCCCACAGCCATTCGGCTTCGAAGCACATAAAGCCGCTGTTGACCTCGGTGATACGTCGCTGCTCGTCGTTAGCGTCGCGCTCTTCGACCAGGCCAACGACCGCGCCGTTGGCATCGCGCAGCACACGCCCATAGCCGGTGGGAGGGTTGGCTTCAAAGCTAAGCAGACCAACACGCGCGCCGCTGCTGCGCACCGCATCGACCAGTTTCGCCGCTGTCTCGGCCCGAATCAATGGACTATCACCATAGAGCACCAAGACATGGCTGCTCTGACCGCGCAGTATCTCACGAGCTTGAACGACCGCATGGCCTGTGCCTAAGGCTTGTTCCTGAACAACATAGCTGTAACGAGAACCTAATGTTTCGGCGATGATATCTTTGATGCCGGGCGAGACCACAACTACTTGTTTATGGGCCTGCAGCGCATCAGCGACATCGAGCACCAATTGCAACGCGGGGCGTCCACAAAGGGGATGAAGGACTTTGGGCAGACGTGAGCGCATCCGTGTGCCAGCACCGCCAGCAAGCACCACGATGCTAAGTGAGTATTCCATAAAAATCAAAACACAGCGAAGCAATGCTCCACTGTGACACTAGAAGCCGATATGTCTAGGACATATATGGCGATTATTTAGACTTCGTGCGGCTGACCGCATTGTTACTCTACGCTCGAGACGTCTCGTCAACGATCGTTCGATCAAGAGAATTGGCTGCCGGACCAGGATTCGAACCTGGACAGACGGATCCAAAGTCCGTAGTGCTACCATTACACAATCCGGCATCGCCATTTCCGAACGACGTTATTATACCACAACTTTAAAACTTTGCTACAGAAATCTGGCCCAATTTCAGAGCGATTTTGAGGCAGTTTCCAAAATTGCTCTATTCTCGACACATCTCCGTTTAAGACTAGTCCTTTAAAGCGACCGAAAAAGCTATTTCTGCTGACAAGCGGAGTTCACTACCAGATAAATTTGCTTTTTAGCCAAAAACGTGAAGGTATTCACAATCTAGTCAACGATCCGTTATTGCGCATTCTGTAGCTACATGGCGAATAAGCACCCAATATGTATACGTTCAAAGAGGTAAGGGTCTTTACAAAGTAATCTAAAAAGGGTATAAGAATTTTGTCAAACGTTTCCAAATTCTGTGTATAATAAGACAGCATTCCCATAGAAACAATTTAAGAATCTTATTATTATACTTTTGTCGATCGATTCACTCAAAAATAGAGAGCTTTTGAGAACTAAAGGTCCTTCCACCTCAAATAGCTGATACAGAACAAGTATCCAGAGGAATTGGTCTTATCTCATAATTAAGAAACCTAAAGAGCCTTAGATTGGCAACTCTACTTTTAGAGTGCATCATCGCACCACCTTTTCCACCTTCGTCCGTCGTTCGTCGGTATCACTGTAGTGTTTGGCGCAACACAAGCATAATAATCTTGTATAAGTCAAAGTAATAAGCCTTTTATCACAGTGCTATCGCTGGAAATAGGAAATACATAAGCTATAGTTTACAAAATTAATCATATTTGTTATATTGCGCAACATATTTTTCCTCAAACCCCGTGATAGCCTTTCGTTAGGAGGAAACAGAATGTACCAGGGCATCGAAGTCATCGACTTCCACCTTCACTTCCCAACCAGCAAACCATGGTTCCCAGAAGATCCAACAGCGCGCAAGAGCCGCCGATCGCGCACTCCTGCCGCCGAAGCTGCACTGAAGGCTTACAGCGATAAGCTGCGCCAAGAGTGGCGCCAAACTTGGGACTTCCCAGATCCCGAGCGAGAGCCACGCACCGACGAGGAACAGGCCGATCGCTGGGCAGCCGAAGTCGAGAAGTATGGCCTGCGCGCAGCTGTGTTTGTAACCGGTGGTGGCAACGACAATTTGGCTAAGATCGTTTCGCGCCACCCCGACAAGTTCATCGGCATGGCCCACCACCACCTCTTCGCTCCCAACGCTGCCGAAGAGCTCGAGCGCTCGGTCAAAGAGCTTGGTCTGCGCGCTTATAAGCTGATCGCGCCCACCATCGAGCGCCCGATCAGCGATCCCGAAGCTTACCCGGTATGGGAGAAGGTTGCCGAACTGGGTATTCCGGTATTGATCCACTATGGCCCGCTGGGCGGTGGCGGTGGTTTGGCTTGGAGCATCAACATGGATCCGCTCGCAAGCCTGCACGATGTGGCTCGCGACTTCCCCGAGATCCCGTTCGTGATCCCGCACTTCGGCTGTGGCTATGTGCGTGAGGTACTGCATCTGGCTTGGTCGTGTGGCAACGTCCACATCGATACCTCGGGTTCGAACCAGTGGGTACGCTGGATGCCAGATGAAGATCTGACCGTGAAGAAGCTCTTCCGCAAGTATGTCGAGACCATGGGCGCAGAGCGCATTATCTTTGGTACAGACTCGAGCTGGTTCCCGCGCGGCTTTGCAGTTCGCTACCTCCAAGACCAGATCCGCGACTGTCGCGAACTCGGCTTGAGCGACTCGCAGATCCATGCGATCTTCTCGGGCAACGCGGCTCGCTTGCTCCGTCTCGACGAGAAGAAGTAGAACATTGATCTAAACAGCTAGGATCTGGTGCGATCTAAACGGTCGCACCAGATCAAATGACAGAACTATCTCCCCGACTAGGTTTTGTCGTTTTAATAAGCATCGAAAGGATTTAAGCATGTTCGGAATGCGGAAATGGCTCCGTTCCCTGAGCCTCTTGGTAGTCGTCAGCTACTTCCTAGCTGCTTGTGGCGGTGGAAGCACCCCACAATCCAGCGACAGCAGCTCAAACGCCGCACCAACGGCTGCTCCTGCCGAGCAACAGGCTGCTGAACCAACCACTGCGTCAGAATCCACAGATTCCAATACCTCTGGAGAGGCTGCTAGCAGCGACGACGAAGTGGTTACGATCGAGTACTGGCAGTACAACTTCGCCAGCCGTATCGCAGCGATCGACGAACTGATCAAGCAGTTCGAGGCCGAGAACCCCAACATCAAGGTCATCCACAACTCGGATATCCCCTATGAGCAGTTCCGAGACAAGATCGCTGCTTCGGTTCCAGCTAACGCTGGTCCTGACGTAGTAGCACTCTTCTACGGCTGGATTCCGGCTTGGGTCGATGCTGGCTATCTCGTTCCTCTGCCCGAAGACTCCTTCTCGGAGGCTCGCCTCAAGAGCGAATTCACCTCGCTGATTGAGGGTAGCAAGTTCGAGGGCAAGTACTGGGCTGTTCCGACCGCTGTGCGCACCATTGCACTGCTCTGGAACAAGGATCTGTTCGCCGAGGCTGGTCTTGACCCCGAGCAGCCCCCCAAGACCCTCGACGAGTTCTATGAATACGCTGTTAAGCTGACCAAGCGCGATGGCGACAACATTGTTGTTCAGGGCTTCGCTCCGGAAATGGCCGGTCAGGCTCACCACTGGTTCCGCGAAGTTCTGGTTCGCCAGTTCGGTGGCCAGCCCTTCAGCGAAGATGGTCGAACCATCACTTGGAACAGCCCCGAGGGCTGCAAAGCCTTCACTTGGCTGACCAGCCTCGAGACCGAGGCTAAGACTGGTAGCAACGACCTCTTCGACGGCGCTACCCAGGCCTTCTTAAAGGGCCAGCTGGCAATGCACATCGATGGCTCGTTCCGCTTGGGCACCATCGCTTCCGATGCTCCCGATCTGAACTTCGGTGTGGCTGAGCTGCCCGTCAGCGACAACGGCGTGAAGTCGACCTTCGGCTCCTACTGGGCTAACGGTATCACCAAGCGCGCTGCTTCAGATCCGAAGCGCTACGAGGCTTCCGTTAAGTTCCTCGAGTTCATCACCTCGGCTGAAGCCGGTTCGATGTGGGTGAAGGCTGTAGGCGAGCTGCCCGCTCAGCTAGAAGCCGCCAACGACCCCGAGCTGTTGGCTGATCCGAAGCTGGGTGCCTTCGTGGCTGGTCTGGGTTACGCTCACGCGACCTTCTTCGCCGATGAGAGCAAAGAGCGCCAGATCATGCTCGACGCCTACGACGCAGTACGTCTGGCTGGCGCCGATCCCTGTGAGGCTTTGAACGAGGCGGCAGCGCTCAACCAAGAGATCTACGACGAATTCTGGTCGTCTCGCTAAATAGTCAAGGATGGGTAGCCCCGCGTAGGAGCTACCCATCCTTGTATTCCATGGACCCGTTTTTTAGGCATTATCAAAAGGTAGGAGCTAGCAGATGCACCGTCTCAAGCTCAGGCATCGCCAATATCTCGTCGCGTACCTGTTCTTAGCCATCCCGATGATCTTCTTTATCGGGTTGCGCCTCGGCCCCATGTTGTTCGCATTCAACATGAGTCTGCGCGACTGGAACCCGCTCGCATCGGAACAACCCTTTGTGGGCTTTAAGAACTTTCAACAGATCTTCACCGAACTGAGCAAGCCTCAATCGGTTACATTCAAGGCCTTCCGAAACACCTTTCTCTATATGCTACTAGGTGTGCCAACCCAGCTCAGCTTAGGGTTGGGTATCGCGCTCCTGCTCAACAGCATCGATCGCTTCGCAGGCTTCTTCCGCTCGGTCTACTTCATTCCGTTCGTTACATCAACGATCGCGATCTCTTGGGTCTGGCGCTGGCTTTATCAGCCACAAACCGGTCTGTTCAACATTTTGCTTAGCACCTTCGGTCTCCCGACTCAAACCTTTTTGAAAAATCCCAACCAAGCGCTCGCATCGATTACAGCTACCACTGTTTGGCAAGGGCTTGGCTTTACGATCATTATTTTTCTAGCTGGTTTAAAGCAAATTCCCAAGTCCTTTTATGAAGCGGCTAAGATAGACGGCGCCAATGCTAACGCAATCTTCTGGAAGATCACCTTACCCTTGCTCAATACCACAATCGTCTACTTGGTGGTGTTGCAGAGTATTAACTTCCTGCGCCTGTTCGACCAAGTGTTGAGCATGACAGAGCAAGGAAGTGGTGGACCGCTCAATAGCACAACAACGGTCGTCTTGCGCGTGTATCGCGAAGCGTTCGGCAGCCTTAATATGGGCTATGCATCTGCGCTTACAGTCGTTCTCTTTTTGATTATTTTGCTGATAACCATTATTCAAATGCGCGTGATCAGCCGCAACTTTGATTACTAGGATTAAGTATATGGCTGCTATTGGTAAAGATCTCAGCTCTAAAACGCGCGACAACGTGCAGTTAGAAAGCGTTTTGCGACGGCGCTTGCGCATCGTAGCGTATATTCTGCTTTCGATCGGCGCGATCACTATGATTGTTCCCTTCTTGTGGATGTTGAGCACCTCGCTTAAGACGATGCCCGAGATCACACGGGGAACCTTCCTACCACACGAGCCTACACTTGACAACTATCGCCAAGTTTTAACAACAACAACACTGCCGCTTTGGTATTGGAACACAATCGTGGTTGCTGTGATCAGCACCGCCAGTGTGGTCTTTTTCGACACCTTAGCTGGTTATGTGTTCGCTAAGTTCGATTTTCCGCTCAAGACGGTCTTCTTCCTTATCATCTTGAGCACCCTGATGATTCCGACCGAAATGCTTTTGATCCCCTGGTATATCCTCTCGGTACAATTCAACTGGGTAGACACCTATTGGGGCATCGCATTTCCCGGTATGATCACGGCGGCGGGCGTCTTCCTTATGCGCCAATTCTTCCATAGTGTGCCGAACGAACTGCTCGATGCAGCTCGTATCGATGGAATGCCCGAGTTCCAGATCTTTACCCGAGTAGGTGTGCCGCTCGTTATGCCCGCTATGGCATCGCTGTTCATCTTCAACTTCTTGGGCAACTGGAACGCCTTCCAGTGGCCGCTGATCGTCACCTCGAAGAAAGAGATGATGACCTTGCCAGTAGGCATTTCGTTCTTCGCTTCTGAAGCGAGCACCCAATGGAATCTGATTATGACAGGTGCAAGCCTTTCGGTGGTTCCTCTGCTGATCGTAGTGATCATCTTCCAGCGCCAGATCATCGATGGTATTGCACTCACAGGTTTGAAAGGCTAGTCTTGTGAGCAGTTTCCCCCATCCTTTGTACCGCACCCACGTTCTCTTGCCATCGTTTGAGCTATCGCGTGCTCATCTCTTCCTGCCGCTGATTCGCGCCAACCAGGCTCATGTCACCATGTTGGCCGATCAAGGCATTATCTCGGAAGAGAAGCGAGCAGTGCTCTTGCGCGGCTTAGCTCAGATCGAGAGCGAGGGAGTGGATGCTCTCAAGCTTGAGCCTGGAGTTGAAGATCTCTTCTTCGCCATGGAGAAGCGCCTGATCGAGCTGACGGGCGCGGATATCGGCGGCGATCTACAACTGGCTCGTTCGCGCAACGATCTCGGCGCGGCGCTGCACCGCATAGTGACGCGCGGCGAATTGATTCGCCTGATCGCGGCGCTCGACAAGCTGCGAGCTGCGATCCTCGCGCTTGCCGAAAAACACATCGACACCTTGATGCCGGGTTATACCCATACCCAGCCGGCCCAGCCAACTACCTTTGCTCACTACCTGGGCGGTGTGTTGGCCGCGCTCGAACGCGACGCTGTGCGCCTACGAGCGGCCTACCAGACCACCAACCAGAGTCCGCTGGGCATGGCGGCCTTCACCACCACCGGCTTCCCGATCGACCGCAACAGCGTGCAAACACTGCTGGGCTTTGACGGACAGCTCCCCAACGGCCAAGATGCGATCGGCGCTGGCGACTATGCGGCTGAGACGGCTGCCGCTCTACAGATCATCGGCGGGCACCTCTCGCGCGTGGCCCACGATCTACTCTTCTGGGCGACCCAAGAGGCAGCGGGCATTCGGATCGATGACAGCTTCATTCAGATCAGCTCGATTATGCCCCAGAAGCGTAATCCTGTAGTTTTAGAGCACTTACGCGCCCGCATCGCCCAGATCTATGGCGGCGCAAACGCTATCGCAACCCTGATGCACTCTAGCCCCTATGGCGACACCCAAGATGTCGAAGACGAGATGATGATGCCGCTGATGCAGCTCACCGACATCAGCTGGGGCGTGATCGACCTCTTTACGGCAGTCTTTGAGACGCTGGAGGTCAACCGCGAGCATCTCCGCGCGCGCGCCGATGCAGGCTTTACAACCGCGACCGAACTGGCCGACAGTTTGGTGCGCGAAAAAGGTTTGGCCTTCCGAACCGCCCACCACATTGTGGCGACCGTGGTCAAAACAGCGGTTGCGGCTCAACGCGAAGCTTCGTCGATCACAGTAGAGGATGTTGAGGCTGCGGCTCAGGCGGTATTGGGCCACAAACTCGAACTCAGCGAGCAGTTGGTGCGCGATGCGCTCGATCCCCAACGCTTTATCGAGCGACGCACCATCGTGGGTGGGCCCGCGCCCGAAACCATGCGCGCCAGCCTGCAAAACGTTAAGGCCACTCTGGCAAACGACCAAGCTTGGTACGAGAACTGCGTCGCCAAGCTCGACGCTGCTGAAAAAGAGCTGTTAGCTCGCGTCAATATCGGCTAGCTTCTGAGCGTACATCGACCCGTTCTAGAGAAACTCTCGGCAAACAACTGCCGAGAGTTTCTCTTTTTCGCGCGAAACTCTCATTGCCAACCCAGTAGATCGCTTACACCAAATCCGCTTTGCTTTCTATTGCTGCGGCTCGGTTTTGCCCAAAAAGGAAGATTCTTGGCGCGTCCGCCTACGGCTACCAACATCCCACCCACCAAATGAGGCTTGTAACTGTGTGTGCCGAGAGACCTTCCCAAAGCCAACAGTTCAAACGGGCTTGGTATTACTTTTTGGCCTTCGGCAGAGCGGAACTTGACTTTTACTGTACCTATTTAGAGGATCGGAAGGCGCTTTGGGCTTAGCAGCACACCCTTCTCCCGCAATGCGGGAGCTATGCATTAGCCAAAAGTCGTGTCGGCAGCAAAAGGCGATCGTTCGCATAGCATCGCGGGAGTATCCTTGAGAGCACAGAATGGGGAGCATTCACCCCCTCGCCCGCAGTGCGGGAGAGGGGGCCAGGGGGTGAGGGCAAGCTAGCCCATCTGGTAGCCGGAGGCGGACGCGGTAAAGACCGAATGGAAGCGAAAAGTCTTGCCGCTAACGTTCTGAACAGATCAAAGAGAGTTGATGCAAAATCCGTTGAGCGGTGTGCGATTTTGGGCTAAATGGTGACGATTCCACTGCGAGAGCGACAAAAATTGGGGAAAAAGATGTGTGCATTGCATACAACAATATAGAAATGTTCCAGATTGCCAAAGGCGAAAAACTGCTCAACCCAAAGCGATCAAGGGAATTTTGTACAGACAATTACAAAATCGCAACCCTAGAGCGGTTTTAAAGGGCAAAAACGAACGCTAAGTGGTACAATATTTGCTACGAAAGTAGTCCTATTAAAAATTCTTAGTTTCATCTGATAGTGCCATGAGTATGCGAAAAACCTTACAACCGGTTCAAACGCTTCTGCTTCGTTCCCTTGGCATTGCGACCTTGGGAGTTATGGGTGCTGCGGCGGGTGTAGCTTGGTACGCCAGCAATAAAGTCAATCCATCGCGCGTACGAAGCTATATGGACGATTATACGTTTACGCCTTGGGAGCTGAATATCCCCTATGAGGATCTGGTGCTCTATTCGGCAGACGGCCTCAAGCTGCGTGCTTGGTGGCTGCCCAACCCCGACTCGAAGCGCGTGGTTGTCGCGGCGCACGGCCATACCGGCGCTAAACACGAGATGTTGGGCGTTGGCAGCGGGCTGTGGCGCCAAGGTTACAATGTGCTGCTGTTCGACTTCCGTGGGCGGGGCGGCTCCGACAGCGCGCCCAATACCTTAGCCTATCGCGAAGTCGACGATATGCATGCCGCCGTCAATTACGCTCTCGAGCGCGTTCCAGACGCACAGCTCGGCGTGATCGGCTTCTCGATGGGGGCTGCGGTCTCGATCTTGGCCGCCGCTACTCAGCCAAAAATCAAGGCGGTTATCGCCGATAGCCCGTTCGCGTCAGCTAGCGATGTCATTCTCAACAGCATGCGCAATACCTTGCGGATCTCGCCCGCGCCGCTGTTGACAGCGACCGATCTGACGATCGCGGCGCGTTATGGCTATCGCCTGAGCAGTATTCGACCGATCGATGTGGTAGATCGTATCTCGCCCGCTGCCCTCTTGATCATTCACGGATTGAATGATACGCTTATTCCGCCCGAACATGGACGCCAACTCTTTGAAGCGGCAGGTGAGCCCAAAGAGCTATGGTTGATCGAAGGAGCCGAGCACTGTGGGGCCTACTTCGCCGATCGACCGGGCTATATGCAGCGTGTATTCGCGTTCTTCGAACACTACCTTGAGAGCGTTGAAGAGCCAGAGAGCGCCAAAGGCGTGAGCGTCGATGGATCGGGTCTGGAATCGTAAAAGTCTATAGTAGGCAGTTATGCGTTTTGATATTTTGACGCTCTTTCCTGAGATGTTCAGGGGGCCTTTGACCGAAAGCATTTTGAAGCGCGCCCAAGCGGCTGGCTTGATCGAAATCGGCATTCACAATATTCGCGACTATGCGACCGACAAACACCGTACCTGCGACGACACTCCTTATGGGGGCGGCGCAGGTATGGTTATGAAAGCGGTGCCCTTGGCAGCGGCCATTCGAGATGTGACCCAAACCGATGACGAGCAGGCAGAAAAGCCCACCGTGATCTTTATGACACCCGATGGCGAAGTCTTTTCGCAAGCCATTGCGGAAGAGCTGGCAAGCAAAAAGCGTCTTGTTTTTGTCTGCGGCCATTATGAAGGGATCGATGAACGGATTCGCGAGACTTTAATCGACCGCGAGATCTCGATCGGCGACTATGTGCTAACCGGCGGCGAGTTGGCTGCTATGGTGGTGATCGACGCCGTCTCGCGCTTGGTGCCCGATGTGCTCGATGCCGAATCGATTGTTGAAGAGAGCCACAGCGACCACTTGCTCGAATATCCTCACTACACGCGCCCAGCCGTCTGGGAGGGTCTCGCAGTGCCGCCCGTGCTGCTATCGGGACACCACGGCGAGGTCGCCAAATGGCGGCGTCAACAGCGCTTAGCCCGCACCTACAAACGTCGCCCAGATCTGTTAGCCAAAGCCGTGCTGAGCAAACAAGACAGAGCCTTTTTGGCTCAGTTGCAAAAAGCCGAGCAAGAAGCAAACAAGGAGCCCAGCGAATAACGCTTGCTCCTTGTGAGCACAATCTGTGGTTGGGCAAACTGTTTAGCTCTGCTTGCCATGGCGCAACGTTTCGATCAAAAACTCGCGTAAGGCTCGTGCTGCGGGGGATGCGACACGATCGCCACGCCAAACGATCGCAAGTGAACGGCGCAATTTTTGATCGCTGATATGGAGCGGCACAAGATCGGTCAGATCGGCTACCGCCAACTGGGGCACCAGTGCAACGCCCAAGCCAGCCGCTACAAAACGCAAGAGGGTGTCCATTTCGCCACCGTCGAGCACAACACGTGGCGTAAAGCCTGCCTGCCTACAGGCCACCAAGGTTGTTTCGCGCAACTCGTAGTTTGGCGGTGAGAGCACAAACGCTTCGTTGGCCATATCGCTAAGGCGCACACTTGAACGATGAGCCAGCGGATGGTGAGGCGCAACGGCTAAAACCAATTCCTCACTAAACAGCGGTGCCACTGTTAGATCAGGGTCATCAACGGGCAGAGCGACTACTGCAAGATCAGCAAGACCGGCGGCAAGCTGTTCTAACAGAGTTGCCATTCCTGCTTCACGCAAACGTAGCTCGATCCCGGGGTAGCGGGTATTAAAGGCAGCAAGTGCACTTGGCAACAGGTGTGTGCCAACCGTAGGAGGTGCACCCACAGTGGCTAATCCACGTTGCAACCCAATACGTTCGGCCATCGCAGCACGCGCCGCTTCAACTTGCCCCAAGATAGCGCGTGCGTGCGGTAGCAGGGCAGCGCCGGCTTCGGTGAGCTGGACACGCCGACCAACACGGTCAAACAGCGTAACACCAAGCTCTTCCTCTAGATCGCGCAGTTGCTTGCTTAACGCTGGTTGTGCAACATGGAGTTCCAACGCTGCTTTGGTAACATGATTCAAGCGTGCGATCGCTTCAAAATAACGTAGATGGCGCAGCTCCATGTGACTCCCTTTAGCTTAACTTCTCCCGAGTAGTGTATGTATATGATACCGCATATTGAACGAGTGGTCGGAATGGCGAGATCGTAACAATGTAAAGATTCCCGTCATTATCACTCTTAGTCGATACCAATAAGAAACAAGTATGTATTTAATATCTTTTGTTTCTGTCCCTGTATTTTAACAGAAAGGCAAGCATGCTTGGACACCTTGTTGAGCGATAAAAGGCGCTGTTTACACATCGTACCCTCTCCGATAAGCCGTGCGCTCTAGCGGCGAGGTCTTAACCCCAAACAAGGCTTGTGGCGCGTCCGCCTACGGCTACCAACAGCTTGCCCGCCACCCAAGGTCGTATTGTTGTGATTCGAAAGCGCCCAGAAAACAAGCAATAGATACGCAGCGCTAAAAGCTCTGCCCACAACCGGGCGCTACATATAAAACGACAAGATCGCTGGTTTGGCACGCTTTGAACATCTCTACATATGTTTTTAGGGCTTTTATATGCCAAATGAATTCTTTTTAACCAAACTTATACAAGATCAGCGACATCTTCGCAGAAACTTTCGGGTATAATCCGCGCAACATATGCAAGTCTTAAGCAGAGGAAAAAAAGATGAAACGCTTCCGTCGAGTTCTTCCGCTTTTGCTTCTCGCGCTTCTGGTGTGGCCGAGCAATCCGAGCGAAGCCGCGCCGGCTGCTGCACCCACAACAGCTCCGTCGTCAAGCGATGCAGCATTTCAGCACTATAGCGAAACTGGGCATAACGTTGGCTTTGTGATTAAGCGCTTTTACGATGCCCATGGCGGCTCCGATGTCTTTGGCCTCCCGCTCACAGAGGCTTTTAAAGACAGTGCTACCGGTTTAACGGTGCAATATTTCGAAAAGGTACGTATCGAGATTCGCGATGAGGTTGCCGAAGGCGCTCAGCTTACGCCCTTGGGTCGCAGCTTCTCGGAAGGGCGCAGCGACGAAGCCTTCCAGCCTGTCTTCGGCTCGCCCAGCTCTGATATTCTTTACTTCCCAGAGAGCATGCATACGCTTGGTGGAGCATTCCGCTGGTTCTGGGAGAGCCACGGCGGCCTGCCGACCTTTGGCTATCCTCTTTCAGAAGAGTTTGTCGAGCTCGATCCAAGCAGCAACGAAAATGTACTGGTGCAATATTTCGAGCGCGCCCGCTTCGAATATCGCCCCGGTAATGAGCCATACAACGTGGTGCTGAGCAACTTGGGTTGGCTGTCGTTGCACGAACGCCCCGATGCCGCCGCTTTGAGCACACCCGTGTCGGCGATCGTGCTGTTGGGCGAGGCAACCACCGGCTTCCCGGCCTCTGCTGCTGAACGTGAACACAATATCAAACGGGCGGCCGACCTGCTCGATGGGGTGATGGTGCCGGCTGGCGTCGAGTTCTCATTTAACAGCATCAGCGATTTCTCGGAGGCCGATGGTTTCGTCGATGGCTATGGCATCGTCGGCGATCGCCTCGAGCGCGTCTTGGCGGGCGGCCTGTGTCAAGTGTCGACCACGCTCTTCCGCGCGGTCTCGAACGCTGGCTTGCAGATCACTATGCGCCAAGGCCACAGCCGAATCGTCAACTTCTACGAAAACATTCTGGGCTTTGATGCAACCGTCTTTACCCCAGATATCGACTTCCGCTTCCGTAACGATACTGCTGCACCGATCTATATCACGACTCTGACCGATACACGCGCCGCCACAGTGAATTTCAAGATCTGGGGCGTGAGCGATGGGCGCACGGTCAGCTATCGCGGACCAGTTACACGCAACTGGGTCGAACCAGGGCCGCCGGTCTGGGCCTATGATCCTAGCCTGCCGCCTGGCAAAGTGAAGCAGCTTGTACACGGGCGACGGGGCGTTACCGTGAACTACTATCGTACCGTCACCATGCCCGATGGAAGCATTCGCCATAACGATAACTACTACACCCGCTATCTGCCTTGGGCTGATTTCTACGCCTATGGCAAAGGTGTGAAACCGCCAGCGGGCGTGATCGTTCGCTAAGCCGAAACTTATAGCTGAAAGAAGCGACCTAGGAGGGCCCTAGGTCGCTTCTTTCTTTAGCATTGATAGCGTATCTACCTAAGCACTTTCTGTTTTGGCCTTCGGCAGCGTGGAAGGCGACTCACTCTTTTCCCCGTTTCTCATTTCTCACGTTGTAAGAATCCACGTCTTTAAAGCGGAGCGGATCTAGTTTGAGACTGAATCTAAAATCGTTGTGTTTAAGGGAATGATCGAGGGAATACAACAGAAAAAACTACTATCTTTTTTAGAACAATAGGCCAATATTAAACAATGCCATGGCGCTGTTTTGCAAGCCAGCTATAGGCTGATGCGTTTCAAAGTTCTATTCGAATCACTCTCGTTACGAATCGGCATTTCAGAGAAAGAACGAATGTAAATCGCTTCGTTTTGACGTAGAGCAGATCTAGGAGTATTATTGCTTTGTGATATGCACAACAAGGCTTTGATAGAGTTTGTACGTAATGTACATTGCCAATCAGGGCCTAAAACAGCTATACTATATGGCATTATAAAGAAATATTTAAGCGAAGCTGCCCCCTGTAACACTTCTGTGCTGCAGGGGTTTTCTTAACTAGAGGATGTAAAAAATGGCCCAACAATTACGCTTACTGATTGCAGATGATGAAGCGATCATCCGCATGAATCTACGTGAGTCGTTAGAGGAACTTGGCTATTTGGTGATTGGAGAAGCAAATGAGGGCCTAAGTGCAGTGAATATGGCTCGTCAGCTTCGCCCAGACCTTGTGATTTTAGATGTAAAAATGCCCCGTATGGATGGCATCTCGGCTGCCAAGATCATTCAAGATGAGCAGATCGCGCCAGTTATTCTGCTGACGGCCTATAGCGGTGCAGAGTTGGTAGCTCAAGCGCGCGATGCTGGTGTATCGTCCTATCTTGTCAAGCCCTTCCATTCAGGCGAACTGCTGCCCGCCATCGAAATCGCTCGAGTACGCTGGTCCGAGCGCCGCAACCGCAGCGAAGAGATCAAGCATCTAAGCGAGCAGATCGAGACACGTAAGATCATCGAGCGCGCCAAGGGCTATCTGATGGACAGCCAGAATCTCAAGGAGGCCGAGGCCTTCCGCAAGATTCAGCAGCTGGCTATGAATAGCCGCAAGACCATGAAAGAAGTGGCTCAGGCGATTCTATTGGCCCAGCAGATCTCTGCCTAATCTTTGCAACAGCTTCATACAAGGTCCACTGAGATCGTTCCGCTTTCAGAGGGTCTCTCGGCACAGGCAGATACGACCTCATTTTGAGGTTTCAGTGTTGGTAGCCGTAGGCGGACGCGCTAAGGACCGCATAGAAGGAAGAGAACAGGCCGCCAGAGCGTTGAACGTATCAATCGGATGTGCTAGCAGATAGAGAAAAACGCCGCTCATCAGTTGATGGGCGGCGTTTCGCGTGTTAAGAAAAGAACCAGAAGTACAAAGGCTTTAAATCATCTCGGGATCTTTGTAAAGGCCGCGGCGCGGGCCACTGCCGACCAGCATTCGTCGGGTGTAGAGCAGGCGTTGTAGAGCGGTAATATGCGAAATAATGCCTGCGGCTAAGATCGCCCACTGCAGAATAGCGAGTTCAGGCAAAAACGGTTGAGCCACAAGGCCAACCAGCAAGAGAGCGAGCTTCTCTTGGCGGCCCGCCATACCGACGTTGCACGATTCGAGTTTGCCCGTCGACTCGGCACGAGCGCGCACATAGCTTGCCATAACCATACCAAACATGGTGAACATGATGTAGGAGGCTGGCACAACGCCGCTAAACAGGATACCGAAGAGGATGATGAATTCGACATAGCGGTCGACGGTGTGGTCGAGCACCGTGCCATAGGGGCCAGCGATATCGCCAGCGCGGGCTGTGGCACCATCGAGCATGTCGGTCAGGCCAACCAGTGCGATACCGACAATGCTCCAGAGCCACTGTTGATTTGCCAGCAAGATCCCAGTGACGACACCCATAGCAAGGCTCAAATAGGTGAAGGCGTCGGGCGAAATACCAAGTCGAACGAAGGTTCGCCCGAGTGGTAAGGTTGTTTGTTCATACAGTTGGCGAAAGCGAGCGAGTATCGGTACCATAAGTTAGCCTCTTTCTGCCTGATCGATCACAATTGAACGACGACGATCTACTTCGTCGCGAACCACAGCCGCATCAGGGCCAGTATGCTCGATCCAGATCGATGAGGTCGCTGAACCCGAACAGCCTGCGCTGAAGAGGTCTTGTGGGTCGCGCAGGTAGGAATCGATAAAACCAGCCAGATAGGTGTCACCAGCACCAGTCGGATCGCTGGCCACGGTTTGATAGGCAGGGATACGATAGTGTTGTTGGCCATCGTAGATGATCGAGCCTGCTTCAGCGAGCGTCACGATCGCGATCTTACAGCCAAGCGCATGCAGACGTTGAGCGGCTTCTAGGCCTGCCTGGCGCGGATCAAGCCCTGTGATAATGCGAGTTTCAAGCTCGTTGGCTTTAATAACGGTGCACAAGGGTGCGATCTCATTAATGACCGGATCGCGATAGTGTTCAACTCGTCCGTCTGCCTCGATCCGGCGCAATAGGCCTTGGGGGTCCAGAAAGAGTGGAGCCTTGGTTTGGGATGCCACTTGACGAATAAAGTCGCCGGAGGTTTCTTGCATAATCGGGCCAATAATCACAGCATCGGCCTGCGCAAGACTGGTACGAGGCAGCGATGAGATCGGACCAGCGACCCCAAGAATATCGAGGGTTCGGTCACCTCGAGAATCGTAGATCAGCTGAAAGCCACCTGTTTGGTCACTTAATTCGATATCCAGAGCGAGGTTGTAACGTTCGGCATCGCTTTGTATGCGTTCGTAGTAGTCTGATCCGACCCGGCCAACCAAGGTTGTGGTGTGCCCGAGACGAGAGAGTACTAAACAGGCGTTGGTTGAACAACCAGATAACACGCGACCACCCGTAGTCACAAGCGGCGTCGTGATTGTGTCATAAACGGGATTACCGAAAGCGACTATAGCAGCCATGCTAGTCTTCTTGCCCTCCTATCAAAAGATCATAAAATGATCGTAGCTGCTCATCATCAAAGAAACGAATGGTTAAACTGATGCCGTGGGCGCTGCGCTGTAATTGAACCGGCGTACTGAGCGCTTGTTCAAAGAGGCGCACTACTTCTGCATCATCAGGATGTAAACCACGCTGCGCGCCGACATCTGACGAGGGCTGATTGTCTGCTAAACGCTTTTCTGAAGTACGTGTATCTGACGAAGCCGCAGCGCTAGATGCGCGCAGGCTGCGCCGAGCTTGAGCTGCTGGAATACCGCTCAGAACCATTTCGCTCAAACGTTCTGATTCTTGTACTCCTAGGCCATCGATGAGAATCATCTCCAAGAGCGCATTTTGGTCTTCTTGGTTCGACAAACGCATCAATGTTTGAGCATGACCAGCAGTAATCGTGCCTTGCAAAAGTGCGCGACGAATCGAGTCGGTTAGTTGGGGTGAGGCAGCCAACGAGGCCAGCTTTTCGGTTGCCCGCACACTGAGTTCTTGGCTGCGCAAGGTATCAAGTAAAAGCTTCTGTTGCTCTGGGTCTTCCAGCATAAGAAGCGCACGGCCATGGCCAGCAGTGATCTGCCCATCGAGCAAAAGCTGTTGCGCTTCGGGAACAAGCCCTAGCAAGCGGCGAGCATTGGTAACAGCGACGCGCCCCTTGCCGACCCGCTGTGCGATCTCCTCATCGGTGAGCTTCAACTCTCGTTTAAGCGCTTCGTAGGCGAGCGCTTCTTCGATGGGGTTGAGATCGGCACGTTGAATATTTTCAACTAATGCGAGTTCAAGCATGCGATCGTTGGCTACATCGCGCACCAAAGCGGGCACTCGTTCGAGACCAGCCAGTTGGGCAGCCCGCCAGCGCCGTTCCCCTGCGACGAGCTCGTAGCCACCCTCTGGGCGCGATACAACGATCAAGGGTTGAATGATACCGTGTTCTCGAATCGAGGCGGCAAGTTCGTTCAGGGCTTGTTCGTTAAAGACAGTACGCGGTTGGCTGCGATTAGGGGAGATACTTGCAACCTCTATATCACGAATCGCCTGTGTTGGCGAGCTTGTAGGGAGGAGCGCACCAAGGCCACTGCCTAACCCTCCACGTCGTTTAGTCACAGACAGACCTTTCTGCTTCCTAATAGTGAATGGCTCACTGTCCTTGAAAAGAGCAGTGAGCCGCCACCAAATTGCTTATGAAATTCGTCACTGATTATTAAGGCGTTGTACAAGCTCTTTGGCTAACTGAGCGTAGGCTTTAGCCGCTCGATTCGACGGATCATATTCACTTATGAGCTGCCCATAGCTAGGTGCCTCACCCAGTCGAATGCTTCGCGGTATCAAGGTGTCAAAGACGCGCTGCGGGAAGTACCGGCGCACCTCTTCGACAACTTGTTGAGCCAAATTGGTTCGACCATCGTACATGGTCATAATCACGCCTGCAATCGTCAGATCCGGATTGAGGCTCTCGGCGACTCGATCGATCGTACCCTTGAGTTGAGCCAATCCTTCGAGAGCTAGGTATTCACACTGTAAAGGAATGAGAACACCGTGAGCTGCACAGAGAGCGTTGAGTGTCAACAAGCCTAACGAGGGCGGACAGTCGATTAAGACGAAGTCGTAGGCTTGGGCCTCCGTAAGGGCCTCGACAAGGCGATGTTCACGCCGCTCGGCCTGAGCAAGCTCTACCTCGGCACCAGCGAGGTCTTGATCTGCCGGAACGAGATCCAGTCCTTTACGGCCTGTGTCGATTGCGATCTGTCCTAGGTTAGCATGGCCCATCAACAGGTCGTAGGTAGTTGCCTGAAGAGTGGCTTTAGAGATACCCAAGCTGGTTGTAGCATTGCCTTGAGGGTCACAATCGACGAGCAAGACTCGAAACTGGCGGCGCGCCAGCTCCCCTGCGAGGTTGACCGAAGTCGTTGTTTTTCCCACGCCGCCTTTTTGGTTGGCGAGGGCGAGAATTCTCGGTTTTGCGGTCACAGATGTTTCACGTTTTACAACAGGTGAGTACACATGGTTTATGTCCTTAGTGTACTCACTTGTTCGGATTTTGCAACCCCGTAGGCAAAGGTTTTGGGAAAAGAAATCACAACCGAGGCAGTAAGAGGGGTACTACACGTTTTATGGTAAGTAATTGAGCGGATTCACGGCTCGCCCATTCACTTTAACGGTAAAGTGAAGATGCACTCCGGTGGAGAAACCGCCGCCGCTGGCGTCATAGGTTGTTCCCATCAAACCGATCTGCTGGCCTGCTTCGACCTTTTGGCCAACTTTGACGATCGGCTGAGCATACAAGTGGCCGTAAGTGGTCTCGATGCCGCCACCGTGGTTAATGCGAACACAGTAACCGTAGCCACGACACCAGCCCGCTTCAACCACTGTGCCAGCGCGGGCCGCATAAATCGGAGTACGAGCGCGATTAGCGATATCGATACCGTTATGGAGCGTTCCCCAGCGAGGACCGAAGCCAGAGGTGAAGGTTCCGCGAGCAGGCCAGACCCAGATCGGCGGTGGCGGTGGAAAATCATCTGTTTCTGGCAGATTTTGATAGAGCTCCTCAGGGATATCGAGCAGTTCGCCCAAGACCCAACCGGGCTGCCCTTGAAAATCTAGTTTGATCCACGCTTCATGGCGAGCGAGTGGAATAACCCAGGCCGGATTGAGTTGCCCGATTTTAGGATAGGATCGGCCAGGACCGGAACGGACATTGGTTTCGTAGTCGCGCACCATGGCCGCTAGACGAGCAGGCGTTTGAGCAAAAGCCTCTAATGAGCCGTATGTTGCTTCGACCGCTTCGTTATTGGGGGTCTGGCCCTTTGGAATAAATATCTCTGTGCCCGCCGCTGGCAAAAGGCCGTCTTTGATCTGGTTTTCGGGCAAGAGCTCGATCGCCTCGACAGGAACTTGAAAGCGTTGCGCGATGCTTTCAAGCGTATCGTCCGCTTGCACAAGGTAGGGCGAACCATCGATACGGGGGATACGCAGTTCACGACCTACCGCAAGCACAGGATCTTTATGCAGAGCATTGGCCCAAATCAAGCTCTCTGAAGAGATGCCATGCTGGCGAGCGATAGCCTCGAGAGTATCGTTGGGCTGAAGGATATAGAACTGTTCAAACAGCGGGCTGGTCACCGTTTTAGGAGCGATCAGCGAGGGCGCAATCTGCTCTAACTCGATCGTCTCGGCTTGAGCATCGATCGGGCCGAGAGCGAAGACGAGCTCACTATTCCACTCATATTCCGGTTCAAGCGCACTCAAGCCGCCCGTGGGGGATTCCCAACGCGGCTGGCTTGTGCTCCAAGCAAAGAGTAAATCACCCCAGATCAAGACCAGCACTAAACACGTGATCAGGGCATGCACAACGAATCGATCAGGGGGTTTCTGAAAGACCTGGGGCTTTGATACAGGAGACGCTTGCTCAGGAGGGTTATCGGTCAGAGAACAATAGCTCCTATCAGCGAGCGCCCGTAAGAATTGTCGCGCTGCTGTTTCACGTGAAACGAGTTGTCGGCGCTGTATCAAAAACTCTCTCACTCCGCCCGAGTATCACACAGCATAAGTCGCTAGCATCTTATCTTATACGTGGTATAGCTCAGGCATCGACTCATCACAAACTCAACACAGGTTGATTCAGTGGTATGACGAATGGTGATATTGATCATCTCAATCCGATTCGGGCCTATTGTACCATAAAGCTAGCACTCGTCTAAAGCGCTTGCTAGTCATCAATTACCTTTTAACCAAGGGCAGATAGCTCGAATATTGCGCCTGCTCCGTCGACCAAAAAGGCGCTACAGGGCCCCAAGTGCTGTTCTTGGCACGAATAAGCAACAATCGCTGCGTATCGAACATGGAACGATCCAGCGTGATGATCGCCTCCTCGTAAGGTGAATCGAAATTCCCATCTACAGGATGTAACGGCCAAGCCAGGCCACTCTGCCAAGCAGCATAGTCAATATACAGCTCTGCCGAGCGAATCGGAGTATTGGGGCTTTGAAGCCAAACACGTATCTGAACCTCTTCTTCGCCAGCTTCTATACGTATCTTCTCAACCGTTGGACCGTAGACCTGTTGATAGGGCGCTCGAGCAACCTGGTTGGCATAGATAAAAGCGGGCAAGTTCTGAGGCCAAAACGAACCCAATAGCTCTCCATCAAGGCAGCTATATGCTGGGAAGAAGCCCGAACAGCGAGCTCCATAGCTTGGTCCGACCTCGAAGGTGAAGCTCGCCACACCATAGTTCGCATAGAACCAATCTTCAAGACTACCGGAAATCGGGTAGAGCTGATAGGCTTGTTGGGCAAGGTAGCCGTTATAACTCGCCATCTTCAGGCCCAGTTCACGCAAGGCAGTGCCATGGAGTGGAGGCTCGGGCGACGAACCCCACGGCCACAGGATCATATTGGCGTAGGAGTGTAGCGAGATCAGCATGCCGCTGCGCGCTTGAGGATCGCCAAGAGCATCGGCCGCAAGCGACAGCGCAAACAAGCGGTCAATAAAATCCTGCAAAGCTCGGGTCTCAGGTTCCGACGCTGGATCTTGACCGGGGAAGACCTCACTACAAAACGAGAGGGTCGGCTGAGTGATCGTGCCCCAATCGAAGGCGAAATTACGATTCAGGTCTACGCCGTTGTGATAGTTGACCGTTATCCCAAAACACTCTCCGGCGCTGTTATTAACATTTTTACGTTGATAGTAGCCCTGCTCAACCAACTCGCGCCCATCGGGATTGCTGATCGGAATAACGACTACTTCGTATTCATCGAGTAGCCAAGTTGCCATAGCTGATCTGCCATAGCCTTCTAACAAGAAGTCGATGTAACGTGTAGCTAACTCACTTGTCACGATCTCGCGCGCATGCAGGGCCGCAACCATCAGAAACACCGGCTTTGGCCCACTTATCGCACGGTTTGAGAGACGAATAGCCCAGATATCGTAGCCTTTTTCGCCCTGTGTCTGTTCTTTAAGCCATGAGTCGCCGATATCTTCTAAACGCACTAAATCGGGATAACGGCTGGCAAGCTCAAACAAGTAGCGCTCTGTCTCGCGCACGGAACGGTATCCCCGCTGGCTCTGAGCCAGCGAAAACGAGTTCGTTGTCTCGAAAAAGGCGCGTTGGTCTGATAACAAACGGCTCTGGAACGGGTCGACCTCTACCTGCCAACCTTGCGAGCGCAGACGAGCAAGCTCTTGGGGTGAAACGAGCGCACTAAAACTGCCCCCATCTTGCGAGGGAAGCAGATCTAGGCCAAGGTCGAAGATAGAACGGTCACTTTGTCTGTGTGGAGCTTTGATGGAAACAAGCAAGATCTCATCGCTGGCTGGAGAGGAGGCTGCATAGGAAGCTTGCTGAGAAGGAGTAAAACAGACACTCACGCACACAAACACTAAACAGACGAGTGCGAAAACGCGAACTAACTGGACTTTCATGGACAAATCTAAACCAAGGTACAAGCAAATAGCTTGCTTGCACATCGCGACGAAACCGGGTCGGGGTCAAGGCGTTTAGTATGTTTGTGGGACGAATGTAAAACGTGAAACAATCAACGTGGAACGGCCAGCACAAGCGTGGATCAAATCATCGACCTGCATAGCCTTAGCCACCATTGTAAAACGTGAAACAATCAATGGAGATTATGCTAACAACCAAGTATCGATATCATCGATCGCCTTAGCGACATCCACCATTAAACGCGCCCCTCCAAGACGAACCAAGGTTGGAGCCGCCCATTCCAAGCATCGCAACGTCTCTTGACGATTGCTGGAGGCGGTACGCAACGCCAAACCGAGCGTAGACTGAGCCAACACCGGATTTTGATCGACAACATGGTGGGCGAGCGCGATCAAAGCTCGGTCTCGCTCCATAGGTCGACTGATCGTCAATGCGAGCTTACGGGCATCAGCCCAGATAGCAGCGGCCTGCTCGGAAGATTTGCTTGTGGCGTATTCAAGCAGAGCAGTGACAAGAGCAGTTTGGTAACGACTACGGATATCAGGTGAAGCAAAGAGCTCTTGTGTTTTGAAGGCGGTCTCTTTTTGATCTGCCGCAATTAAGTGTGGCACCAAGGCTGTCAAGGCTCGCGCCCGCTCGCTAAATGGCTCAATCGTAATCGCCGACTCATAGGCGCGTACAACATCGCCTTGTCGCGCCTGTTTGAGGGCCAGCTCATGCAGACACTTTGCCCGCTCAAGCTCATCTGTGATCTGATGACCAGCTTGGTAGGCTTCGTCCCAACGCGCAACGTTAGCCAAAGCGCTAGCTAACTCGGTCAAGCTCCAGTCGCGCTCGTCTGGATCGTTCAACCTAGCGATAACCTGTTGAGCCTGAGCATAATCGCCGCTGCCTGCCAGAGCCACCGCGACACGGGCCAACGCACGATCTCGCTCCTCATCGGCCTCCAACTCGTTCACGATCGAGATAGCTCGTTCCGAGCGCCCGATAGCCGCATGAGCTGCCGCCAAGGCGGCGATCAATGGCACGCGATCGTCGCCCGTCAACGAGCTGATCACGGCGGTCGCCTGCTCTAAAGCCAACATCGCTACAAGACCTTCGAGCGATAGACGCAAACCTAACAAGGCCGTCACACGTTCAGCGACATCCTCGATCTGTTCTGCCATTGTCAGCGCATCGCCATCTTTGTCGAACTGAGCGAGCGCCTGCGCGAGCCGTGCCCGTCCACGATCCTGTTGATGGGGCGAACTCAGGGCGTTGATCCGTCGCTTCGCAGCCTCCTCATCGCTGCGCGCCTCGTGGCAGGCGATCTCGATATGGGCCCAAGCATTAGCCGTCTCGAGACTGATATTGGCCAGCAGATTCTCCGCGCCGTCGAAATCGCCATGCTGAGCCTGAGCCACAGCGATTTCGGCCTGGGCCCAAGCGCGCATATTATCGTGAATGATAGCGTGAGCCACTAACTCGGCCCGAGCGAGATCCCCTTGAGCGATCAATGCTCGCACCACTTCCGTCTCGACCATACCACGCCGTTCGTTGTGGCTAATCAGAGGAACGATCTCTAGGGTCTCTTTCCAGTGACCCTGCTTGAGGGTCGCTAAGGCTATGGTCACCAATAGCTGTTCACGCGCATCGCGCCAGGCTTTTGAAGGCACCTGAGCCTCAAGATCGATCGCTTGCGACAAAAGGCGCATTGCCGTAGTGCGCATACGACGTTCAACATAACAGACTTCGCCCAAACGACGCAACAGAGCCGCCTTTTCGCGCCCATCGGGCAACTGCTCACAGATCGCTAAGATCCGCTTCAAAACAGTGTCGCGCTCAGGCGTATCCAACATCAAAGTCAGGGCATCTGCCGGAGCATCGGTTGGCAAGGAGCGCGCTAAGGTCGCTAAAGAGCCAGCCAAGAAGGTACTGCGCGCCAAACGGCTTAAGGAGCCATCGATAATGGCTCCCCACAGTTCCCAAGCCACATCTTGAGCGGCCGTAACCGCCGATCCATGGCGCTGTTGGAGGCGCACCCAAGGCTTGCCCGCTACTAGAGGCAAGATGCTCGTTCGAACGTGGAGCGGGCCCCAAAAGCTATGGCGGGCAAAGCTGTTTAAGAGATAAGCGCCCGCTTGCCAAGAGCGCTGAGAGGAGATCGGTCGCAACACGTCACGAGGACGATCGCCCAGCACCTCTTCTTGAACCAGCGCCGCGATCTGCCCATGCACTTCGGTCAACTGTTTGCGAGCATGGCGTGCAAGGAAACTTCGCGTGAAAGAATGGTACAAAGAATAACAGAACAGCTTCTCTTCTTCGATCTCGCTCTCAAGCTCGTTCACCTGAACAAAACGCTTCCACTTTTGCACATACGGTTCGGTATCAGCGCCAAGCAGCTCAGCACAGAGATCTTGCGGCAAAGGCTCGCCAGAGGCGGCCAACAAAAGTACAAAACGCTTCTCTAGGTCATCGAGGTTTTTCCACCAGAGCCGATGCAAACTCTCTAAATCTTGGGGAACTCGGTCACGCTTTATAAAGCCATTTTGTATCAGCGCTTCAACAAAACGTAAATATAAAAAGTTTCTTCCGCTCTCTTTAAATAATGCTTGACGTACCGTCACCGAGCTAGGCAATCGACCTGCCAAACGAGACAGATCGAGCGTCTCATCGATCTGGTCGATCGCGATCCGAGCGGCGGCAGCCACAGGAGTGGTATGCGTAGCACTACAGCCGTATACAATAACAACGCCCTCGGGAATCTGGGCGGGAAAGATCACAGGAAGAGGGCGTAGATTCTGCGATGCTTCACTGACAGCATCGATCAAAATAACCAAGGGCCCGTCGTGCTTCTTACACTGAACCGCTTCGGCCAACAGCTCTTCGAGGATGCGCGCATCGTTTTGAATAGCTGGTGCGACCAACTGCACAGGCAGCTCATACAGCGCGATCAATTGAGCCGCCAATCCTGCAGCACCGTGACCAGCATCCTCATCGATCAACCAAAATGGATAAGGCCGAGTGCTTGCCAAATGACACAACAGCGACGTGACTCCGCTTCCCGGAGGGCCCTCTAAGCGAATCAATCCGCTACCAAGCTCAGCAATCGCTTGATCGAGCTTTTGCACAACTACAGGCCGAGCTATAAATGAACTGGCGCGTTCTCGTATGCGTGCCGCCTGCAGCACAAGACTCTGCTGTGCCTGTTGCCAAAGCAACGGCAGCTTCTCAACAGCTGTCAACGCTGGAGGTATCGCTACAGGGGTTGATATTTCCGTCATGCCCGCTTAACACTCATAAAAACTGTACTATTCCACACCATAATTTATCTCATCATCATACCACACAACCTAGCATGATCGTTGAGATGTTTGGTCTATCCTCTGGTGCCGACACATTGTAAAACGTGAAACAAAATACCTGTAAATCGTTTCGTTATCCACACTTATCCACATTTGGCGGAAATTCTATCCACTTATCCACATTTTTATCCAGAACAAACATACTAAAAAGTAGATTTTTGCCCAAAATCGGCTGCTATATCGTTGCTGAATTAAAAACACACCACCAGATCTAGTGCCTAGTCAGAGAGTCCCTGAGTTCGCTTCTCTAATAAAATGGAAAGTGAATCGCACAAAACCTTCTATAAAGCTCAAGCCAAACACTTATCCAGCTCAGGGTTTCCAACAAAGCCTATGATATCATGGAAGTCGCGAAAAGCGTCCAAAAGCCTACTTCAGGAAGCCAATCAAAACGATCAAGCCTCTCCTCTCTCTAAGCAAGATGTCTACCAAAGGAGCCTTGTTATGCGCCGAACCAGTCTCTTAATCTCCTTAAGTCTGCTCGTGCTCGCACTACTAGGCTTGGAGACAAACCATCTCCTTCAGCGCTCCAAACGCTTTAGCCATAGCGCGCCCATTTACGAAGTAGCCATCTCGTCGGATGCCAGGCTGTTCGCCACTGGCTCGGCCGACCACACCATCAGTCTCTGGGATCGAGCGAGCGGCTCCTTGCAAGCCACCCTGCACGGCCATACCAGAGAGATCTTTCGTTTAGCCTTCTCACCCGATGGCAGCCTGCTCGCGAGCGCATCGTGGGATAAAACTGTAGGCCTTTGGGATGTATATAGCGGCACGCTGGTCGCCTATCTCCAAGGCCATACTGGAGCGGTATGGGATGTTGCCTTCGCTCCCGATGGCAAAACGATCGCATCCGCCTCCGGCGACGGGAGCATCATTCTCTGGGATACCACAAACCGCAAAGCGCTCTGGCAAGCCCAAGTCGGCGCAAGCGAAGTCTACGCGTTGGCCTTCTCTCCTGACGGCAAACTCCTCGCAACGGGCAACAAAGACCACACCATCTCGCTGTGGGATACAAGCACGGCAACCGTACAAAAGCAACTATTCGGACACCGTGGTGCCGTCATGAGCGTGGCCTTCTCGCCAGATGGCAGTTTGCTCGCCTCAGGGGCTTGGGACGACAGCGCCCGCCTCTGGCAGGTCGATACCGGACAGAGCGTTGCCGAGCTACGAGGCCACACCGGACGCGTCTATCGCACGCCCTTTTCGCCCGATGGCACTCGACTCGCCACCATAGGCGAAGACGGCAATCTCTTCGTCTGGTCGCTAAGCACCCTTCAGCCCGAATTTCATAAGACAGCCTACGATCTCAAACTTCGCAACTGCGATCGCTCGCTCCAAGGTTGGTCTACTTGGTCCACCTGTCGCATACAAATGATAACCTACCAGATTCACGGTGTAACTTGGATACCAAATCAACAAGCACTAGCAATCACAGCAGGAGCGCAGATCCGTATCTATTACCCCTAATAGGCGATCAAGCTCCTTAGCAAAACACATTTCAACAGAGCACAAGCGCAGTACTTTTGGGTGATTTTAGAAATTACAACTCAATGACATGGCAAATATGTGATTACAATCGCTTAAACAAAGCATCGAATAATATAACTATTTTTGATACATTTTTAGGCTCCTTTTGCGAGATTATATCAAAAAATATGCTTCTGAAAGGGTTAAACGTAAAAAGCTTAAAAAAGAAACTATAAGATGTAGTTCTACTTCGATGATAAGAGGCTGTAATCTTCGTATCATCATTTTTTCAGATCTGTGGTATAGTGATGCCACTATGAAGCCAGTAGATAGATCTGAGCTAATCATTGATACTACCCTCGATGTTGTGGGCCTGATATTCATACTCTCGCAAGTATGGTATCTCCTCATTTCCATGTTTTCGCAGCTGATCGCACAGGCTATCTTCGCTTGCGCCTCGGCCGCCAAAACCTGCATCGCCACAACATCGCAATGGTTGCCTTCGAACTATCTCGCGGCCCTCTTATCATCCCCTCCTACAATCGGGTCGTTGTCGCTCGACATGCTTCATAGCTCCTTGAGTGAATCCCTCTTCTCCTTAGTGATCGTACTGCTTGGCGTCCTCTACCTCTCCGGTCTCCCGACCCAGCGGGCCGCCTACACCCATAACATTCCTCATCAGTATAGGCTGGGCCCCGATACGCCACCTCCTCGTTGTGCTTTTGCCATCTAAATCCACTATTTGGTCCATGAATGTTCAACCCATGTAAATGAACAGACCAAATAGGCCGCTTACTCCTGAGGAGGCTAGCGCACGTCACGACTATTTACCTGTAATCACTCTCGCCAAAAGGAGGTACATTTTGGCACATTCTTCTTCTTCGCGCCATGATCGCGCGCTAGATGATTTAAATCGACGCGCAACACACATGCATGCTTCGCGCAAGCGTCAAACTACGTCTCTTTCGAAGCTGTTAGGAACGACTTCGAAGGCATCGACGCAGGAAGCATTGCAACACGTGCCGCATCGGCTCTGGCTCCATCTTGTGATGCTGCTTGTTGTACCACTTACTGTGGTTCTAAGCTCTGTTATTCCGGTTCAACCGCCCAGCGTATCGGCCGACTCCAATGTCGCCGCCGCGCCCGAAACAGACTTAGGCGAAGCAGTACTCGCACTTGGTCCAATCGAGCTAGAATCAACTGGAACCGAAGAAGCTTTTGGTGAAGACCTGCCTGTTCCCGATAGTGCTTTTAGCGAGATCTTAGCGCTTCCCGAAGTGCAAGCCGCTCTTTCGCGAAGCGATATGCTGGCCCCCATGACTGTTTCAAGCGCAGTTATTGGCGATAAGATCAACCTGCGCAACGGTCCGGGCCAAGAATATGATGTCGTCGCTCAGTTAGCTGGCGGCACCCCGCTCACGCTCAACCAGGTCTACAACGACTGGTTTGTAGTCACAACTGAAGATGGCAAGCAGGGCTGGGTCGCAGCAGAAGTCGTGGCCGAGTCAGAGGTAGCCCGCAGCGTCCTCTCAGTAGCCAGCGAGATCCCGCCGCCCCCGCCACCCAAGATCGCCTCCGTGATCGAAGATGGCTTGAGCCTGCGCGACGGCCCCGGCACCAACTACGTCAAGATCAACAGCATCAGCGGCGGCACTACGCTCGACCTGCTCTCGCGCTACGAGAACTGGTTTGAGGTTCGCCTGCCAAGCGGCGAGATCGGCTGGGTAACCAACGAATACCTTCAGATCGGCGAAGGTGTGGTCGAGCGCATCGATGTCTTAACCAGCGCACCCGACCCCAACCCGGCTCTAGTTGCCGAAGTTGATGGCACCATCAACTTGCGTGGTGGCCCCGGCACCGCCTACAACAAGCTCGGCACGATCGGTGCAGGCAATGTTGTGAACTTGATCGGTCGCTACAAAGAGTGGCTGAACGTCAAGACCAGCGATGGCAAGACCGCTTGGGTCTCGACCGAGGTATTGCCGGTAAGCTCCTACATTCTGCGTCGTGTTCCGGTCGCTCAGAACATTCCGGCTCTGCCCAAGCCTACCACCAACAACAGCTCGTCCGGTACGATCACGCGCGCCAACGCGCCTTCGCTCTCGCCGGCTCAAGCTAACAGCGTAGTAGCCTTCGCGATGCAGTTCCGTGGCACCCCCTACGTCTGGGGTGGCTCACGACCGGGCGCCTTCGACTGCAGCGGCTTCACCAAATACGTCTACGCTCAGTATGGCCTCAACCTGCCCCACAGCGCGGCGGGCCAATACAGCCAGCGCTACGGCACCTTCGTCGATAAAGCCAGCCTCCAACCGGGCGACATCGTCTTCTTCGCCAACACCTACAAGCGTGGTATCAGCCACGTAGGCATCTACGTAGGCGGCGGCATGGTGCTTCAAGCCTTGGCTCCGGGCACACCGCTCTCGTCGGTCAGCATGCATACCTCCTACTGGAGTTCACGCTACTACGGCGCACTGCGACCCAACATCTAAGCGCTCGCAGTTGCCGCTTGCGAGGAGTGCCAGCTATGGCACTCCTCTTTTTTTAGCCATATTTGACAGCTGTGCGGGGCTATGCATACAATGCCTAAAGGGTCACATTTATTTGCAATTACTGTGATCGGGGCGAGAACGATCCAATGCTTTCCTTAGGAAGTGCTTCGGCTCAGCGTTCAGCAGAAGCCCTTCCACCCTAGACGCCTGAGCAGCACCTAAGCCCAAATCTGCTCGGCGAAAGCCTGTCGTCTCCCCCAAAAACAGTCGATGAGAAATCAGCTCGTGTCAAAGGAACAGCCATGGCTTCAGAATATATGACCGTAGGCCAACTTGCACAACGTGTTGGCTTACGTACTTCAGCCCTTCGCTTTTACGAAGAGCAAAAGTTACTTATGCCAACCAGTCATTCTGAAGCCGGTTATCGTCTGTACGACGAATCGGCTGAATCGACCTTACGTTTTATCATTCGCGCTCAACACCTCGGCTTCTCGCTGGCCGATATCCGCGCGCTGCTGAACGCCCGCGAAAACGATCAAGTCGACGACAGCCTCTTGCTCTCGATAGCTGAGGCACGCTATATCGCATTGGAACGGCAGATCACCCCGCTATTGGTGCAGCGCCACGAACTCGCCCACCTGCTGCAAGATGTGCGCGAAAACAGCGACTCGCATCGCCGCCCCCGTCTCGACAACCTGATCGAGCGGATCTGCACCGACCCGATGCGCCAGCCCGCCGAAACCACTCTCGCGCGCCTGCTCGAGATCACCTCTTGCCGCCTCACCTCTGAAGAGGCCCAAGCACTTATCGCCAACCTGCGCGGCTGTCATGTGCATGTCTGGCACAACAACGATGCCTACGATGTGTTGGTGGTCGGCCAAGATCCCAAAATCCACGCATCGCTGACCCGCCTGATGCACCTCGAAGCCGACTGTCGCGCCCACACCTCATCGCAACCGCAGCCCGAGATCAAAACTACCCAAGAGGGCTATATGTTGACTGTGCGCGGCGACAACGCCTTCCTCTACGCCCGTCTCTTTATGGCGATCGAAGAAGCCTGGGAGATGTAGAGCCTCACTACGCTAACAACAAGAGGAATGGTGCACAATCAGACACCATTCCTCTTTTCAATCGCTTCCCTAGCGGTTTGGTCTCCTACCCCAAAACAGGCTGCTAGCGCGTCCGCCTACGGCTACCAACCTCCCTTCCGCCGCACGAGATCGCATCAGCTTGCGCCGATAGCCCCCAAATCTAGCAGCGTATCGCCCAGCCGTTCTGCCAAAAGCTCTCTGGTCAGCGCAACAAAGAATTCGCCTCGAATCCTACTTTTTTGTAAAAAAAGCCCCAAAAAGCTCTTGACCTTCAACCTAACTTGAAGGTGTATGCTTAATCTACCAATAGCGTATGGCTGAGAGATATGAGGATAAGATGACGCTAGCATCCAACGAACAGATCTTTATCATTCAAGGAATGGACTGCGCTGGTTGCGCCAAAACGCTTGAACGGGGCGTGGCCCAACTCAAAGGCGTCCAATCCTGCGAAATTCACTTCACAACAGAACGCCTCAGAGTGCAAGGAGATGTCAAGCGCGAGCAGATCGTGCAGCGCGTTCGAGAATTAGGTTACGACGTTGTAGAACCCGTTTCAGACAGCGCCGCTCCCAGCGCCACAGAACAAGAGCCGCGCAAAGCTCCTAACTTTTTGAGCTTTATGTGGCAGCGCAACGAAACCCGCTTGGCGCTGCTAGGGGCGCTCTTGATTCTGCCCGGCCTGATCTTCGGCGAGATCTTAGGCATGCACCTCTGGTGGGTCGATCTGCTCGCTCTAGCCGCCCTGTTGGTCGCAGGCTGGCCGATCGCCCGCAGCGCTTGGCGCGCCCTCAGCGTCTCGCGCGAGCTCAATATCAACGTGCTGATGACGATCGCCGCCATCGGCGCGGTCGCGATCGGCGCAACCGTCGAAGCTGGCATGGTGATGGTGCTCTTCGCAATCGGCGAAGCCCTCGAAGGCTATACCAGCGCCCGCGCCCGCCACGCTATCCGCAGCCTGATGGAGGTAGCACCCGCAACCGCTATTCGGCTCAAGCCCCAAGCTGAGCAAACGAGCTGCTCTTGCGCTTGCTCCTGCGAGCATGATCACGAACACGAGCACGAACACGAGCACAGCCACACTCACGGGCATAGCCATAGCCCCAACGAAGAGCGCGTAGCGATCAGCGCTCTGCAGATCGGCGACATCATTCTGGTTCGCCCGGGCGAGCGCCTGCCTATGGACGGCCTTGTACACGCTGGTTTCTCTTCGGTCAACCAAGCCCCGATCACGGGCGAAAGCCGCCTGATCGAAAAGCGCGCCGGCGACGAAGTCTTCGCAGGCAGCATCAACGGCGAGGGCAGCATCGAGATCGAGATCACCCGTTTGGCCGCCGATAACACCATCAACCGCATGATCCGCATGGTCGAAGAGGCCCAAGAGCGCCGCGCGCCCGTGCAGCGTTTCGTCGACCAGTTCGCCAAATACTACACGCCCGCCGTGGTTGTGATCGCGCTCTTGGTCGCGACAATCCCGCCGCTGCTGTTCGGGCAGCCCTTTCTGAACCCCTCACCCGATAGCTTCGGCTGGCTCTACCGCGCCTTGGCGCTCTTAGTGGTGGCCTGCCCCTGCGCCTTGGTCATCAGCACGCCCGTCAGCGTGATCAGCGCCCTCAGTGCCGCCGCGCGCAACGGCGTACTGATCAAAGGCGGAGCCTTCCTCGAAGCGCTGGCCAAAGTCAAAGCGGTCGCCTTCGACAAAACCGGCACCCTCACCAAGGGCCAGCCCAGCGTAGTCGAAGTGCGTTCGACCAACTGCAAGGGCAGCAACGGTCAGGCCTCTTGCCCAGCTTGCGACGATCTCTTGGCCCTCGCCTATGCCGTCGAGCGCCGCAGCGAACACCCCCTGGCCTACGCCATCGCCCAAGCGGCTAGCTCGCGCGGCCTTGTCGCGCGCTATGCCCCCGCCGAACAGGTCACCGCTCTCACCGGGCGCGGCGTCAGCGGCTTGGTGGCTGGCAGCGATGTCTTGGTCGGCAGCCATAGCTACTTCGATGCGGCCATCGCCCACGACGAACAGCAGTGCCGCGCCGCCCACGCCGACGCTATGGCCGGGTATACCCCGGTGCTGGTCAGCGTAGCTGGCAGCTATCGCGGCACCATCACCCTGGCCGACACGGTGCGCCCCAGCGCCCAAGAGGCCATCGCACAGTTGAAGCAGACCGGCATCGACAATATCGCCATGCTAACGGGCGACCAGCGCGCCACCGCCCACAAGATCGCCGAGCCTTTGGGTGTAACCGATATCCGCGCCGACCTGCTGCCAGCCGATAAGGTCTCGGCGGTCGAAGCGCTGCAACAGCAGTACGGCCCCTTGGCCATGATCGGCGACGGCATCAACGATACGCCCGCGCTGGCCAGCGCCTCGGTCGGCATCGCGATCGACGCCGCCAACGGTGGCACCAACCAAGCCATGGAGACCGCCGACATCACCTTGATGAGCGACGATCTGCGCAAGATCCCCTTCGCTATTCGGCTCAGCAAGGCGGCCATGAACACCGTCAAGACCAATGTGATCTTCAGCATCGCGATCAAGCTGCTCTTCTTGGTCTTGGTGCTGGCGGGCTACGGCACGCTCTGGATGGCGGTTTTCGCTGATGTTGGCACTTCGGTTTTGGTCACCCTTAACGGTATGCGACTGCTACGCTTCCGCGACCAGAGCGCCTAAAACATTCCTTATATCTCTCCTTGGGAAGGCATACAGCGCATGTATGCCTTCTTTTGATTATGGTATAGTGCTTGGCAGTTAGCGCTAGCGTCTATACGCAAGGCCCTCGTCGATCTGTATGCGCTTCCCAGAGGGCAAAAACATCTAAGGAGAGCTATCGTGTCTACGCCGAGAAGGCGCGCTACGTCGCGCGCAAGACAAGTAAAAACCAAACGATCACCCTTAACCTGGCTGATCATCGCCGCCGTTGTGGTGATCGTCTCGATTATCGGTGCGGCCATGTTAGGCCATCAAGCGACCGAAATAGCCAGAGACGACACGATCATCGTCTCGCAAGCTGCACCGCCCGCCAACGCCGAACCCAACGGTCGAGCTTGGGGCCCTAAAGATGCTCCCATCAGCGTGATCGAATATATGGATTACGAATGCCCATCCTGCGCTTACTTTGCGCTCAACTACGAGCACGCGTTCTTTGAGAAGTATGCTGCCACGGGCAAAGTGCGTTTCGAGGTTCAGAACGCGCCCTTCCATGGTGAAGGCGCTCAAAACGCGGCCCAAGCAGCTTATTGTGCAGCCGAGCAGAACAGCTTCTGGCAGATGCACGATACACTCTTTTTGAACCAGCCCTCGCACGATGCGCCCGACAGCAAACGCTTCACCAAAGAGCGCCTCTTAGATATCGCCTCGAAGCTCGATCTCGATCAAGCTGCCTTCAGAGAGTGCCTGACCAGCGGCAAGTACAGCCGCCAAGTTCAGACCGATCTAGCGCTTGCGCAGCTAGCCGTCACCGGCACGCCGACCTTCTACATCAACAAGCAGATGTACACCGGTCCGCTCTCGATCGCCGACTTCGCCAAGATCTTCGCCGAGGTCGCGCCCGAGGTTGGCTTTGAATGAGGCGATGTCTCGTATCCTTGTTTCGCTCGGCTTTTTTGTGCTGGCTGGTCTGTGTGAGATCGGCGGCGGCTACTTGGTCTGGCTCTGGCTACGCGACCAACGCAGCGTCTGGTTGGGCGTGTTGGGCGGCCTGATCCTCTTTTTGTACGGCGTCATCCCGACCTTTCAGCCGGAAAGCTCATTTGGGCGCGTCTACGCCGCCTATGGTGGGGTTTTTGTGCTGTTGTCGCTGCTCTGGGGCTGGCAGGTCGACAAGATCGCGCCCGACCGCTACGACATTATCGGGGCTGCCATCGCCTTGCTAGGCGTACTGATCATTATGTACTGGCCGCGCTAGCCAACGCAACGCGGCAGCGGGCGCGGCGCGGCAGCGCCGCGCAGGCGGGGCCGCATGGGAGGAGCAAGCATTTGATAGCCGAAGGCGGACGCGCTAGAAGCCGAATGGGGGCTAGCTGCCTCTCCGCCAAAGAAGCAAAAAGAGCTATCAGCCTTGTGCGCTGATAGCTCTCTCTTTTCAAGTTTAGATACGCTCGACCACCATAGCCACGCCTTGGCCGCCGCCGATACAGAGCGTCGCCAAGCCATAGCGCGCCTCATGGCGCTGCAAAGCGTAGAGCAGCGTCACCAAAACGCGCGTGCCGCTCGCGCCGATCGGGTGGCCCAGTGCAATCGCGCCGCCGTTGACGTTGACGCGGGCCGGATCGACGCCCAGATCGCGCATCACCGCCAAGCTCTGCACCGCAAAAGCCTCGTTGGCCTCGATCAGATCGATCTGATCGATGCTCAGGCCCGCCTTGGCCAAGGCCTTCTGCGAGGCCGGAACCGCGCCCAGACCCATCACGCTCGGCTCGACGCCCGCCCAAGCGTAGCTCACGATGCGCGCCAAGGGCTTGAGGCCCAGCTCCTGGGCTTTGGCGGCGCTCATCACCACGGTGGCCGCCGCGCCGTCGTTGATGCCCGAAGCGTTGCCCGCCGTCACAATGCCGCCCTGCGGTTTGAAGGCCGGGCGCAGCTTGGCCAGCTTCTCGAGCGAGGTGTCGCGCGGCGCCTCATCTTTGGCGAAGCTGACGGTCTGCTTGCCTTGGCGCACCTCGACCGGAACGATCTCGGCCGCAAACAGATCTTCCGCCAGAGCGCGAGCCGCCTTCTCTTGGCTGGCCAGCGCAAAGGCGTCGGCCTGCTCGCGCGTAATGCCGTAGCGCTCGGCGATATTCTCGGCCGTAATGCCCATATGCACATCGAGATCTTGATCCCACAGACCGTCATGAACCATATGGTCGATCAGTTTACCATCGCCCATGCGATAGCCGTAGCGCGCCTTGGGCAGCAAATAGGGCGCACCGCTCATGCTCTCGGTGCCGCCTGCAACCACCGTCTCGGCATCGCCTAAGCGAATGCTCTGAGCCGCCATGGCCACCGTGCGCAGGCCCGATCCACAGACCATATTGATTGTGGTGGCGGTCACATCTTTGGGCAAACCAGCCTTCATAGCCGCCCGGCGAGCCGTATTTTGGCCCTGACCCGCCTGCAAAACATTGCCCATAAACACCTCGTCGACCTGCTCGCCGCTGAGCTTGGCGCGCTCAAGCGCCTCCCTTATCACGATGCTGCCCAGATCGACGGCCGAGGTTTCGGCCAAACTACCGCCAAAGCTACCGATCGCTGTGCGCACGGCGCTCACAATCACTACATCGCGTTCGTTGCTCATGCATGCGACTCCTTACAACTAGTCTTGTTTGTGTTCGATCTGATCTAGACCAACAATGGGCTGTCTGAACGCAAGAGGATCGTACAAAGGGCCTAAATCGCTCGATCGTCCCGAAAAAAGGGTGTAGGAAACTAGGGCCTCTACAACGTCGAGACGTTGCGTTGTAAAGGCCCTGTTTGTTACGCTCCTTAGAGCGCCAATTTAGGACAAGTCAGTGAATGATTAAACGTGGATGGCTGCGCCCGAAGCAGCGGCGTGAGCCACTTCGCCCAGGGCTTCGTAGAGAGTCGGGTGGGCATGGATGGTGCGCATCAGCGACTCGGCGGTCGCCTCGTGCGAGAGAGCCAGACCAGCCTCGGCGACCAGCTCGGTCACGCGCGGGCCGATCATATGCATGCCCAGCACTTCGCCATACTTGGCGTCGGTCACGATCTTGATAAAGCCGCTGCGATCGCCCAGAATGGTCGCTTTGCCGTTGGCCGCGAATGGGAACTTCGAGACCTTCACATCGTAGCCCTGTTCCTTGGCCTGAGCCTCGGTCAAGCCGGCGTGCGACACTTCGGGGTGGCAGTAGGTACAAGCCGGAATGCGGCTGTAGTCGATCGGGTGAGTCTCGTGGTTTGCGATCACCTCGGCGGCCACGATCGCCTCGGCCGAAGCGACGTGAGCCAGAGCCGGGGTCGGGATGCAGTCGCCGATCGCGTAGATACCGGGTACATTGGTCTGGAACTTCTCGTTGACCTTGATAAAGCCGCGCTGATCGGTCTCGACGCCGACCTCTTCCAAACCGAGGTTCTGGGTGTTGGGGATCACACCGATACCCAGCAGCATGCGCTCGGCCACGATCTGCACTTCCTTGCCGTTAGCATCGGTGATGGTAGCCGTCACCGAATCTGCACCGGTCTCGACCTTGCCCAGCTTGGCGCCAGCCATCACCTTGATGCCGCGCTTGGTGAAGGCCTTGGTCAGCTCGGCGCTGATCTCCTCGTCCTCCAGCGGCACAATGCGCGGCAGCGCCTCGACCAGAGTCACCTCGCTGCCAAACGAGCGGTAGGCCGAAGCGAACTCACAGCCGATCGCGCCAGCACCCACCACCAGCAGGCTCTTGGGCACTTCAGGCAGCGCCAGAGCGCCGGTCGACGAGATCACACGATCGCTGAAAGCGGCGCCGATCTGGGGCAGATCGCGCGGGCGAGCACCGGTCGCCACGATCACATTCTTGGCGCTCAGAGTCTTCTCTTTGCCATCGGCGTCGGTCACGGTCACATTGGTGCCGCCGCTCAGCTTGGCCGTGCCCATATGCACGTCGATCTTGTTCTTCTTCATCAAGAAGCTGACACCGCCGGTCATCTGCTTGACGACTTGCTCTTTATTCTTCAGCACCAGGTTCCAGTCGAGCGTTACATCTTTGGTAACCACACCAAACTTGGCACCATCGCGAACCTCATCGAGCAGGTCGGCGCTGTGTAAGATGGCTTTGGTCGGAATACAACCGATATTGAGACAGACACCGCCAAGGAACTGGCGTTCCACAATAGCAGTCTTCAAGCCCAATTGAGAAGCGCGAATGGCAGCCACATAACCGCCAGGCCCGGCACCAATCACGATCACATCATAGGTCGCATCGCTCATGCGAAATCTCCATTATTTCTATGCTCAACAGCGAATCTCTATCGTCCAACAAGCAGCCCTTACAGCACACTTGGCCACATCCAAGTAGGTCTCTGCCGCAGTCCTAGCGGGCTGCACTTCGATACCAGCCTTGTTGTCGGCGTCAGTAAGAAGTATAGCACACCTAAAAGCCCTCTAGCACTGTTTCCCAGCCCCTTCGGCTCAGCTTGGGAGCCGCTGAAAGGCTTTTGATAGAAAAAGAGAGTTTTTTTCAGGCTTTGCAAGCTGCATACTAGCCGCCCTGCAGCTTTTGAGAGCGATCGCCAGCCAACAAAAAAGCCGCACCCCGAGCCACTCCAAGGGTACGGCCTCGCCCATCGTTCACAAGCAGCACGCTCGTTTACAGCTGCTCCCCCAGACACAAGCCACTCGCAACAGCCGTTCTTTCAGTTGGCGGTTAGGGCATAACCAACAAAAAAGGCGGCTAGCGCGTCCGCCTACGGCTATCAACACAAGCTGCCTCCATTCGGTCCCTCAATCCCAGCCCCAAGCCAACTCAACAAGCACACCCCTCCCTCAAGCCCCACACTCTCGATTGAGTCGTCTCTGGAGAAATGCGACAGATAAGCGCTCGATCGCCAACAGGCTTATGTTTCAGTACTCTCGATTGAGTCGTCTCTGGAGAAATGAGATCACTAGCGTTCAGCCGCAACAGCTTAAGAAGTTTCAGTACTCTCGATTGAGTCGTCTCTGGAGAAATCACAGCTTTTCGCATCTCGATTGCCGATCTGGTACGTTTCAGTACTCTCGATTGAGTCGTCTCTGGAGAAATCACCTACGGCACGATTGCCGCTGAACCTGTGAGGCGTTTCAGTACTCTCGATTGAGTCGTCTCTGGAGAAATCTCGGATATAGCGTCAATCGAATTCGAATTGACCGCGTTTCAGTACTCTCGATTGAGTCGTCTCTGGAGAAATATTAGGCAGGATCTCCCAAGTGTGATAGTCCTTGTTTGTTTCAGTACTCTCGATTGAGTCGTCTCTGGAGAAATCTGGACTAATTTCATTACACCTCAAAAAGAAAAGCCCTGTTTCAGTACTCTCGATTGAGTCGTCTCTGGAGAAATTTGAGATTAGTTCCCGCTGTTGTGCCTAATTGATGTTTCAGTACTCTCGATTGAGTCGTCTCTGGAGAAATAAGAGCTGAATAAGAAGTTGAAAGAGTTGCAAGAAAGTTTCAGTACTCTCGATTGAGTCGTCTCTGGAGAAATGTTCTTAAAAAGTATGGTGAAGAGGCTGTTCTTTATTTGTTTCAGTACTCTCGATTGAGTCGTCTCTGGAGAAATGGAGAACTCTACTTCAGCCATCGCATCTATAAACGGTTTCAGTACTCTCGATTGAGTCGTCTCTGGAGAAATGCAGCGGGCGCGGCGGGCGCGGCTCTTGTCGGCGTGTTTCAGTACTCTCGATTGAGTCGTCTCTGGAGAAATCTTCTTTCCAAAATAAAAACCCCTCCAGCTAAGGAGGTTTCAGTACTCTCGATTGAGTCGTCTCTGGAGAAATTCAATAATGTCTACATCCTCTACACGAGGTCTAAGGTTTCAGTACTCTCGATTGAGTCGTCTCTGGAGAAATCGACTCGGCTTGATTGGTCTAACCGCTGGCGTCGCGTTTCAGTACTCTCGATTGAGTCGTCTCTGGAGAAATTACAAAGCCTATCTCCTGAAGCGTTCAGTATGCTAAGTTTCAGTACTCTCGATTGAGTCGTCTCTGGAGAAATTGTTAATCTTCTGGAAGGTCTTGTGAGTTCTCTGTGTTTCAGTACTCTCGATTGAGTCGTCTCTGGAGAAATGGCGGAGAAACTTCTCAAAGAAGCAATAGATTATAGTTTCAGTACTCTCGATTGAGTCGTCTCTGGAGAAATCGTGGAGACATACCTCCACCGCCCTATTCTAGACAGGTTTCAGTACTCTCGATTGAGTCGTCTCTGGAGAAATTTTTCAGCGCAAGGGGTTTAGGGCTTTGTGCTGCGTTTCAGTACTCTCGATTGAGTCGTCTCTGGAGAAATGTGATGACCCGAACGCCGCCAACAGTACAAACTGTGTTTCAGTACTCTCGATTGAGTCGTCTCTGGAGAAATCTCAGTGTAGTAGCGTAGCCTGCTGCCATGTAAATGTTTCAGTACTCTCGATTGAGTCGTCTCTGGAGAAATCGATGAAGGACAACCGATGTGATCGCGTCCAGATCGTTTCAGTACTCTCGATTGAGTCGTCTCTGGAGAAATATTGTAGAGATTTAGTCTGTCTCCCGCCGCTCCGGTTTCAGTACTCTCGATTGAGTCGTCTCTGGAGAAATCCCTGCACATCGTTCTCAAACGACGGCGCATACACGGTTTCAGTACTCTCGATTGAGTCGTCTCTGGAGAAATCCAACGCCGCCAAACGGGATCATAATGCGGCGATTCGGTTTCAGTACTCTCGATTGAGTCGTCTCTGGAGAAATGCCACGCGCCACCGCGCTTCTCGACCTTGTATTGAAGTTTCAGTACTCTCGATTGAGTCGTCTCTGGAGAAATCGCCGCGCGCCATATCTGCAAGCATCATGGTGATAAGTTTCAGTACTCTCGATTGAGTCGTCTCTGGAGAAATGTTTCCAACGCGTTGAGAACAAGTCCCAACGCGTTGTTTCAGTACTCTCGATTGAGTCGTCTCTGGAGAAATTCCTCGCTGCCGCCCATCGCAACGGTGGTATCGATCAGTTTCAGTACTCTCGATTGAGTCGTCTCTGGAGAAATGCAATGGAGTTTCCGCCGCCCGCCGAGCCGTTCCCGTTTCAGTACTCTCGATTGAGTCGTCTCTGGAGAAATCGCTGATCGCAATTGTGCCGAACAGCATCACCTTCAGTTTCAGTACTCTCGATTGAGTCGTCTCTGGAGAAATGTGTTCGATCTGTGGCGAGGATATGTGGCGTTCGTGTTTCAGTACTCTCGATTGAGTCGTCTCTGGAGAAATCGCGCAAGTGGTCGCGTTCGTTCGATGTGCGTTTTGGTTTCAGTACTCTCGATTGAGTCGTCTCTGGAGAAATGGTTTCGCTCGTGATGGTCAGTTCGATTTGAATGCGTTTCAGTACTCTCGATTGAGTCGTCTCTGGAGAAATATCGCCACGAACGTCGCAAGACTGAGAAGCTCTTGCGTTTCAGTACTCTCGATTGAGTCGTCTCTGGAGAAATTGGGAACAGACGAAGCGCGAACTATTACTGGCGCTTGTTTCAGTACTCTCGATTGAGTCGTCTCTGGAGAAATGCCTGTTCATCGCAACCATGGCCGCACCTGAGCGCGTTTCAGTACTCTCGATTGAGTCGTCTCTGGAGAAATAATGGCGAGGTCAAGCGCTCCAACACGCTCCAGTTGTTTCAGTACTCTCGATTGAGTCGTCTCTGGAGAAATTGGACTAAAAGCCGATTGCAAGAGCTTTTCAACTTGTTTCAGTACTCTCGATTGAGTCGTCTCTGGAGAAATCGCGAAAGTTTCACTCTGGATCAAGACGAAAACCAGTTTCAGTACTCTCGATTGAGTCGTCTCTGGAGAAATGACAGATTAGCGCTGCCAAGCTGCGTCAATGGCGCGTTTCAGTACTCTCGATTGAGTCGTCTCTGGAGAAATATACCGAAAGCGGGCGCTTGTTTGTCGATCGAACGGTTTCAGTACTCTCGATTGAGTCGTCTCTGGAGAAATCTATCCTGAGTGCGTCTGGGAATTCGACGGTTTCGAGTTTCAGTACTCTCGATTGAGTCGTCTCTGGAGAAATTAACTATTGGTGGCGTGAATTCGATACTTATCGTATGTTTCAGTACTCTCGATTGAGTCGTCTCTGGAGAAATTGTGATAGAGTATTCTTTAATAAAAGACACTTACGTGTTTCAGTACTCTCGATTGAGTCGTCTCTGGAGAAATATCTTGAAGACCGCGTACGGCCCACTCGAACGGCGTGTTTCAGTACTCTCGATTGAGTCGTCTCTGGAGAAATCTTCGCGGAACTAATCGGCGGCTTCGGTCGTGCCAAGTTTCAGTACTCTCGATTGAGTCGTCTCTGGAGAAATGATATCGAAATCATTCCTCCCGAAGTGCCGGAGGGTTTCAGTACTCTCGATTGAGTCGTCTCTGGAGAAATTTTGTCACGATCCCGCATCCTGCTGACACTGTTGGTTTCAGTACTCTCGATTGAGTCGTCTCTGGAGAAATGTATGACTGGCACGTGGAGGATATATGGGCGTTTCTGTTTCAGTACTCTCGATTGAGTCGTCTCTGGAGAAATCTGTTACAATTGCCATAAAAATGGCTATGACCGCGGTTTCAGTACTCTCGATTGAGTCGTCTCTGGAGAAAACGGAGAAAAAGAAGTTATCTATTCCTTTAGCTGTAGTTTCAGTACTCTCGATTGAGTCGTCTCTGGAGAAATTGTGGCGAACCCGAGTTCACTTTCACTCTACGACTGTTTCAGTACTCTCGATTGAGTCGTCTCTGGAGAAATATTTGATCTATGAGAGCCTGTCCTAGAGCTTCTACGTTTCAGTACTCTCGATTGAGTCGTCTCTGGAGAAATGCCGCTCATAAAATCATTGCTAGCAAGCTCATAAGTTTCAGTACTCTCGATTGAGTCGTCTCTGGAGAAATAACCTCTTTTGTTCAGGTGCAAAGGCATATGATCGGACCTATGACCGACTTAAAAAGGCTTAGCGGCCCGCTCACAAAGCCTCTTTTCCTTCTGATCATAGCATAAGGCACGTTCGATTCGCAACTCGTTTTTTGTTCCAAAAGCGCGTAAAGTTGCGAACAAGCCTTCTCCTGATCCTAAAGCCTAAAATACCCCTTAAAACTGCGACACTTTTTTCTGCCTAGGCCGATTTTGGGGCCTTTTTGATTCGAGTTGCGAAGCAAGCCCGCACAAGGCCATTTTTAAGCAGCTATGCTATCATCCATACAGGCGAAGCTTCTACAAGAGGGGTGGCTATGAAACGACGATTGCTAACGCTGGTGCTGATCTGCTTGCTCTGCGCATGTAGCGCGCCCCCGCGAGCTGACCGAACGCGCCTCAGCGCCGTCGAAGCGGTCAATGCCGAAGACAACGAGCAGTTCGCCAAGGCGACCGCGCCGCGCCCCTTTGTCTTTCCGCGCGATCACGGCTCGCACGACGAATACCAGACCGAATGGTGGTACTACACCGGCAATCTGCAGAGCGCCGATGGGCGTACCTTCGGCTTTCAGCTCACCTTCTTTCGGCGCGCCCTGCTGGCCGAAGCGCCCCAGCGTCCCTCCGATCTAGCCACCCGTTCGATCTATATGGCCCATCTGGCCATCAGCGACATTAGCCAAAACGCTTTCTACAGCTTCGAGCGCTTTAGCCGCGATGGGGGCGACTGGGCCGGAGCCAGCGGCGAACCCTTTCAGGTCTGGCTCGATGATTGGCGCGCCACAGGCAGCGGCCCCGAAGGCATGCAGATGGGACTGCAGGCCAGCCAAGATGATATCGGCCTTGCGCTACGCCTTGAGAACAGCAAGCCAGCGCTGTTGCAGGGCGATCGAGGTTTGAGCCGGAAGGGCGAGGCGCTGGGCAACGCCTCCTACTACTACTCGCTGACTCGCATGCTGGCCAGCGGCACGCTGACGATCGAAGGCCAGAGCATCGAAGTCACTGGCTTGGCATGGATGGACCACGAGTTTGGCACCAGCGCGCTCGACCGCTTCGCAACCGGCTGGGACTGGTTCAGCTTGCAGTTCGACGACGGGCGCGAGCTGGTCTTCTTCCACATTCGCCAGGCCGACGGCTCGATCTCGCGCTTTTCGGGCGGGCATCTGGTCGAGGCCAACGGCAGCGCGCGCCGCCTCGAGCGCGACGAACTTGAGCTCAGCGTACTGACAGAGTGGCAAAGCCCGCACACTCAGATCCGCTATCCGGCCCGCTGGCGGCTTAGCGTGCCAAGCGCCGCGATCGATATTGACATAACGCCAGCCATGGCCGACCAAGAGCTGCTGCTGACTGTCACCTATTGGGAGGGCGCAGTGCGCATCAGCGGCAGTGCCAGCGGCAGGGGCTATGTGGAACTCACCGGCTACTGAGGCACTGTTTTTTACTCACCACACGAGGCACTGAGACACTGAGGCTTTTAGGGAGCTGTTTGTGATAGTTGAGTGATCGCTGCAGCGCTAACGCATTCCATTTCTCCCCCTCGCCTGCTCTGGCCGAGGGGTGAGGGCCTTCTTCACCACACGAGGCACTGAGACACTGAGGCTTTTAGAGTGCTGTTTGTGATAGTTGAGTGATCGCTGCAGCGCTAACGCATTCCATTTCTCCCCCTCGCCTGCTTCGCGGTTGCCCTTCTCCCCCTCGCCTGCTCTGCGGGAGAGGGGGGCGGGGGGTGAGGGCCTTCTTCACCACACGAGGCACTGAGACACTGAGGCTTTTAGAGTGCTGTTTGTGATAGTTGAGTAATCGCTGCAGCGCTAACGCATTCCATTTCTCCCCCTCGCCTGCTTCGCGGGAGAGGTGGCCGGGGGGGTGAAGGCCTCCTTCACCACACGAGGCACTGAGACACTGAGGCTTTTAGAGAGCTGTTTGTGATAGTTGAGTGATCGCTGCAGCGCTAACGCTTTCCATTTCTCCCTTTCTCCTGCTTCGCGGTCGCCCCCCTCGCCTGCTCTGCGGGAGAGGGGGCCGGGGGGTGAAGGCCTCCTTCACCACACGAGGCACTGAGACACTGAGGCTTTTAGAGAGCTGTTTGAAAATCCGTTTGTTTGGCTTTTCAGGGGGCGCTTGGGAGCAGGCAGACGAGCAGCTGAATGTTTGGAAAGGATGTTGGTAGCCGTAGGCGGACGCGCTAGGAGTCGTATGGAAGGGTGAGACTTTTTCCGCCTGAGGCGACGGAAGAGAGGGTACAAGATTATCCACATTTATGAGATTGTGGAAAACTTTGGCGGCTCTTGAGGGCGATACTTGCCGTTATAAACAGAAAAATGGCACTTTTCCCCATGTGCTATGCACAGGGTACACACATTTTCAACAAGTTATCCACAATGTCGACAAGGTTGGGGAATGTTGGGAATGAAAAAAGCTGCTGTCAGACGACAGCAGCCTAGCACTGAAAGCCTAGCCTAGCATCCAAGAGGCCAGCCAGATCAACACAATCACAACGAAGAGTGCGCCCAGCGCAACCAGTGCGATGCGCTCGAAGTTGTAGAGCGACCAGTCGCCCAGCACTTCGTTTTCGTGGCCAACCAGCAACAAGCGACCGGGTTTATCGTTCAACACAAAGTCGAGCTCGGTCAGAGTCGCGCCGCTAATGCTCAGCTCGGCATGCGTGATGCGAGTGTGCTCGTCGGCTTCGTCGACCGCCGCCTTGAGCAGCTCTGCCAAGGGAGCCACGCTCTGCCAGCGCCCTTCAAACAGATCGATCTCGGAGCTAAAGACCGGTTCGGCCCGCTTGAGCAACGCCTTCTCGGGCAGATCGGTCATATCATCGGTGTTTTCCCAGAGCTTGTGGCGGCGCGACCAAACGAATACTTGCTCTTCGGTCACCTTGCCCACGCCCTCGCAGGTCGGACAAGTTTGGTTGCTATAGCCGTGGCAGACATTGCAGGTCTCGAGCACCGTTTCGCTCACCAGCCTGCCATTGGGTCCCTTGGTTTTGCGCACATGGTCGATATGGCCGCGACCATCACACTTTTTGCAGGTGATCTTGCCCTTACCGTGACACTCGGGACAGTCCAAGACTCGCATCGAGTTGGGCAAGACGAGCTCTTGCTCGCCGAGCAACTCGTCTTCGTCGGGCACATCGACATCCCAGATATTGGGCGGCAGCGCGACCGAACTGTATTCGCGCGGCTGTTGGGGCCGCGTGCGCGTTTCGGGCGGTCGACGCGTTTCGTAGGTGGTGCGCAGTTCGTAAAAATAGATGTTGTAGCTCGAGATCTGTTGCGGTTCGATCAACTGGCCGAGCGGGCTGCGCCGGAAGAAGCCTTTGCGGCTCCAGCGATCGAGCAGACGACGGATCACATCGGTACGATGCAGGCCATCGGCCCGAGCGCGGCTTTTGCTGATAAAACCTTGGTCGAGCAGATCGCCGATCGCCGTCTCGAGCGGATTTTCGAGCCATTCGGCTGAAGGCTCCCAGCGCGATTCTTCCATGTCGCTGGTAGCGCGATCGAGCTGCATGCGCAAGGCTTGGCGCAGGGCGGCGATCGCTTGGCCTGCGTCACCAAAACGATGCTGGGGCTGAGGCGCCATCATGCGTTGCAACACGCGCTCGGCGGCGCTCAAGGTCGGATCTTTGCTGCCCAACGATGGCAGGGTATCGCCGGGCGGCGGCGGGATCTCGCCGCTCAGCATATGCCAAAGCACGGCGCCCAAACCGTAGATATCGAGGGCCGGGTCGGCATCGCTGCTATCGAGGCGCTGCTCGGGCGCCGAATAGGGCGTGAGGTAGTCGGCTTCGTCGACGCTCGAAAGGTCGGGCGTGTCGGAGCTAGCCGCCAAACTCAGGTTGGTCAGATAGGCCAAGCCCTGTTTGGTGACCAGAATGTTTGCTGGCTGAACATCGCGATGGATAACGCCCTCAGCGTGGAGATAGTCAAGCGCGGCCCCGATCTGTTTGGCGATGTTGAGCGCCAAAACTGGATCGATCGGACCCTCTGCGAGCGTCTCGTCAAGGGTGCGAGCTTCAAGGGCCGGAGTCACTAAATAGGCGCCGTAGCGATCATCGTGGCCAGCATCGAGCACGGGTAAGAGATTGGGGTGGCTCAGACGCGCGGCTAGACGCGCCGCCAACTGGAAGCGGCTGGCAGAGACCCAATCGGTGCGGCGCAGAATATGCACCACCACCGGGCGATCGAGCGTCAGATGGGTCGCATTAAAAAAGGTCGCCAATTCGTCTTGACCTACGCGCTCCCCAAGACGGTAATTGCGTAGTTCCTGATTAGCTTCAGGAGTGACTTTGGCTGATGAAGCCCGAGCACTGGTTCTTGAAGATGCCATAGCAGTATCCACCAGTAGGCAGGCAACGCCCGCTCTTAAACATCTTAGAGTATAGCACAGCGACTAGGAAGTAGTGTAGCTTCGATGCCAGTCTCTGCTGAACAGGCTGCTCGACAGCGAAGCGACTTCCGAAACGCGGCTCGTGTCATACCAAATCCGTCTGATCAGTTTGTGTTTTTTGGCCTTCGCTAGAGTGGAACTTGACTATTTTGTCCCGGTCTTGTGTTTTCCGCGTTGCAAGAGTGCAGGTCTTTAAGCGGATTTGGTGTCAGCCCTTACGGCTATGAGGAGCCGTTTTTAGGGGCGATATAGAGTTATTTTAGCACGTATGTTCGATATTTTCAAGCTCACGATTATACCGTCTCTAAGCCAAAACGCATAGAAACGCACTACACAAAGCCTTCGATCGATTCAGACAGCTTTTGAAGGTTCGAGCTATGCCACCAGTGTGTTCTAAACGTGGGCAGTGTAAGCCTAGGTCGAAAACACCTACGCTTGCACTGCCTTGTGTAGGGTCAAATGCTCGCTCAGCTCGCTTTATTCGGCCGGAGCACTAGCTGGTTCGGTTGTAGGCGGCAGCTCGTTATCGATCAAGATGCGCATACCCCAGTAGAGCTGCGAGTCACTACAGTTCTCGAAGCCGGGCGCGGGTTGTTGTTCGCCCAAACAGGGCACGGCGTAGCGAACATCCGAATCGAAGGGTACAAACTGTTCAGGTGTGATGCCAAACTTATGGATTTGGCTTTGGTTGGGAGTAAGCCATTCGGCGATCGTAATGCGTGCGCTGCTCCCATCTCGTAGGGTATGGATATTCTGAACCGTTCCCTTACCAAAGCTGGTTTCACCCACCAGATAGGTGTTGGGGCGCAGATCGCGCAAAGCGCCAGCTACGATCTCGGAAGAGCTTGCAGAGCCGCTGTTAACTAACACAACGAGCGGCAGATCGAACATTCGCACATCTTGATCGGCCGAGATCGTTTTGAATTCGGTCAGGTCAGAAGCCTTGGTCTTCTCGTAGAAGGCCACGCCATCGTAGAAGTGGCCCAAGATCTTTTGAGCGGTTTCGATATAGCCGCCCGGGTTGTTGCGCAGATCGAGCACCACGCCCTTGGGTGTGAAGCTGGGCAGCAGTTCGCGCAGTTGTTTGTCGAGCTCTTCGCTGGTATTGCCCTTAAAGTCGGTGATATGGATGTAGAGCAGATCGCCATCTAGGACTTGGGTAATAGCGCTCTCTAAGGCTACAGAATCGCGCTCAACTTCGATGTCGAAGGTTGTCTCCGAGGGTGGACGGCGCACGGTCAAGCGCACGATGGTGCCCTTTTCGCCCCGAATAGTCGAGGCGACCTTCGAGCTGGCCTCGCCGTCGCTCAAGCCTGCGATCAGATCGCTCACCAGAACGCCATCGATCGCGACCAAAATATCGTCGGGCAAGAGGCCAGCGCGGGCGGCGGGCGAATTCTTAATCGGGCGATCGATCATCACCGCGCCCTGCTCGGCCCGAATGTAAGCGCCGATGCCTTCTAGGCTGCCGCGCATCGTTTCGCGGGTTTGGGCGGCGATATCTGGCTCTTGGAACGAGGTATAGTTATCGCCCAGACTGGCCAGCATACCGCTGATAGCACCATAGACTCGCTTTTGATCGCTCACAGTTTCGGTGCTATAGAACTCGCTATCGACCAAGGCCCAAACATCCCAGAAGAGTTCGAATTCATCGCGCAAATTGCGTGGAGTCGAGTTAAGGGCTTCACGTTTGGCAAACGTACTGCCGATAAAGGCAAACATGCTCATACGATCGCCGAAAGTGCGGGCGGCATACCAACCGCCTGCAAAAGCAACCATGGCGACAAACCACGCTGCTACAGCGCCTATCAGTAAAGCGCGAGATTTGCGAATCATTCTATCCTCCTCGGTGGATAAGGCTGCACGGATCGACGCTACATCATACCTTATCGTGGGTTTGAATGCTAGATCTTATGGTAAGTCCTTAGCAGGCTCTAGAAGCGTTTGCGCGCATCGCTTTCGGCAGCCAGCTCGCTCGCATCTGGCACCTGCACCAACAAGAGGCGGGCTTGGTCGGCGCTGCTCAACACGGTTTTGCCCAAGGCGGCGGGCAACAAGACGCTGCTTCCTTCCTTCAAGTCAAGCTCGCCAGCGGGGTAAGTCAGCTTCAAGCCACCCCGCAAGACCACCACGATCAAGAAGCGCTCGCCGTTTAGATCGACCTGGTAAGGCTGCTCAAGATCGACGATATCCATGCTGAAGTAGCGACAGATCGCGACACGCCGCGCACCGTTCACAGCTTCGACATCATCGCTGTTCAAAAAGCCGCCCTGCACCGCGCTATAGTCGAGCGTATCGAGCGACTGATTGACATGCAGCTCGCGTGGCTTGCCATCGAGGCCGACTCGCCCCCAGTCGTAGAGGCGATAGGTCACATCGCTGTTCTGCTGAATCTCAGCGATCACCAAGCCGCTGCCTAGGGCATGCACCGTGCCAGCGGGCACCCGCACAATATCGCCGGTCTTCACTTCAACAAAGTTGAGATCTTGCTTGATCTGATCGTTTTCGATCGCGGCAGCTACGGCCTCACGGCTCAGCTCTTTGTTCCAACCATAAATGATCTGAGCGCCCGGATCGGCGTGCACAATGTACCAAGCCTCGGTTTTGCCGAAAGGCACGCCTTCGTGGGCCTGAGCGTAGCTGTCGTCGGGGTGCACCTGAACCGAAAGCCATTCGTTGGCATCGATAAACTTGTAGAGCAGCGGGAAGGTGCGCGGCGAAGCAGCGGCCAAGCGTGTGCCCATCACCTCGTCCCAGTGTTGGGCGATCACATCATCAACACTCTTGCCAGCCCAAGCGCCATTGGCGATCACGCTGCCCGACCAGATCTCCCAGCTCTCGCCGATCGGTCGATCGGGCGAGACATTCTTTTTGAGAAGATCGTGCAAACGACGGCTGCCCCATGGCTTATCGCGAAAATCATCTTCAAATAACAATGGGTAGAGTTGCGGCATCAGAATGATCCTTTCTCTCAGAAGATTCTTGCAATCGAGCTTGTAGGCTACAGGTCGCCAAGAGCAAAGAGGAGAGCAGCGGTCGCAGCAATTGGCGCTGTCTCGGCGCGCAAAATACGCGGGCCAAGTGATACCGCCATAATACCATGAGCGCTTGCACTTGTAAGCTCTTCGCTCGTGATTCCGCCTTCAGGGCCGCTAAAGAGGGCGTAGCCACCTTCGGGGGCAGCGTCGCTAAACGAGGAGATCAAAACCTGACGCATAGGAGGAGAATTGCCTTCATAGAGCAGAAAGGCTCGCGAACCTTGAGCGTGCTGGCAGGCTTGTTCAAAGCTCAAGGGCGCCAGCAGCTCGGGAATACGGGCACGACAGCTCTGCTCGGCGGCCTCGCGCAAGATGCGCTGCCAACGCTCCATCTTCTTGGCATCGGCGCGCTCGCTGCTCAAACTGCGGGCGAACTGCACGGGCACAAAACGCTGCACGCCCAGCTCGGTCCCTTTTTGTAGCACCAACTCGAAACGCTCGCCGCGCAACAAGGCGATATAGATCGTTAAGGTGACGGAGGTTTCGTTAGAGCTTACGCGCTGTTCGATCACATGGCCGAAAGCTTGCTTGCGTTCGATCTGATCGAGCTCGACCACATATTCGCTACCACTATTGTCGAGCAGCAAAATACGAGCGCCGCTACGCAAGCGCAACACGCTGCTTAACTGATGGAGCAAGCTGGCTTCATTCAAAAAAACCTGATCGCCTTGAATAGCTTCAGGCGCAACAAAAAAGCGATGAGTATTGGGAATATATTCGAGCATAATCGTTTTCAATTTATGAAACAATAGGGCTGCTGGTCGTGCAGCCCCATTGCTATTGCCGTCGATTAGGTCATTCTCTGGTGTGAACCAGCGCGACCCACTCGCCCTCTTGATGGCGCTCAAGCAGACGCAGACCGGCAGCGGCCAGAGCCAGCGCCACCTCATCTTCGCGATTGATAATAATGCCCGAGGTAATCAGCAAGCCGCCTGGCTTGAGGGCAGCCGCCAAGTCGTTGCTAACGATCACCAGAACCTTGGCGATCAAGTTACCAAGAATCAGATCGAACTGTTGGCCGTCGGTCCACTGGTTCGAGACCGGGGCGGGTTGCTCATCGGCAGGAGCCAGCACCACTTGACCGGGCGCGACCTTATATTCACCCTTGGCGCGCGTCTCTTCGCCGAAATCGCCGCTGAGCCAATGGCCCATCGCGCCGCCAGCGCCCAAGCTACCCAAGGCAACCTCAACGGCGGCACCCTCGCTGCCAGCAACCCCGTTGTGTTTCACATTGACGGCAGCGGCCTCAACAGCGATCGGGTCGTTATCGATCGCCAAAATCGGTCCGGCGCCCAACTTCGCCGCAGCGATCGCTAAAATACCGCTGCCCGTACCCAAATCAAGCGTCCGTTGTCCGGGCTTGGCATAACGCTCGATCAAGCGCATACAGAGCTGGGTTGTCGGGTGTTGACCGGTGCCGAAAGCCATACCCGGGTCGAGCGCAAGCACAATATCGTCGGGCTGCGCTTCGTACTCCAACCACGAGGGCACAATCACCGAGCGCTCACCGATGCGCTGAATGCTGTAATACTGCTTCCAAGCGTTGGCCCAGTCCTCTTCCTCGAGCTGCTTAACCTGCAAATCGCCGATCGGGCGCATCTGACCGAGGTGCCACAGCGCCTGCTCGATCTTATTGCGCACATCTTCGGTCTTATCATCAAGCGGCAAATAGGTGCGCAAGGTCACCGGGCGCTGGGTGTCGTACTCAAACTCGGGGCCTTCGTCGCCGGGCTTGAAGGGGGTGTTAGCCACAACACCACCGTTGTAGCCATAGCGTGCCAGCAATTCGGCAACCGATTCTGCCGCCTCTTGGTCGACAGAGACACTCAGTTCTAACCAACTCATGAATATGCTCCCTAGACTGAAGGTTCGTAATGTGGGTAAAAAGTTATCCTACATCCACTGCGTTTATCGCTCTGGCGGCTAGATTTCGCCCATCCATGCCGTCCTCGGCGCGTCCGCCTACGGCTACCAACAGCTCGCCCCAAAATAGGGGCGTATCTGTCTGCATCCCCAAGCTGCTTCATCACCCTCTCAGCTTGCCAGCTTGCGAACGTATACAGCTTTAAACGCATGGTGTATCATATCAAATCCGCTTCCAGAGTTGCGTTCTTGTAACGCAAAACGGCAAAAGAGTTGTGAGAAATTTCGCGCTGCAGTGCGAAATTTCTCACAACAAAAATGGTCACATTCCACTCTGCCGCAGGCCAAATAGAAAGCAATCAACCGGATTTGCTATCAGCAAAGAGGCCCGAAAACAGAGCGCTAACAAGCGATGTAGGCTTACAACGGTTGAGAATGACGAAATGTTGGCGGCATAACACCAGCCAACATTTCGCAAAAATTCGAACGAACTCTGAAGCTCCCTTTAGAAGCGGTAGGTCGTACCTTTGGGACCATCCTCGAGCGTTACGCCTAATTCGCTCAAACGACTACGGATCGTATCGGCAAGCTCATACTGTTTGGCCTTGCGCAGTGCGGTGCGCATCTCGATCAGAAGCTCGATAAAGGGTGCAGCCTCTTGACTCTTCTGCTTGGGTTCGCGCAGACGCAGGCCCAACACACCAGCCAGTTCGCGCAAGGTCGCTTGGGCGGCTTCAAACTCGGGGCCGCCGATCTCGGCATCGCGGGCCACGTTGATCGAGCGTACCAGTTCAAACAGAACGGCCAGAGCGCTCGAAGTATTGAAGTCGTTATCCATAGCCGCCTTGAAGCCGGCACGCGCCTGCTCGCAAGCCCGCGCGAGCTGCTTGTTGCTATCGGGCTTGTCGCCAACGGCCGGGCGCAACGCACTCAAAAGGCGCTCAAGCTTGCGCGCGTTGTCGGCGGCGATCTCGTCGTTATAGGTCAGCGGGTTGCGGTAATAGCTGCTCAGCACGATCAGACGGAAGACGTCAGCATCGTACTTCTTCAAAAAGCCATCGATCGTAACCACATTGCCGAGCGACTTCGACATCTTCTCGACCATGCGCGTCTTGGGGTTCACATACTGCAACATGCCGTTGTGGACCCAGTAGCGCGCAAAGGACTTGCCCGTCAGCGACTCGCTCTGGGCGATCTCGTTTTCGTGATGGGGGAAGACCAAGTCGTTGCCGCCACCGTGAATGTCGATCTGCTCGCCCAGATACTTCATGCTCATCGCCGAGCACTCGATGTGCCAGCCCGGTCGGCCATCGCTCCACGGGCTAGGCCAGAAGGGCTCGCCCGGTTTGGCCGCCTTCCAAAGCGCGAAGTCGGCGGGCGATTCTTTGCGAGGATCGACCTCAAAGCGGGTGCCTGCCAGCATGTCTTCGAGCGAGCGCCCCGAGAGCTTGCCATAATCTTCGTCGCTCTTGACCCGGAAGTAGACATCGCCTTCGGCTTCATAGGCGTGACCTTTATTGATCAGCTCTTGAATGAAGTCGATGATCTCTTGCATGGTGCCGGTAGCACGCGGATAGGCCGTGGCTGGCAAAACATTCAACTCGGCTAGTTGGGCCGAAAACTCTTGAATATAGTGTTCGGCCAGCTCTTTCGGGTCGCGCCCCTGTTCGTTGGCGCGCATAATGATCTTATCGTCGACATCGGTGAAGTTGACGATATGTTTGACCGTATAGCCCGACCATTCTAGATAGCGACGAATCGTATCGAAGACCATAGCCGACATGGCATGACCGATATGGGCATCGTCGTAAACGGTTACGCCACAGACATACATCCGCACCACTTGCGGTTCGATCGTCTCAAGCGGTTCGACTCGGCGCGTAAGCGAATTATACAGTTGAATACTCATACGATTTAGATTCTCGTTATATTCCTGAGCCGCTCAGGAAATCTTCGTCATAGATGTTCGATGCGGGTCGATTATTCCGGCACTGGATCTCATCAAGGGCAGCACAGAGCAACGCTGGCAGTTCGGCTTCCTTCACATGGCGCTCGGCGGTATGGTTGTGAGTCACCTGTTCCATAGCAGCCAAACGCGCCTCTAGCTCGAAAACGCGGTCGCGCAGATTGCGCAACAATTCGCCATCGGGATCGGGAAGCTGCTCGACACGGCGGGTTTCGCCTGTGTTGGGATCGCGGGTCGCTACAATACGGGCGGGTACACCTACGGCCGTCGAATGGGGAGGCACATCTTTCACAACAACTGCACCACCACCAACCTTTGCACCTTTACCGATCGTAATATCGCCCAAAATCGACGCGCCAACACCAACAACAACTTGATCTTCAAGGGTGGGGTGACGTTTGCCCTGCTGTTTGCCAGTTCCACCGAGCGTTACGCCTTGATAGAGCATAACCCAATCGCCGATAATGGTGGTTTCGCCGATCACCGTGCCCATACCGTGGTCAATAAAAAAGCCTCGCCCAATCGTTGCGCCAGGGTGAATCTCAATACCGGTTAGGAATCGAGCGATTTGCGAGATCAAGCGAGGGAAAAATGGAATGCGTCGCTTCCATAGGGCGTGAGCTACACGATGAATAACAATGGCGTGCAAACCAGGATAAAGCAAGACTTCAGCTATCGACTTTGCCGCCGGGTCGTTCAAAAAGATCGCACGCACATCATCGCGAATGATTTGTAAAGCTGTTCTCAAAGACATAAAAATACCTCCCGTCGTGACCTAGCGTAGGCGGTAGAAACGTAGTGTTGGGGAACGGGGTACCGTAGAGACTACGATACCCCTAACAACATGCTTTCGTTTCGGGACATGCACTACAAGCCCGCCACAACTGAGAGGCACACAGCCCCACAAAAGTACGCGTACGAGTTGCCCTACCTTGGACATTCAGACTTCGCTGTTGGCGAAGTTTAGTCGTCTGGGAAAGTTGTACTTGCAATCGAGTCTGCCTTAGAATCTATCGAACTCTCTGAACCTGTACCGTTTTCGCTCTTTGTACCGTTCTTTGAACTGCTCGCCGGGCTTACCGAGGTATCAGTTTTGCGGCTATCGTTAATATACCAACCCGATCCCTTAAATACGATACCTACAGGCTGAAGCACACGGTGGACTTTACCATCCTCGTGACAAAGAATACAACTAGTTAAAGGATCTTCCTTGAAACTCTGGCTTTTCTCAAATTGCTTCCCACAAGCATCGCATGCATAGACGTACGTCGGCATAAGTGCGCGACCTCCTCTATCTCAAATATGATGTATGACGTTGTTATTTGCCTTATTGTACATGACTTGCAGCGGCTTCGCAACAAGCCAGTATATCATTTGAGCAAATACTCAAATACGCTATATGTCATCTCAGCGCGCCTAAACGACCCTACACTCGCTTTCTTACAAAGACAATAAAATCGATATCGCCAGGCGAATGGCCCAAACTAGTCAGCATGGCGGCACACTCGCTGCGGTGCTGCATGCCATGCATCACAAGGTGCAACAAAGATTCCCAAAGCAGGTTGGTACAATCCTGTTGCTCAAGGTTGCGATACGAAAACTTCGACTGTAGGTCACGTTCAGTCAGCGTAGCAAGATAGGCCATCAGCTCTTGAGTATTCTGCTGCCATGCGGCTTCGAGGCTGGCTAGATCGCGAAAATCTTCGGCGGTGTGCATGCGCTCGGGCGAAACGCCGAACTGCATACGCTGACGCCAAAGCCACTCTGCGCTCATGATATGTACGAGGGTTTTGAACAGGCTCGGGTAGCTAAAATCGGTAGGCTGGTGCAACTGTTCAGGAGACAATTCTCGCACACGCACTAAAATCCGTTCGTTGGCCCAACTATTGTAATCAAAGAGCTCCCGTAAGGTTTCTAGGTTCATGGCAGCCTCATTCATATCATAAACGTGCCACAACAAACATTATAGCGAGATCCCACATTGCGCTTCTACGAACAAAGTCCTAGAGCAGATCGGTCTAACGAAGGAGTTGACCTTCAACTCGAATCGAAGGTGTAGAGTACAAGCAGCAAGCTTGAAGAATAGCTTTTTGAACGAAAGCGTGACAGCATGAACAGCAGCCTCCGACTCGATCTTGAACTCGTTTTACCGACGATTCAAGCCCAAGATAGCTGTGTTTCGCAACTAACCCAGCGTCTTAAAGAAGTGAAGGGCATCAGCCAAGCCCATATCGTAACGGCGCCTCAAGAGGCTCAACTCTGCGTCCACTACGACCCCAATCTTCTGCCGCTCAATCGGCTCAAGCGAATCGTCAACGAGACCGGAGCGTCTGTCAGCCAGCGCTACACACACGAAAGCATTCCATTCGTTGGCCTCGATGCCGCCGACGCCGCCGAGAGCGTGGCCCAAGAGCTGCAAAAGCTGCCAGGCATGCTACACTGCTCGGTCAACTATGCTGCGGGCTTAGTCAGCGTGGCCTACGATCGCCAAAGCCTGCAGCGCGAGCATATCACGCGCCTGATGGCCCAGCTTGGCGCGCGCGAGCTGAGGGCGGCGCCAGCTCAGGACGCACACGAACACGAGCACGGCCACGAGCACGGTAGCGCGCCCGCCTTTCTGCCTCACTGGCTGCAAGAGCGCTGGACGCTGCTGCTGGTAGGGCTGGCTGGTCTGCTCCTGCTGATCGCTTGGCTGGGCGAGAGCTTCTTGGGCATGCCCGCTGGCCTCGCGATCGGCCTCTATATCGCGGCGGGCATCGCGGGCGGCTACGACATCGCGACCCACGCCCTGCCCGGCCTGCTGCGCGGCAAGTTCGACACCGACGTGTTGATGTTGGCAGCGGCGATCGGTGCGGCCATCTTGGGCGAATTCGGTGAAGGAGCCTTTCTGCTCTTCCTCTTCGCGCTGGGGCACGCAGGCGAGCACTACGCGCTCGACCGCGCCCGCAACGCCGTCAATGCCCTCGGCGAGCTGATGCCACGCACAGCGCGGGTGCGCCAAGGCAACGAAATCAAAGAGATCGCGGTCGAAGCAGTGCAGATCGGTGATCTGGTCTTGGTGCGCCCCGGCGACCGCATCCCCGTCGATGGCGAGGTCGCTAACGGCGAGAGCATGGTCGATCAAAGCCCGATCACGGGCGAGAGCGTTCCGCTGCGCAAAAGCCTGGGCGATCAAGTCTTTGCGGGCAGCATCAACCAAGAGGGCGCGCTCGAAATTACGGTCGGCCAGCTCGCGCGTGACAACACTCTCAGCCGTGTGATGAAGCTGGTGGCCGAGGCCCAGAGTCAACAAAGCCCGACCCAAGCCTTCACCCAACGCTTTACGCGCTGGTTCGTTCCGGCCGTGCTGATCGCCTGTCTGCTGCTGATCGCCCTGCCACCGCTGGTGGGTTGGATGCCGCTGCGCGAGAGTTTCTACCGCGCCATGCTACTCTTGGTGGCCGCCTCGCCCTGTGCGCTGGCGGTCGGCACACCCGCCGCCGTCTTGGCGGGCATCGCCCAAGCAGCCCGCAACGGTGTGTTGATCAAAGGCGGCGTGCATCTGGAAAACTTGGGCGCACTAAACGCCATGGCCTTCGACAAAACCGGCACCCTCACCGAAGGGCGCTTCCAGGTGACCGAAATCGAGCCGCTGGCGGGTATTGACCCTGATCGGCTGCTGCAGATCGCGGCGACTCTGGAACAGCAGTCGAGCCACCCGCTGGCCCAAGCTGTGATTCGGGCCGCCCAAGAGCGCTCGCTCGAACTCCTGCCGAGCGCCACCATCGAGAACATCGCTGGCAAAGGTCTGCGCGGTCAGGTCGACGGCAAAGCTGCCATCATCGGATCGCTCGGCTTGCTCAGCGAACAGGGCTACCAGCCGGATGCGGCCCTGCTTGAAGGCCTCGAACAGCTCAAGGCCAAGGGTCGCAGCACCATGCTGATCGGCTACGATGGCCAAGTGCTCGGCTTGTTGGGTCTGGCCGATAGCCTGCGCCCCAATGCCAAACACACTATGCAAGAGTTGAGTCGCTTAGGCGTACAGCATTTGGTGATGCTGACGGGCGATAACCGCGCCGTAGCCCAGCGTATAGCTGGTGAAGTTGGCCTCGACGATGTGCGAGCCGAGCTGCTGCCCGAACAGAAACTCGAGGCGATCAAAGAGCTGGCGCAGCGCTACGGCGCGATCGCAATGACGGGCGACGGCGTCAACGATGCTCCGGCGCTGGCCACTGCCACCGTTGGGATCGCCATGGGCGGCGCGGGTACGGCGGTAGCGCTCGAAAGCGCCGACGTCGCCTTGATGGGAGACGATCTGGGCAAACTGCCCTTTGCCGTCGGTCTAAGCCGCGCCGCCCGCTCGATCATTCGCCAAAACTTGGTGATCTCGCTGGGTGTGATCGGCCTGCTACTGCTCACCTCGGTCACGGGCTTGGTCGAGCTGAGCTGGGCGGTGGTTCTGCACGAGGGCAGCACCTTGGTGGTGGTCTTTAACGCTCTGCGCCTGCTGCTCTACCGCTATCGAGCCGCCCAATAACAAAAACAGTTTGTTAGCTTCATCGCTGAGTTTCTCGTCTTCGAGCAGTCGCGTCTGACGGGCAAATAGCACATCTTGTTAAAGGGCAGGATGTTGGTAGCCGTAGGCGGACGCGGTCAGGAACGAATGGGAGCGAGGGCACTCAGCGCCTGAGCTACAAACATTGAAGCAGACGATCAATAGAAGACGCTGCGGCTGCGGTGGCGCGGCTTGCCCTCCTTGTAACGCTGGCCACGGTTCCAGAGCAGATAGTCGAGCTGGCGCGGCTTGATGTCGTGGCCTTGTTGACGCAAGGAGGCGCTGATCAGTTCGACCGCGTGCAGAGCGCAGGCCCGCAGTTCAACCTCTTCGGGCGAACCGGCTTCGATCAGCTCTTCGCGCTCGATGCGCGCGGCCAGCTCGTCGCTATAGCGCAAAATGCCATCGTGGCGCAGCACGTGCGGCACCAAGTTGTCGGCGAAGATCGTCAGCTCGTCGAGATCGTAAAAGGCGCCCGGCCCTTGGTTGTTGAAGGCCAGCGCAATATCAGCCACCACGATCTGGGCCCGTTTGTAGATCGGCACGCGCAGCCCGTCGTACTCAGCCTCGTCGCGGAAGAGCGGCATGCGGCTCAGGATGCGGGCCAAACGCTCGCCCGAACCCTGCGCGGCATCGACCAAGGCCCGAAAGCTGCCGCCGTACTCGGTTAAGAGCAGGTTGCCCAGATCGTTGAGCGCTTGGGCGAAGAAGCCCATCAGCTCGTCGATGGGCGGCTGCAGCGGAGTTTGGCCGAACAGCTCGGCGCAATCGTTCGTAGTCAGTTGGCTGAGTTGCTGGGCCGAGAGCGGGCCGTGGGCGCGGTAGTAGTCGTTGAGCGAGGAGGCGATCGTGAAATAGCCCGACATGCCCGGGCGCTTGCGCAGGTGGGGGAAGTAGCCCGAGCCGAAGTTGATGCTGTCGAGGGTTAGGAAGAAAGCCAGCGTATCGTCGCCCTGGCCGAGGTAGTGGGTCGCGGCATCGTGTTCGGGCGCGACCGTTTCGTGCAGAGGCAAGGCGGGCCCGTAGTCGGCGATCCGCTCTTCGACGATCCGTACCGAGCGAGCGCGCCGCGCGACCTCCGCACAGGCGGCCCGGATCTCATCAAACAAGGATGCCATCGCTAGCGCTCCTTACACAGGGCGAGCCGCACCCACAACGAGCGCGGCTCTTGCTGCCACACAAGCTAGCCGTGTTTGCGCACAAACTCGTGCATAAAGTCGGCCAAGACGCGCGGGCCTTCCTCATCCATGGCGTTGTAGAGCGACACACGAATGCCGCCTGCCAGACGGTGGCCCTTGAGGCCGATAAAGCCGTTCGCCTTGCAATCGTCCAAAAACTCTTTCTCGAGCTCGGCGTTGGGCAGGCGGAAGACAACGTTCATCAGCGAGCGGCTCTCTGGCTCGGCGTGACCGTCGTAGAAGCCAGCGTAGGCGTCGATCACATCGTAGACCAGCTTGGCTTTGCGCTGGTTGCGAGCGTAGAGCGCTTCGACACCGCCCATGTTCTTGACCCAGTGCAGCACCAAGTTCAAGAGGTAAACGCCGAAGGTCGGCGGCGTGTTGTAGAGCGAATCGGCCTTGGCGTGGGTCGCGTAGTTCAGCATGGTCGGCACACTCTGGGGTGCGTGGCCCAGCAGCTCTTCGCGAATCGCCACCACTGTCACACCGGCCGGGCCGAGGTTCTTCTGCGCGCCGCCGTAAATCAAGGCCAAGTTGCTGGCGTCGATCGGGCGGCCCAAAATATCACTGCTCATATCGACCACTACCGGCACGTCGCCGAAGCTGGGCAATGCTTGCCATTGGGTGCCATAGATGGTGTTGTTGCTGGTGAGGTGGAGGTAGGCGGGGTTGGCGCTGAGCTTGATCTCTTCTGGCTTGGGAATGCGCTTGTGGCCTGTGTCGGCGCTGCTGGCCGCCACATGCACTTGGCCAAATTTCTGGGCTTCTTCGTAGGCTTTCTCCGACCAGACGCCGGTTAGCACATAGTTGGCGACCGTGCCTTCGCTCAGCAGGTTGAGCGGCACCGCTGCGAACTGGCTGCTTGCGCCGCCTTGCATAAAGATCACCTTCCAGCCAGCGCCAAGGCCCAAAAGCTCGCTCAAAAGGGCAGCGGCCTCGCTATTGATCGCCTCGAACTCCTTCGAGCGATGGCTCATCTCGAGCACCGAAATGCCCGTGCCTCGATAATCAAGCAGCTCTGCCTGAGCTTGTTGTAAAACCTCGCGCGGCAAAATCGCCGGACCGGGGTTGAAGTTATAGACTTTGTTTGTCATTGCGATTCCGTTTCACGTAAACGATCAGACCATCAGCATTATACCGAAAAGCGCTAAGCTGTATAGAGACAATCAGCAATTTTTAATGGATATAATACCTTTTTGGGTTTGCTCGCGATATTCTAAAGGAGTAAAGCCGATCTCTTGCTTAAATAATTTGCTGAAATGAAATTGATCGCGGAAACCTAATGAAGCCGCCACTTCTTTCACAGAAAGATCAGTAAATTGCAGTTTTCGACGCGCTTCGAGTATCAAGCGCTCTAAAATCATACGTTTAGTGGTTTTCGCCACCATCTCTTGCAAAATCTGATTGAGCTGAGCAGGGCTGCGATTGAGCGCGTGAGCGTAAAAGCTCACCGAGTGCTGATGGCAGACGTGCTCTTCGAGCAGTTGCAGAAAGGCGTGATAGATCTGCTCTTGCGAGCTGGTGATGGCGATGCGCTGGCGCTGCGAGAGGCGCTGAATACGCTCGATCTGGGCCAAAAAAGCACACACCAAATGGCGCAAGACAGTATACGACTCCGACTTTTGGGCCACCAGAAACTCGTGCACAATCAGTTCTAGCAAACGGTCGCCGATCTGCTGCTCGTCGTCGGGTATTGCAAAGGTCTGCTGCTCGTAGAGATAGTTGAACATGGTGCGAAAGCTGAGCGATGCCGATGTGCTCTCTGAGCTTAAAAAGCTGTCGTCAAAGCCCATCGTATAGCCCTGGATCTGGTCTGCCTCGAGAAAGGCGTGCACTTGACCTTGGGCGATCAAGCTGACGCTATTGGGCACGATCTGCACAGGGCGGCCATCGATCAGGTGCATTCCAGTGCCCGCGCGCACCCAGATGATCTCGTGGTAGGCGTGGCGATGAGGACGAGATATACTTTGTTGGCTCCAATCTTTTTCGATTTCGATAAAGAAAGGAATAGCATTGTTTTTATCTAAATAGACGTAATAAATCTCTTCGCGGCGGCTCACGGCTAGAAATCGTACCTTCCTTCACAATCTTTCAAGCTAGAATCACATAAGCTTTCTACTTTTCTCCATTTCACTCTAGTGGCTCCACTGTTATACTCTATCACAATGTCGCCAATCAGCACCATTACGTGACGAAAGCTTAGCTTATTGCGCTCATTTTTCTCACCATTAAGCGGAATTGCAGTTTGAGAAAGGATATCGTGTTCGATGTGGACTGTCTTAAAGCGTTTTGCGGTCTATTACCAGCCTTATAAAAAGCTGTTTATTCTAGACTTCTTCTGCGCTGTCTTCGCAGCGGTTTTAGAGCTTTCATTCCCGATCTTTGTCAACAATGTTGTCGATGAGCTGTTACCCACCAACAACTGGGCACTGATCGTTGGGGCCTGTATAGCGCTGCTGGTGATCTACTGTCTCACCGCAGTGATGCAATTTGTGGTGAACTATTGGGGCCACATGCTCGGCATCAACATCGAAACCGACATGCGCCGTCTGCTGTTCAACCACTTACAGAAGCTCTCGTTCCGCTTCTTCGATAACAACAAAACCGGCCACCTGATGTCGCGCATTTCGAACGACCTCTTCGATCTGGGCGAGGTGGCCCACCACGGCCCCGAAGATGTAGTGATCGCGCTTATGACCCTGATCGCAGCCTTTGTGATCATGCTCAACATTCACACCACCTTGGCGCTGATGACCTTCGCGATCGTGCCCTTCTTGATCTGGCTGGGGCTCTACTTCAACGCCCGCATGACCCGCGCCTTCCGCCAAATGTACAGCGAGATCGCGGAGTTCAATGCCCGTGTCGAAGACAACATCGGCGGTATGCGCGTGGTACAAGCCTTCGCCAACGAAGAGTACGAGAAGAAGCTGTTCGCCCACAACAACACCCGCTTCCGTAGCGCCAAACTGCGTGCCTACAACATTATGGCTTGGAGCTCATCGCTCAGCTATCTGTTGATGCGCCTTGTTTCGCTGTTTGTGCTGATCAGTGGTGCTTGGTTTATCTTCCGCGCCGAGCTATCGGTCGGTGAGTTTGTGGCCTTCTTGCTGATGACCAACGTGCTCTTCCGCCCGATCGAAAAGATCAACGCCGTGATCGAACTCTATCCCAAGGGCATCGCGGGCTTCAAGCGCTTCCTCGAAGTGATGGATACCGAGCCAGAGGTGGCCGACCGCCCCAACGCCGAAGAGGTTCAGCATCTCTCGGGCCGCATTCGCTACAACAACGTCTCCTTCGGCTATGACCCCGAGCGCCCGATTCTGAAGAATATCAGCCTCAGCATCGAGCCGGGCGAAACGGTCGCGTTTGTTGGCCCATCGGGCGCTGGCAAAACCACGCTCTGTAGCTTGCTGCCCCGCTTCTACGACGTTCAAGATGGTCAAATCACCGTCGACGGCAAAGACATTCGCGACATTAAGCTGCAATCGCTGCGCCGCCAGATCGGTATCGTGCAACAAGATGTCTTCTTGTTCTTCGGCTCGATCCGCGACAACATCGCCTATGGCGACTTGAACGCAAGCGACAGCCAGATCTGGGAGGCAGCGCGGCGCGCTCACCTCGACGAATTCATTCAGGGTCTGCCCGAAGGCATGGACACCCTGATCGGCGAGCGTGGTGTGAAGCTCTCTGGTGGGCAAAAGCAGCGTTTGGCGATCGCGCGAATGTTCCTGAAGAACCCGCCCATTCTGATTCTCGACGAGGCGACCTCGGCGCTCGACACCGAGACCGAGCAGATGATACAGCAATCGCTGGCCGAGCTTTCCGAAGGCCGCACCACGCTGGTGATCGCCCACCGCCTCGCCACCATCAAGAACGCCAACCGCATTATCGTGGTGACCGAAGATGGCATCAGCGAGCAGGGTTCACACGAGGAATTGCTGGAATCGGGAGGTATCTACAGCCGCCTGCACCAAGCGCAATTCGGCGCCGTCGTCCACTAAAGCTTCCAGCAAATCGGCTTAAAGTCTTGCTCTCTAACAATGTAACAAAGACGAAAAGCTGGTGAAAAAATTGTGGGGTATTTCGCGCGATAGCGTGAAATACCCCACAACAAAATAATCAAGATCCACTCTGTCGAAAGCCAAAACATAACCAAATCTGTCGGATTCGCTATTACTCCGCTAGAGGAAAGCTTCGTTGCAGAGAGCGATCTGGTGCCGCCCAGTCGCTCTCTACAGATTTACCCAATCGATTTCACTCTTTGGCGGAGAGGCTTCTAGCCCTCATGCGCTCCTCAGCGCGTCCGCCTCCGGCTACCAGAGTCCTGTCCATCCATTCGGGCGGTTCGCCTTCGGCAGCGCGCAACATCGCTTGTCAAGGCGCTCTTCGCCCCTCGTTGTCTCACACTGCCACGCTGAGCGCGCGAATTGAACAAACTGTTTTTAGGCAGAGGGGTGCTTGGCGAAATCTTCCAGAATCACTTGGGCGCAGCGCTCGCCGCTTTCGATCGCCGCATTGAGATTACTGGCAATCGTGAATTCACCAGCGAAGTAGAGCCCGCGCCGAGCGCTGCGGTTGTTGGGCAGGCGGGTGTGGATGCCGGGCGGCTGGGGGAATTGGGCGTAGTTGATGCGATAGATCGCCAAAGGCGCGTAGCCGTGCAGAGCACGCAACACACGTTTATTGCCCGCAAAGATCTGGCGCAGATCGCCGAAAGTACGCGCATAAAGCTCTTCGTCGCTGGCGGGCGGCGAACCGAGGATCATAGCACTCAACAGATGGCGCTTGGGTGCCGCATAAGAGCGCACCACATTGCTCACCATCTGCAGATTGTTGATAAAACCTTCCGGGTGAGTGTTCAGCAGAATCTTCTTCTCGTTATAGAGCGGCACAGCACCCGAAAGGTAGACGGTTACATGTTGTAAAGCGCCCGAAAGGGTCGGCAGACCGCTCAGGCGGGCGGCCTCGTCGGCGGTGGTCGCCAGCACAACCGCATCGCCCCGTAGCGTGCTGCCATCCTCAAGCCGCACTCCAACGACCTGCTCGGCCTCCTGCAACAGCTCGACCACCCGCGTCTCCAAGCGAATGCAGCCCTCCCGCTCAAGCGGCTCGGCCAAAAGCTTGCTTAGCTCGCCCATACCGTTAACCGGCAAATAAGCCAAGCCTTCGATCAGCATCTTGAAGGTGAAGAGAAACATCTTGCTGCTGGTGTGCAGGCTGCGATCTAAGAAGATGCCGCCGTACAAGGGCCGGAAGAGGCTCTCGATGATAGCAGAGCTAAAGCCACAGTGTTGTAGATAGGCCAGCGTCGTTAGATCTTCGCCCTGCATCAGCTCGTCGATCGATCTTGATCGCACTTGGCGCGCCAGCTTCAACAAGCGCAACTTATCGCGCAAGCCGATGTTTGTAGAAAGCAGCGAATTCAGCAGATCGCGGGCCGAACTACGCTTCGGATCGGCCAGGTGGTAATGTTTGCCCTGGGAGCTCATGATAAAGCCGGGATCGAAAGGTCGCAGTTGCAGTGCTGCCAGTTCGCGGCGTCGCTTGATGCTCGGGTAGGCTTCAAACAAAACTTGAAAGCCGCGATCAAGGATATAACCGCTCACGACATCAGAGCGCACACGACCGCCTACGCCATCGCTCGCTTCAAGCACAACAACATTATGACCTTGGTGCATAAGATCAATTGCGCAGGTCATGCCTGCCAAACCGGCACCAACAACAACAATCGAGGCCATATCACATTCCTACATGTCTAGTCGCAAACCAGAGCTAGCGTCTTCTAACAACAGCTTGCCGATGGCGAAGCGCCTGTCTTCGCCCTTTACATAAAATGGATCTATGAAGAAGACTCCCTCAGTGGGGAGTCTCTTATACAAACGAAAAAATTGAACTATCTTGCAAGAAATAAACAAAAAAAATCGGTACTGTCTAACACAGTACCGATCTCTTAGTGGTGCCGAAGGTGGGACTTGAACCCACATGAGGTCACCCTCACTACGCCCTGAACGTAGCGCGTCTGCCATTTCGCCACTTCGGCTCGTTTTGTTCACGAACTCTCAACGCAGATAAATATACACGAATTTAAGAGGTTTGTCAAATCTCTGCAAGGAGCAGCTCGCAAATGCTATAATCAGCCATATAGCGCTTACAAAAGCCTAAAATCCAGCGAACTGTAAAGAAAAGCGCCATGCAAGCTTCTCAAATAGGCAGGCTTTTTTTGATCTGCGGGCACTCCTTTGCGGGCAAGACGACGCTCGCAGAACATATCACCGCCCGTTTCGGCTACCCCCAAATCGATGTCGACGTCACCAAGTGCGAGCTGTATGGGGCCGATATCCAAGATGAACAGCTCACCCAGCGCGATTGGGATCGAATCTACGCCGAAAGCGATGCACATATGTTGGCTCAGCTTCAAGCCGGCCACTGGCTGATCGATGCTTCGCACCACTTTCAGCGTCACGAGCGCGATCATACCCGACAGCTGCTCCAGTCGATCAGGGCCGAGCTCGTGCTGATCTATCTCGATACGCCCGAGAGCGTGGTGCGTCAGCGTTGGCAACACAACGCGCTACAACCTACGCGCCGCCACCCCAGTCCGAGCGATTTTGCAAGCGTGATCGCCGCCATGCAAGTCCCAGACCCAAACGAGCAAGCGCTGCTCATGCACTATCGAGAAGACATCGATGACTGGATCGAGCGGCATAAACACCTGTTTCTAAGATAAGCTACAAGAACGCGCTCAGAGTAGAGTATCAACCATCACCAAACAGTATGCTTAAGCGCGTCCTTGCGAGCTTGAAAACTGTCTCAATCGTATGTGGAACGAGGAACATCAAGGCCGTTAGTCATCCTCGTAGGGAGGCATCTGTTGGCGCTCTCGCTCGCGCATCTGGCGGACGCGACGTGCCAACTGTAGGGCCTTCTTCGCTCCATGTTTTTCGATCGAAAAGCGCGTGCGGCCTTGTTTGCCGACAGTTGTTACCCAAGTAGCTTCATAGTAGCTGGTATTGCCATCCTTGCGCAGCCGCACGCCTGGTACTCCGGTTGAAGATCGCACGGAACCAACCACAACTCGATCGGTTCGCGGTTTACCAAGTTCTACCTCAGTCGCATTTCGCCACTTAAGCGCCTCATCAAGGGCGGCTAAGCGGTCGCCATACACCCCATCAGAGAAAAACTTCATTCGCCGCTCACCTTTCCACTGGATCCGAACGAAATATCCGTGAGTCCGCTTGGCAGGATGATCGATCCGAGTGATGTTCTTGTGCCTGATTTTGCGCTCCTTCATCGCCGCTTTCACCTACAGTTGATAGTAGATATTTAACCGTATTTTTACTTATGATATAGGTATTTGCTCGAAGAGTCAATGATTTTTCATCATTTACAATCATTTTTCCTATATGGTTTTTAAATTTCAACCAAAATCATTATTGCATAATATGAAATATATGAATATCTAGGCATAGAAAGGGCCTTATACCAGCCTTTTCAAGCAGCTTAAGCGCAGCTAACAGGCATTAAGACACAAACGCTTACGGATACGTTCAGGGGATAACCGCCGCCAAAGGCGTTCATACAGACCTAACGTAGCTCGCCAGCCTAGCAGAAGCCAAAGCTCACAACGTTCTGCTTCCGCCTAAACCCGCGCTCGCTTTACGCTTACTCAAATCGTGCTCATTCCATAGCCGCAAAGCATACGTTTGGCATTCTGGCGGCTAGGTCTTTTCCTTCCAATCAGTTCCAAGCGCGTCCGCCTACGGCTACCAACATCCCACCCGCCACCCTACAGGGCTAGCAGTGTGGACGCCGAGCGGGCCAAAACAAGCGCACATGCTCACAAAGTGAGGAGAGAGATTTCATGCGATGGGACAACAAAGAAGGCAAAAGAGGGTAACAAACAAAAATACTGAGGAGAAAGGGAGATAAAGCTTGTGAGATTCGTACTGTGATACGAAATCTCACAAGCTCAAGCGAACTTAGGCCGAACCTAACCACTCGCGGCGCAGCTCTTCAAAGCGGCCTTCGATGATGCTCTGGCGTACCTCGCGCATCAGTTTGGTCAAAAAGGCTACATTGTGTAGACTAACCAGACGAATGCCCAAGATCTCTTTGGCGCGGAAGAGATAGTGGATGTAGGCGCGCGAGAATTTGCGGCAGGCATAGCAGTCGCAGCTCTCGTCGATCGGGCCAGTGTCTTCACGGTAGGCCGCGCCCGTGATGTTGATGCGCCAGCGCTTCGAGGCGTCGCGCACCAAGGCGCTGCCATGGCGGCCTAAACGAGTCGGGCTAACGCAGTCAAACATATCGATGCCGCGCGCCACGTTCTCGATCAGATCGTCGACATCGCCGATGCCTAACAGGTGGCGCGGCAGGCCATCGGGCAGATAGGGCACGGTCATATCGACCACATCGTACATCTGCTGTTTGTTGCCGCCCAGCGACCCGCCGATACAAAGACCCGGAAAGCCCATGCTGCCAACATGTTCAGCGCTAGCACGCCGCAGATCAGGGAAGACGCCGCCGTGTACGATTCCGAACAGGGCTTGGCGCTCGGCTCCATTGCCCAGCTCTTGTTGCTGGCGATGGTAAGCCAAACAGCGCGCCTCCCAACGGTGGGTGCGCTTCAAGCTCTGGGCGGTATAGTCGTAGCCAGCGCGGAAGGGCGGCAGTTCATCGAAACAGACGATGATATCGGCGCCCAAGGCATGCTGGATCTCGATGCTACGCTCGGGCGTGAAGACATGCTCCGAGCCATCGAGGTACGAACGGAAGATCACGGCCTCTTCGGTGATCTTGACCATGTTGGGCAACGAACGGTTCTGAATCGGACGGCGCCCTTTGACTTCGTCGGCGATGCCACCGTAGACCAACGAAAAGACCTGGAAGCCACCGCTATCGGTGAGGATCGGGCCGTGCCACTGCATAAAGTTGTGCAGACCACCCAATTTGCGTATCAACTCGTGGCCGGGCTGCAAATAGAGGTGATAGGTATTGCCCAAAATAATTTGGGCGCCGTGCTCGGCCACCTCGTCGGGCGTGAGCGACTTCACGGTAGCGCGTGTGCCGACTGGCATAAAAACGGGAGTCTCGACCGGCCCATGCGGTGTTTGGATCACGCCTGCCCGCGCCCGTGTTTTTTCATCACGAGCAACGATATCAAAGGAAATAGACATAGGATTATTTCTTGGGGTTAGGTAGAGGGCCGCACAACTAACAGGAGAAAACAGTGCTGCGCAGCCCTCCACTCGCATGTTCGTTAGCTAATACGCATAAAGCGTCGGCGGCCAACCTGCAACACAGCATTGGTGCCGGGGTTGATAGCGAAATCGAAGGCGTCGATGCGCTCATCGCCAAAGCGTACACCGCCACCGGCCACCAAACGACGCGCCTCGCTCTTGCTGCTCGCAAAACCAACCGCTACGATCAGATCGACGATATTGGTCGGCTCGGTCAGCTCATAGCTGGGGATATCTTCGGGGATATCGCGCTTCTGGTGAACCTGAATGAAGTGGGCCTCTGCTGCTGCCGCCGCTTCGGGGCCGTCGATCTGGCTGATGATCTCGCGAGCCAAGCGCATCTTGAGGTCGCGCGGATTGACCGACATTGTGGCAAGCGCGTGCTTGATCTCTTCGACCTCGGCCATCGGAACATCGGTCCAGACCTCGTAGTAGAGCGGCAGAACCGAGTCGCTCATCGACATAATCTTGCCGTACTTCTCGTTGGGCGGCATTTGCATGTCGACCGAGTTATCGAAGGACTTGCTCATCTTGCGGCCATCGGTGCCCGGAATGAGCGGCACCAAGAAGACGTCTTGGGGCACCTGACCCCACTGCTCTTGCAGCTGGCGACCAGCCAAGTTGTTGAACTTCTGGTCGGTGCCGCCGAACTCAACATCAGCTTGGACAGCGACCGAGTCGTAACCCTGCAGCATGGGGTACATCAGTTCAAGAATAGTCAGAGGATTACCTGCTTCGTAGCGCTTGCGGAAGGTTTCGTGGGCCAACATCTGAGCCAAGGTGAAACGGCCAGCCAAGTTCAAGGCATTTTCGAGGGTGAAGGTGCCGTACCACTCGCTCTGCCAGCGCACCTCGGTGCGATCGCGGTCAACAATGCTGAAGAACTGCTCCATGTAGGTGTGAGCGTTCTCGCGCACCACTTCAGCGCTCAGACGCGGGCGGCTCTCGTCGCGACCGCTCGGGTCACCGATCTGTGCGGTCCAGTCGCCTACGATCAATACCGCAGTGTGACCCAGCTCTTGAAATTTGCGCAGCTTGCGCAAGCCAACACCATTACCGATCGTCATTTGAGGGCGGCTGGGGTCGAAACCTTGCTTCAGACGGAGCTTTTTACCACTTGCCAGCTTTTTGCGTAGCTCTGCTTCTACGATGACTTCCGCAACGCCTCGTGTAAGCAGTTCGTCGATCACGTCCATTGTTCTCTCCTCAAGCTCGAAAAAGGCGTGGACTTTGCGTCCACGCCTTTTGTGTTTCACACTACACAATACCGCTCGTGGAGCGCGCAATTACCTCCCAAATTGGGGATAATAAGCATACTCCAAATTGCGGTAAGTGTTTATTTGCATCTCTTTCCTCAATACAGCATCTTTTTCAAGTGTAGCACAGCCCTTTTGAGGCGTCAAGAAATCCCAAACCGTTAGCTTACGAAAAATTCACACTTTTTTGCATAGATCTCACCCAATAGAGAAGCAACCGCAATGCATTTGTAATATACGCAACTTCTACGTTTTTTCTGCGACTGCTATGCTGATATCAGGTTCCTATCAGATTAGGGCTATTTGAAAGTCTTTTAAGGCTTCTAGATGCCATCTATCTGATCCTTTCGGATCTCGTCTCCGAAGGTATCAGCAGGAGCGATCGTCAGAACAATCCGTACGAAGGAGAAAGGTATGCGTCTTCTAAAACGACCACAGATCTTTGCGTTAGCATTCAGCACAGTGCTCGCAGTCCTTGTGGGAGTGTTCGCCTACAGCTCTTCGGCCGCGACTGGAAGCCTGTATGTGTTCGGGCCAACCAGTGCCGTCTGCGAGGTAACCGGGCGCACCGCAGCAGCGGGCTATCAAGATTCGTCTTTTGGGCTGGAGTTACAAGGCTTTTGGGATGAAGAGCCGGTCTTTTTGTCGTTCACCTTCCCCGATGGGCGCGTTTTTAGCCCGGTGGTTACGGGCCCAGCAAGCGCAGATACGCCCTATGGCCTCGATGGTGTGATCGACATGCCAACCAACTTCCCTTGGGCTTTTACGACCACGCCGGGCGGAGACTACTACTACACCTTCCAGACCAGCAACAAGTGGCAATACGGCTGCTACACCTTCTCGGCGCGGGGCGCAGCTAGCAACCGCACCGCAAGCGGCAGCTTTGTATTGGTGCCCAAGGTCGGCGGTCAGCCCTTCGCCGGGCCAGCCGTGCTAAACGTGACCGATAACACCACAGGCGATCCTTCTGGCCTGCACGGCGCTCTGGTCAACATCAGTGGTCGCGGCTTCCTCGCCAACGAAGTGATCTCGGTTTGGATCACAGCGCCCGACGGCACGGTGATCGACTATCCGCAGCAACAGAGCAGCGAAGTGGGCAGTTTCGTCTCGACCTTCCGCTTCGACGAGCACTTCAAAGTCGGCGAATACGCCTTTACAGCGCTGGGCACCCGCAGCGACTATCAAGTGATCGCTAAGTTCCGGCTCGATTCGCGGCCTTCGCAGCCCAGCGGTTGGGCCCAATTGCGGGTGGCTTATCCCTACCCCGCGACCGTCAACCAACGCTTTGGCCTAGAAGTGCAAGGCAAACGCTTCGATCCCAACGAGCGCATCGACCTCTGGCTGACGCTGCCCGATGGCAGTGTGCGCGGCCTTGATTCGCAGTGGGCCAACGAATACGGCGAAACCTATGTGATCATCAATCTCGATGAGCGCCTGCCGGTCGGCAACTACGCCATCACGGCGCGCGGCGCAAACAGCGACCGCTTGGTGATTCAGCGCTTCGATGTATTCGGCGATGATCCGCACGTCGACAGCTTCACGCCCGATCCTAACCCGGTGCCCGACACCATCACCCAGACAGAACCAGTTGTTCCGGCTGACAACCCAGCCCAGCCCTACGGGCCTGTCTCGCTCGATCCGCAGCCCGAGCCATTTGTTGATCAGCCCGTGCTGCCCGACTTTTAAGCCGGCTTACAGTCTTGCGCCCTTGCAAGGCAGGAAAAACAAAAACAGGAAAAGATTGTGTGAGATTTCGCGCTTCAGCGCGAAATCTCACACAACAAAAATAGTCAAGTTCCACTCTGCCAAAGGCCAAAAAGAAAATAATCAAGCAGATTTGGTATTACGGGTCTTGAACGGCCGTACCCTTCGACAGGCTCAGGGTACGGCTTGTTGTTAGCTTATCGGCAGCAGGAGCACAAGCTCCCTTCTCCCGCAATGCGGGAGCTATGCATTACCCAAAGTCGTGTCGGCAGCAAAAGGCGATCGTTCGCATACCATCGCGGGAGTATCCTTGAGAGCACAGAACGGGGTGCATTCACCCCCTCGCCCGCAATGCGGGAGAGGGGGCCGGGGGGTGAGGGCAGATAACGCTGACCGTATGTCGATTTGTGGGTAATGTACAGCAATGCGGGAGAAGGGCCGGGGATGAGGGCAAGCTAGCCCATCTGGTAGCCGTAGGCGGACGCGCTTGGAAGCAAATGGAAGGAAAAGACCTAGCCGCCCGAGTCTTGAAAGCATCGACTGAAGAGGACGAACTATTGGGGAACGTCTCTCTGCCCTAGGCCCATAAAAAAGAGGTCTGCGCAATGTAATGCTCGCAGACCTCGTTGTCTTTAACAGCTATTGGGAAAGATCTACCACGACGCGACCGCGGATCTTGCCGGCGATAATCTGAGGCGCTAGCTCTTGAACCTGGCTGAGCGGCACTTCTTGGGTCATTTCTGCCAACAGATCGAGCGGCAACTCGTTGGCGAGGCGCTGCCATGCGCGCTGACGCCGCTCGTAGGGGCACATCACCGAGTTGATGCCCAGCAAGTTGACGCCGCGCAAAATAAAGGGCAAAACCGTGGTGGGCAGCTCGGAACCGCCCGCCAAACCACAGGCGGCCACGCTGGTATCATGGGCCATACTACGCAACACATTGGCCAAGGTTTCACCGCCAACCGTATCGACCGCTCCGCCCCAGCGCTCTGATTCGAGTGGGCGAGTCGAAGGCGTGCTCAACTGGCGACGCTCGATCAGCACTTTGGCGCCCAAACGTCGCAGATAGTCGTAGGTTTGCGGGCGTCCAGTCGAGGCGGCCACATCGTAGCCGAGGTGAGCCAAGAGCGCCACCGCGATACTGCCTACCCCGCCCGCTGCACCTGTCACCAGCACTTCGCGGCCATTGCGGGGCGATAGACCATGCTCTTCAAGCGCCATAATCGAAAGCATGGCTGTAAAACCTGCCGTGCCGATCGCCATAGCCTGCTTTAGGGTCAAGCCTGGGGGCAGCGGCACCAGCCACTCGCTGCGCACCCGCGTAAACTGGGTGTAACCGCCCCAATAGCGCTCGCCCACACCCCAGCCTGTTAAGATCACCTGCTGGCCGGGAGGATATTCAGGGTGGTTCGATTCGAGAATAGTGCCGGCCAGATCGATACCCGGCACGATCGGGAAGGTACGCAAGACCTTTGAGCTATCGGTCAAGGCAAGGCCGTCTTTGTAGTTCAAGCTTGAATAGGCGCCTTGAATGATGACATCACCTTCGGGCAGATCGCCACGCCCCAAACCTTCTAATCCGACTGCAAAACCTTGCTCGGCTTTACGAACAACGATCGCTTGAAAATCATCGACAGATGACGCCATGGGTTCTCCTTGTCCGATCAATCAGGTCTCTTCGAAGGTTGTGCATATCTTATGCCAAATCCGACCCACCATGTTGTGTTTTTGGACTTCGGCAGAGTGGAACTTGTCTCTTTTCTTCCGATTTTCGTTTTTCGCGTTACAAGAACACAAGTCTTTAAACGGATTTGGTATCAATCTGCTTGCATGGAACAAAGCAGCCCTGCGCCCAAGCGCTTACTCGATAGCCGCCATAAACTCATCAAAATTGGCAGCCGAGATCACTCGCAGGGCGAGCTGCTCGAGCTCTGCCTCTTCATGGAAATGATGGATGTGTTCCAGCAACGGAGGATAGGCTTGATCGACGCGAAACCGTTCGGCAGCTATCTGGATAATGATCTTGCGCATGCCTTCGATACGGCCTGAGGTATAGGCTTCTTGCACAGCTGGAAGCTGTAACAGTTCGGGACGGCGCTCGAACAGCGATTGCTGAACCAAGGTCTCGCGCTCTTCGTTGTTGCGCGAACGCATGCGTTCCAGCTCGCGTTCGACGATCGAGGTTAAGCGTTCGAGACGCCCCAAGACCGTATCGATCTCGAGGATGCCCTGCTGCTCGTTGACCGTCATCTGCGAGGCTAAAGTTATAGCGATCAGATAGCTGAGGCGCGCAGGTGGGTCTTCTTGTAAGATCGCAGCTTGCAGCTCTTCGGTCATAACGGGCAGGTATTCCGAGAGCTCTTGCATAAGCCGCAAAAGCGTTTTGAGGCTTTGGTCAACAGCTTGCGGGTCTGAATATCGGTCAGGGTGAGCGGCTAACTCGGTGTACAAATAGGGGCTATGAGAAATGACCTTACCGATAGTGATACGCTCGAGACCCTCTACGGCGATACGCAAGGTATTGTCAGGCAGACGCAATAAACGGTGGATTTCGGCGAGCGTACCGACCGAATAGCGCTCAGCCTGAGCAGGATTTACCGGGCGAAAGCGTTCAGCGCGAACAGCCACCATAGTCAAGAGACCATCGCCCTCAAGCACCCGATCAACTAAACGCACAGCTTCTGGGCTGCTGATCGCAAGCGGTATGATCGTTTGAGGAAAGATGACCGTTCCAAAAATCGGTAGGACATTTCCCTCTGAAGGAGTTAAGGGCACAAACAATGATTCCGAATGTTCCATACTGCGTGCCTTCCAACATGGTTATGTCCCATTCCAGTGCTTTAAGTATACCATCCTCATTCAAGCTCTGTTTAGATTGTACTCTAAATATGTCATTCCAAAGCGAAAATGGCATTGAGAGCTATCTACTCACACAGGGCTAAGCGAGATCTCCCTCGCGGCTGATTCCCCATAAGGCCCAAGCTAATCGTCACAACTCATTCTTCACTCTCAAAGCGCTTAATGATCGATTATTTACAGAGATACAAGCAATATACTACAGTTTATCGTAGATAGTTAGATAGATCCTCTGTTTACTTTACACCCCTCATATACCAACAGTGCACCTTGCGAATTCTACAAATATTTCACAATTAACGAAAATAAAACATTTTTCAAACATATTCACAAAATCTTATCCAAAATTACAAGCATTTATTTTATACACTCACAAAACCAAATTTCTACAAATTTAGATTCAAAATAAACTATTTAGAACGTTATTTATTACGAAATCTTCCAATTTGGCACATTTTTTGCTACAATGTGTGTAATCATCAATTTTTAGACTCATTTAAAAGTTATTAACAACAAACTATTTGTTTATCGGTTGTTATATCCTTTCTTTGCGAGGTCGACAAAGAAAGGGCCAGAGGAGTATCGCTATGGTAGAACATAGGCAGCAAACGAGCTGCTCTACTACTCGTTCTAAACGCCATATGAGGTACCTCCTTCTTGCACTCGTTCTTTGCTTTACATTCCTTCCAATGCATAAGGAGGTAGAAGCTCAGCCAACGGCTCCTCAAGCAGCCGCGAGCCTCACAAAACGTCTCGTCAACCCGACATCGGGCCGTGTCGAGATCGATCAAGAAATGGTGTTCGAAATTAAGATCAGCAACACAGGGTCAAAACGGCTCGATGTGATACCGTTAGGTGACAGCTTCGATCCGACCTATTTGCGCTTTGTAAGAGCAAGCGTCAATGGTCAAGCGGCTGATCCTGATCAACAATTGCCTAACTTGATCGCTTGGAACGACCTGACTCAGCTCGCTCATGTCGGAGACCTAGCGCCCGGAGACAGCATCACCATTCAAACGACCTTCTTGGCGCTGGCCGCAACCGAAGCGGGCGGCGGCCTAAGCCCGACCACCCCATCGGGGCCGCCCGGAACGCCACTGCCGGGCACCACGGTTCCGGGGCCGGTTCCGAGCGACTACTACGATAAAGAGACGAAATTTGTGATCGACCACGCCCTCGACCACCAAAACGGCGGCATCTACCTCGCCCTGCACGGCGACGGCAGCCCATGGGATCTTGTGCCTGACCGGATCTACGGCTTTGCGCCAAACTTCTTCCCAGGCACTAGTAAACACCCCGGCGGCCAAGCGATCTGTATCGAATACTTCTTGCGCGAATATCAGCGCCTATCGCAAACCGGCGGTCTGGTACAAACCGATCGATTCGGGACACAAAATGCCGAGGACATGCTGAAATGGGCCAAATTGTGCGCCGATTTCGTTAATGACTACCTGATTATAGGCCAAGGCCAAAACGAGCCGAATCCCCCGGTCTGTACATCGGGCGATGGCAATCGTTGTGTCTACTACTGGGGCTTTGTCAACGCCGATGGACGCAGCGGCCATATGCCGCCAGTAGGCAGCGCGGCGCAATATAGCTCGCCCAACAGTCACCACATTATGGACTCGTTTGTGGCCTGGATGCAGAGCGAGCTAGCTTTGCTACTGTTCAAGCATGGCGATCCGAGCTATACGATCTATCGCGATGCGGCAACGGCCTACCTCGACTGGGCCTTCAACGTGGGCGCGCCCTACCACTCCAATCCAGCGACAGCCACAGACCCAAGCTATGCCGGGCGCGATCGCTTCTGGGCCGGTCTCTTAATGTCGCTCTATGAGCTGAGCGTCGCCGAGGGTAGCCCGATCGAAAGCTATCGCAACAACGCGATCGACTGTATCAACTCGCAAGGCAGCTATGCAGCCAACATCCATACCCGTGGGCGCTGCAACGGCACCTCGTATACAACGGCCTACGGGCGAGCGGCAGCCCACGCTCTGGAAGTACAAAATCACGGTAACGATCCCTATTACAACGGCGGCCATGCGCGCTGGCACAACTACGGCCAAGAGCGCTACGGCGATGACCCCAACGCGCCCAACAATCCGACGATCGCCTTTGCACATGGCAGCGGCCGCGAACTGGTGGCTGGCCTGCAACGCCTGCACTGGTTCTATTACACCTTCCCCGAAGATCCTGATCCCAACAACTTGACGAGCCAGACCCCGCCCGGCGGCGCCTGGACCGTCGAAAGCTGGTCGCACCAAGCCATTCTCGACTATTGGAACTACTCGATCGCCAACATGTGGGATAACACTCCGGGCCAAGAAGCTTGGTGGGAAGCCCAACTGCGCCCGGGCGCGACCGACGGCTACAAGCCCTGTTTCAGCCTCGGCACACCGCTGCCGATCGGCGACTGGGCTGCTCCAAAGATCGGCGATAAGGTTCACACCATCAACCCCGATGGCTCGGCCACAGTGACGGTCTCGGGTGTGGTCGACGAGGCGTGGGACTTCTTAAGCTGGCAGATGCGCGGCATCGGTATCAAGGCGGTGCGGGTCTTCTATAGCGTCGATGACGGCGCAACCTGGCAGAGCGTGCCGACCACTCCAACTAGCACGCCCGGCACCTACACCGCTACCATTCCGCCTCAGCCCGGCAAAACGGTACGTTATTATGCCGAAGCAGAAGATGATTTCGGCAATATCAGCACCTTCCCGGCCAATGCGCCCCAGATCTATCAGCTCTACACTCTCAACAACAGCACCCACAACATGGCTTGGGCCTATGGCATCATCGATAGCGATGGTGGCGAAGTGCCGGGCGACGGCGACGACACCGAGATCGAGATTCCGCCTCGCATTCCGTCGGCCATCACGCTGCGCTACCTCAACGCCGAGCCAAGCGCCGAAGGAACACAGATCACTTGGGAAAGCGCCAGCGAACAGAATACCTTCGGCTACCACGTCTATCGCAGCGATAGCGGCAAACGGGCCGACGCCCAACGCCTGAACGCGACGATTATTCCGGCCCACGGTCCCAACCAAGAGTATCGTCTGCTCGATGCCCAAGCCCCAGACGCCAATACCGTCTATTGGTTGGTAGAAGTCGAGCTGAATCAAAAGGAGACCTGGTACCGCATCGGAGGAGTGACCTCGCTCTTCCACCCAATGGTCTACATCCCATTGGTGATCAAAGAGTAACGCACAAGGCGCTTCAATCTAAAGCGATCAGGTGGACCAGCTCTCATGCTGAATCCACCTGATCTCTTTCCACATCACGCTTCCACCTGTCTTGTCTCATTCTGGCGGTCTAGTCTCTCGCTGCCATGCGGTCCTCAGCGCGTCCGCCTCCGGCTATCAACATCCTTTCCAAACATTCAGGCTTTCGGGCGCTGCGCTGCCTGCGCTGGGAACCCCTGAGCGCACGCCGCCAACACCGCCAAACGCTGTCTAGCGCTGAGCTACCACAACGCAAGGCAGCGGCTGGCGCTGTGCTATCGGAAACACGTTCGAGCATCACGTTTTGCGGGCGGCTTCCACAGGCAGATAGCAGCCTCTGGTTGCGGATAAGCCGTTTATAGCCGTAGGCGGACGCGCTAGAAGCCTGCTTGGAGGAAAGGGCCTCGCCGCCAACATATTCAATTTGGCGTGAGCTTGAGGCAAGTCTAGGTAGCTGAAGACAAACGAACGAAGCGGCTCCGCGTTCGAGGGCGGAATCGCTTCGTTCGAAGAGGATGGCCAAACTTAGATCAACTGCAGGAAACGGGCGTAGGCCGCCTCCCAAGCCTCGCTCGGCTGGGGCGTGTAGGTCTGCTGCGCGAACGAGGCGGCGATGGCTCGGCGACCCGCCTCCAGATCGGCCAGATGACCAGTCGCGATCGCTTGCACCACCACGTTGCCGAGCGCCGTCGCTTCGACTGGGCCAGCTACCACGGGCCGATTGCAGACGTCGGCGGTCCACTGGCAGAGCAGGCTGTTTTGGCAGCCGCCGCCCACCACGCGAATCGTGTCGAGCGCATGGCCGAGCAGCTCTTCGAGGGCCGTGATCACCCAGCGGTAGCGCAAGGCCAAGCTCTCAAGGCTGCAGCGCACCACCTCGCCTACGCTCTGTGGCACGGGCTGACCTGTGCGTTCGCAGTAGGCCGCGATGGCCGCGGGCATATCGCCCGGGTTGAGGAAATCGGGCGCATCGGGATCGATAATGCTGCGGAAGGCTTCGGCCTGGGCCGCCTGTTCGAGCAGCTCTTGCCAGGAGTAGTTGCGCCCTTCGCGCTGCCAACGGCGCTGGCTCTCTTGCAACAGCCAGAGGCCGCCGACATTCTTCAGCAAGCGAATGGTGTTGTTGACGCCGCCCTCGTTGGTGACGTTCAAGGCCCGCGCGCGTTCGTCGCTGATCGGCTCGTCGATCTCGACGCCTACCAAGCTCCAAGTGCCGCTGCTGATGTAGACGCTCTTGCGGTCGAGGCCGGGCACAGCGGCCACCGCGCTGGCGGTATCGTGGCTGGCCGTGGCGATCACGGGCGTAGGGAGGCGCAGGCCGAGCTGCTGGGCCAGTTCGGGGCGCACCTCGCCTAAGATCGTGCCGGGCTGGACGATCTCGGGCAGGAAGTGGTGCGGAATGCCTAACTGATCGAGCAGATCGGTGGCCCAAGTGCGGGTATGGCAGTTCAAAAACTGGGTGGTGCTGGCATTGGTGTACTCAGCCACCTGCTTGCCCGTCAGGAAGTAGTTCAGCAGGTCGGGAATGAGCAGCAGCTTGCTGGCGATACCTAACTGCGGCTCGTTGTTCTGCACCATGCTGTAGAGCTGATAGAGGGTATTGATCGGCATGACCTGAATGCCGGTTGTAGCGAACAGCGCTTCAGGAGCGATCTTTTCGGCCATACGCTCCGGCATGCCAGTGGTGCGCGGGTCGCGGTAGTGGGTCGGGTTGCTCAATAAACGCCCGGCGCTATCGAGCAGCCCAAAGTCGATCGCCCAAGTGTCGATGCCGATGGCGGCTAAGGGCTGATCGTACTGGCGAGCATAGATCGCAATACCTTCTTGAATCTCGTGCCAGAGGCGCAGAATATCCCAATGCAAGCGCCCGGGAAGCTGGACCGGAATGTTGGGGAAGCGGTGCAACTCGTCAAGCGCGAAGCGGGTTCCATCCCAGCGAGCCAGCAGAACTCGACCGCTTGAGGCGCCTAAATCGATAGCTAGGAAATGGGTTTGTTGACTCATAGTTCGCCCTACACAAAGCTGTGCCGTCAGCTTTGGGGCTTGACGGCACAGACACGCGAGTCGATCTTATTGGTAGCCGCCGCTGCTCGCTACGATGCCGCGCTCTTCGCTGATCTTCGCTTCGTAGCCGCTGGCGTGATAAGCCGCGATCGGGTCGATCGGTACGCCTAACTCTTCGCGCACCTTGGCCAAAAGCGGGCGCACATCGGTGCGATAGGCTTCGGTCAGAAGAGTGTGAGCGCCGAGCACGTCGCCAGCTTCCTGCAGGGCCAGCAGTTGCTTGCGCGGCACCAAGAGCGCCTTGGCATAAGCCTCTTGGCAGTTCAGCACCGACTGAATCATCGGGGCGATCTTGCCCTCGATCATATGCGACTGGTCGATCATATAGGCCACGTTCTGGGCCGTGCTGCGAGCGATCTCATCGTCGCTCTGAGCTGCATCGACCAGCTCGTTGAAGATCAAGAACAGCTCATAGGGGTTGACGCTGCCCACGATCAGGTCGTCGTCGGCGTACTTGCGGTTGTTGAAGTGGAAGCCGCCCAAGCGTCCTTCGCTGAGCAAGAAGGCCACGATCTGCTCGATGTTGACGCCCGAAGCGTGGTGGCCCAAGTCGACCAGCACTTGTGCACGCTCGCCCAGCTTGAGGCTCATGGCATAGGAGGTGCCCCAGTCGGGCAGGTCGGTGCTGTAGAAGGCCGGCTCAAAGAACTTGTACTCGATCAGCATGCGACCGTTGGCGGGCAGCCGATCGTAGACCAGCTTCAGGCCCTCTTCAAAGCGGCGTTTGCGCCCGCGCAGGCTGTCTTGCCCGGCATAGTTGGTACCATCGGCAAACCAGAGGCTCAGCAGATCGCTGTTGACCTTCTCCATAATCTCGCAGCACTCGAGCAAGTGATCGAGCGCTTGCTCGCGTGAGGCGCTGCTGGGGTTGCCGAGCGAACCGAGACGATAGGCGTCGTCTTGGAAGACGTTGGGGTTCACCGCGCCGATCTTCACACCCTGAGCTTCGGCGTACTCGCGCATAGCGACATAATCGCCGTCTTCCGGCTTGTCCCACGGAATGTGAATAGCTACCGTCGGCGCGATACCGGTCATCTTGTGGACCATCGCAGCGTCGTCGAGCTTCTGGCGCGTAGTTACCGCAGCGCCCGGCCACGAGAAGGTCTTAAAGCGCGAGCCGCTGTTGGCATAGCCCCAGCTCGGCGTCTCGATCTTCTGCTGCTTGAGGGTCTCTTTGATCGCCTCGATATCTAAACCCTGCTCGTTCAGCTCTTCCGCCAGCAGGTTGTAGGCCTTTTCGTATTTCTTTGCCATTGGGGTCCTCCGCTCACTAGGCTGATACTTAATCTAGGTGGAATACTTCTTCGATCCGAACAAAGCCTTCGTCTGGGCGGCGACCGTCAAGCTCCATAAAGTATTGTGCCATCTCAGCCTGCCAACGTGCGTTCACTTCACGCTCTTCCATGCCCTTACGCGCCGCTTCGAGGTCGGGTGTCTCAAAATAGCCGATCAACAAGCCGTCGGGGCGCAAAAAGAGCGAATAATTGGTCCAGCCCGTTTCGCGCAGAGCCTGCTGCATATCAGGCCAGACGGCCTTGTGTCGCTCTTTGTACTCTTCGATGCGATCAGGGCGTACTTGAAGATAGAAACAAACACGTTCCATCGTTGTTACTCCGTTGTATAACTACACTTGAACAAGCGATAATCAGCTTTGAATCGCGAGCGATTTGCCTCTTTAGGGTGGTAGAACGCACGAATCTCAGTCGTTGCTGCAAAAGCTCGACCGAATAGAAGCAAGCATACCACGAATAGATTATTTCGTGTGTTTTGATCCAACACAGGCCAAAACACACGAAGCGATCAACCTTTAATGCCGGTCAGCGTGATGCCTTGGATAAACAGGCGTTGCGTAAAGAAGAACGCCACGATTACCGGAAGCGTCATCACGGTTGTAACGGCCATTAACGGCCCCCAGAGCGAATCGTATTGACCTCGGAACTGCTGCAATCCGATCGAAAGTGTATAGTTGGACTGCGAATTCAAATAGACCAAGGGGCCTAAAAAGTCGTTCCAAGCGTTCAAGAAGGTGAACAGCCCGACCGTCGCCAAAACCGGGTGCGAGAGCGGAATAATCACTTCCCAAAAGATATTCCATTCGCTTGCGCCATCCATACGCGCCGCTTCGCTCAATTCTTTGGGAATCGTCATAAAGAATTGGCGCAGCAAGAAGATAAAGAACGGCGCACCAAAAAAGGCTGGCACCGTCAACGGCAAGAGCGTATCGATCCAGCCGAAGGTGCGAAAGATCAAGAACTGCGGAATGATCGTCACTTGATTGGGCACGATCATCACCGCTACCAAGATCGCAAACAAAATATTGCGCCCGGGCCAGTTGATGCGCGCCAGGCTATAGGCCGCAAGGCTCGACGAAATCAAGGTTCCGAGCACTGCAAAAAAGCAGTAGATGACCGTATTGCTCAAATAGCTCCAGAACGGAATAAAGTTGATGCCCGTTCCATAGTGCTCAAAGGTAATCGGGTCAGGTATCCAGACCGGCGGAAAGGTGAAGATCTGCCATTCTGGTTTGAGCGAAGTGCTGAGCAGCCACAAAAAGGGCAGAAAAAACACAATGCTCAGCCCGATCAAGGCGATATGGGCCGCGATCGCACCATAGAGCTTGCGGCGGCTTTGCGAGCGCTGATGCTGCCGAACCCCAGTTAAGGATTGAGCGATTTTAGCCATGTCTGCCTCCTATTGTCCACCGTAATAGACTCGCCGCGCCGATGTTCGGAAGATCACAAAGGTCAGCAGCACTACCATCACAAACATCAACCAGGCCATCGCACTAGCGTAACCCATCTTGAAGTACGTGAAGGCGTTTTGATAGAGGTACATGGCATAGACACGCGTCGCATCTGCCGGACCGCCGTTGGTCATCACAAAAACTTGTGTAAAGTACTGGAATATGCCGATCAGCATCAAGATGACGCTAAAGAGAATGTACGGACTCATAAAGGGCAGTGTCAGATAGATCGTCTTCTGCCAAGCCGTCGCGCCGTCGAGCTCGGCCGCTTCATACAGCTCTTGCGGCGTATCTTGCAGACCGGCCAGATAGATCACCATCCAACTGCCTACGCCCCACAGGTTCATAATGATCAGCGAAGGTTTAGCCCAGCTCGGGTCGCTGATCCAGCCCGGCCCCTGAATGCCTATGTACCACAGTAGTGTATTGAGAATGCCGTACTGCGGGTTAAAGATCCAGAGCCAGAGCACGCTCGAAGCCACAAAGGGCACAATCGTCGGCAAATAAAAGATCGTGCGATAGATCGACTGACCGCGCACCTTCACGTTTAGCAACATCGCCAAACCCATCGCCACTATCACGCTAAGCGGAATGGTAAAGATAGCGATGTAGAAGGTATTGTAGAGCGTTGTATAAAACAGCGGATCATCAAACAGCAAGGTTTGATAATTTTCCCAGCCAGTCCAAAAGGGCGGCTGCAGAATGCTGTACGATGTAAAACTAAAGTAGATCGACGCAAGCACAGGATAGGCTACGAAGATCAGCAGACCGAGAATGGCAGGCGCCGCAAACAGCAAACCTGAACGGAGATCCCGTCGCTGTTGGGGTGAAAGGCCACGTCGTTTGAAGCGCAGTGCAGGTGTCGCCATGCTTTGCTCCTCATCGTTGAGCGCTTAGATCGCTAGAGTGAAGAGCCAACTGTTGTGGCTCTTCACTCCGCCTCCAAACATCACTAACTGATGCCTTCACGCAAGATGCGATCGAGTTCCTTTTGAGTATTGACGGTCGCTTCGTCGAGCGCTTCTTTGGGCGTCTTTTGTCCAAAAATGGCTGCATCTACGGCGCGAGCCAGCTCGCCTGTGTAGAATGCCTGGGCTGGCATAACCGGACGCTGGTGCTTGGTTTCAACCAAGATATCGTAGAAGGCCTTGAGTTGCGGATTATTCTGCACCTCGTTGTAGTAGGGCGAGTTACGATAGCCTGGGAATTGGTTAAAGGTTTTACCAGCGATCATGGTCGCTGTATCGCTGGTCGAGATCCAGCGCACAAATTCAAAGGCTGCATCGAGATTGCGCGAGCCTTTGGGAATACCAACCGTCCAACCGCCGACCCACGATGACTTAGGCGGCGCGCCATCGGGCCCGGTCGGCAAGAAGTCGATGCCATACTGGAGATTAGGCGCATAACGCTTCAAAGCCGAAAGTTCCCAAGGGCCAAAAGGTGCCATCGCCGTTTTACCTTGGAAGAAGGGGTGTTGCGTACCGCTTCCGAAACCAGCTTGGAAACCTGAGATCTTGGTCGGATCGTGCTTTTTAGCGTAAGCGGTCATCCATTCCAAGGCTTTGACAACGTTGGGGTGGTTGGCTGTGATCTTACGGCTATCAGGTTCGTAAAATTCGCCGCCGAAACACCATCCCCACGTAAAGAGCGAGTTCGCTGCTCCGTAGACCGTCCACGGAATGAAGCCTAAACGCTCGATACGGTTGCCATCGACTTTGGCGATGATCGTATCGTACTCATCCATCTCTTCGACGGTTTTAGGCGGCTTCTCCGGGTCGAGCCCTGCATCAACAAACACATCTTTGTTCCAGAAGAAACCAAAGTTCGGGTCGGAGCCATAGGTCAGCGACCAAACCTTGCCTTCATAGACGGTTTGATTCCATGAAGGCGACCAGTAATCTTCCGGCTTGATACCAGCGGCGGCGATCCGATCGTCAAGCGCTTCGAGCGCGCCACGGGCCGCCCATTCGGCTACCTGCGGGCCATCGACCCAGGTTACATCTGGCGGCTTGCCACCCGCGATAGCTGTAAACAGTTTTGCGTTGGTTGAAAGGTCGTTGGCTGCATAGACCGCATTCACACCTATATCTGGGTTTTCATCCTCGAAGGCTTTCCAATACTCTTCATACAACGGAGCATCTGCACCACCATAGGGATACCAAACCTCGATCACCGTTGAACGACCAGCTGCAGCTTGACGTGGAGCGGGCGTAGGTTCAACCGCACCGGCTTCAGCACGTAATACCGTAGCAGTTGGTCCGCCAGAAGGAGCCTGTGCACCACCACCTGGAGGTGGAGTTCCTTGACAAGCGGCGAGAAGGGGCAGGAAGGCTGTACCACCGATCGCGGTCGAGAGTGTCTTGAGGAATGTTCGTCGGCTCAATGGTTTGCGGCTTTGCTCTTGCATAGCAAGATTACCTCCATTGGCAATGAACTCAATCAACCGACCGACACTGATGCAGGGGAAGGATGATGAACAGAACTTGGGCCTAGCGGATCAGCTTTCTCCTTTCTTGGTTGTAAAACTGCAAACGATCAAGCTGCATAATGCGGAGGGTTTCGTATGAATATCACAGGCTTTCGAAGCTAACACGCTCGTTGAGAGGTCGAAAGCCTTGGAAAGCTATCGCGAGAGATTCATCAACTACGAAACGTACCTTCAGCCCTATGCAAAGGGTCAGAGAATGGATACAATAAGCCTAGACTGCGTTGTATACGCATCTACCTGCCGAGTTGAGCGGAATATATTGTCGCAACAACCGAGCAATGAAAGTATATTCGTAAGTAAATCGTAAATGGTTCTTGGTGTAGGGTTATCTTAGCAGATTTTAGCTTGATGTCAAGCAATCTCAACAGCTAGATACCGCTAGCATACGCGCTATGAACCATTTACAAAACAGTGGGAATTCGGCTTATCTGGCGCTCTTGACATTCTTTCAAGATAGAGTACCATACAGCAATCCATATCGTTTCATTTACGAATACATTTCGTCGATCTAGGAAGTGCATCATGATAGAGTCTATTCGTTGGGCTACACCCGATGAGCGACGCGAACAGATCTTAGCCTATTTGCGAGATCGCGATCGAACCTCCGTTGCCGATTTAAGCCAGATCTTCAACGTATCGGAAGTGACGATGCGAAAAGATCTCGATCTGCTCGAATCACAGGGCTTGTTAAAACGGGTACACGGTGCCGCTGTTGTCTCGGGACGTGGCCGTTTGGAGATGTATTTTGCCGCTCGTGAACAGATGAATCTCGAAGCGAAACGACGGATCGCCCAAGCAGCTCTTCGTTACATCAGCCCTCACCAAAATATCTTTCTTGATGCAAGCACTACAGCCTTCCAGATCTCACGCTTACTCAAAGATCACGGCGATCTCACCGTCGTGACCAATGGCCTCTATACCGCGCTCGAGCTATCATGTTGCGCCGACATCACCGTGATCGTCGTGGGCGATCTGGTGCGCCGCCACTCTAGCTCGCTGGTAGGAGGCCTGTCACAAGACCTGATCCAGCGCCTGCATGTCGATATCGCCTTCTTCGGCGCGCGCGGCATCACGCCTCAGGCTGGTCTCACCGAAACAGACATTCACGAAGCGCAGCTCAAACAACGCATGGTGCGCGCCGCCGATACCGTGATCGGGGTTGCCGATGCGACAAAATTCGGTACGGCCTATCTCAATTCGTTTGCGCTACCCGAAGAGATCGACCGCATTATCACCGATTCGAGCGTCGACGCTCAAACCGTGAAAGAGTTCCGCGACAGCCAGATCGAAATCGATATCGTGTAAAATAGCGGCACACTCAACTTCTTCCAGCAAAGGTGCATACTGCTCGCTACGAGCTGCGTTGAGATGTCAATGGAGACATAACAGATGCAACATCTCATAAGCGCAAACTACTTTCGCGACACATTCCCGTTGTTTGTAGCCCCAGCGCGCCACGGAATGGTCGCGAGCCACTATCACGACTTCTTTGAGCTGGTGTATGTCATCAGCGGCTCGGGTATGCACGCGATCGGCACAGCCTCCTACCCGATCCATGCTGGCGATATCTACGTGATCAGTCCCAACGAGCCTCACGCCTACTACCCCATCGAAGGCCAGCAGCTCAATATCATCAATGTGCTCTTCCAGCCCGAAATCCTCGACGACTCGCTACTTAACAGCAGCGCCCAAATCGGATTAACGGGCTTGCTCTATCTTGAGCCGCTCTTTCGGGTCGAAAGCCGCTTCGCCCACCGCCTCAATGTTCAAGGCGTCTTAGCCTATCGTATCGAACAGTTGCTCAACGAAATGCAGAACGAACAGGACGAGCGACTGCCGGGCTACGAACTCATCTTAAAAAATACCTTCTGCAACCTTTTGATTTTGATCAGCCGCGCCTACGAGAAGCAGTTGCAAAAGAGCGGCATCAATAGCGAGTTCTCCCGTCGCCACGCCGTCGTCGAAGCGGCTATGCGCTATATCGAAACGCACCATACCGAATCGGTGTCGCTAGCCGATGTGGCCCAACACACCGCCATGAGCGCAAGCCGTTTGGCGCATCTCTTCAAGCAACACACCCGCCGCAGCTTGATCTCTTATCTGCACGAATACCGCATCAACCGCGTCAGCGCCGACCTTTTAGAGAGCGACGCGCCCGTGAGCGAGCTAGCCAAGCGGCTCGGCTACAGCGATCTGCGCTTCTTTTACCGTGTCTTTCGCCGCTATCGAGCCTGTAGCCCAACCGAATATCGTCAACGTTTTCGCAAAAATCAAGTCACGACCTAATCGAGCGCGTTCAGCACAGAACGCGAAGCTATCTTTACATCATCTCTGTTTGCCAGATTGGGACAGCGCGCTACGACAATGTTCGTTACATTAGGGAGTTTCGAGTGACAACACCATCATCAAACGGCAGCAGCCACCTTGTCCGCCAGAACGCTTGGTTCGTCCGCACCGTCCAAATCGGCAAGCTCGAAGAGCATAACTTTGAAGGCAAACCGTGGACAACGGCTATCTATAAACAGCCAACCGATCAGCCAGTTCAAATCACAAAAGAGGGTCTGTTAGGCGATGAAAACACCGGCGCCGTGCGCGACCTCGACCGTGCGATCTGTTGCCATCCCTTGGCCCACTACGATTTCTGGCGCAGCTACTTCCGACGCGATATCCCGATCGGTTTCTTTGGCGAAAACCTCACCATCGAAGGCATTTTGGAAGAAACAGCCTGCGTAGGCGATATTATTCGCTGTGGAACAGCGATTCTCCAGATCACTCAACCGCGCACTCCCTGCTTCAAGCAAGCCCGCAAAATGAACGAGCCGAAGTTCGTCAAGCTGATTATGCAAACAGGCAAGCCGGGCTTTCTGACCCGCGTGCTCGAGCCAGGGGTCGTGCAGGTAGGTGACGCGTTTGAGCTGCTTGAGCGCCCACACCCCGAGGCGACGCTGACGTTTGTGCAGCGTAAACGCTACGAACCAGAAGATAAACAGACCGCGTTTGAATTGTCTCAGCTCGCACCGCTGGCCCACGACTGGAAGGCGGATTTCAAGAAAATGGCGGAGTCCTAAGCAATGCCTAAACTCGCAGTCTTTCCCAAAGGCTATTTCGACGATCTGGTAGCCCAGCGTATGTCGCTGTTCGAATGGATCGATCTGGCTGCCACCCTCGATGTCGACGGCCTCGAACTCTACCCAGACTTTTTCGCCTCGTTTGAAGATGACTACCTCGACCAAGTTGCAGCGGCCATGCAGCGCCACAACTTGAGCATGCCCATGTTCTGTTATTCGCCCGATTTCACCCAGCCCGAAGCGGAGGCGCGCGCCGCCGAGCTAGAACGCTCGCGCCGAATAATCGATCTGGTGGCGCGTTTCGGCGGCAGCACCTGTCGCGTGCTCTCGGGCCAAGCTCGTCCGGGCCTCGACCCCGAACAGGCCCTCGGCTGGGTAATCGAAAATATCAAGGCACTTTTACCCTACGCTCAAGAACGCCAGATCACGCTCGTACTCGAGAACCACTACAAAGATGGCCGCTGGCTCTACCCCGAGTGGGCCCAGCGCCGCGAACGCTTCCTCGCCATTCTTGCAGCGATCGATTCGCCCACACTAGCTGTCAACTACGATCCATCGAACGCGATTTTGGCCGGAGACGATCCCTACGAACTGCTCGATATCGTGCTGCCGCGTGTTGTCACGATGCACGCCTCAGACCGCTTCTTGGTCGCGGGCACGCTCGATGATCTGCGCCAAGCCGACGGCACGCTCGGCTACAGCCCCAACCTGCGCCACGGCGTGATCGGCAAAGGTATGATCGACTACGATCGGCTCTTTACAACGCTTTCAAAGGCTGGCTTCAACGGCTGGATCAGCATCGAAGATGGTGAGGCGGGTATGGAGCCGCTGCGCGAGAGTGTAGCCTTCCTAAGAGCGAAATTCGCCCAATATTGGCCCCAATAAGGAGACGAAAAAGATGAACGACCGTTATACAGGCAAAGTTATTCTGGTCACGGGCGCGACCCGTGGCATTGGTGAATATATCGCCCGACGCATGGCGAACGAGGGCGGAAAAGTCGCGATCTGTGGGCGCTCAGAGAAAGAAGGCCAAGCCCTCGCCAAAGAGCTAGGCGGCCCAGAGAAAGCCATCTTCATCCGCGCCGATCTGAGCCAAGTCGACGACTGTTTCAAAGTTGTCGACGAGACCGTCGCCACCTTCGGGCGGCTCGACGTGCTAGTCAACAACGCCGCATCGGTCTCGCGCGGCACGGTCGAAAACACCACTCCCGAAAAGTTCGACGCTATGATGGCGATCAATGTGCGCGCCCCTTTCCTAACCATTCAGCGCGCCATGCCAACCTTCAAAAAGCAATTTAAAGAAGAGCAGAACGGCGGCGTGATCATCAATATCACCTCGGTCAACTCCTATGTGGGCGCGCCCAACTTGGCAGCCTATTCGGCCAGCAAAGGCGCCTTGGTAACGCTCTCGCGCAACTTGGGCAACTCGCTGGCGCAATACCGCATCCGCGTGCACGCCCTCAACGTAGGCTGGACCCTAACCGATGGCGAGCGCGTCGTGCAGCGCGAGGAAGAGAACGCCCCCGAAGATTGGGCCGAGCGCATCGGCGCCACCCGCCCGTGGGGTCGTCTCTTGCTGCCAGAAGATATCGCCGCCGTAGCCTGTTTTGTGGCCTCCGACGAGGCGCGCGTCTTCTCGGGCGAAGTGATCGACCTCGAACAGTTCCCGATGTGGAGCCCTGGCCCAGCACGAGAGGGATAAGCAATGAAGCCGATCGTTCAAATCTCGCTCGACTTCCAGTCGCTCGACGACGCCCTGCACACCGCCGATATTGCGGTGCGAGCTGGTGTCGATTGGCTCGAAGTCGGCACGCCGCTCATTCTGGGAGCGGGCGCGGTGGCGGTCGACGCCCTGCACAAACGCTACCCCAATCACCCAATCGTGGCCGACATCAAGTGTATGGACGCGGGTTATCTCGAAGCCGAGCAGATGTTTCGGGCCGGAGCCAGCCATGTGGTTGTGATGGCGCTCGCTCACCCCTCAACTGTGGCAGGCGCGGTGCGAGCCGCCAAGACCTACAACAGATCGGTGATGGCCGACATTATGCTCTGTAGCGACAAACCCGCCGCCGCCCGCCAAATGCAAGAGCTGGGCGTCGATATCGTGATCGTGCATACCGGCTTCGACGAACGCCACGCCGAAGTTGGCAAAACGCCCTTCGATGATCTCGATGCCGTCCGCGCTGCCGTCGATCTTCCCTTGCAAGCCGTCGGCGGCATCAGCCTTGAACAAGCGCCGCTGCTGCCCGCCAAAGGCGCTTCGATCGTTGTGATCGGCGCGCCCTTAGCCGTCTCCGACCACTCCTTCACCACAGGAGCCAGCGACGAGCAGCTCTTCAACATCATCCAAGACTTCGTCTCGCGGGTGAAAAGCGGCGGCAGATCAGCAACATAGAGAGGTTTGCAGCTATGTCTACTATGCCAGCACTCGTCTTCACGGCCCCCCGTGAAGGCACCAATCTTCAAGAGATTCGCCGTCCCGAGCCGGGGCCGGGCCAAGTTTTGCTCGAAGTCGCTGCGGTCGGTGTCTGCGGCACCGATGTGCACATTTGGCAGGGCAGCTTCGATCTGAAAGGCCCGGTGGTGTTGGGCCACGAATTCGGCGGCATTGTGCGCGCTATCGGCCCGGGCGTCGAGGGCGTGCAGATCGGCGAACGTGTCGTTTCGGAAACGCCTTTCTCGGTCTGTGGCCAGTGTGTCTACTGCCGCAGCGGCAACTACAATGTCTGCCCTCACCGACGCGGCTTCGGCATTCTGGCCGATGGCGCGATGGCGACCCATGTGATCACGCGGCCCGCCATTCTGCACCGCGTACCCGAGAACGTGCCCATGGGCCACGCCTCGCTGACCGAGCCTGCCTGTGTGGCCTACAACGCCATTATGGAAAAGAGCCGCCCGCGCGCCGGTGACCATATCGTGGTAATCGGCCCCGGCCCAATCGGTCTGATGTGTACCGCCATCGCGCGTTTGGCTGGCCCTTCGCGCCTAACCGTGATCGGTTTGCGCCAAGATGGTAAGCGTCTCGAATTGGCCAAGCAGATGGGCGCCGATGAGGTAATTGTCGCCGACGAAGAGGACGCCGTTGAGCGCGTGCTCTCGCAGGGCGATGGCTTCGGGGCCGATCTTGTGATCGATGCGGTCGGCGTCTCGGCCACCCTCAACCAAAGCCTTGATCTGGTGCGCCCCAACGGCCAAATCACCAAGATCGGCTGGGGGCCGCATCCGGTCGGCTTCAGCCTCGACCGCCTGATCTCGAAGGCTGCCACCCTGCAAGGCTCCTTCAGCCACACCTACACCACTTGGGAACGCGTGCTGACCCTGATGGGCAGCGGCATCCTCGATGTCAGCCCGCTGGTCAATCTCTACTCGCTCGAAGAGTGGGAGCAAGGCTTCCACGCTATGGAGACGCTCGACATCCCCAAGGCGGTGCTTTTGCCCAACGGCCGCGAGATCGCCGACTTGGCCTAAGCCATCTATGCAAAGGGCTTTCGCATTGTGTTGCGAAAGCCCTTTACAATAAGCAAGCTGCTCGTTTCCCATCACGCGAAATGCAATGCTTTGGCGGCTTGGTCTTTCCCTTCCAGGCAGTCTATGGCGCGTCCGCCTACGGCTACCAGATGGGCTATCCTGCCCTCATCCCCAGCCCTTCTCTCGCAAACTGTACATTAGCCACAAATCGACATACGGTCAGCGTTATCGGCCCTCACCCCCCGGCCCCCTCTCCCGCACTGCGGGCGAGGGGCACTCCGCGTTCTGTGCTCTCAAGGATACTCCCGCGATGGTATGCGAACGATCGCCTGTTGCCGCCGACACGACTTTTGGCTAATGCATAGCTCCCGCAACGGCGGGAGAAGGGTGCCAGGCGACGCGCTCGGCGTTCATCAGCGAAGGACGGCGTTTCAATCGCTGTAGGCAGCGAACGCAGCGAATGCAACGCAAGGCCCGAAGGCTTGAATGGAGGGACTAGTATTTGATAGCCGTAGGCGGACGCGTTTAGGACCGAATGGCTGCGAGAGACCTGACCGCCAGAGCGCTGGCTTAGATATCGGGTGGTGGCTCTGGCTCACCCATTAAGTCGCCGTACCAGCGCTCTAGCCATTCGAGCGCCTCGCGCAAGCGCGCAGGAGGCAGACGCCGATAGGAACTGATGCCGAACTGACGATAGAGGCCGCTGTAGATGCCTCCATATTCGTTGCGTCGGGTGCGCGCCGAAAGCGTCGAAGCCACTCGCCGCACCGCTTGGGCCAGCGTCACCGCGTTGGTATCGCTGATGCTCGCAGAGCGCTGGCCGCGCAAGGCCGCAACTTGGTCGTCGTCGCGATAGCTGTCGGCCTCTAGCTGACGCTCGATCAGCATCTGGTGGCGCGCCAAGGTCGCCATTGCCAACTCGGCTTGATAGGCCGCCTCTGACTGCTGCATCTGGTGTGTCATGGGCAGCAATTCATCCTCTGGACTGTAGCCTTGGGGTTTAAACGACTGCCATAGTATCGAAGCAACCTCGCGCTGAAAGAGCAAAATCTGCTCGCGGGCGCTGTCACTGATCTGCTTCAGATCGATGGTCGCCAGCCAAAAGGGTACAAGATCGAGGCGCAGACAAGGGGTCTTTTGGCCGCTGCTCTGCTCCTCATCATCGTCTAACACCAAGGAGCGCAGGCCCTCGCGCAATAGAGCGTGCGCCCGTATGCGCCGCAACTGGGGCGCAGGGTCGATCTCTAGGCGCTCGCAGGCCAAAGGAATAGAGAGATAACGCTCGTTGGGGCTCAAGGCAAGCAGAGCAATAATATCGTTAGAAAGAAAGCTCTTCTGATTGGTCAGCGACTTATTCGCTCGCAATCTCTATCCTCCTCTATTAAATCTTTTCTCATCTAGCACACCATGACGTATAAACTGGCATCAATATTGCTAACACAATATATGAACCAAAACCCAATCCCAGCTATACGTTGCCTTTATAGGTCGCTCCTATAGTTGTTCAATAATACGTTTGTATAAACGGCTTTTCAAGTGTGCCCGCTCTATCCGCTAATACACTTAACCAAATTTATTATATCTTGATAAACAAAAATATTTTAGAATACTATTCCTACATAAGATGTTCGCTAGCAGCTGATAAAAAAGTGACAAATTACTCTACATATTATCGTATAGCAAATAAACATGAAAAAGATCATAGAGAAGCCGCATCGCAATAGAGAGCCTTAGCATAAGCATGTAAATAACATATTTTCATCGATCTTAGCTATTTTTTAATAGAAAATAAATATTTTCTCTACTAAAATGCATGCCCTCTAGCCACTTTTTCGCTAGAACATCAACAGATATAACTAAGTCGATTTCACACTTTTGTACCCCTTTTTGGTACTATATCAATAGAGGAAATTATGTTATGCTACACTTCAACGATGGTTCTTAGCGGTCTCGTTCACAATCGCTTTGTCTCACATAGTAGCCGTTACTACCGTTTGTTCCTTACTTACGTCTAGCACAAAGAGCCTGAACAGTTTATAATCCGTATAAATTCGGCTCTAAGGGAGTCACGCTCCGGCATCATGATAAGCAGCTTCCAATACAAATGGGTGTTCACTTATGGCCGCACGAACCGAATTCGAGGAACTAGATATAGCCCAACAAATTCTTAGTGCTGTTTTTGCCAGCACTCCAGATGGCCTGGTTGTGCTCGACGAGTCGCTCGTTATTTTGCAGGCAAACCCGACCTTCTGCGGATGGGTAGGACGCAACCATTCAGACGTCGTCGGCCAGTTTATCGGCGATGTTTTGGTGTGCGAACAGCTCGTGCCGGCGCTTCATCGACTCACTACCAACAACTTGGCCTCAACCGAAATCGAATTTATCACTACTGTCCCTGTGCGGCGCTCGCTCTTAGCCCATATAGCCCGTCTCAACGCGGGACGCCTCAACGGCTGGATCGTTGCTCTTCACGATCAAAGCGAACGCAAGCGGCTTGAATACCAAAAGATGGAATTCATCAACATCGCAGCCCACGAGTTACGTACCCCCTTGATGGCTGTGATAGGTTTCGCTAATTTGCTGGCGCGTGGCTTACAGGGCCAGCTCGATAGTCGTCACCAAGAATTCTTGACCAGCATTGTCGATGGCGGTCGCCAACTCAAACTGATCGTCGATGAAATGCTGCAATTTGCTCACCTTGAAGAAGGCTATCTCGAAGAGGATGTCGATAGCGTTGGCAGCCTCTATGTGCTGATCAACGAAATCGTTTTAGGGCTACAACAGCGTGCTAAAGACAAACGAGTTGTTATAAAAGTTGATGTTGACCCCACCATTGTGGTGCAACAAGGTATTCAATTATTACGCACCGCACTCAATCAGATTTTGCTGAATGCCATCAACTTCAACCGCCCCGATGGGAGCGTTCGGATTGTGGCACGCCAACAAGATGATGAAATTTCGATCGAAGTCGTCGATACTGGTATTGGCATCGCAACCGCCGATTTAGAGTTGATCTTCCAGCCCTTCGCCCAAGTTGAAGATCACTATATCCGCCAAGTTGGCGGGCTCGGCCTCGGCTTGTCAATCGCAAAACGCGCCATTGCTCAACTCGAAGGAACGCTCTCGGTTGATAGCACCCTTGGCAGCGGAACAACCTTTGTGCTGCGCTTCCCGGCCAACCGTACAGCTCTCAATAGCGAGCTAGCAGCCTTGCAAGCACAGCTCAAAGCGACCAAACAACAGACCCGCGAATACGCTCGCGATATTCAGTCGCTCTATAGCCAGCTCCAAAAGCACTCGCTCGCTACGCTTGCCAGCATTACCGAAGCGCTTGAAACACGCGACGTCTACTTCCGCAATCATACCGAGCGCGTTACCGAGCTGGCACTCAAAATCGCTCAGCACCTCGGCTATTCCGAGCTCTATCTGGGCACCTTAGAGACCGCATGCCGTATCCACGATATCGGTAAAATCGGCATTCCCGACGCCATCATCAACAAAGCGGGCGCGCTCACCGAAGAGGAAGAGCAGATTATGCGCCAGCACGTCACCTTGGGGCGACGCATTCTCGAACCGCTCACCTTCCTCAAAGATGCACTGCCGATCGCCTTTTCGCACCACGAGCATTGGGACGGCAGCGGCTATCCAAACGGTATGAAGGGCGAAGAGATTCCCTTTGGCGGTCGAATCATCGCCGTAGCAGATGCCTACGATGCGATGGTCTCGCCCCGCTCGTACCGTGAAGCACTCTCGCAAGAAAAAGCGCTCGAGATCCTACAAGCGGGCGCGGGCAGTCAGTGGGATCCAAAAGTTGTAGAAGCGCTTATGACGGTTCTGCAAAAGACACCATCAAAAGTAGAACAATTGTAAACGTTTTGTCTCTAGGGTAGTCTGCCCTCGGCATGATATACTCAAGACAGATTGGCTTAAACCTTACGATAGTTCTTATCGTAAGGTTTTTTCATACACGCGTTAGGGGAGCCGCATGAACCTTTCTCAAGCTCAGAAGAGCGATCTTGAAGCGCTTCACGAGCACGACTTTCGCCAAGGGTACCTTGATACACTGCCGCTTTGGTTAGGTGCATTCCCCTTCGGCGTCGTATATGCCATCAGCGCCCTCAATGCAGGGCTTTCTAACTGGCAGACCATCGTTATGTCGCTGATCGTCTATGCTGGAGCCGCCCAGTTTACCGCTGTGGGGCTATTTGCAGCCGGAGCCGCCCCAATCAGTATTGTGATCACTACCGCGATCATTAATGCGCGCCACCTGTTGTTGGCAGCGACCCTTGTGCCCTATCTACGCAAAGAGCGACTGAGCATCAAAGCCTTGATCGCCGCACAACTCACCGATGAAAGCTTCGCGATCGGCATGAGTCGTTTTATAGATGGTAAGGGCAGCATTCGTTACCAACTCGGCAGCAATTTAAGTATGTATACGGTCTGGCAAGTGAGCACGATTCTTGGGGTGTTCATCGGCGAGCGCATTCCCAATACAAGCGACTATGGTCTTGATCTGGTCTTTCCCTTTACCTTTATTGGGCTCTTGGTGCCGCTGCTCAAAACGCGCATCAACCGTACGGTCGCAGCCTGGGCCGCCGTTTTTGCGATCGCGGGCGCGCTCTTGATGCCGGGCAGTTGGTACCTTTTGATTGCAGGAATTTTGGCCAGCGGGATCGGTTGCTGGCTCACATTGCGAAAGAAGGAAGCATAAGGTATGGAATGGCAACGTGGCGAATTCACGATCAGCATCGATAAGGCGCGTCTCGATGTCGATAGGATCCACGCTTGGTTGAGCTCGACCTATTGGGCAGAAGGTATTCCACGCGAGATCGTCGAGCGTTCGATCGAGCATTCGTTTGTTTTTGGCATATACACGGGCCAAAAGCAGGTCGGTATCGCGCGTGTAGTCAGCGATTTCGCCACCTTTGCCTATATCGGAGATGTCTATATCGACGAGCAGTATCGTGGCCATGGTCTAGGCAAATGGCTGATCGAAACGATTATCACCTACCCAAAGCTGCAAGGTTTACGTAACTGGCATTTAGCAACCCGCGATGCACACGGTTTATACGAACGCTTCGGCTTTAAAACACTCGATGATCCTAGGCGAATAATGCGGCGCCACGACCCCGATGTCTACAAACGCCAATCAGGCAACAGAGAGAGCTGAGGAAGCAGATGGATATATGGCTTACATTGCTCGGTATGGCGCTGGTCACCTATGCTGCGCGCGCGCTCCCGCTGATTGTGATGCGGAAAGAGCTGCCTGCTTGGCTCACAACTTGGCTCAGCTTTGTGCCGGTCGCAATCTATACAGCGCTGGTTGTACCACCACTCTTGGTCAAACAACTCGATCAAGGGCCCAGCCTTAGATTCGGAGCTGAAGTGCTTGCAGGTATCGTCGCCGCCATCGTAGCTTGGCGAAACGGCAATATCCTACTGACAATTATTGCGGGACTGCTCTGCTTCTGGTTGCTACGTTGGCTCGGTTTATAGCTGCTTTTACGCTCAAAAGAAGCGCCATACGCAAGATAGGGTAGATTTTCGATAGCGAGGCAAAGCCTCGCTCTTTTTATCAAATCCTTTTGATCAGTTCATATCAAATCCCTTTACAGACGTGCATGCTCTTCGCTCAGAAAAACGAAAAGCCGGGAAAAGGAGAGTCACGTTCCGCTCTGCCAAAGGCCAAAAAGTAAGTAGTCTACCGGATTTAGTATCGGTAGTCTGGCGGCTGGCTCTCTTCCCCAAAGCAGGCTGTTAGCGCGTCCGCCTACGGCTACCAACAGCTTGCCCGAAACCGGGCTGTTGTAGCTGTGTACCGAAAGACCATCCCAAAATCCAACGATTCAAGCGGATTTCGTATCATACTAAATCGCTAGATTACTCGTTATTTGGCTTTCGGCGGAATGGAACTTAACTATTTCTTTCCCTGTTTTGTCTTTCCTACCTTACAAGAGGCCAAGTTTTTACATGGATTCGGTATAAAATTGGGCAGCGCTTCTATTCTTCTTTCACTATAGGTCTTCGACAAAAACATACATCGATCTATATACTATTTTTTAGTTGTATGCTTGCTTTGCCAAGCTGTCTCAAACTATGCTGCCTGAAATAAAAATGCTCTCATCGAACATTATATAAAATAACAATCCAACTATAATCTCTAGAGAAAGCACAATGCCTTAGCCTTCAGCAATTCTAGCAGGTTAAGTGTACATAGATCTGTCGAATTTGCTAGATTAAGCTCTTTTTCAAGCGGCTTTCGCCGATTGAAGCTGGCAGCAGGTGCTGCTTATAGCGATAGAGCTATTTCTAAGTGAAATTGAGCTTGATACAGCCTGCTCATGCTCACTAGCGCTCGCAGCAGCAAGTTGAAACCCCAGGAATAGCAAATCTTCCACAAGCTTATCCACTTATCCACGAAGTTATCCACAATTCCAGCCCCCAGCACCCGATCTGCAAAACATGCCAGCGTTAACATTGCTCTAACATTGCACTGATGTCTTTCTTACATACGATTGGTATTATAAAGTCAGTTAGTTGATTGATCTGTTTAGATATTGAAAGTAGAGGAGATTAGAGAGATGACAACCCTTATTTTAGGTTCTTTCCCATATATTTCCGCAGTTCGCAGCATTCCTGTCCGAAATACGACTTCTCCTAACGTCAGTTTCAGCGCAACCGAAACCAAGGAGTCGTATATCGTTAAGGCGACTATTCCGGGTATCAACCCCAACGACCTCGAGATCGAGCTGGCTAATCAAACTCTTACTATCTCGGGCGAAGGTTTTAAGCGTAGCTTCCGCTTTAGCTTGCCTTTGAACGCAGATGCGGTCGAAACCAGCTATGAATTTGGTATCTTAACCATCACTCTTCCGAAGTCTGATGCGCTGAAACCGCGCCGTATCACGGTTCAGAATGTTTTGCCCGTTAGCGCTCCCGCCATCGAAGAGCAGACTAACGTAGAGCCGAGCGTTGTAGAGCAGCCAGCCGCGTAGGCTTGCTTGATATAGAGAGAGCGCGCCTTCCATCGCATCTAGTAGCGCGCTTGAACCCTGTGTGAGAAGTATTGAGCGATGCGATGTGTATTATTTCGGCTAGTGACCCGAAGGGTCACTAGCCGGTTTGATTCATAGAGGCGCTTTCGCATCTGCTAAAGGCCGCGCTTGCTTATTCCGCCATAAACACACTCGAAACTTGGTTTTCAGCTTTTAGAGCACTCATACCAAATCTAGTTGATTACTTTCTATTTGGCCTTCGGCAAAATGGAATGTAACTATGTTTGTTGTGCCCGTTTTTGTTTGTCTGCGTTACAAGAGCGCAAACCTTTAAACAGATTTGGTATCATATCGAATGTAAAAAACGGGCTACACAACGCTTGCTATAATAGGTTTATAGAAAAACTGTTAGTAAGCTCTGAAACGTATAAGGATTAATATGACACTCCGCTGGGGCATTCTAGGAAGCGGCGATGTGGCCGAGAAGAAGGGCGGGCCTGCCCTTCAACAGGCAGCTGATTCGATGGTTGTAGCTTCGATGCGCCGCGATCCAAAAGCGGCTCAAGACTTTGCAACACGCCACAATATCCCTCGCTTTTATACCTCAGTTGATGCCTTGCTTGCTGACCCAGAGATCGATGCGATCTACGTAGCGTCGCCCGTGTATGCGCATCGCGAACACACTATCGCAGCCGCTCAGGCCGGAAAGCACATCTTGGTTGAAAAACCCATGGGCCTAACAAGCGGCGATTGCGAAGAAATGATTGCAGTCTGCAAGCGGGCCGGAGTTCAGCTCGGCGTCGCCTACTATCGACGTTTCTACCCGGTGATCACACGCGTGCGCGAATTGCTGGGCGAACGCGCGATCGGCCAAGTTATTCAGGCCCAGTGCTTGTTCGGCTCGTTCTTTACTGGCAAAGATCAACAGGCCAACAGCCTCTGGCGCAGCATTCCAGAATTGGCGGGCGGCGGCGTGTTAATGGATATCGGCAGCCATCGTATCGACTTGCTGCTCTATCTCTTAGGCCCGCTCGCCGAGGTGCGTGCCCTTGTTAGCACCCAAACCCAAAAGATAGAGGTTGAAGATAGTGCATCGCTGCTGCTCGCTTTCGAAAACGGCGCGCATGCACTGCTCGGCTTCTATTGGAATATGCGCGAACGGGTGGACCGTCTCGAGATCAACGGCACAAACGGTCGAATCGTTATCAGCCATCTGGAAGAAGGCAGACTCGAACTGTATCGCTATGGACACGAGGTCGAATACCAAATCCTCCCGCCGCCTAAGCCGACCCACATCGGCTTGGTCAACGATTTCGTTCAGAGCGTTGCGATCGGGCGGGCGCCTGCGGTCAGCGGCGAAGATGGCTTAGCGACCAACCGCGTGCTCGATGCTGCCTACCGCGCTTCCTTAGAGCGCCGTACTATTCCCGTTCATACCATCATCCGTTAATCGAAGCTATTGCGCTTATAGCAAAACCGTTTACCTGCATGTTTGTGATGCTGGGAAACGAAAACGGCCAAGCAAGCATTGTCTGGTTCCAGTCTGCTGAAGGCCAAATTTGATAACAAACAGGCACAGTTCCTTGCTGGAGCTGTGCCTGTTTCTATCTTACTTATACGAGATCCGCTTGAATCATTGGATTTTGGGGCAGTCTCTCGACACACAACTACAACACCCTGCTTATGGGCGAGCTGTTGGTAGCCGTAGGCGGACGCGCTAGCAGCCCGCTTTGGGGAAGAGAGCCAGCCGCCAAAGTGCTGAACTGATCAAACAGATTTGGCATTATAGAGTGTTAAACAAAGACAATTATCACAATCTCCCTACGACTCAAGTTAGCAGAAGGTATTTTGCTTATTGCAGAGCTCTAAAACCGCAACTAAGCGCACGTTAACGATCTAACGGTCGCTCCTCGGCATTGATGCGGAAACAAGGCTTTCCAAAGCAATCTGTACCACTTCGTGTTGCTCTGTACGCTAACTACAAACAGTTTCTTCTTCTATACAAACCGTTTTTTAATAGTGTCCATACTACTATTCTGGTTATAGCCAAACGCTACTATACATGTGGTGCAAGTGAAGCTTCCCAAAAGAACTTCCAGACGCTTCATTGAAGGCAAACGCACATTCAACCAAGCCGTGTCGCTCGGTCTGCCTTCGATCAATGGTGATCGTTGCTGCCTTTTTAATATGCCATTGATCGCACTGTGATCGCACGAGAGGATGTGACTTGTTATGCGTTATCTGCTAGACCAAGAATCATATGAAGAGATGATGAGCCGTACAGATCATAGCAATGACTGTTACGCTCGTCCCAAACGTTATCTTCATCATTTATATCGAGATGGTGTGAAATACGTTGTCGCCCGTGCCCTTCACGTCTGTCTGCAAGAAGCGCGTGAAGAGAACGATATCCCGGCGATCGCTCACCTTCAGATGCATATCAACGAGCTACAGCAGCTCGTCGCCGAAGCGAAACAAGCAGGTACATTTCACAATGCGACCATGCTAGGTGAAGCTCCACCGACCGATGACGGCGCGCCTCCCAATACCAATTCGTTCATTCCACCTATGCCTGGAACGGCAGAGGAGACCGGCCTCAACCGCACGCTGTTAAACGAGATGATTCTGCGTGTGATCTATAACAAGAGCCGTATCACCGGCGCCGCCTTGGCCGAGCATCTTCAACTCTTCTATGGCGTAGTCGAGCCGCTCTTAAACGATCTGCGCCGCGCCGAGTATATCGATATCGCGGGCCAGAAGGGCTATGGCGATTTCAACTACGAATATGTCTTGACCAGCAAGGGTAACCAAGCAGCTAACGAAGCGATGCTGAAGACTCAGTATGCGGGTGCAGCGCCCGTACCGCTGAGCGCCTATGTCGAAGCAGTGCGTGCCCAGACGATCAGGAACGTTGTGGTGACTCGCCGCAATATTCGCAAAGCCTTCTCGGACTTGATCATCAGCGATGCGATTTTGAACGATGTCGGTCCGGCCGTGAACTCTGGCTCGTCGGTCTTCTTGTTCGGCTACCCCGGCAACGGCAAGACCAGTATCGCCGAGCGCATCACACGCCTCATGGGCGACGCGATCTTCATTCCCTATGCGGTCGAAGCCGACGGCCAGATCATCAAAGTCTACGACCCGATCGTCCACGAGCTGGCCGCTGTCAACGATGAAGAACTTGGCGAGTATGACCGCCGCTGGGTATGCATCAAACGCCCCGTTGTGATCACCGGTGGCGAGCTTACCTTGCCCATGCTCGACCTGACCTACAACGAGGCTTCGCGCGTTTATGAAGCGCCCTTCCAGATGAAGGCCAACGGTGGCATCTTCTTGATCGACGACTTCGGTCGCCAGATGTGCCGCCCAATGGACCTGCTCAACCGCTGGATTGTGCCGCTCGAAAAGCGCTTCGACTACTTGACGACCGCGACCGGCAACAAGCTGGAGATTCCCTTCGACCAGTTGATCATCTTCTCGACCAATCTCGACCCGCACGACATCGCCGACGAAGCCTTCTTGCGACGTATCAAGTTTAAGATCAATGTCGTCGACCCCGACGAGACTCAATGGCGCAAGATCTGGGGTTTGGTCTGTAAGAGCCGTAAGGTGCCCTACGACGATCGAGGTTTGGATTATCTGATCGAGAAGTGGTACAAGCCCGATAATCGGCCCTTCCGTATGTGTCAGCCGCGCGACATCCTCGACCAGATGATCTCGATCGGCAAATACAATATGGAAAAGATCACGCTCAACCCCGACTTGATCGACGCCGCCTGTGCGACTTACTTCGTAAGCAAAGAGCGCCAGGACTTCGGTGCGAAAGTGCGTCTCGAATAGGAACTTTTTTCGCGCTGCTCGCTTAGGCTTTGTCGATATGGTTGGTGGAACTAGTTTTCACCAACCATATCCTACACTCGCGATCGACTTCTAGCAGTTTCGTTATCTCCATCAATAGCCTTTACACATTTTCTGTTGCTATAACCCCATTAAAACACAAGCTACAGTCGATTTTCCTAACTCCAAGCGTTTCTCTATCAAAAAGGTCGAGCTACAAGCCGATCGCTCATGAAGCAGAAACTTAAAGCCTACTTTCACAAAGTAGGGCGGGTTTCCTTTATGTCTAAATAGCTTAAAACTGTCTATAATAAGATATGATCATTTTCTCACTATTGGCTATAGACATATTTACTATTTCATTTATAATCAATAGTTATTGCTTTCTTGCGTCAAAGTGCTAGTGTCATTTTGACTTTATCGCATTCTATAGCCCTTATCTTTGGTGCTATTTGTAAGCGAACAAACTACTAACAGCTTTCTAGGGCGTTGTAAAGCGCTAGTCTTAAATAGACAACAAGTTTGCATGGGACTATAATGGAAGGTGCGCTCGTAAATAAATGACTACGATTAGGTTACTTCTTTTTACCATCAAATGCCTGAAACTAAGTGCGATCTCTCGGTCTTGCGTTAGCGAGACCCGTTGCACTTGATTGTTTGCGAGGAAAGGAGCAACGATGGCGGCGGTAGTATCGTTTACCCGTACCACAATCGGCAAAAAAATGCTGATGGCTGTTAGTGGTGCGATAGGTTACGGCTTTGTGATCGCTCACATGGCCGGTAACTTTCATGCTTTTGAAGGTCGCGAAGAATTTAACGCTTACGCTGAAGGTTTACGCACAATAGGCCAACCGTTCGTGCCACATACTGGTTTGCTCTGGGTGGTACGAATCGTTCTGTTAGTTGCAGTTATTACCCACGTTTGGATGGCGATCGATCTGTCGCGCCGCGACTTGGCAAGCCGTCCGGTCAAATATGCAAAGAAAGACACCGTTCAATCTTCTTTCGCAACCAAAACACTACGTTACGGTGGCACTGCGATTTTCTTATTCCTAGTCTATCATTTGATGCATTTGACCCTTGGCAATGCCCACTCGAACTTTATTCCAAACGATCCTTATCATAATCTCGTTTCAGGCTTCCAGAACCCAATTAGCGTAGCTGTCTATTTGGTCGCGATGGCGGCATTAGGCATGCACCTCTACCATGGCGTATGGAGTATGTTCCAAAGCCTGGGCCTCAATTCACGACGCACCGACCTGTTCTTCAGACGCCTAGCTCAAGCTTCAGGCATCTTGCTCTTTATCGGTTTCTCAATCGTACCGATTTCGGTCCTTTTGGGCATTGTAAAATAAAGCGGAGCGGACGATTATGGCTAGTGCTACAGACAAAAATGAATTCTTCACCGTTGCGGCCGAGCCACAGGTGAATTCGAATATTCCGCCCGGGCCACTGGCAGAGAAGTGGACCCAGCACAAATTCAACATGAAGCTGGTCAACCCAGCCAACCGCCGTAAACACACCATCATCATTGTAGGTTCCGGCTTGGCTGGCGCCTCTGCTGCAGCAACCTTGGGCGAGCAGGGCTACAATGTGCTCTGTTTCTGCTACCAAGACAGCCCACGTCGCGCTCACTCGATCGCTGCTCAAGGTGGTATCAACGCTGCTAAGAACTACCGCAACGACGGCGACAGCGTCTATCGCCTCTTCTACGATACGATCAAGGGCGGCGACTTCCGCGCCCGTGAGGCCAACGTCTATCGCTTGGCCGAGATCTCGTCGAACATTATCGACCAGTGTGTCGCTCAAGGCGTGCCCTTCGCCCGCGAATACGGCGGTCTGCTCGACAACCGCTCGTTCGGTGGTGCGCAGGTATCGCGTACCTTCTACGCGCGCGGTCAGACCGGCCAGCAGCTGCTGCTGGGCGCCTACCAAGCACTCAGCCGCCAGATCGACGCTGGCACCGTAAAGATGTTCCCGCGCACCGAAATGCTCGATCTGGTGATCATCAACGGCAAGGCTCGCGGTATCATCACGCGCAACATGGTGACGGGCAAGATCGAGCGCCACGTTGGCGACGCAGTTGTGCTCGCGACGGGCGGCTACGGTAATGTCTTCTACCTTTCGACCAATGCTAAGGGCTGTAACACCACTGCCATCTGGCGTGCCCACCGCCGTGGCGCGTTCTTTGCTAACCCGTGCTACACCCAGATCCACCCGACCTGTATTCCGGTCAGTGGAGATTACCAAAGCAAGCTGACCCTGATGTCGGAGTCGCTGCGTAACGATGGTCGTATTTGGGTTCCCAAGACCCCCGGCGACAAGCGCCCGCCGCACCAGATTCCTGAAGACGAGCGCGACTACTATCTGGAGCGCAAGTACCCCAGCTTCGGCAACCTCGCGCCGCGCGACATTGCAAGCCGCGCCGCCAAGGAAGCTTGTGACGCTGGACGAGGCGTTGGCCCCGGTGGCTTGGGCGTCTACCTCGACTTCTCGGATGCGATTAAGCGCTTGGGTCGCCAAAAGATCGAAGAACGCTACGGCAACCTGTTCGAAATGTACGCCCACATCACGGGTGAAGATCCCTATGTCACGCCGATGCGTATCTACCCGGCGGTTCACTACACCATGGGTGGTCTGTGGGTCGACTACAACCTGATGAGCAACATCACGGGTCTGTTTGTAGCTGGCGAAGCGAACTTCTCGGATCACGGCGCCAACCGCCTGGGTGCATCGGCTCTGATGCAGGGTCTCTCAGACGGCTACTTTGTGCTTCCTGCAACGATGGGTAACTACATCGCTAGCGAGAAGCCCGAGAAGGTCGATATCAACCACCCAGCCTTTGCCGAAGCCGAAGCCGAAGTTGTAGAGCGCACCAAGAAGCTGCTTTCCATCAATGGTAATCGCTCTGTCGACAGCTTCCACCGTGAATTGGGCAAGTTGATGTGGGATAACTGTGGTATGGCCCGTAGCGACGAGAGTCTGCGCTACGCACTCAGCGTTATTCCTAAGATCCGCGAGGAGTTCTGGCAGAATGTGAAGGTTCCCGGCGAAGGCGAAGAGCTGAACCAAGAACTAGAGAAAGCCGGACGCGTAGCCGACTTCTTAGAGCTTGCTGAACTGATGTGCATCGACGCTTTGCACCGCACCGAATCGTGTGGTGGTCACTTCCGCATTGAAAGCCAGACGGAAGATGGCGAAGCGAAACGCGATGATGAGCATTTTACCTATGTCGCTGCATGGGAGTCGACTGGTGTAGGCAAACCACCAGTACTGCACAAAGAACCCTTGAATTTCGAGAACGTGCAATTGGCAACCCGTAGCTATAAGTAAGTATGTATGATTGGGTGCCGACGCAGCAGAGCGTTTGCACCCAACACATCAAAAGGTATATCAATGAAGCTCACACTCAATGTTTGGCGACAAAAAGGCCCAAACGATAGCGGCCATTTTGAAACCTACCATACAGATAAAGTCTTGCCTGAAATGTCCTTCCTTGAGATGCTCGATGTGGTCAACCAAGACCTCATCGCAGAAGGCAAGGAACCGATCGCTTTCGATCACGACTGCCGCGAAGGCATTTGTGGTACCTGTGGCATGATGATCAACGGTGTACCGCACGGCCGCCAGATCGCAGGCACACCCACAACAACCTGCCAGCTCCACATGCGCTTCTTCAAAGATGGTGACACCATTACGATCGAGCCGTGGCGCGCCAAAGCCTTCCCGGTGCTGAAAGACCTTGTAGTTGACCGCTCGGCCTTCGACCACATCATTCAATCGGGCGGTTACATTTCGGTCCCGACTGGCGCAGCTCCCGATGGCAACGCCATTCCGGTGCCCAAGCCCAAGGCCGACTACGCCTTCGACGCCGCCGCTTGTATCGGCTGTGGCGCTTGTGTAGCCGCCTGTCCGAACGCTTCGGCAATGCTCTTCACGGGCGCGAAGGTAGCTCACCTAGCCGCCCTGCCCCAAGGCCAAGCCGAGCGCTACGACCGCGTTCTGCGCATGGTCGATACTCACGATGCCGAGGGCTTCGGTGGCTGTACCAACTTCGCCGAGTGCGAAGCGGTCTGCCCCAAGGGTATCTCGATCGATGTGATCGCACAGATGAACCGCGACCTCTTCTGGGCCAACCTGACTCGCAGCCAGCCCAAGGCCAAGAAAGAGAGCCACTAATTCTTACAGCAAAAACGGGGGAGGGTTTCGTCCCATCCCCGTTTTTTTGATTCTGCGGCTACGTCTCTAGCTTCCATCCGGTTTCAACCGCGTCCGCCTACGGCTACCAACATCCCACCCTCCAAAGCTCGCTGCGATCTCTGCCTGCGCAGCGAGTGCGCAGAGCCACAATGCAGCACATAGCTTTCCTTTGCTTCGGCAGCGAGCGCAGCTTTTGATACCAGATCTGTTTAAAGTCTTGCGCCCTTGTAAGGCAAAAACAGGGAAAGACACAACAAACATAGTCAAGTTCCGCTCGGCCGAAGGCTAAATAGAAAGTAATCAAGCGGGTTTGGTAGGAAGCAGCTTGAGGCGAGTACAAGCCAATCGCTGCCTTAGCAGCGACCGAGTGCCCGCATGGGAGCGAAAGCGATTTGATAGCCGAAGGCGGACGCGCTAGAAGCCCTCTTTGAGGCTAGAGAACTCGCCGCTGTATGCTAAAACGTTCCTAAGTGCCCAAGTGCGCTTCTTGTCAGGCGCTAGGAGGAAGCGTTCACACTCTCGCTTGTCTCGGGCGAATCGAGCGCTGTTTGAGGAGCGAGCTCTGGCACCGCTTGGATCTCGAAGCCATAGGCGCGGTAGGGGTCGAGCGTGATACAGAGGTTGAGCAGCTCTTCGCGCTTCCAGCTTGTGCGCCCATCCTCGTTCCAAGGCGCTTCGGCCAGCAGATCATAGAGCTGGAACTTGCCCTCATTCAGATTCATCATATCGATCGGCAGGCTCAAAAGCACCGTCCGTTTATGCGGGCTGCAGTTGAGCAAACCGAGCACATACTGGCCCTCGTATTCGCGCAGCACCACAAAAACCTGGCGAAAATCGCTCGGCACCACATTGTAGAGCGTGCGCCCATAACGCAAGGCCGGAGTCGAGGCGCGGGCACGCAAAAGCGCGCGCACGAATTGCTCGTCGCCTAGCTCTTGGCCATACCACAACATCGGCACATACCCGCACAAGACCATGCCGAACAGCAACATATGGCTGATCAGCGAGCCGCGCATGCCATCGGCCAGCGGGTTCAACGTGCGGGTGTTGTGGGTTTCGGTGAAGCAGACGCGCACCACATTGGGCGGCAGCGCGTTGTGATGCTCTTCCAGCCATTCGCCCAGCTCCGCCGGAGAGATCCGACCAAGCCCGAGGTGGAAGAACATCTGGTGGGCGACATAATCGTAGCAAAAGTCGTGATTGCGGGTGTAGACCGGCCCATATAGCTCGCACAAGAGCACGCCTTCGGGTTTTATGCGCTTAAGCTCAACCTGCAGCTTATCGAGCAGCTTAAGCACGCCCAAACTGGTGGCGCTAGCGTGGCTCTCGACCAAACGCGACCAGTTCGGCTCTTTATCGTAGGGCGCATGCACACGGAAGCCGTCGATATCGTAGCGCTCGACTTGGTGCAAGGCCCACTTGAGAACGGTCTCTTGATAGCTGGGGTTGTTCCAATCGAAGCTATAGGTGTCGTTCCAGCCGTGCGACGAAATAAAGTTGCCCTGAGGATCGCGACAGAACCACTCGGGGTTCTCTTGCACATAATGGGCGGTACGGGCACAGCCTTGGGTTACCAGATCGAAGAGCACACGCATGTCGAGCGCGTGAGCCGTATCGATCAGGTCGCGCAGCTCCTCTTCGCTGCCCAAGGTCGGGTCGAGCTTGTTAAAATCGAGGATCGCATACAAACTGCCCGAAAGCTGCCAGTTGCCGTCCCACAGGCGGCCCTTGCGATTATCGAACTCCCAGATCGGCAGCAGATAAAGGGTATTGATGCCAAGGTCGCGCAACGCTGGCAGGGCTTGTTTTAAGCCACTAAAGCCGCCATAGTAGGAAGGGTGCAGCTCGTAGATGGCCGCATCGCGCACCCAGGGGGCGGGATGTTCAAGCGGCTTGAGGCCACAGATCGGCCAGGTGCGCTGAAAGGCCAGCAGCGCTTCTTCCCAGGCCAAAGGCAGCGGCATAATGTATTGCACGCCAGCGGTCAGCTTCTCGCCCGCCCCAAGCCAGCCCGCCAGCTTGACTTCGTGGGCCAGCGAGACTGCCAATTGATTGGGCGAAGGGTTGCCATTGGCCTTGTTGCCCTCGATATAGGGCAGAGCTGGCTCGACATCGCTGTAATACCAGCAGAGCAAGGTCTCATCGTGGTTGCCGGCGTGCAGGGCCAGCAGGCCCGGACCTTGGCTGGGCGCCGACTCGATGGCGCGGTTTTCGCGCAGCCCGGGCGCAAAGAAGCGACGCGGCAAAACGCCCGGCTTCTGGTCGGCGGCCACATCGAGCGGCACCCGAGGGCGCACGCTGTTGCCGGGAGCCTCGAAGCGACATGTAGCCGCGTCGCCCACACAGGCATCAGGCAAAATCATGCGCACGCCCCAGAGCTGCACTTCGTCGAGGCCAACATTTTCGACCGTAACCGAACGCGCGATCAGATCGCCCGTGATGCGATAGGTATCGTAGAGCTTAAGCGGACCGATCCCGATCACAATCACGATCTCGACCGCGTCTTCAAAGGTTTCGATCTTATGGTTTAAGTAGCGTACAAAGGCATAGTTTGCACGCCAACGGTCGGGCCCGGCGATCGCGATATCGACGGTGGGAGAGGTCGGCCCATGGCCGATCAACTGCTCACCGTCGCGCAGCCGCAAGCCACACAAAGCGCCCTCTTCGCGCGACCAACGTAACTCGAGATCATCGACTCGCACAGTCAAATGCCGAAAAGTTTCGTTTGTTGTTACCGTAGGCATGCTTTTGATCAATCGTTATAACGATACACCACAACTATGCTTCAGCATAGAGCGCCAGCAGAGCGCCCGCCTCGATTGTAGCACCAACAGTGACCTTAATCTCGGCCAAGGTGCCAGCGTGAGGCGCGCTGATCTCGTTCTCCATCTTCATGGCTTCGACCACAAACACAACCGCTCCGGCCTCGACCTGCTGACCTGCTTGGGCACGAATAGCGACGATCGTGCCTTGAATCGGGCTGCGAATCTCGTTGGAAGCCTGCTTGGGTAGGCTGCTGTTGGTCTTGGCGCGCTTGCTGGCGGCTGACGACTTGGTAGGGCTGCTGCCATTGCTGGCGGGCTGGCCCACTTCGGCGACACGCACCGCAAAGAACTTACCATTGACCTCGACTTCAAAGCGACGCGGTTCGCTGCGTGGCTCGTCGGCGGGAAGACTGACTTCGCCATTGCTGGGGCCGCTAACTTGAACCTGAGGATGCTGAGCAATGAAGTTGACGGTTGTATCACCCTCCAAAAACGCGGGTTGAGCCAGAGCCGCTTGGTGGAAGGGGATCAAGGTTGTGACACCTTCGATGCGGTAATCGGCTAGAGCGCGCTGCATACGCCCAATCGCCTCATGGCGTGTGCGGCCCCAAGTGATCAACTTAGCCAACATCGAGTCGTAGTATTGGGGAATGGTCCAACCAGCACACACGCCGCTATCGACGCGCACACCGAAACCGCTCGGCTCGCTATAGCTGCCCAAGGTGCCCAAAACCGGACGGAAGTTTGCACCTGCATCTTCGGCGTTGATGCGGCATTCGATCGCATGGCCGCGCGGTATCAGCTCGGCCTGTGTGACGCTGAGACGCTCGCCCTGAGCGATCTTGATCTGAGCCTGTACCAAGTCGAAACCATAGACCATCTCGGTTACAGTATGCTCGACCTGAATACGGGTATTCATCTCTAGGAAGAAGTATTCGCCATCTTGGTAGAGGAATTCCAAGGTGCCAGCGCCCACGTAGCCGACCGAAGCGACCAGCCGCAGGGCCGCCGCGCCCATTTCAGCCCGCAGCTCAGGGCTGATGGCGGTCGAAGGCGCTTCTTCGATCAGCTTCTGGTGACGTCGCTGAATCGAGCATTCGCGCTCGCCCAAGTGCACCGCATGCCCATAAGAATCGGCCAGCACTTGGATCTCGATATGACGCGGCCTATCAAGGTAGCGCTCGATGTATACGCTGTCGTCTTTGAAGGCGCTCAGGGCCTCGCGACGAGCCGAGTCGAAGGCGTTCTCGAGCTCGTCGAAGCTACGCACCACGCGCAGACCACGACCGCCGCCGCCCGAGACAGCCTTGATCGCCAGCGGAAAACCGAACTGAGCAGCCAACTCGCGCGCCGTCGCAAGATCTTGAACGGGCTCTTGTACGCCGGGCACAATCGGCACACCAGCCGCCATCGCCTCGCGACGAGCCGCCACCTTGCCGCCCATGCGACGCATAGCCTCGGGCGGTGGGCCGATAAAAACCAAGCCAGCATCTAAAACCGCTTGGGCGAAGTCGGCGTTTTCGGCCAAAAAGCCATAGCCCGGGTGAATAGCACCAGCGCCAGCCTCTTTGGCGATCTCAATGATCTTGTCGCCACGCAGATAGCTCTCGATCGAAGGGCCGGGGCCAACCAGATAGGCCGCATCGGCATAGCGCATATGCGGTGCATTGCGATCGGCCTCGCTATAAATGGCAACAGTGCGCAAGCCCAATTCGCGACACGCCCGCATCACACGCAGAGCGATCTCGCCGCGGTTGGCTACTAAAACTGTATCAAACATAGTATGTCAAACCTAGATTCGTTTTCAATGGCAACGATGTATTCAAGATGTGTGCAAGAATGGTTATATCATAGCTTGCAGCGCTTATTGTGTCCAATAGCAAGAGATGGAAGCGCTTTAAAAAACGTTTTTTAAAATCTTTTACTTGTCACAGAGCAGAGAAGTGTCGAATATCGTCGGGTGGATCGTTTAAAACAGCTTAACATAAGGAATTGTTAAGTAAGAGGTGCGCTCAGCCAGCCCTTAGTTCTAGCAAATCCGATCACGTTTTACTTTGTGGCTTTTGACAAGGTGGCGCTTAACTAGGGGTGTTGTGTGAGATTCGCGCTGCAGCACGAATCTCACACAACGCTTCCTTCATTTTCCTAGATTGCCTTTAAACGGATTTTGCTATTCGTCTACTTAGATCGAGAAAGCTCGCAAGGCTGCGATAATCTGGTCTTCGAGCGGATCGTCGTCGCTATTGACGATGCGGTTGTTGGCATCCATCCACTCGATCGTAGCCAAAATGGCATCGCGACGGGGCACTTTTGGCTGCCAATCGGGCAGCAGAGCGGCCAGTTTGGCACCACTAAAAACCTGAGTGTGAGCGAAGTTGCTATGCAGATGTCCGTAGCGCTCGGGTGAGATCTTGACCAGCAGCTCGGTCGGGGCGTGTACCAATTCGGCTTCAACACCCAAAGCATCAGCTGTCGCCTTCAGCCACTCGTCCCATGTGAGCGGCTCGGGGTGCACCAAGTTATAGACTTCGCCATAGCTTGCCTGCTTACCGACCAAGCCTGCGAAACCTTCGCCTGCATCGGCGGCGGGCATAAACTGGAAGTAGTTGGTGCCATCGCCTACCGAAAGCAGCGGCTTGCCCTTGCGCAAGCGATCGATCCAGTCGCTCGACCACGAGGCTTGGCGCAATAAATTGCCGCCCGGGCCATAGGTGAACGAGGGCTTAACAACCGTCGCCGGAAAGCCTTCATCCTGATAGGCTTGCAGCAGAAGCTCGTCGGCTGCGACCTTACCCGCGCCGTAGCCGCCATCGTGCCTACCGTTGAGCGGGGCGGTTTCGTCTTGATAGAGCGCCGTAAAGGGAGGGCCGTAGGTCATTACGGTCGAACAGTGGATAAAGTGGCCGACATTACCCCGAAAAGCGCGCAGCGCCGAGGCGGCATCTTCGGCGTTGAAGGAGATCATATCGATCACGGCGTCGAAACGCAGTTTGCGCATCGTCGCCTCGAAGTTCTCGCGGTCGCGTCGGTCGCCGTGGATCTGCTTAACCTCAGGAGGTGGCGGGTCGCTGCGCTGCCCACGATTAAAGACCGTCACGTTATAACCACGTCGTAAGAGGGCCTGAACGATACCTCGGCTGATTGTGCCGGTACCGCCGATCACAAGCACTTCCATGTGCATCTCTCCATCGTACAGGGGTGAATATTAGCGCCATTATAACAAACGCTTAGGACGCTCTTCCAAACGGCCGATACCAAATCCGCTAGATCACTTTCTTTTTGGCCTTCGGCAGAGCGGAACCTGTCTCTTTCCCCAGCTTTTCGTTTGTTCGCATTGAAAGAATGTACGTCTTTGAGCAGATTTGATCTGAGCTAGCGCGGCAGGCTGCAAGGGAATGGACGGCGGGTTTCGCAGCGCAGCCGGAGACAAGCCTCTTTTGTTGGAAAGGATGTTGATAGCCGAAGGCGGACGCGCTAGAAGCCAAATGGGAGCTAGCCGCCTCTCCGCCAAAGTGGAAAAAAGCGGCGGATCTGAAATGCCTCGCTAAGTGAGCTGTGCTTCGTCACCCTACGCGCCTCGAAGCACGTATAATGAAGCGGTATTCAGGCGAATAGGCTGGCGGAATGGGCCGCTGACCTAGCGCTCGACCAGTTAGGAAGAGGAGTTACCAATGACGGACTCGCAGAATATCAAGTTTGCTACCGACATCGTGACCTTTTACGATCCCCGCTTTTGGGGCATGCAAGGCGGCATGGACTCGCTGCGCGAGCTGTTTACCAGCGGCGGCTGGACGCAACAACGCTTCTGGGAGCACATTCTCGACACCTCGCGCGAGGCGGGCCTCGACGGCATCGAGATCACCTTCGCGCCCGGAGACTGGCACAGCGCCAAAGCGGCCTACGGCTCGGCCCAAGGCTTTGCCAAAGCGCTCAGCGAGCGCGGCCTAGAGCTCTGTAGCGGCTTCTTCTCGAGCTACAACCCCGAAACGGGCCGCCAAGCCGACTTTGGCAACCCCGCAGATCATCAACAACTGCTCAAAATGGCAAGCGACTACGCGGCCTTTTTGCAAGAGTGCGGCTCCGAGATCTTGATCACCGCCCTGCCCCTGCGAGCCAGCCGCGACGCCGATCCGCCGCTCTTCGTCGATCTCAAACGCGCCGAGCCGATCGCCGACCTGCTCAACCGTATGGGCTACGAGACCGCCAAATACGGCGTCAAGCTGGCGCTCCACCCCGAAGCCTTCACCATGTTCCGCAACAGCCGCGATGTCGACCTGTTTATGCTGCTGACCGACCCGACCTACGTCTTCTTCTGCCCCGACACCGCCCAATTCACCGTGGCTGGCTCCGACCCGATCGAGATCACTAAGCGCCATCGCGACCGCTTGGTCATCACCCACTGGAAAGACGCCACCGGCCCGGCGCCCGCCGATGTGCCGATCGATGAGACGATCTTCGACCGCCAGATCCAGTGGTTCGCCAAGGTCGGCACGGGCGTAGTCGACTGGCCAGCCTGGGTGCGCCTGCTGCGCGACACCAACTACCGCGGTTGGGCCGTCCTCGAGCACGATACCGCGCCCGACCCCTTGAGCGACCTCAAGCAGATCAAGCAGTACGTCGATCGATCGCTCAGCCAGATCTATCGCTAGCCCAAAGCGAGGAGGCGGGCCTGAACCCGTCTCCTCACAAACGTGACCACCAGCTCACATACCCTGAGCTTGTCGAAGGGTACCTGAATAGCTTAGCCTCAGCTTCGACCATTTTCGCCAGCTCAGGCGGAAACGGCCCTTAGCATCCATTCGGTCCTTGGCGCGTCCGCCTACGGCTACAAAATGCCGTTCAGTACATTCGGCGGCTATGCCTGCTTCCTAGGCCCGCGCAAACGGGGAAGCGTTGCGCGCTCTCCATACAAAAAAGGACGGCTCAGAGCCGTCCTTATCTGATCGTTTTTATACGAGATCCGCTTGATTGCTTTTCATTGGCCTTCGGCAGAGTAGAACTTGTCTCTTTTTGGTGTGTGAAATTTCGCGCTGTAGCGCGAAATTTCACACAACCCTTTTCCAGATTGTGTTTTCTGCGTTCCAAGAGTGCAAGTCTTTAAACGGATTTGGTATGACTTGCCCTTTTGTAACGAGCGATAACGAAAAAAGAGAGATTTCGCTCTATCGCACGAAATCTCTCAGTCACTTGTCCACAGTGGGTGCTTTGTTATTGGAATGCGGCTCGAAGCGCACAGAGAGGCGACCTCGGGTTGCGGGCGGGATGTTGGTAGCCGTAGGCGGACGCGCCAGCAGCCTGCTTTGGGCCAAAGACCTCGCCGTTAGAGCATGCAACCCATCAAATGAATCGCGAACGATCAATCCCTAAGGTGTTGGGGTGCGCGTCGCTGTAGCTGTGGGCGTCCGAGTGGGAGAGCTGGCCGCTGGTGTCGCTGCGGGAGCCAGCCCGCCCTCCTCCGTCTCTTCGCTGGCTTGCGGCGTCTCAGCCGTTGGCTCTGGCAAAGCCTCCAGCGTCGAAGTCGGCGCTAGGCTCTCTGCGCTCGCATCGATGGTCGGGGTTGGCGTACTCGGCACAGCGCTTCCATACAAGTCAGAGGCCGTATCACCCGAAATATCACTCAAGCGCTCTAGAAAGCGCCCGATCCGGTCGGTGCGTCGCACCAACTCATCGACTTGGGCGAAACGGGTGGCCTGCACCTCCATGCTCAAGGCGACGGCGGTGCGGCTATCACGCGCCTCGCTCTGAACCGTGGCGGCCACTGCCGCATATTCGTGCATTTGGTCGCCCAGCTTCTGCAATTCCTGCAGCTCGCGGGTCAAGACATCGACCTGTTTTTCCAGCTCTTGGGCCTGCTCCAAGGTCGTCGAACTGCGCCCAGCAACCTCGACCACTTGGGTTTGCAAGAGCCTATTCTGCTCTTGAAGCTCGTTGATCTCTTGCTGCAGCGCCGCAAGCTGAGCCGCTTGGCTAGCTGTCTCTGGCCGAAAGCCGAAGACGTAATAGGCCAAGGCGAGCACTCCCGCAATGCCCAAGGCGGCGCTGAAGATCATCAAAAACAACGAACGTATAAACGCTCCAAACCCACCACCCCGCTTATTGCTCGGTGGTGGGTTTGTGCTGCTTGAACTCGATGGAGTAGGAGTACTCACGGCTGTACCTCGGGCACGCCGAGCGCGGTCGCACCGCCACGCCTGCCGCCACCCGGATAATACGAGCGCTCCGCTACAATTCGCTGGGTTGAATGCACAATCGCAGAGATACGCGCCTGATTGGGGAACTGCTCGTGTACCACAAAGGTCGCGCGGGCATTACCCGGCATAGTCAACTCTCGCGTCTCGCGCGTTCCATTCGCCAAGATAAACTCGATCGTGACAAGCGCTTGATTGCGCGTTGGATTGCTGAATAAGAGATATTCGGTGGCGTCACTGGTCGAGCCGTCGGCGAAATACCAAGTGTAAGCGGTTTGGGTCGCGCCGGGCGAGACCATGCCCGCTTTGCCATCGTTAAAGTACATCGCGCGCTCAACCGCCACAGGCCGATCGGTCTCTACCGTCGTCGAAACGCCCAACTCAGGCACCACCTCGTTGACATTGATTCCTAGACGCGTGGTCGGCGGAATAATGTAGCGGCGCGCCAAAGAAGTGCCATCGACGGTTAGGAATGTCACCGTAGCGCTCACTGGCTGCGAGCTGGGGTTAAGCACCAAGATCCGCATATCGTAGGGCGGCTGCGTTGTACCCTCAGCAAAGTACCAGGTGCGCGCCAACGAGCTGATACCGCGCGTGGTGTGTAGACCGGCGTTATCGGCCCCAAAGACCATAGTTCGTTCGGCCACAATCGGCAGAGTTGCCAAGATCCGCACGCCGAAATCGGAGCTCGGCAATACATCAGGATCTTTGACCGAGATCACGCTACGCTGCTGAGCCGGAATGCGCACACGCTGCTCTTTGGTCGTGCCGTCGTTGCGCATATAGGTCAGAGTCGCCTCGACCGGACTGCTCTGCGGATTGAAGAGCACCAGATAGGTCGCGAAATCGGCGCCCGTCGAGCCTTCCGCAAAATACCAGATGCGCGATGGTTCGGTTACGCCCGGTCCACCGCTAATGTCGGTTTCGGTCGTCAAGCTGCGCTCAACGATGATCTTGGCGTTCGATTCGACGATCGTCGAGAGGTCGGTGGTGGTCGAGATCAGGTCGTTGACCACCAGATCGACTCGCTCGCCAGCTTCCAGCGGCACAATCCGCGTGAGCGGTGTTTCACCGGCAGCTTGGCGCAAGTAGATGGTTGCGCTCGCATCGCTGTTAGTCGGGTTAAACAGCGTAAAGCGCTGAGTAAAGTCGTTGACATTGCCTTCGGCGAAGTACCAGCGCGATCGCACAATCGATTCGTTGGCGCGGCTGCGCAGTTGAGGCACCAACTCGCGCAGAGCCGGACCGGGATCGTTGGCTTCGGGCACAGCCTCGGCATGCGTGACCAGATTGGGTCGCCGCACAATTACATTGCCGCTCACAAAGCTGTGCTCAGAGGTCAGATCGATCTTATAGGCTTCGCTCAGCCAAGCCAACAGGCCGACCAAGGTCGACTGAGCTGCATCGCTCGGGGCTGCGCTTCGGCTGCCCAGCATCGCGATATGCACCGCATCATCGCCACCCGCCAAGCGCTTCACCGCAGCGGTCGGGCCGCCAAAGCGCCCTTCATACAGCGTCCCTTGCTCGTCGATGATGTAATGATAGGGCATATCGTCCCAGCCGAGCACCTTGGTTTGGTAGCCCGCCAGCGCCCGCAAATAGACCAGCGGATCGCTCGCTTCGCCAGTAACATCGATGCCATGCAGCACGATGCCGCGCGGCTGAACACGATCGGAACGGCTCTGCGGCGTTTCACCACCGCTCCAAACGCTGCGCTGCACAAAGCTCGGGCGTTGCGTTAAAGTCGAAATAGCGGTAGGAATGCTGACCCGAGGCAAGCCCGGCGAGGCGGTCGGGCCATTAACCGATGAGATATAGTAGAGGCTCAACGAGCTCAGCACAGCCGAAGCTTGGCCGACCGTTGTTTCAAAAGATGCACGTAGTTGGAGATAGCGTGTTGTTGAGGGGAACGCAACCACATCGGCGCTCGCATAAGCCCCATCATCCGCCAGCGAACGAGCGTCGCCCGCGTACAGCTCCTGCCAAGGCGACCACGTCACCGTACCCGATAGCTCGTCGGTGGCGCGTACTTCGATCCGCAAACTCGTCCCTTGAGGGATATCGGCACGCCAAGTTGCACCTACCGCGTTCAGAAGCTTCGGGAAGTTCTCGAAGGCGATCTCTTGGCCATCAGAGATAACTGTGCCCGCTTCGATGGGAGCCGTCTCAAAGCTTCCTTGGCTTCTGCCAGGCGCTAGGCGGAGTTCGCCGTCAACGTTATTACTAACAAGCAGCCCATCGATTGTGCCGCTTTGCCAGTCTTCCACGGTAGAGAGCGTTCGCTCACCAATCTTTCGCTGCTGCGAAGGTTGCTGCTGCTGAGACTGCGCTGTGGGCGCAGACGGCAGTACAACCAGAGCTAAGAGCAGCGCGGGCAATATGAACCGACGTAATCGCATAGCTTCCCTTCACCCGCCCCAGACCATACGAACGACACAACGTCAACCCGCAGGAGAGGCATAAACTCGGCGGGCAATGGCCTGACACTCTTCCTTTCTCTATCGCCGATTATAGCACGAAGGCAACAGAGATTGTCAAGACTTAGCCGGACTACGGTACATCTCTAAAAACTGCTGGCTATAGTGGAAAAACGAGAGTGTAAAGGGCAAAAGTGCCACCGCCAACACGAACTGAGCCAGCCGATTCTGCTCTAAGAGATAGAGTAATAGCGAGATGCTGATCCCGACCGTAGCCGTTTTGCCTGTCCACTTCGAAACGGTGACCTGCGAATGTTTGCCCAACACCATCAGGCCGCAGACCGTAATTCCGGCGTCCCGAAAGAGCAACAGACCGACCATCCACCAAGGGAATCGCCCGCGTTTAGCCAAGATAATGCTTGAAAAATCGATAATCACTTTATCGGCGATCGGGTCGAGCAGCTGACCGAGTTTCGAAACCTCGCCGCGCGCCCGCGCGATCGGCCCATCGAGCGCATCGGTGAACATAGCTGCTGCCAGCCAGAAAGCCGCCTGACGCTGTTTCTCTGGCTTCAATAGAGTATATACAATTGGTAGCACCATAACGAGGCGCAAACACGATAAGATATTGGAAGGGTAGCGCCATTCGCGCGACCATGCGTTCTGTTGCGATGAATCAGACACGATAGCTCCTACTGATAATTACACTGCGATAATCCATCTTTGTATAATACCGCAAATACAGGCCAAATTGCCCTAATCCACTTGTTTTCTTCTGACTACGGCGGCGAGGTCTTTCCCTTCCATTCGTTGCTTGGCGCGTCCGCCTACGGCTACCAACATCCCGCCCAACAAACGAGGCTTGTAGCTGTGCCCCAAAAGCCTCTCCAAAGCCAACAATTCATCCTAATACCAAATCCGTCCAAAGCCGAGCCTTCTTGCGTTACAAGAAGAACACAAACTGGGAAAGCGTTGTATGAGATGTCGTGCTGCAGCGCGACATCTCATACAACAAAGATTGTTGAGTTCCGCTCTGCCGAAGGACGAACAGAAAATAATCAACCGGATTCGGTATTGTTCTTCCAAAAAGAAAAAGAGGACATCGTATGATGCCCTCTCTCAACAGATTTAAAGATCTAGCGATTATTGATACTGAGCTGGGTTGTAACCGCCATAGGGGTTAGCCCCACCGCTCTGCATACCACCGAGGCGATTTACAGTCTGACCCAAAGCGTGAGCATAAATAGCCATGCCGTAAGGATAGGTCAGGAACAGACCGACGTAGCAGAGGATGGCACCCAAGCCACCAACAAAGTTGGCCAGCAGCGAAACCAAGAAGAGCATAGCGATCGCTCCAAGGTTGCCACGCACCAAGGCAATGATGTCAGCAAACTTGAAGGCAGCACCCAAATTATCGGTCTGGATGAAGCGGATCAGGCCAGCGAGCATGAATGGAATACACAACAGGGCAACCAAGAAGGAGATACCCATCAAACAAAGAGCAACGCTAGCAATGGCTCCAACAGTTTCTTCGTTGCTCGCAGCGCCCGTAAAGAAGATCAAACAGTAGCCGAGAGCGTAAATGACGATATAGGGCACCATGTAGCCCAAGGAGATTACAACCGCTTTGAAGCCGTCTGTAAGCAGACCACCCCAATCCTCCCACTCAGGCAAAGGTCGCGCAACTCCAAGAGCAACATTTCGGGCAGTTCGAATCACATACCCTAACAGAATGATCGGTCCAACAATAATGATACCACCCAAAATACCTACAAGCCCACCGATCAGCATTTTGGTGATCCAACGCTCGTCTTCAGTAACATAGGAAAATGCGCGTCCGATGTCCATAGTGTCTCTCCTTACGCAATAGCGTTGTTCAATAAAAACAACGAAGGTCTCTCAACAACTTCATCACGCATACAGGTTCATAAATTTCCTTTATGACTATACGCAAGGAAGCATAATTAGGTTTCGATCTTACGACCTACTTTTGAAGAAATATTCGAGAGTTCGCTCAAGAGCCAGAGACACTACGAGCGACGCGCCATACGCTGCTCATACTCCCAATGTTGGTAGGCCTGTTCAGCCAAAACATAAACTTGACCCACCACCAAATGGGCGTACAGCAGAGCCGAAAGGATCAACCAGATCAAAATAAAAAGTACAATCAGTTGGCCTGAAAATGACAAAAGTGTAACACTCCAAAAGATAGCAACCAGCACAAGCATCGGCAAATAGGCTGGCAACGAGACAAGTCGCGCCTTCAGATAAAAGGGTCGACCAGACGATTTCAGCGCAGCTCGCATCGCATCGTTGCCGATCGCATCCTCGATTCGACCTTCTTCGATATATTTCAGGCGTGCTAACGGCGAGCTTCCTAACAGGAACAAGGCTAATTCATACAGAGCAGCCAAACCGACAATCACCGTTGCAACCGTCTGAAAGGCATCGCCCGATTCCTGATTACCGCCATAGGCAAACAGCGTCCCCACAATCGCACACATCAAGAGGCTGCCCGCTATAAAGAGCGGTAATAAAAACAGCACAAAATCAATAATCAACGCGAAGATGCCGATAATATAACGCGTGCTTTTATCGATCCAAGGCGGGAGCGGCGTTGGGTAGCCCTTGGTAGAATTCTCCATATGTTCGACCACAAGTCCAGTGGCAAACGGCCAACCGAAAATGGTCATCATGCAGGCTCCCCCAATCAACACCGAACGCCACCAAAAGGGATCATTATGAATATGCTGAAGTGCTGTGCGTAACCACGTTTTTGACATAAACTCGTAGTATCTTGCTTGAAATAATCCTACAGGTATCTTTTGCCAACAGCAAACACGATCCTCAAGACAGAAGCAAGCTCTCGGGAATGGAGTGATTCCGATCTTTTTGACAGTCGGCTTGTAGCGATTCGGCCACAAGCACTAAACAATCGGTCTAATCAATCCTGTATGAAAGCTTGTATCTGGGGAGTAAGGATAGTGGTAAAGATAAAAAAGATCACTGCCAAACTGACGACTGTCTGATGGTTTCCTCAACAAAGCAGCGTACATAGCTGTTGGCAATGATCTCAATACTGTACGGCGTACAAGACCATGCAAAAAGATAGTGTTTCGATGCTGGCAGTCACTAGTACTGCTGGGTCGGTTTCGTTTCTAATGAGGTCTTCAACTTTGCCCGATATTGATCCCAAAGCTCTTCTTCACGCATAGCAGCGGCTTGTTTGCCTGCTTCAAGAGCGTTACTAAGCTGAGCAGCAATACCAGCACGGGTATCGCTCCCCGATTTCGGAGTCAATAACATAACGGCAGCGCTACCGATAGCAGCACCGATAATAAATCCTAGAACAAAGCGGCCCATATTGCATTTCTCCGCTTTTAATCCAAAAACGTCTCCATATATCGATTATACGGGTGTCAGTCTATTTTTGCAACCACTCGCAAGCTACTCTTATGATCTACAAGCCCTAAACCATATATTCAAGTCATAGATTTAGCTTGAATATAGTGGAACAATCGACATATGCAACGGAAGAGATAGTTCGAATGTATTGTGGAGATCAGTTAGAAAAGTTTCAATTAATCAATATTAAGAATGTTGACGAAATGGGGGTCTTTTTTCTATAATAGAGCCTTGAGCCTGAACCAACGATTTTCCAAAGCGATAGAAGATTTTAGTAAAATTTCTCTATTACTACTAATTCGTTGGCTCATTAATTGCAGGATTCTCTCTGTGGCTTTCAAACGGACGATTGTGCGCTTTAGCAAAGAAATGACCATAGAATCAGGTGTTGTAGTTCGAGCGTTAAAATCAAATACAAACGTATCATCGGAATTCATACAATATGGGAATATAGCTCTCAGAGCATATTCCTGCCTAGATTTCAAATCTAGGCCTGTCAAGGCGCATCATTATGAATGCTCAACAACATGTTACGATTCTTGTTATTGACGACGATGTTGCAATCGTTGAAATGTTGCAAATGGCTTTAGAAGAAGAGGGTTTCCTGATTTTGACTGCATCAGATGGGGAAGCCGGACTACAAAAGCTTGCACAACACAAAGCCAATCTCATCCTGTGTGATGTGATGATGCCCGTTCTCGATGGTAGAGAATTTTGTCGCATTATAGCTAGTAGCCCCGAGTACAAAGATATTCCCGTCGTTCTCATGAGCGCAGGGCGCCTTGAAATTGACTGTAATAGCTATCCTCATGCGGCATTTCTTTCAAAACCTTTCAATTTTACACGCTTACTCGAAGTGGTTTACCACTATACCGGTGGGCCAAGCATCCAAGAATTACACAAATCCAACGCTGCCTAAAGCAATTTGTCCATTTAACACAACTTAACAAAACAAGGCACACGGTACTGCCGTCTTTTTCCGTATGCCTTGTTTTGTGTTGACCACGTGTCTCTGCCCCACACAACTACACAGCAACATACCTCTTAATCTCGTAGCATATTGAGCTTCAAATCGCGAATGTGATGTTCGGTATGGCCCGCATTGATATAGAGCCAAGCCCGAACGCTTGCCTCGTGCCCATCGACAAGCCCGCGTCGCTGGCTGGCCTCATCGGATAGATAACGAAATGCATAGTAAGTCGCTTGGCGCAACGCGATCCATTCTTCTAATAGATCATCGAGCGAGCGCTGATCGAAGTTAGCTGCAGCTACAAACGCATCTTGATCGAAGCTGGCTAGCGGGGAGCGATCGTTGCGCATAGCACAAAGCGCACGATAAGCGAAAACACGTTCACAATCAGATAAATGACCGACGATTTGCTTGATGCTCCAGGCATCGGGCGCCGGACGAACGAGCGCCTCATCGTCGCTAAGGCTTTGCAAGAGTTGAGGAAGCAACAACATCTGCTGGCTCAACAGCTCGATTATGTCACTACCCGGAGGTACGCGCTCTACGTAGCTCTGAAACGATGCTGCATACTCATCACTCGACGGTGCGCTAATATTTGACACGCTATTTACTCCTCGTTTCACACGCGATTGAACAGTACGAGTTTATAATAAAACAAGGCCGCAAATAAAACTTAGTATGAAGACGCAGCAGGCTCTCGTTATTCGTTAGGGGCAAACCGCCCGCCCGAGATCAAAACCATGACAAATATACTTGAACACAAGAAGATCGTTTTGGGTGTTTGTGGCAGCATCGCCGCCTACAAAGTCGTAGAGTTGGCCCGCAATCTGACCCTAGCAGGTGCTCAGGTCGATGTGGTTATGACCGAGGCTGCTCAAGAGTTTGTTGGCAAAGCGACCTTCCAAGCCTTAACCGGACGGCCCGTTTTGAACGATATGTGGTCGCTGCCCGAAGACGGCGTAGTCGGGCATGTGTCGTTGGGACTGCACGCCGATCTGATCATCATCGCGCCGGCCAGCGCCAACACCATAGCGCGGCTCGCCCATGGCTTGGCCGACGATCTGCTGAGCAATACCGTGTTGGCCAGCAACGCGCCCGTTCTGCTCGCGCCCGCCATGAACCCGCGCATGTACGCCAATCCCGCCACTCAGGCCAACCTAGCGACCCTGCGCGAACGCAACTTCCATATCATCGAACCGGATGTGGGGCGCATGGCCGAAAACGAGATCGGCCAAGGGCGTCTGCCGCCCGTCGCACGCATCGAAGGGCTGGCGCGTTCGATCTTGGGCAAACGCCATGGGCCGCTGCGCGGCAAGCGTGTAGTCGTGAGCGCCGCCGGAACGCACGAGCCGATCGATCCGGTGCGCTATATCGGCAACCGCTCTTCTGGCCGCATGGGCTATGCTATCGCAGCCGAAGCCCGCGACATGGGCGCCGATGTGACCTTAGTGACAGGTCCCAGCAGCTTGACGCCGCCCGATGCCGTCGAAGTGATTCACGTTGAAACCGCGCTTCAAATGCGCGACGCCATTCAGCAAGCCGTGCGATCATGCGATGCGTTGATTATGTCGGCAGCTGTAGCCGATTTCCGCCCAGCCCAAGCCGCCGAGCAGAAGATCAAAAAGGGCAATGACGAAGGCATCGAGTTGCAGTTAGTGCGCAATCCCGATATTCTGGGTGAGTTGGCGGCTGAACGCAGCTTTGTCAAAGTTGGCTTCGCAGCCGAGACCGAGCACCTGCTCGAAAACGGTAGCGACAAACTCAAGCGCAAGGGCCTCGATCTGTTGGTGGCCAACGATGCTGTCAGCAGCATCGGGCATAGCGACAGCCAAGTGATCTTGCTCTATGCCGACGGACGCAGCCAAACCCTGCCGCGCCAAGCCAAAGAGGCCACCGCCAGCTCGATTTTGAGCGCCGTGGTCGAGATCCTCGCCGCCCGCCAAATAGCATCCTAGTGTTGATCGTTTCTAGTTAGAATTCACATTAAAATCATGCTTCTCACGTTTGATATCGGGAATACTAGCATTAAAATCGGCGTCTACGAAGGCGAAACATTGCGCGGCTATTGGCGCATCGCTACACAGCGCACGCAGCTCGCCGATGAATTCGCCGTGCTGATCACTAATCTTCTCAGATTGCGCGGCATCGAGCTCAAGCAGATCACGGGCTGCGGCGTCTCGTCGGTGGTGCCCCAAGTCACCAACCAGATCCGCCAGATGGTACAAAGCTATCTCAATGTGCAGCCGGTCATCATCGGGCCGGGCACCGAAAATGGTCTGACCTTCAATATCGAAACGCCCGATATGATGGGCGCCGACCGTATCGCCAACAGCTTGGCCGCCCTGCACAAATACGGCGCTCCTGCGATCGCCATCGCCTTTGGAACAGCTACCGCCTTCGATGTGCTCGATAGCAATGGCGTCTACATCGGCGGAGCGATCGCGCCTGGCCTCAGCATCAGCGCCGACGCCCTCTTCCGCTCGGCAGCTCGCCTCTACCAGATCGACCTGATCGCGCCGCCCAATGTGATCGGCAAAAACACCGTCCACTACATGCAGTCTGGTCTGATCATCGGCTACGCAGGTCTGGTGGAAGGCCTAGTCAAGCGTATGCATAACGAGCTGGGCGGGGCTTGTAAGGTGATCGCAACGGGAGGTCTGGCCGATGTGGTGGCCCAGCAGACCGACGCGATCGATGTAGTAGATCGTTACCTCACGCTCGAAGGGGTGCGTATGATCTACGAGCTCAATCGAGGCAATCAATGAGCACACCCAGCGTAGCCGAGCTGCTAAAACAGGCCACTCAACAGCTCAGCGCCAGCAGTCCGAGCGCACGCCTCGACGCCGAACTGCTGCTCTGCCATGTGCTGGGTTTTTCGCGCGCACGCCTGCTGGCCGAAGGCCAGTTTCGACCGAGCGAGGCCCAAGTTCAAGCCTTTCAAAACCTCGTAGAGCGCCGTCTGAACCTCGAGCCGGTGGCCTACCTCACGGGCGAAAAGGCCTTCTACGATCTCGACTTTTACGTCGATAAACGGGTCTTGATCCCACGCCCCGAGACCGAGCTGCTGGTCGAGCGCGCCCTGCTGCAAGCCAAGACTCGCCCCGCGCCTGTGCGCATCGCCGATATCGGCACGGGCAGCGGCGCGATCGCCATCACACTGGCGGTGCATCTGCCCGACGCCGATGTGAGCGCGGTTGATATCTCGCCCGAGGCCCTCAGCGTGGCTCAGCGCAACGCCGAACGACACAATGTCCAAGCGAGGCTCAAGCTGCTGCTGGGCGACCTCACAGCCCCGCTGAGCGGCAGCTACGACCTGATCGTGAGCAATCCGCCCTATACGATCTTGGCCGAGATCGACGAAAACGTGCGTCGCCACGAGCCGCACCTCGCGCTCGACGGAGGCGAACAGGGTATGGAGATCTATCGGCGGCTCTTGGCCGAACTGCCGCCCTTACTCAAGCCAGATGGCGCTATACTACTTGAGATCGGCGCTTGGCAAGCTCAGATGGTTAGCGAACTAGCACACACACACTTTCCACACGCTACGGTCGCGGTCTTCCAAGATCTGGCCGGTCTCGACAGAGTTGTTGAAATCAGTTTAAGGGGATAAGGCATGACTTGTCTTGCAGATCAAACCGTTATTCTCACCGGGGCAGGCAGCGGTATCGGCAAAGGCTTCGCGCGCGCTCTCGCCCGCGAAGGGGCCATCTTGTTTCTGGCCGGACGCAACGTCGCAAACCTCGAAGCGACAGCCGAAGAGGTGCGCGCGCTCGGTGCGATCGCTCATGTGGTGCCGACCGATGTCACCAAAGAGGATCAAGTCGCTGCGCTCTTCCAGAAAGCACTCGACATAACCGGCAAAATCGATATCGTGATCAATAACGCCGGTGTCTTCGACGGCGGCCCGATCGATGAACTCAGCCTAGAAACTTGGAATCACGTTGTTGGCGTCAATCTGACCGGCCCCTTCCTTGGCACGCGTGAGGCGATGCGCATTATGAAACAGCAGCGCCGCGGTCGCATCGTCAACATCGGCAGCATCTCGGCCCAAATGCCGCGCCTCAACTCGGTGCCCTACACCACCACCAAACACGCCTTGGTCGGTCTTACCAAGGCCGCTGCGCTCGAAGGACGCGACTACGGCGTGGTGGTAAGCTGTCTGCACCCGGGCAATGTCTTGACCGAGCGCCGCGCCTCTAGCGATGCACCCGCCGACCAAGAGCCCATGATGACACCCGACAAGTTGGCCGAAACCTTGATCACTATGGTCACGCTGCCGCCGCACGTCAATATGCTCGAAGCGATCGTGCTGCCCGTCGAGCAGAAATACCTCGGTCGCGGTTAATTCAAGCGTTCTTTCGCACAAAAAGGCTCTGCCAAACGCGGCAGAGCCTTTTTGGTATCACTCCTCTGGCGAAAAAGTCGCTCCCCTCAACAGAGATCCTAACCGCGTCCGCCTACGGCTATCAAAGCGCCTTCCTTCCATGCAATCCCTCAAGCATCTCGCTGCTTTCATTGCATTCGCTGCCAAAACAGCGTTTTCGGCGCTTTCAATGCTTTCAGCGATCTACAGCGCAACACCATGGCAAACATAGCAGCATTGAGCGCGCTGCCGAAGGCCGAGCGCTCGCATGGATGGACAGGATGCTGGTAGCCGAAGGCGGACGCGCCAAGGATCGAATGGGAGCTAGAGAGCTCGCCGCCAGAGCGCTATCGCAAGAAAAAGGCGATCAGTCGCGAGCTTGCAGAACTCGGTAGAGCTTGGCCCACTCATCGAGCGTTAAGGTCTCGGCCCGTCGATCGGGCGAAATCCCAACGCTCTCTAAAGCCTGCACAATCGCATCGCGCTCGACAGGCTGGCCCATAGCCGCCAGACCGGTCGGCAGAGCGTTCGACAGCTTTTTGCGAGTCTGCAAAAATCCAGCCTTAATGATGCGGAAGAAGGCGTCGATATTATCCACATCGACACTCGGTTGTGGATACAGTGTGATGCGCAACACCGCCGAAGTCACGGCCGGAGCGGGAATAAAGCTGGTCGGCGGAACGGTAGCCACGATCTCGGGATCGCCGTAGACCTGAACCGAATGAGCCAAAACGCTCAACGAGCCAGCTTTAGCGCAAATGCGTTGGGCCACTTCACGCTGCACCAAAAGCACCATCGAGCGCGGCTTCCAATCGCCTTCCAAAAAGTGGCGCAACACAGGCGAGGTGATCGCATAGGGCAGGTTGGCCACCACTTTGTAGGGCGGCAGTTGACCATCTTGGGCTAAGGAAGCCAAAATCTCGCTCGGCTTGATGCGCAAAATATCGCTTTGAATAATAGTGAGGTTGCTCGCAGAGGCGAATTCATCGCGCAAACGGGCGGCCAGGCGTTTATCGAGCTCGACCACCACCACATGGCGCACACGCTGAATCAGCTCCCAGGTCAATACACCTAAGCCTGGGCCAACCTCGACCACCACATCGTCTGGCGAAAGATTGGCCGCTTCTACAATGTTGGCCAGAGCTTCGGGGTCGCGTAAAAAGTTCTGCCCCATGCCACGGGTCGGATGCACATCTAACCCGCGTAGGGCAGCACGAATTCGTTCGGACAGTAAATATGGGTTTGTCATTCTAAAGGCACTATAATGCGAACCGTCGTGCCTTGACCGGGCGCGGAGTGCAGTTCTGCCGCACCTCCGACCAAGCGCGCACGTTCGTCGATATTCAAAAGGCCAAATGAGCCGCGTTTTTCATACGACTGCATCACTTTGTTTAAATCAAAGCCCTTGCCGTCATCTTGCACGGTTGTTGTTAACACATCGTCTTCACGCTTCAGGCGCACCCAAATATGCTTGGCTTGGGCATGTTTCAGCGCGTTGTTGACCGCTTCTTGAACGATGTTAAACAGGGTTCCTTCGGTCTTGGTGTCGAGCACAACATCTTCGACATTCTTCGCGTCGAGCACGATCTGCGTGCCATTGCTATTGTTTTGGAAGCGCTCTAGATACTGCTCAAGCGTGACGCGCAAACCTTGGGTCTCTAAAACCAAGGGGCGCAGCTCGAACAACATAGTACGTACCTCGTGAGTGGTGCGCTTCGCCAAAGCGCCAAGCTTATCGAGCTCTTCGACCACGCGACCCGGATCGCGCTCTAACAGACGTTTGATAAACTCGACGTTCATCGTGATGGCTGCCAAGGCCTGGGCCGGACCATCGTGTAGGTCGCGCGCCAATTGCTTGCGCACATCCTCCTCTTTCGAGATCAGTTTGGTGCGCTCTTGGCGCAGATCGTCGAGCAGTTGTGCATTGTGCAGGGCAATGATCGCGTAATTAGCCAGAGCGGTCAGCATTTCGAGCTGCTCGCGTCGGAAGTAGGTGCTCTGGTTGCCAGCGATCAGCATCACACCGTAGGTGCGCAGAGCCGCCCGCAACGGGATCACATAGGCAGAGCGACAGCCGCGCAGCGAGGCGATATGCAGTAGCTCGGGTTCTTTGCTGATATCGTCGATCACCACGGCGTTCGCTGTGCGCAAGGCCTCGCCGATCGGCCCCTGCGAAACTTTGACTTCGGTCTCGCGATCGGCATCGGGGCGCGCCGCCGCCACATACAGATGATCGGGTTTGCCCGCCGCCAGCAGAACCATACCGACCTCATAGGGCACAAGCTTATGGCTCTCGTATAAGGCCGAGTCGAGCACTTGCTGATAGTTCGGCGTGGTCGAAAGTGTGTACGCAACCTCGTACAAGGCCTTCATCTGAGACAGATACGACTGGGCATTGCGCATCGACTCATCGCTCTGCAGATGGGCCTGCATCACGGCGTAGCGGTTGGTATCGCTCAGACGCTCGGCCAGATTGCAGGTGAACCACGGAATACAAGCAATCGTAAAGGCTCGCAAGGCCAATGTCGTCAACTCGATCGCTTCAAGCGGGATCTGGTTGGTAAAACGCGAAAACAGATAGGCTGCACAATATAAAAATGCCGCCATCAAGCCTGAGCCGAGGCTGCCCCATGTGCCAAAATGACTGGCGGCACCCATCAAAGGCAAAACATAGAGGGCAAAGAAGATACCATTCTGCTCGTTGTTAAACAGAACAAGGAGTGTAATGAGAACGACATCAACCACAAAGGCATAACGCAAAACGCCATCCAATACTGGAACAAAGAGCGCGATCGTTGTCAAAAGGCTAAAAGCCAAAAAGGCAAAAATCAGCATGTAGACCGGATCGCCGATCGGAATGGGCCAGATCGGAATATCAGTCAACATTGGGCTGATTGCCAGCAACAAGATGACAACAAACCAGCGACCAATAGTTGCTAGTCGGTCTCCACTCAAGCGTTGCCAACGATTAAGCCGGGGTGTTTGTTCGTTCATCACAGGGGTGTAGGTCGTTGTAGCCTCCACAACCTCTACTCCATATCAAACCAGCCTGGTGCACAATCATAAGCTTTCAGAAACGTCCTAAACTGCTAGAACAGAATCGTAGGCTTAGATGCAGAGCTGAAGGACGTGATTTCTACAAGTAATCAATACTATGCCAAAACAGGCATACTGTTCTAAGAACCTTACTAGTATACTATGCGTATTGTACCAGTTTTTCCATACGAATAAAGAAAGTTCCTAACAAACTCGTTATTTTTCCGCAATTTATGAACCTGAAACATACTATAACGAAGGAGATGCCACCCTTAGTAGACATCTCCTTCGTTATGATAGTCAAATTCTAGATAAGGTTTTTATACAAACCGAATTGCAGCTATCGGACACTTACAGGGTCTTTAAGACCTCTAAGGTGTTCGCGACCGCCTGAGCAGAAGTCTGAACTAACGCCTTCTCCTCATCGTTGAGCGGCAGCTCGATCACCTTCTCAACACCACCTGCACCCAACACAATCGGCACGCCGAAGTAGATATCGTTCAGGCCGTATTCGCCTTCCAGATAAGCGGCGCACGGAATGACGCGCTTCTTATCGCGAATAACCGCTTCTACCATTTGCACGGTAGCTGCCGCCGGTGCATAGTAAGCACTGCCCGTCTTGAGCAGATTGACGATCTCGCCGCCACCCTTGCGGGCGCGATCAACGATCTCGTTCAGGCGATCTTGGGGAATAAATTCGGTCACCGGAATACCACCGATTGTGGTAAAACGGGGCAGAGGAACCATCTCATCGCCGTGGCCACCCATCAACATCGCTTGGACATCTTCAACAGAAACGTTGGCCTCCATAGCGATAAAGGTGCGATAGCGAGCGCTGTCGAGCACGCCTGCTTGGCCAAGCACACGCTCTTTGGGGAAGCCGCTTACTTGGCGAGCGAGATAGGTCATAGCATCCAGTGGGTTATTGACCATAATGATGACTGCATTCGGCGACAAAGGCGCTGCCTTCGAGATACAGTCGCGCGTAATATTCGCGTTCACTTTGATCAAATCTTCCCGGCTCATACCTGGCTTACGAGGAGCACCCGAAGTCACCACAATCACATCAGAGTTCGCGGTATCTTCATAACTATTCGTGCCAGTGATACGCAAGTCAAAGCCCTCGATCGGGGCAGCTTCTTGCAAGTCTAGCGCTTTACCTTGAGGAACTCCGCTTACAACGTCGAGCAAAACAACGTCGCCTAGCTCTTTCGAAGCGATCCAATGAGCACATGTCGAACCGACAAAACCAGCACCAATGATGGTTATTTTCTTTCGCATTGAATCCTCTCGTTTCCTTATGGTTGGCTGAGCCACATCATAACAATAAAGTGCGGCACAGGTATGAACCGAACCACTGTTGTGCCATTGTAGCACACACCGCCGCTCTTCCTGGCAGCCAAATAGGCCTATTACTAGGGAAACTCCCCATAGGAAGGGTCTACAAGATATGGTAGACTAACAACTCCAAGCGAAACACTTTTGCACCATATCCCCAATCTTGGATGTTGTTCTTTGGAAAGAGAGGTTGTGTAATGCTACCTCGTATTCACACATGGACCTTTGTCGCAAAAAACGATTTAGGCCTGCCGATCACTGTACGGGCCTATCTGGCCGAACCACCGCTCGTCCCAGATCTTCATGAGTACACAACCTCGACTACACCAGTCTTAGTTACCGATGATGGGGAAGCCGTATTCCGTCTTGCACAGGGGATCTATAAACTTGTCAAAAATGGGGCAGTTATCGCTTCACTTGATCCTGATGCACCCTAGTAAAGCGTTATCCCAAAGCTGAGGAGAGTATTGAGCGAAGAGAATGCCTTTAGAAGCTGGATCTACTCTGTAGCAGATCTGGAATCATTGTGTATAACTCCCAAGTTATCCACAATTTACCCACATCTGGATAACACAAAAACTGCGCACCTCGAGGTCACGCAGTCAAAAAAATGACACCAAGAATACCCAGAGGAACCCACCTACCGTTGCTACCTCTCGGTCCTGGCGGGGTTCAGCAGGTATCTGCCATCCTTGGTGCCACACGTATTGTAGCCTACCTAGCAGAACTTGTCAAAAGTTTCCTCCTCTTTTTTGTGGAATTGTGGAAAGTTATCTGGATAACCCTTGGCCCTCTAGAGCAAAAAAACGGCCCGCATCCTACGAAAGCATGCCTTTTCACAGCCTGTGCATGCCAAGCATGTCATTGGCTATGAACTAGGCTCCCTCTAGTAAAATCCCCGCTTTGCATGTCTTTTCTAATTATTTCGAAATGAGCATGCTTAATCATGCTATTCACATGCATTTTAAACAGAGATCGTGCAAATGCAGTGAAGGGCATGTCAGACATGTTTTGCATGTCGTTTTATGAGAATCAACAAGTAAATGGTGTGAATAAAGATGTGGATAACAGGATAAGTTCTTGTGCATGTTTTGGCTTCGAAACATGCAAACATACATGCTTATGGGCTTTGTGACATGCTTCCATGCTAATAAGCTTGTTGCTTTCTTGATAGCTCGCTTCATGAGAGTTCGTTTTTATCATGTTGAAAAAAGTATAATAGGAACAATGGTATTTGTAGGCATTGTGGAAAAGTGGAAACATGATAAAACATGGCGTATCTAAAACATGAATTACTGTGAGTTGCATGTGGAATGTTTTCCCCACTCTCTACATGCCTTTGTGGGTAATTTCAGTTATTCACCATGTCTTCCACACTTCCCCACAATAATCCACAGAATAATCCACAATTAGTGAAGATAATGCAGAAACTATACACAATTCATTCAAGAACTATACACAATTCATGCTAGGTTTATACTCAGCTTTTCCACATGCTTTCCCATGGGTTTTCCCCATGTTTTCATGCAAACGTGTATGAAATTTGCGAATATTTCGGACTATAAAATAAGTCAACTCTAATCTAAAGTGCTGTTACATACTACGAGTTATCCACAATGGCCCTGAGTTATCCACATAACTGGCCTAGTTATCCACAGTGTGGAAAAAAGAAAGAGCCACCTTGTCAGGCGGCTCTTATGTGTTTTGCTTTATGGGAGGCGAGAATTATGCCTCGTCCTCTTCGTCGCTCTTAGACTTCTTTCGATCAAGCGTATTGATAAAATTGCGGAAGAGCGTGAGATCCTCATCGTTCATATCTGGTTCAGACGATGGCTCATCAGGTTCAGGCGTCATAGGAGGCTGCCTGAAGGCTTGAGCAGCAGATGAGGGCGGTGTCGGTAAGCTGCTTGTAGCATCGAGCGAGCTTTGATCGGCGAGAGTTTGATCGTCATCGTCGAAGTAGACACCAACTTGATCGATCACATGCGAGTCGACAAAAATCGGAATATCGCAGCGAACGGCCAGGGCGATTGCATCACTCGGACGCGCGTCAATATCGATCTGCGAACCTTGCACATCAATGACGATGCGGGCGTAGAAGGTTTGATCTTGAATATCGTTCACGACGATATGGTTGATCGTACCGCCTAGTTCCGTAATGACGGACTTTAGAAGGTCGTGGGTCATTGGCCGCACAGGCTCGTGCCCTTGAATGGCTGTAGCGATGGCCTCAGCTTCAAATGGCCCAATCCAAATAGGGAGATAACGACGACTATCTATTTCGCGCAGTACGATCACGCGGTGCTGCGTAAGTAAACTAACACGAATGCTATCTACATTTACACGTATCATTGATCGGCCTTTCGTAGAGCGAAGCTACGATCATCGCACGCTCTTTCAAGAGAAGAGAGAAATCTCTAATACTATGGCGTGCCAATTGAGACGCGCCTATCAAAATGGAGGGAGCAATCATGCATAGTATACCAGATCGCTACCTGAAATGCACCATAGAATTTGCAGATAATATTATAAAAATAGTATGGGTTTCTGCTTGGTGCTTCTCCTATTTTATGATAGAAACACGTGATCATCTCAATTGAGCAAGTGCGATGATCAGATTAAATTTCGATATATAAAAGAGAATTGTTTAACTCTTGAACTTTTCTGCAGGGTGCGTTAGAATGCAAGCAGAAACCTGCACTGTTTGGAGAACGAAGGATTAATTTATGAAGAACACTCTCCTCCTCCTTTGTGTACTAGCCGGGGCTGTTCTCTGGATTTTCGATCTCCAGCGACGCCTCCAAGCTGCACAGATGCGTGGTGATATGTATAGAGATATATCCGCTCGTCTCGACAAGCGCATCGCAGAGCTAACTGCGAACCACACCAAATAATATAGCATTAGTTGCACCACAAAAAGTCAAATATTAGTCATTTTATAGTCGATTTTGAGGGTCACGGCGTATTGTGTGCCGTTCTGGCCCTTTTTGCATTCTTGAGCCTAGTTCGTATATTGGCTATCACTTGTAAACAATCTAGCAAGATTCCTCAGTAGATCCTCAAAATTCTAGCCTACTTGTTGAGAGTTGTGCTAGTATGTAGATAGAATCAATTGACTATCATGCTTGCTTGTAAACGAATGAGTTTCGGTCAGATCTGCTGCTCTTTTGATATTACACAGTCTGAGCGGTAGGCTAGCTCAGTTGTGTTTTGGATTGTTTATGGTACAGATAGGCATCCACTCGACGGTCGTCGATACCTTCGATTACGAGATCCGTCCTGCGAAGTTCGATGATATCCAAGGTGTGGTTGCATTACATCAAGAGGCTTTTGCCGATAAATTCGGTGGGGCATTTGGAGCTAAGCATATCGATCAGGGTGCCGAAGCGCTGGCAACCGCTTGGCGACGCCAAGGGCCGGCGGCTTTGCGAGGCATGTTTGTAGCGACATACGGCGACCAGATCATCGGAACGATCACCTTGCGAACCTGGGAGATGGGTTCTGATGATAGTGGCGCGGCGGAGTTAGCTTTTTATCAGGTATTGGGCTCGTGGAAGGCGACCCGGTCGATTTTTGCGCTCTCGTTGTTGAATCACCCTATTGATCGCCACGAAAGTTTCTTGACGGATGTAGCCGTGCTTGAACCCTATCGGCGCCGTGGTGTCGCACAGGCCCTATTGACACGTGCCGAGGAAGAGGCGCGCCTACGCAATAAGCGTTTCCTCAGCCTCTATGTGAGCGCTTCGAACACGGGCGCCCACAACTTATACCAGCGCATGGGTTTCGTCGACGATCATATCCGGCGCTCTTGGATGACCCGCCTCATCTTTGGGGAGCGATCGTGGATCTTTATGCGTAAATCATTAGACTAGCTTCTACTGATTGATAACTTCAGCGCTCTGGCGGCTTGCTCTCTACCTTCCATTTGTTCCTCGTCGCGTCCGCCTACGGCTACCAACATCCCACCCTCAAAAGGAGGTGCTATCTGCCTGCGCAGAGGCCACCCCAAAACGCTACAACAAACCCATTTAAAGATCTTCCATTTTGGCCAAGATCACATAAAAAGAGGTCTTGATCTGACTTAGAGATCGAGACCTTTTTTATGTCGACAGCAGTGAGAGCCGCTTTAAAGAGCTGTACTTTAATATGAAATCCCAGCTACAGGAAGCGGTCAGCATTCACTCCATAACCATAATGCCACTCTACTGGGGGGATTGTCATCGCTTGTTTTCATCGCTCCGACGGTGGTGGAAACTCATACGAAATTCGCTTGAATCATTGTATGTTGGGTGGTCTCTCGGCACACAGCTACAACAGCGTGCTTACGGGCGAGCTGTTGGTAGCCGAAGGCGGACGCGCTAATGGCCTTCTTGGGGAAGGGACCAAGCCGCCAAAGTGCTGAAGCGATCAAAGGGATTTGCTATCACAAGGCGAGAGAATGAAACACAGGAAATTGAGAGATCCCGCACGATAGCACGGGATCTCTCATAACAAAGATAGTTACGTTCTACTTTGTCGAAGGCTAAACTTCAAGTGATCAACCAGATTGGGCACTATTTGATCACACGTGGCAGATAGAAATTATGCGACTGGTCAGGTTCCGGGCTTGGGCTAACAGTTGGACTGACAGTCGGGCTGACGGTCGGACTGTCAGTTGGGCTGGGCGTCGGCTCGGGCTCGAGCGTGATGCTGCTTTGCTTGCTCATAGCCACAGCGGTATTGCCAGAACCATCGGTCGCATAAACCATAATTTCGGGGATATTATCGGGCGAGTTCAGCTCTATCACTGCTTGGTAGCTGTTATTGGCTTGTTTGCTCATAGCGACATTGCGCAGCACACCATTTAGGCTGTAGGAGAGGCTCATGCTGGTAATACCCGAGGAACCTGTATTATCATCGTTCGCTTGGGCGCTGACGCGCAGATAGGGCACACCGTTTTCGCTGAAGCTGGTGTAGCTGATCGCGCCGATCTGAGGGGCGATCAGATCGCTTTGGGTGTTTTCATCAGCATAGGTCACCTCAAAGACCAAGGTGTTGTAACGGCGCAGGCTAGCCTGCCCACCTGAAGCATCGGCTTTGAACTGCGCTGGATTGACCTGCAGCAGATCGCGCCATACGGCGGGATCGCTGAGCGTATCGTGCAGGCGAGTGCGCGAGAAGATCGTATCGGGCAACCAAGCGCCTTGGCTATCGAAGCTAAGCGGCGGCGCGGAACTTCCGATCGAAGCGGTATCGGTGACGATCTGCGAGATCAGCGGTTGAGCGCTAGTGGTGTTGTCTAGTGCGCTCAAGAGCCGAATGCCCTTAACGATCGGCTTCTTGACAGCGGTCGTATCACCTAACGAAAGATCATAGGTTAATAAAGGCAAGACCGGACGGCCTGCGTTGATCTGGTCGATACCTGTGAGACTGGTTTGACCGCTTTTGAAGCTATCGCTCACTTGGCTGCTGACGCGCGTAACTACAGACCCGCCGATAGTGGTGTCGACGAAGGTATTGCTAAAGGTAATGATACGCGTGAAAGGCTGATCGGTATTGGTGCCAGCGGGCAGCTCGCTTAGGTCGATCAGATCTGCGCCCAGAGAGGCTGCGAGTGGTGTTACAGGCACTTTAACCTTGATGCCGGGAATGCCATAGAGCGTCCAGCTGAGCATAGCCTTTTCGGAATAGATGCTGAAGCCACCCGGCCCACTGGTATAGACGAAGTTGCGCTTAGCGCGTAGGAAGGCGTCGCCGACGTTGATGCCATCGTAGCCCGGATCGCCCGCACAGCCGTTTTCGCTACAACGGGTCAGCTCTTGGCTAAAGAGCAGCGACAAGCGCTCGCTATAGGCCACCAGATCGCTATCGCCGTAACCATAGCCGGTATTGCCGATCCACAGACCTTCGTTTTGCAAAATACCTTCTGCGAAGTCGGCTGCGAACTCTGGGCCGTTGCCGCTGGCGATCTCGTCGGGCAGCACATTGAGACCGCTTTGGCAGCCGACCGAATAGTTCAGGCTGGCGAGCAGGTAGCCTGTGCCTACTACGTTGGGGTAGCGCTCTTTGAGGAGGTTGGCTAGCAGTGCGCTATCTTGCTCATCGGCTGGAATGGCTTGCCAATGGGTGAAGTGGCTGTTGATCGAGTTGAGCTTGGCGCTTTGAACGCTGCTTGAATAGCCGCCAGCCGCTTCGCTCGGCAGACTCTTCAGCCAAGCATTGGCGAGCTCGCTGCTCGTCCAAGTGTCGTTCACCAGTTGTGTGATCAGCGGCTTGCTTTGGCCTACATCGCTGCTTAGACCAGCGTCGGTCAGCGCACTGCTGATAGAGGCGGCTTGGTCGCTCAAGAAGTCATAACCGGTGATGACCGCGCCTTCGCTGCTGGCCGCTACATCGATCTCGCGATCGGCGGCTTGGGCATAGGCTTGGATATACTTTTCGATCTGTTCGGGCGTTTCAACTAAGCGACCGATCGGCAGATCGGGAATGTAGAGCTCGCGCCCACGCCAGCGGGTCGGTTCGCGGTCGGCGTAGAAGTTGTCGGTGCGAATGGTGCGATAAAAGAGCGAGCCGTAGAGCGCGCTATTGGGATCGATCGGTGCATGGTTGAGATAGTCGGCCTCGTTGGCGAACAAGGTTTCGTCGGGCACGCGATAGAAGGGGATGACGTTATCGCCACCGACCAAAATGATCTCTTTGATATCGCAGTTTGTGCCGAGCGCACTAAAGATGGCCGAGCGGATCGCTGTGGCGACATAGTTAGCGTAGAGCGGATTGGTTTTGTGCGCGTCCCAAGCGGGGTAAAGCTCGTCTTGGAACACATTCTGGAAGTCGTTGCGAAGATGGTTCGCCAGATCGAGCACACGCGCGTTGAGCGTTGTCGCGTTCGTGCTCAAGCTGGTCATCAGCTCGTTGGTGCTGGTTGAGCCATACAAGCTGGCCAAGCGCGAGCTATCGGTCACAAAGATGCGCTCGACATTGTTACAGCTATTGTCCCAAGAAGGATGGATAACCGGCAGAACCTGAGGCTCGCTCACGCTAGAGAGGCTGCCAGGCTGAACTTTGACATCGAGGCGATATTTGGCGTTGGCATCGAAGGCACCTTCGGCCGAATAAACCAAAATAAAGTATTTGCCTGTATGCCAAGCAAAACTCTCGATATGTTCGGGGTCGGTGCCGAGATTGGTGCTGATCGAGTTAAGTCGCCCAATCGAGTTAAGTCGACCGATCGAGTTAAGTCGCCCAATCGAGTTAAGTCGCCCGATCGAGTTAAGTCGCCCGATCGAGTTTAAGCGACCAAGATCGGTAATACCATCAATATTTTCTTTGCTATCACTAGCACTGTTTTCTAAATCCCAAAAAAGTGCGATGTCATAATCTTGTGCTAATTGTGACAGGTCGATCGTGATAGTCGATGCTGGCTGATCAACTGTAAAGACATACCAGTCGGCAGCATTGCTACTTTCAATAGTTCCGGTGCGACATGTTCCAGCTGTTAGATCTGTAAGAAGATTTGCTGCCGCAAATACATCATTGTCTTCGATCTCTGATGTGAGACACTCTTGATTGGTTTGAGCTGCTGAAACAAGAGTATGCTTCAACGGGCTAAAACTAATAATGATAAAAGACAGGAAAATATAACTTACGACGATGAGGTGCTGAGACTTGATCTTCATGCAATGACCCTTCAACTGTAAATACCAGAATCGCTTATCTCCTTCCTTCCAATTCTAGTACCATGAAACCTTAAAATTTCATCAAGTTGGTGCAGATCGTACTTGGCTCCCAACCCTTCGAAGACGCTGCAGCTCTCCTGAATGAGCTCTTTGCCTGCCTCGACCTCGTCTCTGCGAAAGTGCAGATCTGCGATCCACATCAGGGTGCGAGCATGCTCTAGTTCGGACTTAATGTCTTGTAATAGATTGAGGCTGGTTTGAAGCGCGGAGGCGGCTTTGTCGAGATCGCCTGTTTGGAGCAGAATGCGCCCGAATAAGCGTTGGGAACAGGCGTTCTCGAGAACTGCATCTTGTTGCTCGGCGATCTGGATCGATTGGATACAGATGCTTAGGGCTTCGGAATAATGACCGCTTGCCAAAGCCAGCTCGGCTTTATAACGTAGCAACTCGGAAGCAAAGCTATCGTTGCCGACCTCGTTAAAGAGCTTATCGCTTTGATCAAGGTATTTCTCGGCTGCATCGAGATCGCCTTGTTGAATCGATGATGCACCGATATTCATCAACACAAGTGCGCTTTGGAAGGGTGAATTCTGCCAGCCCATCAGCGCTTTTGTATACTCCTCAATCGCCTCGATGCTATTGCCTTGGTTGCGCAAGACCTCGCCAAGATTGTTATGGGCGAGAGCTTGTTCAAAGCTATTGCCGATCTCGCTTGTGATCTGAACGGCCGCTTCGTACTGTTCGCGCGCCTCTTGCCAACGTCCTAGATCATAGTAGATATTGCCAAGGTTGATGTGAGCGCCAGCTTGTTCTTCTAGATTGTGAACGCTGGTATAGAACTGTAAGCATTCGTAGGTCGGTTGAATGGCCGAGTCGAGGTCGCCTAGGCTGCAGTAGGTGCCGCCCAGCAGTTTGTAGGCTTTGGCCTGATCTTCGCGGTTGTCGAGCGCTTCGGCCAGCAGAAGGCCGCGGGCCGCCCATTGCAGACATTCGCGCAGCTTGCCCTGGCGCTGCAGCAAGCCTGCCCGCAGCAGATAGCAGCGGGTTCGTTCGTGGCTGCCGAGCTGTGGCGTATGCGAGATGGCTCTGTCGAGCCAGTTCGATGCCTCATCGAAGTCGGAGAGCCGTTCGTAGACGGTCGCGACTTGGCGGTGGAGGCGGGCGACATCTTCGTCGTATTGATCGGCGTGCGGCATCAGGAGCTCGAGCGTGTGTTGGAAGCTAGCCAGAGCCTTGTCGAAGTTGCCCAGCAACATGTGCAAGCTGCCGATGTGCTCGTGGATCTTGATGACCCGTTCGGGTTGCTGAACGTGCTTAGAGATCTCAAGGGCGCGGTTGAAGAGCGAGAGTGCCTCTTGATTGGCATAGCGCTGTTGGGCTGAATGGCCTGCCCGCCAGTGATACTCGAAGGCTTTGTCCCACTGCTCGGCCAGGAGGTAGTGTTGGGCGATCAGCGGCAACTGCTCGACGGCTGCGGGGCCATAGATGGAAATGATCAGCTCGGCGACCCGTTGGTGCAGAATGCGGCGTCGCGAATAGAGGATGCTCTCGTAGGCGACATCGCGCACTAAGGAGTGGCGGAAAAGGTAAGCTTTATCTGGCCCGGCCTCTTCAGACAGCAGAATCTCCGAGGAAGCGAGGTATTGTAAGCCGGCATCGAGCAGCTCTTTTTGGTTGAAGATGCCCCGCAAAATCTGGTACATAAACTTGCGCCCGATGACGGAGGCGATCTGAATCAGCTCGCGGAAGTGGTCGTCGAGGCGGTCGAGCTGAGCCATCAGAATGCCTTCGACGCTATCGGGCACTTCGAGGCTGTCGATCGGGCGAGCGAGCTGCCAGAAGTTCGAGCCGTCTAGCTGGTTGTGGTTGACCAAGGCGCCGGTTGCAACCAGATCGTGCAACATCTCTTCGATGAAGAAGGGGTTACCTTGCGTGCGCTCGAGCAGTGGCACGATTTCGTCGGGCAAGGGAGCCTGTAACATCGCTTGGGCCAAAGTTTTGCTGGCCGAAAGCGACAACTCTTTGAGATGCAGGCGCCTTGTGTTGGGCAGGTCGTTCCACGGCTCTTTCAGATCTTGATCGTGGCGATAGCTGAGCAGCATCAAGATACGCGAATCGTGGGCTTGATGGGCGAGCCGTTCGAGCAGCTCCAGCGATGAAGGGTCGGCCCAGTGGAGATCGTCGATCATCACTAGGAGGCCGCGCTCTTTGTACATTGTGAGCAGCAGGCTTTCGACCAGCTCTTGGGCGCGATCGTGGCGCTGTTGGGGCGTCAACTGACTGGTAAGCGCGGTCTCTGGCAAGGCCACGCCGAGCATATCGCCGAGCAATGGGCTGAAGCGTAGCAAGTGTGGCACATAGTGCTGAACCTGCTTGTGGATGCGTTTGCTGATCGCGACGCTATTTTGGTGGATGAGGCTGTCGATCTTTAAGATGTAGCGTAACAGACCTCGCACAGCTCCGTAGGGCAGGCTCTGCTCGTAGAGCTGACTCTCGCCCACATAGATGTCGAAAGTCTGTAAAGAGGAATCGCGAACCAGCTCTTGTACGAGCGCCTCTAGAAAGCGGCTCTTTCCGATGCCCGGGCCACCGACGATCGCCACGACCCGCCCGCTCTCTTCCAAAGCAGCGCGGCTCTGTTTGAGGCAGAGCGCAAGCTCTTCGTCGCGGGCGATCAGGGGAGGGGTGTGAAAGTAGGTGCCGAAGGTCGGGCGCTCGCGGCTTTCATAGCGCACATTGGTGGCGATGTAGGGCGTGACTGGCTGGGAAAAACCCTTGAGCGAGATCGGTTCAAGGGCCCTTACATCGATGTCGCGCTGCACCAAGGAAGCGGTATTTGGCGCGAGGACAACTGTGTTGACCTCGGCCGCGCCCATAAGGCGAGCTGCCAAGTTGACATTCGCACCCATAACGGTGTATTCGTGGCGTTCTTTAGCCCCGACCAGCCCTGCAAAAACCGTTCCGGTGCTGATGCCGATGCGCTGTTGGAAAGCGAAATATTCTTCGAAGTCGGAGCTCTTATTTAGCGTGGCTTGGTAGTCGCTTAAGATCTCAGCGATCTCGCGGTTGCTTTGGTCAATGATATGGGTCAGCTCAAGGGCACAGCGTACAGCGCGTAGGGCGTCGTCTCCATGGGCGACCGGAGCACCGAAAAGAGCCATAATTTTGTTGCCCGATGTAGCCGTGTCGACTTTGTTGATGACACCACCGTAGGAATGAATCACGGCTTGGATACGCTTGTAAAAGACGTTGAGCAAGCGCGCTGCCAGCTCGGGGTCTTCGTTCAGGATGTCGATAATGGTGCCAACCGAAGAGTAATGCACGAACAAGACGCTGACAATGCGGAATTCGCCCAGCTCAAGTTCGCTATTCTGTTCGATATAGCGCTTGGGAATCTGTGGCATGAGATAGGGCTTTAGAGCCGCGATCTGTTGTTCGAGTTGGCTGATCGTGTTGGCATCGATCGTTGCGGGCAAGGGCGGCACGGGGTCGCTCAGCTCGATATTGGGATAGCTGATCTGAAGTTGCTGTAAGACATAAAAGTGCTCGCCGCGCTGAACGACTTGTAATGAGGGTGCGGTGCCGATCAGTTCGTAGGTTCGATTCGAGATTAGTACCTCACCCGGCTCTGCCTCTTCTTGGGCCGAAGCTACTAAGTTGACTGTCGTGCCCGAGATCACTAACTCGACATGTTCGCGATCGCCCACTTGGGAAGCCAAAATACGACCGCTATGCACGCCGATGCGCAACAGCAGGCTGAATGTGCCAACCGGTGTTTGAACGTTGGCAAACGATTGCATGCGCTGTTGCATAGCCAAAGCCGCCGAAGCAGCCAGCTCGGCGTGGGCTTCGCCCAATTGCTTGGCGTCGAAGAAGACCATCAGGGCGTCGCCGCCGAATTTGAGCGGTTGTCCTCCGAAGCGTTTCACTTCGTTGAGCAGCGATGTAAAGAGATTGATGATAATGAGACTGATCTCTTCAGCACCTTGTTTGCCTAATGTGCTTAAGCGTTCACTTAGCTTGGTAAAACCGGAAAGATCAGCGAATAACAAGCTCCCATACCAGTATGAAGCCGTGATACGAGCTGCATGGGGGTTAGCAAGCTGTTCGTGAACAACAGGTGCAGGAATAAATGCAGTAAGTGAAGATAATGTTTTATGAAGTGCTTGTGCCGTGCTGGAAAGAGATTCAGGCATAGAATCCTCGATATAAAGCGCGTTCGATAATCCTCCTAAGCAGAGACCTATTGAACACTGTAAGAACTATATCGCCCTCTGGCTTCAACTCTCTTAAGTCATTGTGAAGGGCACTGCAAGACTTTTGCCACGATCGAAAAAAGAACCGTCTGCTCTAGAAGCTGCAGATTAGAACTTTGTGCAAGCCATGTAATGAACCGTTTGAAAGCGGTATCAGGAACGCTGCTTGTCGTTTTAGGCTTTAGCAAAAATGAGTCATGCATTTACTACGCTGAAGCATATTCGTTTGCATATCAGTAATTTGAGGAATTTATCAGCGAAATAAGTTATCTAAAAGTGTTACATCAGTAAAATAAGGCTTTGTTTGTATAGAAAACATGGAATAAATCGTATATGCTACATTCATCGAAAACTCTTCCGGTTTGATTAAAAACTAGGAAGATGGATTGTAACAGCTATCTTGTTCAAGGAGGAGCATATGCGACGTTTACTAACAGCATTAGCGCTCAGTTTGTTGTTTAGCCTCTTTCCTAGTGGATTCGCCAACGCCCAAACGGCTGAGCGTTGTTTTCCCGAGACCGGTTACTGTATCAGCGGCGCGATCCGCCAGTATTGGGAGCGAAACGGCGGCTTAGCGGTTTTCGGTTACCCCATCAGCCCGGCCCGCATCGAAACGGTTGAGACTTGGAGCGGCCTTGTTCAGTGGTTCGAGCGCGATCGCCTCGAGGATCACAGCAACGAAAACAAGGGAGTGCTCGCTGGCCGGCTGGGCGCCGAATGGCTCGAACTGAACGGCACCCCTTGGAGCTATGGAAGCGATCAGCCTCAAGCTGGTTGTGAATACTTCCAAGCGACCGGTTACAAAGTCTGCGGCGAGTTTTTAACCTACTGGCGCAACAACGGCGGTCTAGAGCGCTTCGGTTATCCCATCACGAGTCAGTTCCCCGAGACCATCGAAGGCCGTTCCTATGCGGTTCAGTACTTCGAGCGCCGCCGTATGGAGCTGCATCCTGAGAATGCCAAGCCTTACGACGTCTTGTTGGGCTTGTTGGGCAAGATGGTCTATGAACGCAATGTCGGCTGTTCGATTCCGGTTATGAGCGAGATAGGCTGGTTTTACACGAGCCGCATCAATGGCCCTGTGGAGCTGGGTTGTGCCATTCCCGGCCAGGATTACGCTAACACTGCGGCTGCGACGGCCCGTTTCGAACACGGCGAAATGCTCTGGCTGAATCAGCGCGGCGGCAATTCGGTGATCTTCGTGATCTTCTACAACCAAAACGGTAGCTTGAGCTTCCGCAAGTTTGTCGACGAATGGCGCGAAGGCGATATCATCGATACCGGCCTGGAGGCTCCGAACGGAATGTACGAACCGAAACGTGGTTTCGGCAAGGTCTGGCGCGAAAACGACGATGTGCGCCAAGCTTTAGGTTGGGCGCTAGAACCTGAGCAGGCCGCACAGTTCAACTATCAGATCTTCCAGAAGGGTGAGATGGCTTGTTCTGCCACCGATTACTCGCGCGGCTGCTGGGTCTTCACCTATCCTTCCACTGCCCGTTTAGTCGGCTACAACTAGTTTAATGCTTGTGAATTGGGACAAGAATCGCTTCTTGTCCCAATTCGTAGTTTCATGTATTAAAACGATAGTATGCCTTGTTTTGTCGTTTTACACACGAGGGCATCAATAGTTCTATAAATTTCTATTGAGTGGCCTCCGATGTAGTTTCCGATAGATAATAGCATATCTATGCCTATGCTTTTTATTATACAGCTGAAATAGTAGGGCTATCTGTTTAAATATGTAGGAAAAGAGTGGATTTTTGATTATTGATTAGGGCGATATTAAATAAATCAAGAGTATTTTGTGAAAAATAAATTATTTCAATATTTGTATGGTTTGAAAATGTATGCTTTAGATAAGCTAAATTATGTAAATTGACAACGATAACTGTAAAACCTTGTTAGTAGAAGAGTAATCGATACCTACAAGATTTGTTGCTTGGATCGATCGGAATAGCTGGGTCTGTGTTGCCATTGGCTTATGTGCGATCAAGAGGGAAGCGCTGTGTTCTTGCGTTTGGCTTATGTTTTGAGGTGACGATGTGTGTTTTGGAGGCGCTTTCCGCTCACGGGCGGTTAACACGCCGGATTGGAGGGCGGGCTGTTGGTAGCCGTAGGCGGACGCGCTAGGGACCGCATGGAAGGGCAAGACCTCGCCGCCAGAGCGCTGAACGAAATATTGTGATGTGGTATGACAGGGACAAGAACCGTCTTCTTGTCCCTTTTTGGTTCGGCGGGCTGAAGGCTAGAGCGCTAGGATGCGTTCTGCCGTGCCGGGTTGGCTGAGATCGGCTAAGAGCAGGTCGGGCTGGCAGGCTTGCAGTTGCTCGAGCGAGTAGATGCCGGTTGCGACGGCGACCGTGTGCGCGCCGCCCGCTTTGCCGCAAGCGACATCGTTGGGTGTATCACCGATGATCACCACATCGCTGCCCTGGAAGCTGCGCCCATAGCGGCGGGCGGCGCGCTCGAGCGCGATCGGCAGCAGGGCGGCTCGCTCGTGGTGATCGCTTCCAAAGGCGCTGGTCTCGAAGTCGATGAAGCTATCGAGGCCGGCGACTTCGAGCTTGTAGCGAGCGACGCTGGCGATATTGCCGGTCAGAACGCCCTGATAGGCCTTGCCTTGGAAGGCTTGCAGCAGTTCGCGCGCGCCCGCGTAGACGCGCGTTTTGGCGAGCAGTTCGTTGTGCTGTTGGCGGAGCAGTTTGATGTAGAGCTCTGTGAAGTCGGCGATGGCGCGATCGATCTGCTCGCTTGAGAAGTGCGGAAAAGTCTCGCGAATGATCTGGCGATCGGTTTTGCCAGCATAAATAGAGCGTTCCTTGCTAGGAGAGCTGCCAAAGAGCTGGCGCATACTTTCGCGCATCATTTCAGCGGCGATGCCGTTGGTTGTCAGAAGGGTACTGTCGATATCCCAGAGAATAAGTTTTTGCATGGAACTCGTAAATTGCAGATAGAGGTGCCTAAAGGTCTAGCATGACCTCATTATACTTGAGCTGGGGCGTGCTGTTGGAAAAGTGTGACTGGGATGTAAGGGAGGAATGCTTGGTTTACGAGTCGTTTTTTGGCGTTGCTAAGAGCTGGCTGATACGGTTCATGTGTGCTTGGAATTCCGAAAATTGGATCGGCTTGGTAAGATACGAGAGAAAGCCTGCCCGTTTCAAGACCGATTGCGGGATAAAGGTGTCGCCGCTGATGGCAATAGCGAGCGGGTTTGAGTTGCCGGGCAGTTTGCGAAGCGCTTCGAGTACCTCTGGTCCTTCTGCATCGGGGAGGTACATATCGATCAGGTAGGAATCGAACGATTGTTGCGAGCTGAGCTGGAGTGCACTTTTGAGCGATAGCGCTGGTGTAGATTCGTGGCCCATCATTGCAAGGAAGTGCGAGAGCACTTGCTGCATCAATTCGTTATCGTCGATAACTAGAACTTTCATATGGCCTCGTGAAAATGTGAGTGTACCAATAAGGCTGTCTCATAGTGAGGCCATTGTAGCACGAGACGCAATGAGAGGCTACAGAAGCGTTGTGTCCAAGCATGCAAAAAGGCGTGAGAACAAACGCTCTCACACCTTCTTTACTGCACTACTCTGAGTAACAACTTACTTGGTTTCGCGGAACAGGGTGTGGCGTCGCAGAATCGGATCGTAGCGGCGCAGTTCCAAACGGTTCGGATCGTTACGGCGGTTCTTCTCGGTGGTATAGGTGTATGTGCTTTCGGTGCTCCGCAGCTTGATAACGATGCGGTTACCCTTCTTGCTAGCCATGGTTATCTCCTCAATGTGAGCGAGTATCGTCTATTAGACACACTGCCACTTATTATACTCTGGTCGTGAACAGATGGCAAATTGCCAGTACTGTAGGGCAATAAAACGCTAGAGGAGCAAAAAAATGGGTGCTCTTTTTCGGGTCGTAGCTGGCTTGCGTGCTGGATTGTTAGTAATGATAAGCCTGTTGACGATAAGTATTTCAACAAGCGTCGTCTATCGCGCTGATCTAACGAGCGCCTATGCTGCCGAACACAGCGGTGCGCAGGCTGGCGGAGTCGATCGCGAGACCGCGCTCAGGGCCGATCTGCTAGGCATCGATTCGCGACCCGCTCAAGCCCAATGGCGCAACTGGGCCGTGCTGGGCGGCGCGGTCACATCGTCTCCCTCGGCGACCGCTTGGAACGACAATGCGCGCGTCGATCTGTTTGTGCGCGGCAGCAACAACGAACTGCTTCACCGTTGGCTCGAAGGCAACCAGTGGAGCGGCTGGGAGAACTTGGGCGGCGACCTGCGCTCGGCACCCAGCTGCGTCTCGTGGAGCAGCAGTCGCATCGACTGTTTCGCCGCTTCGAATACGAGCAGCGGTCTATGGCACATCTGGTGGGATGGGCTTAGGTGGAGCGCTTGGGAAGACCTCGGCGGCGAGATCACATCGGCACCAGCTGCGATCGCCCTAGATGTTAATCGCTTGAACGTCTTCGCGCGCGGCAGAGATGGCGCATTGTGGCAGCTTTGGTGGGACGGCACGCACTGGCAGGGCTGGAGCTCATTGAGCGGCGCGATCAACTCGGCCCCGGGCTGCGCCTCTTGGGGGCCGACACGTATCGACTGTTTCGCGGTTGGCACCAACGGGCGCCTCTTCCAGATCACGTGGAACGGCAGTCGCTGGCAGCCTTGGCTCGATATCGGCGGCACGCCCAATTCTGCGCCCAGCGCTACGGCTTGGCGTCCCAATCGCATCGATCTGTTTGTGCGCGATCAGCGCGGCCATCTGAGCCATAGCTGGTGGACGGGCGGCTCGTGGGGCAGTTGGGAAAACCTCGGTGGCAACCTGACCTCCGCGCCGGGCTGCGTGGCAAGCCCAGCCGGTGTGCGCATCGACTGTTTCGCCCAAGGTTTCGATAACCTGCTCGACATCGATCAAGGGCTGATTCATCGTTCATGGAATTGATCGCCCTACGCACTAGACCAATAAACTGCATCCACCTTCTTGTATAGCCTAGGCGGAAAGGCCTCTATTCATACAAAAGAGCATTACCGCGTCCGCCTACGGCTATCAAACTGTTTGCCCTTCCAGGCAGGGGCTATTTGGCTGTGTGCTTCATCATCACTTTTCCTGCTTCTCGCTCAGCAACAGCGTCTCAATCTCCTGCTCATAATACCAAATCCGTTTAAAGACGTGCATGCTCTTCGCTCAGAAAAAACGAAAAGCTGGGAAAGATCTAGTCACGTTCCGCTCTGCCGCGCGACATTTCACACACCAAAAAGAGTCACCTTCTGCTCTACCGAAGGCCAAAGAGAGCCTAATCAACCGGATTTGGTATAACAACAATCAGCATCGCGAAATCTTGCACACTAACAAGAGCGAGCGTTCGTTCTATTTGAAAAGCGCTCATGAAGTGTGTAATACTGTTGAAACTTGGGCGTAGTGTATCAGGAGACATGCGGCCTGTTGAAGGGAGAGAGCTAGCTAAAAGCGTGTTTTCCAGAAGAGCAGCCCATGCCTGATGAAGCAAAGACGCCAATTGGCGGCGGTCGCTTTCAGATCATCTATCTCGATCTGGCAATAACTCAATCACGATAGGGGTCGTGGTCCATTCGGTCTAGAAGAGAAAGGAGACATGCCTCGTAGTGCTTTCGCTCTGAGGCTAAAACGTATGAATGGAACGGCTGCCGTTTTAAGCAATGAATCCGCGTTGGTCGCTCAAGCTGTTGTAGAACCTGCCGCTTTTGCAGCCCTCTACGACCACTACTTTCCGCGCATTTATAACTATGTGCGCTATCGCATTCAAGATGCGAATCTTGCCGACGACCTTACCGCGCTGATTTTTGAACGTGCCTTACAGCACATCTCCCACTACAACGAGGACAAGGGCACCTTCTCGGTTTGGATCTTTGCGATCGCACGCAACGCTATCAGCGATCATCTGCGCGCTCAGCGCCGCCAGCGTTGGTTCTCGCTCGATGCGATCTGGGAATGGGCCAGCAACTCGCCTCAGCCCGACGAACTGGTGATTAAAGACGAGACGCGCGATGAGTTGTTAGAGGCGCTTGAGGGTTTGAGCGAACGGGAACGCGATATTATCGCTTTGAAGTATGGCGCGCAATTGACTAATCGACGTATTGCGAGCTTGACCGGTTTGAGCGAAAGCAATGTCGCAGTGATTCTCTATCGAGCGATGCGACGCTTACGCGATAGCTTGGACAAAAAAGGAATGGTGCGATGACCGAACGTGAGATTGCCGAACGCTTTTCAAACGATTGCGACGAGCTTTTAGCGCAGCGTGAGCCGAGCGATCACGAAGGTCTGCCAACCGATTATGCTGCGACCTTAGACATCGCCCGGGCCTTGACCAAGCGCGATTTCAGTGCCCAAAGCCAGCAGCGCTTGCGTTTACGTCAGCAGTTATTGACGGGCGCCCTTGGGCAGGCTGCTGTTGTGTCGCGTAAGCGGGGTTTTTGGAACCATCCTTTAGTCTCGATGCCGCTCGCCGTCGCGACCTTGATGCTGTTTTGTATCTTGACGATCCCCTCGTTGCAGCCTTGGCGCGCTTTGACCCATAGCTACACCGCGCCTGTGGTCCAAACGCCGATCTCGGCGGCCCAAACCGCTTTGTCCAGCTTATCGAGCCAGAGCCAAGCTGCGCCTCAGGTGGTGCCAACACTGGCGGTCTCGGCTACGCCGATGATGCCAACTGCGACTCAGGCTGCCCAAATGCCATTTATGCCCGCTCAATTGCTCGTTTTGCCAGATGCGCCCTAAGCTGTGTGTTTTGAACCACGTAGGATGCCAAATCCGGTTGATTAGGTTCTCTTTGGCCTTCGGCAGAGCGGAACGTGACTCTTTCCTTTTCCCGGCTTTTCGTTTTTTCTGAGCGAAGAGCATGCACGTCTTTAAACGGATTTGGTATAAAAAGAGATCTCGCACTGCAATGCGAGATCTCTTTTTGTTCCGAGATCAGCCCGATTATGCTACGCGAGCGGAAGAGAAGTGCGTGACCCTCATTCAGGAGCATATCCATGTGCTGTCTATCTGATTTCTATTTATAAGGTGTTTAAAAGCCTAGAATTTAAATAAACAGATCAGGCATCTTCTGGTTCTAGGGCATCTTTAAGCAGTGCTGCAGTCGCTCGCATTCGCTCTAGAAGATCATATTGAGTGGGGCGTTTAAGATTTTGAATGCTGTTGAGAGTGGCGATCGCTAAGCGGATCTCTACTTCAAGCCGTTTACGTTCACGTTGTTCATGGACCCAGAGCCGAAAGTAATCGCGTGCACTCTGCCGATCACTTACATTTTCATTCCGACCAAATTCTCGTTCCGTCACAGAGTCCTCCTTATACTGTGAATGGTTTCAGTTTGTCGGCTACATAGAGAGGTACAGGGGCGAGTGCTGAGATGTAGACGTGCAAACAAACCGCTTGAAAATTGCGAAAGGTACGCCTTACCATTAAAAATGGCCGTTTGTAGTATTCCCTTAGGCTGGCCGAGCCCATTGCACGACACAATGCTAGTCAAAGAGCGAGGGGTATTACAGGTTTCGGCTGCTGGTGCGGTGTAGGAGATGACGGAAGTGCAGGGATGATCTCCAGCGAGCTGGATATGATCACCTGTAATAATTTCTTATGAAAAAGAACGATAAGCCAAAAAAATCTAGCAAGATCTATGCACACAAATTTCTAGAGCTTGGTGGTATGATAGGAAGAATGGCATTTCTCTATGATTGGATGTTTTGAGGTGTTGTTTAGCCTTATCAAGCTAAGATCTGGTGATGATAGCTATTCTGTTGAACAACTTCGATCTAACTCCTCAAAACAATAAGGCGATGGAACAGTGCAATCTCCTGATCCTAAAACGGTACGCCGCAATATCCTCTATGGTGTACTAAATGGCATGTTGTTTACTTTTGGCGAGGCACTCAATAACGGTTCGTTGGTGCTAAGCCTCTTGATACGACAATTAGGCGGTTCGTTGGGAATGGTCGGTTTGATTCCAGCACTGCAAAGTGGTGGATGGTTGTTACCTCAGATGCTTGTGGGCGGACGCCTTCAAGCTCTCCCCTATAAACTTCCTCTTTATCATCGTTCGGCTATCGTTCGCATTACGGCTTATGCCCTAATGACGCTCTGTATCTTTGGCGCGACTTGGCTGCCGAGCCACCTCGTGGTTGGAGCGATTCTGCTTTGTTATACGGTTTATAACGTCGGCGGCGGAACGAGCGCACTGGCCTTTCAAGATGTGGTCGCTAAAGTTGTGCCGTTGCAGCAGCGCGGTCGTTTTTTTGGCCGACGCCAGTTGTTTGGCGGCTTGCTGGCTTTTGCGATCGCTGGCCCCTTGGCGAGCTGGATGATGAGCGATGCGGCGCCGTTGCCCTTCCCCTACAACTATGGTGTGCTCTCGCTGACATCGCTGATTATCATCGCGGTCGGCCTATTGATCTTCAGCCTTGTAAAAGAGCCGCCCCAGACCAATGTTGGGCCGATGGTGGGTTTTTGGGCCAGTTTGCGCAAAGCTCCCGAGATCTTACGCGCGAACAAACCCTATCGCACTTTTATTGCGGCGCGCGTTTTGCTGCGTGCGGGCCAGATCGGTGAGCCGTTTTACATCATCTATGCGACCGAGGTTCTGCAAGTGCCCGTGAGTATGGCAGGCGCCTATGTAGGTATTCGCGCCATCAGCGGAGCGCTCTCTAACATCTATTGGGGGCGGGTGAGCGACCGTCAGGGCAACAAACGATTGATGTTCTTAACGGGCATTCTCATTGTGGCAACCCCCTTTATCGCGCTGGTTGGGCCGTGGCTGGCGCAGCTTGTTGGGCTAAGCGTAACATGGGTCGGCCTTGTGATGGCGCTAGTCTATATTTTGGTCGGTTTATCGCTCGACGGCTCGAATATCGCAGGTCTCACCTATTTGATGGAGATTGTGCCCGAAAACGAGCGTCCTAGCTATATCGGTTTGGCAAACACCTTGTTAGGGGTGATTACGCTCTTGCCCGTGATCGGCGGCCAAATAGTAAATTATGTGGGCTATTACGGGTTGTTTATTGTTGGTTTGCTCTTTTCGGCGCTTGGCCTCTACATGGTGTTACAACTGCCCGATCGTCAGCGCAACCCAGCCCAGAGTGCCTAGTTCTTCTAAAGCTGATATTTCGGCGTTGGCAGAATATAGAAGATTGTGTTAGATGCCACAAGACTTCGTTTGGATAGTTTATATCGATAGATTACGATTGTTTTTAAAGATAAACTATTTGAAATGAGAAGTCTTTCATGGTATGATGCGTTCTATCAACGTCGTGAAGGCGTCATTGAGTAAAGAAATACTATCTAACAGTTTGTTAGATGGTTTTTTCGAGAGTCTTTACATCAATGAGTCGAAAATATTAACAATAGAATGAGGAGGCGCGGTATGTCTAAGGAAGATATGCTGACCATTCTGGAAGAAGCTGTGGAGAATGGGATGATCAAGCCCTATCTGGCAGCTTACATTGCGGCTGAAGTGCTGGAAACGGACACGCAGTCACCAATGATCACAGAACGTATCTGGTTTGAGCATGATCTGCTTCAATAAACCTTTGTCAATACCGTTTTCAGTCTCCTAAACGAACTAAAAGAGCCCTCACATAACCAGTATGTGAGGGCTCTTTTATGTTAGCAACGGGTGGAATTAGTCGACGACAAAGTGCTTGAACTGCGGCAGATAGTCGCGGTTCTTGGCGAACATCTCGTTGACCATGGTCTTGATCTCTTGCAGCGACAGCACAGCTGCGGTGAGCGGGTCGTGGGCGATCGCTTGGTAGACCATGCGAGGATCGCCGGTCAAAGCGCCTTCGATAGCCAGCTCTTCGAGCTGCGAGGTCAGGCCGGTCAGCATAGCGACCGACGGAGGCAGCGCACCGACGTGAACCGGGCTCAGGCCCTTCTTGCTGGCCCAAACCGGAACCTCAACACATGCGGTCTCGGGCAGGTTGCTGATCAGCTTGCCGGTGTTGAGCACGTTGCCGTTGAACTCGAACGGCTCGCCGCCCATCAGCGCGTTGATGATGTAAGCTGCGTACTCGTGGCCGCGCTCCAGCGAAATGGGGTTGTCGCTAGCGAACCACTTCTTGGCATCGTCGCGCCAGGTGTCTTGGCGTGCTTCGTAGCTCTTGATGATGTACTGCGAGTGCCCCGGGTTCCAGCCTGTGCCATGGGTGCAGTACTTCTCGATCAGGTCGGGGCGCTTGCGGAACCACCAGTTGTATTCGGAGTTGTGGCCGCTCGACTCGGTGACGTAGTAGTCGAGTGCCAAGAACATCTCGTTGCGAACCTGCTCTTCGTTGTAGATCTCGGGGTTCTCGGTGATGGCCTTGCGAATCAACGGATAGGCATCCTTGCCATTCCACTCGAACTTGAGGTACCACGCCATGTGGTTGATACCAGCACAGGTGTAGGTGATCTCCTCGTAGGGAGCACCGATCCAGCGGGCCAGCATCTCGGAGGTGCCTTGGACACTGTGGCAGAGACCGGTCATCTTGATGCTGGTCTGGCTCTGGACAGCGCGGCACAACATCACCATCGGGTTGGTGTAGTTGAGCATGGTCGCATCGGGGCAGTAGCGCTCCATATCGCGGGCGATGTCGAGCAGCACCGGAATGGTGCGCAGACCGCGGAAGATGCCCGAAGGACCACGGGTGTCACCGATGTTGGTGTCGACACCGTAGCGGGTTGGAATCTCGATATCGTGGCGCCATACTTCCAGGCCGCCGGCCAGAATGGTGACCAGCACTACATCGGCGCCCTTGAGCGCTTCGGCGCGGTCCATGGTAGCTTCGACCTTAGCGGGGTAGTTGCCCAGTTCGATGATGCGCTCACAAGCGCGCTTCGCAAAGTCGAGGCGCTCTGCGTCGATGTCCATCAAACAGAGTGTTGCATCTTGAAGAAGTGGGAAGGTGAGAATATCGCGCACCAAACCACGGGTGAACCCTAAACTGCCTGCACCGATGAAGGTAATTTTTGTCATTGTTGAACCCCCTACCCTGCTGGGTAGATTTTGGATTGATAGAAACGATAAACACGAACAAGTGTGGAACTACGCAGTTCCACTTGGAGAGAACCAGTTACCACTCTGTGACAGACCCATCGGCATTGCGCCAAATCGGGTTGCGCCAATTGTGGCCGACTTTGGCCATCTCTCGAACCTTTTCTTCGTTAATGGTAATGCCTAGGCCCGGGCCTTTCAGCAACGGGACATAGCCATTTTGATAGGCGAAGATGCTGGGATCTGCGAGATAGTCGAGAATATCAGAGCCTTGGTTGTAGTGAATGCCGAGACTCTGTTCTTGGATAAAGGCATTGGGCGTGCAGAAATCGAGCTGGAGCGAAGCTGCCAGCGTGATCGGGCCGAGCGGACAGTGTGGCGCAACCGCCACATCATAGGCTTCCGCCATGGCTGCGATCTTACGCCCTTCCCAGATACCACCAGTGTGGCTGAGGTCTGGCTGCACAATATCGACACCGCCAGATGCTAGCACCGATTTAAAGGCCCAGCGGGTAAACATACGCTCGCCGGTTGCGATCGGCACCGTGGTGTGACGGGCGATCTCAAGCAGCGCTTCGTTGTTTTCTGGCAGAACGGGTTCTTCGTAGAAGAGCGGGCGGTATGGTTCGAGGGCCTGAACCAATACCTTGGCCATGGCTTTGTGAACACGACCATGGAAGTCGATACCCACATCGAGCGAGAAACCAACCGCATCGCGCAGAGCAGCCAAGCGGTCGGCCACCTCTTGCACCTTGCGGTACGAGTCGATCCACTCCATGTCGGCGGTGGCGTTCATCTTGATGGCGGTATAGCCTGCTGCGATCTGAGCCTTAGCTGCCTCGGCTACCTCGTCGGGTCGGTCGCCACCGATCCACGCGTAGACGCGCATTTTATCGCGCACGGCGCCGCCCAGTAGTTCATAGACGGGCAGGCCATAACGTTTGCCCTTGATGTCCCAAAGTGCCTGTTCGATTCCCGAGATCGCGCTCATCAGGATCGGCCCACCACGATAGAAACCACCGCGGTAGAGCACTTGCCAGAGGTCCTCAATATTGTTTGAGTTCTGGCCGATCAGGTATTCACTTAGTTCCTCAACAGCGGCCCGAACGGTATCGGCTCGTCCTTCAACTACCGGCTCGCCCCAACCTTCGATTCCATCATTTGTGGTGATTTTTACGAAAAGCCAACGGGGTGGAACTTTGAATAGTTCAATCGATCGAATTTGCATACGAGACCTCATTATCTCGCTAGGAGTATGCGTGGCGACATTCTACCATGAGAAAAAACCTCTGCTTTCTTGTAGAAAAAACCGTTTTTATGCATAAATCGATGATTTGCTTTGGCAAATACGAATAGCATGGCTTTGTAATGCTAAAAAGAGCTTGTTAGGGTTGCTTTATGTGAATGAGTTAAACTGCCAAAAGATATAGATAAGCGTTCGAAATATTCCAAAAAAGAAGAGATAGCTATCAAAGAGCGTTTTTTTGTCCAACTATTTGATGCTTGTGAGTTGCGGCTAACGTTTGCTTTGAACCTTCCATAGCCTTAGAGCACGGTGCTGTTTGATCGCTTTAGCGCTCTAGCGGCTAGGTCTCTAGCTCCCATTCGCACCTCACCGCGTCCGCCTACGGCTACCAGAGCGGCTAGCCTGCCCTCATCCCCAGCCCTTCTCCTGCATCTGTACATTAGCCACAAATCGACATACGATCAGCGTTATCTGCCCTCACCCCCCGGCCCCCTCTCCCGCACTGCGGGCGAGGGGGTGAATGGTGATGTTGTATGCGATTTCGCT